>BNJS01000946.1_pt1 | contig 451630 bp, 656 predicted proteins | sample 8540461 | NCBI WGS metagenome assembly BNJS01 (sample SAMD00202454, study PRJDB9452) | human saliva metagenome | isolation source: human saliva | place: Japan
GCTTCATCTCTATATTTCTCTCTAGTTGGAGTGATTTTTGGGCTCGCTTTTTCGTACTGCTTTCTTTACAAAAGGATGGAAGATGGAGCTTTAAAATAGTAATCTATCGCTTGACAATTTTTAGAGAGTTATTGGATGAGTCTACCTTTTTTTATAAATTGATAATTTTATAACTTTATTCCTTTAAATAAAATATAGTCAGTTTGTTATGCTTCTTGTGTTTGCCTAACATACTGACTATCAATGTGATTCCGTTGGGGTTCGAACCCAAGACCCACAGCTTAGAAGGCTGTTGCTCTAATCCAACTGAGCTACGGAACCATCCCATTTTTATTAAATAAGCTGCAAAAACTTTTTAAGTAGGCGCAAAAAGTAGTTGATTTTTGTAGATTACCAAATTTTAAGAACAATTTCTTTGGCGAGCCCTTAAATAATAAAACATTTTTTTATCATCGAACTATAATTAAATATCATTAATTTTATGCTTGTATGGAAGGTTTGTAATTTTTTATTATACTATTGCTCAGTGTTCCTATATTTAATGTATATTAACCCTAGTCGGTCTATTATAGGCTTCTGCGTTATCCCATCTTTTCGTAACTTTGCACTTATGATGCTAATCGAGAAAGATAAGATAGACGGCCTCACTGTCGATGAACTTCGTCAGAAGCGTATTGCCGTGTTGCTGTCGGGCGGCGTCGACAGCAGCGTCGTCGTTTGAGGGAGTTTGCCCGTTTGGGGGCTTCATCCCGATTGTTTCTATATCAAGATTGGGCCTGAAGAGCAGGAAGAATGGGACTGTTCCAGCGAGGAAGATCTGGAGATGGCCACTGCTGTTGCGGCCAGATTTGGTTGCAAGTTGCAGGTTATCGACTGCCACAAGGAGTATTGGGATCAGGTGACGCGCTACACAATGGAAAAGGTGAAGGCCGGTTTTACGCCCAATCCCGATGTCATGTGCAACCGGTTGATTAAGTTCGGTGCCTTCGATAAGAAGATGGGGTACGATTATGACCTGATTGCTACGGGCCATTATGCTCGTACAGAGGTCGTTGATGGCGAGAAATGGCTTGTTACGAGTCCCGATCCCGTAAAGGATCAGACCGATTTTTCTAGCACAGATTTACGACTGGCAGTTGCGCAAAGCCATCTTCCCGATAGGCCATCACGTGAAGAACGAAGTGCGCGAGATTGCCGAGGCCGAACATTTGGTCAACGCCAAGCGCAGAGACAGTCAGGGCATTTGCTTCTTGGGACAGATTAATTATAATGAATATCTGCATCGTTACTTGGGCGATTGCCCGGGCGATGTCATCGAACTCGAGACCGGTAAGAAGATAGGCGAGCACCGGGCATTGTGGTATCACACCATCGGACAACGCAAGGGACTGGGCTTCGGCGGCGGTCCGTGGTTTGTGGTGAAGAAAGATGTGGAGCGCAACGTGCTGTATGTCAGCCATGGTTACGATCCCGCCACGGCTTACAAGCAAGACTTTAAGGTGCACGACTTCCATTTTCTTACACGTAAAGACGTGCTCACGTCGGGCAGTAAAGTGACGTTCAAGATTCGTCATACCCCAGAATATCATCCGGCCGAGGTCGAACAGCTGTCCGATCACGAGTTTATCATTCATTCGGCGGAACCCATCCATGGTGTTGCGCCGGGCCAGTTCTGTGTCGTCTACGACGAACATCATCATCGTTGCTACGGCAGTGCCGAGATTACTTTCTGATTTATGCGCATGAAAGAACGTTTCAGCCGTCTTCTCGGTGAGATGAATGAGGGCGTTTTTCGAGAAAGAATCGGAGATGGCATTGTCGCTTTTGGCGGCTTTGGCCGGGCAAAGCGTCATTCTGTTGGGTCCTCCGGGGTGGCCAAGTCTATGGTGGCGCGTCGTCTGAAGTTGGCTTTTCCGGAACGGGCGGTCGTTTGAATATCTCATGTCGCGCTTTTCTACGCCCGACGAAATCTTCGGCCCTGTGAGCATAACACGGCTCAAGACATCCGACAGTTATGAGCGGGTGGTCGATGGTTATCTGCCAACGGCCGACGTGGTTTTCCTCGATGAGATATGGAAGGCCGGTCCTGCCATTCAGAATACGCTGCTGACCGTTATCAACGAAAAGATATTCCGCAACGGCAATCGCGTGTTGCAATTGCCACTCAAGCTTTTGGTGGCTGCCAGCAATGAGTTGCCGGCCAAGGGCGAAGGCCTTGAGGCGTTGTGGGATCGTTTTATCATTCGGATTGAGAGCCGGCCGATAGCAACCGAAGCGCACTTCAACGCGATGTTGCGCCTGCGTGATGATGTCGTGGAAATGGATTCGGAGACAGAAGAAAGCCTGCCCAATGCCATTTCGGCTGCCGAGTATGCGCGATGGAGTGGAAGATTGACGAGGTGGTGTTGTCCGACGATGTACTGCAATGTATTCATGTCATTCGCAAAAGCCTGCGCCAAGTGCGTGTGGATGAGGCAGCCGAGCGCCGGAATATTTATGTCAGCGACCGACGGTGGCGTAATATCGCACGTTTGTTGCGCACATCGGCTTTCACGCAAGACCGCCGGCAGATTATTCTGGCCGATCTTTTTGCCTGTTTATCATTGCCTTTGGCAGGAACCCGACGAGCGCGACGCGATTCGCCGCATCGTGTTGAATGCTGTTTTTGCGGCTGCCGCCACTCGGTTGGCCGATATTAAGCGGGCGGTAGAGGAGGATATTCGTTACCATCGCGTACGGGTGATGGGGCGTTTGGCTGCTCATCAGCGTGACTATGAGGCCGAGATAGAGCGGTTGTCGGACTTGCTTCGGCAGCAGGAGAGCCATATCAAGGAGAATCTTTACGTCTCGACCGACGACCTGAAGGAGTTAGATGATTACCTGAAAGACTTCTATCGCGAGGTGGCTTTTACCCGTCAGGATGTCAGCAAACTCTATGTAGAATAATGTCGGTGGTACTTTTTGGCCACTGTTGATTATCTGTCTTTTTGTTTTTACGCTCTTGGAAAAATCCTCTCTTAGACACGAATCGTTATTTAAAAGTATTTGGACGACTTTTTCGGTGTATGGTTTGTTGCCCGAAAAAGTCGACCGATGATGTCGGATGAGGCCTTGGGAGGAATGGCAAGACCCGTTGTTTGATTTTTCTTCAGAGCCTTTTTCGCGACACCCAGTATGCTACGCAAGTGAGGAACAGCCGACTGCGGAGTCGTGTTTTTCAGGAAACAGTCAGCAAGTTTGTGGCCGATGTCATTGGTCACGCGGGTTTTTCAGTATCAGCGTTCGTGGACGGAACGCAACCGAATGGAGCTCGTTTTTAGAATGGACTGATATTCAACGACTTAATCGTCTAAGATTGGAGGAACTGTTGAATGATATCGTCGCGCTTCATCCTACGGCAGCTTTCGATGTTGATTTCTATCTGCGGCGGTTGCGGGGGCGTTGGCCTTGGAACCGATTATGTGGGAAAAAGTTAGTGAATGACTGGCAACACGCTTATCGAAATGATTTTGTTCAGTTGGTTGCTACTTATATAGAACGACATCGCGGCGCATTGGAGTCACGCTTACTGTTGCTGATGGAGCAGGTCACTCGGTTTGTCAAGACGCGCCAAGTGACCGAGCGGCAGGCTGTTCAGGCGTGGAATATGCTCAATAATCAATGGACAGAAACAGAGTTTGAGCGTCGGTTGAACGACGTTCGCGTACAAGAACGCTATCCGGAGATTGACGAAGTGGTGGCGCGTATGGGCCGGGTGGCGGACGATAACGGTAAGGACAGGCTGACGGTTTCGTCCGGTCTGTCTATGAAAATGGAGCATTCGGCCGGCAGCGACATTGAAGGCGTCTCCGTCGGTAATGATTTGCAGGCGCTGTTGCCCATGGAGCTGGCACTTTATGCCGACGATGATATGGAAGGTTTGTTCTTTTACAAGTATAATGCCCGCAGGGCTTCAGACGTTTAAGTACAAGAGTGAGATGACAACGCCTTCGCGGCGGTTGGGCTTTACGCACGCTTCGCGCCGAGGGCCAATGATTGTTTGCGTCGACACTTCGGCCAGTATGTACGGTACGCCGCAGCGGATTACGGCATCGATGCTGGCTCTTGTGGAGGAAACGGCCGAGACATTAAACCGTGATTGCTTTCTCATCGACTTTTTCAGTGTCTGTCCGTCCTATCGATTTGCGGCAGCGTCGGCGCGAGAAACGCCTTGACGCTTGGGCATGAAGCCTGAAGCTTACTTTGAGAAGGGGATATTCCTTTTTATTGGAGGTGGAACCAGTGCCCGCAAACTGATGGATCGGATGTTTGAATTGCTCGATAGCGAGGGTGGACATTATGTCAATGCCGATGTACTTTGGGTGACAGATTTCTATATTCCGCTGCCTTCGCACGACTATTTGAAGCGGCTCAAAGCCTATCGCGATACAGGAACGAAGTTTTACGGCTTGCGTATCATCAACTCGGAGGATAAGCAAACCAATGAGTGGGAGTCGTTCTTCGACCATATCTACGATATTCATTACCGCAATGTGCGCCGTTATTAGGCAACTGTTGGGCTGTAGAATATTTTTATTTTTGATTTTTCTTTTTGTGTCCTTGTTCTTTTTTTATGTAAGTTTGCAAAAAGCAATGTAATGAATGTTTTTACAGTCATTTGAAGTATAAGATATGAGAAAGATAAAAACCGGCAAACCGCTTTCCGAGCGTGAAAGTAATTCTCTGAATGCTTATTTGGACGAAATCGGCAAGGAGAGTTTGTTATCAATAGAAGAAGAACAGGTTCTTTCGAAGCAGATACAACAAGGTGACCGTCAGGCATTGAACAAACTGGTAGAGGCCAATCTGCGGTTCGTGGTGGCTGTGGTCAAAGCATTATCAGGGACTTGGATTGGGCATGAACGACCTTGTCAGTGAGGGAAACGTGGCGCTGTTGCAGGCCGCGGAGAAGTTTAAAGCCGGGCGTGGACAACGGTTTGTGGCCTATGCGGAGATGTATATACGGCGGGCAATCAGACGTGCGTTGAACGAGCAGGCCGGTATTTACAAGTTGCCACGCGGTGAGAAGGATCCTATTGAACAGTCCAATAGCAGGCCTTACTCTGTAGACGCGCCGCTGACAACCGGCGCGAATGTCAGTCTTTTGAATGTATTGCACGACGATGATGAGCCGGAAGCAGATCAGGAACTTGTGGCAGAGTTTGACCGAAAAAGCTTTAGAAGAGGCAATGACTGTACTGAACGATCGTGAACGGGTGGTAATAGCTGCCTTTTATGGAGTAGGTCAAGATCATACGACCTTTGCGGAGATAGCCAACCGGCTGGAACTAAAGCGCGAGCGAGTGCGTCAGATACGGAAGACCGCATTGCGAAAACTGGCTAAACATAATCCCGCATTGAAAGGATTGTAGTTAGGCATGTAGTTTGGACTGTGAAAAAGGTTTGAAGTAAAGATGGTATAGACTTTTATTGTGTCTTTGACTTTTTAAATTAATTACCAATACGTTTCCATAAAACACTTTGTTGGATAACTATTTTTTTATGAAAAGTACAACTATAGATGATACTGTATGTCGCTGTTTTTATAGATTTAAATATTCACGGCGAAGTATAATGTGTGAGTCATGATAGAGTGATTGTTACTATTGTTTTTATGTTGAGTTTTTTGATTCTTGATTTTCTTTAACTTCTTTTGCTACAATACGGAAAATACATACTTTTTGTAATGAAAATAGATATTTAAGGACCGACTAGTTAAGATGACTGCTGCACAGAAAACAAAACTCGAAGCCGTTAGTCCTTTTGTGGAAAGCGGTAACGATGCAAGATCTACTGTTGAAGATACGAACAGCTGGGTAAAGGTTGTTGTAGAATAATTCGAATAATATAAATACCATATGTGATAGATAAGGTAGATTGTAATTACAATTCTTTTGAAAATAGCGGAAAAACGGATAGAAATATTTGGATGTTATTTAAAAAAAGATGTTACCTTTGCACTCGCAATTTAGAAAGAGTATAGTTCTATTGTAAAATGTATGCACCCTTAGCTCAGTTGGTAGAGCAACTGACTCTTAATCAGTGGGTCTAGGGTTCGAATCCCTAAGGGTGTACATCTTTTAAATAGCAATTAGCACCCTTAGCTCAGTTGGTAGAGCAACTGACTCTTAATCAGTGGGTCTAGGGTTCGAATCCCTAAGGGTGTACATATTTTAAATAGCAATTAGCACCCTTAGCTCAGTTGGTAGAGCAACTGACTCTTAATCAGTGGGTCTAGGGTTCGAATCCCTAAGGGTGTACAATAAAGCGAATGTGTCATGATTAATTTTAATGGCACATTCTTTTTATAGAACTTTTTATATTTGTTTTATGGGCTCAGCGGAAGATTTTAGGGTCAGTCCTAAAAACGCAGTTGCAAGCCTATACTATTAAGCGCATAATTTCATAAGTATTTATTACCTTTGCATCATGAAGAGTGACCAACTATTACGTTGCATCTTTCCAGATGTACTTGCCGACTACTTTGATGTTGTCGATATTCAAGAGAGTGCCTGCCAGTTTGACTTTTTGGCTTGACGAGCGCAACTTTATGGAAAAAGTCAGACCATAAGCTAGGCACTGTAAGCAGTTATAGCTTTACCAGCGAGCGTGTAATTCAGGACTTTCCTCTTCGTGTCAAAGCCGTCTACCTCCATGTTCGCCGTCGCAAGTGGCGTGACAGTTCCAGCGGAGAGATATTCACTTATTCATATAATGACTTGACGGCCGAGGGCGATAAACTATCCCCCGAGTTCGTTTCTTTTTTTAAAAGAATAGAATTGAGTCCACAGCAGAGAGCATCGCAAGCATCGGTGCGCACTATGGCGTAAATGGCAAGCAGTTGTCCACACAGTACAAGGAACATTTCAGCGACTACCGTAGCTGGGATCAGCTGGATCATGCTCAAGACTGGCTATTGTTTGAAAAACATAGGTGAGAGTCTAAGTATTGATGAGACCTGTCTCAAGCAGTGGCGAGGTTTACACTTTTTCTGACCAACAAGGCGGGAAAGGGCAGAAAAGGGACTTTGGTAGTTGTGGTTAAAGGGACCAAGGCAGAGGACGTCATTCAGGTTCTCAAGAAAATGGACCAGTCCAGACGGGAGATTGTCAAGGAGATAACACTCGACTTGTCATCTTCGATGATGCGCATAGCCCGTGCAGCCTTTCCCAAAGCACTCATTACCAATGACAGGTTTCATGTGCAGAAACTATATTATGATGCTCTGGATGACATGCGTATCGCTTACCGGTGGATGGCAAGAGATGAAGAGAACCAGGAGATAAAAAGATGCTAAAAAGTCAGGGGAAGGAATACATACCATTTAGATACAGCAATGATGACACGCGCAAGCAGTTGCTTGCCAGGGCAAAGTTCATATTGACCAAGCACAAGAGCAAGTGGACTGAAGCACAGAAAGACAGGGCACAAATCATCTTTGAACATTATCCGACACTGAAAAAGGCATATGATCTGGCTATGAAGCTTACAGACATCTATAACATCAAGAGCATCAAGGATGCTGCAAGGCTGAAGCTGGCCAAGTGGTTCAATGAGGTTGAAGAGCTGGGAGTGGACAATTTCTATACGGTGATTGACACGTTTGAAAATCATTATCAAACCATACTCAATTTCTTTGTGAACAGAGCTACAAACGCTAATGCAGAGTCATTCAATGCTAAGGTTAAGGCGTTCAGGGCACAGTTCAGAGGAGTCACAGACATTCCTTTCTTTTTATATAGGCTTATGAAATTATGTGCCTAATAGTATAGGCTTGCAACTGCGTTTTAGGACTGACCCAGATTTTACTTTCACAGAGCTTTCCCTTATGATTTCTGTAACGTTTCCCATTGCTATTATAGGGGGGCAGTCCTATTTTTATCAGCTAGTTTGGAGAGGGATGCGATTGGTTCAGCATGTCGGATAGACTGCTGAAGAATGATAGCGTGCTATGAGGCTTTGTAATCATAAAATCTGCAAGTTTCGTACCCTAAAGATAACAAAACTTGCAGATTTGGCAAAGGATTTAGAGAGGTATTTTACTGAATTACAGTGATTAAACGCCTATTTAAGGACCGACAAGCTAAAGAAGAAAATAGATTATCCAAAGATGAAGTTTACGATAAATAGGAGAGAGAGAATTACCAAAGTTAGGTTTAGTTCTTTCCATTTTCCTGTGCACGCTTTCAATACAACAAAGGTCAAGATGCCCAAACAGATACCATCGGAGATGGAGTAACACAATACCATCGTAATCATTGTAATAAAGGCTGGGAAAGCTTCACTCACATCTGTCAAATTAATCTTCTTGACACTATCAATCATAAGTACACCTACCAAAACAAGAGCACCACTTGTTGCAGCACTAGGAATCAAAAGAAAAAAATAGGAGCAAGGAATAAAAGATAACAAGAAAAGTAAGCCAACAAAAAGCAGAGGTCAAACCTGTTTTTCCTCCTTCTGCTATTCCAGAAGCACTTTCTACGTAAGTTGTAAGTGTGCTAGAACCCAAGAATGCCCCACAAGTGGTACCGATAGCATCGCTCATCATTGCTTCTTTTATCTGAGGAATTGTTCCATCTTCTTTTACTATTTTCGCCTTGTAAGTCAATCCAACCAACGTTCCAACCGTATCAAAAATATTGACGAGAAGCAAAAGATATCACAACTAAAAATTGATTTGAAATTTAGCAGTCCGGTAAAAATCAAATTGCATGAATATCGGCTTGAGACTCTGGGGAGTTGAAACCGGCAGCCAACCTTCTGGAATTACTGTAACTCTCATGGGAATCCCAATCAATGTTGCAATTACGATACTATAAAAAGGGCACCTTTTATTTGTTTAGTCATTAGGACGCCACTTAAAATAATTCCTATTAGTCCTAAAATTGCAGTCGGAGTAAATTTACCCAAGCCAACAAAAGTTGCAGGATTAGCTACTATAATATCTGCATTTTTTTAAACCAATGAATGCTATAAACATACCTATACCCGCCGAAATTGCATATCTTAGATTTTCTGGAATTGCTGCAAGGATACGTTCGCGAACATTAACAAACGTAATCAGTAAAAAGAGAACGCCTTCAATGAGCATAATTGCTAAAGACTGCTTCCAACTATATCCCATCGCTTGACACAGCGTATACGCAAAAAGCATTCAGGCCCATGCTAGGAGCTTGAGCAAATGGCAATTTAGCCATGAAAGCTAATAGAAAAAGTGGCAATTGCAGAAGCAATGGCTGTTGCTGTGAACAGGGCAGAACTTATCCATTCCTGTTGAGCTCAAAATAGCTGGATTAACAGCAAGGATATAGCTCATAGTCAGAAATGTAGTTGCACCTGCAACAATCTCTGTTCTAAAACTCGCTTTTTGAGGTTAAACCCTAAAAACTTTTCAAAAATCTTTGTTTGCATATTGATTTAATAATATTTAAAATGATTCTGCAAAATTCTTCATCCTGCGACCTTTGCTATTTATCATAATAATGATTATATAAAAAGCTGCAGGTTTATAAAACTTACAGCTATTCCAAAATAAAACCTTGCGCTCTACTGCGGAAGATGAGGATTCAAACCCCCGATACCCATAATGGGTATACCGGATTTCGAGTCCAGCGCATTCAATCACTCTGCCAATCTTCCCTTACTAATAAAAAGATATTTTATATCTTATTGTTGAATACAAAAAGTATAAATATTTAGCAATATGACAAAAACATTCTACAAAAATTTTCTTTATCATAGTCTCCAACAAGGTCGCATCTCGTAATCGGACGGCAACTGTCATAGAACACTCCTGTTCAAAATGTTGTTGAAAGTATTTCCGGGGATATTTCCTTTTAAAAATCTTCATCACTTCTTTGGTTTTTCATAGGGAAAACAGAAAGTGAAGTTTTTCTTAACTTGAAGACTTTTAATAATAGAATCTTTTATAGCTAAAGCCGCTGCTGTACGATAGGCTATGGTCAATCTACTGCTTCCTAAATTTATTCCTCCATAATAACGCACAACAATTACTAAAATATCTGTTAATTCATTGCTATTGATTTGCCCTAACAATGGTTTGCCCGCAGTATTACTCGGTTCACCATCGTCATTAGCTCTAAATACAGTACGCTCGCTTCCCAACATATAAGCATAACAAATATGGCGGGCGTCATAATATGTCTTTTGTATTTACTTAATAATGATTTGATATCATCAATATTGTTAACATGATGTGCAAAGGCGAGGAATCTACTTTTACTTTCTGTATATGATCCCTCGCCTATTTTATCATTAGTTATTGTCTTATATTCGTCTGTCATTTAATCTAACTTGTGAATAATCAACCCACTACGTAGCTTGGGCTCAAACCATGTTGCTTTGGGAGGCATGATTTTTCCCACTATCAGCTATGTTCATAATCTGCTTCATCGTAACAGGATATAAGGCAAGAGCCATACGCATTTCTCCACTATCGACGCGCCTTTTTGAGTTCGTCAAGACCTCTCAAACCTCCCACAAAATCTATCCGTTTATCACTTCGCAAATCTTTTATTCCTAATATATCATCTAAAATAAGACGAGAAGAAATATCGACATCTAATACTCCTATAGGATCGGTTTCATCAAAAGTGCCAGAATGTGCAGTTAGACTAAACCAATGATTGTCTAGATAAAGAGAGAACTCATGCTGACATTGAGGCCTATAAGGGGCTGTACCCTTATCTTTCACTTCAAAGTTCTTCTTTAGCTTTTCCAAAAATTCTTCAGAAGCAAGCCCATTCAAATCTTTTTACGACACGATTATAGTCCAAGATTGTCAGCTGACTTGATGGGAAACAAACTGCCATAAAATAATTATACTCTTCATCCCCAGAATGATGAGGATTTTGTTTAGCTTGTTCTGCTCCTACCAATGCAGCAGCAGCTGATCTATGATGACCATCGGCAATATAAAGTGATGGCATTTCCTGAAATTCCATCGTAATTACCTTGATATCATCTGCATTGTCAATAATCCAAAAACGATGTCTGAATCCATCTTCTACTGCAATGAAATCATATTCCGGGATAAGCGTTGCATATCGTTGAATCAGCACATCAAGTTTGGCATTATCGGGATATGCAAAAAAGACAGGCTCAATATTAGCGTTATTCACCCGCACATGCTTCATGCGGTCTTCTTCTTTATCTCTCCTGGTTAACTCATGTTTCTTGATAACCCCCGTAAGATAGTCATTTACATACGCACCAACAACTAAACCATACTGGGTCTTGTCATTCATTGTTTGTGCATAAAGATAATAACAGTCTTTTACGTCTTGAACAAGCCATCCTTTATCCATAAAAGCTTGAAAATGTTCTGCACCACTTTGATAAACTCTTGGATCATATTCTGAAGTTCCTTCAGGAAAGTTTATTTCTGGTTTGATAATATGATAAAGGCTTTTTCATTGTTTCCCGCTTCTTGACGTGCTTCTTCGGAATCTAAAACATCGTACGGTCTACTTTGAACTTCATGAACAAATTGCTTGGGGGGGCGAATTCCCTTGAAAGGTTTGACTGTTGCCATAATAAGTGAATATTGATAGCTTTTTAAGATTTATAAAAACTCCCCTACCCTCACAATTTGAGAGTTGGGGAGAATATTGTTTATTTATTAACTTGAAACTTTTTACATCCTTCTGCAAAGAATGCATTAATCTGCCGTGTAGCAGCAACACCAGCATTAAGATTTGCTTCTGCTGTTTGAGCCCCCATTTTCTTAGGAGTAGAGAAATACTGTCCCTCTAAAGCAGCAAATGCCTCTTCTGCATCGGGTTTAATATCCGTAATATATTTAATATCACTTCGTTCAGCAAGTAATTTCAACAGACCAGCCTCATCAACAATCTCTTTTCGGGCAGTATTAATCAAGATACCGCCCTTTTTCATCTTATTGACAAGCGCATAATTAATACTTTGACGTGTCTCGAGTGTTGCGGGAATATGTAATGAAACAATATCACAAGTTGTAAATAATTCTTCTTGATTGGCAACTGCATGCACACCGGCCTGCTCTATCACCTCTGCAGGACAAAAATGCATCGTAGGCATAGACTTCAAACCAAAGCCTTTAGCAATACGTGCCACATTCCTTCCTACATTTCCAAAAGCCAACAGCCCCATCTTTTTCCTTGAAGTTCTGTTCCAGATTTGCCGTTATAAAAATTACGTACAGCAAACACCAATAGTCCCAAAACTAATTCAGCAACAGCATTGGCATTCTGTCCAGGAGTGTTCTCAACAACAATGTCATGCTTCGTGGCTGCTTCAAATCTATATTGTCATAACCCGCACCTGCACGAACAATAATCCGCAGCTGCTTTGCTGCCTCAAAAACTTCTGCATCAATCTTATCGGAACGAACGATTGGTGCATCGACGGCAACTACCGCAGATAATAACTCAGATTTATCTGTATACTTTTCTAATAACACGACCTCGTGTCCACCCTTTTTAATTTCAGAGCGCATACATTCTACCGCAGCTGGTGCAAAGGGTTTTTCTGTTGCTATTAATATTTTCATAATATCAAAGGATTAGATTAATTCTGAGCTTCGAAATCTCGCATTGCCGCAATCAATGCCTCTACACCCTCTATAGTTTGAGCATTATAGCAAGAAGCACTGAAGCCACCAACACTTCTATGTCCCTTGATACCAATCATTCCACGTTCTGTTGCAAAAATCAAAGAATGCCTTTTTCCAATTCTTTATATTCTTCATTCATCACAAAAGCAAATATTCATCCATGACCTTGAAGCTTCATCTACTGTGCCACGGAACAACTTATTTCTGTCTATTTCCGCATAAAAGCAAATCGGCACGCTCCTGCGCTCTTTGTGCTGCAGCTTCTACTCCCCATTCTTCTTGACCCATCTCAGAGTCTCTAATATAGAATAAATTGGTACAACTGGAGGGTATTAAACATAGAGCCTTTTTCTACGTGGGTTCTATAATCTATCATTGTTGGCAATGTTCGAGGAGCCTTGCCAAGCATCTCATCTTTTAAGATCACTAAACGTTACGCCAGCCATGGCAATATTCTTTGTGCGCCTCCATAAATTGCGGTATATTTTGAAACATCAATAGGGCGACTCATTATATCAGAACTCATATCTGCAATTAAAGGAACAGACACGCAGGGATCTTTTTCGGAGCTGAGTTCCGTAAATCGTATTATTCGTTGTGATATGTAAATAATCAACATCAGCAGGTACCAAACTTTCAAAGTTAGAAGGATAAAAAGTAAAAATTTTCTTCGGCAGATGTTGCAACTTCAATCACTTCACCATACATCTTTGCCTCTTTAATGGCTTTCTTAGACCAAACACCAGAATTTACATAAGCAGCTTTTTAATCAAAAAGTTTGCTGGAATCTGCATAAATTGTAATGAGGCTCCCCCGCCTAAGAATATCACAGAATATCCGTCAGGAATCTGCAGAAGTTCCTTGAACAGAGCAACACATTCATCTACGACCGGTTGAAAATCTTTTGCACGATGGCTAATTTCCATTAAGGAAAGTCCGGAACCATTAAAAATCCAAAAATTTGTTTAGCTGTGTTCTCAATAACTTCATGAGGGAGCATTGAAGGACCAGCATTAAAGTTGTACTTTTTCATTTAGTTTTAAGTTTAATGTTAGAAGTAAATAGTTAGCAAATAATTCATAGTGAAAAATATTATTAACTTGGTTGCTACAAGCATTCATTCGTGCTATAAGAACCTGCTATAAAATAGGTATCAGAATATCTGCTCAAGGCAATAATGTGGTTAAGGTAAATATAAATTGCTAAGATAATTTCTTTTTATCAATCGCTTCAAAGATAAATAATATTTTTTCAATTACAAAAATATTTTTATATAAGAAAAATTATTTTTGTTCTACTATTGTCTTAATTCCTTTGATTTTTGTCCTTGAACTCTCTCTATGATTTCTGAAGCCTCCTTTTTACTTATTGCTACAAAAGAAAAATATTCATATATATCTATCCTTCCTATTCTGTCGGCAGGTAAATCACATTGCTTGCAAAAGAATCCCACAATATCACCCTTTACTAATTTTATGTTTTTCCCCTACCAATATATAAAGTAACCATTTTGAGGTTGAGGAATCGTGTAATCGGTAATTTTAAAATTGTCACCAACAAATTGACAGGGAAAGGTAAATTGCTTTACCTCAGAATTAATAAATGAAGGAATTGATTCTTCAGGACCAAGCAATAGAAAGCCTCTACCTTCTGCATCCCATCTGGCTGTACGCCCTATCCTATGGACAAAAAGCTTCGGAAGATTCCGGAAGATGGTAATTAATTATATTTTTGAACATTTGGAATATCCAGACCTCTTGACCCTAAATCCGTACAAACTAAAAATATTTGCACTTCCATTCATAAACTTATAAATAGCCTCTTCACGCTGAACCTGATCAAGTCCTCCATGATAAATTGTTGGAGAAAAGCCATTGTCATGGAGAAAACTGGCAACACGAGTTACAGATTCACGATAATTTAAAAATATGATGGAACTTTTGTTCTCCTATATACAACAGAAGTCTTAAAAGGCAATCTAATTTATCTTTATCTAGACTATTAACCTGAAATAAATCTATTTTTTGAAGGCAAAGAATCTATCTCTGGCAAAATAATCCATTTGTTTATAATTAGTTAGCAAGGTAGAAAATATCTGATTTCCGGTAACGTGTTGCCGATAACAAAAATATGCTTTGCACTACTGGGCAAATGCGATAATAATGTTTCCATTTTCGTCACGGAAGCCCATTTCTAAGCACTTATCATATTCATCTAAAACAATGTAACAAATATGAGTAGTATCAATATTTCCCTTTACTATATGATCCATCAATCGTCCAGGAGTTCCAAAAATAATAGAGGGTGTGTGTGTCGAATAACTTTGTGTTCATCCATTGTGGGACGCCCCCATAACAAGGGCAAGACTTATGTCCTGTTCCCATTTTTTAGAAAATATGAAGATTGAATAGCCAACCTCGTCCGGGCACTACAACAATACATTGTACTGTTTCTTTAGTCTGATCTATACGATTCAAGACCGGGAGAAGATATGCTAATGTTTTTTTCCTGTTCCCGTTGGTGAAAGCACAATAAGGTCTTGCTGTCCTTCTTGATTTAGGAATCCATAGACCTCTTCTTGCATCCGATTCAGCTTAATACCTAACTTGGCTATTACTTCTTCTATTTGTATCATAAAGTTTTGGCTTTTATATTAGTTTTTCATTTCACGTAGAATTTGATCAATGGTATCAAATTCTTTTCCCATATTTAAATTTAAATAAATAGTATATAATGGTAGTGCCCATTTCTTTTTGTTTGGGAGCTAAATCTTTGTATTTTTTTAAATATGTCAAAGCACATTTGTAAAGCTGTATCACCTTTGTATGCTGTTTTCGAGCGATAGAAAAGTTTTTTCAATCTCAACGGCTTGATTATAATATGCCAATCCGGCATTTAGATATGCGTCAGGAAAACTATCATTTATTGCAATAAGCTGATCACATACTTTCAAGCACTTATCATAATGAGAAGAATTTAGAAGAATTGTACTTTTTAGCGAAAAGAAAATTCATATTCAAACTATCAATTGCTAGAGCCTGCTCACATACCCTTAAAGCTTTATCAAAACAAATTTCTTTTTGAATAATAATCAACTAATCTAGGGAAAAATATGGAAAAAGTTGGATATTTCTGAAAGCCTTCACTTATTATTTGATAATACCGAACACTATCATTTTTCCATCAGATAGGTCTCTGATAAATATTGAAGTATCAGACAATAATTAGAAGTGTCCTTCAAAGCTAAGTATGAATGATGTAGGGTTATCTTCGGATCATTAAGTTTGTAGCCACAATACACAGACCAATATGCAGCTTTTCGAAATCATTTTTGTCATTGTCAAGATAATGATATAGAGCAAAAAGGGGCTTGGTCGCACAATCGATGTATTCATTAAAAACTGGAATGCTATATCATACTGCTGTTTTCGAAGAAAATAAATACCTCCACTATATAAATTTGGTCGGAATTGATTGAGCACTTCTGCATGTTTCTTACGAAAAGAAAATACTACTTTCCCGTTTCTATCTGGAAGTGCGTCTATAGAGTCTAAACTTTCCAAAACAGAGAACATTTTTCTTTGTTTGCATGAACAACGCAATAGTGTCATACTTCAGCTTCAGGTATAGTTTCTCGTTTTCTATTTCATACTGTTTATAGATAGATTCGTATAAGGTAAGCCAAATTTTTCTCATTACCATGATTTACTGAATCACTCAGAAGCTTCCACATCAATTCTTCTGCTTTATTCAGGTTCTTGCCAGATTTAATATAGCTGCGCGCTGCAGAAATTTCTTTTTGAGAATAACAAGAGAGGCCCTAAAAGTAAGTAATAGGAATACAAAAATATTCTTCATCTTGTTGAAAGTTGCACTTTACTATTTTTTAATAGTAAGATTATCGTATCCGTAGATAAAGGAGGAATAAAAATATAAAGGCAGCAGCCAAACGACTGCTGCCTACAAAAATTACTTATTTAAATTTTTCCATTTCTTTTGTACGCTGGTCGTTGGCACCATAAATCGTATAGTAGCATTGGTACAAGGGATAACTCCAATTGGCTTTTTCGCGATTTGGGTCTAATGATTTAGCTTTTTCCAAGATCACCATAGACTCTTGGTACAATGCCTTCTGTTCAGACGCAGTATTAAGATTGGCAGCTTTTTGAGTTTAAGCAAAAACCTAAATAAGTCAGAATTACAACGTTCTTATCATCAATGGTAGAAGCCTTCTTAAAACTAACGATTGCTTCCTCCATTTTTCCTAAGTTCATTTCATTCTGGCCTTTTTAATGCCCAGGCTGCGAAATTATTGGGATCTTTTGCCAATTTATCATTAATAATTTGATCTTGTTCTGCATTCATCTTAAGACTACCATACATGCCCGCCAGTGTTGCAAAAATCTGATCATTCTTGCTATCTTGCACATAAAGTTCTTTTTAACTTATTTACATAGCTCAGAGAATCTTCTTTTTGTTTTTAAGTCCCTGCTGCATAATGTACATTTTTCAGATTCAGTGCATCTTTGTAAAACAGCAGTGTCTTTCATTGCTATATCAACATATTTGTTGGCATTTTCATTTGCTTGTTCTGAAAAGCGAAGACAGCAGCTACACGAGCCACTTCACCAAGATATTGATCTGGAGTTTTTGGTTTTATCAATACCATCAAACAATGGGTCTACAGAAGAATCTACATATAAGGCGTAATTTTTTTAAATGCCAATGCAGTATTCTCGGAATTGCCTGCCTGCTGACCACCATTAATCAAATGAGTTCTAAGTCCCCATAGTCTGTCAGAGTTAGCCTTTTTGAAATTTAGGTTTTTACTTTACCTTTTTCATTTGGCTGCTGATCAAACGTATTGCACACGATTGCGTTTTTCCATTGCATTCATGACAGCATTGTAAAAAACCTAATGTATCAAAAAGCCTGTTCTTTTTCCTTGTCCAAACTGAGCTGCCATCTGATTAGAGGTCATAACAGCCTGTTCTTTAGTCACCTTGTCCATGGCAAGGTCAACTAACTTATTATACGCCTTAGCTTTCTCTTCCGCATTAGCAAGTTGATTCAAACTTGATTTCAAAAGAGTCTGTGCTTCTTCATAAGTTTTTGACTTTAAGATAGCCTTCAAAGGTTCGTTGTCACCAGCAAATGCAGCAGATGTACCTAGTAACATCATAACTGCAAGCATCAATTTTTCATAATTGAATAGTTTAATAGGTTGATATTTCGTAATTAATTTAATTGTCCATCAGATACAGAGTCGTCTTGGGTAGAATCTTCAACTTCAATAGGACTGGACGAGAAGTCATTTTGCAAAGTGATGGTAGAATTAATATCGTTCTGAATTTCTTCATTCTTCTGAGCCCAATTAGAGTGACTTTTCTTCTTCTGCAGATGCCTCTAAATCAGAACACATTACTTTTGCAGACACTAGCGATAACATCATTTTTTTCTTTTCCAGATTAATAAGTTTCACGCCTTGAGTTGCACGCCCCATAATACGGCAGTCAGCAACGGACAAACGAATTACGATACCACTCTTATTGATAATCATTAAATCATTTTTATCTGTTACATTCTTAATTGCAACCAACAATCCTGTTTTATCTGTAATATTCAAGGTTTTTACACCCTTCCCTCCTCTATTCGTGACACGATAATCTTCGACTTGTGAACGTTTACCATAGCCATTTTCACTAACAACCATAATCGTTTCTTCCTCAGGGTCATTGACAACAACCATTCCTATAACTCTGATCATCATCACCATCAAGTCTCATTCCGCGAACTCCGGTCGCAGTTCGTCCCATTGTACGAACCGTATTCTCGTCAAATCGAACAGCACGGCCATTCCGGTTGGCAATAATCAATTCATTATGGCCATTTGTAAGGCGAACGTCAACGACCTCATCGCCTTCAGCAATATTGATTGCGATTACGCCATTTGTGCGGGGACGTGAATAGGCTTCAAGAGCCGTTTTCTTTTACAGTACCATTCTTGGTTGCGAAGATTATATAATGTGAATTGATATATTCTTCATCATTCAATCCATTCAATCGCAATATCGCATTAATCGCATCATCGGGTTCTATGTTAAGCATATTCTGGATGGCACGTCCCTTTGGAATCTTTTACCTCCTTCTGGAATCTCATAACACTTCAGCCAATAACATCTGCCCTTCTTTGTAAAGAACAACATAGTTTGATGCATTGTGGCAGGATAGATAAACTCAGTAAAGTCTTGCTCACGATGGCGGGCGCCCTTGCTACCGACACCGCCTCTGGCCTGTCTCTCTGAAATCAGACAGAGGAGTACGTTTAATATAACCCATGTGGCTGACAGTAATAACTACAGGATCGTTAGGATAGAAGTCTTCAGGATTAAACTCATGGTCATACGGTTTAATCTTTGTACGACGAGCATCACCATACTTTTTCCTTTACTTCTAAAAGATCGTCTTTCATGACTTTCTTACAAAGTTCAGGATCACTCAAAATTTGGTTGAAATAGTCAATCTGTCGTTCCAATTCCCTCATATTCCGTATGCAACTGGTCCATTCTTAATCCTGTCAACTGACTCAATCTCATGTCTACAATTGCCTTGCTTTTGCAATTCATCAAGATTAAAGTGGTGCTCCAAATTACTTTGAGCTTCAGATGGAGTTTTGCTGTTACGAATAATATGAACAACTTCATCGATATTATCACACGCAATAATTAATCCTTCTAAAATATGTGCTCTTTTCCTGAGCTTTATTCAAATCATATTGCGTACGACGGATTGTGACTTCATGCCGATGCTCAACAAAGTATTTAATACATTCTTTTAAACTAAGAAGTCGTGGACGTCCTTTGACCAATGCTATACAATTAACCGAGAAAGAACTTTTGCAGTGCCGTCATTTTGAAGAGTTTATTCAAAACGACATTCGCATTGGCATCACGCTTTACGTCTATCACGATGCGCATACCTTGACGGCCCGATTCATCATTCGCATTCGAGATACCATCGAGTTTGCCATCCTTGACAAGTTCTGCAATATACTCTATAAGTTGTTGCTTATTGACCCCCGTAAGGAATCTCTGTAATGACAATTTTGATCAAGATCATCCCCGCTTTCAATATCTGCCGTGGCTCGAATAATGATACGTCCACGTCCCGTTTCATACGCGTCTTTTACCCCCTGCAAACCATATATAGTCGCACCTGTCGGAAAATCGGGCGCAGGCAAAAACTTCATTAATCCCTCTGTATCTATATCGGGATTGTCAACATATGCACAACAACTGTCAATTACTTCTCAAGATTATGAGTAGGCATATTCGTAGCCATACCCACTGCAATACCATTGCCACCATTCACCAAAAGATTTGGAATTCTTGTAGGCATCACGGTTGGTTCCTGGAGCGTATCATCAAAGTTATTGGTCATGTCTACCGTATCTTTTTCAAGATCGTCCATAACATGTTCACCCATTTTTGACAAGCGACATTCAGTATAACGCATTGCCTGCAGGCGAGTCGCCGTCGACAGAACCAAAGTTTCCTTGACCATCTACGAGTTTATACCGCATGTTCCAGTCTTGTCCCATACGCACAAGGGCGCCATAGACAGAACTGTCACCATGTGGATGATACTTTTCCAAGAACTTCGCCAACCACGCGAGCACACTTTTTGTAAGGATTCGTACTTGTATTTCCAATTCCAAGCATACCATACAAAAATACGCCGATGAACAGGTTTAAATCCGTCCCGAACATCAGGAAGCGCACGGGCAACAATTACCGACATCGAATAATCATATAAGAAGATTTCATTTCTTCTTCTATATTTATTTTTCAAAATACGATCTTGATCAATAGTTCGATTTTCGTCCATAGAGTTTTCTATTTTTATTTATCAATTAGCTTGCCATAAATAGTTGAAAATTGCGTATAACCACATTTTCCTGCTGATTTAAGACGTTTTTACATATTTTCGAGGGCTAAATTAATTAAAAAATGGTTTAATCAAATTATTATAACTAATTCACATTGATTTTATAACAACAAGTCCAGTACACTACCTTTTTCTTCATTATTACCATGCGTTGGTAATACAATTACCAGCCTGTGTAATGATGTTACCACTATGTGGTTATCATCCAAAAGTTACAATAAAAATCCCTCAAAAAAACTTTTATGTATTGTTTTATGAGGGATTTTCTATTTATCGATAATTCTTTAGAAGAAAAAGGTATCTGTTGTCTGTCACTTTAGCATTGATATAAAGTTCATTCATAAAGTTGCCTGCATATTGAGCAAGCTTCTGGCGAATCTTCTGTTCCTCGGTCTTAGCATCAAACTTACCGGGGCGCATGGCCTTATTAGTAACTTCGAAAAGATAAACACCTGCATTACCTTTTACGACATGCTTAGAGAACTGCCCCTTAGCCGTTGCTGCTACTGCACCTGAAAGCGCTGGCTCACTGGCTCCGGTAGCGGCAATAAATGCAGGAGCGGCAAAAAGTAATTTGGTCTACAGATGCAACTTTAGCACCTTTAGCCTTAGCTGCGGCAATACTTGTAACACCATTCAGCTTGGCAGACAGCATTTCTGCTTTTTGTCTTTCAAGACCTCTGCCTTAACCATCTCCTTCACCTGGGGATCATTAAGAGAGCGGTAGCCCACTGCGTGAATTTTTATCAAGAACAACCAGCAATAAATGATCATTGTCGCCACACTCGTACATTGGAGACACATCTCCCTCTTTTGCACTAAACAGCCATTTCAAGGCTTCACGGGTGCTACGAATATTTGCCAGATAATGTGCTGCTGTTGTGATATTATCAGCTTCTGAAATCGTAAATCCGCTCTTAGCCGCATTCTTCAAGACGTCGGCACTGGTCTGATTAGCGCTGACAAAAGAACTGAAACGATTAAATGCCGCACTATAAGTATCTTTTGAGAAATCAATGGTCTTTTTAATCACTGCAGCTGTATACTTGCTTACCATACCTTTGCGATCTACGACCTGAACAATAGCATTGCCCTGTCCCATTTCAATATTCTTTGCCTGATTCAGACCCAGAGTGTTCAAAGTATTGATATAATTCTTGGTGTCTTTATCCAAAGATGGCGCATTTTGATACAGACTTGTAGTAATCCACTTTTTCTCGCCTGTTTGCCCATACTTCTTAGCAAGTGTTTCAAAATCCGCACCTTGTTGGAGTGCTGTATAAATAGAATCTGCAGTTTTATGTGCTTCGGCACAGAAGCACCACCTACTTGAATCTGGCGATACTGGATAGAATCAGGCAATTGCTGCTTTGCCACCAACTTAATCAGATTCATCGTATTATCTTGCTTATCCTCGATAGGTCCCAAAACTTGACCTACTGTCATCGAATCAATACGATTAGCAATGTCAGAGGGAAAGCAGACTTCAAAACGGGAACACCTAAATAGCTGATTAAAGACGTACTCTTTACGCACCGCTTCTGTAGGATCAGAAGCTTCGGCAAGGTCTTTTTCATAAGCAGCAAATTGCTTTTTGAATTGCCTGTCGATCAGTAGCAGATGGCAGTACTTGAACATCAATATATTTGATATCACGGCTTTCCAAATACTGCTTAAAACGAGGCTTCAATTCGTCATACTTGGCTTTTTAAATCCGATTCGGCAATCTCAATTTTTGAATCATCAATTGATGAATATGAAAAAGATGCAAGCTGAATCTGGCTTTCTTCATTTGTTTCCTTTGAAAGTCATTTTTGGCTTCTACAGGATTAGAAAGGAGGCAATGGGCAAAGAGTCCTTGATACTTTTGAGCCAAAACCTGTTGGCGCAAAGTTTTTCTATAAATGACCAATACTTATAAATCGCGCTCATATTGCTGAGCAAGTTGCGGATTTGTACCCTTTTGAGTTTTATAATCTGCTAAAAACTTCTGCAATGCAGATACATCAAAAACGTCCTGTTTGGTTATTTACAAAAGGGGTCTGCATCAATATAGGATTAGTCCCTTCTTTCAGGATATTTTGTAACTCTGTATTAGTCACTGCCAAGCCTAATTTTTCAGTTTCATCCTCTACAATCTTAGTCTGGATATAGGTATTCCAAACCATATCTTTTACCTGATTTAACTGATCCTCATTCAAGTTTTGAGTACCTTGCTGCATTTTTCACAACCTCGGTATACTCATCTACCATTTTCTGAAATTCTTGAACGCTAATTTTCTCACCCAAAACTTCACCAACTTGCTGACGCTTGTCATTTTGAGTAGCCTCACAAGAACGAAATGCCTCTTCGGCAATAAATGCGAACAGACCCAATCCAATAATACCAATTAAGATTGGACCTCTGCCTCTAATTTTTCCTAATACTGCCATTGTTTTTATAAATTATTTATATTTGTATTTTCTCATGTCATAGCGACAGCACATCGTGCTATCTTAACTCACAAAATAGCCTTATTGTACAAATTGCGTACAAAAATAATAATAAAATAGCAAATAGCGTAATAATTACCTAAAAACTTACCAGCAAGAACTTTTATCATTTTGATTCTAAAACTGTTAACTTCACTAACCTCGATTTTTGTTCTTGTATTTTTCAAGATTTTAAATTGGTATTTTCCTAAACTTATGAGTTCATTTAATTTAGGAAAACTTTGAAATACATGCAATATTAATCCACCGACAGTCATATAGTCTTCGCTCTCCGGTAATTCCAAAACAAAAACATCGCATTAACCTTATCTATTTCCAAACGAGCCGAAATCAACAAATTCGTTCTCTCCAACCTTTTGGGCAATATATTTTAAATTATCATGTTCATCCTCTATCTCTCCAAAAATTTCTTCTACATATCTTCTAAGGCGACAATACCACTAGTGCCTCCGAACTCATCTACAACGATACCCAATGACTTTTTCTGTGTAAGAAATTTTTGCATCATTTTAGACGCCGACATTGTTTCTGGAACAAAAGGTATTCGCCGTATACCACTATGCCAATCCAAAGGGCTTTAAAACAACTCCGAGGAATGTATATAACCAACAACGTGGTCAATATCTTCATCATAAATAATGAGTTTAGAATTTGCCGCTTTCCACGAATTTTTGCATCAAATCACTTTGTGAACATTTCATTTCAATAGCATTAATCTCCGTTCGTGGAATCATACAATCTCTCACTTTGGTATCTGAGAAATCAAGTGCGTTTTGAAATATTTTCACTTCATCATCTATCTGTGTATCATTTTTGCACTATTAATGCTGGATTGCACTAAATAATCCAAATCAACTTTTGAGAACTCATCACTATCAGTATCTTTTGCGACCTTAATTCCAATCATCTTCAAGAAGTTTTTTGACAATGAAGACGCAAATCTGCTAATTGGCCATAGTATAATATAAAAAACAAATGCAGGATATGCAAAAATTGTCAGCAAACGATTGGGATTACTTCTAAATAATGTTTTAGGAAGAAATTCTCCGGTAAAGAGTACTATTATTGTTGATAGAATAGTATCTGTGGGAACTGTAAACGCAGGCTCAAATTGACTAAATATCGTTGTATCAAACAAGCGCGCTATTAAGATACCATAAACAACCAAGACTATATTGTTTCCCACAAGCATTGTTGAAACAAAATCATTAGGATGACGATAGAATAAATCTATAATCTTACGCGACAAGTGTCCATTTTCTTTTTCCATTTCTGCCAACATTCTATTACTTGACACATAAGCAATTTCCATTCCGGAAAAAGAATGCAGAAAAGAGTCATCATGACAATAATACTAACAATCAACGAAACATCAACTTGCTCCAATGGATATATTTTTAATGGGTTAAAGGTATTGAAATATTCTTACGTTGAGGCAAAACCTGTTGACGCATATTTTTTTGGATAGAATCCTGTATGGCCTTAGTAGAATCTGCAGAAGAACGTTCCTCTCCTCCAATCAAGTCTGTGTGCTCAAAAGCTCCTTTCGAATTCGAAATAAAATATTTTGTCATTCTCTCATCACTCCTAAAATAGCTACCCTGCAGCGTACGTTCGGGAGTTATTATTCGGGAAAATACATAAGAATATAATTCATGAGAAGACTCATCCCAATAGAGTTGCTCACTTGAGAATCTCAGCCCATCTTTGGTCAGAATACGAACCCTGCTTCTAAGTTCCCACAATCTTAATTGATCATAATAATAGCCGTATCACATTGAACATAGGATTGCACATGGAATTTTTCATCAAATTGTTCCAAAAAGCCCTTTTGTTAAAAATCCAACGCGAAGGTTTTTCTATTTGGTTTACCTCCCACTCTTCCGTTACAATCCTATATTTTTATAACACCAGAATCAGAGATTAAAGTATTTACACCATAACTTATCATAACCGAGACCGAATCACGACTATGAATTGCAGGAGCAGTATGCTCTTTCTGTTTTTGACACGAGCAGAAAAAACAGAAAGATACCTCAAATATATCAATATATTTTTCATGCTGCAACAGACGATAATTCAGAGAATAGCACTAAAACTATTCAACTTTCCATTTTGCAAACCAGCGCTCATTAAAGGTCAACCCTATATTTATACGGAAAGTATTTTCTGTGATAAACCCTTTAGCTTCTTGGCGAACCCACTGGGTACTAATATTCAGTTGCGAGCGATTATTCCAATGAATTGCTCACAGGGAATCCTAAGCCAACACTAGCACTAACTTTTAGGTCCATTCTGCCCATTTATTTTTATAATAAGGCGTAACATAAGATACACCAGCTCTATAATGTATTCTATCTATATACCGACGGCTATGGGCAGAGGGACACCAATCACCTCCTAACGTTATCTTCTAGCGATTCATATACAGCCCATTTTGCCAGCTGATACGTTGCCTTAGATGTGCCATTTGAATACAGAGGCATTTTTAAGTCACCCCATTTTTGTAGTTGATAATCAATTCCTAGCCGCCATGAGTCCATATGTGTCCACATCATCCCTAAGCCATATATCTTAGGAAGTTCCAACCCATTAATAATCGTATATTTTGCAGTATCGGCAGTAGCAGTCTGTTGATTGGACGAAATAACTTCGCAAGTTAGATTTGCACCTAACTTATGACCAAGACCATAAATAAGGCCCAATGTCAAGTTATCTTTTTTGCCAATACCTATCGAATACTGAGCACCCAAATCGATTTTTGTAATTATTAATGGAAACGGAATAATTTTAGAAATCGAGTTTACACTAGATTCACTATAACTATTGACAAGAGAACGATTTGTTCCGCCCCAAACGTACGAAACGTTTGCGCCTATAGCGAGTCCTTTAAAAGGCATCCAGCCTAATCCAAAATACGCTTGATGCAATCCTCCTTTACCATTATAAGCGTTTTGATATGTTGTTGTTTTACTACTATTTACATTATTTGTAACAGCATAATTATAACCCACATTGGAGAGAGGTAAAACACCAAAACTAAGTCCTAGTCCACGCGCAACTCGAAAGCCGGCCACGGCATATTCAAAGTCGGCATTTTTTGCATTTTTCGTTACTTTCCCTTCCTTAAAATTTGTAATTTGACCAGAAACGCCCTGCATCAAAAATAAAAAGAAAGAGAATCCAATTGTGAATAAGACGCTGGATTAAGATAATTTACTTGGTTGTGTTCATAAAATCCTATAGCCAATCCATTCATGCCTCGATTGAAACCTCCCGATTGTTCACTTAAGATTCCAATACCATAACGACTATAAGGAGAATTTGTACCACTCTGTGCAAACGCAACCAATGTAGAACTCAGAATAACAACATTCAGAAATATTTTTCATATATAACTTATTCATTAAGACTTAATATCAACTTTTTCAACAAAAAGTTTCATACATGTTCGGCATGCAAAATTATCAAAAAGGAAACAATTGCACCTCAACTGAGAAATTAAGGTTATTTTTTGCATCATGAAAACAATTTAAAATGCTATTTTAAAAACGCAATCTTCCTCATTTTAGTGTCTTTAACAAGTTTTGCTAAAGCACAAGAGCGTGTTTTTATCCCGCAAACAAAATTGTGTCAGCACGATTCTATAACGATTAGCCTATTACATGCGGCCCCGGAAACGAAGTCTACAGCCTCTATGGACATACAGCTGTAAGATACTGCAACCGAATCAGCGGCGAAGACTTTGTTGTAAACTATGGAATGTTCTCATTTCATCAAAAATATTTCATCCTGCGTTTCATCTTTGGGCTAACCGATTATGAAATGGGAATAATCCCCGTTCTCTAACTTCATTGCAGAATATTTATCAGAAGGGAGATGGGTGAAAGAGCAAATCCCTAAATATCAGCAATACGGATAAACAAAATATCATGGAAAAGTATTCGTACGAATTACCTTCCGGAAAAACCGTGTCTACCGGTATAATTTCTTTTATGACAATTGTACTACAAGAGCACGGGATATTTTATTAAACAACTTAAATGAACCTGTTATTTTCCCTCATAATCAATCGGCTAATACTCTTTTCGAAAAGAAATTCATCGATGGACCAAAAGAACATCTTTTGGTCACGCTGGGGAATGACCTTTTGCTCGGCGTTAAGGCAGACGCTAACATCAACGACAAAAATGCGACAATTCCTTCCTGATCAGTTAAGGCGGGATTTTGATCGTACAATACTAGTTTTCAAGACATGGGGAAAAAAACATAAATTAATTAAAAGACACACTGGCTGATTTCTCCTCGCGAAGCTCAAATCTATCAAAACATTGGTGGAAATAGTTTTTATCAATAATCCATTGTTTGTCATTATAGTTATAGCCATTGTCTTTATATGCCTTTCTATTCATGAAGGAGACATGACATTTACTCTACTATTGGCAAAATTTGTGACACATTGACATGGATTGTATCCGGATTGGCAGGTCTTATACTCACCGCTATGATTTTCAGCCAACATCCTACTGTCAATTGTAATCTTCAAATATTCATTCTAAATCCTCTGAACATAGGACTTTTAGCCCCCTCTCTTCGAAAAAAAAGTAGTTATATCTTCATATTACTAATCTGTTATATTGTCGGGCTATTGGGATCACTCATTCAGACCTACGCCAGTGGCATTGTCTTATTGGCATTAATTTTTGACAATGCGAATTTTACTATATATGCGAGTAAATAACCTTTATACATTTAAAAAGCGTTGAATCGATATTTAGCATTTCTAATAGCAGCTTTTACAACTGCAGAGATACAAGCTTTCCAGTTGGCACCAAGACTTGTGGTTAACATCACGGTAGATCAATTACGCTCTGATTATTTAGAAGCTTTTTCACCATTATTTACTCCCTAATGGTTTAAAAAAACTTTTAAAAGAAGGAAAGGTTTACGAAACAGCCTCTTATCCGTTCACCCCTGTTGATAAATCGTCTGCTTTTAGCTACGTTAGTAACAGGCACACCTCCTTTCTACCACGGAATTATTTCAACAAATTGGCTGAATCGAAAAACATTACGGCCAACCTATTGTATATCTGATAATCAATTCTTATACTCCCTAATAATCTCAAAACATCGACATTAGAGATGAGATGAAGGTCTCATCCCATGGTGCCAGCATTGTTTATGCAATTGCATCAACCCCTGACGCAGCCATATTGTGTGCAGGACATGCTGCCAACAATGCTATTTGGATTGATCATGAAAGCCAACGATGGAAGGGAGCGTCTTTTTACCTCATAGCTCAGACAAATGGTTTAATAGCCTATCGGACAAATTAGCTATCGATAAACAAACACCCTCTAAGAATGACGCACTAGCAGCCATGGCCATTACTACTATCAAAGCTGCGGCCATGGGCGCAGATGAGGTTACAGACTTACTTCATATTACCCTGTCGGCTTCGACACCAACAAATAGGCCGATAGTAAATTGGCAAACCGAAATGGAAAAGTGTTTACATGCAATTGGACAACACACTCGGCAAGTTTATCAATGAAATAGAATTACAAGTTGGCAAAAGAACGCGTACTATTTGTTCTAACAAGCACAGGACGGGATGACGAGGCAGAAGATTATCAAAACTATAAGATACCAACAGGCACTTTCTACATTAATAGGACTTCCAAACTATTGAATGTTTACCTTAGTGCTATTTATGGACAAGGACAATATGTCAGTGCCTACTATCATAACCAAATCTATCTTAATCACAAGTTAATAGAACAAAAGAAGCTTTCTCTACACAACATTCTAAACAGCTGCCAGGAATTACTCATCCAAAATGCAGGCGTTTCTGATGTTTATACGCTTGAACGGCTACTGTCAGACAACGGAGCGTTGCACAAAAGTCAGAAACGGCTTCAATCCGTCGAATAGTGGAGATATCATTATCGAGGTCGCACCAGGATGGAAACTTTATAATGAAGATACGCAAGAAACGTCGATTAGTCGTTTTGCATTTATTCCTTTCCCCATTATTTTTTACGGAAATGGACTTAAACCTGAAAAGATTCTCACACCTGTCACGGTAGATCACATTGCACCTACCATAGCAAAGTCTATTAGGATTCGGGCACCTAATGCATGCTCTAAATCACCTCTTTTTAATATTTATATTTTTTTGAGGCATACCGAACCTCAAAAGCTATATAAACAATGGCATATTGCAGATTTTTACAGAGATTATTTTTGTAATTTTGCAAATGTTATAATCGAATAATAAACAATACATAAAATAATGAATTTCAACAAATTTCTAAAAATCACTGTTTGGTGATAAACCTCGCGTGATATGAAGTTGATTCAACCTATTGTCGAAAAAGGCTAAAGCTGCATGTCCCTGAAATTCAAGCTCTTAGTAACGATGAACTACGCGCTAAAAACTAAAGAGATCCAAAAGTATGTTCAAGAATCTGCCAATGAGCAAAAGGATAAGATCAAAGAACTGAAGGCCCAAATAGAAGATCTCCCTGATTGACAAGCGTGAAGATATTTTTAACGAAATCGATAAATTGGAGAAAGAGGTTCTAAATATTTATGAAGAAGCTCTGAACGAAGTTTTACCGATAGCTTTTAGCATTGTAAAAGATACAGCACGCCGTTTTTGCTGAAAAATGAAGAAACGATTGTAACAGCTACCGATTTTTGATCGTGAACTAGCAGCCAATCCTCAAAATGATTTTATTTCAATTGATGGCGATAAAGTTATCTACTATAACCATTGACGGCCGGCGGAAACGACCCTCAAATGGGAAATGATTCACTATGATGTACAGCTTTTCGGTGGCACGGTACTCCATCAAGGGAAGATTGCCGAAATGGCTACCGGTGAAGGTAAGACACTCGTCGCTACTCTACCGGTATTCCTGAACGCACTCACTGGCAATGGTGTTCACGTTGTAACCGTCAACGACTATCTGGCCAAACGTGACTCTGAAATGGATGGGGCCACTTTATATGTTCAATGGTCTTTCCGTTGACTGCATTGATAAGCATCTTCCTAATTCTGACGAACGTCGTAAGGCTTATTTAGCAGATATTACCTTTGGCACAAACAATGAATTCGGCTTCGATTACTTACGTGATAATATGGCTAACAGCCCGGCTGACCTTGTAGCAACGCAAGCACAATTATGCCATTGTCGATGAGGTTGACTCCGTGCTGATTGACGATGCGCGTACACCATTGATTATCTCCGGACCAATTCCCAAAGGAGATGATCAGATGTTTGAGCAATATCAGCCTTTTGGTAGAAAAACTCTACGAAGTACAACGCAAACAGGCCACAGAACTATTGGCCGATGCAAAACAGAAGATTACAGCTTCTCAAAATGAAACAGATAAGAACAAAGCAGCCCAACTCAATGAAGAGGGTTTCCGTCGCCTACCGCTCATATAAAGCTCTACCGAAGAACAAGCCTCTCATTAAATATCTTTCTGAAGAAGGCATCAAGGCTGGTATGCTGAAAACTGAAGAATATTACATGCAAAACAACAATAGGGAAATGCCAAAGGCTATTGAACCATTGTATTTTGTTGTTGATGAAAAAGCTCAATTCCGCAGATCTCACCGACAAGGGTGGCGCGTGGTTAGCACAACAGACAGGCGATGCCAATCTCTTCGTTTTGCCCGACATTACTTCACAACTCTCCGACTTGGAAACTCATAAAGAGTTGAAGGAAGAAGATTATCTGAATAAAAAAAGACGAACTTCTCAATCATTATGGCATCCAAAGCGAACGTGTTCATACACTCCAACAGCTCCTCAAAGCTTATACCATGTTTAATAAAGACGACGAATATGTCGTTATAGATGGCGAAGTCAAGATTGTAGACGAACAAACGGGCTGTATCATGGAAGGTCGCCGCTGGAGCGATGGACTTCACCAAGCCGTCGAGGCAAAAGAACACGTAAAAATCGAGGCTGCCACACAGACATTTGCTACGATTACGTTGCAAAACTACTTCCGTATGTATCATAAACTGGCAGGTATGACAGGTACGGCTTCAACAGAAGCCGGTGAGTTCTGGAATATCTATAAGCTTGACGTAGTAGAGATTCCGACCAATCGCCCTGTTATCCGCAAAAGACTTAGACGATCGTGTCTATAAGACGGCACGCGAAAAATACAATGCCGTCATCGATGAGATTATCGCCATGCGTGAAAGCGGGCCGTCCTTGCCTTGTAGGTACTACTTCTGTAGAAATCTCAGAGTTGCTGTCCAAGATGTTGCAGATGCGTCATATCCCACACCAAGTTCTGAATGCCAAGCTTCACCAGAAAGAAGCCGACATCGTAGCACTTGCCGGTCAAAGCACCAATGGTCTTGGCGCGGTAACCATCGCAAACCAACATGGCAGGTCGTGGTACCGACATCAAGCTGTCAAAAGAAGTAAAAGAAGCCGGTGGTTTGGCCATTATCGGTACAGAACGTCATGAAAGCCGTCGTGTCGACCGACAGTTGCGTGGTCGTGCGGGCCGTCAAGGCGACCCGGGATCTTCCGTCTTCTATGTTTCATTGGAAGATAAACTCATGCGTCTTTTTGGTAGTGAACGTATAGCCCACGTCATGGACCGCCTTGGCTTTGAAGATGGCGAACGCATCGAAAGTCCTATGATTAGCAGCAGTATTGAACGCGCTCAAAAAGAAAGTTGAAGAGAACAACTTTGGTATTCGCAAGCACTTGCTCGAATACGATGACGTAATGAACAAGCAGCGTACCGTTATCTATGAGAAACGCCGCCATGCACTCATGGGCGAACGCATCGGCATGGATATTACAAATGCCATTTGGGACCGCGTCACCAACATCATAGAAAAGAACGATTACGAAGGCATGAAGGAACAATTCATGAAAGTATTTGCTATGGAATGCCCGATTACCGAAGAAGAACTTTAGTGGTAACCGAGAAGAAATCGAAGAACGCGCTTTCCAAAATGGCTATGAATAACTTCAAGCGCAAAGTCGAACGCATTCAAAGTGTTGCTTTTCCCAGTAATCAAGCAAGTTGAAGAAGACCAAGGCGCCATGTTTGAGCGCATTCTTGTACCTATCACTGATGGCAAGCGCACCTATCAGATACCTTGCAACCTTAAAGAGGCTTATGAGTCTGAAGCCAAGAGCGTTGTCAAGGAATTTGAAAAAGCAAATCATGTTGCATATCATCGATGATAACTGGAAAGAAAATCTCCGACAACTCGACGAACTACGCCATTCCGTTCGAAACGCAAGTTATGAACAGAAAGACCCATTGCTTATCTTCAAATTGGAAAGCGTAAAACTTTGGGACGGCATGATCGACGACATGAACAATCGCATTTGCAGCGTCTTGATGCGTGGACAAATTCCTGAAATGCAACAACAGGAAGTACATGAAGCTTCTCCCGAAATTCGCGAACAACAAAACTACGTCGAGCAAAAAGGAAAACATCGAAGAGATGGAAGCCCGTAAAGCACAACGACAAGCCGCTACGCAAGATACACGCGAGGGAGCCTCTCAAGCAAACCATATACCCTACCGTGCCGAAAAAATGCCTCGCCCTAATGATTCATGTCCATGCGGCTCCGGCAAGAAGTTTAAGAACTGCCATGGTAGGAATATACGATAAACCCTAATCTTATTTCTACGGCTTACGTGCGTTCAACGCCATGAAATAAGTCTTGTAAAACAATAAAATTCGATCATAAAGAGGATGTGCAAAACAGGCACATCCTCTTTTTATATTCAAACAAAACAAAGGGTGTGGATCGTGTTTCGCAACACATCCCGCGCCAAATTTTAGATTTAGAGATACATATTTTTAAGTTGTCGGGGGTGTGAGGTTGTTAAGGTGTCAGGCTGTCGGGGTGTAAAAATGTCTGCGGTCGAAAAAGGGTAACTATTCATCCCCACACCCTTACACCTTAACAACCTCCCCTCACGGCTTGGTCGTTGTCGTCTTTGTGGTCATTGTCTTTTCAAATGGGAAGAGCGAACCGTCCTTGTTCATGCCCACCCACATCATCTTGGGCGTGCTATCCGCTTCGGTCTCAACCTTTGATGGCCAACTGATAATGACGCTTGGCACCTCTTCCCTCGGTCTTGCCCATAAACGACAGACTGCCTTTTTTCCAATTTCAACCGCTCCTCCAAGACCGCGAAACCCTTCTTTAGCATTTCTTCTACCCGTTGGCGGAATTAATCAATAGATAAAACCCGTTGGCGGAATTAATCAATAGATAAAATATCAGAAATATGAATATAAAAAGTTGCACATGTCGCTAAAAATCTGTAACTTTATGATGATCAACAATACTGTTGTCTGCTTTATCTCCATGCACAACTTATATGCAAATTTCGTCAAAATCCTTGAGATATGCAAGAAATTTTCCTATGGATTGGTTAATGACCTTGGAAATATTCCTCGTCGTGGTGTAGTTCCTCGCTTCTCTGACCTTGATGTCATAGCCCTGAGTCTGACAGCTGAGCATCTCGGCATTGACAGTGAGAATAACCTCTTTGACCGGCTGAAAGAATACCAAAAGGACTTTTGTCATCTCATCAGTCGTCGCCAGTTCAATGACCGTCGCAGGAACACATGTCAGCTGTGTGAAACGCTTCGTAAGCGTATAGCAAAGGCAATGGATGGTGCAGAGGAATATTTCTGTGTAGATTCCAAACCGATAGAGGTTTGCAGACTCTCAAGAGGCAAACGCTGCAAGATGGGCAAGGACGAGCCTGATAAATCTCCAGCTTTTGGTTACTGCGCCACGCAAGGAGTATACTATTATGGTTATAAGTTGCACGCTGTATGCGGTTTACGAGGTGTTATACATTCATTTGACCTGACCGCTGCTAATGTTCATGATATACATTATATGAAAGATGTGAAGTTTGAATTTTCAGATTGCTGTATTCTTGCTGATAGAGCTTATCTGAGTGCAGAACTGCAACAAGATCTGTTTTTCATCTGCGCACATCAAACTGGAGGTTCCGTATAGATTAAACATGAAGACATGGAAGCCTGCTTTTTAAACCTTATGCGAAGGCTAGAAAAAGAATTGAGACTTGTTTCTCTCAACTATGTGACCATCTCATGCTCATCAGGAACTATGCCAAACAGACCACAGGACTATTCGCAAGAATTACTGCTAAAATCAGTACGTTTACAGTACTGCAATACATTAACTACATAAACGACAAACCACTAAGACAGGTCAAATATGCATTAAATTAATTCCGCCAACGGGTTCTATATGAAATGATTGTATTCATCACTCTCCAACAGCATTTTTTTATCGTATAAGCTGGATGAGAAGCCATAAAGCTATCAACAGAAGCAACAAATGGAGAGGTAAAGATTTTCTTACGCATCAGCCTGTTTGTGACCCACATCATCTTTCCCATATGTAAATCATGTTCCCTTTGTGAACGTTTTTTCCCAAGTTCTCCATCGGATATAAACTCAGCAAATAAAAACTCAGGACATCTGGAATAATATACTCACGAGTCATCGTCATTCTTTTGCTGCTTTGGATAATACTCTAAATACAAAGGATAATGTTCACCCAAATACTTATCTAAAGATATTCCTATCAATTTATCTCCTATAACAACACTTTGGTTAAGCGCTCCTATTTGCGTGTAAACTACAGGTATAGGAATTCCAGGAATATTCTCTCAATTGAACAAACGCATCATTAAATGATTGTTTAATATCATCCATATTGGCATATTCTGCCTCTGCATCTGAAATCAGAGTCTGGAGTGTTGTATCTTGGTAAAAACTGAGAAATTTATTATTTATATTTGGTTCATAAACGGCGCCAATCTTCAAAACATTTTCAATTAATGTACGAGTTTCTATCGGATATTCCGTATTCATCTGCTGCAAAGCAGAAAAAGTCGCCTGTAGTCAGATAACGACTTTCCAAGCGATCGTAACGTTCTATCTTAATTAAACATTCTTCTTGAGCATCCAATGATTTTTAAATTAAAAATCACAACAAGTGCAAACAAAAAAAGAATATATAATAATAGTAGAATGATTTTTCAACAACTCCTGTTTTAAAAGATATCTTTACAAATGCAAAAATAGCAAATATTATTATACGAACCAAAAAGAAAAGCTAAAAAAACTCAAACAAAGAAGTCGGGCTAGATTCAAATAGTAAGTGCGACACTTTTCGGTGAATAAAGGCTTCTGTGTGGTGATGTTAGGACTAACAAATGTTAACATCCTGTATTATAGTGTCTCCACTTTATATCAGATGTGTAATTTGCGGCAGTCCTTATGAGTTTATAAAACAAATCATACTTCGGCAGCTTACTGTCCCGGAAGAATCGACGATTGAACTTCCAGCAATACTCATTGAGATAGAGTTGGAGAAATCTTTGATCCACTTCCTTATGAATAGCCTCTATTGCACTACAACATTCTCCTGTTACTATATGTACCCACGGCAAAAACCTTAGTCACCACCTCATGCACCTCCCCTTCCGTTTCCCTATAAGATTCATGACAGAACAGCTCTCTCAACCTAATAAGATTTGTTCCTCCGTCAGTCACAACTTTAGCAGTGGGACTCATGCCTTTTTCTGCATATGGTTTTTATGGAGGCATATTTACTATCGGGCATAACGAACATCTTGATATAACGTACAACCTTCTTGACTTTCTGTGTAGAAGACCTCCTGAGAAGTTTTGGCGCCTTGTTAACTTGCTTGTTTTCAGTTAGATTTGTAAGATACTCGCTCAATATTTCATCAACAGGCTTACTTTCTGCGATTACCAATACAGGTGTTTGTACCATTTTGGTTTCTTTTCTCAATATCTTCGGATTCAGGATCTAGTTATAATAGAGGTTTGAAAGTAAGATACATCCAGTTCTACCTGTGCTGATAAGGTATATTGTGCTTCTCTTTTACCCATGATATCACGGTACTTCATCATCAGCAGCCATACTGCAGGGTAATCTTTTCGTTCTAATTGATATTGAATCTCTTTTGCAGAGAGGATTTGCTTGAATGAAGTCATCATGCGAGCTGTAAAGAACCAATCATATAAGAGTATGTGACTCTTTCCATTACAGTACCCTTTGTTAGGGGAGTACGATAACCACAAGTCTTACATTGAAATGCTTTTCTACCATCTAACCATTTATGGTCAGTATAGCCACATTTAGGACAGGTAATTCCTACATCTTCTCGAATCTGACGAAAATAGTCTATACAGCTTCCTTCGTCAGGAAATATTTGAAAAGAAATCTTTAAGCAACATTAAGTTCATCGTTTCTTGCAAAAGAAATTGAATTACAGATGTTTATAAAGAAAGACTGTTTTAAAATTAACATTCTTTAATCTTAGCATCGTTGACACAGAAATAAAGTTTTTCATAGATTTTGTAAAACTTTATTCACCGAAAAGTGTCGCACTTACTATTTGAATCTAGCCTCTGGTTTTTGCAGACACGCAATGGTGTACTGTCAACAAAGCTTATGCCCGTACATTTGCCCAACAGGACCTTCTTGATAAACAAGGTTAAGGGTATGGCTATATCCCTTTCAATTCTACTATATGGTTATAAGAAACAACTTTTGAAATAGATGGCGAAGATGCTTGCATACTTTTTCAAGATAGAAATGTTTAAAGCAGCGATAACCCGAATCGTGGAAAAGAATCATTATCAGCATGACTTCTGCCTTTGACATGGTAGAACTGTGATGATATTTTCTTTTTCCAATAGGTTTTAGCGTATATTTTGCTGTCATAGCATCAAAAAACTTGCAGAAGTCGTCTGCCATACAAAATATTTCTGTAACTTTGTCCTCGGTGAGCATAGCGATTTTTGTTTGTAATTATTTGATTTTTAACACCTTAAAGTTACAACAAATTTCTGCTAACCACCAAATTCATAGATACTTATAATTCGTCGAACTCACGTTATTTAAGGACCGACTATGTAGAGAGAGGTAATAAAAGCATCATAGAGAAAAAAAAAGAGGATGTGCCTATTTTGACACACCCTCTTTATTTTATAAAGAAGAAAATATTAATCAATTATTCACAGTACCACCCACGATATCGAGCAACTCACTTGTAATCGCTTGCTGTCTACTCTTATTATACTGTAAATTGAGTACGCGCAGCAATTCATTAGCATTATCCGTAGCTGTTTGCATAGCAACCATACGTGCGGCATGTTCACTAGCATTACTGTCTAACAAGGCTGTAAAGACTTGCAAGTTCAGCTCTTTAGGAATCAAAGAACTTAAGACAGCATCCAGATTAGGCTCCACTATAAAATTATCATTAATCACATGGACTGCCGATGGCACACGTTCTGTTTCACCCGCCTTGTGCTTGCGTAGATATTCCTGTGCCTTGGCTGTTGTGACATTACCTGAAAGATCTCTGTCGTTCTCGCATCCAATATCCTCTGTAGTAAGATCTATTGGAAGGAATGTCCTACGCGTTAAGATTTGGCTACCTGCCGATTTAAAGTGATGGTAGATTAACTCTACCTTATCCACATCACCAGCAACAAACTTCTCCCTCAATTCTCGAGAAATCAATGCACAACCACCGGCATTGGGCTTTATCTGCCAATGCCTCAAAAACTCCCCCGCAACATGCAATCCGCGTTTTTGACATATTCTTCGGCCTTACGACCAATAGGATATATGACAATGCCTTCAACACCAGCAGCCTTATATTCATCAATAGTAGTCTGCAGCAACTTCAGCACATTATTATTAAAACCACCACACAACGAACTATTGCTGGTAAAAACTACAAGTGCCAGGTTCTTTATCTCCGCTTGATCTGAAACTCATTCTGAAGTTCAGGTACCGTAACAAGAAAAGACTTCAAAAATATGCTCTAGTAAATTTTCATAGGGCAACATATTCTGTATGGCTGTTTGCGCATGATGCAATTTACTTTGAAGCTACTATTTTCATAGCACTCGTAATCTTACGAGTGTTGTTTACTGAAGCTATACGTGTCTTAATTTCTTTTAATGACGGCATTATCTATCACATTTATTGATTATTGCTTATACTGTCCTGCAACATTACGCCATTGTGGCCCTCAATAGCTCACTGCATCATCAGTTAACTGACCTTCAGCCAAACTCTCAATAATATCTGCATGAGAAGAACGCATGGCATCTAAGAATTGACTTTGGCAATCACGAACTCTTTCAACAGGAACCTCATGCATCAGTCCATGTACACCGCAATAAAGAATAGCAACCTGTTCACCTATGGGCATTGGGCTGTATTGAGGCTGAATAAGCAACTGGTTATTCTTTCTCCCTCGATCCAACGTCATTGCCGTTACAGCATCCATATCACTTGAAAATTTAGAGAACGCTTCCAATTCACGATACTGCGCCTATATCTAACTTCAAAGTACCGGCCACCTTTTTCATACTCTTGATTTGTGCCGAACCACCTACACGAGACACAGAAATACCAACGTTTATAGCCGGACGGAACCCCTGGTTAAAAAGATTCGTTTCCAGATAAATCTGACCATCCGTAATCGAAATTACATTTGCAGGAATATAGGCGGACACATCACCGGCCTGCGTCTCAATAATTGGCAAGGCCGTCAGTGAACCGCCACCACATACATGTCCTTTCATACATGCAGGTAAATCGTTCATCTGCTCAGGCAATTTCTTGATTATTGATACGTGCTGCACGCTCCAACAAACGAGAATGTAGGTAAAATACGTCACCAGGATATGCTTCACGTCCAGAAGGACGACGAAGAATCAGCGAAACCTCACGATAAGCTACTGCCTGCTTAGATAAATCATCGTATACAACAAGCGCACTATGTCCACGATCACGGAAATATTCACCAATAGCCGCACCGGCAAAGGTGCATAATACTGCATGGCAGCAGGGTCTGCTGCGTAGCACTAACGATGATTGAATAAGGTAGCGCCCCATGTTCCTTCAATGTCTGTACCAAAGCAGCAACAGTCGAAGCCTTTTGACCGATGGCTACATAGATACAATAAACAGGTTTTCCTGCTTCACTTTTTGGTTAATGATAGTATCAACGGCTATAGCCGTCTTCCGGTTTGGCGGTCACCGATAATGAGCTCGCGCTGGCCTCGACCAATAGGAATCATGGAATCCACAGCCTTCAAACCTGTTTGCAAAGGTTCTTTCACTGGTTGACGATAGATTACGCCCGGAGCCTTACGATCCAACGGCATTTCAAACGAATCCGTCAAATCAATAGCTCCTCTCCATCTATAGCTTGCCCCAAAGGATTAACAACACGACCTAAGAGTTATCATTTACCCGTATTGAGGCGATGATGCGTGCGTTTTACTGTCTGTCCTTCCTTAACTACCAACAGTTGGACCAAGAAGCACACAACCGATATTGTCTTCCTCCAAGTTCATGACGATAGCCATCGTACCGTTCTCAAATTCGAGCAGCTCACTCTGCCTCAACATTGCGGAGACTATAGACGCAGGGCAACACCATCTGCTACGGTAAGCACGGTACCGACCTCATCAAACTGTTCCCCGTTGTTTATATTCTGAAGTTCTTTGAGAAGAACCTCAGACACCTCACTTGGTTTAATTTTATCAGACATTTTATTTACTAACAAATGATTATTTCTTCAGTTCTGCTACTATTTTACGAAGTTTACTTTTTAACACTGGCATCCATACGATACGTATCGTACTCAAGGATAAAGCCTCATAATATCTGAATAACCTCCGATGTAAATTCTACAAAACCTTTTGTCTTATTCTCCACCAACTGCTTCATCCTAAGCTCCATCTCTTGACTGACAACAGTGGCTGTAATAAGTTTACCGCGGGTAATCCTCTTATACTTCCTGTAAAGAGTTATATACGATGCAGCCATGAATTGCAAGGCATTCTCCTATCCTTTTTCAGAACAAGGCCAATAAACCGCTTTGTAAGTGGACTTATATTGAATCCACAAGCCATTTCTAAAACAGCCTGCTTTCTATCCTTCCGAGCATAGGATTATCTATCGTAAATTTCAGTTTGAGCATCTCGAAGAAACTTTGAGATAGGGATTTGTATCTCCTGTAAAGTTCATCCTCCTGCTGTCTGCCAAAGCAGCTTTCAGCAAGCACTGAGCATATCGAACTGATATTACACCTAAATCCATAAACTACAAATTTTATTCTTTATTTTTCGCTTTGAGAAACGTCATCCAACAGTCGATCTATCAAATCCATCTGAGCCTTGTCGTTTGACAACTTCTCAGAAAGGACTTTTTCGGCTATCTGAACACTGAGTTCAACCACCTGAGTACGGATTTCTCGTATAGCACTTTGCTTTTCTATTTCTATCTGTTTCTTAGCCTCAGAAATAATTCTAGCACCTTCTTCATGTGCCTTTTTCCTGTGCCTGTCCCACGATGGCATCACGGGTGGCAGCCGCCTCTTTCATTATTTTAGCCTGCTGTTCTCGTGCCTCTTGCAGGAGAGCTTCACCTTCCTGTGATATGTGCCAGTCAGCTCTGAAGCCTCATGCGCCTTACTCAAACTTTCGTCTATATCTTTCTTTCATCAACCATCTTAATGATTACAGGAAAAGCGAACCCGAGTCAGACAGAATAAGACCACCAGAAACGCGACAAGCATCCAAAAAGAAGCCCAAGATCAGGCGTCAATATTGATGGCAAATTCTCCATTCGAATGAGTCTTCTATATTTATTTAATGATAAATGCGCAAAGCAGCAATGGCAAACAGGGCTACAACCTTCAATGAAAGCAGAGGTCAGAATCATATTAACCATGATCTTACCTGAAGCTTCAGGCTGACGGGCAATTGACATCCATGGCACTGCTACCAATCTTACCAATACCCAAACCTGCACCAATTGTTGCAACACCTGCACCAAGACTACTGCCCAGCTGAGCCAAACCTGTAGCCGCCAATAAAGTTGAAATCATCATAATTTTATGCTTTTTATTTATATTAATATCCCTAATTATTTCTATTCAATCGCTAAATTCACAATTATTAAAAGTAAGCTATGGGTGTCTCATTATCATTCTCCCTTCACTTACGCTTCATGCTCCTGCTGTGCCAAGCCAATAAATACTGCACTCAATAATGTAAAGACGTAAGCCTGCACAAAAGCCACCAGCAATTCCAAGCAATTCATGAACAAAAGCATGATAATACTAAAGGTGTTGAGTCCCAAGCCAAAGCCCACCCCCATCGACCATCCTAAGAAGATGACGCAAGTGAAACTCAAGATAACGGCATGCCCCGCCATCATATTGGCGAAAAGACGAATCATCAACGCAAAAGGTTTTGTGAACACCGAACAGCTCAACTACAGGCATCAGTGGAAGAGGGAATTTCAAAAGGACGGGTACGTGTGGCCAGAATATATCCTTCCAATATTCCTTATTACCAAAGACGTTTATAGCCAGCATAGAGCACAAGGCCAAGAACAGAGTTATATTGATATTTCCTGTCACATTGGCACCACCAGGAAAAATGGGAATAAGCCCAATGAGGTTAGCCGTCAGAATAAAGAAGAATACAGTGAGCAAATAAGGGCAAAGCGTTTATAGTGCTTCTCACCTATTGACGATTTCACAACATCATCATTTATCGTCATAACTATCATCTCCATTGCACCGACAAAACCTCGGGGCGCACTACTTTTCTTATCCTTATTCTTATACCAACGAGAACAGTAACTAAAGATTCCCAATAGTACAAAAACAACGATCCAAATCTGGGTAGCGGTCTTAGTTATACTTAAATCAAGCGGACGTGTCATGCTTCCATTAGGTAGTTTCTCGTAAATTTTTCCATGATGTGACTCGTCAAAGAAGAAATTTGAGTGTAGAGTCTCTGCGTACAAAAACTCCAGCTCCCCGTTGCAGAACTCCTTACGATAATCGGCAATGGAATACTGATAGACTTACCTTCATAAGTTACGATATGCCACTCATAGTCATCCGACAGGTGACTCAACACTATTTCCGAAATATTCAGTTCTCCTCCTTCTGCACCATGATGCGCAGCCATGGATTGCAAAACTGTAACATCAAAGCCAATAAAAGAAGTATGGATCTTATTTGTTTTCATCTATCATCAATTTCATTTATTTTATTAATGTGGTCAATGTTTATTACGTAAATGGGGACATGGAATGATGCAACAATACGGCCAGATAATAAGGGGCGAAAGCCAACAAAAAGGCAACCATTCCCTCATGATCGAAACCAAATAATAGATAAACAGCAGTAATAAAGCAAACAGAAATCTAAACCGGAAACAGCCATAAAAAGGTTGCTTTTGTCTCGTCTGCCTTATCTCCTATCCTTCGCCACAAGCATGCGTCGCTTATCTCTACAACGAGAGCAAAACACATACTAACAAGAATGGGAGTTAACCTGCAATTCTGCATTGAATGGTTGGTACAGTAACTCCAATAAAACAGGCCAAAGACAATTTCTACAGTCTGTTTGAGATATTTCCTACTCGCCGTTCTTAATTCAGCCATCGTTCCACCCAATGCTTTTTACAATTCCACACACAAACGAATTTCATTCTTTTGAACCTCAACAAATCCACCTGAGATTTCAAGTTGAGCGTCTCCAATTCCGGGTGATTTATAAATCACCCTCCCCTTTTCCAATGAAGAAATGATAGGCGCATGGTGGTCCAAAATTTCAAACTCTCCCATAGCGCCCGGAACCACGACCTTCTCAACTTCTCCATCGAAAAGAATCTTTTCCGGAGACATGATTTTTAACTGCATCATAAGCGCTTATTTTAAAGTTTGAGCTCGTATAAAACTTCATAAACGCTTAAGCGCTGGCTGCAGCAAGCAACTTCTTGGCTTTCTCTTTTACGTCGTCAATCGTTCCCACGTTGATAAACGCCTGTTCTGGCAGGTCATCTACTTCACCGTCAAGAATTGCATTAAAGCCCTTAATCGTATCTTCAATAGATACCATCACGCCTTTTAAGCCTGTAAACTGTTCAGCAACGGTAAACGGCTGAGAAGGAATCGCTGCACACGTCGTGCACGGTTTACGGTCAACTTGTCTTCGTCCGAAAGTTCATCCATACCAAGGATGGCACAATATCCTGCAACTCATTATAGCGCTGCAGCAATTTGCTTTACACGCTGTGCACAGTCATCAATGAGCCTTGCCCACAATCAGCGGATCTAATATTCGAGAAGTACTGCCCGAGGATCTACTGCGGGATAGATGCCCAACTCCGCAATCTTACGAGAAAGTTCAGTTGTCGCATCCAGAGTGTGAGAAAGTTGTCGCAGGGGCAGGGTCGGTCAAGTCATCCGCAGGCTACACAGCCCGGAACAGAGCTAAAGGGAACCATTCTTTGTGAGTGATACGTTCTTGCATGCGACACCCATTTCGCTGGCGGGGTTGGCTGATAACCTACAGCAGAAGGCGCATACGTCCCAACAAGGCAGAAACTCTGAACCTGCCTGTGTGAAACGGAAAATATTATCAATAAAGAACATGATGTCTGCCGACTCACCATTTTTACCTCCATGGTCGCGGAATTCTTCCGCAACGGTCAAACCAGATAATGCTACCGAAGCACGAGCTCCTGGCGGTTCGTTCATCTGGCCATAAACCAAAGTAGCCTGACTTTCCGCCAATTCCTTTTTATCTACGAGGTGACAAGTCCCACTTGCCTTCTTCCATTGCTTTTCTGAAAGCCTCACCATAGTTTGATAACACCGCTTTCCAACATATCGCGTAACAAGTCGTTACCTTCACGAGTACGCTCACCTACACCGGCAAAAACAGAGTAGCCGTTATGTCCTTTGGCAATATTATTGATCAGCTCCATAATCAACACGGTTTTTCCTACACCTCCGCCGCCAAACAGACCAATCTTACCACCTTTCATATAAGGTTCCAAAAGGTCAATAACCTTGATTCCGGTGGCCAACATTTCTTTATGTAGAAAGCTGGTCAAATGTCGGTGCTTCACGGTGAATGGGGTACGCCCCCTTCATGTCCAATTCTTCCATGCCGTCAATAGGCTTACCAATGACGTTCATCATGCGTCCCTTGATTTGCTCGCCGGCAGGCATGGTGATAGGGCTACCCGTTGTCATAACTTCCAGACCTCTTTGCAGACCATCCGTATTATCCATGGCCACACAACGAACCGTATCTTCACCTATATGCTGTTGTACCTCAATGACAAGTTCATTGCCATCTGGTCGTTTTACTTTTAAAGCTTCATAAATTTTTGGCAATACCTTCTCTGTATCTTGGCCTTCCGTATGAAAATAAACATCAATTACTGGACCGATAATTTGAGAGATATACCCGACAATTTGTGACATAAGCTATTAATTTAAATGTTAACGTTCAAAAATATGCTATAGCAAAAGTAAATATAATGTCGAATCCCCACAAAACATCGGAACTCTTTAGATAAATATTAACTACTTTAATACCTTTTAATACTATATGCTTAACTCATTAAGTACCTTTATCAGTTTTCTATCAAAAGGTACATCACTACGAATAGCTTTCACTCAATGGTACATAAACCACTTCATTGTTTCTCACACCTACCATAATGTTGCGTTGTCCTTGCAGAATAGCTTCTATTGCGCCAACACCTGTGCGGCTGGCTAAGATTCGGTCACGGGCCGTCGGACGGCCACCACGCTGCAGATGCCCCAATATAGATACGCGTACGTCATATTCAGGAAACTCTTTCTTCACACGATCAGCATAATAAAGAGCACCACATTGAGGACTCTCACTAACAATCACGATACAACTCTTCTTACTTTTACGGATTCCACGTTCCATAAACTGAGCCAACTGGTCTACATCCGTATTGTCTTCTGGGATAATCGCAGCCTCTGCGCCCGATGCGATAGCTGAGTTCTGAGCAAGAAATCCAGCATCTCGCCCCATTACTTCTACAAAAAAGATACGCTCATGACTCTGTGCCGTGTCACGAATGCGGTCTACACATTCCATGATGGTATTCATCGTTGTGTCATAGCCTATGGTGTTATCTGTGCCATAAAGATCGTTATCTATTGTTCCCGGTAATCCGACACAACAAATATCATACTCACGGGCAAACTCCATAGCACCGGTCAGCGAGCCGTTACCACCTATCACGACCAATGCATCGATTTCTTGTTTCTGAATATTTTCAAAGCCTCCTGCTGCCCTTCAGGCGTCATAAACTCTTACTGCGTGCCGTCTTTAATATCGTACCACCGGTACCACAATTCCGCTGACATTTTCTGTCGTAAAAGTTTTGATTTCATTATTGACTAATCCATCACAGCTACGATATATAGCCTTTATATGAAAGCCATTATAAATCCCCGCACGTGTAACGGCTCTAATAGCGGCATTCATACCGGGAGCGTCTCCTCCCGATGTTAGAATACCGATTGTCTTTTATTTTAACCATAATAAAATAAGATGTACCTCTATATTATTTCTTTACTCTTTCATCTGGCAAATGGAACTGATAACGACGCTCAAAGACTTCTTTCACCTTATTTATCTCTAAGAAAGTCGTACCTCCACCTTCCCCAAAGCTACCGCTCAAATAGGCAATCTTGTCAGACAGTTCTATATAGCCTTTCTGTCGTAACATGCGCAATGCAGCACATATACTCTGACGATACATGCTCCTTTTTGATAAATAGGAATTACACCATAACTTAAATTCAGCCAACGTTGAGTTTTCTCCTTATAACAAATGGCTCAAAAACAGGAACCGGCCCGCGGAAGGCCGCTAAATTACGAGGCCCGTCTGTCCGTTTCACTATCTGTACTAATACCTGCTACACCCATTTTCTGCGTTGCCTCAATGGCCGCATGAGCTAAAAACTCCCGCTGATTGCAGTCCGGCGACATCGGGATGACAATATCATTCTCCTGCGCCTTATCCTTCTCAGCCTCTTCTGCTATCCGAGCCATCGTCTGTACAGCCTCCAATGGATATTTTCCACTTGCGGTCTCACCACTCAACATCAATGCGTCGGTACGGTAATAAATAGCATTGGCAATATCAGTCACCTCTGCGAGTAGGCTGGATTATTTATCATTGTGTGCGGCATTTGCGTTGCCACGATGACTGGCCGTTTCTTCACTACACATTTCCGGATAATCTGACGTTGAATGCCAGGGATTTTCTCTATAGGCACTTCAATACCTAACTCACCACGCGCAATCATAATACCATAGCAAGCCTCAATAATCTCGTCTATATTGTCTACGCCTTCTTGGTTCTCCACCTTTGCTATGATTTTAATATCACTTCCATGGGCATCCAATATATCCTGAACAGCTTTTATATCCGCTGCGCTTCTTACAAACGAGTGAGCAACAAAATCTACATCCAATTCTATCCCCAACAGAATATTCATCTTATCTTTCTCTGTAAGTGACGGAAGATCAATATGTTCTCTGGAATATTCACGCTTTTATGCGCCCCAAGAACGCCCTCGTTCTTCACTTTTAGCAACTAGCATGGGGCCTTCATTCTCCATGACCACCATATCCAGTTCTCCATCATCAAAGAGCAGATGGTCACCCACTTTTACATCCTTACAGATATCTACATAAGAGACATTGATAATGCCGTGTGAAGTTTCCACCTCGGGACGGCCGAATATCTTTACAACATCTCCTATAGAATAATGTATAGGTGCAGCCACTCCTGTAGTCCTCACCTCTGGTCCCTTTGTATCAATCATGATACCAATATGCGGAGACACTGCTCTAACGTTTGTTACAATCTGCCTGATACCATCAGGCGAGTAATGAGCAGTATTTATTCTTACTACATTCATTCCCGCAAAGAATAATTTACGAATAAACTCCTGATCACATCTGCGGTCACTAATCAAGCAACTATATTTTTGTTTGTTTCATACGATACCTTTGTCTTTTGCAAAGATACAAAAATTATCATACTCCATTATCTTTCAAAAAGATAAAAATCTTTAAAACTGACAGACAACCTCATACATCTTATAATATAAAAGCTACTTTATCTTTATAAAACTCATCATACTATACCAATACTTCTCAATACTCATTTTTGGTATTGTGACAATGATAGCAAAATTCTAATTTTGTGCCGTAAAATAAAATATTCTAAATTATTCACATTATTCAAAACATTACACATGATGAAAAACCTTTGTAAAAATCATCAAGCATTGCAGGTGCTTTGCTCTGCAGTATCTTGTTTTTCACGGCATGTTCGCATGACGAAGCCCCCACTCCATCAGCTCGCCCACAAGGCACAGTCAACACAGAGTTGAAAATGACTAAAACCGGCTTTGCTTATTTCTCGTTTGCCAAAAATCAAATGGTAGATGAGAAAACAGCAGAAGTGGCGGGAACAAAGGATTGGGACATTGCTTTCGACATGCTGAACGGCCGCACGAACAATGGGGCTGTCTACGTGACACGATACACGGACTTTGAAGCCGTGAAAACAGTGAAGCCCTTTTTAGAAGAAGGTGTTAAGAACGAGTGGCTTACAGACAGGAAAATGAGCGTAATGTCATTGCGCAGTATGCCTCCCGTCACGGTTGAAAAGATATGCAATCCTGCCTTTACGGAATGGTATACCATGCAGGGCATGACGCTGTCTGTAAAGCCTGCGGTGTATATAGTACGTACTGCGGATGGTCATTACGTGAAGCTTCAGTTCACAAACCATCGCGGAGCGAACGGCGATTTGGGAAATATCCAGTTCAAATATGCCTACATTGACGAGACTGGTATCAACGCGCTTGCCCCCGGAGAATTCATAGCAGAGAATCTGGAAGCCGGTAAACTGACCGGGGTACTGAAGAGCAGCAACGTGAAAGAGCTACGCTATCTTACCATCAAGAGCGGCAACATCAACGACGAAGACATCGACACACTGAGAACGCATAAAAACACTGGAAGTGCTTGATATCAGTGGCGCTACGCTGGAACTATCCGATGAGAGTACCGGACTGAAAGACTTCAGAAATATCAAAAAACTCATTGCACCTGCCAACCTACAGAGTATTGCCGGCGCTTGGCCATGGTTCAATTACATGGGCAACCTTGAAGAGGCTGTATTCCCCGGCAATTCGTTGGAAAACATCCAAGCAGAAGGCTTTACCAGCCTGCCTAAAATGCAAAAATCACATTACCTTCATCAATACTAACCATTGGTAATGGTGCGTTCCAAGGTGCAGGACTAGAGGAGTTCACTTTCCCAGAGAAAGTACAGATTATATCTAAGCACTGCCTGATGAGTTGTAAAAAAACTAAAAAGTTGTGATTCCTGCATCTAGTAAAAGAAATAAAGGCCGGCGCATTCCTCTACGACAAGGCATTGAAAGAAATTATCTTCAAAGGCACTACACCTCTAAAAGCGACAACACCTACGATGCTTTCTCGGACATAACATTTGATAATGCCGACGGCGCGTATTCCTCCACTTCATTGTGCCCAAAGGCACCATCAATGCTTATATCAAAGCATGGGGATGGGAAGAAGCTGACAAGAAATACTTTTAAGGAAGCTACTGATAATCCCTTGATATTAAGCTATATGAGATATAAATATAGTATTGATTTATACGTATTTCTCTGTAGTATCCTCTTGCTCGGCGCTTCCTGCAAGCAGTCCGAGCAGGAGGATACTCCTGTTGTTCCGGCAACGGATAGCGAAATCATAAGCTATTATCGGAGCATATTCGATACTACGAAACCTACAGCCCCATCAGCTGGAATGTATCGTGAAGAAATTAATCCGGCTGACATCCACACAGCAACTTCGTATCTGGAAACTTTGGAAACAGGCACACGAGGGTTGGACACTTGTTTCCGACTTTGCGGAATTAACGCAATGTACAAACAAACGGTATAGGATATCCCCGAAAAGGAACGTATGAAGGTTCGCCTCTTTACAAAAGGCGACCGTCCTGCCGAAGGTTATCCGCTGATTATCCATCTCCATGGCGGCGGTTTATATGCCGATGCGCGGTCCTGGGAAAGTTTTATTAACACGGAGGGTTTGAAACCAACTTCCGCCTCACACAGTACGTGTTTAAAGAGGGACAACCTATGGCCACATGGTGCCCCTATGCCTGACGACCGCAAGGGACGATGGTATTTCCTGCCCAAGCGTGTAGCTTTCAAACAGGCCATACAGGCGGCCATACTCAGCGGACAAGTAAATCCCGACAGGATATACCTCACCGGAATCTCTGAAGGTGGCTACGGGAAGTCAACGCCTCGGGCTCTTCATGCCTCGACTATTTCGCCGGCGTAGGCCCGATGGCAGCCGCAGAGAAATTAAACGGAGAGGCACAGAATCTCCGCAATACAGCCTTCAGAATGGAGTGGGCGAAAAAGACTATCAGTATGGACGTGCCGATTATACAGGCATCTGGAGGCTCGAGATGAAAGCATTACATGAACAGTGGCCCGAAGATTTCATACACGAGGTAAATTTACAGGCCGGGCAAGGACACGGAATAGACTATACTAAAGTGACTCCTTGGTTGCTAAATTATGCCGAAGACACTATCAAGCGGGTGACTTACCGCTATGACGACCTCGATGACAAAGATAGCTATGCTGCCGGGTGTATTATCTCGGCTTTCAAAACCTACAGCCCGGAAAAAGGGAGTGAGCCTGTTCTTTGACGTACAACACGACGGAAACCGCTTTTATCGTAGAAACCAAAGCGGGAAAAGGTAAGGTCGGAGGCAGCTTCTGTCTCTATATCGACGAAGTGGATTTCTCATGTCCCATAGAAATAACGTATAACGGGAAGACTGTTTCTCCACGATAAGATATCCCCCAAATGTAGGTATCGATGGTGGAGTCGACAGCACTCTTCGGCGACCCCTCGCGCGTGTTCCCAGCCAAAGTGAACCTAAGAATAGAATAGATTATATACATGAAGTTTCGCAATGAACAAACATCAACTTGCGAAACTTCTGTTCTTTTTATAGTCCTATCCCCTCATCCTTCTGCTTTTCCTTTCTTTTCCAAACTTTCTTCCACCACAGATAATAACCGCTGACAGGAAGAAAGCCGCTAATGAATGCCGCAAGCACATAAAGAATTTTCGAAAGCCATCCATCCCATTTGCCCATGTGTAGCGTTTTGATTTGAATGAGAATACAAGACCCACAAATTCCATGAGACACAGGAACACAAAGGCATAGATGCCTAATGACACATACGTGTCATAAACAAATCAGCGGAAGCTTTTGTTGGTACTTACTGTCAGACGGTTCTTCAGTGCCTTCTTGCTCTTGGGCCACCAAATGACAGCCCCCTGCCAGCATGTACAAGCGTCATACACATGACCGATACAGCCATAATCACTCGACCAACCGACAGACCTCCGCACGGATTTTCCGGTATCATAAACAGCCAAAGGTGCAACTGTTTGATGCCCACAAGAAAGGCATCTGCTTTGGATTTGTTCAAAAGCGGATGCGATTTCATTTCTAAACAGCAAAACAAGTCTGGTAAAACACACGATAGACATAAACACGCCAAGAGATTGTGCCAACCATCTATGAATCTTCAAACATCTCATATTTTTATTTCTTTATTGTTTTGTTACTTGTTTTTGATGCTTTGCAGGTATCCATCCTTCACATTTGTAAATACTGCAAACTCTTATTGACGTAGACTTACAAGGTATTCAAAGGTTTCATCATAAACGACAAATTAACTTATCTTTCTTTTTATCTTTCTTTTACCGAATACAACGAGGCAATCTTGCAATCAAAATTGTCTGATTCTATTTTATTGTATCGCTTTCTATTGAAAGTCTAAATTCAACCCACCTAAGGCATTGATGACCGACATTCCTTAGCCTTACGCTTCTTGCCCAAAACATCTGCTAAACTGCTGATTCTTTAAACTAAACGGTGAATAAAAACACAAGTTTGAGAGAAATATATAGCGCAAAGTCTCTCAAATGCGCCATGGGCAAGGGAGTGTAGTCTTTATCTCATATTCGTAATACTTTTTGGGGCTTATATGACAGCAAAATGTGCTTATTTTTAGAGTCATTCTCTTATGTGACAAAAATGTGCTTATAAAGTCTTGAATGAAGATCTTTCTTCTTTCCATACAGATCCCCTGTGTAGGTTCAATTTTGTCTTTAAATCGCATTGAGTGATTCTAAATGGCATTGTTTGTGTTGGCATCTTCAACTCAGGGTAATCGCATAGTATGTCCACAATGAGACATATTCTTCTAAGGCTCAAAAAGCACTACGTGAGGTTTACTGGTGAGTATAATGTAACTAAAGTTTCCCACCCCTTAAAACACTAACTTTTCTCATTTCCCTTTGCTTGTCGTCCCCCATATCCATTGACTTTAACACATGTCTAATAGAACAATAGTCCGTTAAATATCATGCTGCGTCAGCATCGAAACTAAATATCTCATTAATACTTTCTTTATTTAATGTCGTGTTCGGGTTTTTCTCGAACACGTCAATAATTCGTTGCACATAGTAGGCATTGACCATCTGCGCTTTAAGTCGACCGATGGACGTGCCAGTTCCCGCACATGATTTTGCCACATTGAGTGCCGTGAATGAAGAGTTGAAAGGCAAAGTCAAGTTTTTTCTTGTCGCGTGCCTGACAATCTGTAAGACCGAGGAACTGCTTTGCGTCGCGAAAGCAGAACTCCTCTTGGAACCGTGTGGTGTAATATTCCACCACGTCGCGTCCGCTCATGTTCTCATCCGTAGCGAAGTACAGACGGCGGACACCGTTGGGCAACTCGTGGATGACAAGCGAAACGACCCTGTGCAAGGACTTGCACCATGCCTTGAGCGCATAAGCCTTGCCGGAGGTCTCCTCCAGCTCAAGCATTTCGACTTTAGACATATCGATGTTCCTCACGTCAATCTTGTCACCTTTGACGCGGGGACGGCCGGGCTTTCCCGTGGGTTCCCCGTCCCATGTGTAGAACAAGGCTGCGTCATGACGCAGGCGGCTCACAACATGGAGTCCCATCTTCATTACCTTGTCGATGAAAGGCCTTTTGGAGAAGGCTGAGTCGGCGACAAGAACCTTGCAGATACGCTGTAAGGTTACCTTGTTGTCCTCCAATACTTTGGCATACCAGTCGTACAGGCTCATCTCTTTTTTCTCCTCGCCTTTTTCCAATGTGGTCTGCACAGCCTTGAGCATCATACACTCATGCAGGTCCACGTCTATCACCCCGATGCCGAGGATCTCAAGACCGTGCTTTACCGCACCTGCACAGCCCGACCAGAACGCACCCACGTATGGGGTATGCTTCCCAGCCTTCTTGATGAAGCTTGGATCAATAACGATGGCATTGCGACCCTTACCCTGCTTGAAGGTGAAAGCACTCAGCCACATGTTTCATCTCAAGCCAGTTCACGCTGCGCTCTGCCGTCTGCCGATAGCACTGCTCGCCACGATTGCCATAGCGTCCCATCTGCGTGAAATTGCATCTCCTTGGGATGACCACCAAAAGAAAAAGCATTTCCATGACGTTTGTCTGGATACTTTTGTTTAACTTTGCTCCATCTTCAGCACTAAATGCTGCTTTGCAGAGCCTCATATATCGGCTAATCAAGTTGGTTATCAGCATAAACTTTATTGTCTTTTTACATCTATAAAGTTACTGAAAATCAATGAGATAGCCGATTTTATTATATTATATATTGTTACCTAATCATACTCTTTTTCAGAGACTTATCATGTCTTTCTTTCTGCCACAATTTCTGTTGGTTTAGAAACGAAAGATTCGCAAACCACAAAATTTTTAACGGACTATTGTTCTATTAGACATGTTAAAACCCAATGGATATGGGGGACGAAAAGGCAACGGAAAATGAGAAAAAGCTAGTGTTTTAAGGGATGTGAAACTTTAGTTTTATTACTAATTTATTCTAACACAAAAGAGTTTGGAATACATTAAAAGCAAGTTACGCCAACGTCCTGCGTATAAATATTTTTACAGTAAAATAAGTATAACATTTGGTTTGAAAGAAATTAATTTAAATTTGCATTCAAATCTATCTATTCAATCTATAACTACATATGGCGCAAAAGGAGAATAAAGTATTATTAATTTATACGGGTGGTACTATCGGCATGGGACGCAACCTATTAACTGGCACTTTAGAACCATTGGATTTTTAAACATTTAAGAGAACAATGTTCCTGAGATGAAATATATCAAAGCCACTATTGATATATATCAATTTGAACAGCCCATTGATTCCAGCGATATCGATCCGGCTGCTTGGGCCAAGTTGGTTAAGATTATTCATGAGAATTATCAAACCTATACAGGCTTCGTTATTCTCCACGGCACGGACACTATGGCCTACACTGCTTCTGTCCTTTCGTTCATGCTCGAAAATCTGGACCAAACCAGTAATCCTTACTGTAGCCAACTACCAATCGGGCAATTAGAACAGATGGAAAGAAAATCTTGTTACCAGTATAGAACTTGCCTCACTCACTGATGATAGAGGAAGGGCAGTCATTCCAGAAGTATGTATCTATTTTAGTGGTAAAGTGTTGCGAGGAAATCGCGCAACGAAGCAGAATGCTGATGAATTCAATGCTTTCGATACGTTTAATTATCCACATCTATGTGAAGCTGGTATCAATTTCACATTCAATTCTCATCACATCCTAAAGCCAAACTTCACCCAAATCGCATGACTCCTCATTTTGATTTGAATCCCAACATTATTGTGTTCTCTTCTATTCGATTCAAGAAAATGTTGTTCGGCATTTAATTGACGCTCCCGAACTCAAAGGAATTATTGAAGCTATAGTAGCGGAAATGCGCTCGCAACCTTGGCTCATTAGGTTGTTGACGTGCGAAGCCACAGAGCGAGGTGTTAGTGTTGTCAACATCAGCCAATGTATTTCCGGACAAGTCGAAATGGGAAGATACAACACAGGCTATCAACTCAAAAGATGCAGGCGTTATATCGGGCTATGACAGCACAGTAGAAGCTGCCACGACTAAATTAATGCATCTTTACGCAAAAATATGATGATATAAATATGATTCGAAAGCAGATGAATGGAATCTATTGCGGGAGAAATCAGTAAGCTCTATCAAATGCCTTCCAGACGAATCACTATAACTCGTTAGTCATCTTAGCTGATATACAAAAGACTAAATTCTCAGATCTTTTTATAATTTCCAGCCATCTTTGTTTCGTTTTAATAGTTGTTGGAACAAGAGGCAATCTTAGTATATTCTCTATCATGCCCATATCATTCAGCAACGCCTGTAACACCCGCAGGGTTACCGTCAACAAAATAACAAGCTATAAAGTTCGGTAAACATGTGGTGTATTTCTCGTGCCGGCTCATACTCTCCATTGAATTCCAAACGAATCATCCGTGAAAAATTCCTTGGGCAAAGCATTACTAATAACAGATATAACTCCTGCCGCCCCACTGGCAATCATAGAGAATGTCAGCGCGTCATCACCACTGATTACATCAAAATTATCAGGTTTATTCTAATGATTTCATCTACCTGTTCCAAGCTACCGCTCGCCTCTTTGATTGCTATAATATTATTAAAAGTCACGAGCCAACCTTATGGTTGTTGACGGTTTCATGTTAATTCCTGTTCTTCCGGGTACGTTATAGAGCACAATAGGCAGCGGACTAGCCTCCGCTATCAGCTTAAAGTGCTGATAAAGTCCTTCTTGAGAAGGTTTGTTATAATATGGACAGATACTAAGAATGCCATCGATACCGCTCCAATCAGTATTATGGATTTCATCTACAACAGCTGCCGATTATTACCACCGCAATATTTCAATATTCTGACACGACCAGCATTCACCTGCTTAACGACTTCAGTAATCTTATCTTTCTTTCTTCACGGGTTAAACAAGGTGTTTCACCTGTTGTTGCCAATATACATAAAAAGTTAGCACCATTAACTATCTGATAGTTCACTAATCTGATTAAGGCCTTGTAGTCTCACCTCCCCTCTACTGTAAATGGCGTAATTAATGCAACCCTCAAGCCCCCTTAAAGATATTTTGTGCCATATTGATTTCCTTACGATTCTATTCGCAAAGTTACAAGAAATATATCTAATTGCAAAAGAATTGTTTTCAATAATTTCGGACTATACAGCCTGTTCTATTTATAAGAACCTATAAAGAAAGACCATTCCTAACAGAACCAATGCTAAATCAGTGCTTTCGCCTTCAGATTCTTCTCATGAAATAGGAATGTCTGAATAGAAAAACTAACAATGACACTGCCACGCCTCTACCATCGATACGATAGAAATCATCGCCCCCGGCAAACTCAGAGCATAATAATATATAAAATCTGCCGCACTAAGAAACAAAGAAATAAAGAAGATAGTCCATTTTCCACTGAAAACGGGTCCCTTGCTTTTCGCATAGGCCACCACAACAGAACAAAGACAATCCCCATCAGCAGCATTTGATAAAGATTATACCAGCTTTGCACTACTATTCGGTCAAATCCAAGTCCGCCAGCTTCTTTTACCTACATCAAAAACTTATCATACAAACCACTCACGGCACCTAAGACCGCAGCTAATAACAAGAAAATATATCCAACGATTATACTTAAAATCAATACCTTTCCCCTTTCTTTCCACTTTTTCCCAAGCATCCCCAAAAGAAATGATAGCCAGTAATACACCCTAACTATTGCCATCCGTTCAACCGCTCACCGACACACCACCATGGCGCCAACCAACACAAGAACTGGTCGTGTAGCGTTGACAGGCCCGACAATAGTCAGTGGCAAATGCTTCATGGCAAAATAACCAAAACACCCAACTGGAAAGAACAATGATACTTTTCAGAATGATATACTTATGCACATCCCATCCTACCTGCTGCACGAAAAACACGTTCCCATCCAAAATATTCGTGCACTTCGAAATAATAATGAAGGGCAGAAATATGAAAGAACAGATGATTTGTATTTAAAAAGAGAATGAGATACAGCATTATCCCTAAGAGATGTTTTCTTGCACGAATCATAGCAACCCAACAAGGTCGCCGACAAGAAGGCCAAGATCAACCACATACTAATATCTCTACATTTTCCAAGAATAAAGCATGCCCCAGTACACTCTCACCGACCTCCGACCGACTGCCCGAAGCCACAATGTCACAAAACATTTCAAGCGAGACACGATGGCGCCCAACATCCAGCAGCGTACCAACAACGGCTCTTACCATGTTGCGCAAAAACGATCGGCAGCTATCTCAAAATACCAACTATAGTCAGAATCTTTCACCCAATGCGCGGTCATTACATTGCAAATAGTAGTCTTTGCGTCACTATTACTTTTTACAGAATGCCGCAAAAATCCTTTTATATCCAACAAAATAAGCCGCGGCCTTATTCATCAATTCAAAAATCGAGTTCACAATGCAACTCATAAGAATAATTACGACGAAAAGGGTCTTTTTCGCAAATGTATATAATAATGATAGGTTCGTTTGGTCGCTGAAAAGCGAGCATGAAAATCATTCTCACCCGTTTCACGGTATATACAGCAATATCTTTTTGGCAACACTCTGTTCAGCCGATAGGCCAACTGATCACACGCTACTTCCCGCAAAGTCAAAACTGAGCGACCATATTACGTGCGTGAACCCCTGCGTCAGTACGCCCCTGCTCCGACCACAGAGATTTCATTGCAGCACAAGGCTCAAGGCTTCCTGCAACCTTTGCTGCACGGAAACGCCATTAGGCTGTATCTGCCAAACCATGATATGCCGTGCCATCAAAAGCCAAACGTTATAGCATAACGCCACATATTATATAATGTCAGATATATGAAAACACTATTTTTATCAAATGCTTTTTGAACGCACGTCGATGAAAAACGCTCCTCGGCCTTCAATATACGCAACACTTTACTTGCCGGTAGTATCTTCAAAAACTTCTGGTGGTAAGATTGTTGAATCTTTTTTAATTGAATATCGAGCAAGTCGCTCTTAATAATAGCTTCATGACAAGCTTTTTCATCTGATGTATCCGTATGACGATAACTGCGCATTTGTTCAAAATAACTACGCTGTTGCTTCATCATTGTTCTGTAAACAGGAAAGAACTTTGCAGCTTCATCCGCTGTAAGTTCCGCATCAGAAGTGATAAACTGTTCTAAAGCTACCTGAAATTTTTACGGGATCAAACTTGGGTTTCTGCAGCTTCTGGCCCTTCTGGCATATACCTGAAAAAGACACCAATAACCTGATAAATAAAAAGTATTATTATTTTAATATTACGCATAAATTAATTATTATCAATCAATGAAGCATAGATATTATCATTATCCATCATTGTGTAAGCAGCTATTTCGTCAATTGCAGAATAGGCTGTATTATTAGAATAGGCACCAGCTCAAGCTCATCAGAAGAATCAGACGACACATAATGCATCCCCAATAAAGATGAGACAGAAACCACACCTACCAACATAGCCACTTTCAACCACCTATGAGAGAAACTCTGGCGCAGGGGCGCATGATGACAGGCTTTATAGGTTTCATGGGCCAACTTCGCCAAGATTTCCTCTGCAGATGTTCAAAATATCTTTCCGAACATTAAAAATTGTTCTTGCGACCAAAGTGTTTCAGAATTGTATTCTTCTCGATTCATTATTTTATTCTGTTTTAGAGTAAGACGAAATAACGCTCTAAAGGTTTAATCAACGCGTGAAAATAATCCACTATTTTTCTTTACGGCAAGATGATAACTAGCCTTCAAGGCACCTTCGCTTGTCCCCAGTATCTGACTAATCTGTGAATATTTCATTTCTTCAAAGTAACGCATCGTGAACACCATACGTTGCACCTCTGGCAACTCGGCAACAGCCGCTTGAAGCTGGGCCTGTGTCTCATCGCCATCAAAATATTCATCGGCTATTAGCCGCTCAACCTACCGAATCATCCAAACTATCTCCGGTCGCACCAAATCTCTTCTGACGATGCAGAAAATCAAGCGCTTCGATTATAGGCGATACGATACAACCATGTCAACAAGCTGGCCCTACCTTCAAATTTCGTCAAATTATTCCATGCCTTTAGAAACGTATTTTTGCAGCACATCATTGGCATCTTCATGATCAAGGACGATATGACGAATCTTCCAATACAGCGGTTCGCTATACAGTCCTACTAACAACGCAAATCCCTGTTTATAAGTAGTTGCGTCACCCAGCAGCTTCAATATTTGTCTTCGTCTATTTTTCAGAAAGCAATTTCGTAAATGATGACTGATGACCTGATCATATCCATAGATATCCGGATACCGTCGCAACCGACCATTCTTATCTGGATAAATCGTAAAATAGGTAATAAATAAAAGGAACTAATGGCTTGACACCAACACTACGAAGCAAACATTTTCGTTTGAAGCGTGTCTTTTTCCCCTTTTTGGTAAATTCAAATCAGATTCTATTCGCTGTGCGGTCATTGAATAAGCCAATTTATCCATCAAACATGTATCCTTTTCTTCCAGCATAAAACAGCCAGTCCATAAGGATTTTCCACCTGATACAGCCATGCGACACATCCTGATCTTGTTGTTGAAACACGCTTTTAGAACTTGTATCATGCAGAAAAACAGAAAAATTATTATCAAAACGGAAAATAGATACGTCCAAGCGAATTACCTTCGCCACCCTTTTTGAGCCAACAGATAGTCCTTACTCGTCAACATGGCAGTGGTTATATTTTCAGGTGCGATTACGCGCCCCTGTCTTCCTTTCTTTAACAAAAATTACGCGAATAGAAATAATCTGTATTACCCACATGTTTCAACACATCTTTTTTAATGATAGAACGTGGTAATATCCAAAGGGATTTACATCCATCCGCTTGATTCTACTAGTCAGAAGCGGCGTTTTGGTCTTCTTAGATCCACACCCGATACGCATGCTTAGGACGCTGTCACCATCCACTGCCTCAAGATGGAAAGAAGTGCAGATTTACCATTACATACTTCTTGTGCATGAGGGATAGTCATTCTGCCGCCACCGACAACGCTCCATATTGCAAAAAGTATTCTTATTCGTTCCTGAGAAGAATGCGGTAGCGTTGCCAGTTCTTTTTTCAAACGAATGTAAAGTGGTCCGCTCGGCTGAATCTCTTTTAGGAATAAAGCTACACTGTCATGCCTGATTTTATTGAGCATCAGTTTGTAAAAATGCTTATCAAACCCTATCCGTATGCACATCATACAACATCCTATAAGATGTTTTTGTAGAATCATCATCCAGCAAATCTATCCTATTCAACACATAATGAGGATTGACAAAGCCGAAAACGTTGTCCCATGGCATATCTGAAAAATGCCTTGTCAGTTATATTCCAAACGGGCTGCCGCATGATTGATTGCAGCCCTGTTCTCGAAATCCAATTCATGAAAGCGCCGCAGATCTTCCTGCAAATGCGCGTAGCGGAACTTCTTTCTGCTGAAACCGATTTCCTCTACATCTTTTATATAGCTTATCAGTGAGTCCGCTCTGTCGTCAAAACCCCTGGCAGATCGAGCCATAGGGAAGCTGCCTTCACGCAGATAATAGCTGCGGGTACGGCGATCAGGTGTCATGGAGTCAGTGTCTTCACGCACCAATTTCAATAGTTCTGCCTTGATTTCTTTGGCATCCAACTGGTATGCCGCTTCCTTAAAGTTGGTATAAGCCTCCAACGTCAAAACCGACATTGGGATTCTTCGCACCTTCACTGCATGCCTGTAAAAGTACGAATATAATAAACAGAAATAAAAAGAGTATTGTCTCAAAATATTAGGACTATCTTAAATAAATCTTACGGGCAAATGCACCGACCTTTCATAACATAAACAACCTTTGCTCAAAGCTAAGTCAACACGCTTATCTGAACTATCGATCACATACGTCTTCACCAAGACACCCATCACATTGTAAATATATAACTTTTGCCCCTACTGCATTCAAAATACGTAATGTTCCCCCTTCTACCGATATTTCAATCTCGGGTTGTCGCAATTGCTCAGAAGGCACTCCGACAGCGTCTGCCCAAGTCCTAACTGGCATACCGAGCAAAAACCAGCAGCAATAACGCAATTGAGAAAAAGGCGATTTATCATGCTAATCTTATCATTACTTATATGGCAAAGATATAAATTATAGTTGATATATTTTTAACATGAAGCCGCAACTTATTGTGCTATTACGATTATTTAACACGTTTTTCCTATCAAATATCAATCTAACGTGAGAAAACTATCGCTATTATTCCACAGCAAAATATTTGACAAACGGCCGAAAAAGTCGTGTTTTTACGAACAAAAGAAAGTTGGACGAAAAACGGCCGTATTTTCAATACTTAATTTATCTGCTGATTATCAACAAGTTAAACAAAAACATCAATCCATCGCTCGTCAAATATCGGCAATAGTTATGCTTTTAGCATGTAAAAAGGGCTGCTTTTTAGAAGCCAAAAGCATAGCTTTGAGGTTGCAAAAAGGGCTACTATAACTATGTAAAAAGACTGCTTTTACAACAAATAAGGGAAAAAAAGTGGATACAAAAAGGCCAAAAACAGATTACAAAAAGAGCTGCTTTTCGGCTTTGATTCGTTCTATTTCAAGCAAAAAGAAGTGTTAAAATTCATGAGCGAAAATTGACAATTACACGTCAATAACCATCCCTTCATTCGATAAATAAGAGTTGGGGAACACACTCTTTGCCTCTTCCAAGAGCACCTCTTCCTTATCATAGCGGGCACTGTAATGGCCCAACAACAATTTACCCGCATGAGCATCCTTGGCAATAGTTGCGGCCTGACGAGCCGTACTGTGATAATAGAGTTTGGCTCGATCAGCAAACGCGTCTGTATATGTGCTCTCGTGATAGAGCAAATCTACCTGCTGAATGCGCTCAGCCAGCTTTGGCAGGTAGCGCGTGTCGCTACAATAGGCGTAACTGCGCCCCGGTGTGCCCGGCGTGTAAGGCGTTCGTTGGGAACCACCTCACCGTCATCTGTCACCCAATCAGCTCCTCAACTTGATATTGCTGATTTGTGAAATCGGTATCTCGTAACAATCAATCATGTCGCGCAAGATATGGCGAGCCGTTTCTTTCTCTCGGAAAAGGAAACCGCAGCAAGGAACACGATGATCGAGCGGTATCGACTCCACCGTCAAGCTACGGTCTTCGTAGATAACAGCCTGTTGGGTCGTGTCGACCGCATGAAATATCACTTTATATCCCAAGCCGGCACAGAACAGTTCTATTTGAGCGTTGAGCATATCTTCCAACTCCCGAGGCGCATAAATGTGCAAATCGTTGGTGCGTCCCAGCATGCCGAAAGTCGAAATCATGCCCGGCAGCCCGAAACAATGGTCGCCATGAAGATGAGAAATAAAGACCGCCCGAATCTTAGTAAAGCCAATATGCGACAACCGCAACTGTACCTGCGTGCCTTCGCCACAATCCATCATGCAAACATCTTGCCCCGTATCTCTACCACTTGAGACGAGGCAAAATGACGCGAGTGGGCAAAAGCACTGCCACAACCCTAAGATATGGATTCTAAACGGCTCCAAATTATTGCTGACGTTTGTAAGTGAATATACCGCTTACATTCTCTAAATACAATGAGTCAGCACCCAAATTGTTGATCTTGAAAGTATCTTTATTCAGCAATAAGTGGCCATTGAATATCTTCCATGACGTCCACGGATTGGTCTCTGCCTGCACCTTAGAAGCAATAACGCCACCCTCCTGAATCTCGAAATTCTTATCAATACTTGTCCATCGTCCGAGCAATGCCGTAAGGTTTATTATATTATCGGCCACGAGTTCACCATCTGTCATGTGCCCCACGACGGCCATTCGGTCGCCCGTAAGCAATCCGCCTTTCACGATGGGTTCCGCTCTCTCATCATCCTCAATAAAATATCTGACGGTATCGCCATCATCTTTGATTAATTCAAGCGTATGCATAGCGGTACTTTCGCCGCAAAACACCATACACGGTTGAGTCTTGTCCAAATTCAGTTGACATGGAATCAACGTCTGCCGTTGACCGGGGCGTCTTCTGATGGTTGCAAGCAGTCAGAGAGAAAAAGCAGTCCCAGCCCCAGAATTGTTTGTTTCATAAGATGTTTCATACTATTTAATTTCATTTTTGTTTTTGCTTCATTCCATAATTGATCCATTTCTCTAATGTCGTGTCAGTAAAGGATTTATGCTGCTCCATTAAAAAGCGCGTTCTATATAACTGAACCTTTGAATAAACTTCTGGTTGCATGTTCAAGCGCGTTATCAGGATTAAGTTTATAAAGCCGTGCCGCATTGATGACGCTAAAGAGAAAAATCGCCCAGTTCATGCGTGGCTTTTTCGGCATCATTTTTTCTTCAATTCACATTCCAATTCGCCCAATTCTTCGCACCTTATCCCAAACTTCTTCGGGACGGCGCAGTCGAATCCAACGTTGCGGGCCTTGTCTTGAATGCGATAAGCTTTAATTATGGAAGGCAAAGATGTGGGCACACCGCTCAAAAACGGTCTTGTTGCCTCCTTCTCTTTCTGTTTGACCTGTTCCCAAGTCATCTCTACCTCGCTCGCCGTCTCAGGGATGGTCGTCAGAAACAGGATCTTCCGATTTATAAACAACCTGTCCTTTCGCGTTGATTTTTCATATCCGGGTTGCTCACCGACCAATCACCGGCCTCTCTCCAGTTGATAAACGGATGGCGAAACATCAGTTTATCGGCCTGTTGATGCAGACGTCGGCAATGTCAAAGTCGCCCGTTTCACTGCCCATTAAGGCATAGAAAACCACATGCTCCATGACATCTCCCAACTCTTTCATCGTATCTTGAACGTCATGATTGAGCAAGGCATCGCATAATTCATAAACTTCTTCGATTGTATTGGGACGCAAAGATTCTGTTGTCTGCTTCTTATCCCAGGGACACTCTTGCCTTAAACGGTCTTGAAACGTCAAAGCAACCTGCTGAAGGCGTTGAGCTTTTCTTGTTTTGTATGCACAGCAATACTTTTTAAATAAAACATTCATCCTAATTAACAAGGCCATTAAAACACGGTCAATAGGCTGTAATTATTGTTGCAAAGATAGCCTTTTTACGCTAAAAGTTCGTAATTTTGCAGTGTTTTTAATGAAGAATAAACAAAATAGAACACAAATATGGAATTAGCAAGTAAGTATGATCCACAATCGGTGGAGTCGAAATGGTATAGTACTGGCTCGAAAACAAACTCTTCAGCAGTAAGCCCTGACGGACGTGAGCCCCTATACAGTGGTGATTCCGCCACCCCAACGTCACTGGCGTGCTCCACATGGGACACATGCTCAACAATACCATTCAGGACATCCTCGTAAGGCGTGCCAGAATGGAAGGAAAGAACGCATGCTGGGTGCCGGGTACGGATCATGCTTCTATTGCCACAGAAGCAAAGGTGGTGAACAGGCTTGCACAGGAGGGAATCAAAAAGACCGACCTCACCCGTGATCAGTTCTTGGAGCATGCCTGGGACTGGACGCGCGAGCATGGCGGTATTATCTTGAAGCAGTTGCGCAGATTGGGCTGTTCCTGCGACTGGGATCGCACGGGCTTCACGATGGACGAAATCCGTTCGGAGAGCGTCATCAAGGTGTTTGTAGACCTCTACAACAAAGGCTATATCTACCGGGGCGTGAGAATGGTGAACTGGGATCCACTAGCACAGACGGCCCTTTCGGACGAAGAAGTCATCTATAAGGAAGAACATTCTAAACTGTTCTACTTTAAAATATTACGTAGCGAAGGAAGACCAAAGCAAGGTGGAGCGCAGGACGAAGCAATGTAATGCACCGGGACGCGAATGGCTACTATGCCGTTGTGGCCACAACTCGTCCGAAACCATCATGGGTGACTCAGCCATGTGCATCAACCCTGAAGACATAAAGAATACTTGGCTGGAAGGGACTTCATGTCATTGTTCCGCTGGTCAACCGCGTTGTACCCGTCATGAGGACACTTATGTGGACACGCAATTCGGTACGGGATGTCTGAAAGTGACACTGGCACACGACATCAACGACCATGCGCTCGGTCTGAAACATGGACTGGAGACCATTGATATCTTCAATGACAACGGAACTCTCTCGAAGCAGCCGGTCTCTATATAGGTCAAGACCGCATGGCTGTGCGCAAACAGATTGCAAAGACTTGCAGACATCCGATCTGATGGAAAAGATAGAGGACTATGACAATAAGGTTGGTTTCTCGGAGCGCACCAACGTACCCATCGAACCGAAGCTCTCAACACAGTGGTTCTTGAAGATGCAACACTTTGCCGACATTTCTCTCAATCCGGTTATGGATGATGACATCGAGTTCTATCCCAGAAATACAAGAATACGTATCGTCACTGGTTGGAGAATATCAAGGACTGGTGCATCAGTCGTCAGTTATGGTGGGGCCATCGTGTTCCCGCTTATTACTTCACAACGGCTGATGGCAAGAAAGATGTTGTGGTAGCGGAAACAGCCGAAGAGCTCTGAAGATGGCACAACAGAAGAACGCCGGTTTGACTTTGGCTGACCTGTCACAGGATGAAGACGCCCTTGACACATGGTTCTCGTCATGGTTGTGGCCCATTTCGCTCTTCGACGGTATCAACAATCCCGATAATGAAGAGATTAATTACTACTACCCACAGCCGACTTAGTGACCGGTCCGGACATTATCTTCTTCTGGGTGGCTCGCATGATTATGGCCGGCTATGAGTATAAGCATGCCATGCCATTCAAGCATGTATATTTTACGGGCATCGTGCGTGACAAACAGGGTAGAAAAGATGAGTAAGTCATTGAGCAACTCGCCCGATCCTATCGCACTGATTGAGAAATATGGTGCTGATGGAGTGCGCATGGGTATGATGTTGGCGGCACCTGCCGGCAACGATATCCTGTTTGACGAAGCACTTTGCAGAACAAGGCCGTAATTTCAATAATAAGATTTGGAACGCGTTCAGACTTGTGCAGGGCTGGAATACAGCCAAGGTGGAGCAGCCTGTTGCCAGCAAACTGGCTGTCGAATAGTTTGAAGCTAAACTGAAAGAGGTGAACGACGAAATGCAAAAAGCAGTTTAAGTTATCGCATTTCAGAAGCGTTGATGACCGTGTACAAACTGTTCTGGGACGAGTTCTCGAGCTGGTACTTAGAGATGGTGAAGCCTGCCTACATTGATGGCCAGGCACAACCTATCGACGAGGCTACCTACGAGGCTACGTTGCGTTTTTCGACGCATTGCTCAAAATGCTACATCCGTTCATGCCTTTCATCACTGAAGAATTGTGGCAACATATTTACGACCGCAAGGATGGCGAAAGCATCATGAAAGCGACTTTGACTATCGACATGCCTACGGCAGATGAACAGAAATTGAGCGAGCAATTTGAATCGGTAAAAGCAGATTGTAGCCGGCGTTCGTGCCGTTCGCAACCAGAAAAATATTGCTCCGAAGGAAACGCTTGGGCTACAAGCACTCGGAGAAAATCACTTCGAGCGATTCAATGCCGTTATTATAAAGATGGCCAATCTGAACAATATCTCTGTAATCAGCGAAAAGACTGCCGATGCCAGCAGTTTCATGGTGGGCACAGACGAATTTGCCGTTCCCGTGGGTGACCTGATTGACGTGAAGGCCGAACTGGAAAAAGCAGAGAAAGAGCTGAAACATCTGGAAGGATTCTTAGCCGGAATCAAGAAAAACTGGCTAATGAGAAGTTTGTGGCACACGCTCCGGAAGCAGTCGTTGCATTGGAGCGCAAGAAGCAAAGCGACTCTGAAGAGAAAATCGCGACGCTCAAGCAAACAATTGAAGAGCTGAAACAAAAGTAGTTTTATATCCTATCAGACCAAGCCGGCAATAGCCGTCTATTGCCGGCTGGTCTTTTTATTAAGTATTTACCACAGCCGATTCAATATGAAGAAGTTTTTGTCTTATTGTTTATTACTCATCACGTTTTTGTTAGTCGCAAGCTGTTGCCATAAAGAAGACCTTCCCGAACCGGATAAATACGAGATACCCAATCGCACACTTTTTCGTCTATATGCCATGGACAGGTACGGCGACGACTTCTTCCGGTTCGCTAACAGACTTTTTCAACAAGAATATTACTTCGATGAAGTTGGCTATCAATAAGGAATTTGGGATGCGCAAGACCGATGTGATTGTGTATAAGGCGAACTCACAAAAACAAAGCGTCCTTTTTAGAATGCGCTTTAACATTACTAAACAAGCCTGCGAGTTCGATACCTAAATGCCAATGCCGGCTACCATGAGGTGTCTAAAGAAAACCTACTTGCCTTGCTGAATCTGGTAAATTCATACAGCCACACTACGAGCTACGCTCTTGCCGTAGCTGCCATGGCAGTGGTTGGACTCCTCGTGGCAGCGATGGCGACATGCCACGTGCCCAAAGTCGGGCTTTTGGAGGCACGAGCAAGGAAACCCAATACGACGTAAGCGATTTGACGTATGCTATCTCCCACTCTGCCATCAAAAAAATGTCCTATATATGTTTTTGATGATTGCTACATGGCAAACGTCGAAACTGCGTATGAGTTGAAAGACGTGACAGACTATCTTGTAGCCTCAACCAGTGAAGTAATGGCTGACGGAATGCCCTACGACGATATCTTTAAATATATGCTTGGTGAACCCGACTACGAAAAATGGGTGGACGGATTTTATGACCATTACCAAAATTCGAGAACGCCATACGGAGCATTGTCTGCCATACGATGCGGCATGTACATCGAAAAAATGGCCCAAGCGATGAAGGCAATTAACCAGACCTACCAATTCGACACTAACAAACTTGGACAAGTACAATATTTAGATGGCTATGAGAGCCACGTATTCTTTGATTTGGCTTCGTATGTGGAGCAATTAGATGTACTGCAACCCGCTATTATCGAACTTTCAAAACGCACTGAAAGAATTAGTAGTCCATAAGAAAAACCACTGCCTATATCTATACGACGTACTCTGACTACTATAACCTCAGAGTGGGAGACACAGCCCTATCCACATAATACTTTTAAAATAAACACGTTCAGCGGAATCACCATTAGCGATCCGACGCGAAACAGTGTAGTTTATACACCAAAGGAAAGTACGGCATGGTGGAAAGCCACCCATGAGTAAAAATTAGATGCCTATTTTGCAAAAACTGCGTTTCCCTGCTATGGGAAACGCAGTTTTTCGTAAATTCTAATCATCCAAGCTCTTGGAAACGCAGCTTTTAGTAAATTCTAATCATCCAAGCCCTTGGAAACGCAGCTTTTAGTAAATTCTAATCATCCAAGCCCTTGGAAACGCAGCCTTTTAGTAAATTCTATTTATCCGAGGCCTCGGGAGAAGTTAATATTCTCCCCAGGCTTTAATATCTATCTCGTCAGGCTTCGTCGTACAAAAAGCGTAGATAAAAGCACTTGCCAAACGGCTATTCGTGATGAGAGGAACATTCAGATCGATGGCGGCCAGCGAATCTATAACCATTTGTAAGCTCGTGTACAGTCAGGTTTTTGGGAATATTAACTACCATGTCAATCTTTCTTTCATGCAAAAGGTCCAAAGCCTGTGGCATTTTACCCTCGTCAGAAGGCCAATATACAAGTGTATTGGCAATACCATTCTCTGTCAGATATTTACTGGTACCTCCGGTGGCATACAACTCATAACCATTGTTGACCAACCGGCGCGCTGCATCAAGCATTTCAGCCTTCTGCTTGGCTCCACCTGTAGAACAATAAAACCGTATGCTTAGGAATGCGATGGCCAACGCTCAACATACTCTTCAGTAATGCTGCATTCGTGTCGTCACCTAAACAGCCGACTTCACCGGTAGAACTCATGTCTACACCCAGTACAGGGTCGGCCTTCTGCAGACGATTGAAAGAGAACTGGCTGGCCTTGATTCCGACATAATCGAGATCGAAAAGGTTCTTATTGGGCTTCTCCACAGGTATGCCCAGCATAATCTTGGTGGCCAATTCGATGAGATTGAGCTTAAGAACCTTACTCACGAACGGGAATGAACGGGAAGCACGCAGGTTGCATTCAATCACGAGAATATCATTCTCGCGAGCCATGAACTGAATATTAAACGGCCCGTTGATATGTGAGTGCCTTCGCTATCTGACGGCTAACACGCTTTACTCGGCGAACAGTCTCGATATAAAGTTTCTGTGGTGGGAATTGAATTGTCGTATCCCCCGAATGTACCGGCGAACTCGATATGCTCGCTGATGGCGTATGCCATGATCTCACCATCGGAGGCCACAGCGTCCATCTCTATTTCTTTAGCGTTTTCAATAAACTTAGATACAACTACCGGATGGTCTTCACTGACATTGGCGGCCAAGAGCAGGAACTTTTCGAGTTCCTCACGGTTAAGCAAATGTTCATTGCTGCGCCGGACAAGACGTAAGAAGGTCGAACAAGAACCGGGAATCCAACACGATCAATAAACCGATCGATATCCTCCATGCTGGTTAACGCATTCCATTCGGGTTGATTGATTCCATTGTCGGTCAACATGGCGGAGAACTTAGCACGGTCTTCAGCGTTATCTATATCGCTGAGCCTTTGTACCCAAAATAGGAACATGCTGCTCATCCAACTTAACTGCCAGATTATTTGGAATTTGTCCGCCCGTTGAGACAATCACACCAAATGGATTCTCCAACTCAATGATATCCATTACCCGCTCAAATGTCAACTCATCAAAGTAGAGACGATCACACATGTCATAGTCTGTAGACACGGTCTCAGGATTATAATTGATCATTACAGAACGGTATCCTTGCTTACGAATCGTATCCAATGCCTGCACACCACACCAGTCGAACTCAACCGATGAGCCAATGCGATATGCGCCTGATCCCAAAACGATAACCGAAGGAATATTAGGCGACATCGCAGAAGATACAGGATTGCTAAAGTTGATATCGTGGGCAATACCCGCATAAGTTGCATACAGATAATTGGTTTGCGCCGGATATTCTGCAGCCAAAGTATCAATCTGCTTGACAACAGGCAAAATTCCATAGCTTTTTCTGAGCTGACGCACAACCAGCATAGCCTTATGCATATTGTGTAGTTCCTCTTCGAGGTTTACGGCACGTGCAATCTGGAAATCGGTGAATCCATAAACCTTTGCCTCACGTAAAATATCCTTGTCAAGCGTATTAATATTGCGCTTTTTCAAACGCTCGTCAATATCAATAATATGTTGCAGCTTATAAAGGAACCAACGATCAATCTTGGTCAGTTCATGTATCTGATCGACTGTATATCCCTTATGCATGGCCTTGGATATGACAAAAAATGCGCTTATCAGTAGGCTCACGGAGTGCTGCGTCTATATCTTTTATTTCAGTTCTTTGTTTTCAACAAAGCCGTGCATTCCCTGACCAATCATTCGAAGACCTTTCTGAATGGCTTCCTCAAAGTTGCGACCGATAGCCATCACCTCGCCGACAGACTTCATGCTGGAGCCAAGTTCCTTGTCAACACCATGGAATTTTTGAAAGATCCCAACGCGGTATCTTACAAACAACATAGTCCAATGCAGGCTCAAAGAAAGCGCTGGTGGTCTTGGTTACGGAGTTCTTCAACTCAAAAAGACCATAGCCCATACCCAGCTTAGCGGCAACAAAAGCCAAAGGATAACCGGTTGCTTTTGACGCAAGGGCAGAAGAACGGCTCAAACGGGCATTGACTTCAATGACACGATAGTCTTCACTGACGGGATCAAAAGCATATTGCACATTACATTCACCAACAATGCCGATGTGACGAATAATCTTGATGGCCAAGGCACGAAGCTTATGGTATTCGCTATTGGTAAGCGTCTGTGATGGCGCAATGACAATAGACTCACCTGTATGAATACCAAGGGGTCAAAGTTTTCCATATTACATACCGTAATACAGTTGTCGTAACGATCTCGAACCACCTCATACTCTATCTCTTTTCCAACCCTTCAGACTCTTTTCAACAAGTACCTGGGAGAGAAAGAAAAAGGCTTTCCTGCAAGTTTATTCAGTTCTTCTTCGTTGTCTGCAAAGCTACTACCCAATCCTCCCAAAGCATAAGCAGCTCGGATAATAACAGGATATCCCAACTCTGCCGCGGCTTTGCGCGTATCTTCTATATTCTCACAAGCCTGGCTCTTAATTGTTTTGACATTAATTTCATCAAGTTTCTCTATAAATAGCTCACGATCTTCTGTATCTATAATCGCCTGAACAGGTGTTCCTAAAACCTTTACACCATATTTCTCAAAATACCGGAGCGATAAAAGCTCTACGCCGCAGTTCAAAAGCAGTCTGACCTCCAAAGCTCAACAGGATTCCATCAGGTTTTTCTTTTTGAATAACCCGTTCAACGAAATAAGGCTGAACCGGCAGAAAATAAATTTGGTCGGCAACACCTTCAGATGTCTGAACGGTAGCAATATTAGGATTGATCAAGACCGTCTCTACTCCTTCTTCACGCAACGCTTTCAAGGCTTGGGAACCAGAATAATCAAACTCCTGCCTCGCCGATTTTCAAAGCACCGGAACCGAGAAGCAAGACTTTCTTTATACTATTATCTTTCATAAGTACAATTATTGGATAAGGAGTAAATCACGTTAAAGATGAAGTGCTGAAACAAATTTATCAAACATAAAATTCTGTAGTCAACAGGCCCAGAAGATGCTTCCGGATGGAATTGGCTGGAGAACCAAGGATTAGTTTTATGACGGATTCCCTCATTAGAACCATCATTCATATTGACAAAAAGTTCTTCCCAATCTTTATTCAAAGTTGAGGCGTCAACAGCGTAACCATGATTCTGGCTCGTTATAAAGCATTGTTCAGTTCCTACTAATCGAACAGGCTGATTAGGAGAGCGGTGGCCGTATTTCAGTTTATAAATCGCAGCTCCACCCGCCTTTGCCAGTAATTGATTCCCCATACAGATACCACAAATAGGCTTTGCGACTGTTATTCATTTTGCTTGCGAATAATATCAACTGCATCTTGGCACATATCGGGATCGCCGGGACCATTGGCAAGAAATAATCCATCAAAAATCCATTGACGTATAGTCATAGTTCCAAAGTACTCTGATGACTTCGATATTGCGTTGGATTAATTCACGAATGATATTGGCTTTGACACCACAATCGACAAGTATCACCTTCGGACCGGCTCCCTCATTATACTTAATAAGTTTCTTACAAGATACTTTTATCTACGAAATTGACTCCTCGTAATCTGCCTCAGGAATCATATCCGGCATGTCATCAAAAGAATCTTGCCCATCATCACACCATGCTCACGCAATACTTTTGTCAACTGACGAGTGTCTATCGCTGTGATTCCCGGCACTTTCTCTCGTTTTAGCCACGAAGAAAGGCTCTCGAAGCATTCAATGAGAATATTGTCCACTATAGTCGGAAATAATAACAGCTGATGCATAAATACGACCGCTCTCCATGTAAGCGGGCAGACCATTTCCGCTCATTGTAAAAGGTGGCACACCATAATTTCCAACTAGTGGATAAGTCAGTGTCATCAACTGACCAGCATAAGAGGGATCTGTCAAACTTTCAGGATAACCCATCATTGCTGTGTTGAAAACAACTTCGCCAGCAACAGGTTGTTCATAACTGAACGATTTACCATGAAACAGAGTTCCATCTTCTAAGACTAAAGTTACGTTTTTCATTATATAAGGGTTGATTTATCTATATAACATATAAAGGCTTGAAGACAAAGTGTTGTTCCTCCCGGCGTAGGATAATGCCCCGTGAAATACCAATCTCCCTTGTGTTGCGGAATAGCCTGATGTAATCCATCAATAGACTGGAAAACAAGTTCTACGGGAGTAGTAATTCCCTTAGGTTGCAGCATTTCCACAATTTTACAATTAATCTCTTCCACACTAAATGGCTCATAAATCTTGGGCACGATATTATGTCGTTCAGCTTTCGGCTTTTGTAACTCCATTTTACATGCCTCATAAACCTCGCGCACATAATTGAGCATGTTGCGTTCCTTTAAAAAGTTCTATCGTCGCACGAAAAACACAGAATTCCTCTAATCGGGGCATGTCAATTCCATAATAATCAGGATAACGGATTTGGGGGGCACTGGAAACAACAACTATCTTTTTAGGATGAAGACGATCTAAGATTCTTAATATACTTTTCGTTAGTGTCGTTCCTCGTACAATACTATCATCAATAACAACAAGATTATCTTCATCCGCGTTGAGGCTACCATAAGTGACATCGTATACATGCGAAGCCAAATCGTTTCAGGGAATTTCCTTCTGTAATAAAGGTCCGCAACTTAATATCCTTTATTGCAACTTTTTCGCTACGCACATATTCATGAATAATCTTCTCCAGCTCTTCATGCGTAGGTTTATGCCCCAAAGCCTCTATCTGGCTATCTTTTGCTCATCCATCCAATGCCTTAAACCATGAAGCATCCCATAGAAAGCGACTTCGGCCGTGTTTGGAATAAAGGAGAATACCGTATGGGCCAAATCATTATCAACGGCAGTTAAAAATAGAGCCTGTTAGCTGTTCCCCAACTTTTTGCGTTCTTTATAAATATCCTTATCGCTCCCTCAGAGAAAATAAATTCGCTCAAGAACAAGCATGATTGCCTTTGGGTTCTAAAATAGGACTGATAAAACACTCGCCATTTTTAGTTACTCTCAAAGACGTTCCTGGAAGAATTCTAAAATATCTTTATCTTCAAGATCAAATGCGGTTTGCAAAACAGGGCGTTCGCTGGCTACTGCAACAAACTCGTCATCCTTGTAATAGTAAGCAGGACGAATAGCCCAAGGATCACGGCATGGCAAAAAGTTCACCAGATCCTGTCAAACCACAAACAACATAGCCGCCATCAAAACCATCCATAGAAGTTTTCAGGACATTAACCGTATCTACATGATCTTCGATATATTGAGTGATATCTGCATCTTGCAGTCCTTGCTTCTGGGCTTCAATAAAATTACGCTCCACCTCTCGGTCTAATCTATGTCCCATTAGTTCCAACATAATATAGCTGTCACTACACATTCTCTGGACACTGGCCTTGCTGTGTGAGACAATGAAAAAATTTCATCTATATTGGTCATATTGAAATTACCACATAGGCATAAATTCTTAGCACGCCAATTATTTCGTCTCAAAAAGGATGAACATAAGATATACCACTCTTCCCTGTTGTAGAATATCTTAAATGCCCCATGTATAGTTCACCGGCAAACGGAAGGTTCGCCTTTGCAAATTCTACATCACTTAGCTTTTTCTAGCGATATATTATTGTAAGAAGCATGTACTTTTCTAAATATCTCAGTAATTGCGTTTGAGCTTTCGGCACGCTCACGAAACATACTCATTGCCTGGCGCTGTATTCAATTTTACAGGCCATCCTGCACCTTCTTGGCCAGCGATTGTGCTGCTTCCCATCATCAAAATAGAGCTTATTCAAAGCCCACATCCAAGTGCCATATTTTTCTTGATAATATTTAAAGTGGCTTCAGCAATCTAATCATTGCAACTCCACATTCATGTTTCAAAGGATTCCATACTTTCTCCTACGCTATGAATTTATCTTTAAAAATTTATTATGTGCAGAATATTATAAAAAAGAAAGAATGAAACTGCATAGCAATTAATCATTCTTCATTTTTCATTTCTTATTTTCTTACTATGTTCAACACTAAAGAGGCGACACTCGTAACAATACCTACAAACGAAAAACCACAGCGTTGTCGAACTACCTATCGTTGAATTTTTTTCGCTTTGACACGATTAGGTTCCACATAAATAATATCATTCTGCTGTAGATAATAATACGGAGAATTAATTAATTCAGCATCATTCAGATTTAATCGCGTACCTCTTTTTGTCCATCAGTATCCTCGCGAATTAACATTACGTTTTCCACGCTTTCCGTAGATGGTTAAATCGCCAGCTTGCCAAAGCCTCGATGACACTCATCTTTTCTGTTGTAACAAGGTATAACCCCCGGACGCCCTACCTCGCCTGTTACCGTCACACGATAACTGCCATCGTGACTGTATCACCGGATTTTCGGAAGCAGACAAATAAGGAGCAACCTTTTGCCTAATTAACTCTTGACATTGCGTCTTTTGTCAGACCGACAACATGCAACTTTCCATAACAGGAAAATTGATATTACCATCATTATCTACTAAATACCCTTTGAAGTGAACCAGAGCCACCCCGAATTGTCCAGAACTATTAGCGAACTCTGAACAGAAAGATTGAACGGGGCTGCAGCTTTCGGGTCTGTTGTAATAACGGTTATCGTCAACATATCCTTAGGCATAATCCTCGCATCATAAAGCCCCGTGACGACTCAAGACTTACCTGATCAATATTTTGAAAAATAAGGAATGTTCTTACTACTTGAACAACCGCTCAATAATAATAAGCACAATAACGATAATAGATAATACTGATTTTTCATACTACAATGATAACTAATGAAAAATATTTGCAAAATAACTCTATTTTTATATCTTACAAAATTTTAAAGTGTAAATATCTAAAGCGATGCCAATATTGCCCTGAACGTTTTACAATTCTATTCCCAAGGCCATTTTAAATTTCCTGACAGAATTCGCTTGTCGTAGCCCCTACAATCGTCGCTTTTTGACGAATCATGCTATTTTGTCATACAACTTATGTCTCAAATATATTTCGGATCATATTGAAATGATATTTGTAATATGAAAAAGTCTATTCCAAAAACACCAAATAATCTTATCGAGACTTCTTCAGTTTTCAAGGCTGAATTTTTAAAAGATCTCCCGCCTTAACAGTCTTACAATCATTCAAAACCTCTACATAACATTCCATATCAGGACCTAGGTATAAACGACTCAAAGATGCTAGTGTTTGTCCTTTCTTTACGATGATTGTGGTTTGACACCAACGATACGATAAGCCCCTGTTCGAACTCTAACATCACGATTGTTCAAGACGCCAAAATCATTCTTTCCTACATCGCTTTTTGCGGATTCATATCCCTGTTGATTATCCACCGACTTCGTTATGGATGTCTTTTGTTTCAAAGTCTGTACTTTTCGGTCTTGCACTTCTTCTTTTTTTTCGTTCTGTTCTTCCGTAATAACTGATTTTTTTTCGACTAAAGGTTTAACATTCTCGTATTTAATAGATTGTGACTTCACAGCATGAGACGCCTTTTTGTTATCGATTATTTTTGGTCATCAAATCATCTATGCGCTGATTACGTTCGTTGATCTGTGTAAACATATAATAAAATCCTCCAACACAAATACATAACAAAACCAAACACAATACAGATAATGAAAACTATCATGTGCCCTTAAAAGAACGTTGCTGAAGAAGAGGTTTCGATTTCATTCTGGATAGACGGTTTAGATTCGAAGGTCTGCCTTGGGGTAACATTAACACAATCTGTTACCGCAAAGTTCCTTCAAATTCTGCGTCCTTAGCAAGAACAGGCGCGTCAAAATCGTTGCCTCTCATTCAAATCTTCCACCATCACACATTTATCTGTAGCAAAAAGTTTTTGACTCTTTAGGTGTTTCACAAATAAGTTTTTCTTCTTCAATAATTTCAACACGAACTTCACCTTTCTTTTTCTATTTCAAAGTTGTCTTCTTGCTTTATTGTAGCGACTTTTCTTGAACATCAGCTATATTAGCGACATCTTGCAAAAATCTTCGATCGGAACTTTTTCAGATTCTGGACTGGTAAGAGCATCTAGATTAACTCCTTCATTTATAGTTACTCGTTTTCAAACTGAGCAAACGGACTATTTACAAAGTCGCGTAGGGTAGCTTCCGGTATAAACGAAATTTTATCTCGCCCTTCAATGGTAATTCGATCTCCTGTATTTACATTTATACTTTCACGAGCACTTACACTGGCAACTTTAAAAGTTCCAAGCCCTTTTACTTTCACGAGTCGATCAGTTTTTAGGCCTTCATTGAGAATATCTATCATCAAAGAAACGAACTTCTCTACTTCTGCTTTAGATAGCCCTTGCTCTTTTGATGCATCCTGAATTAGATCATTTATCTTAATCATTCAGTCTCCTTCCTTTTTCAATCGTTCTTTGACAGAGCATTAGGTTTGAAGCTCAAAAATCAGTTTCGGTGGGACTAACATTTTTAAACCTGTAGAGGGATTATTAACCACTCGTTCCAACCTTTTCTTTATCTCAAAAGTACCGAATGCAGGTATCATAACATCTTCGCCTGCATCGAAGCCCAACATCATACTTTCAATCACTGACGTCACCAGTTTTTGTACTTCGGCCTGGGTATAACCACTTCGCTGAGCTAATTCTGATATATATTCTTTTATTATTCATCTGAACCCTAAACTATTTCTCCATAAAGATCAAACTCTTCTGCCCGAATAATTTTTACCTGATAGAAGTTTCCTACACGTAACTTCTTCTCACCTGCAAGTATCAAAACTTCAGGATCAACTTCCAGCGAACAAAATTCTGTGCGCCCAACATAATACTGACCATCTTTCCTGTCAATAATAACGGTCATTACCTCACCGATTTTCTCGGCTTCAAACTCTGCACTTATATCTTGCTGAACTTCCATAAAGGTAATCAAGACGCTTCTGTTTAATCTCATCAGGGATATTGTCTACATAATGATTAGCACTGAAGGTTCCTTCTTCTTCTGAATAAGCAAAAGCCCCCAGTCGTTCAAATCTCGCCCATTTTATGAAAGCTACAAGCTCATTAAAATCTTCATCCGTCTCTCGGGGAAAGCCTACAAGCATCGTCGTACGAATATGTATACCGGGAATGCTAGCACTGAATTTGCTCTATCAACTTTATGGTTTCTTCCTTGGTAACATTACGATGCATAGAAGCTAACATGGAATTAGAAATATGCTGAAGAGCTATATCCAGATACTTGCAGACATTATCTTTTTCCTTTATTACATCTAACAAATCCAAAGGAAATTGATTAGGGTAAGCATAATGCAATCTAATCCACTTCACACCTGAAACATCTGCTATATCTCGAATTAAATCGGCAATATGCCGTTTGCCATCTATATCTACACCATAATAAGTTAGTTCCTGTGCTATTACTTGAAAATTCTTTAACACCGGAAGCAACCATCGACCTTACTTCTTCTAAAATTTCCTCTTTAGGTCTTGAAACATGTTTACCGGTAATAATAGGAATTTCAGCAATAAGCACAATGGCGGTCACAACCTTCTGCTATTTTGAGATAGGCATAATGACGTGGGGTTGTCAAATGACGTACACCATCACACGAAGGAATTTCTGCCTTTCCCAAATCATTCAACAACTGTTTATAATTAAATTTCCCATAGAATTTATCTACTTCTGGGATTTCTTTTTCCAAATCCTCTTTATATCGTTGAGAGAGACATCCCATTACAAAGAGTTTTTGATCTTGCCTTCGTTTTTAGCATTTACAAATTCAAGAATAGTATTGATACTCTCTTCTTTCGCTGACTCTATGAAACCACAAGTGTTCACGACTACAATCTCACCTTGAGTTCTTTTGCTATCATGTGTACACAGAAATCCATTGGCTTCAAATTGCTTCATGAGAAGTTCGCTATCAACAAGATTCTTCTGAACATCCCATAGTTATAATATCTATTTGATTCCTTTTCATCAATCTCCTTTATTCATTAAACAAAAGAATCAACAAACTCCTTTCTATTGAACAATTGCAAGTCCTCCATTTTTCTCCAAGCCCAATATACTTTTACAGGAATCTTCAATTGGTCACTAATACCACCATTACTACCTCCTTTGGCTGTACCATCGAGTTTTGTTATCGCGAGAGTTGTAATATTCGTCACAGCCGAAAAATTGCTTAGCCTGTTCAAAAAGCATTCTGCCCTGTACTTCCATCCAGCACCAAAAAGAACTTCATTTGGTGCTGCGGAAGAACCTTTTTCATAACTTCCTTAATCTTTTCTGAGTTCGTTCATCAAACCGATCTTGTTATGCAGTCTACCCGCAGTATCAATCAAAACTACATCCGCATTATTTGCCTTGGCACTTTGCAAGGTATCAAAAGCGACAGAAGCGGGGTCAGCTCCCATTTTGTTGCTTCACAACAGGAACCCTACTCGTTCACCCCAGATGCTTATTTGCTCAACGGCAGCAGCCCTAAAAGTATCAGCGGCACCTAAGTATACTTGCTTGCCAGTTTGCTTAAACTGATGTGCCAACTTACCAATAGTCGTAGTCTTACCAACACCATTAACACCAACAACCAAGATTACATAAGGTTCATTTGTGCTGGGCAAATCCCAATTATCATTATCTTCCGAATTATTTTCTGCCAGTAATGCTGCGATTTCCTCTCTCAAAATATTATTAAGCTCTGAGTAGAAACATATTTATCTTTTTGCAACACGGGTTTCGATTCGCTCTATCACCTTCAATGTCGTATCAACTCCGACGTCGCTAGTAATCAAGACCTCTTCCAGATTATCCAACACGTCATCATCAACCTTCGACTTTCCAGCAATGGCCCGAGACAGCTTATCAAAAACACTCTGCTTGGTTTTTCTCAATCCTTGGTCTAAAGTTTCTTTCTTTTTCTTATTAAATAATCCGAATATTCCCATTGTTGATATTATTAGAATTTTGTATTAAATCATTGAACCTTATCATTTTTGCAAAGATAGTAAAACTTTTCGAATTGTTCAAAAGAGGATGTGCCTATTTTGACACACCCTCTCTGCCCTTACTGCATACTGCTTTTTTTGAGAATAAGCCGGAGGCACTGCCTGTATATGTGGAAAAATCAAGACAGTTAGAACTGTCTCGCATATTAAGCTTATCCCGAACTTGCAGTAGATATAGTTTTTATAAATAATAAAAAGGGAGGCAAAATTTCTGCTTCCTTTTTATCGATCTATAAAACGTTGTTAGCTTTTATTTGAAAAACGCTTATACAAGCCGGCAAAAACCTGGAAGCATGACGGGCTTCATCCTTAGCCATTTCATGAATTGTATCATGAAGAGTGTCATTACCTTCAGCCTTTGCTTTCTTTTGCGCATAGCAAATTTCTCTGCACAAGCATCTTTTTCTGCAGCAATACGAGCTTCCAAATTACTCTTGGTGTCACCGAGAACCTCCCCCAGCAACTCTGCGTAGCGAGATGCGTGATTCGCTTCTTCATAAGCATAGTGCTCATAAGCACGAGCTATTTCAGGATAACCTTCTCGGTCTGCCTGGCGAGCCATAGCCAAATACATACCAACTTCACCACATTCACTGGCAAATGTATCTTTGCAGTGCTGAATCAACTCTTCACTACACCTTCTTTATAGGCTGCGCCAAGATAATGAACGGTTGCCAGTTCTAAGTCATCAACTGCAACATTTTCCATTTCCTAAACTTGCTTGCTGGAGCTTTACAGATTGGACACTGCTCAGGAACTTCTGTTCCTTCATAGATGTATCCACAAACGGTACAAATAAATTTCTTTTTCATAAGTCTTTGTATTAAAATAGAACGTTTTGTATTATTAGAATATGTAAAAATACGACAATATTTTTGTACTACAAATATACAAGTATTTATTTTAGCTTTATTTAATCAGCCAAAACCTTTTGCTATATCTTCTAAGGGAAACAACTATGTTCACCCGTCTCCATATTCTTTTAGCGTGATTTTTCCTTCTTTTTATTTCTGTTTTCGCCTGCTAAAGCTACAAATGGTATATGTTTCATTCGCATAACTCATCTGTTTTTTCATCTTTACGGAGTCTGGATAGAATTTCTGTGCGTATTCCTGCTTTGCGACATTTTGCAATGCAGGGTAAAACAATCTATAGTTTCTTGTTCTCAAAATTGATGAATAAGACTTTTGTTGGACTGATAGTATCTTTGGGATATAAATCCAAAGTATTCAATACATCATAGATACGATCGGCACCAAAGCTGATTCCTACCCCACTTAATCCCGAGTATTCCGAAGATGCCGGTCAGGTTGTCGTAACGCCCACCACCGGTTATACTTCCCATTGGAGTGTCGAGAGCTTTTACCTCAAAAATGGCACCAGTATAATAATTTAGCCCTCTGGCGAGCGTCAAATCAAACTGGATCTCATTTTGCAAACCAATTTTCTCAAGTGTCTGAAGGATAAATGCTGTCTCTTCTACCCCCTTTTGACCTGTTTCCGAATCAGTCAGCGCATTTGCTATAACAGCTAATTTCTCTTCGTTTGTGCCAGACAGTGTAATAAAGGTTGTAATTTCTGAACAGCTTCTTCTGAAAGGCCAACACTTCTCAGCTCTTCATTGACATGTTCCAAGCCCTATTTTGTCGAGTTTATCGATTGCCACTGTAATATCTACAAGCTTATTATCCTCTCCGATAACTTCTACTATCCCTGATAAAATCTTACGATTGTTGATTTTAATTTGTACTCGAATACCAAATTTCCGTAAAAAACAGTATCAATAATCTGCATCAGTTCTACTTCATTCATCAATGAGTTTGACCCCACCACATCAGCGTCACACTGGTAGAACTCACGATATCTGCCTTTCTGAGGGTCTATCAGCACGCCATACCGGTTGAACCTGATAACGCTTGAACGGGAACTGTAACTCGTCATGGTGCATTACAACATATCGAGCAAAAAGGAACCGTTAAGTCATATCGAAGTCCTTTTTCACACACACTGGCAGCCAGATGCGAGAATTTCTATCGAGCAACTCTGAATCTGGAATTTTACTAAGATAATCTCCTGAATTAAGAATTTTTAAACAGAAGTTTATCCCCTCTCTCGTATTTGCCCATCAGTGTCTGTGAGGCTCTCCATAGAAGGCGTTTCTATCATGAAATCCATATAATGCATAAACTTCTTTGATAGTATTGAATATATAATTGCGTTTGGCCATCTCCATAGGGCCAAAGTCACGTGTACCTTTTGGTATAGTTGTTTTCTGGAGACATTTTCTATAATTTATTTGCGAATGATGGTCTGAGCACGATCTGGACCAATTGAAATAACCTTAATTGGCGTTTCGAGGTATGTTTCCAAGAATTGGATATATATACGGAAATTGTCCGAGAACTGTTCTTCGGTTGTAAACTGTGTCATGTTAGATCTTCCACCCTTTAAACTCTTGATAAATCAGAGTAACATTGTCTATTTCATAAGGCAACTCTGTTGTTTCTTCATCTATTAGGCAATTTGTATCCTACACAGGCCTTTATCGTGTCGAAATCGTCTAAAAACATCGCTCTTCATCATAATCAACTTTGTCGCACCATTTACCATGACAGAATACTTAAGTTGCACGAGGTCGATCCAACCACAACGACGTTCACGTCCCGTTACAGCACCATACTCATGTCCCAAGTCACGAATCTTCTGACCTGTTTCGTCAAACAATTCTGTAGGGAAGGGGCCCGAACCTACACGAGTACAATAAGCTTTCATAATGCCGTAGACTTCACCCTATTTTGATTGGGGCCAATTCCCAAACCACTACATGCACCGGCACAAATTGTATTAGATGATGTTACGAACGGATAAGAGCCGAAAATCTACGTCTAGCATGGTTCCTTGAGCTCCTTCACAAAACACTCTTACCGCTATGCAGCAAGTTATTGATTTCATGCTCGAGTCTACAAAATGGAAAAGCCGCATATACGCAACTACCTTCCATCCACTTACGTTCTACTTTTTACCAGCTCATCAAAAGTCGTTCCAGCCTAATGATGCCAACATAGATAGATGGCGTTTCTTATGCGCCTCATATTTCTCTTCAAAACGATCAAGGATATCGCCTACACGCAAACCATTGCGGCTCACTTTGTCTGTATAAGCAGGGCCATACTGCCCTTCCCTGTTGTCCCAACCTTATCTTTTACCCTTTGCAGCCTCATAAGCTCTATCAAGCAGGCGATGGGTTGGCATAATCAAATGTGCTTTCTTTGAAATATGAAGCCGTTCTTTTAGTGGATGGCCACTCTTTTCTAGATCTTGAGCCTCACTCATAAACAAATCGGGGGCAAGTACTACTCCATTGCCGATAATATTAATCTTTCCGCCTTGGAAAATGCCAGAGGGAATTGAGCGTAGAACATACTTCTGACCCTCAAATTCAAGCGTATGCCCCGCATTTTGGGCCACCTTGAAAGCGAGCCACAACATCATAGTTAGGTGTTAGCACATCAACTACTTTTCCTTTACCTTCATCGCCCCACTGCAATCCAAGCAGGACGTCAACTTTACCCTTTGTTTCCATTTTGTATTTTGGTTTTTCGAAATTCTATTTTGTTATTTTGTTGCTTACGTCGCGTTTGCTTTGCCTGACAGTTGCTGCAAACTCCATATATATATAAAGTATAAGTGTCCTGATGAAACCTTCGACATTTAGCATCGCTGATAGCTCGTGAGACTGCAGGGAAGTTGAATGTCTGTGACACGACCGCAGACAGTACAAACCTGATGGCTGATATTTGGTTTTAGCCAACTAGCCGTATAGCGTGTCCCATCCATAAACCGATGACGCGTAACCAGGCGTATTTTTAAGGAAAAAGCGTATCGTATTATATAAGGTAGCTCTACTTACACGAAAGTTTTGTTCGATGAGCACTTTATTTAAATCTTCCAACGCAAACGCATCTTTTTATATGATAGATTGCATCAAGAATGGCATAGCGCTCAGGAGTCTTCCTATACTTGCTCTCCTCAAGATAATGATCCAAAGTCTTTTTGCTTTTTATAGGTACGCTATCTTCCATATATTGCACTTAAACTTTGCTGACAAAATTACTATATTTTTTATTTATGAGGAGTGAATCATGTTTTTACAACACGTTCGTTCCCTAGTTAATCCAAAATATCTCCCAAAAGCCTTCTGCGTTAACAGGCGATACGCTTCATCCAACTCCTCAAACTTTGTTACACAATTGTAAGCTGCATGCCTTACCAAGTTGTTTTTCGCTGCGTAGCGCTACGGATATTTGGTCGAGAAATTCGTTGATACCGCGTTCGTTAGGGTTCATGCCTTTTTGAAAAAGGCGTCCTAAAAAGCGATGTAAGCGGATATTTCATGCAGCGGTTTGTCGTAGCAATCCACTGAAAAGCCAGAACCGGTGCATAATCGGTATATTGTAGTAAATTGAAAGCATACATATTGGCCAATTCCGGGTGTCAACCTGTTTCATCCATATTTCAGCCAACTCCTGTGAAAAGTCTTCTACCGGCATGATAAAGTGTAGCCAAGATGCGGCATTCACGAATACTCTCTTTCCATAATTCTACGGCCAGTGATCGGTCTGCCATATTCCAAGGCCTGGCGTTGCAGATCTGAGAACGATACTCCCCAGTTGAGCTTGTAATTTACGCCCTTTTCACGCATTGACTGCGACACCGGCCCGTTCATATACAGCCGGAAACTCTGTTTTATCGTATTTATTTTATGTTTAATTTCCTGATCCATATCTTCTAAATTTTGTTTTCAGATGCTTTGCTATAATATTCCATATTCTTCACCATAACGCAACATCTGTTGCGTATAAGTTTCAGTATAGTCTACATCTACGTCCGTGATTTCGCCTTCCGCGTTCTTTACCAGCGTAAACTTGGGATTAATAAATCCTTTGTAAGGCGCGATATCTAGTTTTGCGTAGCGTTTTCAACACTTCTTTATGAAGTTCGGAGTCAACCTGTATTCCATGAGTTTTCAAACCAAGAGTCGGGCTGCAGAAAAAAGTCCCCCTCGCTTTTTATCGCTGAATTTCGGCTAGAAGTTCCGCAAACAAGTTGCAAGCCCGCATAATCGGCAATAGTGATATAATGTTTATCACCGATTTTCGATAGCGAAGCAATGTTTTTGCCGTGCGACAACACCCAATGCCCAATCAGCGCCCGGTTCTGCATGTGCGACTCTTTCAATGCGATCTCCGGCTTGATGCGGACCAGCTGTGCGCATTACACCATTCATCAAGTAGGTATAATACTGACTTTTATAGGCTTCACTATCCGGCAAAAGCCCCAGTTCCACTAATTTAGCATCGGCCATATAATAAAGTCCGTACAAATCAGCCCTTGCTTCCTCTATCGTATTGCCGTAATGCTTCAGCGCATTGGGATCTGTCCCCGAAGCAAGCGCCCACTTCCGTGCCCCAGACACTCATGCAGATCGGTATGGAGGTCGTCGCAAACATCGCCATATCGCTTTATCATGTCCAGCGTAGGGTCGTCAACGACAAATTCTTCCAGCATTCCCGAATTTTTTTCGAAGCCTTATGATACGCCTCTGTCAGATTGAAAATACTAACACTTTTAGAACCATGCGTGGCCCGAATCCACTCGGCATTGGGCAGATTAATGCCGATAGCCGAAGCGGGATACTCGTCTCCGCCCAACATGGCCGCACAGACGACATTGGCTATTACACCTTGACCTTTTCCTTGCGGAAGCGTTTGTCTACCGGCGAATGATCTTCAAACCACTGCGCGTTCTCGCTAATGCGGCGCGCTCTGGTCGTAGCCTCTTGGTCTTTATACTCGACAAGACCTTCCCAAGAACCTTTTCAGGCCGAGCGGATCGCCATAAACTTCAATAAAGCCATTGATAAAATCGACTTCTCCGTCCGTTGCTTTCAGCCATTCAATAGAATATTGATCAAAGTCGGATAAATCTCCTGTTGTATAATACTTTATAAGTTGACAAATAACTGTTTTCTGTTGATCCGTTTCGGCGTAATCCATAGCTCTTTCGAGCCAATATATAATCTTCTCGATGACCTTTGAATAGCGGCCGTTACGTGAGTAAACCTCTTCCTCAAGGTTGCCGTTTTCGCTTAACCAAACGTGAGTTCAGTCCCCACGAAGGCTGACTATTTGCCCGCTCCGGATATTTTTTTACAAAACGAATCGGATAGCTTCTGATAAAAATGCTTCTACCTCGGCCTGGGTGACATCCTTGTAATAGTTACAGGCTGACGTCTGAACTAAATCGTCTCCATCGGCTTTGTTGACCCGCTTGGGCAAATAATCAGGATCAAAAATAAGCTTCAGCAGAGTCGAGAGCAGCTGTTGGCGATCCTGTCCGTCCCGCAACGAGTAGCTCCTTGTCTTTAAGTTTCTCAAACGCGGCGATGAAAAAGTTTTTGAAAAAAAGCTGGCAAGAATTTGTCGCAAGAGTAATGGTGATAGATGCCATTGGTAAAACCAGACCTGCCGCAAATATGTTTCAAAAGCCAGAAACTCGAAGTTGGAGCAGTTTACCCGAATAATTGCGGTATATCTTCTCAAGCGTCTTTCGAATCAGGATGTTATAAGCACCAAATTGGTCGGTTGTGATATCACGACCGACCAGCGTAACTATAGAAAGGTAATATATAAATATTTTATTTCTCAGCGAGAGGCCATCAAATCCTTTAAGATGATAGCTGCAACATCTGGATATCGGCAAAGCGCGTGTCTGAGCCGACTGATGATATGTTCATAAATTTTATTTGTCTTTTTGATTTTTAGGTTTTCGTCCTCGTCTTTTGGGTTTTGGCTCTTCTGCCCACCATGTGTAAGACTTTGTAATCACGAGGGGTACAACCGTTAATTTTTAAAGAATGAAGCATAAAAAGACTGCCTATTAGAGAATCCGACAATGTCGGAAATATCCTCCATATTTAAATCTTTATAGCGCCGGTCAGCCAAAAGCGACATTGCCTCTTCAATTCGATGCTTATTGACTAACAGCGGTATAGTTCGTATGGAAACGAACGTTCACAACGGCCGAGATATAACGCGTATTCGTACCAAGGTCTTCGGCCAATCGTTTGGCAGAGTAAATCCTTGTCCTTGTATTTCTTCTGAATCAAAATTAAGTCAAGAATCTTTCCTTAGGTTGATCCATCAATGTAGGACTAATCAGCGTGCGGTAAGCCGCTTCTTTCTCTTTCTTTTCAACAATATTATACTTTGCCATACCATTGTGTTTTAGAATCCCGACTATTATTTTGCAAATATAAATAAAAATGATTTAATTGTCAAGTGTTTCATTAAATATTTTTCATAAAAACAACACTCTGGATTAACATGAAATAGAACAGGAAAAACGAAAAATAAGCCATGAAATTGCTCTTTTTGCAAGAAAAAGGCGACTGATTTTATATTTTTGAAAAGCCAAAAAGTGGTGTTTTGCGTTCCCTAAAAGGCCACTTTTTATCATCTAAAGCAGTGCTATTGCAAGCTAAAAAGCAGCCCTTTTAGCCGCTAAAAGGGTTGCTTTTGAGATAACCATATCAATCGGTTTGTTCTAGGGAATAAACTTAAATTGCTGATAATAAGCATGTTATCTAAAACGTGAAAAACAGCGTTTTTCGCGCCAAAATAGGTAAAGATTAATCTGACAGCATTCCTTTGCGAGTGATTTGTAAAAGATGTTTGACGAAATGATTGTAAGATTATAAATTCATATGCTTAATTTGTATTTTATAGCTAACTTTTGCAGAAAAAGATTGTCTATGATAAATTACAATCTATCAAAGATTAAAAGCCATCATTTTCGATGTTGACGGGGTTCTCTCTGCCGAGACTATTGTGTTGGCTGCCAGTGGAGAACCGCTCCGCACAGTAAATATCAAGGACGGATATGCCATTCAGCTTGCGATAAAAAGGATTTGAGGATTGCTATCCTGACAGGCGGGCGGACAGAAGCTGTCAGAATGCGCTATGCGGGGCTGGGTGTCACGACATTTTATATGGGGTGTGCCGTCAAAATCAATACGTACGAAGCGTTCAAAGAGAAATATCACCTCGAAGATGAAGAAATTCTGTATGTAGGCGATGATATTCCTGATTTTGAAGTCATGAAAAAGTAGGATGCGCATGTTGTCCTGCCGACGCGTGTCCCGATATTAAGCAGATCAGTTGTTATGTCAGCGACCGGAAGGGAGGCAGTGGTGTTGGTCGAGACATCATCGAACAGGTGATGAGAGTACAGGGAAATGGTTGGCCGGCAGCGAAGCTTTCGGGTGGTAACTCCCCCTACCTAATGGATTCCTATAATTGATTGTTTATAAAATATTTAGCAATTATTTGCTATACTGAATATTGATGGATTTCAAACGGATTATTTTGCAAAGTAACTCACCAAGGAGGAAGGAACTGTTGGCAGGCTTGGATATAGATTTTCCATCATCAGAGTAAAACCCGATATTGACGAAACTTATCCCTCAGAACTCGCGCCACAGGATGTACCCGTGTATCTTGCACGAAAGAAGGCCCTAAGCCTATTTGGATGAATTGGACCACCGAGAATTGCTGATAACGGCTGATACGATTGTCATTGTTGACAATGAAATTCTGGGGAAAACCTTGTGATGAAGGAGAGCTAAATACATGCTCAGGCTTCTGAGCGGCAAAACTCATTGGTAACGACGGGCGTCTGTCTGAGTACGCCGCAAAGTACACGGGCTTTCAGCGTCACGACCCAAGTGACTTTTAAAGATCGACTCCCGAAGAGATAGATTATTATGTTTCAAAAATATCGTCCGTTTGATAAGGCCGGTGCCTATGGTATACAGGAATGGATTGGATATATCAGTGTGATAAATCTGGAAGGAAGTTTTTATAACGTCATGGGACTTCCGTGCAAAGAATCTATCAAGAAATGAAATTGCTTTTAAAACAGCTGGCCTGCGTAAATTGAAGAATAACCCTATGGGAAGACTTTCAATTATTATCATTTTGTATTGCTACTCAGCTTACAGACAGCTTTTTGCCGAATTTTTGTACTTAGGGGAAGGTTGTGGACGAAGACCAGCACGCGTTGGAATTTTGTCACGGTCAGGGTCGCAAGCCAGGTAAGATTACGATGACGACACTGCATGGAGATTATAGCTGAACCTGAAGTCTGCCGATAGCGTTGTGGTAACATTCTCATTAATCGGATATAGACCAAGACATGCGGTGTTGCGTCGCCCACAAGAGCAAGCAGACGTTACAAAGTGGTGTTGCAACAGCATAACGCTTTGGTGAGGTTGTTGTTGAGGGACAACGAAGACAGACTACACAGAATCAAGAACTGAAAAACACAAAAGATACTAAACTGTTGCCGACTGTTTCGGGAATGCGATAGAGGAACTGATTCAGACACAGCCGGGCGTCAGTTCGCATGACGAGTTGTCGTCACAATACAATGTCTCGAAAGTGGATCTTTCGACGAGAATGTTGTTTTATCAATGGATCTAAAATCTATCGCCCGTTTCTTGTAAGGTCGGGTCAGCAAGAAGGACTAAGCGTCATCAATCCTTACATGGTGACCAAATCCATTTTTCAACGGGTGGATATGCGGTGAAAATACGGCGACAAATGTCCTCGGCATTGGATATCACCTACAAGACACTGAAGCCCCGGCAGTTCAAGCCAGCTTTGTAGGTAGCTTGCTGCCGATGCCTAGTAGGTTTTGCCACAAAAAGCCTGACGGCTAATAGTAGGTGTAAGACTAATCGCTATTTGCTCAGTTCGCTCGATAGTAAAGGAGATATAAGCCCAACCACTTTGATTATCAAACTATATACGATATACACCCAACAAGCATTGGGAAATCAGCATGATAGGTAGTATAAACGACACGTCATTACGTTCATTTCCTAAAGTAGGTCGACGACTTATGGAACTGCGGACAACGCGCTTAACTGAGGTTTACTTCAATGGTAAAGAAAAAGTTTGTTTTCGACCTGCTTCGGTAGTATAGGCATCAGCCGCCTCTTTGCCAAAGATACCAAATTCTCACTCCTTGCCTCGGCTTATTCCACGCATGAACGGGAAGCGTATGACATAGAAGGACAATGCTGGTTGAATCAGACAGGCAAGACAGGGCAATCTGGCTGTCGGAACTTATTTTTGAACATTCAAAGGGATTATCTCAACGCGCATGTAGAAACTATGAGGCTCATGTTCAACACAAACCGGCAAAACACAATTGGGAGGCAGCTGTGCTCTGGCAGGGAACATATTGATGAGAACTATAATGAATATGAAATGCGGGATTCGGCAGGATATATCATTCCACACACGGGCAAAGACCTTCAGATGATTTACGCGCTTAAAAGTAAACAGCGTCTCAATACCAGCCGAACCGAAGCTTATATTCAAGAGCATATATCGTTTTACCAACGCACGACAGACGTCTTTCTTTACGCTGAGTTATGGCGTCAGAATGAGTTATTGGGATTTTAACAAGGAAACAATCGTGAGTCCCCGTTTGTCACTCGCCTACACGCCTTCGTTTTCAACCAACAGCGTATTCCGTATGGCCACGGGAATTTATTATCAGGCACTGCTATAAAGAGTTGAGACACCGTGCTCCATGGATGGCGTGACACGTGCAAAACCTGAATCGAAAGATTAAGAGTCAGCGTTCCATCCACTTTCTGGAGCTATGAACACAATTTCATGGTAAACAAACAGAAATATCAGTTCTCGCTGAAGCCTATTATAAGGCTTTGAGCAATCTAGTTCCCTAGGTAAACAATATGAAAGTGGTTTATACCGGATTAAATCAAGGAACCGGGCACGCCATGGGGCTTGATTTTAAACTGTATGGAGAATTTGTTCCCGGAACAGACTCATGGATTAACTCTCGCTGATGGACACACGCATGAAGCTGAATGGAAAAAGTGTATCATGCTGACAGACCAGCGTTATGCCATCAGTTTTATTCTTTACGACTATTTCCCGTCGACAGACCGATGAAAGCAGGGGCTGAAACTTATTTTTGCTGACGGTCTCCCCTTCTTTGCGCCACACCGTGAATTTGACAAGACCGTTTTCCGCGCATCCCCATACAAGCGAGTTGACCTCAGCGTCAGCTACAGACTCTACAATCATGAAACCCGCGATAGGAATTCGATTCTCAAGAATATTTGGTTAAGCGTGGAAGGACTTAACATGTTTGGTGTAAATAATGTCAACAGCTATTATTGGATAACGGATATCAGCAACGTCCAATATGCTATCCCAACTTCCTTACGGGACGCCGTTTCAATACGAAGATCAGATTCGACTTCTGATCCGACATAAAACAAACGAAAAGGATGAAAGTGAATTGTGCCTCGAGTCCTGGAAAGGCCGCCCTCTTCTGGTTCGTCGATGAGTTGCGTAAAAATGAAAAGGTCAGCTTGCTTGCGAGCGAAACGCAGGGATCTGCAAAAAATACCTGCCGCTTACGAGCGACAGGTAGAAGTTATTAAAAACAACGTTTTGTTTATAAGCGACAGACTAAAATGCTAAAAACAATCTGTAGCTTGTGTTTTTTTCTTCAAAAATATTCAAAGAGCATTTCGCTCATGTTTTTATCAATTATCCATGTAATCCATTAGAACCTGTATCCAAGTGTTACAAGTAATTGATGACGCTTGTTGCTAACCTTAGACGCTGTGGGGATATTGTCTTCTACGGATGGGCGAGGATCGTCCGGATTATCGTAATATGGCATGAATGGATAGAAATCGCCATCGGTCATGCTATACTGGTAAGCCAAATCCGAAAAGAATTTCTTAAACGTATAACCGATACCTGCCGTGATTCTGTTCGTACTCTTCCAATTCGTATAGTTTGTTGATGTCGCGTTGGCAGAACCTTGTGAGAGTAGAGAACCATCTCTATAACCGTCTTTGGCAAACATCGGAGATACATAATTGTAACCAGTCTGACAGCCAGTTAGGCATTGCTTTTGAATTCTGAGCCCAGCTTAATGGTTTGAAACCCCTTTAAGGTTGCTTTCGTATGTTCATTCATGATTTGATCCGCGAACTTTCTTCATAATAGCTATAACCGTTGTATGGATCATAATCGTAGTAGCTTCCGTCAATCACACGATTGTCCATCGTGCTGTAATCAGCATATTCATACGTAGCTCTAATGCCAGATAATTCCCAACGGTATGTCCTAAACTCAATCCGAACTTCCATGGCGTATGCAATTTGTAATCCAACGACACGGAATTGTTTTTGTGTACCGTTGTTGGGTCCCATCTTTTCGTCCGTATCTTTTAACCCGTTCAAATATACCGAGGCGTGTCCTCTCATTGTCAAATTGTACCAAATGGGTGTGTGCAAATAGCCTCCGATGCGGAATGGGGAATTTGCGACTGGACGGACAATGGCGCCAATCTTGATATCATAACCATTACCGGTTATTTCCAAATTCTCTTCTGAGCCTGCGATACCATTATTCGCGAGGTTTTCTCCGTAAGTGCTACCGCTCTTATAGTGTACATCGTGGAAGCCCACCGTCAATCCCAGATAAACTCTATCATTGATATTACTACTGACATTAAAGTCATATTCGCCAATATAGCCATGTTGGTATTGACCAAATAGGTAGTCGGAAGCATTCATGTAGGCGTATTCGTCAACCGCTTGACCATTTTCGTTCACATTACGGTATTGTAAAAGTCGGCTATAGCCTGCGTCTACAGCATTCCACATGCGGTTTGCCATCTCTTTGTTCTTCAGACTTATGCCATAAGCATATTTCCTCACCGTTTGTTTATTCTGAGAAGCGTGACTTAACTCGTTTGCAGCAGTTAGTAATTGGTCAAAATTCCGGCTCTTGTGGTAATTGAAAGCCACATTCAGATATGAGTTGCTCTGCATTCTTGTAGTCCACACAAATCCTAATTGATCAAAACTTAGGTTGGTTTTATTACCGTTAATGGATAAATTAGAACCTTGGAAGGATATTTTGTTCTTTGCATCCTGTTGTATAACCAGGCCTCCCTGATAACGCCAACTGCGATTTGCAAAACAAACCAATACCTGCTGGATTTGAACTTATGGTCGAGATGTCTGCACCCAATGCTTCCATGGCACCGCCCATACCCACATAACGAGCTGTTCCGTTTAGGGTCATTATTGACCATCTTGGTGTCCTGATACGTTTCCTGTGCAGTCATGGGAATGGTCACCATCCCTAATATGCCTAATGATATTATAGTCTTATTCATAATTATATTTTCTTAAATTCAAAATAGTATCCTTCGGATAGAACTTAACGATGGCCAAAGCGACCGCCTCCGCCTCCGAAACTACCACTGCTGCGAGCACCTCCGGTACTTCCACTGCCACCAAAGCTACCCCCACTACGCGAACCAAAACTCCCATTTGATGGGAATGAAGATTCTGGAGTGTTGTTATAGTTGCAGATGGTACATCATTTCTTCCAGAGAAAGTTCCGTTCCGACCTTGGTAAACATTTGAATTTCTATTATTATTTGGTGTATAACTGCGTAAACTGAATGTACTACTTTCTGTGCGTGATGAAGATGTCCGATGTCTTGCCCCTTGCTCATTATAACTACCGGTTTCTCTGTTCCCGAAAGAATAGCTACGCCATCCGGCAGGTTTGTTGAACGAGAAACTATGACATAGCGATGTGGCCAATAGCCGCCTCCCCAGTAGCTGTCATAATAATAGTAAGGTGCCCCCAGTCCCAACTATAACCATACCATCCAGGATAATACCACGGATCGTACCAGCTATAGTAGCCTGCCCAATTATTATACCATGGTGTATACCAAGGATTATAGGCATATCCATAATATCCGTATCGATAATACGGGCGGTTCATGTAATATGGATAGAACCACGGATTATAGAAGCCGTCCCACCTGCTCATGCGCGAGGAATATCGATAATCATCAGCGTCTTCTACCATTGTATCGTAATACCTTCCTACAAATGTTGTATCGATATACATTGAATCCGGATAAAAACCCATTGCCCTTTTTGAATTCAATAATATCATTTCCTTTTGTGTCAGTACCTATTTTTCTGATAGTGACTCCAATACGTCCCTCTCCTATTATATTCGTCTACATCTCTTTTGCTACCCACATAATAAGCAGACTTATGATTTGTTCGATTATAGGAGTGTCCTGTTTCTGCAGCCTTTTTGGAACAAAGTAGACATCGTCCTGTGCAATCATGCCTAATGGCAAAATACAAAACAAGGCTAAAGCATAAAATCATTCGTTTTCATAATAGTGTCTCCTTTATTGTTAAACTTTTTATTTTATATTGCAAATCTATATCTATATTTATTACAAAAGTAAGGATTTTCCCTAATCTTATATAGGATTTTCCCTATATATATATTTGCAAACATAATTAACAGCATTGCAAAATGAAATATCTCAGTTACCGATTCCTGTTTGAATGTAGTGATGAACGACTACAACCTTCCAAAGATATTCTAATGGATTTATCAGCCGATTGTGGTTTTTGAATCATTCGAAGATGAAAATGACGAATATATAGGCTATGTGCAAGAAAGCCTCATTGACGAAACGGCACTAAATCAGCTGATAGCAGACTTTCCCATTCCTGATGTTAAAAATATCATACATTAAATCAAAAGTTGAAGAACAAAATTGGAACTATATTTGGGAGCAGCAAGGATTTGAACCGATAAATATTGACGATAAAGTTATTGTATTCGATGCTAAAAAAAAGATTATCAATCCACCACAACCAGATAGTATTTTAGTAGGAATTGATGCAGTTCAAGCCTTTGGAACGGGTACACATCAAACCACTCAAATGATGATTAGGATGTTGATTGATATGGAGATTATAGATAAAACTGTTTTAGATTGTGGTTGTGGTACAGGGTATTCTCAGTTTGGTTGCATCCAAACTTGGCGCAGAGAAAGTGGTCGGCTTTGACATTGATGAATGGAGTGTCAATAATACGATTCACAATGCTGAGATCAATGGAGTCAACAATGTATCCGTATTGCATGGAGATTCCTGTGTTATCAGTCATATTAGCGGATGTTTTGATTACGTACTTGCCAACATCAACAGGAATATTCTTCTCAATGACATGTCAAAATACTTGGAAGTGATGACCGGTCAATCCTTTCTGATTATTAGTGGATTCTATATAGAAGACGTTCCTTTGCTTTTGGAGAAGGCAGACTCATTGAAAATGGTCGAAATCAAGCGCATTCAGCAAGACCGTTGGACGTGTCTTATTCTTCAACAACAATTGACTTGAAGTAATCTTTTTAGCACACCTTTATAACCGGCCTGCGAGTCCGATACTAAAATAACAGACTGTCTGTTTCCTGATAGTTTGGGGCCTAAGCACATACCTTCGTAATTGGCAAAAGATCGCGTTGTCAAGTTTAGACGTGTTGTCCAGCTGGCAATCAATGTCTTTTGTGTATATCCTATTGTCTCGCCAGTGTTTATCAATTTGGTATAATAGATTTTACAATCCACATGTGAGCCGATTTTTCTGCTTTGGAATAAAGATTTCTCGTTGTAGAACCAAACATGCTGTATCACTTAAACCACAGATTTCGCTAATACTAATTAAATAGCTGTTAATCTGTTTGTTATCTATTTCAAATCTGTATATGCCTTTCTCCTTGAAATGATGATCAAAAGTTGTAATATAACAAGGTGAAGATTCGTTGGCTATAAAGGTCGTTTGCCCATCTGGCGTGCATGATAAAGCCTCAAGTCCTAAGTTTTTCGGCAGCTCTGCAATACTGCTGTGGCAATTTTAAACAGCGTTCGGAATAGTTTCCCAATGTGTCATATATCAGCACTTGGTTGTCATCCTCTCCGCTTATTAATATTGAGTTTGAGGGGCTGTGATAGGCAATCCCTTCAGAATCACGATTTTTAAAGGTTGTCCCTCGAAACTCTTTTCTTTCCACATTTTCAATCTGGCCGGTAATGGAATCGATTTTTATTTCGAAAAATATAAAAACCATCTCGTACCGATTTGTCATCAACGACGGCATAACTCTGACCTCCAAGATAAGCAATTCCACTATAGTTGGCGTGTGGTACCGTACGTGGAAATGATCTTTGACGACAAATTGAGTGAACCCGCATTTGTGCCATGGCCTCTTGGTAGTACACGCCTGTAGTCAGACAAACGAGAAAGAGTATTAATCGATACATCATATTTCTGATGACAAAGTTACGTATAAATATCATAAGCCATCATTATTATTAGGTATTTATGAAATTAACTAAGCAAAAGAATCAACGTCATTCCATGTAATTTTGCACTGTAGTGAGTGATGGGCCAAAGTTGTTATTCTTGTTTTTCATCAATTACTATTTGTTTTTATTTATGAGATTATCAGAATTAAAGACCGGTGAACACGGAATAATCGTAAAGGTAACAGGACATGGTGGCTTTCGCAAACGTATTGTTGAAATGGGGTTTATTAAAAGGCAAGAAAGTTACCGTGTTGCTAAATGCCCCCTGCACGATCCGGTCAAATACCAAATCATGGGTTATGAGGTTTCGTTGCGACATTCTGAAGCTGATAAGATAGTTATCTCAGAGCACGAAGCCCAGGAATTGAACCTGCGTTCTTCACTAATGCTTCAATACCCGGATTTAATCGTTTTGAGTAAACTCCTCCACCAATACCGACAAACTGCTGGAAAGCGTTGCAGCCAAGCAACGCCACACTATCAATGTTGCGCTTGTCGGCAACCCCAATTGTGGAAAAACATCATTCTTTAATTTTGCTTCAGGCGCCCATGAGCGTGTCGGTAATTACAGTGGTGTAACTATCGACGCCAAGGTTGGCCATGCCAGTTTTGAAGGATACGAGTTTGATATCGTTGATCTAGCCGGAACCTATAGCCTTTCAGCCTACTCGCCTGAAGAGCTGTATGTCTCGTAAGCAGATTGTTGATAAAACGCCAGATGTCATTATCAATGTCATTGATACCAGTAATCTGGAGCGCAATCTCTATCTGACTACGCAACTGATAGATATGCACGTCAGGATGGTTTGTGCCTTAAATATGTTTGATGAGTCGATGGAGAGAGGTGACCATGTAGACTATGACAAATTGGGTGAGCTTTTTGGCGTAACGATGGTTCCAACGATTTTCACAACCGGTAAAGGTATTGACCAGTTGTTTCGTACCATTATAGAAATGTATGAAGGAACAGAGGGCACGGCTCCCTCACTTCCGTCATATTCATATCAATTATGGACATGAAATCGAAAACGGCATTCGTGAGATACAAGAGCATCTGAAACAGGAAGAGAACTTGCGTGCGCGCTATTCCACCCGCTATCTTGCCATCAAGCTTTTGGAACATGACCAGGCCGTAGAGGATTATATCAAGGCCCTACCCGACGCAAAGGAAATCTTTGAGCATCGAGACATTGCCGCCCAACGCGTGAAGGAAGAAACGGGAGATGACAGTGAAACGGCTATTATGGACGCGAAGTATGGTTTTATCCATGGTGCTTTGAAAGAAGCCGAGTATCGCTGGAAACAAAAAGACACCTATCAGATGACTCATTTTCTTGATCGGATCATTACAAACAGAGTATGTCGGTTTCCGATATTCTTTTCATGCTATTCATCATGTTCTCCGTAACGTTTGTTATAGGGCAATACCCGATGGATTGGATAGAGAGCGGCATAAGTCTTTTGGGAGGATTTATCAGCAACTACATGCCCGAAGGTCCGTTGAAAGACATGCTGATCGATGGAATATTGGGTGGCGTAGGATCTGTTATTGTATTTTTGCCCCAGATTCTGATACTCTATTTCTTCATCTCTTTTATGGAAGACAGTGGCTATATGTCGCGTGCAGCTTTCATCATGGATAAGCTTATGCACAAAATGGGACTACACGGCAAGTCGTTTATCCCCTTGATTATGGGGTTTGGCTGCAATGTTCCGGCTGTGATGGCAACAAGAACGATAGAGAGTCGACGCTCAGAATCATTACCATGCTCATTCTGCCATTTATGAGGTTGTTCGGCCCGACTGCCTATTTACATCATGATTACAGGCTCGTTTTTGCTTTGAAGTATCGCCTCTTGTGCTTATGTTGCGTTTATGTCATTGGTGTCATGATGGCTGTTGTGATGAGTCGGTTGCTAGCACCACAGTCGTCAAAGGTGAAGACACGCCGTTTGTCATGGAATTACCTCCCTATCGATTCCCCACTTGGAAAAGCAATGGGGCGCCATACCTGGGAGAAGGGTAAGCAATATCTCAAGAAGATGGGAGGTATCATCCTCGTGGCCAGCATTATTGTGTGGGCTTTGGGATATTTCCCCACAACGATGAGCTTACACCCGGACAGCAACAAGAGCAGAGTTTTATCGGTAGAATCGGCAAGACCATTGAACCCGTATTCATTCCGCAGGGGTTTGATTGGAAACTTGACGTAGGATTGTTAGCCGGAGTTGGTGCAAAAAGAAATTGTAGCGAGTACGATGGGAGTGTTGTATAGCGACAATAGCAGCTTTGGTGACGACACTAGTTACGATGATCAGGGCGGAAAGTACAAAATTCTTCATAAGCAATTAGTGGCCGATATAGCCAAACTTCACAATATGGAACCAGCTCAGGCCGAACCGATTGCTACGCTTACAGCCTTCTGTTTCTTGCTGTTTGTGCTTTTTATATTTCCCATGTATAGCTACAATAGCAGCCATCAAAGGTGAGACGGGTAGCTGGAAGTGGGCTATATTCGCTGCAGTCTACACAACAGGGGTGGCCTGGCTCGTAAGCGCGGCTGTGTTTCAAATCGGAAAGTTAGTCCTTTAAACGACGCTCCAACCGTGCTTCGGCGGGTGGATACTGATTTAAAGATGGATATTCATCATACAAAGACATGAAATTAAAATTATTACAGAGCTTTTTCCGCAACCATCGGAAAGAGCTCTACTACAGATTGGTTTTGTTGATTATTGCAGGATGCTGTGTGTGGATTACGAAACCTTATGGTGCGCAACGGATGAAGCAGGGAGCATCTCCTTTGTCGAGCATAAATCTTATTTTATTTTTATACGCGGCGGATAAGCCTGTCCTCATGTTCTCCGGATTCAGCCGAGACTCGCTTATGGAGGAATTTCGTTTTCTGAAGATTCCATCCGAGGCCTTACATTTGTGGGCGGTGGCTTCTGGGCTCATCGCTATCCTTGGGTAGCTTCATGCTCAGGGCGGATGATAGCCGCTGTAAAATGACACTTCCGAGATAGTCCCCATTGCGGAAAAACGCTCCCATATTTCTTTACAAAGAAAATTGATTATCTGAAAGAGAGTTTAGTAAAAATGCGTGAGAAGCAGTCAGAGTTGCGATATTATCTGCGGGGTCATGGCGTACAGGATGAAGGCTATGATGCCATAGCTAAGTATGCGACGCACTTGCACGCACGCATAGATACGGCCCAAAAAGCACTGGATAAATTAAAGTCGATCAAGCGACACACCTCGATGGCTATCATCAAGAAAGATGCTTTTACGGCTAAATATCTGGATGAAAGCGAACGTTGGAAAGTATCTGACATGCGGGTGCTTAAATATTCAAATGATATGCGATACGCGTTGCTACAGACGGTCGGCGCGAAATCACCGGAATCGATACGAGCTTTATCTCTTTTCCCCTGGAATGCCCGTGCAAAAGGGAGAAGCCGTGGGTGTATCTTATCAAACAACGCCTACGGGAAAAGCCTATGGAGTGCTGATGAATGGAACGCTGGCCGGTGCCGGCAACACAATTTTTCAGACTTTTTTTGTTGAAAGATGGCATGCCTGTCTTTTTCTGCTCACGGTAACTTTATCGGAATGAAATTGGGCAAGACCATTATCATGCGTAATGAGTTGAATAAACTGCTGACGCAAGACCATGAACAGAATTATTAAGGTTATCCTCCTCTCTTTACTTCTGGCCGCATGTACGAACCTTCCTAAAGTATGCGATTATACGACTATTCAACAGGATGACTCCTATACTTATCTGGGTGAGATACTACACGGCAGGAAGCATGGCTATGGCATATTGACAAAAGGTGATAGTGTCGTGTATGTCGGCTTTTGGGAGAATGGTATTCGTCATGGCAAAGGCCGGATAAGGGATAGCCGACAGCGCGTTATCCAAGGTAAGTTCAGAGGCGACACCTTATTTTTGGGGAGAACGGAAAAGATTCTGTCGGTGTATACAGAGGTCAAATGAATGCCCTGCGGAATGGCCAATGGGCATGGTACTTACAGTTCTTTTGACGGTTTGATGTATGAAGGTCAATGGAAGAACGACAAGGAAGATGGTTTTGGATTCGCGCTAACCAAGCACAATCATTTGAAAGTAGGAGAATGGAAAGCGGGTGTGTTCAAAGGTGAAAAGTTGAATTATACCTCGGAGCGTATTTATGGTATCGACATTTCGCACTATCAACACGTGATCCGCAAGAAGAAATATAATATCGACTGGGCTAATCTCCGGATTACCCATTTGGGCCGTTTGAGCAAGAAGAAGATAACCGGCAAGGTAAACTATCCTGTTTCTTTTATTTACATGAAGAGTACGGAAGGTATTACAATTCGCAATAAATTCTATCCGGGCGATTATGTCCAAGCCCGTCGGCATGGATGCAGAGTTGGTTCCTACCACTTCTACTCTACTATTTCTCCGGCCTTGGCACAGGCAAAAAGCTTTTGTGAAACGCTCGCGTTATCAGGCCGGCGACCTTCCACCGGTATTGGATCTTGAACCTTCGGATAAGCAAATCGCGAAGGTTGGCGGCAGTAAGCAGTTGTTTATGGGTGTCGGACATGGCTTAATTACGTACATGCGGCATGGGGAGTCAGGCCCATCCTTTATATCAGTCAATCTTTCGTAAACAAACATTTGCCCCAAGCGCCCGACTTAAAGCACTAACTATCGGGTATGGATAGCCCGTTATGGCGAGTATAAGCCCGACGTGAAGCTGATTTATTGGCAGTTAAGCCCCGATGGTAAGGTCAGAGGTATTCGTGGACTGGTCGATATCAATGTATTCAATGGCTATCAAGATGAGTGGAATGAATACGTCAGTTCGGGATAAGTTTAGTATGCAAATAGTTCTAACTGCCTCAATTTTCTACATATACAGGCAGTGCCTCCGGTTTATTCTCAAAAAGCATTATGCAGTAAAGGCAGAACATAAGTTCGATACGAGTGCAGGGTTAAGAAAGTTCTTATAAAAGTTGGTAATCATCGCTTAGTTGTTTTGTAAGTTATTGATTATCAACTATAAAGTTGCAAAAACAATAAGATTACCGCTTTTATAAGAACTTTCTTAACCCGAACTCACGTATTGACTATTGTAAAAAGGGCTGCTTTTATGTTGCAATAGTGTAGCTTTTTAGCAACTAAAAAGTTATGCTTTTTACATTGTAAAAGAGCTGCTTTTGCAAACTAAAAGCATAACTATAAGTGTCTAATGTGAAGTGAATACATGTCAAAAAGCAAATAATATCCGTAAATCCAACTAACTTTTTATTCAGAGTTATTGCTATCCGCTAAAAATGTATACTTTAGTGTATTTTTATTAACGTTTTGAAAACAAAGTAACAAAAAGACAGAATTCCAATAGAGGAATTCTGCCCTTAACTTTTTATGTGGAAAAATCTTTTGCCAGATAACAATAATCCACAAATTATATAGCCCTAACCTATAAATTAGCACTTTATTTCAAAGGGAATATGAAATGCTTTTTTCGGTTCCTTTGAGTCCTACCATATCCACCTCCATCTTGCCATTGGAAATGCGACAAAGAAGATAAGTATTATTACTATTAACCAAATTAGGAAAGTTAATCACTTCATTTGGCTTCTGATAACCAAAGTAGTGCAGATGACCAGAGAGCATCACCGACACGTTCATCTTGTTGAGTTCTGGCGTTAATGTTTCCTGCATGTGACGTGGACCATGCCAGTTCTTCAATGTTGGAGGCATATGAGAGAAAAACAATTAGAGGGTATTTCCCCACCTTCTTCTCCCTCGCGAAGACTACGCAACCATTCCCCTTCTTCTTCACGATACTGGTCACAATCTACAATACCGCAATACTCAAGATCAGCATCTGACTTATCTTCTCCTGAGTCTAAAAATAGGAAATCCACACCAGCCACATGCTGTAAAACGATAGTATTTGCCATTATTTGTAGGGAAATAGCGATAGAGATAATCTGCAAACTCACCACGAAGCTCATGGTTACCACGATTGAAGAACAAAGGGGTGTCCGTTGCAAACATGCTTATACAGGTATCCAAATAGGCTTCCATAATATGCTTCTGGCTTCTCAAACGATTTGACATGTCGCCATTGAGCAATACAAAATCAAGTTTTTTAAAGTCAACATTCTTACACAAGTCTTTCATAAACTTGCCCCTGTTCGTGAATATCGTTCAATACTAAGAATGTTACTTCGCGTGGCTTTAAAGGGAAGGTTGTGAATTCATAAGGCTTCTTCTTCCACACATCCGTCCAAGCAAGTCCTCCTAATCTGACCCAATCATCGTTATGCCAATCTATAATAGCTCGTGTAACCACGCGATAACGATATTTTGTATTAGGTTTTTAACCCTTTATGCGTACACAATGAACACTATCCAGGAGTATTTTTTTCTACCTGCTACTATATCGTAATAACGCTTGCGAGTCTTTGTGTAGAAATGGTCTGGAGAGTCATCAGCAAGCTCTACGTATGACATTCCAGGTTTATCTGTCACCCAAACGATTGTTGCACTTAGTACTATCCATGTCGCAAATCCAAGGCCCATGAGTCACATTAATGCCCTTGGCGCTCCCTGAAAATAGTAGCAACAACCCAAATAATAAATACTTCATATATGATATTATTTCTACTTTATGTTTTCTGTTTTCCATATTTAAAAAGAAAAATATTGAGGCTTTGCACTGTTTTATGTGAAAAAAATAAGTTGCTTTCATATTAAGATAAAAACTTGAAAACAATGTATGCCTATTTTTATTGCTTTACGAATGAATTATAAAAATAGATTACAAAACGAGAAAGCAGGTTTCTCTTGATTTGTAATCTACTTATCTTCATTAATTAACACTGTCATTTTTATTTTTAAAGGGAACGTGAAGTGTTTTTTTATCCTTACCATTAAGACCTACATAATCCACCTCCATCTTGCCATTGGCAATACGGCAAAAGAAAGGTAAGTGTTATTGCTGTTGACTAGATTCGGGAAGTTAATAATTTCATTGGGCTCTTGATAGCTAAATCTATGAAGATGCCCCGAGAGCATCACCGACACATTCATCTTATTGAGTTCAGGGTCAGAGTCTTCTGCATGTGATATGGACCATGCCAGTTTTCAAGCGTTGGAGGCATGTGAGAGAAAACTACCAAAGGATATTTGCCAACCTTTTTCTCTTCTTGAAGTTTACGCAACCATCGTGCTTGTTCCTCGCGATATTGGTCATAATTCACGATTCCGCTATATTCAATATCCTGATCAGGCTTATCTTCTCCAGAGTCAATAAACAGGAAATCGATCCCAGCCACATGCTGCAAGCGATAGTACTTGCCATTATTGGTGGGGAAATAGCGATAGAGATAATCAGCAAACTGACCACGGAGTTCATGATTGCCACGATTGAAGAATAAAGGTGTATGCGTTGCAAACATAGTCACACAAGTATCCATGTAGGCATCCATCATGTGCTTCTGATCTCTCAACCGATGGGACATGTCGCCATTTAGCAACACAAAAATCAAGCTTCTTGAAGTCAATGTTCTTGCACAAGTCTTTCATAAACTTGGCTCGCTCATGGATATCATTCAACACCAGGAAGGTAATTTCGCGTGGCTTTGCAGGGAACGTTTTGAATTCATGAGGCTTTCCACGCCAAACATCTGTACAGGCAGTCTTGCCTAAAAGTTACCCAATCATCATAACGCCATTCGGCAATTTCCTGCGTAAACACGCGATAACGATATTTTTGTATCAGGCTTCAAGCCCTCTATACGCACACGGTGAACACTATCTGTGAGCACTTTTCTGCCCTCTAGAATGTCATAATAGCGTGGACGAGCCTCGCCATAGAAATGATCTTTCGAATCAGGTGCAATTTCTACCCACGACATTCCTGGCCCTGTCAGTCACCCAAACAATAGTTGCGCTTGTGCTGTCCATGTCGCAAATCCAAGGACCATGAGTCACCCTCAATGCCCCTTGGCGTTCACTGAAAAATAATAGTAATAATACTAATATTTTTTTCATGTAATTTGATTTAATGATATTAATAATAGTTTCTATTGATAATTTCATTATAATAATATTAAGAATGTTGCTAAAAATACTATCAAGTACTTTATTTTGTCGCCCTATCACTTTTACGCGACAAAGTGATAGGACATTTTATTTTGTCCCTTTCCACACAGCTTCTTTTTGTCTGCAAATCTTCGCTATTGGTTCCCACCATAATATTAAAGCATCCGGGCTCTACAATGTATTTCATATTGTTATCCCAAAAGCCTAAGTCGTGGGCGTGGAGCGTGAAATCAACGCGCTTCGTCTGACCTTTGGGAATGAATATCTTTTTGGAATCCTTTTCAATTCCTTTACTGGACGAACCATGGAAGCCACCTTATCGGCTACATAAAGCTGTACTATTTCTTCACCATCACAACCACCAGTATTGGTCACATCAACTGAAACCTGCAACGTGCCATCGGCATTAAACTGCTTCGGACATTGCATTTCGCCATACGAGAACGTGGTATAGCTCAAACCATAACCAAAGGGATAGAGGTTTCTGTTGGGTACATCAATATGACGAACCGTAGAACTATGAGGGCATATCGCCCGGACGCCCAGAACGCTTATAATTGTAATGATTAGGAATCTGACCTTCAGAGAGCGGGAACGATGCCGTCAATTTAGCCGAAGGCACAGCGTCGCCAAAAAGAATATCAGCCACAGCATTGCCACACTGCGTGCCAGGGAACCAAGCCTCAAGCAAAGCGTCAGCCTGCTTGTCAACTTTTTCCAAACACAGAGGACGACCATTCATGAGCATAATAACAAGTGGCTTTGCCAGCCTTCTGTAGGCGTGTCGAGCAGCGCTCCTGCTGTCCAGGCAAGCGAAGAACTGCGCGGCTGCGCGACTCTCCGCTCATCAAAGCCTTCTCTCCAACAACAGCTATCACTACGTCGCTTTGTATTGCTGCTTCGAAGGCTGCCGAGAATTCACGTATTGAAGGCTCAAGGAAGTCGCAACCCCTGCATCGTAGGTAACAGCAACGTTGTTGCCAAGTTTCTTCTTAACACCCTCCAACACTGTCACCACATCACCTTCTTCTCCGCGTGCTTTCCATGACCCCCATAACCTCAGAGCGATTATTTGCTAACGGACCAATAAGTGCAATGCGCTTTGTCTGCTTGGAAAGCGGAAGCGTTGCATGGTCGTTTTTTTAACAGAACCATAGATGAGGTAGCTGCCTTTCGAGCTAAATTGGTGACAGCTTCAGAACGAATTTCTTGGCGCTCACGCTGCACATCGAGGAAGCGATAAGGGTCATTAAAGAGTCCCAAGGCATATTTTTGCACGCAAAAATACGCTCCACAGAAGTGTCTATAGCCTGCATGTCAATTCGCCCTTGACGCACAGCCTTCTCCAAACAACGATTATATAGTCCGTCTGTCATATTCATATCTACGCCTGCATCAAAAGCCATCATGGCTGCATCAGCATCGGTTTCAGCCACACCATGAGCCTTCAGCTCTTGCACAGCATTCCAATCGCTCACCACAAAGCCTTTGAATTTCCACTGATTGCGCAAAAGCTCGGTCATCAACCAGCGATTACCCGTAGCAGGAATGCCATTAAGACTGTTGAAAGCCGACATGAAAGTATGCACTCCTGCATCAATACAAGCCTTGAAAGGAGGCAGATAAACCTCAGCCAGCGTGACATAGAAAGGTCTACTGGAGCATAATCACGCCCCTGCTTGTGGAGCACCATAGGCTACGAAATGCTTGGCACAAGCATACACAGAATTAGGCTTTCCAAGATTCCATTGGAATCCTCGCACACGTGCATCGGCTATCTTGCAGGCCAAAGTAGGTGTCTTCTCCCTGCACCTTCTACAATTCCCGTCCCCAACGCGGGTCGTGCGCAATGTCGACCATTGGGGCAAAAGTCCAGTGAATACCCGATGCAGAAGCCTCAATAGCGGCAGCCTTAGCCGTCTCAAACATGAGTCCTAAATCCCACGAACAAGACTCTGCCAAAGGTGTAGGAAAGATTGTTTTATAGCCATGGATAACGTCGAATGCAAATAAAATGGGTATCTTTAGTCGCGATGATTGCATATTTTTTTCTCCTGCAATTTTCGCAGATTTTCAACACCACCGACATTGAGAATCGACCCCACCATGCCCCGAACAAAGAGCGAATCTGACACAGCACCACTCTTTGGACCCGTCAGAAGTTCGCCTCCAACGTATTGAGAGAGCTGACCAATCTTCTCGGCAAGCGTCATCTTTTGCATGAGCGCACGCACAAACTGAGTTTCCTTGTCTGCAGCACTAAGTTCCTTCTGCACCCGCTTTGGGGGTATACGATTATTTTACATGATGTGCATTTCCAACAAAAAGCCCCCCTACGACACAGGCAACAGCTATAATTGTTCGTTTCATATTTCAGAGATTATTATTTTATTCAGATTTAATTTCAATGGTTTGCGGTGCTAAATCCACACTTTTTGCAGTAAACTGAAGGGTTGACGGCTTCTTTTCCTGCCTGTAAACAACCAAACATTTGCCAAAGAAAGCACGACGCTCATTCGCTTGGAAACGCTCTAGTGAGAACGGACTTCCATTGTCAACACCAGCAATCTTGGCATCTCCTGTCAATGAAAACAGGATATTATTTTCTGCCCATGGACAGAGGTTGCCATCCTTGTCAACGACTTCCACCGTCACAAAACGACAGGCTTCGCCCGTTAGCCTTTATCACCTTGTGATTGGGAGTTAGCTGTATGTGATGCGGTGCACCGGCAGTTCGCCGTGTTTTCTCAGCTACAACCTTGCCATTCTTTCGTGCGACAACACGTACTTCTCCCGGTTCAAACGTAACACGCCATGCCACATGATATTCATGGTCGTTGCTTTTCCGACGCACACCCTGTGACTTGCCATTTACGAAAAGTTCAACTTCGTCGGCTTGACTATAATAACACCAGAGATCTATCGTTTGTCCCTCTACCCAATTCCAATGAGGAAAAGACATGCAATACTGGCTTTTTAGTCCACTCACTTTGATATAAATAGTAGACATCTTTTGGAAAACCTGCCAAATCAACGATACCAAAATAACTGCTTCTTGCAGGGAAGTTAAATGGAGTTGGCTCGCCAATATAGTCGAAACCCGTCCATATAAATTGGCCAGAACAATAGGGGAGTATGTTTCACAACATCCCATGTTTGCTCATGAGTAGAGCCCCAGTAGGCACAACAATTATCATATGACGAGCACATGAACGAAGGCTCAGTGAATGGACGCTTATAAGTTGGCCAACGATATAGAGAATCACTCGGCATTCTATAGTAGCCACGCGTATGTAAAGCAGATACCGTTTCGGTCATAATGAAAGGTTTTCCTGGGAAGTTTTGAGGCACATCCTTCACCTTTTTCTGATGATAATTAAAGCCTATCACATCTAACGTCCCACTCTTGAAGAGGTTGTTGTTAGGTGACACTTCATTACATCCGGCAGAAACAAGCCTTGTGGGGTCGTAACGACGCACAATCGCAGCTAAGACTTGCGTGAGTTTGGCACTCGCATTGAGCGTATCAGCGGCTGAAAGCAATGCTTTGTCGCGACTGTCATTCAACAGAATGTTCACATCTTCCAATGCGACAGTGGGATTCTTCGTTTTATTCCATTGTTCAAGAACCTCGTTTCCGATGCTCCAAAGGATAATAGAAGGGTGATTACGGTCGCGTAACACCATGTCTCTCAGGTCGCGCTCAGCCCACGTTTTGAAATACAATGAATAGTCATATGTTGTCTTTCCCTGCAACCAACTATCGAAAGCCTCGTCCATGACGAGTAATCCCATGCTGTCGCAAAGGTTCAACAATTCGGGTGCGGGAGGATTATGAGAGCATCTGATAGCATTAACGCCCATGTCTTTCATTATCACAAGCTGCCGATAAAGAGCATCTTCATTAATGGCAGCACCTAAACATCCAAGGTCACCATGAAGGCAAACTCCATTAATCTTAATATTCTCACCATTCAGGAAAAAGCCTTTGGCTACATCAAATTTCACTGTTCGAAAACCAGTTGTAATCGTATCACAATCCAACACATGGCCATTCTCTATAATTTCAGTTGTAATCATATAGAGATGAGGGGAAGCCAATGACCATAATTGTGGTTTATGAACTCGCATCTGCAGGCTAACCATTGCCCCAGAAGTCTCAACCTTGCAATTTTTAGAGGTTTGAGCAACAAGCTGATGAGCCTTGTTCCATAATTTCTGACGTATAGTTACCTGACGATGACGACCACTTGGATTCTCAATCTGAGTGTTAAGCGTGAGATAGCCAACCCCTTTCTTTACCTTAGAAATAGCCTGTAGTCCCCATTCTGCTACACGAATATCTGCAGATTTAGACAGATAAACATGGCGATAAATACCACATCCCGTATACCAACGGCTGTTGGGCTGCTTCGAATTGTCTCACACCTACAGCTATAACATTATCTCCTTGCTTTATTCAGATAGGGAGTAATATCATAGCTGAAACTGATAAACCCATAAGGACGAGTACCTACATGCTTGCCATTTACAAAGACTGACGTGTTCATATAGGCACCATCGAAATGAAGCACATAACGAGAAGCAGCATCATTATCATGCAAAAACTAAATGCTTGCGATACCATCCTTTACCACCAGGGAGAGCACCTCCATTGGCTCCTGATGAATGCTGGGCATGAAAGTCGCCTTCTATAGCCCAATCATGAGGTAAGTCCAATAAGCGCCAAGTGCTGTCATCAAATGAAGACTGCTGAGGCTTATCATCGTTTTGCAGGGAAAAGCGCCAGCCTTCATCCCAAAGATGGCGTTCTGAAGCTTGGTTTTCTAAACAAAAAGCAGCAGAAATGTCACAACAAGACTATAATATCGCGAAAAAGAACGGAGTAAAAATTTCATTTTTAAATAGAATATAATATTGATTTTCGATTACAGAAAAATTATCTTTAAAAACTTTTTATAATAAAAAGGAAATCCTCCTAAATCTTATGATTATAAAGGTCAATAGAATATAGGAGGATTCCTTCCTTTTACCTTATTTTTACTATTATTTTTGCGGCCATCAACAACATAGATTCCATGCGGCAGTGTGCCTTCCTGCCACTGATCAGCTACCTTAATACCATCAATGGTATAGACAGCACTATTGCTTTTTACTTTTTGATTCCTATCTTACCCTAAAAGCAGTAGTACTTCTTTCATCATTAAGTACACGCACGCTTCGCAGGTAATAACCCTTACCTGTCACTGCCAGTCCGTAGTTTTTCAGCTCCTGAACTGCTTGCGCATTGAGCATAAGTGTATAGGTATTTTTCTTCACTACCTTCTGTCAAGTTGAGAATATTTCCATATTCTTTGTCACTTGAAAGAGCAGGTCTGTCGCGCTTACCAGGTTCGGGCTGTTTGAATTGTCGCAAGAAAAACTTGTGCTTTGGGCTCAACATCTCTCACCATGATTTCCAACGTACTACCTAGGGTTATATCTTTAAATTGTTCGGCAGGGATAAGAGTTTCTCCCCACTGGATTTGCTTTTAAAGCCCACCCATTTAGCATTGTTCTTCGAACAAAGACTTACAGAGAATAAGTGAATATTCTTACCTTTGACCGTACATCCCTTTGACCTGAGCGCATTACATAACGTTTGATTATCCACAACAAAGGTCACTTGAGCATCGTTTTTTATTGATTTGAGGCTTTAATGTGATGAGAGTTGCCGCTACGATCACAGAGATCGAGCTGCATATCCTTCACTTCTTGCGGTGTAGCAGAATAAAGTGTATCGATATCAACAACTATCTGGTCACCCACTTGAATACCGGCAAATCGTTCTGCGGGAATTTTTCTCGATACATCCTTGATGTCCCATTTCCACGTTAAAGGAGAAGAACCAATCCACAACAATTTATTCGTGCGCTTATAAGCACGAAGCCAGTCGATATTCATATAATAATTATGAGGCGTTTGATTAATATTGCCATCACATTTAGGGTTCAGTTCCGGATAGAGTATGCCTCCAATTCTAATATCACCCTTTCCCTATCTTTTTTATAGTATCCGGCTTGCCTCCCACACCTTCATTGATTGCTACATCCCAGATAGAATCAATTTTTATTATTGATATATTGAGGCTCTAACAGCTTATTGTATTTATAGAATGTTTTCTCTTTAGACATGTGATAGTTTGTCGTATATACTGATCGTACTCTCCCATCCAGCAAGAAACTGACGGCCAGATGCTGACCAGAGTCACCTGGCAAAGGGTCTATTTGCGCTCCATAAATATGGTAATCTTCTCCCGGATTGAAGCGAACCTCACGCACACGATCACCAAAATCATTTATATTTGATGTTGTTTCATACCGCAATTGGCCTGTTTTTTCATCCGTATAAGACCTAGTTTTATCCAAAGAATGAAGCGATTGATGCAACACATACTTTCCTCTGAAATCATAAACTCGACCATCGTGTTCAATCGGAATCACCCTATCATCGTCATGAACGAAGAATTCCAGAAGGTCAATCTCGAAAGTTCCTGCTCCACCATAACGATGACGGAGCCACAAGCCTGGCCAAACACCAAACTCATAGGGCACCTTTGCTTTGATTTCTATACGCGAATAAAGTGGATAAAAATGTCCATAACCATTGTCAGCATTTCTACTTGACAAAAATCCAGACCACCACCCATACTTGGTATAACCATGTTTTGGCCGCAGTGGATCACGGCTTTTAATACCATAATTGATATTTTTATCTCGGGTTTTCAGGCTTCCAAAGTCCAGTTTCTATCGCATCACGGGTGGCTCGAATCGTTGCAACTCCGTCCTTCACCGTAATCATCTGGCTACGATAAGTCTGTGCCATACCCTCGTTTTTTATTGTTTCCATAGGTGTCATTTCCATATGGTTCCTTTTGCCTGGTTTTCTATAGAAGTCAGGATCTCCATATAATCCCCAAAGATTTTTGTTGATAGCGGTGCCATTAAATTCATCACCTGGAAGATTGCTCCAGCCTGGCAGAAAAGCCGGAATCTTAGGTTTTCCTGATTGCGCACTTGCACAGAAAATGCCCTATACTCAGAGCGCAAATCGTTATAATAAGAGTCTTCATACATTTTCGTTTTTAGGTTCATCTTATAAGTTGATTTATATAATCTGCCCAAGCGGCTCTACCTCTATAACGGAATGTTTGGAAAAACATTGTAGCGATATGAGATAAAGTTCGCCCTGCAATTCATTAGAGACTAGCCTGCAACTCGTAGAGATTGCAAGGCCGTCAGACGATGCTTCTTAAGGCTCTTCGATAGTAGCCTTCTTCGAAACAAAGTCAATCGTAATCTTTGTTCCAGCCTTCCACGCATAATCCTTGTTAGGTTCTCCCTCACCATTTTTGCGATACAGGAAATTCTTGGATACTGGATCAACATAAACTTCGCGCTTCCACGAGCTAAACTTCTTTGCCTTCTTAAAGGCTGGAATATCAGGATAGATACGCATTCTTCCACCACTGGCAATCGTTGCACTCATGGTTCGTCCATCAGCATTGGTCGTAAAGTTTACAGAACTACCACCACAATCGCCTGAAAGTTTCAAAGGCTGTATGGCAATATCACGCGAATCCAAGGCTACAAAGACTATATAGATGCCATCATTGGGCACTAACAGCACGATTATTGGCAACACTATAGTCAGTCAAGGTCTTCAATTGTGCAAAGTTTCCATTACTAAAAAGCTTTCTCTGTCGAGAATTCAAGCGCCGTTCCTCCACGCAGATATGTGATATAGAACCAACGTGAGTCGCCCGCATAACCATTCTCAAACGAAGCTACCTCTGGAGAATTCCACCCCCAGTTGCCAAAATCATCGCCTGTCATATAAAGATGCTTGACACCTTCGGGAATTAGATTTGCAGGAGTTGTGCCACCGAAATCAGCAGCATTGGCAGCAATATCAAGTGTTACGGTCGTACCCTTTGCAACAGGTAATGCCGGCTTTTTCTGCTGTTACACCAGGATAAATCACCTTGCCATCACGAATAGGAGAACTGCATGGTGGCCCAATCACGTGCATTCTGAGATGAGGTTGCAAAGAGATTGAGATTGCCAGTTTCTGAGTTTCTACCGACAAGCGAGTGCCATTGAGCGTCAAAAGCAGCTTCCTTGTCAGCCAAAGCTTCTCCAGAAGCATATACCTTAGGTGTTTCAAAAGAAATCAGCTTGCGGTCCAAATTCACATAAACCACATAGAGACCAGAGATATTTACCGTAGCTTTTCCACTACCATTCATCGTCACTCCCTTGCATCGTTTGCAATGAAGAGAATGCTTGCGAGCCATCTTTGCAGTTGCCCACTCTATGGTCTGGACCAGCCTGCAAATAACATAAGCGCCAGAACTCACCATTACCAACAGCCCCCACAGGAGCCATCTTTACGACATCATTCGTATTCCAAGCACCAAAGTTTGTACCTCCCATATAGAGTTCGTTAGAAAGTCCTGTAACTTCAACGCCCTTTCCACCCATACGTGCAGTGAACTTCCCTGTGAGAACGCTATATTGCACCTGAACACTATATTGTCCCTTCAATGGGAATTTCCAACTTCACATCTGACAGATTCGTAAGGGCTGATAGCTATCATTGAGCTGATTGGTGCGCTCAGCTGCTGCGGTACCTGTGAAAACGGCCGATAACGTATCGTTCATCGTGTCGTTATCACGCAGATAAATCGTTTCGCCATCGTTCATGTTGAATACGTATTTACCTGGCAACAGCTGCTGAGTAGAGTCAACATTGCTCCAAGTTACAACATGCGTCAGCTTGTCATAGTTTACGTTGCTGAGCGCAACTGCATTGCTTCCATCAGCCGTGAGCGCATTGTCACCTTGCATGGTGAACTGAACAGGGATGATGGTCAACTCTTTTCGCTCTTTGTTGACAACGATTTGATAAAGTCCTTCTGCCGGAACAGAGATACCTTCACCACTTTCAACCAAACTATAAGCCTTCGCACTGGCACAGGAAAGCGCGATGTCGCCTCCCTTACCATAAGCAACAGGCTTTCCATCAGTACCTCAAAGGAAATCTGGAAACGTCCGTCTTTCTTTTCAGCCAAGCGCGAATGCTCAACATATTGGCATGAGAGCCAGCCGTTAATCGTCCAGTTTCAAGAGGCAAAGAAAACTCGGAGGAACCTCCTGACAGATAGAACTCCTCGGGAACATTTACCACTTCGTCGTAGGCAATGTTATTTTCCGTACAAGCTGTTGTGCCAAAAACGCACAGCATGGCTACTATATGCTTAATTTTTATCATGATAATCTGTTTTTATTACCAACCTTTATTTTGTTTCCATTGTTTCAACTTGAGTATTTCAGACTGTGGTATTGATGCCAATACATCTTGGGCTGAAATACTCGCTGCTCTATTTCTACAGGCGATAATCGAAACCACCCCCTGCACTGCACGCTCAATCTTTATTCCCTTCAGCGGAGCACCGAGCGTAGTAGAAGCAATTTTCCAACGACGCACATCCCAGAGTCGATGTTCTTCGAATGCGTCAACTCCACGCGTCGCTCATGCTGAATCGCTTTACGCATCTGCTCTTGTGAAAGTTCACTCACAACATTTGGAAGAGATACACGATGGCGAACCTTATTGAGATAAACTGCAATATCTGGATTCGTTGGATCGCATTCATTGAGAGCTTCTGCATAATTCAGATAGATTTCGGCCAGTCGGAACAGCGAAAACTACATGCCCTCCGCTGCCTCCTCCCTGTTTGAATATTTACACTCTTCATTGAGGAATTTTACGCAGATAATAGCCCGTCTTCGTAGCATTTTGATTAGACTTGCATCTGCACCTCGGATAAGCTGCAAACCACTTTACCCTTGAAAGGCGCCACATCTCATCAAGATGGTTGCTTCAAAGCGTGGTTCTCGATTCCAGATAAGGCTGAGCAGCATGTGCCGGATTATTCCAGTCGAAGGGCACCGGTAATCATCTCATACTCGTCAACTAAGCTCTGCGAAGGATTAGTACCTTTCCACCAAAGCTCACGGGGAAATTACTCTTTTTTCAAAAATTTGAGCTTGCCCCATATCTGCGTGTACAAAAATATACTCTTTGTTTTGGAAATCGTTCTTGAACAAATCACCATAAGAGGGAAGCCAATTCATATTGATTGAGGTCAATTACGGCTTTAGCAGTCATCGGCAGCAGCCTTCCACAGCGAAGCATCTGAAGGCTTTTGTTGGCTTCATCGATATCTCCAAAATTAACATAAAGAGGACTGGCAGCATAGAGCAAAACACGGCTTTTTCGAAAGCCAGCAGCACCCTTCGTTGCACGCCCGAAAGCATCATTGACATTGCGCCAGGAGTTAATTCGAGCGTATCAGCAGCCATATCACATTCCTTAACAATGAAATCTGCAACCTCTTTCATGCTTGGTCGAGGTGTGTTTTTATAATTTTTCATTGATGCTAAGCGTAGAGTTCACCACAGGATAGGGACCATAACGCTTTAACAATTCGAAATGGAAGTAGGCACGAAGGAAACGAGCTTCGGCACGCCACATGCGAATATCTTTCAGATTATTGGCATATTCCACTTGCTTTGCTCGGGTCTGAATCGAGTAATATCAAGATTGATATGATTGGTATTCTCAAGCAATGTACAACACTTAGAGATGCCTGCAAAAAATATCCCAGTTGTCATCAGGATTGCTCAAAAGCATTCCATGAGCCATTATTAAACTGCTGAATACCTGACGCTTCGATAGCAAACTCAGCATCGTCTGTCGCTGCTCAGCATTGCTCCACCAGACAAACGGTTTAATCCGTCTGGAAGCAAGGAATAAGCGTAAGTGAGATATTGTTTCGTTCGATTGTAAGAATCAAACGTTGCTGTCTTATCAATAAATGAATCTTCCTCACGATCCAGAAAGTTATTACATGAACTGAAAACGAGAGCAGTGCCTATTGCTACTGGAAATGAAGCTATTTGAAAAACTTTGTGTTCATAGAATAAAATTTCTAAATGAGACATAAATTAGAATGCGAGTTTCAAACCTACACTTCAACCGTACGCATGAGTGGATAACTCAAGAGGTAATCTTGTTCGGCATCACCTAACTTTCCAGGTGGTCTCAGCGTAAAACAGTTCGTCGCATTCACATAGAAATAAACGCTACTCAAAGCGCAACACACGAGAAACAGCATCTGTCAGTTCATATCCCACCTGTACATTGCGTAGTTTTAAGAAACTTCCGTTACGACGCCAAAAGGTAGATGCGATAGTTATTACTGAAATCAACTGTCGACAAACGTGGATATGTCGCATCAGTATTTTAGTGGGAGTCCAACTGTCAAGGGCTAGATTAGATGCTGTGCCATTGTTCTGGAAAAAGAATAGATGTTAGCACCTCGCAAATAGATGTCACGCTGAGCTACGCCTTGGAATAGTACACTAAAGTCAAACCCCTTATACTTTAACACCTCCGCTCATCATCATAGTTCCACGCAGGAACTGTTGAATTACCAACAGGATGTGCATCATTATCATTGACGATTTGATCGTTATTATAGTCTTTATACTTGATATCTCCAGGTGCGACATGACCAAATTGAGGTTGTGGTAAAGTTGCCTTTTAACTTGCCATCACTCTCAAAATCATCGGCTGTATAGAATCGTTCAGCCTCTAAAACAATAGGTTTTCACACCGAATTGCCCCTTTCTGTAGAGATAACTTTCAGTCTTGACATCCTCTCCCTGCTCGTCTACTCGACTCATGGCATACCATGTTCCAGCCTCAGCAAAAATAGGTTAATTGGTCGCGAACCTTTCCTTGGTAGCGGGCTTTGAACTCAAAAACCATGGTTCGTCACCTTACCCACATTCATCAAAGGAAGTATGCTACCATAAGAGGCACCTACAAAACCAAGCACTTGGGCATAAGGATATGCCAAAATATCTGACTGAGTTTCGTGGAAAAGATCGAAATTAACACTTAAGTTTTTCCACAATTTAGCATCAAACCCTACATTGAATATGCGTTTCTTTTCCCAAGTTACAAAAGGATTCGCCAATGTTTTTTCTGTGAATCCTGAAGAATTAGAACTACCAATACCGAAAAGATAGCTTCCTCACCTCCATAGGTTTCGTCATAAATATAACGGGCTGAAGTTTGATTGTTACCCGTAAGACCATAAGAAGTGCGAAATTTTAAGAAGTTTATCCATGGCATCGTTTTCATAAACGTCTCGTTACTTACTACCCATGCAGCTGACAATGCAGGAAACACCCCGAAACGATGACCACGTGCATAATTGTCTGTTCCCATATAAGATGCCACCAATTCAGCAATATAGCGTTTGTCGTAATCATAGGTTAAGCGGCCGGCAAAGTTTACATAGCATTCATCGTCACGTACATTATATACTTGATAGCGGTCATTGAGCATCAGCAACATTGTATGAAGACCATGTCTTCCCAAACGACGTTGATAATCCACTTGTGCCTGTAAACCTACACGTGACAGGCTGGTTCTGAAACCTTCTGGAGAAGCCAAAGCTGCATCTGATCCATATTGCGTATAGCTGTAAATTGGATTATTCTGTGCGTCAACACCTGTTTGAGTCAGAGAATAACGAGCATAATCACGCGTCTTAGGTGACGTTTCAGCCATAAAATTGTGATATCCAAACATCACTTTAGCTGTCAAACCACGCACAAAAGCGCTGAAATCATACTGCAATCCAAAGATAATCTGCAGTGAACGTGAGTTCTCTTTGTACAAACCATAATTCAGAAGATTTGCCACCGGATTCGTATACAGTGAAGTTCCTCCAATACTTCCATTGGGATTATACACAGGAAATGCATTGGGAGGCGTACTCCAAACAGACTTAAGATAGTCGCCTGCTCCCCCACCACCAGGTGTGGTCTTCTCTGCAAGGCTTACTCCTGAATAAAGTGAAGCGCGGAAATAGCGTGTGATGTCAACATCCAAATTTGCCCTAAAAATTATAACGTGCATAATCCACATTAGCACTTTCGCGGCACTTAGAGTCTGTTCCACGATAGATACCATCGTTTTGCAGTAATCCTGCCATGACATAATAGTTTTAAAACCATCGCCGCCGCCACGGAAGGAAAGCTCACCCATCGTAAGCGGAGTTGTAGTTTTATACACCTGGTTTTTTTCCAATTTACATTTGGATAAAGATAGGGGTTATTACCCGACTGATAGGCTGCGAGGGCGTCATCCGTATACAAGGGTGCTTTACCATCATTGGCAAGTGCTTGGTTATAGAGAGTTGCATAATTATAAGCATCCATTGAGTATCCATAATGGTGAGCATTTGAATGCCTGTTTGCATACGGAAACCAATCTTCGGAGCAGAATGATAACCCTTCTTTGTCGTAATCAGCAACACGCCATTAGCACCTCTTGAGCCAAAGATAGCCAAAGATGCAGCATCTTTTAACAAAGAAACTGACTCTATTTCTTCAGCAGAGATGTTATTCAATCGGTGTTTCCAAAACCATCAACAAAAGACAAGCATTTGCTGATTGCTATTGAACGAACTCACACCACGCGTGAACATATTCTCCATATAAAAGTCACTAACCAGGTTCACCCGATTTCTGAAGAATCGACAATCCCCGAAGCATTTCGCTTTCAAAGCGTTACCAACTGTTGGCGATGTAATCTCCATAAGGCGATTGCCTTTTACTGTAGAAATGGCTGCCGATTGAGCCCACGAAGGCTGTGTGCCATAAGCGATATGTATCGCTGTTGTATCTGTGTCTTCTTGTGCATGTACTGGCAAACAGAACAGCATAAGTGCACTTCCTATAATATAATCTCTGTATTTCATTGTTCTATTATTTTTGCATTAAGGTTTACTTGATATTACCATCCTGGGTTCTGAATGAGAGTAACCTTTATTGACTTCTTTTGGTCAATCGCATATAAGTAACAGTTATCATTCCAGAAACGATGCTCGAATACATACGGATCGTAGTGGATATGAGTCTTATTACCATCTGTTGAGCGAATTTTCAAACCATAGAATTTACCCTTCATCACTCCTTCGTCACCGGCAATACGCCATCTGCGTATATCCCAAAAACGATGATCTTCAAATGTCAACTCTACCGAACGCTCACTGTGGAGCTTTGTTCGAAAAAGCTTCTTTTAGTCATGCCTGCAGGAAAAATCAGGCATACCTGTACGTGCACGAATAAGATTAACAGCATCATAAGCAGCCTGTGGAGGTGCACTCTCATATTCGTTAAGTGCCTCAGCATAATTCAAATATGGTTCTGCCAAGCGGAAAACAGGCCACTGTACATTGGCTGTATTACTACCATTCACATGCAATATGCGTGGAACCCACTTATGAAGCAAGTGACTTGTGCGATCCATTGCCGACTTCTCCGAACCTCCATCAAGGAAGTTGACAAATGGAATTTCATCGTTCCAGCTACTCGCTATGATAAGCTACAGTCTGCTTTAAACCGAGGGTCTAAGCTTTTATAGATATCTATCAGGTTGTCACCACCATCTATATTCCAAGCTGCAGGTTGACCATCTGCGCGTTTTTCATAATGCTGTACGAAATTAAATGTTACATATAATCCCGCATCTCCCCATGCCTTATTCATAGCCCAAGTTGGCAGGTTGGCTACCAAAGGACGACTCGTTGTCTTGAAGTTTCTGTACTTCATATTACCCAAAATAATTTCCTCATTATCGGGAATTGTCCATACATCTTCATAGTCTTTGTCCGGATTACCTGTATTATAAATCTTATAATGTCCAGAGGCGATTGCTGCATCGATGACAGTTTTAGCTGCATCGGCAGCCTTCTTCCAACGCTCTTTGTCGTAATTTCCATAGCCGATGAGGTCTTCATGTCCAGGGAAGGCCATGTAAGGAGTATTGGTATTAAACAACGGACTTGCTGCATATAACAGGACTCTTGCCTTCAGAGCCAAGGCTGCGATACGTGTAGCACGTCCTAACTTTGAATTATCGGTGTAGTAATCCGGGAGATATTTTGTGGCCCGATCACAATCAATAAGGATTGAATCAACACAATCAGAAAAAGAGTTGCGGGGACGTTCAGAGAAGTCTGTTGGTTCAATAACCTCTCTTACGATAGGCATTCCACCATAGCGATACACACTCTCCCACAGCAACATGGATCTCTCATAAAATAAGCTTCACCCGTAGCACGCTTATTGAAATCAGGATCACCTTCGTCAAAAGGAACCTCATTAATACGCTTCAAGATAAGGTTTGCTACACGTGTCGTATGATTTCGTAAATAAAAGCGACAATCTTCATCCCACGTAAAGTTGCTATTCGTATGATTACCTGCATTCCATGCAGCATTACCCATAGCCCAAGTAGCCACGTCCTCCCCTTCATCACAGGCAGAAGCCAATGTGGAAGATGACAACAACCGACGGTCGGTGTTAGAACTACTCATACAAAAGCCATAGGGCATACCTTCTGCATAGAGTGTTGTTAATAATTTCTCTGCATCTGCACGCGTTGCAAAAACCTCGTTCTCTCCATAATCAACTGATGGTGGAGTTTCCAAGAAATCAGAACAAGATGCTAGCAAAACAGGAGCAAATACCCATGTTATATATAAAAGTTTCTTTTTCATACGAAAGGATTTTAGAATTGAATATTTATGCCCACATTATAGATTTTCTGTAATGGGTAGGGTATTAATTTCCGCAGTACCTCCTCGGGATGGAGCCTCGGGATCCAAATCAATAACATCCGTCCAGGTAAACAGATTGGTACCACTAACATATAGTCGCAAGCTCTCCAAACCTAAGGTTTTTAGCTGTCCCTTACGGAAGGTGTAACCTAATTCTACGTTCTTCAGACGCAGATAGTTGGCATTACGAATCCAAAAAGTTAGAATCCTGATAATTGTTATCAGTATCTCGCGACGGACTCATCGACAAACGAGGGAAGTTTATCGCTTCTCCACGTTCATAACGTTCTTGTGTCCAACGTTCTAAAATTAACGTCTTTGCACTATTATGCGCATTGATGAACGTGCCACAGCGCGTCCAAAAATATTTGATAGAAAACATTAGATGCTCCCTGGAAGAGCGCAGAACAATCTAAACCACGCCAGCTAAAAGCCTGCAGAGAAACCATAGATAATCTCTGGAGTTGGCGAATATCCGATAGGTACCATGTCGTACATGTCTATCTTTCCATCCTTATTTACGTCAACATAGCGGATATCACCAGGCTGCAAACGATTACCATTCCAACTGCTTACAGGGCGGTCGAGCGCATTGATTTCTTCCCAAGAATTATAAAAAGCCATTAGAGAGAAGACCAAAGAACTGACCTACACGACGACTCCAGTACGCATCTGATAAGCATACTTTTCAGGAACTTCATCTTGGAAGAGAATCTTATTGCGCGCAAAAGAATAGTTGAAACGCCCCCAGTAGTTGAAGTCGCGTATCTTATTACGATAGTTTACGTCAAACTCAAAACCAGAGTTCTCCATCTCACCCATGTTGTAAGCTGGCAAAGAAGCACCAATCAACATTGGCGCACTGTTTCGATTTGAGAGGATGTTATTACGCCGCTCCTTAAAGTAATCAAACGAAACTGTCAAAATGATTCTTGAGGAAGTTCATATCAACACCAAGATTCAACTTACGAGCTTTCTCCCATGTCAACAATGGGTTACCCAAACGTTTTTCCTCTATCATCTGCGAATAAACAGGATTAGCTGATGAACCAAAGTTATAACCAGAGAGGTTTCCACTTGTTGATCCATAAACAGAAGGCAGATACAAGAAGCGGTCACCACCAATCTTATCATTACCAACTTCACCATAGGTTGCTCTCAACTTCATATAAACAAGCCAATCATTCTTTTGGAAAAGAAAGGTTCTTCACTGACTACCCAACCTGCAGATACAGCTGGGAAGAAACCAAATCGACGACCTGCAGCAAAGTTCTCTGTACCCATTATAACCCATGTTAAACTCTGCCAAGTAGCGACTGGCATAACCATAGGTCACACGACCCTACAGTACCTTGATAGGCATTAGGGCACATCGATAGGCAAGGCTTGGTGAGTAATATTTACTCTGATTATAGAGCAAGAGAGCAGTGGCATGATGCTTTCCAAATGTACGATCAAAGTGGATTCCAGCCTCGAAATAAACCTTTCTGTTCTTTCCGTAATTGAATCCTCCACCCCAAGTGCTTTCTTCGTTTTGTGGTACAAGGATGATATTCGTTGGATCACTTGGGTCTACCTTAGAACGAAAGTCTGCATGGTTTTCACCGAGAGACGTTTACTGTAGTAATAGCTGTCATAAGAAGTACTTGCATGAACTGAAAGACCTTTCAACAATAAACTGACAAATCATAGTCAAAAACGCAAAGTTGAGTTAATGGTATTAGCATAGGTATTGTTATAACCATTGTTCAACAATGCCTGCCATGGATTCTCATCATCAATAGTATTCTCAAGACGTACCAACTTTCCATCTACCATACCTGGAGTACCCAATGGTGTTGCCCAAGAAATCTCTTTCCAAAGTTCACTATTACCAATACCTGAGTACGGATATTATTGATTTGTGTTGACAGTTGTACAGTTGCCTTAAAGTCCTGTGTGATATTAAAATCGAGATTAGAACGGAAGTTATAACGTGTATCCGAAGCATTCACGTCATGATTACGGTCAATCTTCGTATACTTATACATACCTCCCTGATTGAAGAAACCTGCAGAAATAAAAGTATTTTACGCGATCCGTACCACCCGAGATATTAAAGTTATGCTGTGTACGCTAACGAAGCCTTTACGCAAGAATGTGCTCTACCCAGTCTGTACTTGGATGCATGATGGGATCTGTGCCGTCACGATAAAGTTGAATATCCTCATCTGTAAAGCGTGGAACATACGAAGTTCCCTTGGTATAAGCATCATTCTTCAATGCTTCGTTATACATCTCACAATATTGCGCGCTATTTAAATAATGTGGCAAAGCTGTGGGCGACTGAACAGCAACATTGCCAGAATAGCTTAGATGCGGTTTACCTTTTCTGACCTTTACGTGTGGTAATCAAGATAACACCATTCGCACCACGAACACCATAAATGGCTGTAGCTGAGGCATCTTTGAGAATGCTCACCGACTCAATTTCATTGGGATCAAGCCCATTATAGTTGGGACGTTCTACTCCATCAATCATCACCAAAGGAGCTGTGTTGTCTGAAAAAGTACTCACACCACGAATCAAAAGCGTGGAGTTGTCCTCTCCCGGCGCACCACTTCGTTGCATGGCGATAAGTCCAGGCATCTTACCTACCAACATATTACTAATGTTGGCCTGTGGAGTCTGCACCAAGTCCTTTGTTGTTACCGACGCAATAGCACCCGTCACAGAAGCCTTCTTCTGTGTACCATATCCCACAACCACAACTTCATTAAGGCTGTGAGCTGCATCTTCATCTAAGGTAATCTTAAGATTGGAGCGATTTTTGATAGCGATTTCGCGTGTCACAAAGCCGATATACGAAACCATAAGCGTACCATTGGCAGGTACGTCCAACAAGAATTCACCATCTACATTTGTAACTGCTCCTATCTTTGTGCCTTTTTAGAAAAACACTTGCACCAATAATAGGAGCTCCATTTACATCAAGAACAACGCCCGAAAGCTTGCTCTTGTCTGGCGTTGAAGGAGTGTTCTCCGTCGAAGGCTTCGCGCCTTTATGCTTGTTCTCAGCTTTTTCTTTCACAAGCACAATGGTGTTGTTGTTGAAAGAATACTGAAGTCCAAGAGGAGAAAACACCTGCGTGAGGGCTTTCTCTAAAGGCCAATCCTTACAAACACATGTCACTTTCGCCGTGGGTTTAAGCACATTGTTGCGATAAACAAACGTATAATTCGTCTGCTTCTCCACCTGCCGAATAAACTGACTCACTTCTTCATTCTGAAGATTAAGGCTAACATTGCCACGTTGCGCCAACAACATAGCCGGCACAAGCAACAATACCATTGCTCAACAAGAAACGTAGAAGACGTTTCCTTCTACTTTTAGATTGTCTGTCATATGATATATAGATTTTATTGGAGTTATTCAATGATAACATTTCCATGATTTACATGGTATTTAAATTTATATTGCATGCTCAGCGAATAAAAGTACACTCTCTAAGGTTTCATGATAAAAGGCACCCGTGAGCAAGTCGTCGGCTAACTTCTGATTACGAAGCTGAATGCTTATGCCATACCAATTCTCGATTGACTGTAACACCTCACTCAATGGACGGCTATTAAAAGTTAGATAACCATCTTTCCAACGCCCATCAACGTCTCTATCATTGGCACAGATTTCCATACTATGCGCTGCTGGTTGGTAAATAGATTTACGTCCGGGAATCAGTTTGTAAGCCTCTGGAAGTCCTTTGGCTGAAAGCCGAACAGAACCAGAAAACAACGCTGTTTCAATCTCTCCAGAGTGGCAACGCACATTAAACTTTGTACCTAAGACTTCAATCTGCATGTCATTCACATGTACACGAAATGGACAACTCGCATCTTTCGCTACATCAAAATAGGCTTCACCCTTCATCAAAACAGCCTCACGATGCTTTCCTGGTTCTACCATGTAGCGTAATTGACTATTGCCATTAAGGCTCACATGGGTACCATCGGGTAGCGTGATTACACTCTTGCTTCCTGCTTTCACATTCACATAAGTATAAACCGGTTCTGACGTATCCAAAGATTTCAGCCCCAGTAACCACCACCAAGCAACGAAACGATTACCACTGCTACCGATGCATAGCGCAAAAGCTTATGAACAAGCTTGCGATACTTCTCTTTTCGTATCTTAGCTTGAATATCTTGCAATATTCTTTGCTGAGTCTCATGGCTCATTTCTGTATACTTAGACGACTGCGAGAAATCTCTACACATTAGTTTCCATAGCTCCTTATCTGTTATTTGAGGTACTTTTACGTTGCAATTCCTCAAAATCAGCTTGCTGTATTTGTCCCTGACAAATATTGCTGATATAAATATTCAATTTGCTTTTTCCATAAATATCTACTTCTAAAACAAATACGAAAAACACAAACTTAATACTTAACTTATAACTTTTTTGTTAACTTTTTGGTATCACTAACGATGCGCAGAAACTTTTCCAAACTCAATATAATAGCCTCCAATTAGTAATTAAGAAAAAGAAGATTGGGTGCAGTGTAGAAACTATTGATTCGCTTTCCAAAAAAACTCCTTTTATGAAAGTTTGTGTCTGCCATGTCAGAACAAGGTTGCCGCAACAACTGCTTATATCCTGTGATATACCAGAGTCAACACAAGAAAAAGAAGGAGGACCATTGCTTAATGACCACGCAATGATAAAAATCACACATAATCATATAACGCTCTGAAATTACTTTACAAAAAGCCGAAAAAGTGATGTTATTTCATACTTTTGGTTTGAAAAATCAATTCTATTGCATTTTATATATTCTGCTTATAATCAGTAGTTTACACAAAACACCCCTACCCTTTGCACACCATTTTCGCATCCAAAAAGCATAGCTTTTACATGTTAATATGGCCCTTTTACCCTCTAAAAGCATTGCTATCAGAAGCTAAAAGTATAGCTTTTGAAGTAAAAGCATAACTATGACCCGCCAAAAATACAAAAACTATGCTTGTATGAACGCATTTTGAAGTAAAAGATGATACAAAAAGGAATCTAATCATGCTATTTTTGACATGAGTGCTTTTTCGTAATATTTTCAGACAAAACTGGGGAAAATTATCATTTTTAGACTTCCTCATACACCTATAAAATATATAGTTTTAAACACTGAACCGCTCATAAACGTATGAAAATTAGACAGTTTAATCGAAAAGAAGGACATTTTTGAAAAACAACGATAAATTTCCATATCAAGTGAAAAACTCGTATATTTGCAGTTCGAAAAGAGATAAACAAGAAATTATAACATACAAAGGAAATATGACTAAAGCAGATATCATTAACGAGATTGCAAATGAAACAGGCGTTGCTAAGAAAGATGTGACAGTAGTTGTGGAAAGCTTTTATGGCAACTATCAAAGATAGCCTTTTAGAGAATGCGTATATCTCCGTGGATTTTGGAAGTTTTATCATCAAGCATAGAGCTGCTAAGACCGCAAGAAACATCCTCAAGAATACAACGATGACAATTGACGCACATGATCTTCCAAGCTTTAAACCAGCCAAAAAGTTTTGTAGAGCAAATGAAAGGTGAATAAAACAAGACAAAACAACATTATAATATATATTTTTAATTTATCAATTATGCCAAACGGAAAGAAAAAAAGAAGGGTCACAAGATGGCACACACAAGCGTAAAAAGAGATTACGTAAGAACAGACATAAGAGCAAGTAATTTATTGTTTTTTTATGGTCTAAATAGCCTATGGGGTATGTCAATTTCAACAAGTGATTTCTTGACATACCCCCATTTTTCAATAGTAAGAATCATTTAAGGAAAGAAGAAATGACCAGCGAAGTTGTTATTGATGTTCGGGAGAAAGAAATTTCGACTGCCCTGTTGGAGGACAAGAATCTTGTTGAATACCAAAAACGAACCCAAACAAGCTTCTTTCGCAGTAGGAAACATCTATGTGGCTAAGGTAAAGAAAATCATGCCTGGCCTGAATGCTTGCTTTGTAGATGTAGGCTATGAACGTGATGCTTTTTCTTCATTACCTTGACTTGGGCAACCAATTTAATTCCTATTCCAAATATCTTAAACAAGTAACCAGCGACAGAAAAAGCTATACCCTTTTCAAAAGCCATCAAACAGCCTGATTTAAAAGAAAGATGGTAGTGTACAGCAGACGCTCACCGTCGGCCAAGAGGTCTTGGTACAGATCGTAAAAGAACCGATTTCAACCAAAGGGCCGCGTCTAACAGGCGAATTATCTTTTTGCCGGAGGTATGGTTCTTATCCCATTTGGTGATAAGGTTTCTGTTTCTTCCAAAATAAAAAGTGGAGAAGAAAGAGCTCGTCTGAAACAATTAATCCAAAGTGTAAAGCCTAAAAACTGTGGAGTCATCGTTCGGACTGTGGCGGAAGGAAAAGAGTTGCAGAACTGGATACAGAATTAAAGATTTTGGCGCAACGTTGGGAAACGGCTTTAATAAAAATTCAAAAAGTCACCTAAGCGTCCTCAACTTGTTTTTGAAGAAACGGGAAGAGCGATAAGTAATGTTACGCGACCTTTTCAACGAAAAAGTTTTGAAAATGTTTATGTCAATGATGAAGATGTCTTCAAGGAAATCAAACAATATATTACGCTGATTTCTCCGGAGAAACAACATGTTGTCAAGCTCTACACAGGAAAGGTCCCCATTTTTGATAACTTTAATGTTACCAAACAAATCAAGTCAAGTTTTGGAAAGACCATCAATTATAAAGCATGGTGCCTATCTCATTATCGAACATACCGAAGCACTGCATGTTGTCGATGTTAATAGTGGGAATCGCTCACGCTCAGGGAAATGGACAAGAGGCGAATGCTCTGGATGTGAAATCTCGGAGCAGCGGATGAATTAGCCCGTCAGCTACGACTGCGTGATATGGGAGGAATTATCGTAGTCGATTTCATTGACATGAATTTGGCAGAAGACAGGCAATTACTCTATGAACGCATGTGCAAAAACATGCAAAATGATAGAGCCAGACACAATATACTTCCTCTCAGTAAATTCGGTCTCATGCAAATAACCCGTCAACGGGTTCGTCCAGCAATGGATGTAAATGTAGACGAGACCTGTCCTACGTGTAACGGAAGCGGAAAAAAATAAGATCAAGTATATTATTTACAGACCAATTGAGGGTAAAATAGATCGGCTCGTCAACAAAAATAGGAATTAAGAACATCTATCTACATGTGCATCCCTATGTAGCTGCTTACATCAATCAAGGCTTTATTTCTCTCAAGAGAAAGTGGCAAATCAAATATGGTTTTCATATCCATGTCATCGCTTCCCAGAAACTCGCGTTTCTACAATATGAGTTCTACAATGGTGACGGACAATTTATCGACATGAAAGAGGAAATTGAAATCAAATAAAAAGATTTGCAAGTCTGAAAAACAAATGATTAATAACACTCCCTATTAATATAAAGGTGGAGGCTATTTTCTTAATACAGCCTCCACCTTTATTTCATAATACTATTACCATAGTTGCGCAAATGCTTTCCTTATTATATAAATAAGATGTATGCACAGCTTTGCATATAACTATTACATCACGTTCTAACAAGTTTGACATAGACTATATTTCACTAGACAATCCATAAACATTTAAGTAACAAATCATCACGGGGAACAAAAAACAGCCGTTTTTCTGGTTTTTCCTCAAATGAGCTATAAAAGAGCTGTTAATAGAGTGTTTTTGTTATTTTTGCAATCAGAAAACTCAAGACAATATTAATATGCCGGAAATTTCAGTTCGAGGTGTAGAGATGCCGGAATCTCCTATTAGGAGTGTTGGCACCCTCTGGCTGTAGAAGCCAAGAAGAAGGGTATCAAAGTATATCATCTAAATATTGGTCAGCCCGACCTGTCGACTCCGCAATGCGGTTTGGATGCGCTGAAGAGTATTGACCGAACGGTTTTAGAATATTCTCCAAGCCAAGGAAATCTAAGCTATAGGCAAAAGCTCGTCGATTACTATAAGAAATTTGACATACACGTGGTAGCCGACGATATCATCATTACTTCGCGTGGTAGTGAAGCTGTGCTGTTTGCGTTTATGAGTTGTCTGAATCCGGGGGATGAAATCATCGTACCCGAGCCCGCTTATGCTAATTATATGGCTTTCGCCATCAGTGCCGGCGCGAAGATTAAAAACGATTGCGACAACCATTGATGAGGGTTTCTCGTTGCCTAAGGTTGAGAAGTTTGAGGAACTGATCAACGACCGTACCAGAGCCATTATGATTTGTAATCCCAATAATCCTACGGGATATCTCTATACAAGGCATGAAATGAATCAGATCAGGGATCTTGTCAAGAAGTATGATCTGTATCTGTTCTCCGACGAAGTGTATCGGGAGTATATTTATACGGGTAGTCCCTATATCTCAGCCTGCCATTTGGAAGGCATTGAGCAAAATTGGTTCTTATCGATTCTGTTTCAAAACGATATTCAGAATGTGGAATCAGAATCGGAGCTTTGATTACGAAGAATGAACAGGTAAAAGAAGGCGGTAATGAAGTTCTGCCAAGCAAGGCTGTCCCCCGCTGATCGGACAGATTGTTGCCGAAGCGTCGCTCGAAAGCACCCGAAAGTTATTATCGTGACGTATACGACGAATATGTAGAACGCCGCAAATGCCTGATTGACGGACTGAACCGTATACCCGGTGTCTATTCGCCGATTCCGATGGGGGCTTTTTATACGGTGGCCAAACTGCTGGTCGACGATGCTGAGAAGTTCTGTAGATGGTGTTTGGAAGAATTTAACGATGAGGGCGAAACGGTCATGATGGCTCCGGCCTCTGGCTTTTACACGACTCCGGGAGCTGGTCGTAACCAAGTAAGAATAGCCTACGTATTGAAGAAAGAAGATTTGGAGCGTGCGCTCGTTGTGTTGAGGAAAAGCACTCTGAAGCTTATCCAGGCCGAGCTGACGAAGATTGATAAGAACGTATGAACTTCCCCCTATTTATAGCCAAACGTTTATTTAAGGAGCAAAAGCGACCGAAAAAAAGTATCGCGTCCTGCCATCCGCATAGCCATGGCAGGTGTTGCCATCGGACTGGCCGTGATGATTGTATCGGTTTGTGTTGTGTTGGGATTCAAGCATTCCATCAGGAATAAAATAATCGGCTTCGGCAGTCAGATTCAGGTTGCCAATTTTATGACCCTGCAAACATCCGAATCTTACCCTATCCAAATGGGTGACTCAATGCTCCACCTCTTGAAAAATGTACCTGGGGTAAAACACGTACAACGCTTTTGCTATGAAGCAGGAATTCTTAAAAACCGAATCAGACTTTCTTGGTGTTGTCTTTAAAGGTATTGCGGAAGAATACGACACAACATTTATTCACCAACATCTTATCTCTGGAAGTTTACCAAGATTCTCTGCGGCGAAAAAGTAATAATCAACTTCTTGTTTCAAAAATCATGGCCGACAAATTGAAGTTAAAATCCGCCAAAAAGATTTTCGCCTACTTCATCGACACGAACGCAGGGGATAAAATGCGGAGGTTTACTATTTCCGGCATCTGTGAAACTAACCTTGTCCGAGTATGATCAGTCTATTTGTTTTTACAGATTTATACACAGCCGTTAAACTTAACGGATGGGAAGGTGATCAGGCAAGCGGTGCGGAACTGATGGTAAATGATTTCGACCAAATTGATCTTTTCTGAAGACTATATCGTCAAAACATGTAAACCGGACGGTAGACAAATACGACGAAACGTACAGCTCTAAAACCATTCAGGAACTCAGTCCTCAGATATTCTCATGGCTCGATCTTTCTTGATCTCAATGTTTGGATTATCATGGCCCTCATCGATTGCGGTGGCCGGAGTACTATGATATCAGGTCTACTGATTATCATCCTGGAGCGGACAGCTATGATTGGTGTACTCAAGCGCTTTAGGATCAAGCAACCGCACGATCCGCCATACTTTCCTCTGGTTTGACGTTTTCATTATCGGAAAAAGGAATGTTAATAGGCAATTGCATAGGCTTTTGGCTTGGTGTTGATTCAGAAATTTTCAGGTATTATCCAACTTGACCCTTCCATATATTATATTAATGTGTGCCGGTAGAAATTAATATAATTTTATTATCCTTACTTAATATCGTCACTTTGCTAATCAGTGTTTTCGTATTGGTTATTCCCAGCTATCTCATTTCGCACATACATCCGTCAAAAAGTATGCGTTATGAATAGTGGCCTACTATTACATATAGAATAAAATTGAATAACATCAATCCATAAATAATTGTTATTTAACGTGAGTTCGACGAATTCAAAACAAAGCAAGCTGTGTATCAATAGTCCTTTGCACATTGATGCACGGCTTCTTTGGAAACAGGCAATAGGCAGCAATAGCCCCTAATAAGTTGACGATGAAATTGTCAAAGCATCTATGCCTGGAGTGTTCCACCTGCGCAATGTTCTTAAGTTCATCATTCACCGTTTCTATAATGGCTCTTTTCTGAGTAAAAGTCTGTCTGAAACACTCATTAAAGCTCCTTTCATGTTACTTTTCAATTTGGTAATAAGTTGTATTCCGTCAACGAAAAGCCTTTGAAAGAGGTTCTTGCTGATGTATCCCTTGTCACCGACCAGCTTACCATATATAAAATCTATGAATGCTTTGTACTCCAAAGGCTTACGGTCATCAATATCTCCCGGCGTTATCATAAAGTTGAGAAGCTCTCCTTTCTCATTGCAAATCAAGTGCAATTTGAAACCGAAGAACCAACCCATAGAGCATTTTCCTCTTTGGGCTATGCCTTTGAAAACTTTGTGAATATGTATTCTTTGGTTTTTGCAAACACGCAGTGGTGTGCTGTCAACGAAGCTTATGCCCGTACATTTGCCCAACAGGACCTTCTTGATAAACAAGGTTAAGGGTATGGCTACATCCCTTTCCAATTCTACTAAACGGTTATAAGAAACAACTTTTGGAAATAGATGGCGAAGATGCTTGCATACTTTTTCAAGATAGAAATGTTTAAAGCAGCGATAACCCGAATCGTGGAAAAGAATCATTATCAGCATGACTTCTGCCTTTGACATGGTAGAACTGCGATGATATTTTCTTTTTCCAATAGGTTTTAGCGTATATTTTGCTGTCATTGCATCAAAAAACTTGCAGAAGTCGTCTGCCATACAAAATATTTCTGTAACTTTGTCCTCGGTGAGCATAGCGATTTTTGTTTGTAATTATTTGATTTTTAACACCTTAAAGTTACAACAAATTTCGCTAACCACCAAATTCATAGATACTTATAATTCGTCGAACTCACGTTATTTAGATAGAAATACTATTTTCTGCACATGGCTTTGCGCAAAGAAGATATTGACCTTTGCACACAAAACTAAATATTGTGCAATGAATACAGTACATAGTTTTAATTCATATATAGAACAAAGCATTCTAAATAATTGGGGACAAAGACGCGCTCACCGATTACAAAGGTATAACATTACAATACCACGATGTAGCTCGGAAAATAGAAAAGCTCCATATATTGTTTGAGAACAGCGGACTACGAAAAGGAGATAAGGTCGCATTATATGGTAGAAACAGTTCGCATTGGGCTGTCGCATTTTTAGCTACCTTAACTTATGGTGCTGTTGTCGTTCCTATTCAACATGAATTTACCTCCGACCAGGTTTACAATATCGTAAACCACTCTGAATCAAATTACTATTTGTCGGTGATTTTGCTGCTCCGGAAGTGAATGCCGTAGAAATGCCTAATTTGGAAGGTATTATTTATATACCCGATTTCTCCATAAGAGAGTCTGGAACTGAAAAACTTACCTATGCCCGCGAACATCTAAATGAGTTCTTTGGTCAGAAATATCCTAAATATTTCAGAAAAGAACATATTCAGTATCATAAAGATATGAGCGAAGAGTTGGCCATGATCAATTATACCAGTGGCACAACGGGATTTTCAAAAGGAGTAATGATTCCTTACAGGGCTTTAATTAGCAATGTAGAGTTTTTTAATAGAAGCTATCGGAACAAAGAAATTAGACAAAAATAACAGTGATGTCCTCTCAATTTTACCAATGGCTCACATGTATGGATTGCTGGTAGAATTTCTTTTGAATTTTGCTTGGGCAATCATATATTTTTCTCACACGCCTTCCTAGTCCCACATTCATAGCAGAAGCCTGTGCTGAGATAAAGCCAGCACTATTAGTTTTCAGTACCTATGCGATTATAGAGAGAATCGTGAGAAAGAAGATTTTCCCTGCATTACAGACGAGTAAGGTAAAATTTCTATTGAACATCCCTGTCCTCAACAAGAAGGTAAAAAGAACGCCTCGTAGAAATGGTGAAAGACGAGTTTGGGGAAGATTTATGAAATCATTGTTGATGGAGCCCCTATGAACAGAGATATAGAGAGTTTCCTTACAGAAATAGGATTCCCTATAACAATGGGATATGGCACAACCGAAACAGCCCCCATGATAACATTCTCTGACTGGACAGACTTTTATACCCGGCAGCTGCGGAACTCCGGTTATCAACATGGAGGTAAAAATATTAAGCGAGAGTCCTGAGAACAAGCTTGGTGAAATCATCACAAAAGGTGCAAATGTAATGACTGGCTACTACAAAACGAAGAAGCCACCAAGGCAGTTCTCGATGAACACGGCTGGTTTCACACAGGAGATTTAGCAAACCATGAGTCCAGATGGACATGTTTTCATAAAAAGGCCGAATTAAAAATATGCTGTTAGGGTTCAAAATGGTCAGAACATATTCCCTGAGGAAATAGAGAGACAAGCTTTAATTCTATGCCTATGGTGAGTGAGAGTCTTGTTATCCAAGAGGGTGACAAACTCATAGGATTAGTTTATCCTGATTACGAAGAAACGAAATCCATGGATTTTTAACGAAGATGAACTTATAGGTATTATGGAACATAATCGTCAGGAATTAAATGCCATATTGTCCCCACTTTTGCCAAGCTGTCAGCTATCAGAATTCACCATACTGAATTCAAAAACGCCAAAGAAAAGTATTAAACGCTATCTCTACCAAGGCAAAAACTAATAAAAACAAGATTAAAAGTTACAACTAAAATTCATTGATTATGGAAAAATGTCCCCAGTTTTAATGAGTTAACACAGAAAACAATTATTAACAATTGGGAGTTTGATGCATTAACCGACTTCAAAAGGTACAACTCTTCAATACCATGATGTAGCACGTAAAATTGTTAAACTCCACATTATGTTTGAAAATAGTGGAGTTGTTAAAGGCGATAAAATTGCGCTTTGTGGGAGAAATAGTGCAAGTTGGGCTGTAGCCTTTTTGGCAACACTCACTTATGGCGCTGTGGCAGTACCTATCCTTCATGAGTTTACTGCAGATCAGATTCACAATATCGTCAACCATAGCGAAGCCAAACTTCTTTGTCGGTGATGTTGTGGCAACACAGATTGGTCCAACAAAAATGTTGGGACTGGAGGGAATTATCTACCTACCCGACTACTCACTGGTTATTTCTAGGACTGATAAATTAACGTATGCACGTGAACACCTTAACGAGATATTCGGCAAGAGATTTCCCAAATATTTCCGCAAAGAACATGTTAATTATTATATAGAAGAGTCTCCCAACGAACTGGCTCTTATCAACTATACGAGCGGAACCACGGGATTCTCCAAAGGTGTAATGATACCATATCGCGCCATTTGGAGTAACGCAGATTTTGCGGAACACGTTTTGGGAGCTCACATTAGTAGAGGCGATAAAGTGATTAGTATTCTGCCGATGGCTCACATGTATGGAATGTCATTCGAATTCTTATTTGAATTTCTTAAAGGATGCCACATCTTCTATCTGACTCGCATTCCGAGTCCTGCCATCATCGCACAGGCATTTGCCGAAGTTAAGCCAAAGGTTATCATTGCCGTTCCACTTGTTATCGAGAAAATTATCAAAAAGAAAGTCTTCCCTGAAAATTCAAAAATAACAAGATGAAGATACTTCTCAATATGCCGGTTGTCAACAAGAAAGTTAGAGAGAAAATTTGCGATCAAGTTTCACATGCTTTTTGGCAATGAGTTCTACGAGGTGATTATTGGTGGTGCGGCATTCAATCAAGAAGTGAGAAGTTCCTCCATGGCTTGAAATTCAAATACACAGTTGGCTACGGAGCTACAGAATGTGCGCCTATCATCTGTTATTCTGATTATAAAGACTTTGTACCAGGAAGTTGTGGCAAAAAGCCGTAATTCACATGGAAGTAAAGATTGATAGTCCAGATCCTCAAAATGTTCCCGGAGAAATATTAGCCCGCGGTATCAATGTTATGCTGGGATATTATAAGAATGAAGAAGCAACTCGGCAAACCATTGACAACGAAGGATGGTATCATACTGGTGATTTAGGAACGATGGATGAGAAAGGCAATGTGTTCATCAAAGGCCGTTCGAAGAACATGCTTCTAGCGCCAATGGTCAGAATATCTATCCCGAGGAAATAGAAGACCAACTTAACTCCATGCCTATGGTTATAGAAAGTGTTGTTATCCAGAAAGAAGACAAACTTGTTGGCCTTGTATTTCCTGACTTTGAAGAAGCAAAACTGATGGGACTCAATCAGGAAGATCTTGATAACGTCATGGAACAGAATCGGCAAGACTTAAATGCGGTTCTGCCAGCTTATTGCAAGTTGAGTGCAAATCAGGATTCACAAAGAAGAATTTGAAAAAGACACCCAAGAAAAAGTATCAAGAGATTCTTGTATACACAATAATTATAGGTGTAATGGACATTTAGTAGGCTAGTAATTCCAGCCTACTTTTTATATTCTGAAATCCATCTATAAACATCTTTTTATTAGCCTCATTCAATCCATTATAATTCATTGCTGTTCGGTAAACCTTCAACTTTTAATGTGGAAAATGGTTTGCCGAACATCAATAAATCAGAGTATTTCAAAGCTTTGTAAAGATTAATACAACTTACAACGATTCACATTGCTTGAGCCACAAGTCGCTGACTGCGTCACTGGGCATGCGCCAGTCACCACGTGGACTCAGGCTCACGCTACTGATTTTGGGACCATCGGGCTGACATGAGCGTTTAAACTGTTGACTGAAGAAACGACGATAGAATGTTGTGAGCCAATGCTTGATAGTTGCAGCTTCATATTTTCCTATGAACGCATGGCATGCCAACATATAAATCTTACGTGGACTAAAACCATAGCGAAGGACATAGAAAAGAAAAAAATCGTGCAACTCATAAGGGCCAACAAGATCTTCTGTCTTCTGTTGAATATGACCATCTGCATCTGCCGGCACCAACTCTGGGCTGATAGGAGTATCAACTATATCACGCAATATTACAGCGGCATCTCCTTGTAACCAAGAGGTAGCTGCATAGTTTACTAAATGTCGGATAAGTGTCTTTGGAATCCCTGTATTGACACCATACATACTCATGTGGTCGCCATTATAGGTAGCCCATCCCAAGGCAAGTTCAGACAAATCTCCTGTTCCAATGACAAATCCGCCCAGTTTATTTGCAAGATCCATCAGTATTTGTGTACGTTCACGAGCCTGTGCATTCTCATACGTCGTGTCATGATTGGCTATATCGTGATCAATATCCTCGAAGTGTTGCATGACACTTTTTGTAATATTAATTTCTTTGGCCGTCACTCCAAGGTTAGCCATCAGTTTCAAGGCATTACGATAAGTGCGGTCGGTCGTGCCAAAACCAGGCATAGTAACTCCAATGATACCCCTTACGATCGTAAACCCAACTTGTCAAAAGCACGCACACAGGCCAGTAAAGCCAAAGTGCTATCAAGTCCACCACTAACACCTAATATTACCTTGTCAGAATGGGTGTGGAGCATACGTTTGACCAATCCCATAGACTGAATATTAAAAATGTTTTCAAAAGTATCATTCATGTTATTATCATCAGGCAGGAATGGCATGGATGGAATGTGACGATCAAGTACAAAATGGTTTTGGAGTCTACAGCCAGGCAGTCAATGAACACACTTTCGTTAAGTGCTTCATTTTGCATCGGGACGTTGTGCGTTTACAAAGGTTGTATTCATTCGACGATCTGATCTGAGTTTTTCTATATCAACCTGAGCAACAATGATTTGACTATCAAGCATAAAACGTTTACTTTCAGCTAACAATGAGCCGTTTTTCATAAATTAAGGCACTACCAGCATAAACAACATCCTGTGTGCTCTCACCAAAGCCACAACTGCTTATAAACATAGCCTGTAGCTGTGCGTGCACTCTGCTGAGCTACCAGATGCCTCAAGTAGTTATACTTACCTATCAATTCATCACTGGCAGATAAGTTGAAGATAAGGTCGGCTCCCGCTAAGGCAAGCACGTTGCTGGGAGGAGTTGGCCCCCATACGTCCTCACAGAGTTCAACACCAAAGAGGGCGCCATCAGCCGTATGAAATAATTGAGGTTTAGAGGTTACCATAACTCGATTGCCTGCATAACGAATTTCGCGTGGATGCAAATCTTGTGCAGAAGCAAACCAACGTTTTTCATAGAATTCGCTATAGTTGGGCAAATAAACTTTGGGCACAAGTCCAGTAGTTTGCCACGTTGAATAATAGCGGCACAGTTCAGCAACAAATCGCCTACTACAACAGGTAAACCAACAATAGATATGACATTTAACTGGCGAGAATAGTCAAGCAACGATATCATTGCATGCTCACAAGCATCGATGAGAACTTGCTGGCGAAATAGATCCTGACAGGTGTAAGCCGTGATACACAACTCCGGAAAAACGATAATCTCTACACCAGCATCCTCGGCCTGTCCCATCAGGGTCTCTATCTGCTGCCTATTATACTCGCAATCGGCGACGCGAACAGCCGGTACGGCACTGGCTACTTTAATAAATCCATACTCCATAATAAAACCGATATTAAATTATTTGATGGTTACTAGTGTGGCGCCACATCCATATTCCTGAAAGAGGCGTCCTGATAATTATATTTCTTGTAACGATAATGAAGGTCATTGATGATAGCGTGTCGCAAAATGCCCCTCGCCTTTACCATGAATGAATACTATTTTCTGTCCATTCTTGCCGGCATAAGCCGCCAATGTTTCTCTGAACTTCTTCAGCTGATAGTTCAGAATATCAACAGACTGCATGCCCGCAGTTGAGTCGAGCAGGGCTTCTACATGAAAATCAACAACTACGACATCCTCATCACCACGCCTTTTTGGTGATAAACGGATTTCCCTTTTACCAGGTTGTTCATAGCGACGAACATAAGAGTCGGCCTCGGAAGGCGAAGATTCGTCGGACACATCGGTCGTATTGGGCGCGAACATCTGCTGCTTGAGACGCTTGCCATCGATGACCAATGGTTTAGCCGGTACATCGTTAACGACGATACCGTAGAGCAACGCAGGCTGTTCAAAAACTCATTGGGTTGGAATGTATGCAACTTATAGAATTTAACCGAGTCGATACGAAACCGAGCCTCGAGCAAAGGCTTGAGAATAAAAGCTCTTGTCCGTCTTATAAGCAATCATCTGCACAGACACCTTACCCAGTTCATTGAGCACATCACGGCCAAACTCCTCGATAAAGAGCTTGGTATTGGGTTCGAGTTCGCCATGCGCACGAAGCGTCCAGCTATTACCCTCGGCCGCCATATAAGTGTAATGGAAATAATAATTGCTATCGTTGACCAGATAGGCTTCGAATCGCGTATTGGTAACCTCCTTGACATCGACAGGAACAAAGGCTAGATAGGCAGAAAGTGCATTGCCTCCCTTGCGTTCCTGTGCGGGCCGCAGAAAAGCGATTTCTCGACCAGAAGGATCATCCTCGTCCACCTCCTGCGCCATTTCATCCGCCCCGTCACATAGCATGGCCTTCACGCTACGCTGGTCGTTGCCCAATGCGGGGCGTCACCTGGCTGTGATTTGCCTAACTTGTTTTCAACGATCTCGAGACGTACTATAATCATCCGTATTGACAACAACAACTTCATTGATGGCCGTAGGAATCCTGAATCCATCCTCGTCTTCTACCAAAACGATGTTTTTTCCCTGGAAACCGGCAACCTTCCCCCCACCCGTCTCACTAAGAAATCTTACTTGATCACCTATTTTCTATAAATATTTTAGTTTAGATTTATGGAATGAGCAAAGAACTGTCGCCATAACTCAGGAAACGGAAATCATGAGATAAAAGCATAATCGTAAATTTTTGTACCAATCTCCTTGACAAAAGGCACTGACCAAAAAGAAGTAGTGTACTCTTGGGCTGGTGGAAGTTGGTTATCAGCATCGTAACAATCTTATACTCGTAACCCGGTACAATGATAATCTGGGTGCTGCTATGAAGGGCCCTCAAGCCCATTGCGATCGAGCCAATCCATAATATTCTGAATGGCACGGACGGCACTAATGCCTTCGACTATGCGCCCATCACGCCCGGCCTCGTAGGGGGCCCACTGATTGACATGTAGTTCTTCTTCCTGCGCCTGAGGATGATGCTCCCAGATAAATGCCCATGTAATAAAGACTCTCGAGAGTGCGAACGCTCGTTGTGCCGACAGCAATAGTACGGCAGCCATGCTGCAACAGTTTTTTTCCAAACTGCGACGATGGACACAGATGAACTCCATGTGCATCTGGTGACCGTCAATCTCCTCAGACTTTACGGGCTTGAACGTGCCTGCCCCAACATGCAGCGTAACTTCCTCACGATCAATGCCACACTGGTCGAGCGCTGCCAAAACATTGTCAGTAAAATGGAGACCGGCCGTAGGAGCGGCAACACTTCCTTTCACCTTAGAATAGACCGTCTGATACGTAACCTTATCACTCTCTTGCGTTTCGCGGTTCAAATAAGGAGGAATGGGCAGCTCACCCACAGCCCTCGAGTATCTCGGCAAAGCTCACTTGGTCGTTGTCCCGAGCAAAATCGACCCAATAATTAGTACCCGACTTGCTCCCAATGCCGCATCTTTTCCCCTCATTGCGCCGGGCACTAAGCGTCAGCCGATGACCTTTGATTTCAAACTCGCGCTTAAGTTGACCCTCCTTCCATTTTTCAGATTGCCAATCATGCAAAGCCGATGAGCATTGTCCGGAGGTCTGAAACATCAACTCATAATCCGTTGGAGCTGCCGGCTCCATCAAAAATCTCGATTAAGGCACCCGTTTCCTTACGAAAGTGCATCCTTGCCTCGAATAACACGCGGCTATTGAAGACCATCAAAGCTCCTTGGGGCAAGTAATGAGGTAGTTGAAAAACAGATCATCGGAGAGGTTGCCGCGATTATAAATCAACAATTTGTTATGGTCGCGCTCCGCAATGGGAAATTTCGCAATGCGGTCGTCAGTCAAAGGATAATCAAAATCACGAATATGAATATGTCTTGTTTCCATATTGATATGCAAGAAAGAATAATGTATGATTAAAGAAGAACGAGTGACAGGGAAAACGGAACCGAGAAACAAAAAGCTCAACACCGCAAGAATAATATCAACATCGTTCAGATTGTATCCGGTAGAGGTGTACTGGGTAGAAACGTAGGTGGCATGGGGCGTCACCATCGTATAGAAATAAAGATAAGCACGATAGGACAAATAGCCGACAAGTCCGCCAAATAGGATACCGACAAGAATGTCGGAAGGATAATGCATACCCAGATACAAACGGGTATAGCATGACACCGTAGCCCACAAGGCTAATCCAACAATGAGTCGCCAATCTCGAATGAGGAAGCTAAAGAAAGTTGCCAACGAACAAATATTGGCTGCATGGGCAGAAAAAGCTGAAATTCTTGTCGAAAACTCCAGGAACCGTATCAATAATATACCGCAACAACGGCTCATTGCAAGGACGTAGCCGACCAACAAGCGGTTTGACGATTCCATCGGTCACACCATCGGCAACAAGAATACACAAAACAGTTCCACCCAAAGCCAACATAATCTGTGTCATCGTTTCATTATTCTTCACAATAACATAAAATAAAGCAAGATAGAGAGGTATCCATAGCCATCCGGATGTTAAGGTCGCCATAACTCCATCCGTAAAAACAGAATCGCTGCTATTCAAAGCCAAGAGCAGATTCTTGTCCCACTTCAAAATCGTAGACAGTTCCAAATTGCGTATTTTTAAATTTCCTCTATCGAGTTTGTGGGAATCCAACCCTCCCGACCATCACCAATTGTCACCAAACGCCACCCCGGCATGATCTTATCCTGACCTCTACCCGCGTCCCTTCATGCAAAAATAAATTCATCGGACGAAGAGGCTACAGGAGTTTTCTTAATGGCAACCGAAGAACTGATGACAACAGCTCCCTGTTCGATTATCGTATTGTCGCTTCTGTTGCCATGCAAACAGGTTGGACAACAGGAACAACACAACAAAGAATCCAGCTCCGAAAAATCCTACTTTTCCGAATGGAAGACGTTGAGCTAAACAGATATACCAGCAAAAGAACCACAACGAGACATATTGAACAAATGCCCATTGAGCCCCAATGGTCTACGCTTATATAATTGACAATAGCCTTATACCATGTAACAAAAAACATTTCGTTGGCTGGCACAATCTTATCTATAGTCTTACTACGGGCAAACTGAAGATTAAAACGAATATCACGATTCCTGGGGTCAAACATCAAGGCGCGCTCATAGTTAAGCACGGCCTTCGTTATATTATCCGTGCGATAGTAGGCATTACCAAGATTATAATACAACTCGCTGCTTTCACCGGCCTTCAATAAACTCTCGTAGTCCCTTGATGGCCTGTTGATAATTACCTTTCTTATACTCTGTGTCCGCATTCTGCTTGTTTACAGCCAAAGAAGAAGCCGACATTGTCAGGGCAAACAGCAGAAGAAGCAACCTTACACATCCCTTACGGGAAGAACGTTTATGGTGTCTCATCACCTCCTCTGTATTCATGATGGCAGTCATGGCACTATCAAAAAGTTCGGTTCTATATTACCGGCTGCGTCTCCGGGAGCATAGCGTGCAAAATTCACACTCATCCAACGCATTGATAAATTTATGGATTGTTCCTTCATCAACCTTGTGCCGGATTAAATTCTCAGAGATATTATCATGCGACAACTGTTCAACAGGCATACTCAACTTATCACTCACATAGCCCCATAAAGCGTGCAAAAACCTCATCGTAAAATTCACATTGCTGACCTGACAGCATTAAGGCATGGGCCTTGCGAAGCCTGCGAGTAGCGATCTTGTTTGCCCTCTTACCACGCATTTTCACAACATCCGCATTGTCGATAGCACGCTGACGGAAAATAATCAATAAGATAATGAAAGCTATTAAAGGTAAAATATTGGCCAATATATATGCTAATGAACCAAAGAAGAAATCATTGGAGGCATGTTGAGCCGTATTCGTCTCATGAATGCCACGTATATCATCGTCAGCATTAGACGTGCGCTCTGCTACCTTACTTCCCGAACCTTCACCTTTCGCCACCTTAACTGTAAAGGGTTGCGTCTTGACGGTACGATAAGTATTTTGACGATGTGTCATAATAAACAAGTTCAACTCCTGGTATTGTATAGTTACCTTGATTCTGCGGAACAGCCAGATAGTCATAAACCATATTTCCTTCCAAACCATTGATGGTCAGCTTTGGTCTTGTCTGTCACCTTTGGGGCATACTTGTCGAAATCTTTTGGAAAAGAATTATAGGCTGCTTGATGAGCTTTAGATTGCCAATTCCGCCAACAACAACACGAAGCTGCAAAGGATCTCCGGCTTTAACTTCGTTTTGTCAAGCGATGCGGAAAATATTAAATCGCCCTACTCCGCCTGAGAATTTGGCCGGACGTTTAGGTAGGGATCAACCTGTAAGGAAACACCGCGTGCAATGATTTTCTCTTCACTTCAACATAGCCGGAGCCTCGTTGAAAAAGCCTCAAAAAGGATTGATATTTTCGATTCTGCTGAACTACAATTCCCTTAAAAGTAATACTGGAATCTGAAGTTTTCCTGTCATCTGTGGATACATCACATATTGACTCCAAGTAACACAAACGGTAAGGCCGCCCGTTAACATTCTCAACATGAAAAACTCTTCTGTTGTGGCAATTTGACCTCCTGGGTATGGAATCCTGTAAGATCAGGCATTTTACCTTCCAGCTGCGTAAGTTCAACCAAGGTGTAGACCTTGTAGGTTAGCAAAATAGGTTCTTGCTCATGAACACGGCGTTTACTGGCACTAACCTTAATAAACAAATCGTTACCAGTAATAGCTGAGCCGGCCGAACGCGTACGAGAAGATTCGTTATCATGATGCATCGAAGGTGTCGCCACCGTTTTGCGCTTGCCCTGCGACAACAATTTTAACGATTTTGGACTTGATTCTCCGACCATTGATAACAGCATGAGCTTCCGGAATGACATAAGATCCATTCTTATTTGCGTATAAAGTATAGGTAAAAAGTTATGGAAGAAGAACTGGAAGTATGGCCATTCACCATCTGATAGCTCGATTGCTGTGAGGTATAAGGGCCCGCAATAACTTCTAAGCCAGAAGGAATATTACCTACCCTGAATTCATCTACATTATCTGTATTGACTGTATATGACAAACGGAAATTCTCTCCGGCAGATATACGGGACGGAGCTGACACAGATATTGATTGAGCCTGTAGAAGATTATATCCGCAAAGGAAGCAGATAATGAACAAACTATAATATTTATAAATAGACTTCATTTGATAGCAATCTCATTATTGAACAAATAATTGTAATCACCAATTCTTTAGCAACTTGCGAGAACGTGGTGCCGACATTGCCTTCTTTGAGGCGTTGTTGGGTGTTTTGCTCCTCTTGCATAGCGGCATTGAGCAACTGCTCTGCATTATCTTTACTCATTTTTCTCTTGCTGAGAAGGCTTATTCTGCGGCTGTTCTTTCTTATCTTTTATCTTGCTTTTGCTTATTGTCCTGCTTATTATCGTCCTTTTTATTCTTGTCTTGATTATTGTTCTTAGACTGATTGTTCTGCGGTTGATTCTTTTGCAGGCGTTTACACAGAGCCAGATTATAACGAGTTTTCGTCGTCAGAAGGATTATTGCGCAATGCTTCCTTTGTAAGCCTCTATCGCCTCACGATACAGCTGATGACGTTGACAGATTACTCCGATATTATGATATGACTTGGATTTGCGTAACTTGGCCGTCTCCAACTCTCCTGCGCGTTGATATTGTACCGTAGCCAAAGAATCCTTTTGCTGTTGCATTAGGGCACAACCTAAATTATAAAGTGCCTGCGAATTGTAGCTGTTTTTAGCCAAAGCCTTGCGATACTCTACCTCCGCCTTGGCAAAATTCTGCTGACGGAAGAGTCGATTGCCCGTTCTTATATAGTGACGATCAGACTGAGCCATCGCAAACAGGCTGCCTAATGAAACCAAAAACAAGTAGCATACTGAATCTCTTCGTAAAAAGATGGAGTTTGCCGGTCAAGGGGTTACGGGCTTCCATTAAACAAACTTCCATGATTAATAATAAGATCAAAATCAGCCCAAAAAGCCTGAAACTGCTCGTTATACTCACTATACACAACACTGCTGGACTGTCCACTCTGCAATTTTATCAACTCATTGTTGAGCTGTTCCTGTGCCTCACTTGTATTATCAACATGGATATACTCTACCTTTTACCTGCTTTGGGCTATTTGTCGACACATATCCTCATTCAAAGCAGACATGACTGTTTGTCCTATATTATCCTTTATATAACCACCGTCTCCATCTGGAATCGGTGCCCTTGGTACTTCCAACACCCAAAACGAATACATTCATCCCCTTCTTGTGAGCAGCTGCAGCTGCTTCAAGGGCACCTCCTCATGATCTTCACCATCTGTTATGATAATGATAGCTTTACCCACTTTATCTTGTTGTGTAAAACTCGCCATCGACAACTTAATCGCCCGAGCTAAATCTGTTCCTTGAAGTTGAATGAGCGAAGGGTCAATATTCTGTAAAAACATCTTTGCTGAAACATAATCACTTGTGATTGGCAATTGAACAAAAGCGTCACCTGTAAATACAACAAGTCCAATCTTTGTCATTCGTAAAGTGATCCACAAGATTTTCTACAAGCAACTTACTTTTTGGAAAGCCGGGACGGGGCAACGTCTTCGGCCAGCATCGAATTACTGATATCCAATGCAACAATCGTTTCTATGCCGGAACGCTTCTCGTGGCTAATCTTCGTTCCCATTTGAGGGCGTGCGATCATTAATATCAGAAACAGCCACGGCCAATAATAATATTCCCAACTTGACCATGGGACGATACTTTTGATACATCCGGCATCAAGTGCTTCAAGAGAACCGAATCGCCAACGCACGCAACTTCATCACCTTACGGCGCCAGGTGATAAAGTTAATGACCAACAAGAGTGGAATCGTCAGCAATAACCAGAGATATATAGGATCTTCAAATCTTAACATGCCACAATATATTATGGAATGCGCTTCAAAATGGTCAAGCCAGCAGTAATTCAAATAATAATGTGATAAGTGCCATTACCGCAAAGGGTTGATAGGCCTCATATCGCTTAGAAAAACTTTAACATTCATTTTGGTTTTTCTCAAGCTTATCAATATCTTTTGTAAATTTGTTTCAGCTGTTGCGTGTTCGTCGCCCCATAGAAAGTGCCATCGGTTGTTGTCGCTATATCGCTGAGTGTCTTCGTATCTATCTCAACAGGGATATTGACATACTGGACACCACCCGCAACAGGCATCGGATAAGGAGCAACCTTATTGGTTCCCACACCTATCGTATACACGCGTATTCCCAGACTTCAGCTATTTGGGCTAGTAGTCATCGGAGAGATGTCGCCCATATTATTACTGCCATCTGTCAAAAGAATAACAACTTTACTTTTTAGCCTGTGAGTTCTTCAATCTGCTTACGGCATTGGCCAATCCCATTCCCACTGCCGTTCCATCACTAATCAAACCTCGGGCTGCAATATCCGTCCGAACGCTTTGCAGCATATTGATGAGCGATGAGTGGTCTGTTGTCATAGGACATTGTGTAAAGGCTTCACCCGCAAAAATAGTCAAACCGATATTATCATTGGGACGATCTGAAATAAATTCTGTGGCTACGCTCTTAGCCGCTTCAATGCGGTTAGGCTTTCAAGTCTCGGCCAACATTGATGTCGATACGTCCATAGCCAACATGATATTGATTCCTCAACCGACTTATTATCCCACGAATTACGTGTTTGAGGACGAGCCATCACGATGACAACTAGCACGTAAGTGACACAACGCAGAAACATGGGCAAATTGATCATGCGCATTCGCCAGCTCTTATACCCAAATCGATAGGCAAAAGTATCACTAAACCTTATGGTTGGCTCGCTCTTTTTCCGATAGAGGAAATACCAAAGAATATAAGGTATCAGTAAAAGAAGCAGTAAAAATATTCTTTATTTGCAAATTCCACTTTACGTTTCTTTTATAAGTTAACCTAATATCTGATAAAGATACCAAAAAAATAGCCAGCATAATACAAATTATCAGTGCTGTAGATATCAACAACAACGTTTTTTTATCGTAATTCGATTCTTTTGCGTCTTTTTGTTCATCCAAGCTCAATTTCTGGCACAATGCGCTCCTCTATGGACCGCTGATCCAACTTGGTTTGATCAATAAAGTTAACCGCATTCACCAAGTTCAAATCATTCTCATTGATTAACGTTGAATATTTGGCAAACTTTACCAAATCCGCAGTCTGAAAAAGGCCCTTCAATTCGTCAATCATCTTTTGATCACCTGTCTGTCGCAAATTATAAATGATTTCCGAACTTGTCATTTCCATTGCGCTAAATCCAAATCGCTTCTGAATATATTGGCGTAGAATATCCGTAAGTTGCGTATAATAAACTTTCTGATTCTCTGCTGCTGCAAGTTTACTCTGCTTAATCTTTTCAATAGAATCCAAAGCTTCCTGATGCGGCGGAATATGACGAATTATCCGAACGTGGGCTATAATCGGCTTTATTCTGTTTCAACCGAACAAACAGATAGATGGTTGCTGCACAAACAAATAACAACAAGACACTAAGTAAAAACGGCAACATCCATTCGCTTGCCAAAAACGGATTATCCTGCACATCTTTTGGGAGGATAAAACTGATTGGGATGCACTGTATCAACATCAATCGTCAATACTTTCAAAGCCAAGGTTGCGCCCTGATACTGCTTTTCCATTCACCTTAACTTTCAATGCCGGCAAGGATACAAGTGTTCGTCGAAACTTGTCAATGTGTAAATCCGACTTGCTTTTCGACAAACCATCAACATGAGTAGAATCTGTTCTTGTATCAATGACTTCAAACCCCAGGAACCAAATAATGTCCTTTCTGAAGCTTTGGAAATACGATTTTTTTGCTCCTTTGGGGGCAGTAACACTTAGAGCCATATTCACTTGTTGTCCAATAAAAAAATTTGGACAGAGTCTATGACCTGTTCCACCTGAACCTAGTGCATGCGCAGTGATGAATGTCAACAATATGAATAATATTGAAAAATACTCTTCTCATCAATACACTAAGCTCTTTTTCTTAAATAACAACATCAAGGCTTTTGACATAGTCTTCGTCAGTAGCTATCGAAGTCCAGTCGACTTGACTTTTTTCTAAATATCTGACTCAATTGTTCCTGTCGTTCCATCCAATAGCGTGTATGAGCATGGCGCAGTTTCTTTGAACTTGTGTCAATGATCATTTCATGACCGGTTTCTGCATCACAGACTTTCATAAGTCCTACATCAGGCAACATCTTTGCCCGCCGGTCATAAAACCTGCACGGCAACCATATCGTGCTTCCGATTCGCAATCTGCAACTGCTTGGAAAAATCCTGCCGGCTATAAAAATCACTCAATAAGAATACCGTACAACGCCGCTTCAACATCCGAGTCAAAAATTCTACCGATGCGGCAATATCGGTTTTCTTGCTTTCTGGTTTAAAATCGAGCAATTCACGTATGATAAACAGAATATGCCTGCGCCCTTTCTTGGGAGGAATATATTTCTATCTTATCTGAAAAGAAAATAACGCCAATCTTGTCATTATTCTGAATTGCGCTAAAAGCAATGGTAGCAGCTATCTCTGTAACCAATTCACGTTTCATTTGGTGTGTTGTACCAAAGTCCAACGAGCCGCTCACGTCAACCAAAAAGCATGGACGTTAATTCGCGTTCCTCCTCAAAGACCTTTACATAGGGCCTGTGAAAACGAGCCGTCACATTCCAGTCAATATCTCTTATATCATCGCCAAACTGATATTCACGCACTTCGGAAAAAGCCATACCCCTTCCTTTGAACGCAGAATGATACTGGCCCGCAAATATATTTTGACTCAAGCCTCGAGTCTTAATTTCTATTTTTCGGACTTTCTTTAAAATCTCTGAAGTTTCCATTAAGGCACCTCTACCTTGTTTACGATTTTTCGATACAATTTCTTCTGATGAGATATTGCTAGCCTCTGCTTCATAGCTCAATCCTATTCTATGGCGAAGAACATCATGAACTACGGCCCGAACGTCCTCCGGGACAACATAGCCTCTATGCTTGATGAAAGCGTAAGCACGACTTGCCTTTGCCAAATTAATACTTGCACGAGGACTACCCCTCGAATGTAATCAAGTCTTTCAACTCCGGTAATCCATAACGTTCAGGGTATCTTGTAGCAAACACAATATCAGCAATGTATTGCGTAATCTTTTTCATCAATATACACTTCATTCACAATCGCACGGGCCTTTAATATTTCATCGGCTGATGTTACAGGGCGAACGGTCGGCATCGAAGGATTCAGATTTTTCACGAACGATCAACTTCTCTTCATCAAGCGTAGGATAGTCGACAACAACTTTCAGCATAAAACGGTCTACCTGAGCTTCCGGCAACGGATAAGTTCCTTCCTGCTCAATAGGGTTCTGAGTGGCCATAACCAAAAATGGTTTTGGCAAATCAAACGTCTTCTCGCCTATCGTGACCTGATGTTCTTGCATAGCTTCCAATAACGCGCTCTGAACCTTAGCCGGAGCGCGGTTTACTTCATCTGCCAGAATAAAATTGGCAAACACAGGTCCTTTCTTCACCTGAAACTTTTCATCCTTTTGCGAATAGATCATCGTACCGGTTACGTCGGCCGGCAACAAATCAGGAGTAAACTGAATACGACTGAAATCTGCGTCAATCAACTGAGCCAGCGTTTTAATAGCCAAGGTCTTTGCCAATCCCGGAACACCTTCAAGCAAAATATGTCCATCACTCAGCAAAGAAATAAGAAGAGAATCGACCAAGTGCTTTTGTCCGACAATCACTTGATCCATCCCCTGAATAAGATTGGTTACAAAACCGCTTTTGTTGTTCGATGCGGATATTCAACTCACGTATGTCTCACAGCTTCTGCCATAATTTCTATATTAAATCTATTTTTATCTAACCGCAAAAATTACAATAAATAGCAGGAAGTAGAGAACCAAAGTGACTAAATTATATTAAAAAGGCTCTTAAAACATATAATTTTAAGAAACTTTCAAAAGTGGTGTCACAGCCTATTTATAAAAGCGGTTGACGAAAAGGAAGCAATGGTCTGAACATCTGGTCACAATGAATTTTTCAACACGTTCCCATCCTTTAGAAGAGTTGGAAGGATGATTGCAAAAACAATCATCCTTCAACTCTAAAAATTGTAAATTCTCGAAGATTGCTTTTCAGCAGGAGCATCCTCAACTGGAGCTTCTGTAGCAGTTTTCCTCGACAGTCTCTTCCGCAGCCTGTGCTGCTGCTTCCTCTGCCTTGGCTGCAGCTTCGGCAGCTTTCTTCTCAGCTACCTTCTTTGCGATCTCTTCGTTAATTTTTCTTTTCAGCTTCGAGTTCAGCCTTTTACAGCATCTTTCTTTTTGCCTTTGCTTCTTGCTCACGAACAGTCTCGTTGCCCTTTTACCTTAACCTCTTCCAAGCGTCGAATTTCTTTTTGAGCAGTAGCTTTCGTCAAAAGCGCCTTTCTTAACACCGCCACGGAGGTGCTTCACTCAAGTAAACGCCTTCACCTTTTCAAAATGTTGCGAACAGTGTCCGAGGCTGTGCGCCGGTTTCACCCAGTAAAGTGCACGATCGAAATTCAAATCTACAGTAGCAGGATTGGTATTAGGGTTGTACGTACCAATCTTTTCAGTAAACCTACCATCACGTGGTGTTCTTGCGTCAGCGATTACAATGCCGTAGAAAGCATAGCCTTTACGACCGCCACGCTGCAATCTGATTTTTGTTGCCATTTCTTTTTATTTAAATTAGGGTTTGAATTAATGCTATCAACTCGTAATAGCGGTGCAAAGGTAACATATTTCAACAGAATATCCGTTTTACGACCATCCCCCGCAAAAGGCTTTTACGCTTTTTAACAAAACTTTCATTCCAACGCATAGAATCATCTACAAAAGAACGGATGATATATCTTTTTACATGTAACTTTTGCACCTATGTTCAATAAGATTGACAAGCAGATTCTTAAGATAGCACTCCCATCTATCATTTCAAACATCACGGTTCCCTGCTGGGCCTGATTGATATAGCAATCGTTGGACACATGGGCGATAGTTGTATATATCGGCGCAGTGTCTGTCGGTTCCATGATCTTCAATCTTATCTACTGGCTTTTTCGCGTTTTTAAGGATGTGGGTACCAGTGGACTTACTTCGCAGTCCCTCGGTCAAAGAAATCTATCCGAAGTAACCTCTATTCTACTCCGTTCCTTCATGATCGCTCAAGGACTGGCTTTTAGCAATTATCCTTACTCAGCGGCCATTACGCCAACTGTTGCTTTTTTCTTCATTGCTCCCAAGGCAGACGTTACACCCATGTCAATACCTATTTTGACATTGTTGTATAGGGGCGCTCCGGCTGTTTTAGGCATCAATAGCCTGACAGGCTGGTTTGTCGGCATGCAAAACACTCGCATACCGATGGTCGTTTCAATCATCCAAAACGTCGCTAATATCCTGATAAAGCTTTGTCATTGGTATATGGACTCCACATGAAAATAGAAGGAGTAGCGACCGGTACGGTCATTGCACAGTACGCCTATTCTGCTGGCAGCCTTACTTCTACTACGCAAACACTACACCCTGACTCACTCCGTATTATCAAAAATGAAGTTTTTATTAAAGCGGGAACACTCAAGTTCTTCTCTATCAACAAAGATATCTTTCTACGAACGTTGTGCCTTGTCTTCACAAATCTATATTTCACGTCAACAGGTGCCCGTCTGGCACCATTATCCTTGCAACCAACACTCGTCATCCCACAACTTTATCTATTATTCTCTTACATCATGGATGGCTTTGCCTATGCGGGCGAGGCATTGGGAGGCAGACTTTATGGAGCACATAATGCGCAAGGATTCCAAAAGATGGTTCGACGGATCTTCGGTTGGACACTTGCCTTAACGGCGGCCTATACCTTATTATATATAATAGGCAGCTTGACTTTATCAAACTTCTGACCGACGAAGAGGCTGTGCTCAGACCGCCCAAGCGTATATCTACTGGGCTTGGGTTATTCCGGCAGCCGGTGCCGCGGCTTTCATTTGGGACGGTATATTCATCGGGACGACGGCAACCAAAGGAATGCTGACTTCAGCGTTTCTTTCCACCATCGGCTTTTGGCCATTTGTCCTCCTTACAAAAATTGATTATAGGCAATCATGGACTCCTGGTTAGCCATGATTGCCTACCTTGCATTAAGGGGTATTATCCAAACTTTCATCTACTTCAAGTCTGACAAATACAAATTCAATGTATAATTAAGTACTACAATTACACGTCAATGGTTTTTCTGATAAAAATCCAACGCCGCTCCGATAGCCGTGCAAAACTCGCTGTACTTAGGTATCCGGAAATGCACATTATACAGTTTCTCCATAGCCGGATACACGTCTTGTGACTGCGGAAGCAAAGTCAGGTTGCCTATCATAACGAAATCCCGAATGCCGCTGCCAAGGCTCGACAGGAAACAACTGCTGCCAATCGTCTGCAACACCATATAAATCAATCCCAAGGCAATATCCTCCCGAGTGGCATTGGCCTTGGCATTACTAAAGAGGGAAGCTGTGGCATCTATGGGTAATCCCGATAATGGTTTTGCACTGATATCACCTATATGCAAATTGATATTGTTAATATCACCCCTGCATAGCCATACTAGAAAGCTGTTTGATATCATCTGTTTTCAACATGATACGGCTCAAGCCGGCCAAAGTGCCGCCACCCATACCCGTTCCGCCGATATGTTGGATATCATCACCTTCACATTTCACCAAACTCGTACCCGTTCCCATACTCACGACAATCATCCGATCGAGTTTACTTCGTGGTGGCACCCAGTCCGTTTGCAATAAATTCTCACTCTTAGCTGTTGGTAACCCATAGATGGGAGTTTCAATATAAGCAGCCCCCACGCCTGTTACCATTACCTGACGTACATCGCTTTAGTTGTATTTTTATTATCATACAAATATTTACCAAATGCTCCGTAGAGGCTGGTAATAGGATCGGTAGCCTTAATTCTGAAAGGATTAATCACTAATCCGTTTTCATCAATTCCACAATCTTCGTAGTACTGATGCCAACATCTATTCCAATAACGATATTCTTCATAAGACACTGAAATAATTAAGCTACAAAAATAATAATTAATTACATTAGCACAAAAAAATTAAGTGGCGTTTTTGTTGCTTAAAAGGCAATTCAACTATCTTTGCAGAATACATAACAAGTTCATGATAGAATTCTTTTTCTAACATAAAAATAATAATGGAAGACAAGATACTGCAAATGAAGACCCTCATCAGCCAACCTCAATGAGGCTTTCAGATTATTATTATAGCGGCAGGGTGAACTGATGACCTGACTATGAATGGGACGCCAAGTTCGACAAACCAAAGCTATTAGAAGAAGAAACAGGCGTGGTGCTGCACGATAGTCCAACTAGTAAGGTCTCCGAAACAGCAATCACCGGTCAAAAAGGAAGAACATGAATTTGCCGCACTTTCACTGGCGAAAACTAAAACGCGGCCGATATTGCCAAATGGGCCGACGACAAGGACGATATGGGTGTCGTGGAAACTTGACGGCCTCACCCTTGTTGTGACGTATGACAATGGAAAACTCAGCAAAGGTAGTGACCCGAGGAAACGGGCATATCGGTACCAACATCACGCATTTGGCCACCTCCATCAAAGGAATTCCCACCACTATAAAAAGATCTCGGACATGTTGTCGTTCGTGGCGAATGTGTCATTTCGTATGCCGACTTTGACCAATACCTACTCGAAAGTGGCGAAGATTATGCCAATCCTCGCAACTTGGCTTCCGGCTCACTCACGCTGAAGAATCCCGATGATGTGAAACAGCGCCACCTGCAATGGATTCCTTTCTCCTTAGTATATACCGAACAAGACATCAACTCTTGGGGAGAACGGCTCAACTGGATTCTACAGAACGGCATGACGCCTGTTGAAAGCGAGTGCATCGCAAAGCCCACGTTAAGCAATATTGAAGCGTCTATCGCTCAATGGACTGATAAAGTGACCTCGATGAAGAACCCTTTCCCCGTAGACGGGTTGGTAATAACATACGATGATTATGCTTATTCACAGACGGGAAGCGTTACCGGACACCACGCCACACGCGCCGGCTATGCGTTTAAATGGCAAGATGAGTCGGCCTCGACCACCCTCGATCACATCGAATGGAGTTGCGCGGCTAGCACCATCTCTCCTGTTGCCGTATTCCAACCCGTCAATCTGGAGGGCACCATCGTAAAACGCGCCTCGCTCTGCAATATCAGCGAATGCTATCGGCTGGGCATTGGCGGCAAAGATAGCCGACTTGTCGTCATCAAGGCCAATAAGATTATTCCCAAAGTGATACAGTGGAGCAAAAGATAGGCGAACTTGTGATTCCCGATCAATGTCCCGTATGTGGCGAACCGACCGAAATCTGTACGAGCGAAGCCAGCGAAACGCAGACCCTGCATTGCACTAACGCGGAATGTCCGGCTAAACAACTGAAGAAGTTTGCACGCTTTGTATCCAAAGATGGGCTTGACATTGACGGCGTATCCGAGCAGACTATTGCCAAATTCATTAATCTCGGATGGATCAACCACTACTCGGACATCTTCGATCTACGAAACCATGCTACCGAAATTGCGGCATTAGAAGGGTTCGGAAGCAAATCGGCTACCAACATCCTGCAGATCGATTGATAAATCGGTTGACGTTGAAGCCCGCCGGCTACTCTATGCGTTGTCTATTCCCATGTGCGGCCAGGATGTTTGCAATCGGCTGCTGTCGTCCTACAGTTTTGCCGATTTGACAGAAAAGGCTGCAACCATCGATGACGCCGAATACTTTGCACACATCGACGGCATTGGCCCCGAGAAATCAAAATCACTCATCAACTGGTTCCGTCAGAAGAGAATTATCAGGGAAGTTATGCGTCTGCAGGAGATTCTCACGTATAACAGAACCTGACCTACAGCCCCAAGGCAACCGCTGCGCAGGACTGACATTCGTTGTCACCGGAGATGTTTTCCATTACCAAAACCGCAACGAACTGAAAGAATATATCCAAAGTCAAGGGGGCAAGGTAACCGGAAGCGTAAGCAAATCGACCGATTATCTTATTAATAATGACTTAGAATCGACGAGTGGAAAAAATCAAAAGGCGCACCAATTAGGCACGTCAATTATTTCAGAAGAACAATTTATTGACAAGTTTGTCAATTAAAACGTCCATTTCAAAGCCAAGGTTGGGATAGCATAGAACTTATCGTTCTTACCATTTTCGTCCCAAACAAAGTTGTTACTTAACTCTATCTCAGTTCCAACACTTAGGTTTATGCCATCCCAACCTTTCATTTTATTCATATTAAACCAGAACTGAGGCTCTGAAATGAATATGAGCTTTCATTAACAGATGGATCATACCACAAATCGGCGAAACCATTACATGTAAACTTGCCATCAGCAGAGCTCTACACCCCATACTGCCGTGGTCTGAAAACTATTGAACGCACGAGCGCCGGTGTGCCCATTCTTGAAATAATACTTATACATAGCCTGTAGGGAGAAAGTGGTTGAGAAGTCTGCATTGTGCCAATTCCATGCACCTCCCAAAAGAACGGCATGCTGATAGCGTGCTCCGTAATACTGACCGCCAGGAGTTTCACCCGTACCCATACCACCATTGTATTCGATATGGGCCGCAAACTGCTTGTTGCGAGACACGTTGAACTCACGAGCAATTTCCCAATAAGCACCCATCGCACCATCATTCTTATAGTCAATATCCGTAAACGCAAATGTACTACCCCATTTGTCGGGCTTAAACATCTCCATGGTCGTCGTCACCGAGCCTCGTGGTGTAAGACCATTGTACAGAGAATGTCCCAAGTCATAATGCAATTGAATATTCTGAGCATTCACGCCAAACCAGATTCCCATCAACAAGAAGAGGTTAAAAGATACATCATTTTTATTGTTTAATCGGGCGACAAAGGTAGTATAAATCGCCCCAACGGCAAAAATATAAAAAGTATTAATTTTAACATCAAACTATTTTTACTACCTTTGCCGGCATGAGAATCGATATTATCAGTGTTCTACCGGAAATGTTTACGGGCTTTCTTAATGAGTCGATCTTAGCCCATGCGCACGGGATTGCGGAAATCCACGTTCATAACCTCAGAGATTATACTTTAGACAAGTGGAGACGTGTGGACGACTATCCATACGGCGGAAGTGCGGGCATGGTCATGCAGTGCGAGCCTATTGATAGGTGCATATCGGCACTCAAAGCAGAGCGCGACTACGACGAAATCATATACACCAGCCCGGACGGAGAACTATTTGATCAACACGCCGCTAACGAATTATCACTCAAAGGGCAACATGATTATCCTTTGTGGACATTACAAAGGAATCGATCAACGGGTACGCGACCACCTCATTACACGCGAAATCAGCATCGGCGACTATGTGCTGACGGGCGGAGAACTGGCTGCCGCCGTCATAGCCGACGCAATCGTCCGGCTGATTCCCGGTTTCTATCAGCGATGAACAAAGCGCTTTGAGCGACTGCTTTCAAGACGATATGCTGGCGCCGCCTATCTATACGCGCCCCGCGGAGTACAAAGGATGGAAAGTGCCCGAAATCCTGCTAAGCGGCAATGAGGCAAAGATACGCCAATGGGAATTAGATCAAGCCATGGAACGTACCCAAAGATTACGTCCAAACTTATTATTGAAGAAGTAAAGCTTTTCTTACTGAATATCAGTTTGTTTAGTTATATGAGGTGACAGTTTATGATGCAGAAAGACATCATAAACTGTCACTCTCGTATTATGCGGAGCGATCCATCAAATATGTTTTATGTATGCTGAATTTATTTGACAATCAGTTCAAAAATGGCTGCGTTATTTTTGAAAAAAGTTTATCTCGGTTCTGAAAAAGCCAAAAATTTGGCACTTCACTAAACAACTGATAATCAAACATTTAATCTTAAACACAAGTTTTCCATCACACAAAAACGCCCTATTTTTCCCCATAATAACGGCCTAGTTGTTGTGCTTTTTAGCATGTAAAAGTTACGCTTTTAGCTTGCAAAAGCAGCCCTTTTACACCATCAAAGCATAGCTTTTAGCCCTCAATCTTCTATTTTTTCCTCATTCAAAAGGATTATTTTCGTCCTTTTAACACTTAGATGCTATCATCCGGAAGAGCGTTTTTGATAAAAGCAATTTGACAATTATGCCACAAAGATATTCATATCTAAATCTGTCGGTTTATTTTTTCAAGATAATTTTCTGATATTAATTGAGTATAATTATGTATCTTTGTGGGCAGAAGACTAAAAATATAAAACCATGTTTGACTCCACAACTTATATTAGACGCCGTAACGAGGCTAAAAAAAGCTTGTCAAGTCGGGACTTATCATTCTTTTTGGTAATAACGAATCACCGAGCCAACTTCCCAACAACGGGTATTTTTCCGTTTCGTCAGGACTCACGTTTCTTTACTATTTCGGGCTCCAAAGAGACGGACTCGTGGGCGTTATTGATGTCGACAACAACCAAGATATCCTGATAGGGTAATGACATTGATATCGAAGATATCGTATGGTATGGTTCTGTAGAAAGTGTAAATACGATGGCGCAACTATGTGGTGCCAACGAATCGTGACCTATGAAGGCACTCACAACGATTTGCATAGAAGCGTTGCGGGCCAAGAAGAAAGATTCATTTTTCTGCCTCCTTACCGCCACGACATCAAAATACAGATATTCGATCTCTTAGGAATCCATCCTGTACAGCAAAAGGAATCAGCCAGTATGGAGCTTATTAAGGCTGTTGTCAAAATGAGATCGACAGAAAGAGCCACAGGAAATCGAGGAGCTGGAACGGGCGGCTGTTATTGGCTACAAAATGCACACGACGGCCATGCGGCTGACCAAAACCGGGCGTAACAGAGAAATTCATAGGGCGGCCAGGTTGATGGTATAGCCCATTCGTATGGCTCCATGGTCAGTTTTCCCAACCATATTTACCCAGCATGGTGAAATCATGCACGGCTCCCCATCGATGAACGTGCTTGAAGCCGGAAGACTGGCCCTGTGCGATGCCGGTGCAGAAACCATCAACAACTATTGCAGCGACAACACTCGTACAATGCCCGTCAGCGGTAAGTTTACACAGAAACAGCTTGAAATTTACTCAATCGTTGAGGCTTGTCATGATTACGCGCTCGAGGGTGTCCAAGCCCGGTGTGAAATACGCAGATGTCCATTTTGCCGTATGCAGACTGATGTTTGACCGACTGAAAGAATTAGGACTGACCAAAGGCGACACGACAGAAGCCGTCAATGCGGGAGCGCATGCCATGTTCCTACCCCACGGACTGGGGCACATGATGGGTATGGACGTCCATGATATGGAGAATCTGGATCAAATTAATGTTGGCTTTGACGAAGAAACACGACCTAATTTGGAGCAATTCGGCACAAACTGCCTGCGCATGGGACGCCGATTAGAAGAAGGCTTTGTCGTTACCGACGAACCGGGGAATCTACTTCATCCCTGCCCTCATTGATGATTGGCGGGCCAAGGACACTGTAAAGAATTCCTCAACTTTGACAAACTGGAAACTTACAAGGACTTCAGGCGTATCCGAATCGAAGATGACATATTGATAACAAAGGACGGTTGCCGCTTCATCGGCAAGGATCTCATCCCTATCACCCCAAGGATGTAGAGACATTTATGGAAAAACAATTAATCACACAATATAAAATAAATGAAAAAACTTTTGGTAATGGCCCTGCTTGCCTTGGTTTGCAACGGGTGCAGAACATGCGCAAGAAAAGCTGAAAAAGAAAAATGACAACAAACCGGTTTTCAGCGTTGTTAAGGAAAAACAAAATTACAAGTATCAAGAATCAAAGTCGCAGCGGTACCTGCTGGGCGCACTCTCACACTGAGTTTCTTTGAGGCCGAGATTCTGAAAAGTACGGGCAAAACATACGACCTTTGCGAGTCGTTTGTAACGAACAAGACCTATATGGATCGCGCCATCCAAGTGGTACGACTCCATGGCGACTGTCAGTTCGCGCAGGGGTAGCGTCTACGACCCACTCTATTGCATGCAAAACTATGGTATTTGTCCGGAAGAGGCAATGCCGCTCCCCGGAACTTTGTACGGTGACTCGCTCAACAATTACAACGAGTTCTTCGCCGTTATGAGCTCTTACGTACAGGCAGTGGCCAAGAGCAGCAACAAGAAGCTGACCAGCCAGTGGAAAGTGGGACTGCAGGGTATGCTGACGCTTATCTGAGCAAGTGCCCCGGAGAAGTTCATGTATCAAGGCAGAGCTACACTCGAAGACTTTCGCAGCCAGCTTGGGCCTTAACTTTTGATGACTACGTAAGCATCACCAGCTATACGCATCATCCTTTTCTGGACCAGCTTTTGCCGTAGAAGTACAAGACAACTGGCGCAATCCACACTCTTGGAACGTACCATTAGACGACATGATGAGAATCATCGACAATGCCATTATGAACGGTTATACCGTTGCTTGGGGCGGTGACGTATCAGAAGAAGGCTTCACCCGTCAGGGACTGGCCTATGCCTACGACACGAAACAGGCTCAAGGCCTGACAGGCAGCGACATGGCGTTGGCTGAAATTGACAAAGGTACAGAAAAGCAATATGCTGACTCGCTTGGTTGCAAAGCACCCGAAATCATTCCTACGCAGAAGATGCGTCAGGATCGGTTCGATAACTGGGAACTCACCGACGACCACGGCATGCTAATCTACGGTATCGCCAAAAGACCAGTTCGGCAAGGAATACTATATGGTAAAGAATTCATGGGGCGAGACCGGTGCCTATAAAAGTTGATTTGGTACATGACCAAGACTTTCATCGCTGCCAATACGATGGACTTCATGGTAAACAAGAACGCCATTCCCAAGGATATTCGTAGAAAGTGGGTATCTAATCAGAAAATAATTAAATGGCTCCGAAATTGTTTTCGAGCCATTTTTGTATTATTCCTGATTAAATGCCGCATTTTTATAAGGATTCCATACAACATTTTTCTTCAAGAAAATAGGTCATTATTCATATTAATTTATTATCTTTACACCGAAATATTGCTTGTTGAGAAAAGGGTAATAATTTTCATCGCGCGGTGAAAAGCACGACCGCATCGAATTTTAAAGAAAAATAAAATAATATATAAATGCATTTCAAATGGAATTACGAACCACCAACATCAGAAGAAAAAGGCGGCGGCAGCTGAACTTGGCGATAAGCTAAGTATCGGTCCCATCCTTGCGCATTTACTTATCCGACGTGGCATTTTCAACAGAATCTGGCGCAAAAAGATTCTTTTCGTCCACAACTGGCAGACCTTATCAATCCCTTCCTTATGAAGGATATGGATGTGGCTGTCGATCGGTTGAACGACGCGATGGGACATAAGGAACGCATACTTGTCTATGGAGACTATGATGTGAGATGGATGCACGGCAGTAGCCTTGGTTTATAAGTTTTCTCAACAGTTCTACTCCAATATCGATTATTATATTCCCGACCGATATGAAGAAGGATATGGTGTAAGCAAAAAGGAATAGACTACGCCAGGAAACGGAGTTAAACTGATTATTATTCTTGATTGCGGCATCAAAGCAATCAAGGAGATTAGTATGCCAAATCTCTTGGCATAGATTTTTATTATCTGTGATCATCACGTGCCTGATGAAGTTATGCCCTAACGCGGTAGCTATCCTCAACCCTAAAAAGGCCCCGATGATTCATTTCCTTTCAAACATCTGTGCGGTTGTGGCGTCGGATTTAAATTCATGCAGGGTTGGGCTAAAAAACAATGGTATCCCCTTTTCAAATCTGATTCCCCTACTCGACTTCTGTGCGGTATCAATTGCTGCAGACATTGTTCCTGTCGTAGAGGAAAACCGAATTCTGGCTTTCCACGGATTAAAGCAATTGAACCAAAATCCGAGTGTCGGCCTTAAAGCCATCATCGACATTTGCGGCCTCAACGGAAGAGATTTCTATGAGCGACATTGTCTTCAAAATAGGCCCTCGCATCAATGCTTCGGGCAGAATGGAGAGCGGTAAGGAAAGTGTTGATTTGCTGATAGAAAAAGATTTGTCGGAAGCTCTCAAGAAGGCCAAGCATATTGATGAGTATAACGAACTGCGCAAGGACATTGACAAACAGATGACGGAAGAGGCCAACCAGATTGTCTCTAAACTGGAAAGTCAGAAGCACCAGTCGTCGATTGTCTTGTATGATGAGAACTGGAAGAAGGAGTTATCGGCATTGTAGCGTCACGACTGACTGAAATTTATTTTCAGACCAACGGTCGTCTTGACGAAAGACGGTGAACTCGCCACGGGCTCTGCCAGAAGCGTAACGGCTTCGATGTCTATTCGGCCATCAAGCACTGCCGGGATCTTCTCATGAATTTCGGGGGCATACATACGCTGCCGGTCTTACGCTTAAATGGGATGACATACCTGCCTTCAGAAAGAAGTTTCAGACTTATGTAGAAGAACATATTCAGCCGGAACAGACGGAAGCGATTATCCGCATTGACGAAGTAATCGACTTCAAAGATATTTCAAAGAAATTATACACCGATTTGAAGAAATTCGCTCCTTTCGGTCCCGACAACTCTAAACCAATGTTCTGCACAATGGGCGTTTACGATTACGGAACCAGCAAGGTCGTGGGCAGAGAACAGGAACATATCAAACTTGAACTCGTCGACTCGAAATCGTCAAATGTTGTCAATGGCATAGCTTTTGGCCAGAGTGCTTCGGCCCGATACATCAAGTCGAAAAGGAGTTTTGACATTGCCTATACGCTGGAAAGCAATGTCTTTAAAAGGAATCAGATTCAGTTGCAAATAGAAGATATCAGACCGGAAGACCGATAACGGGAATCAAAGCCTGGCAACGATACAGAAATGGGATATAAAGAAATCCTTCAGCAATATTGGGGCTACAATGAATTCCGTGGCATTCAGAAAGAAATCATCGACAGTATAGGCTGTGGTCGAGATACGCTTGGCCTCATGCCGACGGGCGGTGGCAAAGTCTATCACCTTTCAGGTTCCGGCTCTTGCCAAGGACGGCGTGTGCATCGTCATCACCCTTTGATTGCTCTGATGAAAGACCAAGTAGACCATTTGCTGGCCAAAGGAATCAGGGCTGCCGCCATCTATTCGGGCATGACTCGGCAAGAGATTCTGAAGACACTGGAAAACTGTATCTTTGGCGGTATCAAAATCTTGTATGTTTCACCAGAACGACTTTCTTCCGAACTATTTCAGATCAAGCTCCGACACATGAAAGTGAGTTTCATCACGATTGATGAAGCCCACTGCATCAGCCAATGGGGCTATGACTTTCGCCCTTCATACCTCGCGATTGCCGCAATTCGAGACCAACTGCCGGGGATTCCCGTATTGGCACTGACGGCAACAGCCACTCCGCAAGTGGTAGAAGACATACAGGCGAAGCTCAAGTTTCATGAATCCAACGTGTTCAGAATGAGCTTTGAGCGTAAAAACCTGTCGTATGTCGTCAGAACTGCGGAAAATAAAGAACATGAACTTACCCATATCTTAAATTCCGTAAGCGGAAGTGCCATCGTATACGTCAGAAGTCGAAGAAGATGTAAAGAAATAAACGACCTGCTCAAACATGCGGGCTTTGCTTCCACTTTCTATCATGCGGGATTGGAGCATTCCACCAAAGACGAGCGACAAAAAGCTGTGGCAAGAAGACAAGGCACGCGTTATGGTGGCTACAAATGCATTTGGTATGGGGATTGACAAGCCGAATGTCAGAGTTGTTATCCACATGGACTGCCCTGATTCTATCGAAGCTTACTTTCAGGAAGCAGGGAGAGCCGGCAGAGATGGTAACAAGGCTTATGCCGTGTTGTTGTATAACAACAATGACAAGAAAAAACTTCACGCACGCGTCGGCGACACTTTTCCAGAGAAGAACTACATTAAACAAGTGTATGAACAATTGGCCTACTATTTCCAAATAGGAGTAGGCAGTGGGAAATTACACACGTTTAATTTTTGAAATAGATAAATTCTGCGTTTTCCTTCAAGCACTTCCCCGTTCATGTAGACACTTCACTTAAAATACTACAACGGGCCGGTTACATTTATTATGAAAACGAACCAGACTCTTCAGCCAGACTAATGATATTGCTGACGAGGAATGAATTGTACAGAATACATGCGCTTTCCGATACCGAAGAGAATCTTGTCACAACGCTTTTGCGTCTCTACGGTGGACTGTTTACTGATTATGTCTATATCGATGAAGCACGTATAGCAACGGCCTGTGGTATGACTAAAGAACAGAGTATATCTTTATTTGAAATCACTCAGCCAACGACGCATTCTGCATTTCATCCCACAAAGAAAAAGTACCATTCATTACTTACCTCACTAATAGGATTGACGGAGAAAATGTAATCATTGGTAAAAGAAATCTATGAAGATAGAAAAATACAATTCCAAAAAGCGTATAGATGCCATCATCGGTTTATGCCACAAACGACCGGATTTGCAGAAGTCGGCAGCTGCTGAATTATCTTGGGCAGCAAAGATATACCTGAATGTCACTGCTGTGATGTGTGTTTGGAACAGGAAACAGACCAAGAAGCAGAAGAGAAACTAGAGCCTGTCGTCCGAAAAATATTACACTTATTGTCGGACAAACAGCTTCATCCGTTACAGGATATTCTAAACTTAGGTCTGCCGAAAAGGCAGCTTTTAGCTGCTATCAATGAGCTAAGGACAGAAGAAATAATTCATATAAGTGGTGATTGTGTCCATATAAAATAGTAGATAACCCATAAAAACTTTATGGATGGCATAATTATTTAAAGGTTGACAACTTCTATCAACTGATATGGAAGCAATAAGCTATTGAATGGCAAGTAACTCTATCTCAAAGATAAGGGTTGAACCACCGGGGATTCCCGGTTGCGAAAACTTTCCATAGCCCATATTAGCCGGTAGATAGATTTCCCACTTATCGCCAACGCGCATTTGCTGAATCGCGATAATCCATCCCTCTATCAAATCGTTCAATCTTGTAGCCAACGGAACGCCTCCCCGACTGCTGTCGAACTTCTTCCCATTGATAGTCCGGCCCGTATAGTGGGCTGTGATGATACTTCTACGTGTTGGATGAGGCCCTTCCTTACTGCCTTCTGTCAACACTTTATAGTAGATTCCCTTTGGAAGTTCCTTTACGTTTTCTTCCTTTGATTTTGCTGCAAGCCAATCCAAGTTGGCCTGAATATATTCTCGTTTAGCCATATTACAAGCAAATATAAGGCTCCTACCTTAATTATATATACAATATGTGGCTATATTTCTTGTATTTTAACCAAATAAAAGCTTAGCGGCCTTTGCCGACAAGCAACTTCAGTGACACATGTCTATAAATAATCGATGAATGTGCTCATCCTCATCCAGTTCGGGATGAAAGGCTGTCACTAACTGCTTTCCCTGACAGGCAGCAACAATCCGCCCATCCACTTCGGCTAAAACTTCAACGTCTGAACCTGCTTCGGCAATAAACGGAGCACGGATAAAGGTCATCGGAACACGGCCTATGCCTTTAAATTCAGCCGTTGTATGAAAAGCTTCCCAGCTGCCGCCCATAGGCATTACGCTTGGCCTGGATATTCATGGTATTGAGATGGGCGCGGTCAAGCATGATGAGTCCGGCGCAGGTTCCGAAGACAGGCAAGCCTTGCATGACGGCTTCACGAATCGGCTGTAATAAACCTTCGTCCGTCATAATCCGCGTCATGGCCGTACTTTTCGCCTACCAGGAATGATCAATCCGTCCATTGGCTGCTGCCAATCTTCAACATTCCTCACGAAGAAAGACGCTGTTCCTATTTTTGAGAGCATTTGCCTATGCTCGGCAAATGCTCCCTGAAGTGCCAGTATCGCAATGCGCATCACTTGCCCCTTTCTGCCATGAGCAGCTGAATTTCGCTCTCGTTGATACCAACCATGGCCTCGCCTAAGTCTTCACTTAACTCTGCCAGAATCTTTGGATTCTGATAATTGGTTACCGCTTTGACAATGGCTTGCGCACGTTTTTTTCGGGATTTCCGCTCTTGAAAATTCCGCTACCGACGAATACGCCTTCTGCTCCAAGTTGCATCATAAGGGCTGCATCGGCAGGCGTAGCTACGCCACCGGCCGCAAAGTTGACAACAGGAAGTTTCCCGTTTTTCGTGAACATACGCAACAAGTTCAAAGGGCACACGGAGTTGCTTGGCAGCCTCATACAGTTCTTCTTCGGCAAGTGAGGTAAGCCGACGAATCTCACTTTGCATCATACGCATGTGTCTGACAGCCTGAATGATATCGCCCGTTCCCGGTTCTCCTTTGGTGCGAATCATCGTTGCGCCCTCATTGATACGACGCAAGGCCTCGCCCAAGTCTTTGGCTCCGCAAACGAAAGGAACCTTGAACTGGCGTTTGTCAATATGATAGATGTCATCAGCCGGCGAAAGAACTTCGCTCTCGTCAATATAATCAATCTCGATGGCTTCCAGGATTTGCGCTCCGCGAAAATGGCCGATACGACATTTTGCCATAACGGGAATGGTCACGGCTTCCTGAATGCCCCGTATCATTTTGGGATCGCTCATCCGACTCACACCGCCCGCGGCACGAATATCGGCCGGAATTCGCTCCAAGGCCATTACAGCACAGGCGCCCGCAGCCTCTGCTATGCGTGCCTGTTCAGGTGTTGTTACATCCATAATAACGCCGCCTTTCAGCATTTGAGCTAACTGGCGGTTCAATTGTGTTCTATTTTCCATATCCTTTAAATTATGATTTTTCGGCAACAAAAGTCTATATAAACATTAAAAACAGGAAAGGATATGTTCCTTTCCTGCAAAAAGGATTGCTCTGAAAATCACAAGTAAAACATATTGATTGTCGTGTGGCAGCTATACCATGGAAGGATTATCATAAGCCTCGATAAGCCGAGGGACTACATCCTTCCTGTGCCTTGAAGAATCTGCCAAATAAAGCCTGTGATGAAAATCCAAGTTTATCGGCAATCTCTTGGATGGTCAATCGCGAAGAGTCAAGCAACACTTTGGCCTGACTCATCACATAATCGGCAATTACCTGCTTAGGTGTTTTTGGCCACTACCTTGTCTGTTATTTGGCATAAATAGCGGGGAGTAATACATAACTTTTCTGCATAAAACTGCACATCATGAGCCGTCTGATAGTTCTCGGCGATGAAAGAAAGAAACTGATTATAGATGTCAGAAGGCCGCAGGCCCTTACTTTCCGAAGATACGGCGTAAACAACTTGGCTATGTATATACTCATGTGCTTTGCTGATGGCTTGCTCCATATCATCTCCTGCTCCCAGACGAGTTGCGATTGCTGTAGACAGAGCTCCACCGACGCCATGCCGACGCCAGCCTTCCGTATTATAAGAGGTAAAGAATTTCTTTTTGTTTTGCCCGTAAAGAAGGGCGGTCAGCTGCCCTTGAACATGGTTGCCCCACGCAACAACACCCATCGGGCACCCATTTCGTGTAGCTTTTGGGCAGCATCCAGCATATCTTCGTCCGATAAGATGGGCGTTTTAAGTATCAATTCCGCTTCTTTACATTTAAGCATGAGCAAGGATGTTTCCGGTATCAGATAATTCCGGATGGCTATCAGTGTTTCTTCGTCAATCAGTCTCCTTCCGCCCGAACTAATGATACCCGGGTCGAGCACGATATATTTGCAACGTATAATTTCGTTGCGTAGTGCTAAAATGGCATCGCTATGGCCTAATAAGCCTACTTTGGCAACGGCCGGACGCATATCATCAAGGACTGTTCTAACCTGCTTCAGTACCAACTCTACCGGCAGATATGAAATATCTATAAGCGATTGGGTATTCTGAATGGTAATGGCCGTGACTGCCGTCAATGGATAGCCACCCATATCGGCAATGGTTTTCCGTCTGCCTGTACTCCGACGCTTCCGCTACAATCTGATCCCGTGATACTTAAAACCGGTACAATTTGCTTCATTGTTGAATTAAAAATAATATATAGATTTATATTAGTGGGTGCGAATAATATAGATTCCTTATGACAAAGTTACTGAAAATAAATAGAGAAAAAGAGATCATTGAGGCGAAAAAGATAAGTGTCTTAGGTCAGAATCCGGAGAATAGCCTTACTTTTGCAACGCTTCTCCTACTGAAAAGGATAAGAACGCGAATCAAATCATAGAGATTGACAAATAAATCATAAGAACTTTACCTTTTTTATTAGCACATGAAAATAATCGGAAATATTATATGGCTGCTTTGTGGAGGCCTTCAGTCAGCTATCGGCTACTTTACAGGAAGTTTAGCATTAGCCCTCACCATTATAGGGATTCCGGTCGCGTTGCAAACATTTAAGATTGGCTTGCTTTTGCCTATGGCCATTCGGACCACAGTCAAAGAAACTAAAGGTCCCGAAGGATGCGTCACTATACCTTTGAATATATTATGGTTGGTATTCGGAGGATTGTGGGCTTGGCTTTCCCATGTCTTCTTCGGCATTCTCCTGTGTATCACCGTGATAGGGATACCTTTTGGTAAACAACATTTTAAGATGGCCGGTTTGTCATTGGCTCCTTTTGGCAAAGAGGTAGAGTTAGGCTTGTAAATGCAGGCCTATATGTGGTATATCAAAGATTAAAATAAAAAGGAAAATAAATGACGGATTCAAATAACAGTGTCTTCCAGCATCCCTATTCGTGTCTTTATTTGCCCTATTAGCTGCGATAGCTTAGGGGATGGGCCTACCCGCTCATTAAACTTGGGTTTCATGAATTTGGAATTACTCAGACATGACGGGTAGCAAAATGCTTTTTGCGGGTGTTCGATTCTGTCTGGCCGGAATCGATTATACTGCTTGCCGCAAAATCTACCCATCGGACATTCAGATTAAAAGAAAGCCGGAAGTTGGTGGTATATTTTGTTATTCTGCTTGGTAAACACAACGCTCCATTACGCATTTTTCTACTTCGGTCTCTCTCATAGCGCAGGCTCACGTGCGGCCATTCTCAATTCAATGAGTGTCTTTTTGGTTGTTATCTTCGCCTGCGCTTTCTTCAAAAGCGACAAGATGACGCTCTACAAACTTATTGGCTGTGTACTCGGTTTTGCGAGAATCTTGTCCTTGAATCTTGGTGCAACGGATAGCGGACGTTTCACATGGTTGGGCGATAGCATGATTATTCTGAATGCCTTGTGTGGCGCTGCCGCCTCGCTCATGATTCGCGGCTTGGGCCAACGTATTGATGTCTTTGTCGGAACAGGCGTGAGTCTGACTATAGGCGGTTTTCTGCTGATAGTGCCGGGCATCCTGTCGGGCGGTCATTTGCCACAAATAACATTTTTAGGTTGCGTCTATCTTCTTTGCCTGATAGGTATCAGCACGTTGGGATTCACGCTATATAACAAATTGCTGACATGCAATCCGGTAGGTAAGGTGGCTATTTACAATTCGCTTATCCCGATTGTCGGCGCGATTACGTCTTGCATTTGTCTGCAAGAACCATTTTATTGGAAATATGCCATTGCGGGTTTTCTGTCGGCTTCGGGCATATTTATTATTAATCGGTATAAAGGTTGATCTTTTATCTCTGTTGTTGTAGACGACAACTATTCAGAATCACATCCTCTATCACTTTAGGGAAATGCGTCATTTCCAACTCATGTTCCTTGGCCGCAATCGTTTCTATTGTGTCCGAAGGTGAAAGAGGCGTCTTATATTGCGCAATGATTTCTCCACCGTCACATTGTTCGGACACCCAATGCACCGTCATTCCTGTTTCCTTTTCACGCGCCATAAATACGGCTTCATGCACATGCCTGCCGTACATACCCTTGCCTCCGAACTTCGGCAAGAGCGAGGGATGAATGTTTATCATCCTCTGTTGATAGGCCTGAATTAAATATGCAGGGAATCATCTGGAGAAAACCGGCCAGCACAATAAACTGTATATTAAAGTTGTGGAGCAACGGCAACACGATTTTCGGATTGCCAAGGTCGGCTTTTTGTAATTACTCTTGTTTCCACCTGCAGGCGTTCTGCCCTTTGAAGCACATAGGCTTGGCTCTTATCGGAAACAACCAAAGCCACCCGAATGGCTTCGGAGTCTTGAAAATAACGAATTATATTCTCACAGTTGGTGCCATTGCCCGAAGCGAAAATAGCCATATTAATTGTTGACATACAGAAAAAGATAAATGAATATTTATAATATAAACTTCAGGCGCACCATAAAATTGCGTGCATATTAAATATTTTTTTGATATCAGTTCAAGTTAAAAGCAGTCGTCGCTCCCCGACGAAGGCTATAAAACACCAAAAGCTGCACTTCCCAACTTTGGGAAATACAGAAATCAGCAAAAGTTGCACTTCCAACTTTGGGAAATACATAAATTAACAAAAGTTGCACTTCCCAACTTTGGGAAATGCAGAAATCAATAATTTAAAGTAACAAATACTTCAAATTATGCATAGGATGAACCTGAGACCAAAAGAAGATTGCATTTCATATTACCGGGGCAATGCTTTTTACAAAAAGATTGTGTAATTTTTGCACAACTTGCTGGAATCATCATTCTCTATCCACTACGATGTTGCAACGAGTAAAAAGTAGTATTTTTAATTTGAATATACAATGAAGAAAATTTTTTCTGGCACTCATGGGTGCCATCGCTTCGCTGAGTAGTTGTAGTCATCAATATATTCAAACGGTTGACGCAGACCAGTTTGAATCTATGCTGTCAGACCATAAAATACAACTGCTCGATGTACGCACGGCAGAGGAGTATGCCGCCGGTTTTATCCCGAATGCTATTAACATAGACGTCAACAAAAAGTGATTTCAAGGAAAAGGCCGAATCTCTCTTCGACAAGCATAAACCCATTGGTATTTATTGTCGTTCGGGTAGACGGAGTCTGGTTGGTGCTGATATCCTTGTCAAGTCGCAGTTTAAGGTTGTCAACCTTCGGGGAGGGAATCATGGAATGGTCTGCCAAGGGCAAAAGCCATCAAGAAATAATTTTGCGAAACCACTATCAGCAAATATTGAATATACAAAAACGGCTTACTTCCAGGTAAGCCGTTTTCTGTCGATAATCTTTATTTCTTTCCCTTTAATTTGGATGATTCCTTCTTTTTCCAGATCTGAAAGAACACGCAGTAATGAAAAATTTCTGAATGCCAAACGAATCCGCAATGGCTTGTCGTGAACGATGCAGATGGATGGTATCAGTGCCTTGTTCGCCCGCTTGTTCCAACAACAGATAAGCTACTTTCTCGCGAACCGTGAACAAACTTAGAACTCGCATTTTTCTGTGTCAAGAAAAACATCTATATTACTTAATACCCGGATATAGTTCATTCGGATTGTTTCATTGACATCGAGCAGGTGCTGAAGGGTGGCTGGGGAAAGCCGCAAGACCGTAACTTCTGTTTCGGTTTCGACACTTACCGGCATTGAATTATCCTTGGCAAAAATAAAAGCGGGCGCAATCAGATTGCCCGGACGCAACCGGCTCACCTCGACTTGTTTGCCCGAAACGGATGACATGCGACAAACAAGGCTGCCCGACAGCATGATATCTGCCCATTTGCAAGGCATACCGGCAAGCGTATATACATCATGGCTGGCAAACTTGACCAGTTTATAATCTAACTCTGCTAATATGAGGGAAATTTGAGCAGGCGACATCCCAACGAACAGAGGACATTTGGAGAGGCTGTCGACTAATTGCTCCGTTGACATACACTTCTTTTTAAGTAATAATCCGTCTGTTTTCTTAAAAACGAACTTTTCTTTTTGGCCCCTTTGCTCTCGTTGCTCATGCGATCAAGGGCTGTTATGACATAGACAGAACGGCCTTGCAAAGCTGACGCGGGACAATTGATACATGGTCTCACTTGTTATTTCTACAATCTTTGAAGGATTGGCCAGGTCAACCGGCTCATTCTTCTCGAATTTATAAACCACGTATTTAGTAGCAATATCATTCCATTTTTGACCTCGTGGAGCAGTCCAAAACAAGACAGGACCATCATCCGTATTGATTAGCTTTATTTTTCGTGGCTTCTTGGGAGCTTTGTCGTCAATAAAAGGCATACGAGGAATCAAAGCCGGATATTTCCAGTAATAATCGCGAAGTGTAGAGCCGATGTTACCGATATTGTCAACCGCGGCTTTTGGCGTACCACAAAACTGTGCCTTGCACGTTTTTCATTTGTTGATGCAAATTGCGCTTTTGCCGGTAGTTGATGGCTGTTAGGGATTAGCCGGGTCTGGGAATTTTGATATTCTAACGATATCTTCGCCGATGAAAAAGCGGACGATTGGAAAGCATGACGATTCCACCAGGTAATCAGTGTTTTGTAGTCTGCAGCCTTGTTGCCTATCTCCCAATAGATTTGGGGTACCGTGTAATCAACCCAGCCTTTGTTAACCCAGAACAGGACATCGGCATAGAGATCGTCATAGTTGGACAGGCCACGTGTGTCGCTGCCATTTACAGGATCCTGTGCTTTATTCCGGTAAATTCCAAATGGCGATACACCGAATTTAACCCAGGGCTTGATAGAATGAATTGTGTCGTTGAGCTGCTTGATAAAAGATTGACATTATCACGTCGCCAATCTGCTATATTTCTAAAAACCATTATTCTGCTGTCTGAATGTTTCTTGATCAGGAATAATTCGTCCTGCAGTAGGATAAGGGTAGAAATAGTCGTCAATATGAAAACCATCAATATCGTACCCAGGATAATATCGGCTGCAACTTGGCAGATATAACGTCTATTCTCTGCAAGTCCGGGATTAAGAATGTATTGCTGGTCGTATTCAAATATATCTTGTGGCCTCGTTACCGCAATATGGTTTGAAGCCAATGAGAGGTTGATTTTGTCTTGGCCCTGTAGGGATTAATCCACGCATGAATTTCCATACCTCGCTTATGGCACTGCTCAACCATCCAGGCTAAAAGGGTCCCAATAGGGAAATGGTGCCCGTCCCTGTTCGCCTGTAAAGGAAACGGCTCCATGGTTCGTACTTGCTGGGATAAAGCGCGTCACACTCAGCCCTAACCTGAAAGATAATCGCATTAACACCATCACGTTGGAGTTCGTTTAATTGTGACGATAAAATAGATTGTGTTTTTCCGTACCTAAACCTTGGAACTGACCATTGACTATTTGAATCCAAGCTCCGCGAAATTCCCGTTTATTCTGTGCTTCAAAATTGGACTGACACAAGGATAAGCAGGACTAAAAGATATTTCTTCATTTCGTTCGTTTTTATTTCGCTACAAAAATAATTATAAATTTTTGGGATTCAGAAAAATCTTATACATTTGTAATTCGATGAACGCACGACCTATACATAACAGATCGCTAACCTTATTGTTGTTAGTAGTCGTTTTGGCAATGCATTTTCTGCCATCGAGATGTATCGAGCGGCCCTGATTCTTTTATGCTCAGTAAGATTCTTAATTATCCCCAACAGGTTGATACGACTGGTAGTCATGGACTCACGACATACGCCTATACTAAATATACTCTGACAATAAGTAAGCGAAACCTGTTGCTTTTTAGCTGTTCCCAATATGTTTTCCGTTGCACATGGGAAGAAACGCAAATACGTTAGAGAAACTTATGAGAAAGTAATCTTCAACGGTGCAAAAAGTATGATACCGAAAAATCCTTGAATTGACAACAATTCCACACCATGAGAAAAAGCATGTCGACCGTTTTAAAATATATGACTCCAAATATCTATGATGAAACGATAATCGACAACAGCCTCTTTTCTCCATTCCACACAAATAATCATAAGTTTTACAAATATAGTATCATATATCTTCCGAATAGAATAGTAAGAGTTACGTTTAAACCTAAATACAAGAACACCCAGTTAGTTGAAGGTCAGGTTATGGCAAACTATGATGATGGTAAAATCATCAGTGCTACATTAAGCGGTGAATATGATATGATCAAGTTCAACATGATTATTTACATGGGTGAAAATGGTATAAAAATCACTTATGCCCAAGGATGTGCGGCTCTTCTGTAATTTTCTTTTTATGGGTAATCATACCAAAAGGTAGTTTCAGAGCTGTATACGATTTGCCTAAAATTAACCGAGACTCATGCGATACTCTTGATGAAATTCACTATATGGAGCAGTTGCGCCCAATAACTTTAAATGCAGAAGAACAGCAGATTCTTGAGCTACATGTGCAGGAAAAGGCAGAGCGTGCGCTCAGACAAGACACCATAAATCGTAAATCATCTAAGTTTTCAACTGTTTTATGGAATATCATTGGCAATAATCTAGTCAACAGAATCAAGAGCCATTTTGGCAATAAGAATCAGGGTTATATCCGCATCAATCCAATTATGAATCCCCTATACATGGAGTATGATCACAAACGAGGATTTACATACAAGATTAACATCAGAACAAAACTATTTGTTCACACTAAATCGGGAATTAAATCTAAGATTTAAAGGTGGATATGCATTTTAAGCAAGAGCAATTCTACTTTAGTATTCCTATATATTTTTATTATAATAAACGTAGGAATGGCTATATAAATATTGAGGTTGGAAATGGGAACTGATTAGAAATCGGATACTCAAAAATAATGCAGAGCAGATTATAGGAGAACAGCTTGATGCTCAAAAATCAACCAATTATACCCAAAGACCCCGTTATCAAAAACTAGAAGATAGAAGAACTTTTTTTAAAAATGCCCATTTTAAAATTGTAAAATAACTATGACATTAGTGATAATTGGAGTTTTTGGCTGGCTTTTGTCTATCATAGCAGATCCGCTGTAGAAAAAGGATTTTTATAAGAAAGCAAAAGCTTCTACTATTTATAAATCCGTAGCACCAAAAGATAGAATGGCAATGGCGTCCAAAAGGATGGGATGGCCCCTATATTACATTGGGCTGGGAACGTGGTATCAAGAAGTTCTTGAATGGGGATATTAATTACGAACAATGGGAATTAGATGGACAATGGATTCTAAAGCTGACAAAACTCGACGCCATTCAGATGCGTATGGGTGCAGGATTTTTTATACACATAAAGAAGGACATGCCTATTTTTTTGGACTATTCTAACTTTAGAGCAAATAATATACCTGGGGGTGGAATGATATTTGAGCTGTGAATTTGAACTTTTGGGCAGAGATGAGTATAATACATCTAACTGGTATATAAGAAGTAACTTGACTTATGAAACTCCTATTTTTATTGTTTCACATCTACCATGGGTCGGTAAATTCGTTGAAATGGAACGGGTCTGCTTGAGCTACTTAAGTGCAAGAAAGCTACACCCCCATCTTGAAATGGGATTAGGATTTACGACCCTGGTTATTCAGTATGGGACTATTTGTAAGCCATAGAAACGGACAGTTCAAAGAATGGGGATGTAAATTTGGTTTTGAATTGTTTTAGACGGTGGTAGTTACCAACAAATGAATTAAGATATGGTAAGTTTAACAAATATATAGAGCCAGTGCAGGTTCGGGCAAAACATTTACGCTAGCTGTAGAGTATATGACTTTGTTAATTAACAATCCTCATGCTTATAAACATATTTTAGCGGTAACCTTTACCAATAAAGCTACCGAAGAGATGAAAACGAGGATTCTTTCACAACTCTACGCCTTAGGATATTTACCAAAAGAAGATACTAATAGTTATCTCGTTACAGATAAAGGCTAAGACAGGATTGGACGACACAACTATCTGCAACCGAGCCAAAACTGCACTACAACTCTACTCCACAATTATAGCTATTTCCGAGTTGAAACAATAGATTCCTTCTTTCAAACCGTACTCAGAAATTTTGGCCCGTGAACTTGAATTGAATGCTAATCTGAACATAGCGCTAAACGATTTACAAGTGAAAGATTTGGCTGTGGACGAAATGATTGAGGAACTCAACGAACATACTCCTGTGCTGCATTGGATTATGGAGTATATATCTGATACGATGCATGATGATAAATCATGGAATGTGATTGGAAAAATAAAAGAGTTCGGAAAAACATTTTTAGAGATGATTACAAGGCTAACGTAACCGCATTAGAGCATATCTTTAAAGATAAAAGATTTCTTTTTATCGCTTTAAAAAAACAACTGAAAGACATTGAAGATCAAGGTTCTCATGCTATTATTGAGCAAGGAAATAGCTTTTTCGTTATACTCGACAAGCACGGAATCTCTACAGATGCTTATTTAAATAATGTCGTTAATTACTTTGCTAAACTGAAAGCCGGTAAATTTCAAGATGTAAATAAACAGGAAATCTACAATAAAAACAATGCAAGTGGCAGCATTAGGGCCTGATGGATGGGTTAGAAAGACAGACAAAGTTAACGGAAACGCAGCCTATGACTTAGCTCAAAAATCAATTAGTCGACTTTTTACAACAAACCGAATTATTAAGAACGCGCAAACTAAGACAGATATTTACTGCGCAGATAATCAGAAAACATATTGATCAGCTACGCCTATTAAAAGCAGATTGAAAATAAAGTAAAAAGAACTGAATAATGATCATAACCGCTTTTTATTAAGTAATACACAAAACCTTGTTGCATGAACTGATAAGACAAAAGTGACTCTCCCTTTGTCTTTGAAAAATAGGAATGCAATTAGAATACATCATGATTGATGAGTTTCAAGACACCAGCAATATCCAATGGGACAACTTTAAAGTGCTACTTCAAGAATGCATGAGTCATGAAAATGCGTTCAACCTGATTGTAGGAGATGTAAAACAAAGCATATATCGCTGGCGAGACGGAAATTGGCGATTGCTCAACAATCTGGAAAAGCAATTCAACAGCAGTCAACTTAATTCACAGACCTTAACGACGAATTATCGTTCTAATAGCAATATTATCCGTTTCAATAACGACTTTTTCTCTTTTGCGAAAGAAGAGGAGTACAAGGCCCTTAAAGCCGACAACCCAGTAGAGGCTGAAGAACTACAGAAAGCCTATGCGGATGTAGTTCAACTGATTCCTGAACGGAACAAAAGAAGAAAGGGGATTGGTTGAAATAAAACTGATAAACAGCAAGTCTGAAGCCTATCATCATGAAATATTAGAACTTGTGGCTAATCAAGTACAGGCTCTCCTTAATGCAGGGATTGCCGAAAACCAAATAGCTATCCTTGTTCGCACAAATCCTATTATTCAGGAAATGGCGATTATTTCATGGAATATATGCCCCATGTGCGGCTTGTCAGCGACGAAGCGTTTCATTTGGATGCTTCATTAGCGGTCAACATCATGATTGATGCCATGCGTGTTATTGTTGACCCGAATAACACCTTGGCCAAAAGCGGCACTTCTATTAAACTATCGCAAAAACATCAAAGGTTTTTGATGCCCCCGTTTTCAGAAATATTAATCAAGGATAAAAGTATAGATAATCAACTGCCTATAGAATTCATAACTCGTTTAGAAACTCTTGCTCTAATGCCTATTATGGAAATGGCAGAAAGCGTGTACCAAATATTTGAACTTTGTCTGTTAGAAAAACAAAGCGCATATATTTGTGCATTCTTCGACCAGTTAGGTGAATATCTGAAAGATAATATAACAGATATAGGCTCATTCTTGAAATATTGGGATGAAGATTTGCATAAAGTGTCTATCAAGAGCAGTGAGCATAATGGAATTCGACTGATTACTCTCCACAAGAGCAAGGGTTTGGAATTTGACAATGTACTCATGCCATTCTGTGACTGGGCCATGGAGAAACAGAATGTTATTTGGTGTAAACCAACTGAAGCTCCTTATAATCAACTCAGTTTAGTCCCTGTTGATTATAACAAATACAAGATGACAAATAGTATATTCGACAAAGACTACAATTTGGAACACTTACAGAATGTGGTGGACAATCTTAATCTGCTTTTATGTTGGTTTTACCCGTGCTAAAAGAAATCTGTTTGTTTATGGACAATACAATAGTAAAGCCGGCAATCGTTCTCAAATACTACAGCAATATATTCAAGATGAAAGTTACACGATAGGAACGCTTGATGTACCATGGCCTAAGTCTGAGCAGAAGGTCACGGCCACAAAGAATGTCTTCGAGTCTACACCCCAAGATATCACCATAAAGATAGAAAACTACAAAACGATAGTTGACTTCAGACAAAGTAATAAAAGTAAAGAGTTTGTTACGGCAGAAACAGGGGATGAGGGGCCACTGAGCAACAACGACAATACATTCAGCTCGGCAATGTATTTCATCATATATTTGCATCCATCCAAACGACTCCAGGATATTCCGAAAATACTTGAAGATTTAGAAAAAGAAGGAGTCCTCTTCGACTATTATTTGACAAAAAGAGAAGTTAATATCTATGCTCAAGAAACGCTTTACTAATAAAGTAGTAAAAGATTGGTTTTCTGACAGATGGGATCTGTTCAATGAATGTCTCGATTCTGCGTTATGATTCTATTACAAACCAAGTAATAGAAAGACGTCCCGACCTGTGTGATGAGTGATGGGAAAAAGGATAATCGTTGTCGATTTTTAAGTTTGGAAAAAGAACGTGAACAATACAAAGACCAAGTGAGAGAGTACATGCTATTGCTTCGAGATATGGGATACCAACAAGTTGAAGGATATCTTTGGTATGTTTATGCAAATCATATAGAGCAAGTATTATGAATACATTTCTACACGATGTCGCTACCGACATCATTCAGATATATGGCACTAACTTATCAAGAATAGCCATCGTTTTTTTCCCAACAAGCGTGCCTCGCTGTTCTTAAATCAGCATCTGGCTAAGTCTGTGGACAAACCATTATGGAGCCCGGCATATATAACTATCAGTGACTTATTCCGCCAACATTCGGCTAAAAACAGTTGCAGATCCGATCAAGTTGATTTGCGACTTGCATAAAAGTTTTAATGAAGTGACGATGTTGAATGAATCACTTGACCATTTTTTTATGGATGGGGGAGAATTATTGTTGTCGGACTTTGATGATATTGATAAAAAAATATGGGAAATCCACAATTGATATTCTCCAATCTGAAAGATATCCATGAGTTAGATAATCTGAGTATTTGACAGAAGAACAAATCGTTGCACTCAAAAAGGTTCTTCAACAATTTTCAGTCAAGAACAAGACTCAGAATTAAAGAAGCGTTTTTACAGTTGTGGAGTAATATAGAGTCAGTTTACAATCATTTTTAGAAAACGACTTACTGAGCAAAATATTGCCTACAGAAGGAATGCTTTTACCGAGAGGTTGCCGAACAACGGAATGTTGATTTCAAGTACGATTTATATATTTTGTTGGATTCAACATGATGCAAAAAGGTGAGAGTTAGCCATCTGTGATAAACTGCAGGCAATGAAGAAGGCTAAATTTTATTGGGATTTTGACCAATATTATATGCCGAAAAAGAATGAAATAGATAAAGAAGCAGGTCGTTATATTGCCTCCTACCTGAGTCACTACCCTAATGAATTTTGAAAAATAATGACTTCAATATATATAACCACTTTGCAGTTCCCAAAGCCATAACTTTTTGTTAGTTCAGCTACGGAAAATATTCAAGGACGCTATGTAAGTCATTGGTTTGCAACAGGAGCAGCGTATGAAAGACGGTGCAAAAGACGGCAATCATTCTGTGTAATGAAAAGCTTATTGCAAACGGTGATTCATAGCTTTGCCACCAACATATTGTGATATCGATGGAGAAAAAGACTTAAAAGTGAATGTTACAACCGAGTTATCCTCTCCGGCAATCTCCTGTTTCGACCTTTGTAAAAACGCTATTTCAGTTTCAGACCGAAGGCTATAAGGCTGAACTTCGGAAATATAGATGGTATTGGGTAAAGAAGGTCTTAGGCCATCCCTACAGCGCATACTTATCAGAGAATGTATATGAATTGTTGATTAAACTAAACAAAAAATCTCGAATTTTACTTCAGGAAGAAGAATTTGGAGAGGATGAGGGCATGAAACTTCTTTTTCAGGCATGAGGAAGGAAATGAGGCAATCTGTAGTTGGATATGCGAAGTGCTACAATATTTAGGGATAGCTGTGGCCAAAGAAACGAATAATCGCCAAGAGGCATTGGACCCCCTTATTGCAAGAGTCTCTCTTTCGGATGTACACGCTGATGAACAGGCTGCTTGCACTCATTAAGTCCGGCGATTTATCTGTAGATGTCATAACTTTACAAAGTCTTTTTGCAACAACTAATCGCTTCAACAGCTATCCCATTCCACGGTGAGCCTATTATCGGAGTACAAGTGATGGGCGTGTTGGAAACCAGAAACTTGGACTTTGAGCATGTTTTGATTCTTTCATGTAACGAAGGGAATATGCCTAAAAGGGGGCTATGACGCTTCGTTTATCCCCACTCTATACGTAAGGCTAATGAACTAACGACCGTCGATAATAAAGTAAATATATACGCATATTATTTTTACAGACTACTCAACGTGCCAAAGATGTAACCATCCTTTATAATAATGCGTGTAACGAAGGGCAAAAGGGAGAAATGAGTCGTTTTATGCTTCAGTTGTTAGTTGAAAGCAATCATTCTATCAAGCGAGAAAATTTGAATGCGGGTCAGACACCATTATCCCTGATAAGTATTGGTATCAAAAAGATGAAAAACGTAATGAAGATTCTCAATGAGATGGAAAAGATATCACCATCGGCATTGGGGGTATATTTAAGGTGCCAGTTACGATTTTATTATCAGTATATTGCCGGGATAAGACAGCCTGACAATCAAGAAAGCGATATCGACAATCGCATTTTTGGTAATATCTTCCATAGGGCGGCAGAATTATTATATTTGCCTTATACCGAGCATAGCAACCGGATAGAATTAGAAGATCTGCAGCGAATCAGAAAGGATGAACTTGCTTTGAAATTGTTGATAGATAGAGCCTTTAAAGAAGAGTTCTTCAATTCATCCGTAAATGAACAAGTTGAATATAATGGGCTACAAACTGATAACTCGACAGGTTATTTTTATCCTATATGAAGAATCTTATTGAACTGGATATGAAGAAAGCTCCCTTCTTTGTAGTCGGAACAGAAAAAGAGATTAATCAGTGGTATGATATAAAAGTTGGTTCTACAGAAAGGAGAATAAATCTTTATGGTAAAATAGACCGATTAGACAGAACGATTCAGGATGAACTGCAGGTTATAGATTATAAAACCGGCCGTGCAAGCAGGAGTATGACTTTCGGTAGTGTAGAAGAAATCTTTATCCCAAAGAATATTGATAAGCATGCTGATTATTATCTTCAAGCCATGCTCTACGCACTCATGGTGAGCGAGGATGATAACATTAATCCAAAAAGAAAGTCGGTCAGCCCTTCGCTACTTTTTCATTCAGAGTACCTTCAACAATGATTATAACCCAATGCTGGCAATTGATAAGAATGCAATTACAGATATTGCGGACTACAGGATATTTTTCACGGGAGAAGTCGTGAAGCTCATCTCAGAAATACTGAATCCCGGCTATAATTTTGAACCAACATCTAGAAACTCACCGCTGCACAAATTGCCCTTTATAGACAAATCTGTAAAAGCTCCGAAAAATGCTGAATCGTAATAAGGTCGTTATGCATAAAATCATCAATACTTTCATGCAACCATGTCGTATGAAACGGAATATGGACGGCATGTGCACCAATCTGCAGGGCAGGAATCACATCGGACTTCAGAGAGTTGCCCACCATCAGTAAATCCTTGGGACACACATGCAAGGTTTCGCATAGATCTTGATATTCAGCAGCCGTTTTATCGGAAGAGATCTTGATATGATGGAAGTATGGGATAAGACCGGAACGTTTTAATTTGTTTTCTTGATCGAGTAATTCTCCCTTTTTGTGAATACTGCCAGTTTTAACTGCGTATGCTTACGAAAAGAACCTCAATGTTTCTTCTACCTCTGGCAGTGGATGTGCAGGAATGTTAAGTAAAGACTTGCCAAGCGCTACGATTTCCGCAATAGCTGATGCAAGAATCTGTCCCCTACTCATTTTGATAGCATTCTCTACCAGCGAAATGGTAAATGCTTTACAGCCATATCCCAACGCTGCCATATTGCCAGTTTCTATATTAAACAGGCTACTCTTAATCTGTTCTTCCGTACCATAAGCAGATAAGATAGAAGCATATTGTACTTCTACTTTGTCAAAATAAGACTGGCAGTCCCACAGTGTATCGTCTGCGTCCAAATGCGATGGCTTTTTATTTTCATCGTAGTTCAGGAACTATTGCCAAATATTCGACATCCTCAGCCGTTTCGTTTACAAAGTGATGTTTGTGTCCCTTGGGGCAATAGTGAACTTGCCCCGCTTCAACTGATTCTTTCTCGCCATTATCATAAAAGGTCATTATACCGTTCACGATATAAATTACTTCACAATTTACATCGTGAAGATGATCACCGCTCGAAGCTCCCGCGCGAGGGACACTCTTCATAATCTTGATGTTGTCATCCACATAGTTGCGCATTCGTAACTCTCCGTCACCACCCTTGAACCCCATAATACAGACTTCGGATTGGTTATTAAAATCTATTACCATAGCCTTTATATATAGTTAGCATTCGCAAAAGTATATAAAATACATGTAGCCACAAAATACTTTTTATTCCAAATCCGGTCTATTTTTGTATACGAATGATATGTCATGATTATTCCAATAAACAACTGGAATAAAAAGGTACACCTCAAAAGAGATGCACCTTTTTATTAATATATCAACTTTGCTTAGACCTTAGAAAGTCACACGCAAACCAATTTGCATTTGCCAGCGGCTATAGATATCACTCTTGTTAGGCGAATAACCGAGGAAGCTATAAGAAGGTGTGTACTTATCCTTGTTAGATGTAAGTTTTTCAACCTTTAAGATAGTTTGGCTATAAGCACTTGCATAGTTTGTTCCCCAATTATGGTTCAACAAGTTAGCAAAATTCAGGATATCCAATGTTAATTCCACTTTTGCTTCCGCGCTCCTTCTGATAATAGAAGCATTGTGCAAGGTGAACATCAAAGCGGTTCTCCCAAGGAGCTGCTGCTTGATTGCGCTCGGAATACTTACCGCGATTGTTTTTTGGCATATTTATTTCCTTCTATCCAGTTACCAAAGGCTGTACGACCATCTTCGGCACGCATGATTATATTACCAGCCTTATCTTTAACATCAACAAATGTCATCTTAGCTAATTCTTCCTTTGTTGGGATATAAAGCAAGGTGTTGCCTTTCTGTGTATCACCATTGAAATCTGCTTTTTCATTCATGGTAAAGCTGTAATGCTGACCGGAAGTGCCGTTATAAGTTACAGAAACATTGGTTGAGAAACGGCCGTTTGAATATTTCGGAGATGAATAAGAAGCAACGGCGAGAACGCGATGAGGAATATCAAACATCGTCTTGGAAAGCTCGTTCTTGTTGTTCGGATTTACGCAATAGTTGTATTTCCAGTTAGAATAAGCTATGGAAGATGTTCCATCAATTACACCATATGAATGGCCAAACGTGTAGCTTGCCATCAAATCGAGTCCCCACGCAAAGCTCTTCTCCAACTTACCACTGATACTATAGCTGTAACCCTTTATTCGTATTCTTCAAGTTTACGATTGCATAATAGTCTCCGGCCTTTGTATCAAAAATAGGTTGTTTCAGAGGCAGGGAACATCTTCGCTGACAGCATATACTTTCTTACCATTATCTTTAATGGCAAGGTTTTCAAACCAGACATTATTCAAAGTCTTGGAATACAAACCTTCTAATGTCATCTTAACGTCACCAGGCAATGTTGTTTCCCAAGCCAAATTGGCACGGAATACCTGTGGGAACTTAAAGCTTCTACCAATTGTGTTGATAGTCGGTTTTGCAGCTTTTCCTGCGGCTGACATCGCTGCGGCGTAAGCATCTACTCCATATTTTGCAAAAGAAGGAATCGTTCCCTTGTCAATGGTAGTACCCTTCATTTCCATACCTGTATTGTTCCATGCATTCGACAACCATACAAAAGGTATACGTCCCGTGAAGAGACCTATACCACCACGAATCAAACTCTTATGGCTGTCATCCATATACCAACGGAAACCAAAGCGAGGAGAAAGCATGAGCTTTGTAGAAGGAAGTTCACCTACCTTCACACCAAAATTCTTTGCATAGTCGCTGGCATTAAATTCAGGATTAGCCGTAGGACTACTCATTGTCATTGGCATGTCCAAACGCAGACCATAGGTAAGATTCAGATTCGTATTTACATCCCACTTATCTTGTACATAAAAACCAAGCTGAGCAGCTTTAACAACTCCGGCCCACTTAGTTGTACCTGTCATATCTACATCAGAATAGTTGTAGACAAATTTCCAAGCCTTATCATTTTTGAAATCATCCAGCGACTTATAATAATAAGCACCAGTAGCAGCTTGGATAAACAGATTCTGCATGCGGTAGAACTCATTGTGTACCGAAAGTTATGCTATGGTTACCGGTAGACCAGGTCAGGTTGTCTTCAAAAGGTGTAGATATTTTGGTCCAGCCTATTAGCACCGGAAGAATATTCTGTGCCAATATAAGCAGACTGTCCTTTCTTGTCTCCAAAACCTTCGATTGTAACGCTGGGAGCACTGTAAGCCACACCGCGATTATCACGAACAAACGTCACGCCCACGCGAGCCTCGTTATAGAGAGCGTCACTCAGGCGAGAGTTCAACTCCGCAACAAAAGAATTTGTATGGTTGTTCATGCGATAACCGCTGTTAGCAAAGTGATAAGCGGTAGCACCTGCGCCATAAACATCCTTGTAAGAGTCATTCAGCTGATAGCGGAAAGTGAATTTATTGTTGGCATCGATATTCCAATCCAAACGGGCCAAAGCTGAAACTGAACGAGTATCGAGGTTGCGACGAGCCTTATTTTCCTCTACGCCAGTGTACTTTTATAGAGATCGATAACCTCTTGGGCCTGCTGTTCTGTAATATAATCAGACTTAAAGCCCGGATAGTAAGTAGATGGATAAGAATTATTCTTATACTCAAAATTAGTAAAGAAGAACACCTTATCTTTTACGAATGCGCCACCCAAAAGATGCGCCGTAAATCTTGGTTGCTTGATCGCCGAGCTTCTGTTTTTTTATCAAGCAGCTGACTCCACGAACCATACATGTTCTCATCTGTATAATAGGTATAGGCAGATGCACGGAACTTGTTGGTACCCTGATTTGGTAATAGCATTGATACCACCACCGGTGAAACCTCCCTGACGCACATCAAATGGCGAAGCTACAACCTGAATCTGCTCAATGGCATCCATTGAAATCGGGTTGGTTCCGGTCTGACCTCCGTTTGTACCCGAACTGGAAAGACCGAATACGTCGTTAGAAACCATACCGTCAATTTGGAAAGAATTGTAACGGTTGTTTGAGCCTGCGATAGAAAGGCCGCCAAGCTTGGAAGAATTTTACCAGTGGAGAGAGTTTGGCCACATCGTAAACATTACGATTGATGGTAGGCGTATTGTCTATCTGCTTCTGATTGAAATTAGAAGAAGCACCCATGCCATTTTTACCGGCAACACCCGACACAATAACTTCGCCCCAAAACCTGAGCATCTTCTTTCAAATCGGCGTTAAGAACCGTATTCTCACCCAAACTCAAAAAAAGATGTTTGAGCGCACATCATTCTTATAACCGATGTAAGAAATCGTAACGGTATAAGGTCCACCGACACGCATTCCTTGAATGGTGAAACGACCACTGCTGTTGGTAACACTGTTGTAAGTGGTTCCAGAAGGTTGGTGAACGACCGTAATCGTTGCGCCAATTACGTCCTCCTTGCCTGCGGTAACCTTACCATTCATACCTGATGTTGTAACTTGAGCCATCATGCTTGCTGCATAAAACAACATGATCGCCATTAAAAAAATGCAATTTCTTTTGCATAGACTTTAACTGAAATTTAATGAATAAATTGAGGGAATAAACCCAGTTAATATGATACGGATGCAAAATTAATTAAAATATTCCCAAAAAGATTGCACGACAATGAAAAACACAAAAATCTATGTGAAATCTTTAGGAATTACACGACTTCATCACGAAACTCCACTCCGCATCGTCCGCACATTGTTTTTGAGAATAAATCGGAGCTTCATTGCCCATGCGCATCGAAAATATGCGACTATCGGAGTGGTTTTTTAAAAACTTATCTCGAGCCGGATAAATTCAAGCAAATATCCTACCTTTTTCACGAAAAATCATCTCAAAAACGATGTTTTTCTTAATAAATTCGCCCTCTTTGTATAATCGCCCGCAGTTTTTATCTACGATGCCGTAGCGGATAAAAACTCTTGTTTCTGACTTGATTTTGATGAGTTTGAACAAAAAGCGGCGTTTCTGGCTAAGATTTATCGGATTTTACAAGAAATAAGAGGCTGATAGCCGAAACGCCACGCATGTGACGTCTAATCTTTCCTAAACCATATTCGGCGTATCTTGCGGCGTATAACAACGCTGTTTAATATCGCAACCAATAGTAACAAGGCCAATCCTACGATGATACTTGGCGACATGGAACTGTCGTTAATGTCGGGCTGAAGCGTCTGAATAATGTCCATATAATAGTTTCGGATTGGCATTAATAAAACGAGTGCGGCTATCAGCACGATGACATTAAGCCCGAATGTAAGCAACTGATAGGGTTTAGCCACGGCCTTCGGACTATATCCAATAAGCAAAAGGTTCTCAAGTTTATCAGAATTTTTTCTGCACCAAGAGATAAATGCTAAGCATCAGAATATAAAAGCTCAATACAGAAATAATAAGACCCACAACCATCACCATCGACACAACAAGTTTAAGGAAATAGATGGATTTCTCGGAGTTCAACTTGTCATCTTCCAATTCATAGCCTTTCTTGTCAAAGTATTTGGAGATTGCCATATCTGAAGGGTTGCCTACTTCAAGAATCAATCGTGTAGGTTCGGAATTCTGATCCGGTGAGAAGTAATGATTGCTCCAATCCATGAACGACTGTGGAACGAGGATGGAAGACAACCTGCTGGAGAAACCGATTACTTTTTCCCTGAAAGCTCTCTTCATGATGATTTCCTTGTATGGACAGACGAAAATCTATCATTCCTACCAGTCCTTCACTTAGTTTAGGGAGACTATGGCTTTGGGGCAAAACCGAAATTATACATCGTCAGGTAGGTTTTCGGCAAGATTATCGGTACGACGCGATCACCCGGCTTGTATTGCCATCGGCTTTTGTCTACATCGACAAAATCATCGGGAATACTTTCAAAGAAAAGCTCTGTATTGGCTATATTCACCGTTGACACTCATGTTGGCCAGAACCTTGTAGTTCGTGCTCGTAAAAACGCCAAGTTTGGTGACAAATTTCTGGCTCTCGAGTTCGTCTGTCTCCGCATGATCAAACTTGTTGGTTCGCTCCCGAGATTGTGCCGGCCGTGCTCACTTTCTTACTGACAATCAGATAGCCTTGCTTCATGAAGCTGTCTTCTGCCGTGAAAACAGGCACGACATCTTGATAAAACTGGTATCCCAAAAAGAACGATAAGCATGCCGAAGAGGTTGGCAAAAAGAAACCGCCCATCTGTGGCAGGCTGATATGCTGTCGCAATAATTTTCCAAACAATATTCATCTTGCGCCCAATTATAATTTTTAACACCTTGTCATACGACAATTCCATGTGCTTACCTATACTCGTGACAATGACACAGCACCCTGTACACGCGCTTCTTTCATAAGAATTTCAGCCATGCTGCACGCATTGTTATCATCTAAATGGCTAATAGGCTCATCCACAACGATAAAGTCGAAAGGTTGAACCAATGCTCTCATCATGGCTACACGCTGCTGCTGACCGAAAGACATAAACCTAACAGGGACATCCAACTTTTTCTGCAATTCCTAATTGTTCAAACCAGCTTTATAATCTCTTGTCGAGACTTAAAATCGGTCAAGCGGTTTTTGATCTGAACATTTTCAAAAGCTGTCAGTTCAGGAAATAATCTGAGTTCTTGAAACAACAAGCTGATATGTTGCTTACGAATATCTATCCAATCATGAATTTTCATTGCCTTGGCAGACTGCATATCGAACAGAATTTGACCACTATAATCATGTCGATAGCCTAGCACATAGCTACAGAAAGTGCTCTTTCCTTTACCGCTATCGGCTTCTAACAAATAAAGTTTATCCTTTTGAAAAACAATCTCCGTATTCCAAATATCAGAACTTAAATGAGTAGTCTGGGCAGAGAACACCTGTGGAACTACGGAACTGAACTTAATTTGATTCATTTATTTTTAATGTATATACAATCGTAGACAAATCTCCAAAGACTGGTTTTAGAAAATCTCTTACTAGTCGGGCTTTATCATTGCTGATTGCGTTTAAATTGATAACCATGGCCACCTTTTTCCCTTTAATCTGCTCCGCAACAGCCGAAGACAAAGGCAAAGAGGCTCTATTCAAAGTCGACTGAGCCAGATTTGCGCTACTACCGCTAAAGAACAGGTTGGCAGGAGAAACGCCGAAATAATAGGATGCGGTGCCACCTTTTATAATAATAAGCATCTTTCTGCCAATCAAGAATTGCGCCTCCGCTCGGGCACGACTTTTTCCAATACGCAACGTCCGTGAGCCACTGCCGACTGCCCAACTGCGCAGCCATAGCCAGCTGTAATTGGTCGTTGGCATAACTTGGTATTTCAATCAGCACATCGCCTTTTAAAACTCTTTAATGATATTGTCCATGTCTATGGCCGCATTGATACCTGCCAATAGCCCCCATTAGCATGGTGTTATTATGAAGGTGATGGATGAATTTAGTTCCATCCACATTCATAAAAATTGAAAAACAGATAAGGTGCGGGCACGTTGTAAAACAAACTTTTTCCGTAATGGAAAAATACTCATTATAAGCCTCTTGCAATGCTTTGTTGACAGATTTATTAAACGAGAAAGTTTCTCCTCTATTGCCAGCATCGCATTGCTGACATTCATCTTTGCGGCAATGAAAATTTGAGATGCGTCAGCGGTCTTCGGTGCTCCCAAAGTAAATGGTGCTATCAATTTATCGGGCAATACCTGTAGCTTTGAGCAACCAGAGACATGGGACTGTCTATGCTGTCGAGTTTGGCAAAAATACGGCTACCGGTTACACCCTGATCTTCATCTTGATTAAGATATTTAGCCATTTGTTGTCGTAATTCTTTTTTTGTCCATCAACCGAAGCCGGGCCCATCAACAGAAAACTCCGATCGTTGAAGCCTACGAGCCAAGTGTCTTTGATTATCGCAAAATGTGCGCCCTGATATTGCTCAATCTGTGAAATGGTCGGTGATTTTTATGCCCTCAAGGAATGAAATGATATCGCCTGCGCTCTTCACCTTGCCACAGAATCCTAGATTACCATCGGGAGATTCAAACAAATAAAACCTTCTTTGAAAAGTCCAAGCCATTCTTTTCTACATACTGTCTGGGAAATAGTTGCATGAATGCCGCAACTTGCTTCATGTCAAGACTAGAAACGTCTATTGACATCAAGGCCTTACTTTCTGCAGGTATGGCATTTAGATAGCCGGAGTCTTGGCAAGAGGTCAAAGTTAATATGGTAATCAGCGTCGCTAAGTAGCCTTTCACAATCAGGTGGAGAATATTTTTCATACGAATTGCTTTTTAAGATTACACATCATGACAGCCATCAAGCCTGCCGTTTCAGTCCGCAAACGACTTTGTCCCAAGGAAATTGGCTTAAATCCACAAGTCATAGCCTCTCTCACTTCTTCAATAGAGAAATCACCTTTTCGGGGCCCACAAGAACTGTCACGGTATTATCCGGTGATAGCATGTCCAGTTCCTTGTATAATTCTGTTTTTAGGAATTTCGTCGTAACAATGGGCTATAAACTTATGTCCTTGTTTGGGAAGCTTCATAAAATTGGAAAAAGTCATAAGCTCGTTGACCTCCGGCATATAGGGCTTGCGACTTTTGTTTCACGGCTGACACAACGACCTTTTCTATGCGGTCACGCCGAATGACTGTACGCTCCGAATAATCACAGCGTAAAAAGATAAGCTATCAAAGCCTATCTCTGTTGCTTTTCAGCCATCCACTCTATCCTGTCGATATTTTTGGTCGGTGCTATGGCCAGTTGTATTTGTCCTTGCCAACTCTTCTTTTGCGGAAAAGCCTCTACTATATGGTAAAGACAATGCTTGTTAGACACCATGTCTACCACAGCTTTGTAGAAAAAGCCCCTTTGCCATCTATTAGGAATATCTCATCATTTTCATGCAGCTGCAAAACCTTCACAGCATGAGCAGCTTCCTCTGTTGGCAGTTCTGTTTCTGTAGAAGCATTGGGCACATAAAAATATCTAACTTCTTTCATTCTTTCGTGAATTAAGTTCATCACGCAACTGCGATGCCAACTCATAATTCTCTCCTCAATAGCCTTTTCCAACGACTTTTTTAATCATCTTGGAAGTTAGAGTGTTAATAGGCAACGCCATTGATTTTGAATGTGCCTGATAAGGAACACTCTGAAAAAAATCATCAATTGGTCATCTATCAAGATAGGTTGTTGAGTAATGACGGAGAGTAACACAGCATCAGTCGCACGCAATTTCACAACATGATCAGTTTGCCCCATACGTAATTCTGCGATATATTCTCCCCCATCAATTGCAGAGATAAATATCTCAAACGGAGGTTCTTGCTCTGGCTGAAATAAGGAAAGCAAAGCCTCGGGCAACAACATGCAACCCTCTATAGACTGTCCCATATCACGCAACTGAATTTGCTGACGACAAACTTGTCACAGACTATATTTAATTGACGCTGCTCGAGGTCATCAAGCAGCGTTATGAGTCCGACTTCATCGACACCAACGACTTCGGAAATTGATTTATAATGTAACTTTATTTTCATTAATATTCTTCTTTGGGCGGAACATAATGCCAAAACTCAAACAAACAATCAAGGCATAACCCGCAAAAATAAACCAGCAGCTTATGCCAGTCTGTTACACCATTAATGGTATGGTCGTTAACGATAGCCTGAGCAGTCAACGTTCCCCACTGTTGCGCCAATACCATTAGTCATTAGCATGAACAATCCTTGAGCGCTAGAACGAAGCGACGGATCGGTAGACTGGTCAACAAACAATGAACCAGAGATATTGAAAAAATCAAAACGCCACGCCATAAACTATCATAGATAAAACAAACATCCAGACGCTCCGCCAGGATTTCCCGTGCCGAAAAAGTCCAAAACGCAATACCCATGCAAGCATAGCTATTAACATAACATTCTTAATGCCAAATCGTTTCATGCAGAACGGAATTAATAGTATGCAACAGGTTTCACTAATCTGGGACAGCGAAATCAAGATATTGGCATGCTGCACGCCAAAAAGTATTAGCATATTCTGGTATATCCTTAAATGAGGTAATGAATGGGTTAGCAAAAACCATTCGTAATTTGCAAACTCACGCCCTAATAACATGGAGAAAATAAAAGAAAATAGCCATTCTCTTCTGTTTAAATAATGCAAAGGCCTGTAGACCAAATGCATCGACCATGCTTTTTCCGGTATCTTTGTTGATTGGGCAATGCGGTAATGAGAAAGTATAAAAGAACAACAGGATACTGATTATCTCCCTGAAGCAACAAATTGTTTTTCGTTGGGCTGAAATCCCATCAGATCGACAACCCACATCATACAGATGAAACCGATGGTGCCAAAAAAACACGAATTGGGGAAAAATCCTTTACGGTGTCCATACTCTGCTTTTTGCCCAAGCCATAATAAGCCACAGAATTGCTCAAAAGCTAAAGTTGGCATATAGAACGCGACACTCAAAAGAATATAATGGGAAGATATAGCTTGTATTGCCCGAGAAGCCTGCATAGGCTGTAGCAAACATACAGAAACCTGCCAAAAGGTGGCAAACACCCAACATGCGTTGAGCCGGAATCAACGATCGGCTGACAATACCAGCCAAAGCTGGCATAAAAATAGAAAACAACACCCTGAATGGCATAAAACCAACCCTATTTGTGAAGCCATTCCAATATTTACCAAATAAGTTCCCATCGATGTCAAGTAAGCGCCCCAGGCTGCAAACTCCAAGAAATTCATGATGGCTAAACGCACTTTTTAGATTCATAGAGGTTCTGATTGATATTATGTAATTTCCTGCAAAATTAATATATTATTAATACTATGCAAAAAATAAATATTCTTTTTATATCTAAAAAGTCGAATCATCAATAATTCAACAAGAAAAGGGAGGTTATCAGAATTATTTATTTAATTTTGTAACATCACAAAAATACAAGTACTGTCCAACTTATGAAACAATTACTTTCCTTTATACTACTATTCATAGCTATAATGAATAATTTGTCTGCTAAAAAGTATGAAAGATTTGTAGCTAACAATGCCCGACTCCATTATTCCATACCTAAGTATCAACGAGCGTCTTCAGCTTATTGATTATAACAATCTATACGTTAAAGCAACCATAACTAATAAGCTGCATGGCGGGTGTAGAATGGATACACTTACCTCCAACTATATGCATGTACACCTAACCCCTAGCTCTTCGATAGAGATGCGACTTTTACCATACGCCAAGAGTGATAGTATCCTCTGCATGGTAAAAACCTATGGTGAAGAAAGTAAAGAGAGTCAGATATTTTTCTACGATCAGAATTGGGACTTGTTGCTCTATCCAAATAGCTGTCCCTGCAGTCCATGACAAGCCTAAACCTTTGACAACAATGTCATCTACCCTTCAGATCCTATAATGACTTGGATGTCTTTAGATATCAACGATGATATATTAGTTATTCATTGGTCAACCACGATGATAGCAGATACAGAAAAAGAAAAGATATAAATACGAATATTTTGCAAACAACTCATTGAAAAATGGAATGACAAAACGTTTAATTAATGTTTAATTATACAATTTTGCAACCCAAAAACTTTGTCTATTCAATCATAAAGACTAAATTTGCAATGTGTTTTTTTCATGGTATTAGATTATTATGTTAATAAAGATTGGTTGTCGTGAGACAATCAATTTTTATCCTTTAATATTGGTCTAACAGTTGGAGCTAAAGCCAAAGGGCTCAGCGGAAGATTGGTGAGGGCAAATGTTTTTGATTACTTTTTCATCATGGACTTATTTAGTCGGTCCTTATATAGTCGTCCTCAGCATAGCTGCTGAGAAGTCATTAGTGCAGACCTCTCGTTTAGCTATTTCGTTTACTATTTTGAGCAGGTCTCAAAAGAGCTCTCATGGCTCTTTTGAAGTTGTACAGCAGCTGCCAATAGTATGTTCACAGCATCCCCATGCCAACCTTTGTAAAAAGTTGCGACCTAAACGATAATCTGATTTCAAGTGTCCGATGGTGGGTTCTATGCCTGCTCGCTTGCAGAATAGTTTGTGTTTCTTCCGCTTCTGATACTTGCTGTCTGAGGGTTGAGAACATCTGGTATTAAAATCTGAGTGCCATTAACCTCTTTCTTCCCCGATAACCCCTGTCGCCTGCCAGCATTTTGATCTTTCTCTGTGTTAGGGCGTTCAACTTGTGCCAACGAGGCTTCTATTGTGTGTCCATTATACTCATTACGAAAAGATTGTACGCCAAGAATAATCCCCGTAGCCGAGCGGATAATGGATACCTTGTTGCCAAATTCGTATTTCTTCTGTTCTTTACCCTTGCTGATGCATTGTACCTCCGGCTCGTGAATAGAATAATTCTTTTTCTCACTATGACGCCGTTGGGATAGAATCGTCCCTCAAATCTCCTCAATCAGCTCAGTGTAACCAGAATGATCTCCTAGATTGCGCTTCAGCTCTCGGACTAATCGGCCTGATATGGTTCGCAATTTCCTATCTGCTCTAACTGCTTTTTGCCGATTCTTGGGATGATTGCGGAAACGCTGGTCTCGATAAATGCGCTTGAGAACAAAAGTATAGCTTTGGCGAAGTGGTAACTCTAATTTGTGGACGATGTCCAGAACCTTACGGATGATCTTTTTATGCAACTTGGCATCTGTAGGGTAGGGTGATATTCTTCTCTTGAACGGTAGAATCAATAAAAAGCTGTCTCATGATGATGCCCATCATTATCTTCGTTATTGATACGAATACTTTCTTGAAGATGATCTCACTCCTTTTTGACAATGCGATTGCGAAAATGTACTAATTCAGAAGAAGCACAGGGTGCATTAGGAATGAACTCTTGCATACCACAAAAGTATTGGTAATAAGCATTTTTCGCTCCATTGCTCCACAACGGATTCATCTGAGAGATTACGAAGGTGTTTGAGAATCACAAGCTCACACGTCAGACGAATGGGGTTAGCAGGCCGACCATTATTCTGACAATACAGAGCAGCGAAGGCTGTTTTCGAATTTTGCCCAATCTATTTTATCGGCTAGTTTATAGAGTGGGTGCGATTGGTTCAGCATGTCGGATAGATTGCTGAAGAAGGATGGCATGCTATGAGGCTTTTAGATCAAAAATCTGCAAAGTTTCGTACCCTAAAAGATAACAAAAACTTGCAGATTTGGTAAAGGATTTAGAGAGATTAAACGCCTATTTAAGGACCGACTAATTAGGTTAATAAATAGAAAAGGGCGCCGAGATGTCGCCATCATGGCCCCAAAAATATCTTTTTTGTGTTTCCGTGTGGGAGTTTAAGACCTAAAATCCTTTTTCATACTTCCGTGTGGAAGTTTAGGATCAGAACCATTTTCTACACTACAGAGCAACTCTGTAAAAGCCAAATTTCATTTTATTGATTTGGAGCTTTTCGCAGCTGATGACATACCATTTTATAATCCATTTGGCCGGTACTGATCTTCATTATTCTTATCCCACAGTCGATATCCGACGCAGTGGCTACCTTTCATCACATACACATAAAAACTAGTAAAAGCCAGGATATACGATGTGTTCTTGCCGGCTGTATTCTGAGGACAAGGCGTACTCGCCCAGTAGACACCATGCTCTCCAATACCTTCAAACCGACCTTCTCCGTACATACCAATCACAGGGAGGTAGAAATAATCACTTAAATTGCTGGGCTTACCCTCAGAGAAAGAGAGAATCGCATCATTAACAAATGTGTCACTTCTGGTATTATCTCTTCCCAGAAAATCTTTGTTAGCGTTATAACGGGAGATTTTACTTCTCTTTTTAAACCACATACCACCCGTGTAGAGATGCCCCATGGTGGCCCATACCGTGGTGTTGTCCCAATGAGGATCACCATATCTTATATACCACAACATTTCGTTGACATTGGGAAGATTCTTGAAGTGTGATGTGGTGGGAAGTACGGCAGGAGCTGTGCCAGTGTCGTCGTCATAACCCAGCAAATCGTTGAAATCACGAGTAGTGTGAGCAGAAGAATGAACTGTGCTTTTTGGGAGCATCGTTATTATTACGTTCATTTTTTAAGGTAGGCTGGGTTGGATTTGCGCTTCCCCATTCGTAACCAGCCCAATAATTTTCTTGTGCATCCCATTGGTAATAGAGGTTGCAAGGATAGGAGGTGACTTGCAAGTCAGTCTCTACCTTTTTGTTTAGGCCGGCAGTAAAAGTTACACTGGGATAAGTTTTGGTAATGATTGCAGTGACTCCGGTTACCATGTCTCGGACGGTGTATTCGATACTTACGTTGTGATATGTACCAGGATTCACGACCATTGTAGCAGTTATAGTGGAATTAGTTCTAGTGCTGGGGACATCGAAGAAACTAGAATTAGAAGCTTCATCTTCTTTAAGATCAAGCTTTACGCTATTAGATGTTGATGCGGGATTGCTCAATGTTCCATCGTCGGCTATATCGAACGTGCCGGTAAGGGCGTCCGATGAGTTATCTGTGAAAACACGAATTTTATGGAGGTTAACGCCAGCGATTACGCTACTATAAGGCATAAAGGTTATGTATGCCGCTTTGTGGTCAAGCGTAAAATGGTATTGATTAGTACCAGCAAGCTTGGTAGCTGTGGCTACGCCGAAATCGCCATCTTCGGCAATATGACTGGCATCGTTAGGGATTAATTGCATCTGGTTTGCTTTGATTGTAATTTTGTCCTTTACTCCATTCTTACCTGTGTAGCGCACGGGGTAAGAATTAGCTGTAAATGTTCCGTTGAACCAAAATTGTGCCTTGGCTACACGCTGAACAGCAGAGGGGTTTGCTGGATTATTTTTCGAGCTTCGAGTCGATATTGTTGCGAGCGTCCTGTATTAACGTTCCGCCGGTGTTGACCCACAGACGGTCGCCCTCAGTCCAATAGAAGTTCAGGCCTGAGCCATCGTATTCGGTCAGTGGTACGCGTTGCATAGTCTTCTTCAACGAAGCTGGTCAACCCCTTGGTGTCCCTGTTCGTGTTCGCTTTTGTTTGTTCGAAGTGTCTTCGCTTGCGCAGCTGGTAAAAAAATACTATGCTGGTGATTGTGACCAGTGATAAAATCTTTGTCTTCATCTTTTGTCTGTTCTTTTTAATTTTAAACGCTTCTTTTAGTTAAATACCTCACTGCCGTGGAGCATCTGCTTCGTAATCTTCATCGAACCAACCTTGCTTGGCATTAAGACCATTTCCATCGTCGCCCGCCTTATTATGTCCTCCGCTATTGGGAGAATGACGTTTCCATCAGTGAGGGAATATCTATATGTATCAATATAGATTTTGGTGAGCAATAAGTTTTTAATTGTTTTTCTTCATAATTTGCATGATTATAATGAATCTTTTTGTCTTATTTTATCTTTTGTTTGTTCGCAAAAAGGCACGAGTTGTTGAACAAAGGGAACTCCGTTGAGCCCTTTGTTTATCGGTGATTACGTGCGCCTCGCGCGCGTACGCAAAAGAAATTTTTGGGGTAGTTAGCGACGGTGCGCCAGTAGAGAGAGAGGGAGTAGCAAAATATTTGAATCTACCAAATAATTCGACCACTTTTTTTACAAGAAAATCGCGATTTTTCTTGCGCCGGCAATATGCCGGTATGAAGGGCGTATTGCGTGGAGAGCGTGTATGTCTCTATCAATCTCAACTTACGTTTTGTTTAAAAATTCATGGGCAAAGGTATGGATTCTTTTTTTGGATAGGGCAAAGAAATATCATGATTTTTGAAGGTTTAACCCAAAAAGCATAAGAAAAACAGGCTTTTTTATTGATTTGTAAAGGCCATATCTGGATTATAAACAGATATGGCCTTTTGTTGTTAAAAAGCAAAAGAAAGATTTGGAGGCTACTGATTATTTATCCAATCTACAATCCATTGTCCCACCTCGATCGTAGCCATACTCGGCACTACCCTCGACTTGAATTTCGGGAGTTCGAACCTTGGCTTCAAGACTTGCGTCGACGGCTTGCCGGATAAGTTGCCCCTCCTTGTTGAGCTTAAAATGCTCCAGTAGCATTGCTCCCGAGAGGATTTGAGCGATAGGATTGGCAAAAATTTTTTTCCTGCGGCCTGTGGCCATGAGCCATGAACCGGCTCAAAAAGTGGTGTATGTTCACCCTAATGATGACGAGGGTTGTAGGCCCATAGATCCGGTAATACAAGAGGTTTCATCGGTAAGGATGTCGCCAAATGTGTTTTCTGTTACAATGATATCAAAATAACGTGGCTCTGTGGAGGACACGCATGGCTGCATTGTCGACAAACATATAATCTGTGGTTACTTCCGGATACAATGGCTCCATTTCTTTCGCGATTTGCCGCCAGAGACGAGAACTTGCCAAAACATTGGCTTTGTCAACAACCGTCAAAATGTTTATTACGTAGCATTGCGTACTCAAAAGCCACTTTTTAAAATGCGTTCCTATTTTCAGGACGTGTGTAAATATCTGTATCGTAAGCCTTGTCGTTATCTTGATATTTCTCACCAAAATACATGCCCCCGGTGAGTTCCCGTATGACGATGAAATCAGCACCTCTCAATAGTTCTTCTTTGAGCGGACTCTTATGAAGGAGGCAATCAAAAGTGACAACCGGTCTGATGTTGGCAAAAGTCCTAGCTTCTTGCGCATGGCAAGGAGCCCCTGTTCGGGACGAACCTTCGCTGTCGGATCATTATCAAATCGCGGGTCACCTATCGCGGCAAATAATACAGCATCGGCTTCCATACAAGTCTGAAACGTTTGATCGGGAAACGGGTCGCCAACTTCCTGAATAGCATGAGCACCACAAATTGCTTCATGATAAATAAACTCGTGATTGAACTTTTTGGCAATAGCCTCAAGAACAGCCAGTCCTTGTTTCATGATTTCCGGACCGATACCATCTCCGGGTAATACAGCGATTGTTAATTTTCATATCTTTTTAGTTTTTTATAATTCTGTGATGTTTACTCTATTACTTGGGATCGCCGGTAGCATTATCTGAATCTATCTGATTAAGCATTTTAAACGTCGCTTTTATCGCAGATTCTGTTTGGTCTGCGTCCAAACCTCTTGTGCGCCATATTCTATTGCCATCGCGCCATGTGATAATTGTCTGCACAAGAGCGTCGGTCCTACCACCCGGTGGAATGCTGACAGCGTAATTGTCAAGTAGCGGGAATTCTTTATTCAGTTTGTCTCTATAAATCTTGTGAAGGGCTTTTACAAAAGCATCATATTGACCATCACCTGTAGAATCTGCGTCATATTCTTGTCCATGAATATTAACTTTGATACTGGCAATCGGTTTGAGTCCATAAGAAGTGGAGACCATATAGCTTACTAATTTGACTTGTTCTTCCTGAATGTTGTGTTTCAATACGTCATTTACGATATATGGAAAGTCCTCCTGTGTAACTAATCTTTCTTATCCCCCAATTCGGTAATCCTTTTTGTGACAGCTTTTGTCTGCTCTGCGGTGAGCTCTAAGCCAAGATCTTCCAGATTTTTTTACGATATTCGCTTTTCCCGAGTTTTTACCTAAGGCATATTTTTCGATGTCTTCCAAAGCGTTCCGGTAAAAGTTTGTTGCAATATAAATTATCTTTATTATCGCCATCCGCATGTACACCGGCAACTTGCGTGAAAACATATTCACCGACTACCGGTGTGTTGGGAGAAACAGGAACGCCACTATAACCTTCTACCAAAATGGCTGATTTCATTTAGACGGTTTTCATGAATGTTGGTTCGGGCATGGTACATGTCTTTTAAAAATAACTTGTACCGAAGCTAATGGAGCATTGCCACAGCGTTCACCAAGCCCATTGACCGTAACGTGAATGCCTTTTGACCCCAGAAAGAACAGCTGCCAAAGAATTGCTGACAGCCAAATCATAGTCATTGTGTGCATGAAAATCAAAATGACAATACGGATAATGCTTGATCATTTTGCGCAGGAATTCTACACACTGCAATGGATGAAGAATACCCTAATGTGTCTGGTAAAAGAATGCGCTGAATCCCTATATCAGATAATGAATCCATAACTTGGAAAACATAGTCCGGGGAATCTTGCATGCCGGACGACCAGTCTTCAAGATACAAATTGACTGTTAATCCCAAGCGATGAGCATATTCTACTTCCTGCCTAACATCCTCAATATGTTCTTCTACGGTTTTGTGCAGTTGTTGGGTGCAATGCTTAAGCGATCCTTTAGCAAGCAAGTTGATTACTTTGCAACCGCAATCATAAATCCAATCAATTGATTGGTGGTGATCAACGAAGCCTAACACCTCTACCCTATCCAATAGATTATGCGCAGCGGCATATTTGCAAATCATCTTGACAGCGTCTTTCTCCCGTCAGACACTCTAGCTGAAGCTACTTCTATGCGATCAACATTCACATCGCTCAGCAACTTACGAGCAATCATCAGCTTTTTCATGGGGCAAAAACGATACGCCACTGGTCTGTTCACCATCGCGAAGCGTACTGTCCATGATTTCTATAGTTACCCTCTGATTCTCCTCATTCAATAACTTTATCTTTTATTTTCAACAAGGAAATCTACATCATCCAGTCCGTTGATTAGACAATGTTTCTTGTAAGAATTAATTTCAAAATGTTTGCTTTCTCCTGTTGACAAGTTGGTTACTGTCTGATTAGGTAGGTCTACTCTGACTTGGGTATGATGATCAGCATCAATACTCGAAAATAGAGACTGCAAGAAAGATTCACTTACAACAACAGGCAAAACAAAGTTATTTAATTCGTTATTCTTGTGGATATCCGCGAAAAAGAACTGATAACCACTCTAAATCCAGCTCCAGCAATAGCCCAAGCGGCATGCTCACGTGACGAGCCGGAACCAAAATTTTTCCCCGGCAATTAATATAACTCCAGAATATGACGGATTGTTCAGGACAAAAATCCTTATTTAATTGTCCATCCGCATTATATCGCCAGTCTCTAAAAAGATTATCTCCCATACCTTTTTTATCTGTAGCTTTCAGAAATCGTGCAGGAATAATCTGATCTGTATCTATATTCTCTAAGGGCAATGGAATACAAGAGGAAGTAATTACATTAAACTTTTTGTTTCATGTGTTGTAATATTAAAGCGTTCTTGGGTCAGTTATCTTACTAGTAATAGCTGCCGCGGCTGCTACCAAAGGGCTGGCTAAAATTGTACGGGCACCAGGACCTTGTCGACCTTCAAAGTTCCGATTACTTTGTTGATACAGAATATTTGCCTGCAGGAATCTTGTCATCATTCATTGCCAAGCAGGCAGAACATCCTGGTTGACGGATTTCAAAACCAGCTTCTGCAAGAATACGATCAAGCCCCTTCTTCTACAATTTGCTTTCTAACAGCCCATGAACCTGGAACAAGCTAAGCCGTTACTCCATTAGCTTTATATTTACCTTTTACAATAGAAGCAAAAGCTCTAAAGTCTTCTATTCTTCCATTGGTACAAGTGCCGAGGAATACATAATCTATGGGATGTCCCAAAAAGTTTCTGCCCCGGTTCGAACCCCATATAATGAAGACCTTTCATAAATGAAGTCCGCCCTCCCTCTTCGATTAAATCCTCTGTAGGAATCCTTTTCTGTAATACCAATCCCCATCCCTGGATTTGTGCCATAGGTTATTCTTGGTTCTATTTCATTGGCATCAAACTTCAACTCTTTATCGAAAACAGCATCTCCGTCGCTCTTTAAGGTCTTCCATTTGGCAATCGCTTTTGTCCCAAGCCCTCTCCTTTAGGAGCATACTCCCGTCCTTTAATATAAGCAAATGTTGTTTCATCCGGAGCTATAAATCCGCCTCTTGCTCCCATTTCGATACTAAGGTTACAGAGTGTAAGGCGTCCTTCCATGCTCATATCGCGAACAACCTGACCTGCATATTCTACAAAATATCCAGTAGCTCCACTCGTAGTCAACTTGCTCATTATAAAAAGTGCAACGTCCTTGGGAGTGACGCCTTCTGATAATTTCCCATGAATATTGATGCGCATGGATTTGGGCTTAGTTTGAAGAATGCACTGGGAGGCCAAAACCATTTCTACCTCCGATGTGCCAACTCCAAACGCAATAGCTCCCATTGCACCATGTGTTGAAGTATGAGAATCTCCACAAACGATAGTCATACCGGGAAGTGATAGGCCTTTTTCAGGCCCAACTACATGGATAATGCCATTATCTTGGCTATTCATTTTTGTATTCTGTTAGGCCGAACTGGGTACAATTTGCATCCAATGTTTCCACACTTTGTTTTCTTCCAATGCTATCTTCGATTGGCTTATCTTGATCATGGGTTGGTATATTATGGTCTGGCATACAGAATACTTGCTTAGGTCTGAAAAACCTGAAGATTGCTGCCTCGCGCAGTCCGTCAAATGCTTGTGGAGATGTAACTTCATGACAGAATAACCGATCTATATAAAGTTGGGTTGGACCATCATTAATAACTTGTACGATATGTTGGTCCCATATTTTTATCAAATAAAGTATTCATGTGAATCTAATTTGTTACACTTTAAATTTATTTATACAATCAATATAGGCTTCTACCGATGCTGTAACGATATCCGTATTTGCTCCAAAACCATAATAGATATGATTGTTGTATTCAACTTGCATGTGGACTTTACCAACATCATCGGATCCTTTATCAATAGCTTGATGGTAAATTCTTTCAATGTCATTTCTTTTACGGATAATTCGCTTCAAAGCTTTAGTAGCCGCATCTACAGGCCCATTACCCGAAGAAGCTTCTTCAAAAACATTGCCCGCTAATGTTAAGCCCTCTATACTTGCAACACTTTTGACACCTTTCCCTGTAGTAACTTGCAGATAATCAAGTTTAACATTATTAGTTTCTGCACCATTGGCTCCGGCAAGAGCAAGAATATCTGCATCAGAAACTTCTTTCTTCTTATCAGCCAGTTCAAGGAACTTCTTATCAAGTTGTCTAACTTGCTCTCGTCATCAACATCAATTCCGTTTACATGTAATCTATATTTCAGCGCAGCCCTTCCCTGAGCGTGCTGTCAATACAATGGAATTATCATCTAATCCTACATCTTTAGGATTAATAATTTCGTATGTCTCGACATTTTTAAGAACACCATCCTGATGAATACCACTTGAGTGAGCAAACGCATTCCTACCAACAATAGCCTTGTTAGGTTGGACAGGCATGTTCATGAGACTTGATACCAAACGACTGATGGGACATATCTTTTCCGTATTGATATCTGTATCTATCCCCTGTCCTTTGTGACACTTTAGTATCATTGCAATCTCTTCCAAAGAGGTGTTACCTGTTCTTTCTCCGATACCATTGACTGTCACCTCAACCTGTCTCGCTCCATTTAAAACTCCTTGAAAATGTATTTGCGGTTGCCATGCCCAAATCATTATGGCAATGTGTCGAGATAATCGCTTTGTTTACGTTACTGACATGCTCCATCAAATATTTAATCTTGGCACCATATTCTTCTGGCAAACAATATCCTGTCGTATCAGGAATATTAATGACTGTGGCTCCCACTTTGATTACCGCTTCAACGACTCTGGCTAAATACTCATTATCTGTACGACCAGCGTCTTCTGCATAAAAATTCTACATCTTCTACATATTGTTTGGCATATCTAACTGCAGCAACTGCCCGCTCTAAGATTTCATCTTGTGTGGAATTGAATTTATACTTAATATGTAAATCACTTGTACCGATTCCTGTATGAATTCTTTTTATGCTTAGCATATTGAAAAAGCTTCTGCAGCGCAATCTATATCTTTTTCGACTGCACGTGTCAGAGCGCAAATAGTTGGCCATGTAACTGCTTTTTTGAAATTTCTATGACAGAGTTGAAATCTCCTGGACTACTGATTGGAAAACCAGCTTCGATAACATCAACGCCCAACTGCTCCAGCGCTTTCGCCACCTGAATCTTTTTCCACTGTATTAAGTTGGCAACCAGGAACTTGCTCACCGTCTCTTAATGTCGTATCAAATACAAATAATCTATCATTCATTGTCCCTAATATTAATTTCTCAACTCTACCGTTCGTTTATAAGCCTCTCATCGAAAAAGCCTTCACACTCGCAGGAAGTGGAAAGGCTCTTCTATGATTAATTTTAAATATTCTCTATATATACCCCATCACTTCCGACAACATTCTGTAGTCGAATTCAGAAATAATATATAGAATACTTAGATTTCTCATAGCCCATCAAATTATGAACTGAGTGCAAAGTTATTAAATTAATATTAATCTACAAACAAATTATAAGTTATTTGGTTAAAAATATTACAATTTGTCGAAGTTACTTTTTGCTTAGAAAGGAACATTACCATCAGATAATGGAATCGGAGGCACTCCGAAAGGCGAGTTCTTCATTCATTTTAGATCCGATAATTTCTCCCTCTGGGCCAGCTCCCATTAGGATGACGGCATTATCTTCTGGATTCTGGAAGCGTGTAAACTCTCCTCTAAACGTTAAGAGTACATCACCTGTTGCACCTTTACGGTGTTTGGCAATAATAATTTGTGCCATTCCATGGAGATCATTACCCTTTTTCATCAGTAAAAATATGGTAGTATTCAGGACGATGAACAAATAAAACCATGTCGGCATCCTGTTCTATGGCTCCTGATTCACGTAAATCGGAAAGTTGCGGACGTTTGCCTTCAAGACTCTTCGCGATTCTCTACCGTACGGTTCAACTGAGACAAAGCCAATATTGGGATATCCAATTCCTTTGCCAGCCCCTTTAATGAGCGTGAAATCGTTGACACCTCTTCTTGGCGGCTTCCAAATTTCATTCCATTTGCATTCATCAACTGCAGATAGTCAATCATGATGATTTTTACTCCTTTTTCTCTCACCAATCGACGGGCTTTAGTCCGTAGTTCAAATACGGACAGACCTGGTGTGTCATCTATATATAAAGGAGTACCAGTCAACTTGCGGAGATTTTTATCCAGCCGCTCCCATTCATCTGGCGTTAACTGGCCGTTGAGAATTTTGTTGCCGGCAATTTCACATGTATTTGAAATCAGTCGATTGACCAACTGTACATTATTCATTTCGAGTGAAAAGAAAGCGATAGGCTCATGATAATCAACGGCTATATTCTTGGCTACACTGAGTGCGAAGGATGTTTTTCCCATGGCAGGGCGTCCGGCAATAATAACCAAGTCGCTCTTTTGCCAGCCAGACGTCATTTCGTCCAGTTTTGTATAGCCGGTAGGAATTCCCGTTAAGCCACCTGAGTTTTTGGGAAGCATTTTGCAAGATTTCCACTGCCTGTTGGATTACAGGATCAATCTGTGTATAATCTTGCTTCATATTTTTGAGAGATCTCAAATAAATTTCCCTCAGCCTCTTGCATCAACTCGTCTACATCGACGGTTTCATCGAATGCTTTTGTTTCTATTCTACTTGAAAAAGCTGATTAACTGTCGAGCTAAATACTCTGCGCAAGAATGTGAGCGTGATATTCTATATGGGCAGAACTGGCTACATGGGATGAAAGTTCTACAACATAAGCCGGGCCACCAATATTCTCTAAGACTCCGTTTTTTTGTAATTGATTGATAACCGTAGCCACATCAACAGGGTTCTCATTAATGTTGAGTGTGCGGATGGCATCATAAATTTTCTGGTTACGCGGCTCGTAAAAGGTTTCTGGAACAAGTAATTCTGAAACCATGGAAAAAGCGTCCTTATCTATCATAAGAGCACCAAGAACGATCTTCTCTATTTCTACGGCTTGTGGCTGCAAAATGGCCATAAGTAGAATCTATTTTTGATATCCTTATTTTTACGAGTAGGAGTAACTTTTGTCGGGCATAATACAACTATTTTTGGTACAAAAATACAAATTAATCTTTAGTATACGCAGGCCATTTTGAAAAATTATCGTATTTTTTTGCAATACATAATTTGTACTATATAATTAATGTAAACAATGATAGCATTTCCTTGTTGTAAAATCAATTTAGGCCTTAATGTTGTAGAAACACGCACAGATGGGTATCACAATATAGAAAACTGTTTTTTATCCCATTCCACTTACAGACGCACTCGAAATTAAGCTGATGAGCGATTTGTTTCCAAGTGAAACTGATTGTGATTTAAAGATTACGGGGAATGCAGTAGATTGTGGCGAACAAGATAATTTGGTAATTAAGGCCTATCAACTCATTAAGGCTGATTTTAAGATACCTCGAATCCATGCACATCTTTATAAACAAATACCTTCACAAGCCGGTCTTGGTGGCGGTTCAGTGATGCAGCCCTTTATGATAAGGCTACTGGATGAGCATTTTAGACTGAATATGGGAATTGCCGAGATGGAACGTTACGCAACAAAAACTTGGAGCAGATTGTCCTTTCTTTATAACAGCCGAACCTTCCTATGCTACAGAAATCGGAAACTTGTTATCCCCTGTCAATCATCTTCATGAGCATTTGAAAGGTTATTACATAGTAATTGTTAAAATCGACATAGCTGTATCCACAGCAGCCGCCTATAAGAAAATTACTCCTAACCATCCGCGGATATGCTGTAAAGATGTTATTACCCAACCTATAGCAGCCTGGCGTGAAGGACTCTGTAACGATTTTTGAAACACCGGCGTTTGAACAATATCCAGAACTATATCAAATCAAGTGTCGTTTATATGATCTGGGGGCTTCTATGCGCAAATGTCGGGTAGCGGAAGTGCGATGTTTGGGATATTCAACATACTTCCCTGACAATATCAGTAACGCTTTTCCAGGGGCACAGATATACAGTTGCCAGTTGTAGCATAAAAAAAGGTTACAACTCAACATTGTAACCTTTTTATACTTAATGATATCAATTAGTCTTTAAAGAAATCTTTTACAGCCTCGTTGGGAACCATTTGCTCATTGAATGCATAAGCACCCGTCTTAGGGCTCTTAATCACCTTAATTACTTTACTATAAGCTCTACCATCTGTAGAACCCTCATGAAGGGTTGCGACCGCTTTTTTTGCCATTATTTAAATCTCCTTATTACTTAATCTCCTTGTGAAGAGTCATCTTCTTAAGGATAGGATTATACTTCATTACTTCAAGACGCTCAGGAGTATTCTTACGATTCTTGGTAGTTACGTAACGACTTGTACCTGGCATACCGCTATTTTTCATTTCGGTGCACTCAAGAATTACCTGCACTCTATTACCTTTTAGCTTTCTTTGCCATGATGATTATTCTCCCTATAACTTTAATGTCTTTCCAATCGCACAACCCTTAGAAACGGCCTGCTTAAGAGCTGCGTCAAGACCAACTTTATTAATAAGACGAAGACCAGCCGCACTGATCTTGAGGCTAATCCAGCATCCTTCTTCTACATAGTAGAACTTCTTGCTGAAGAGGTTTACGTCAAAGCTTCTCTTTGTACGGTGCTTTGAGTGAGACACATTACAACCCTATCTGTGCCTTCTTTCCCGTGATTTGACAAATTTTCGACATTTCTATCTAAATTTTTTTCTAATTCATTAATTGATACCTATTCCAAACAGGGTGCAAAAATTACAAACTTTTTGGAAATACACAAAACTAATCTAATAATAATCAGTGCATTTAAGCTTTTTTTATGCAATTACTCTTCCTTAGATCCCAGTTTTTCTTTAACAAATTCAAGAAGAAGTGACAAGGCTTTTATTGGTTGCTATGGCTAAATTGATATCTCGGCCGAAATCTTCAGTCAGCAAAATAGTCTTGATTTCATCCTTATTGCCGACGGCAATCCAAATCGTACCTACAGGAGATTCTGCTGTTCCCCCGCCTGGGCCTGCTACTCCCGTTGCCGAAACAGCAAAGTCTACATCCATCGCCTCTATAGCTCCCGTCACCATTGCTTTGGCAACATCCTCGCATACAGCTGTTTGCTCTTCTAACACTTGGCAGTCTACGTGCAGAAGCTTTTCTTTGATATCATTAGTATAAGAAACGATGCTTCCCTTAAAATAAGAAGAGGCACCTGGTACGGCAATGATTGCTTCTGCTATACGGCCTCCGGTACAACTTTCTGCGGTTCCCAATGTTTTATGTGTGTCGTAGAGTACTCGTTGTATTTCTCTACTCAGTATTTTTGCTTTCTAATTCCACGTTATTATTACTATAATTTTATTTAAAAGTTACTTTGCTAAATACAGGCTTATCAATAGAACAGAATTCCTGATCTTTAAATTTATAGGTACCAACACAGGCAATCATGGCTGCGTTATCTGTTGTATAGCTGAATTTGGGAATATAGATAGTCCAGCCATACCGTTCTGCATGCTCTTTAAAATGCGTTGCGCAAACCGTTGTTGGCAGAAACTCCTCCGGCCACCGCTACATGCTTTATCTTAGTAGCTTTTACAGCCATACGCAATTTCTTCATCAAGATGTCTACAATCGTATGCTCAAGACTGGCTGCAATATCTGCCTTATGCTTTTCTATAAAGTCAGGATCTTCTGTAGTCCATTTCTTCATATTATAAAAGAAAGGACGTCTTGAGCCCTGAGAATGAATAATCAAATCCTGGAATATGTGGTTCTGAAAATTGATAGGCCAATGGATTTCCTTGCCGTGCAAGCTTATCGATGATGGGACCGCCGGGGTAACCAAGACCCATAACTTTAGAACATTTGTCTATCGCTTCACCAGCTGCGTCGTCTATCGTCTGCCCCAACACTTCTATATCGTTGTGTACATTGACTTTTACAATCTGCGAATTACCTCCACTGACTAAAAGGCAGATGAATGGAAAAGGAGGCATGCGGTTGTCATCATCACTTTCTTTGATGAAATGAGCCATGACATGGCCTTGAAGATGGTTTACGTCAATTAATGGTATCTCCAGACTACGTGCAAAACCCTTTGGCAAAACTGGTACCTACAAGCAGCGATCCCATCAAGCCCGGACCACGCGTAAAAGCAACGGCACTCAGCTGTTCTTTGGTTATTCCTGCCTGTTTTATCGCTTGGTCTACCACAGGAACGATATTCTGCTGGTGAGCACGTGACGCCAATTCTGGAACTACGCCGCCATACGCTTCGTGCACGGCCTGAGATGCCGTAATATTACTTAGCAAGACTCTGTTCTTGAGTATGGCGGCAGAGGTGTCATCACACGACGACTCGATACCCAATATATATATGTCTTGATTTTTCCATCCCTTTCATTGATCAATATGACAAAATCTCAACACCCGTTTCTGTCATAAGAAATGTGTGCTCCCATTGAGCGCTGGGCTTTTCGTCACCGGTAATAATCTCCCAACCATACGGATCATCTGCATCGATATATACTTTCCATGTTCCCATATTGATCATCGGCTCTATGGTAAACACCATACCCGGAACCAGCAGACAACCTGTTCCCTTTGTGCCCAAAATGAACAATATCCGGCTGTTCGTGCATAGCCAATCCCACACCGTGACCGCAAAGATCTCTTACGACACCGTAGTGATATTTCTCCGCGTGCTTCTGTATGGCATGGCCAATATCGCCAACAAAACAGAATGGCTTGGCTGCTTCGGCCCCAATTTCAAGGCATTCTTTGGTGACACGTACCAATTGCTCTTTTCTCAGGCGTTGTCTTACCTCCTACAATAAACATGCGCGACGCATCTCCATAGTAGCCATTAACACACAAGGTCATATCTACATTAACGATATCACCTTCTTTCAGAATATCTTTTTTTCTTGGGGATTCCGTGACAAACGACCTCATTAATACTGGTACAAACGCTTTTCGGAAATCCCTCGTAATTCAGTGTTGCGGATGTTGCGTTATTATCTTTGCAGTACTGCACACAGATGTCATCAATATCCTGTGTCGACATGCCTGGGCGTATCGCCTTTTCGATGGTGTCCAAACATCCTGTGTTTACAGCTCCGGCAATTCTGATACCGGCAATCTGTTCCGGAGTTTTTACCATATCTGCGTGTTGGCACTTCCTTACCCTTGTTCTCCCAATACATTACTTGCTTGTCAAGGTCTGTAAGTGGATGACCGGGCAAGGCGTGCCATCTCTTTTTCTTCAACATCATAAAATCATTGTCTTTAAAACAATGCAAAAAGTACAATATAACATTGAAATGACAAAAATATTGGAAAACTTTAAGCATTTCTATCTGCTGGCATTTCCTCTTTTAACAAGAGAGTTCTTCTTACATTAATAAAGCTAATATTTGGGGTAAGCAGCAACTCCTCAAGGCCTGAAAGCTGTAGATACGGGACGCGGCCGATGTCTTCTCATGCTGTATTTTCTTTCGTTAACAAAGTAAGTTTTTTTCGATGAAATGGTCATTTGTACCACAGCATCCCCCGATGATATTAACGAGTCCCTCTGCGATGAAATCGGCCATTTGCGACGCCACCTGTTTGACAATCTCATTATATTGCCCCATTTCATCGGCAAACCGGCATTCGGATAAACACTAATATAACAAGGTGCTTTGTGGGTCAGTAGCCGAATATAAGGCTTCATCTACAGCACACCATGCGCCGATAGCCACCTTTGCGTTCAGCGTATCAAAAAATGTTTCAATCAACAACAGGTCGACACCGCCATCCATAAAAGCCCCTTGATTTGTTCCGTATAAGCAGTTAACAACTTCGTCATAAGATATGTCACGAACAGCAGGATTACTTACGTCCGACACCATGGAGCAGCTCTTATTCGTAGGCCCCATCGAGCCGGCTACAAAGCGTGGTTGGTCGGCAGTCGGGTATTCCATGGCACATGACTTGGCTAATTGAGTCTCTCAGTGCCATATCATAACGATAAGATTCCAGTTGATAAGTAGCTTGAGAGATTCTTTATGAAGAAAAAGTATTTGTTTCGATAATATCTGTCTCGGCCTGTAGATAGCGGCAATGTATGTTCTGATTATCTCCGGCTGAGTCAGATTGAGCATATCGTAATTACCCGACATCTGACCGGAGATACCAGAAAAGAGACTACTTCGAAACTCCTTTTCGCCCAATCCGTAAGACTGCAGCATCGTCCCCACAGAGTCCATCAAGGAGAAGGATTCTGTGCTTGATTATCTCCCGAGTATCCATTCTTCAGCCGCTTCTCTGTTAGTATCTCTTGATGGCCCTGTCCATCTCTCTCCTATCTTCTTTCTCTTTCAGCGTTTGGCGTTTGTCGAATTCCTTCTTTCCTCTTGCAAGTGCAATGTCAACTTTGGCTCTTCCGTTTTTGTCAATAAACACAAGCGTGGGTACGATTGTAAATCCCACCTGCTTGGTAGCCTCCTTCCAGTTTATGAATTTCGCGGCTTGTAAGTAATAGTTTACGGTCGCGTTTGGCCTCGTGGTTTGAGAAAGAGCCGTAAAAGTACGGGCTTATATTCATTCCCTTTACCCATATTTCGCCTCTGTAGATATAACAAAAGCAGTCTACCAATGACGCCTTTCCCATACGAATCGATTTGATTTCGGTTCCCGTTAAGACGATTCCTGCAGTAAAAGTATCTACAAAAATAATATTCGAAAGAAGCCTTCTTATTTTTGATTTGAACCGGGCTTTTTCTTTCTGATCTCTATCTCTTTCTTTTATTCATTTTTCTTTTGTCAACAATCGCAAAATTATCGATATGATCGTCAATATAGGCTGCTATCATTTGGGTAAATTGCTCTTCGCCTTCAATGAATGCGTCGTCAAAATCGTCAAATTTAGGCATTGCCTCATATAAAGCCATAAATTCTTCATCAGTACAATCTTGTTCTATTTGCTCGTGATGAATGTTATATTGTTTATGGCTCTTGCTTATAATCCGGTAAAGGTCTGTCAGTCCCTCATGCGCGAATAGCTTTATCAAAAAGGATTTCTGTAAATAAACTCGCCATATCCATTGTGAATCAGCTGAATAAAGCCTCCGCTCATAACCTCATCTCTTAGGATGCTGTAGCCCAAAAGCGTTATCTGGTCAGCATTCAACGATTGCATATTATCAGCTGTTAGTTCGCCTCCTATCGCTTTCTTTGATAGCATTTACGAAAGTTTCGACAGTGGCATCCATTCCTGCTGCTGCAGCTTTTACATAGTTCACTATCTTTAATGACAACCTCTAGCATATTAATTAATTATTGTTTTTAGACAAAGTTAAAAGAATAAATCTTAATTGAGCAAAAACGTTTTTGTTTATCTAATGAAAATCTTTGATAAGTGTTTTTGCCTCTGGCAAATAATCTTGTCAAAGCAGAATTAAATTAAGATTTAAAAATTGTCAACTAATTCCTGTATATATTACGCGAGTTCGGGTTAATTAAGTCCTTTTTAAAAGTTGGTAATCCCGTTAGTTTTTACGACTTTTGTAGTTGATTATCAATAACTTACAAGACAACTAAGCGGCTTTTGTCCACTGTGAAATTTTTCGTACAAACCACTCAATTATTTTGCGTCAAGATTTTTGGGTCGCAAATAAGCTACATTTGAGCACTTGTTAAAAACCAACAAGCCACTGACAACCAACGACTCACAACAAACTCCCCGTTTTTTTCGCATCGTCAACAACCGCCTAAAGAGCCATAGCTTTTACAATGTAAAAGGGCTGCTATTAGAGCTAAAAGGGCTGCTTTTTAGAAAGCTGGAAAAGAACAACGAACTTCTAAAAGAAGGTAAAACACTATAAATCAACACGATAGCAAATTATCAAAAACAAGCCGTTTTTTTCGGTCGAAGAATGAAGTTGGTGACTCAGAAGAGAAGGAATCGATGAGTTGATGTAAAGAAAACGGAAGTTTTTAACATTTCAGAATCACCGCTTTCCAAAAATTAAACCCCACGTAGAAAATTGACGCTGCCGAACGTAGAGTTGGTATAAAACCCGGTCTTCGATAATTATAGGTATGAAAGATCGCGCTTGTGCCGGCATACCAACGGGTGTTGTTCCACACAATGCCGAAGCGTCCGACACCATCAAGGTTGAAATTCTTGAGATCGAAATTGCGGAAAATAAAAATTATCACGGTCCAGTTCGCTCTTCGTATGCTTTATAGGCTATCGCCATTGACAAAGAAATGTCGAAGAGAAAGTTGCGTGCAAATACCCAGTTGTAGGCATATCCTGCAGAAACAGAGAAGTCCTTATAGTTCACTTTACTTGCCGTGAGCGAGCTATCGATAGCACTGAATGCGCCTTTCCGGCAACCGCTTGCGCGCCAACTCTGCAAGCCGCTGCCAGTCGACATCGATCTTATGGCTCGAATAGCTTATTCCAAAACAGCGGACTGCCACACGAACGACGCTGCACCGTGCTTTGGCTATAGGCTGCAGGATAAGAAAAACTTGCGATGATTGGTGATGTAATAAAGATTAAATCCTTTGATACTGGCATGAAATCCATCGAAAGGCATGTTCTCAAGAGGCGACATATCGGCATCGTTGCCCGACACAAAGCGGCGCACCCTGATAGTCATTACCCGTCTTCCTGTAAAACAGGTCAATGCCCACTTGGCTGCTATAGAGCGACAACGAAAAATCTTTGCTTGCGCTTACTACTGGTATGTGCCAAATCGATGGTGTAGCCCTAGAAACACCCAACGCCAACCGACGTAGGGCCCTATCTTGTAAGTTGGCTCGGGAGAAAAGGTCACGCTCTGTCCTGTTCGGCTCTGTAAGCGATAGATTTCATAAGATTCGTATTCTGCAGCATGAAAGTGAAATTATAATGCTGCGGTTCTACATAATTGGTATCTACGCGGAGAAATCCTTTACAAACTCGTAAAAGACTGTGAAAGAAGCCATGCCGTGGCTGATCGTGCGAAGTCGAGACCACCGAGATCGAATCTTCACTGGGCCCAAATCAGCGCAGACAGCCCTATCCAAAAACAAAAACAGCACTATTCCTCGCACGTTCATTATTCTTATACCTATTCTATAATTTGAGTCTGACCTTGATTCAACGGAATCAAAAAGTAACTAAAACTTGCCTCAAAATACGATCCATCACCCAGTTGACGGGCGTGGCACTGACGCTGGTGGCCGAACATGAGCCTATGCCTTGCAGGTCTTCGATAACCGATTGAATGATGGGCAGCTGCACATATAGGCGGGTTGGGCACCCGAATACTGTGCGGCCATCACTGGTTATCACCTGTATGGGGGCATAATCGTAAACAGAAAAGGTCAGTGTTCCCTTCTCTCCCACCACTTCTATGCAGTCATCCTTGGCACTCTGGTGGCCTACGAAGCACCAAGAGCCACTACCCGGCAATCCGTTTTCAAATAAAAAGCAAGCACTGATGGAGTCTTCAGCTTTGATAAAGATGGAGCCCGATTGGCACAATAGCCAGTGAGCTCGGGTGATAACGCCAAACAACTCCTGAAGAATATCGTTGATGAGGAGCCAAGTCATAGAAATAGCCACCGCCGGCGATATCGGGCTGCAGTCGCCAAGGCAATGTTGTCGACAGAGAGTGGTCCAAATCGCGCGGTGGAACTGAGAAACGAATCTGTACATTGGTAACGTTGCCGATCACTCCGTCGTCTATAATACGCTTGACTCGCTGAAAATAAGGCAGATAACGACGGTAGTAGGCTACAAAACAAGGCACACCCGTCTTCTGACTGATGCGGTTGATACGGGCACAATCTTCATAGCTTGCTGCTAAGGGCTTTCTACATAAACGGGTTTTTCCAGCCAACATAGCCATAATAGCAAAGGTGGCGTGGCTGCTGGGTGGTGTTGCGATGTAAACGGCGTTGACTTCCGGGTCGTCTATCAGCTCTTGCGCGTCGGTGTACCACTTAGGTATCTGATGGCGCTCCGCATACGAACGCGCCTTAGCCTCGTTCCTACTCATCACGGCTTCTACATGAGAGCCGGGTACTTCGTTAAAAGCCGGGCCCGACTTCTCTCCGTCACCTCGCCACAGCCAATAAACCCCAATTGATTAGCTTCATTTACAAAATTGCTTTGCTATAAAAATCGTTTTCACTTTCATGCAAAGATAATATTATTTTTATTACCTTTTGCAATAAATACCCTACTATTATATATGGAAATAAAGAGCTGAATTTGTCATTTCCTCGCCTACGGTGAGTAAATGTCCTACGACCCACCTACCCGAATTTGCTTTCATCGGCCGATCGAACGTAGGCAAGTCAAGCCTCATCAATATGCTTTGTAACAAAACGACAGTTGGCCAAGACCTCTGCCACACCCGGCAAGACGCTGCTGATTAACCACTTTATCATCAACAATGAATGGTACTTGGTAGACCTGCCCGGCTACGGATTTGCCAAACGTTCAAAGACAGAACGCGTCAAATTGGAACAGATGATACATAGCTATATGCTGCAACGCGAACAGCTTGTCAATCTCTTTCGTACTCATTGACATCCGTCATGAGCAACAGAAAAATTGACCGTGAGTTTGTAGACTGGCTGGGAATGAGTGGCATTCCTTTCTCTATCATCTTCACCAAGGCCGACAAACTGGGACCGGGCAAGGCCAGACAGAATGCGCAGGCATGGCTCGACAAACTGAAAGATGTATGGGAAGAGTTGCCGCCATCATTCATTACATCGTCTGAAAAGAGGGTTGGACGCGACGAGGTATTAGATTATATTGAAAAATTCATATAGAAAGCAATGGCAGTTCCTCACATGGATGTTCAGAACTTGAGCAAGCGTTTTGGTGCTCAGTTCTTTTTAATCATATCAACTTTTCTATCGCCGAAGGCCAGCGTGTAGGTCTGGTGGCACAAAACGGCACCGGCAAGTCGACATTGCTCAGCATCATCACCGGCAAAGAGGGCAAAGACGAAGGTTCTATTATCTTCAAGAACGACCTGCGGCTGGGCTATCTGGAACAAAGTCCGAAGTTTGCACCCGAAGAAACGGTGCTCGAAGCTTGCTTCAATCATGAGGGCGACCCCGAAAAGATACTTAAAGCCAAACAGATTCTGACACAATTACAGATCAAGAATCTGGACAAACAGATGGGACAACTCAGTGGCGGGCAGCAAAACGGGTGGCATTGGCCAATGTTCTGATTACGGAGCCCGACCTGTTTCATCCTCGACGAGCCTACCAACCATTTGGATTTTAGAAATGATTGAATGGCTCGAAGGTTTTCTGAGCCGTGGCAATAAGACGCTGTTCATGGTTACGCACGACCGTTTTTTCCTCGATCGGGTATGCAATCTGATTCTGGAACTCGACAACCAGACCATCTATACCTATCGGGGAAACTACAGTTACTATCTGGAAAAGCGACAGGAGCGCATCGACAATACGAGAGCGGAAATTGCAAGAGCCAACAATCTGTATCGGACGGAACTGAATGGATGCGCCGCATGCCGCAAGCCCTGTGGCCACAAAGCACGCTTATCGTGAAGAAGCGTTCTACGAACTGGAAAGCAAAGCCAAGCAACGAATAGAAGAAAGGCAAATACGGCTGAAAGCAGTAATGTGTATATTGGCTCGAAGATATTCGAATGCCAGTATGTCAGCAAATCGTTCAACGACGGCAACAACGAAACGGGCACCCAACAGGAAACGATTATCCTGAAAGACTTCTACTATAACTTCGCCCTGATTCTGAGAAAAATGGGAATTATCGGTAACAACGGAACGGGCAAATCCACCTTTATTAAAATGTCTGGGGCAGGTGCAGCCCGATAGTGGCTGCTTCGATATTGGCGAAACCGTAAGATTCGCTATTTCTCACAGGAGGGATTGAAGTTCAGAGAAGACCAAAAGGTTATTGATATCATCACCGATATTGCGGATTATATTGATTTGGGCAGCGGCCGACACATGACAGCCAGCCAATTTCTGCAATATTTCGTGTTCTCGCCCGAACAGCAGCACAACTATGTTCTACAAATTGAGCGGCGGTGAGAAACGCAAGCTCTACCTCTGCACCGTGCTGATGCGCAATCCCAACTTCCTTGTGCTGGACGAACTGACCAACGATCTCGACATTCAAACCTTGCAAGTGCTGGAAGAATATCTGCAGGACTTCCCCGGTTGCGTCATCGTCGTGAGCCACGATCGCTATTTTACGGACAAAGTGGTGGACCACCTGCTCGTGTTCAAGGGCGAAGGCGTCGTCAAAGACTTCCTGGCAACTACACACAGTACCGCCAATTCAGCCAACTGCAAAGTAAGGAGAATACCGAAAAAGCCAAAAACAAAGGAAGCTCCCAAGAAAGATTATCACAATGAGACTCAAGCGCAAGATGACTTTTCAAGGAGAAACGAGAGTTTGAACAGCTTGAAAAGATATTGAAACGTTGGAAAAAGAACAGGCAGCCATTGAAAAACGAATTATGTAGTGGCAACCTTTTCGGTAGACGAGTTGACCGAAAAGAGCAAACGACTACCGATTCTTAAAGATGAACTTGATGAGAAAGGAATGAGATGGCTGGAACTTTCTGAGCTCTTTGTAAATTGGGTTAGGAAAAAGCGAATTATTATCGCGCCCTTGCATCTCACAAGATTTTTAAACATTTCCTTCCCCACTCCAAAAACATTCCAGACTTTTTGTACCACATAAAAATAAAAACGGCTCAGCGGAAGATTCGGGTCTGTCCTAAAACCCAGTTGCAAGCCTATACTATTAGGCGCATAATTTCACAAGTCTATATAAAAAGAAAGGAATATCTGTGACTCCTCTGAACTGTGCCCTGAATGCCTTAACCTTAGCATTGAATGACTCAGCATTTGCATTCGTAGCTCTGTTCACAAAGAAATTGAGTATGGTTTGATAATGATTTTCAAACGTGTCAATCACTGTGTAGAAATTGTCCACCCCAGCTCTTCAACCTCATTAAACCATTTTGCCAACTTCAGCCTTGCAGTATCCTTGATGCTCTTGATGTTATAAATATCGGTAAGTTTCATAGCCAAACCATATGCCTTTTTCAGTGTCGGATAATGTTCAAAGATGATTTGTGCCCTGTCTCTGTGCTTCAGTCCACTTGCTCTTGTGCTTGGTCAATATGAACTTTGCTCTGGCAAGCAACTGCTTACGCATGTCACCATTGCTGTATCTAAATGGTATATATTCCTTACCCTTACATTTAGCTTCTTTTATCTCCTGGTTCTCTTCATCTCTTGCCATCCACCGGTAAGCGATACGCATGTCATCCAGAGCATCATAATATAGTTTCTGCACATGAAACCTGTCATTGATAATGAGTGGCTTTTGGGAAAGGCTGCACGGGCTATGCGCATCATCGAAGATGACAAGTCGAGTGTTATCTCCTTGACAATCTCCCGTCTGACTGGTCCATTTTTCTTGAGAACCTGAATGACGTCCTCTGCCTTGGTCCCTTTAACCACAGCTACCAAAGTCCCTTTTCTGCCCTTTCCCGCCTTGTTGGTCAGAAAAGTGTAAACCTCGCCACTGCTTAGACAGGTCTCATCAATACTTAGACTCTCACCTATGTTTTTTTCAAACAATAGCCAGTCTTGAGCATGATCCAGCTGATCCCAGCTACGGTAGTCACTGAAATGTTCCTTGTACTGTGTGGACAACTGCTTGCCATTTACGCCATAGTGCGCACCGATGCTTGCGATGCTCTCTGCTGTGGACTCAATTCTATTCTTTTAAAAAAGAAACGAACTCGGGGGATAGTTTACTGCCCTCGGCCGTCAAGTCATTATATGAATAAGTGAATATCTCTCCGCTGGAACTGTCACGCCACTTGCGACGGCGAACATGGAGGTAGACGGCTTTGACACGAAGAGGAAAGTCCTGAATTACACGCTCGCTGGTAAAGCCATAACTGCTTACAGTGCCAGCTTATGGTCTGACTTTTTCCATAAAGTTGCGCTCGTCAAGCCAAAAGTCAAACTGGCAGGCACTCTCTTGAATATCGACAACATCAAAGTAGTCGGCAAGTACATCTGGAAAGATGCAACGTAATAGTTGGTCACTCTTCATGATGCAAAGGTAATAAATACTTATGAAATTATGCGCTTAATAGTATAGGCTTGCAACTGCGTTTTAGGACTGACCCGAAGATTCGTGGAGGACTGACCCGGAGTAACACGATATTCCAATAAATATAAAAAGAGGCTCTCATTGCAGAGAGCCTCTTACTGGTGACTTCGCTGGATTCAAAACCCGAACCTTCTGATCCGTAGTCAGATGCTCTATTCAGTTGAGCTACGAAGCCAAAAACCATTATTTTATTTTCGCATTTCAAGAAAAGTGACTTCGCTGGGATTCAAACCCGGAACCCTTCTGATCCGTAGTCAGATGCTCTATTCAGTTGAGCTACGAAGCCAAATTTCTGATTTGAGGAATGCAAAGGTAGCTACTTTTTCTGTAACTACCAAATATTTGCACTTATTTTCTTAAATAGTCGCCCCTTAAATAGACATTTAATCACAGTAATTCAGTAAAAATACCTCTCAAATCCTTTGCCAAATCTGCAAGTTTTGTTATCTTTAGGGTGCGAAACTTGCAGATTTTATGATTACAAAAGCCTCATAGCATCGCATCATTCTTCAGCAGTCTATCCGACATGCTGGAACCAATCGCACCCACTCTCCAAACTAGCCGATAAAATAGATTGAGCAAAATTCGACACAGCCTTCGCTGCTCTGTATTGTCAGAATAATGGTCGGCCTGCTAACCCCATTCGTCTGATGTGTGGCTTGTTTATTCTCAAACACCTTCGTAATCTCTCAGATGAATCCGTTGTGGAGCAATGGAGCGAAAAATGCTTATTACCAATACTTTTGTGGTATGCAAGAGTTCGTTCCGAATGCACACCCTGCGCTTCTTCTGAATTGGTACATTTTCGCAATCGTATTGGAGCAAAGGGTGTAGAACTCATCTTCCAAGAAAGTATTCGTATCAATAACGAAGATAATGATGGGCATCATCATGAGACAGCTTTTTATTGCTTTCTACCGTTCAAGAGAAGAATATCACCTACCCTACAGATGCCAAGTTGCATAAAAAGATCATCCGTAAGGTTCTGAATATCGTCCACAAATTAGAGTTACCACTTCGCCAAAGCTATACTTTTGTTCTCAAGCGTATTTATCGAGACCAACGTTTCCGCAATCATCCCAAGAATCGGCAAAAAGCAGTTAGAGCAGATAGGAAATTGCGAACCATATCAGGCCGATTAGTCCGAGAGCTGAAGCGCAATCTAGGAGATCATTCTGGTTACATTGAGCTGATTGAGAGATTTGAGGCGATTCTATCCCAACGGCGTCATAGTGGGAAAAAGATTTATTCTATTCACGAGCCGGAGGTGCAATGCATCAGCAAGGGTAAAGAACATAAGAAGTACGAATTTGGCAACAAGGTATCCATTATCCGCTCGGCTACGGGGATTATTCTTGGCGCACAATCTTTTCGTAATGAATATGATGGACACACGATAGAAGCCTTGTTGGCACAGGTTGAACGCCTGACACAGAGAAAGATCAAAATACTGGTAAGGCGACAAGGGGTATCGGGGAAGAAAGAGGTTAATGGCACTCAGATTTTAATACCTGATGTTTCCAAACCCTCAGACAGCAGGTATCAAAAGCGGAAGAAACACAAACTATTCTGCAAGCGAGCAGGCATAGAATCCACCATCGGACACTTGAAATCAGATCATCGTTTAGGACGCAACTTTTACAAAGGGATTGGTAGGGGATGCTGTGAACATACTATTGGCAGTCGCTGTTACAACTTCAAAAAGAGCCATGAGAGCTCTTTTGAACCAGCTCAAAATGGTAAACGAAATGCTAAACGAGAGGGCTCCATGAATGGCTTCTCGCTTAGCAACGCTTTTTAAGCGGCGACTAAATAAATGTCACACCACACATATGGTGCCGTTCATTTATCCTATCAAATCGACACTGCGCTTGAGAAAACGCGTCCAGAGAAGCACCCTTCAACATTCCATTTTGTAGCAAAAGCCAAGTCTATCAGTTGATGAATGACAGTATTCCCTTGGCATAAGCCGCAAGAATATCGTTCTTCTTGGCACGCCTCGTCCTGCAACGCCTTCTCTGTGTTTGTCAAATCATCTTTCTCCTCCTGCGTAACTTCCTCTGGCTTCTTCTTGTCCTGACTCTGGCGAAGAGCTGCCAAACGAGCCTGTTGTCCCTTGATTTCACTCAAAACGGGCATCAACTGCTCTGCCGTTGCCTTGCCGGCATTTTCGAGCACCTGCTTTTACCAACTTATGATCACTATTGAGCACGATCATATAGCTATCGGGCATTTGGGCATAGAAGTTCATACCGGGCTGGAAGTGGCTCATTTCCTTCATTCGACGCATATACTCGTTCTGCGTAATGACAACCGGTTGAGCCGTCTCACCCAATGCTTCTACCTCCACGCCAAACTCACTTTATCGAGTTTTTGGCATTTGGCTGCGGAACACTTTCTGACAAATTGTCACGCTCATCGTCGGTCAGATTGCTTTACCTTGGCGTCTTCCTTCACGATGAGACGGTCGATAATATCAGAGTCTACGCGAGTGAAGCGGCTCTTCCCAACTTCTGCTCAAGCATGGATGTCATAGGCACATCGAGATCACCATCCATCAACAGAACGCTGTAACCCCTTGTTACGTGCAGCCTCGATATAGCTGTACTGGTCGTCCTTATTCGTGGCGTATAGATAAATCAGGTTGCCATCCTTATCGGTCTGCTCACCTTCGATAAGCGACTTGTACTCCTCAAAGGTAAAAATACTTGCCGTCTACACTCTTCAACAGCGTGAAGTCCTTGGCACGATCATAGAAGTCGGGCTGACAGCATACCATAGTTGATGAAGAGCTTCAGGCTATCCCACTTCTCTTCGTACTGCTTGCGATCTTCCTTAAAAGATACTTTGCAGACGGTCAGACACTTTCTTCGTGATATAAGTGCTGATTTTCTTCACGTTGGCATCGCTCTGCGAGATAACTACGGCTGACGTTCAACGGAATATCGGGCGAATCGATAACACCATGAAGCAGTGTCAGGAACTCGGGCACGATACCTTCCACCTGATCGGTAACGAACACCTGATTGCAATAAAGCTGAATCTTGTTGCGCTGGAGTTCGATGTTGGAATGTACGCGTGGGAAATAGAGAATACCCGTCAGGTTGAACGGATAGTCCACATTCAGGTGTATCCAGAACAACGGCTCGTCCTGCATGGGATAAAAGTGTGCGGTAGAGCTCTTGTAGTCTTCATCTTTCAACGTACTGGGAGCCTTCACCCACAGTGGTTCCACATTATTAATAATATTATCCTCGGCCGTTTCCACTTGCTTGCCGTCCTTCCACTCTGTCTTTTTGCCAAAAGCAACGGTACAATGAGGAACTTGCAATACTTATTAAGCAGTTCTTCAATCTTGTTTTTCTCCAAAAACTCCGCACAATCATCCGAAATATGCAGAACGATATCCGAGCCACGGTCGGTCTTCTCGTCTCGTCAATCTCGAACGATGGACTCCGTCGCAACTCCATTTCACAGCCTGACTGCCTTCCTTGTAGCTACGGGTGATAATTTCCACCTTTATCAGACACCATGAAAGCCGAGTAGAAACCCAGTCCGAAATGACCGATGATGGCATTGGCGTTATCCTTGTATTTATCCAGAAAGTCGGTGACACCCGAGAAAGCAATCTGGTTGATGTACTTGTCTATCTCCTCGGCCGTCATACCAAGACCACGGTCGCTGATCGTCAGGGTCTTGTTTTCCTTATCCAAGCTGATACGAATGGTCAAATCGCCCAGTTCGCCACCAAATTCGCCACGTTCGGCCAATGTTTTTCATCTTCTGTGTCGCGTCAACAGCATTCGATACCATCTCACGCAGGAAGATTTCATGATCAGAATAGAGAAACTTTTTGATAACAGGGAAGATGTTCTCGGTCGTAACCCCAATATTTCCTTTTTGCATAATATTATATGTAAATTATTATTTTCTGCCTCAAAATGTGCAAAAGAGCGTGCCAAAGCAAATAACCCCATAAACAAATGGTCAAAGAAATTAGAAGTGGACAAGCAGAATTATTGAAGGAATGTATCCAACTTCAAGAAGTCTCCATCTCGCCTATAACACATAAACAAATATAGAACAGGTATTTATAAAAACAACAAAAACTTGGCTACGTGCATACTGAATTTGTTTGACAAACAGCTCCAAATGGCTGCATTATTTTGAAAAAAAGTTTGTCTTGGTTCTGAAAAAAAGCTAAAATTTCGACACTTTACCAAACACCTGATTATCAAGCACTTAATTATAAACGCATATTTTTATCACACAAAAATACTCCATTTGCGTCGTAATAGTGGGGTAATTGCAGTGCTTTTAGCATGCAAAAAGTTACTTTTTAGCATGTAAAAGCAGCCCTTTTACATTGTCAAAGCATAGCTTTTGGCAGTCGACCTTCTATTTTTCCTCATCCAAAAGGTTAACTTTAAAACTTTTAACACTTAGAAGGCGTCGTCCAGAAAGCCATTTTTACACCAAAAAAACTTGACAAAATACCCTTTCACGGACTACATTTCTCACCTTATTAATATAGATAAATCATGGAAACAGCACCTATATCGAAAAAAATATTAGTAACTTCGCAGCCAAAAGAATATATTCTATTATAAAACTATGAACATATTAGAGTTAAGTGAACAGGAGATTGTGCGCAGGCAAAGTCTCCAAGAATTGCGCAACATGGGTATCGACCCATATCCTGCAGCTGAGTTTCCCACCAATGCTTTTTCTATTGATATCAAAAGTCTTTATAGTGAAGACGAGAAACGCGAGGTAGTTATTGCCGGCCGCATGATGAGCCGCCGTGTCATGGGTAAGGCCAGTTTTGTGGAACTGCAAGATAGCAAAGGAAGAGTTCAAGTATATATTTCGCGCGACGAAATCTGTCCGGGCGAAGACAAAGACTTATATAACAAAGTATTCAAGAAGCTGCTCGACATCGGTGACTTCATTGGCGTGAAAGGCTTTGTGTTCAAGACGCAGACCGGCGAAATCAGCGTTCACGCGCTGGAACTGATTTTATTGAGCAAGAGTATCAAGCCTCTGCCGATCGTAAAATATAAGGATGGCGTGGCTTTATGATAAGTTTGACGATCCCGAGATGCGGGCTCGCCAGCGCTATATAGACCTTGTGGTGAACGATGGCGTGAAGGACACGTTCCTCAAGCGTGCCACCGTGCTGCGCACGATGCGTAATTTCTTCGACGAACATGGCTATACCGAGGTGGAAACCCCTACCCTGCAGAGTATTCCGGGAGGAGCTTCGGCTCGCCCATTCATCACCCATTTCAACGCGCTCAACGTCGATATGTACATGCGTATCGCCACCGAGCTTTATCTGAAGCGGCTTATCGTGGGCGGCTTTGAGGGCGTTTACGAGATTGGCAAGAACTTCCGCAATGAGGGTATGGACAAGTTCCACAACCCGGAGTTCACCTGTATGGAACTCTACGTGCAGTACAAGGACTACAACTGGATGATGAACTTCACCGAACAACTGCTCGAAACCATCTGTAAGGCCGTAAACAACGGCAGCACAGAAGTTCAGAACGGCGACAATATTATCTCGTTCAAGGCTCCGTTCCGCCGTCTGCCCATCCTCGAAGCTATTATGAACAGACCGGTTTCGACCTCAGCGACAAGAGCGAAGATGAAATTCGTAAGATTGCGATGGTCGATCTGAAGATGGAAACCATCGACGAAAACCTTTGGAAAAAGGCAAGTTGATTGATGAAATCTTCGGCGAGTTCTGCGAAGGAAAGTTCATCCAACCTACCTTCATCACCGACTATCCCGTCGAAATGAGTCCACTCACCAAGATGCACCGCTCGAAAGCCGGACTGACAGAACGCTTCGAGCTGATGGTCAACGGTAAAGAACTGGCCAACGCCTATTCGGAACTCAACGACCCCATCGACCAAGAAGAGCGTTTTAAAGATCAGATGCAGCTGGCCGACAAGGGCGACGACGAGGCCATGGTTATCGACCATGACTTCCTGCGTGCGCTGCAATACGGCATGCCTCCCACGTCGGGTATCGGCATAGGTATCGACCGTTTGTGCATGCTCATGATGGGTAAGGAGTTCATTCAGGAAGTTTTGCTCTTCCCGCAGATGAAGCCTGAGGCCAAAATGCCACAGAGCAGCATCAAGAATGGGCCGAACTCGGCGTGGCCGAAGACTGGGTCTACGTATTGCGCAAGGCCGGTTTCAACCTCATCAGTGATATCAAGGACCAGAAAGCTCAGGGATTGCAGCAGAAGTTGGGCGAGATTGTGAAGAAATACAAGCTCGATTATCAAAAGCCAACTGTAGAAGAGTTCCAAGCTTGGATAGACAAAGCCAATGAATAATTGTGGTAAGATAGCCATCATTGGCGGCGGTTCGTGGGCAACGGTTATCGCTCGATTGTGGTGCGCCATACGCACCACATCGGATGGTATATGAGACGCGACGACCGGATAGCCGAATTCAAGCGCCTCGGACACAATCCGGCCTACTTGATGGCGGCTAATTTTAACGTTGAAGAAATAAATTTTTCAAGCGATCTCAACCGAATTGTTAATGATTACGACACCTTGGTGTTCGTAACTCCATCACCCTACCTGAAGAATCACTTGAAGAAACTCACCACGCCGCTACGTAACAAAAACGTCGTCTCGGCCATCAAGGGTATCGTGCCCGATGAAAACGTGGTGGTTTCGGAATACTTCCATCAGGTATGGGAAGTGCCCTACGACAATATTGCCTGCATCGGTGGCCCGTCCCACTCGGAAGAGGTGGTCATGGAACGTCTCTCCTATCTCACGATTGGCTGTAGCGACATCACGAAGGCACAGGCTTTTTGCCGATATCGTATCGAGCGAATTTATCAAGACCAAGACCTCACCGACATCATTGGCATAGAGTACGCGGTCGTGTTGAAGAATGTCTACGCCATTGCGGCGGGTATAGTGCCACGGTATGAAATACGGCGACAACTCTTGGCTGTGCTCATTGCCAACGCGGCGCAGGAGATGGAACGCTTTTCTCAATGCCGCCTATCCGGCCCAACGCTGTGTCAATGACAGCGTATATCGGCGATTTACTGGTAACATGTTATAGCAATTTCAGCCGCAACCGCACTTTCGGAACGATGATTGGCAAGGGATATTCGGTAAAGAGCGCACAGATAGAGATGGAAATGGTGGCCGAGGGCTACTATGGTACTAAATGTATGAAGGAAATTAATGAACTCATGCAGGTAGACATGCCAATCCTCAATGCCGTTTACAGTATTTTGTACGAACGTCAGGGGGCCATTGCTCGTGATTCCACAACTGGCCAATCGTTTACAATAATCAACCCATGATCCGACAGACGACAGCGTCTTCTCCGGATTATAAATACAAACAACAATGAAAAAGTATCACATTAGACATTACAAAAGCTGAACAGTTTCTACCAAGGGTGCCATAGAGGCATACGAAGCAAAGGTAAAAGACGCGCAGGAAGCATCTTGAAAACGGCACTTGTGCCGGCAATGATTTCTTTGGGTTGGCTGCATTTGCCATCCGGCATTAGCGAGGGATTTCTCAATGAAATACAGGCTGTAGCCGACACGCTGCGCAAGAAATGCGAAGTAATCGTGGTGGCCGGCATCGGCGGTTCCCTACCTTTGCGCACGCGCGGTTATCGAGGCTTTGGGCAACAGCTTCGCATGGCTCATCGATAATCGGAAGAATCCTACGATTCTCTTTGCCGGCAACAACATTGGCGAAGATTATCTTTTCGAGCTGACAACTTACCTGAAAAGATAAGAAGTTTGGCGTTATCAATATTTCAAAGTCAGGGAACTACGACCGAAACCGCACTCACTTTCCGTCTGCTGAAGAAGCAGTGCGAGGCTCAACGTGGTAAGGAAGAGGCACGCGATGTCATCGTTGCCGTTACCGATGCCAAGAAAGGAGCTGCCCGTACTTGTGCCGATAAGGAAGGATATAAAGAGTTTCATCATTCCCGACAATGTGGGCGGACGCTTCTCTGTGCTCACACCCGTAGGCCTGTTGCCGATTGCCTGCGCCGGCTTCGACGTGAAAGCGCTCGTGAAAGGTGCTGCCGACATGGAGAAAGCCTGTGGCAAGGACGTGCCGTTTGCCGAAAAACATGGCTGCGCAATATGCTGCCACACGTCAGGCACTCTATACACAGGCCGGCAAAAGATTGAGATTATAGCCAACTTCCAACCCAAACTCCATTTCATGGCCGAATGGTGGAAGCAGCTTTATGGTGAAAGTGAGGGGTAAGGAACTGAAGGGTATTTTTCCCCGCAGCCTGCGACTTCACAACAGATCTCCACTCAATGGGCCAATGGATTCAGGGAAGGCGAGCGTTCTATCTTTGAAACGGTTATCTCCGTTGAGACACCTCGCCACAAACTGGACTTCCCCCATGACGAAGAAAAATCTGGACGGTCTCAACTTCCTCGAGGGCAAACGCGTGGACGAGGTCAACAAGATGGCCGAGCTGGGCATACGAATGGCGCACGTAGACGGGGCGTTCCCCAACATCCTGATTAACATGCCGGAACCGACCGAGTATTATTTGGGCCAGCTCATCTACTTCTTCGAAAAGGCATGTGGTATCAGCGGCTTGCTTCAGGAGGTGAATCCATTCAACCAACCGGGCGTAGAAGCTATAAGAAAAACATGTTCGCGCTGCTCGACAAGCCCCGGTTACGAGGCTGAAAGCAAAAGCTATACGTGAGAGATTGTAAATCATGCTGAAAGACAAAATCAAACAATACTTAGAAGAACACGGCTTTTGGGCAATTCTGTCCCAAGGCCGTTCTCTTTGATATGGACGGCGTACTCTACGACAGTATGCCCAATCACGCCGTTGCCTGGCAACAAAGCATGGAGCGATTCGGCATCAAAATGACGGCCGAAGATGCCTACGCGACCGAAGGCGCACGCGGAATTGACACGATCCGACATTTCGTAAAAAGCACAGAAAGGACTGGATATTTCGCTGGAAGAAGCGCAGAAAATGTATGATGTCAAGACTCATCTCTTCCATCACATGCCTGAAGCACCAGTCTTCGATGGCGTTATCGAAGTGATGAAACAGGCTTCCCGTCACGGCATGAGTGTCAACGTGGTCACCGGAAGCGGACAGAAACCATTGATCGACAGGCTGATTCGGGACTTCGGAGATTATCTGCCAAAAGACCACATCGTAACAGCATACGACGTGGAACGTGGCAAACCTCATCCAGATCCTTACCTGATGGGCCTTCAGAAGGCTGGCAATCTGCATCCTTGGGAAGCTATTGTCGTTGAAAACGCGCCATTGGGAGTCAGAGCCGGAGCCTCGGCCCACATCTTTACGATAGGTGTCAACAGCGGCCCGCTACCCGATGATACGCTATACGATGCGGGCGCACACGTCGTTTATCAAAAATGACCGAGTTAAGAGATCATTTTCAAGACCTCTTTATATAAATAATAGCTGTAAAACGAATTGGAAAAACAAGATGAAATACTTTATTATCGAGAACAATCAGCAAGCCGGCCCTTCAGTATCTATGAGTTGAAGGACAAGGAATCACTTCCGACACGTTGGTCTGGAGCGAAGGAATGGCCAACTGACGCCGGCATGGCAGAGTGGAAGAACTCAAGAACTTCCTGTTCAACACCCAAGCCACTTTACTCCACCGCCTTTTAACCTCGCAGGAACATGCCGATTCGACCGCCAATGGCTGCCAATCCCTACACGAATCAGCCCCTATCAGAGGCCTCTTCAGCCGCAAAATCCCAAACAAAAGAGATTTTTGGGTAAAAATCATCGGCAGCCCTGTTGGTAATCATCGCATTCCTTTTCGTATTTACAAACCCCTAGCAGCGTGACCATCAGGACGCCATTCAGAACAGCCTGACCGCTTTCGTCAATGAGAATACAGCCGAAACAGAGAACGATCTCTTCTCCGTAGGCATGCAAATGATTAACCGGATGATGACCAAAAGTGTCATCGACGCGCTCAGCGAGACCCTGAATTATCACAACTACGTATTTTTCTCAAAGACAACAGTCACTTGAACGACAAAGGAACATACGGTTTTCGTACGGTATTTTGGGTAAGGTAATCACTTTTGAACAAAGACGATATAACCAAAGCCTAAAAAAGAAGAAAACCAAAAATACTAAACCTACAGAACAAAAACGGAATGATGGATCGTCAAGATGCTGACCGGGAGGATGAAACGGACGTATTGACAGACACTGACAGCGACATTCCTACGGATCAATTCTCTAAAAAGCCAAGAATAAAATTGTCAATTCCATCAGCGACATGGTGAAGAAGAAAGTGGCGGAGAAACCGACAGCGCAACAGAAAAAGGACTCGGCAAAATCATTGACGAAATTCTGAACCTCTTTAGATAGGTCTCGTAACGCTATTCAACAAAAACTTATAAACTTTTTCGAAGTAATAAAAAGAGAATTCTCCACAGCAGAGAATTCTCTTTTTAAATATGTATATATAAGAAAGCTTTAATTATTTTCTGGTCTCAGCTTTCTTACAGTCTCACCGGCACGCCACATTTCCTTATCACGCATTGCTTTCAATTCTGCATTAAGCTTTTCACGATAGTCAGGCTGTGAGTTTCTGTCGATAGAAATCTGAGCTTCATTACCCGTTTTTACGCTTAGATAAAGCCATTCCATAACAGGTTTGATTGCTTCACGGAACTGAGGGGCCCAATCCTGTGCACCACGCTGCGCCGTTGTCGAACAGTTGGCATACATCCAGTCCATTCCATTCGCACCAAACAATGGCATCAAACTCTGTGTAAGTTCCTCAACAGTTTCATTAAATGCTTCTGAAGGAGAATGACCGTGCTCACGAAGAACTTCATATTGTGCTTCTAAAAGTCCTTCAATCACACCCCATCAATGAACCACGCTCACCCGTAAGGTCAGAAGTAGCATCGCGCTGGAATGTGGTTTTAAAAAGATAGCCGGACCCTATACCAATACCAAGGGCTATCGTCTTTTCTTCCGCATGACCGCTAGCGTCTTGATACACAGCATAAGAGCTGTTCAAGCCCCGTCCCTCACAGAACATGGTACGGAGAGATGTACCTGATCCCTTCTGGTGCTACCATAACAACGTCTACGTCCTCAGGAGAAACTACACCTGTACGATCATTCCAATTAATAGCAAAACCATGAGAATAATAAAGTGTTTTACCTACTGTCAAGTATTGCTTTATCATTGGCCACACTGCAATTTGGCCCGCATCAGACAACAACATACACACGATGGAACCACGCTGTGCAGCCTCTTCGATTGAAAAGAGGGTCTTTCCAGGTTCCCATCCGTCAGCTATCGCCTTCTCATACGTCTTACCTTCACGTTGACCGACAATCACATTAAAAGCCATTGTCGCGTAAGTTGCAAGCCCTGTCCCGGTCCTTGAATACCATAAACCGAGAATGGCTATCGTTTCATTTTTCAACACTTCACGAGCTTTTTTTCCAAGGAAAACTCCTTACTGGTGACTACGGTTTCTACAACGCCACCGAAATTCATTTCTTCCATAAGTAAAATATTTGTGTAGCCTCAGAACTGGCTACGGATTGATTATTTCTATAAATCCAATCTGTTTTTGCCAAAACAATCACTTATCAGATTCATCCACCAATTATTCAAAGAAGTAGCTTAGGAATAAAAATGATAACGGATATAAAAATCAACAATTTGTTATGAAAAAAATAAAATACAGCTTCAATCTTTTTATAAAAGCAAGCAAAACTCTAACGACTTCTATCTCTTCGGTTGCCATACAAGATGATTTAGTAATCCGAATCGTATAAGTATCACCTGATTGTAACACATAGAAATTTAACAAATCTCCTGATGGCTTTCCGCTATATAAGCAACATCGATTCGTTTCAAACGATGGGTCTTATAAAAATAATATCAAACAGATCAAGCACATGCTCTATATACTTTACTGAATTGATATGTCCATTGACATCCACATCATTATAATAGGTAGGAATACTTCTTACCAATTTAACTTCCCCGTCTATTTTTACCCGCGAACTTTTACAGATAGGACACGATTTGCCCGTTTCGATATATTCGGCAATTAAACCATTGCGAACCGCCAGAATATCTACCGGTTGTCGGGTATTGGTATCTATCATTGCCCAAATACTACGGCCGTAGCCTAATGGTTGACCATCGGCCGTGGTTACAGCAAAGTTTCGACTTGTAAAAAACCTCATCGCACTTTCAACCCACGTCGCAATCTTGAATTTATCATACGCCTTGGGCATGTGTTTCCATCTCGATAGATAACCGGCTCAACACCCATGTACGATGAACGGAATTGAGATATTCCATGCCATATCCACGTTCGTTACTGTGGTAATCAGCAGTATTGAGCATTGAATTACCCTAAATGTCCCAACATCAACTGATGAGAGAAATCGCAATGAAAAGGTTCTGCATATAAATTCGTACTCACTTATCTTACCAAGTTGCATTCTATAATCCTTTCTCTTGAGTTTCTAAATAATCTGATATCTAGCGACATGTGCAACTTTTTTTATATTCATATTTCTGATATTTTATCTATTGATTAATTCCGCCAACGGGTTGTATATAGTTTTTATCAGTATCCATCATCTTTTCCTAATCTATAAGGTTTGTAACACTACCTTAATTAATATACAAGCGTTAGCTGCATCTCATCAACACTCTTTCCCGGCATGGTCATTGGCACGATGTCCTCATCCTCCTTGATTACACACTCAAGCAGATAAGGACCTTCTGTGTTCAGCATCTGTTCCACTTTCTTTCTCCAAATCATTTCTGTCGACAACCAAATCATAGGGAATACCATAACCTTTGGCTATATCGGCATAACGCGGATTCATCATGTGAGTGAACGAACGACGCCCACCGAACATCAAATCCTGCCACTGTCTGACATTCCCCAGATAATTATTGTTCAAGAGAATCATCTTTACAGGGCCCTGTTGCTCCATAATCGTACCCAACTCCTGAATGCTCATCTAAAAAGCCTCCGTCACCCATAAAGCAACAGATTATACGATCTGGCGAGCCAAAAAGTAGCTCTACAGCCGCAGGAAGACTCGAAACCCATTGTGCCGAAACCGCCACTCGTTACGATAGAACGTTGGGTATGGAACTTGAAATAACGGCTTGAAATCATCTGGTTCTGACCAACATCATTCACCAACACGGCTCGTCCTTCGGTTGCCTCAGCCACCACATTGACCACTTCGCCCATAAGCAGTGGACCTTCCACAGGATGAATGTCGGGCTGAATGACCTGTTCATCCTCCATCTGCTGATAGGTTCGGAAAAGACTCTATCCATTCCGTATGGCTATTTTTCTTCAAAAGACGAGTGATTGCGGGCAACGACATCTTGCAATCACCGATAACAGGCACCTCGCATTTAATGTTTTTGTTAATCTCTGCCCTATCTATATCCAGATGAATGATGTGGGCCTGCTTTGCGTAAGTAGAAGGTGAGCCTGTCACCCGGTCGCTAAAGCGCATGCCTATGGCTATCAGCACGTCACACTCCTGCGTCTTCATGTTAGTTGCGTAACTGCCATGCATACCCAACACTCCCATATTCAGAGGATGATCACTTGACAAAGCCGCCAAACCGAGCAAGGTTCGACCGGCCGGAATATCGGCTTTCTCCAGAAATTCGAGCAACTCATGATGAGCGCCACCCAATTCCACGCCTTGACCGATGAGCGCAAAAGGGCCGCCGGGCCTGATTAATCAGGTCGGCAGCACGCTGAATAACACCCTCGTCCAACTTAGGATAAGGGTCATACGACCGCACACGATCTACCTTAACATCAGTCCACTCACATGTATGCGTCTGCGCGTTTTTAGGAAAATCGAGCACTACCGGACCGGGGCGACCACTGCGTGCGATATAAAACGCACGGCTCACAGCCCACGCCACATCTTCCGATCGCCGTATCTGGTAGGCCCACTTGGTGATAGGCTGAGCCAGACCCACCAAATCCACTTCTTGAAAAGCGTCAGAACCAAGCGCGCCAACATCAACCTGACCGGCTATGACCACCAGTGGCGTCGAATCCATCATCGCGTTGGCCACGCCCGTCAAGGTATTCGTAGCTCCCGGACCGCTCGTCACCAGACACACGCCTACATTGCCGCTGACACGGGCATAGCCCCTGAGCCGCATGCGCCGCAGCCTGTTCATGGCGCACCAAAATATGATTAAAATATTTGTTTTCTCCTCGTGTATAATGATATAATGAGTCGAAAACAGGCATGATAGCTCCCCCAGGATAACCAAATATCGTATTTACCTCTTCAGCCCGCAAAGCCCGCATCAGCGCCTCTGCACCTGTTATGATTTCATTTGCCATAATTCTTTAGTCTATTATTCTTACTCCACCTTTATCCGCTGAACTGACACTCTGCGCATAAGCCCGCAAAGCTTTGCTAACAATCTGTTTCGCTTCAAGGGGTTGCTGCGGACGGGCGTTCAACTCTTCGTCAGACAGCCGCACTTGAAGCAATCGATTGGGAATATCTATCACGATGATATCGCCGTCTTTAATCTTTCCGATATTGCCTCCGGCAGCTGCTTCGGGCGAAATATGACCGATGCTTAATCCCGATGTGCCTCCCGAGAAACGCCCATCCGTGATAAGCGCACACGCTTTACCTAAATGACGGCTTTTGATATAACTGGTCGGATAAAGCATTTCTGCATACGGGCCCACCTTTGGGGGCCTTCGTGCGTAATGACAACACAGTCACCAGCTTTCACTTTGCCACCCAAAATCCCTTCGCACGCGTCATCCTGCGAATCAAAGACCACGGCAGGGCCCTCAAAATGCCAAAGACTTTCATCCACGCCTGCCGTTTTGACAACACAACCATTCTGGGCTATATTACCGAAAAGCACAGCCAAACCACCGTCGCGTGTATAAGCATGTTCTAAATCACGGATGCAACCACCCGCACGATCGGTGTCGAGACTGGGCCAACGAGTATCCTGACTGCCCATCCGGGTCGAGAACCGCCCTCCCGGAGCCGAAGAATAAATACGGCAGGCCTCCGCCTTAGGCTTCTCAACCGTAATGTCGTAATCCTTCATCTGTTCTTCGAGCGTTTTGCCATCAACTCGTTTTACGTTGCCATTAATCAGTCCATCCTTGTTCAATTCGTTTAAAATGCCAAGAATACCACCTGCTCGGTTACATTCCTGCACACTATATTTCTGCGTATTAGGAGACAATTTACATAGGCAAGGAACCTTACGGCTCAACCCTATCTATATCCCTCCATCCCGAAATCGACTTCCCCTTCTTGCGCTACAGACAGCAAATGGAGCACCGTATTGATACTGCCACCCATCGTGATGTCCAAAGTCATGGCATTAAGAAATGCTTGGCGCATAGCAATATTACGAGGCAATACGCTTTCATCCCCATCCTGATAATAGGCAAAAGCATTCTTAACAATCTGCCGGGCCGCTGCCTTGAAGAGTTCTATACGATTAACGTGAGTTGCCAAAATCGTCCCATTACCCGGCAGACTCAAACCGATAGCCTCGGTCAGGGAATTCATTGAGTTTGCCGTGAACATGCCCGAACAACTGCCACAACCCGGACAGGCCATGCGTTCCAGTTCAGATACTTCTTCATCAGACACCGACTCGTCACCACCTTTTAACCATGGCCGTTACCAAGTCGGCATTCTCATTACGCCAACGTCCGGCTTCCATAGGACCGCCAGAGCAAAATACCGTTGAAATATTAAGGCGCATGCTGGCCATCAGCATACCCGGAGTAACTTTATCGCAATTAGAAATGCAGATCATAGCATCGGCCTTGTGCGCGTTCACCATATATTCTACGGAGTCCGCGATAATGTCACGGCTGGGCAAGGAATAAAGCATGCCATCATGCCCCATTGCTATCCCGTCATCAATGGCTATCGTATTGAATTCCGCAGCATAGCATCCCAGCGCTTCTATCTCTTCTTTAACAATCTGTCCGATTTCATGTAGGTGCGTATGACCTGGCACAAACTGCGTAAAAACTATTCACAATCGCAATAATCGGCTTGCCAAATTGTTCCTGTTTCATACCCTGCGGCAACCCAGCGCACGGGCGCCGGCCATCCGTCTGCCTTCCGTACAAACCGCGCTTCTCAACCGATGCTTCATAATTACGATTTTAATCCTTTCTCTATTACACATCTACGAAAATCCGGCAATAGACTTTATATTAGATTACAAAGGTATAGTAAACCCATGATATAACCGACATTTTTATTATAATAATTTACATTTTCATTTCAATCTATCACTATTTTTGCAACAAAATATATCACGATTAGAAACACCAGAAGACACTGTAATAGCTATAAGTTATGCAACTATCACAACAGTTTTTCTATATTTATCTCAAAGCAGATACATGAGAGATTAATGAAAAACAGCATATCACATATCCCAATGGTAATTACCAAAATATTACCACATTTTGGTTGACGTGTACTGAATAAGTTGAGCTAGATTCAAATAGTAAGTCGACACTTTTCGGTGAATAAAGGTTTACAAAATCTATGAAAAACACCGAGGGTTTGCCTCGCGGCGGGGGCTCGCAGCCCCAAGAGCATGACAGAGTGATGATTTTAAATGAAAAAGAGGGAAACCGAAGTTTCCCCAAGATTAATTAACTTTGTATTTGTTATGTATAAACAATTAACCTCGGAGCAAAGATACACAATATCTGTCTTACTCCGGCAAAACCTGCTCTAAAAAGAGATTGCCAAGGCAATAAATGTTCATGTGAGCACGCTGTATCGTGAAGTCAAGCGTAATTCTTCTCCTTACACGGGCAAGTACGGCTACACCGTAGCCCAACGAATCGCCGACAAACGTAAGCTGCGTTATCAAAAGGCCCTGTAAGCTAACGCCGAATGTGCGTACCACAATCATCGGATATTTGAAAAAGGATTGGTCACCCAAGCAGATATCGGGTCGGCTCAAACAATCTGAAAAGGCCTACAGTTTCTCATGAAACCATTTATGAAATACGCTAGTTCGGGTTAATAAAGTCCTTTTTAAAAGTTGGTAATCTCGTTAGTTTTTGTAACTTTATAGTTGAGTATCAATGACTTACAAAGCAACTCAAGCGATGATTACCAAAGACAAAGTTATAGAAATTTTCTGTATTATTGATGAGTTTGACAAGAATTTGAATGCAGAACTGAGTAAAAACCTGTGTTTACCATCCTATAACAACAATGGTAAACGTTGCAGAAATCGTAAGGGAAGGCTTTCTGAAAGTGAAATCATGACGATCCTTGTATACTATCATTTTTAGTACATATCGTAATTTCAAGGAGTATTATCAGAACTATATCCGTGGGTGGCTCAGGCATGAATTCTCTGCAGCCGTGTCCTATAACCGTTTTGTGGAACTCATGCCCCGTGTGTTCTTTAAGATGACGTTATTCATGAAACTCCATGCCTTCAGTCAGTGTACAGGCATAACGTTCGTTGACAGCACGATGATTCCTGTATGTCACAATGTAAGACGGCATTTTAACAAGGTCTTTTGCCGGTCTTGCCAAGAACGGAAAAGGGTACCATGGGCCGAGTGTCATGGATTCAAACTGCATCTGCTTTGTAATGATTCAGGTGAAGTGATAACATTCTGTCTTACAGGTGCAAAACGTAGATGACAGGGACAGCAGAGTATGGACGGTATTTACAAAGGTTCTCTATGGAAAGGTATTTGCTGACAGAGGATACATCAAAACAGGAACTCTTCGAGAGTCTGTTCGGTCAAGGTATTCAACTCGTTCATGGTCTTAAAAGCAAGAATGAAGAATAAACTTATGCCTGTGTGGGACAAGATGATGCTGAGAAAAGATACATCATCGAGTGCCTTAATGAGCTTCTTAAAAACAAAGCGAACCTTGTACACTCACGACACCGATCAATACATAATTTTTATTATGAACTTATGTTCTGCCCTTACTGCATACTGCTTTTTTTGAGAATAAGCCGGAGACACTGCCTGTATATGTGGAAAAAAATCAAGGCTGTTAGAACTGTTCACATACTAAACTTATCCCGAACTGACGATATTAGATTTAAGAGTAATGATATTAAGTTCCAAAGTAAATCATAATACTGCAAAAATTAGCAATAGATAGAGGCATATCGGACTTTTAAATTATTTCTACCCACATTTAAAAATACTTAATCTGTTCATCGGAAAAAGAAAAACTTCTATTTTTTGTAAAATATTTACTACTTGGCTGCAAAAAGGAGTACTTATAAAATATTTAGTATATAACAACTTTGGCAATCCGTCTTACATCAAAGACTTATTAAATGGAGGACAGCTCAAGCTATCATGTATGAAGACAAACTTACAGATTTCTATAGTTGAGCTTCTTAACGAAAGTGTATTAGGTCTCCATATGCATTTACCCCTCAATATAGATAATGCATTTAACTCTCTGCTCCATGAAAGACAATCATAATGAATGTATCACGCAATTAAAGGAAGGTTCTTATAAAAGCTTTCTCAGAGTTGTATATGCACTATTCGAACAAATTGTATAGTTTTATATTTGCTGCAGACCAAAAACAAGATTCTTTCAGAGGATATTGTTCAAGAAACATTCCTAAAATTATGGAGTATACGTGAACAATTAGATTATTATGGGAATGTTAATGCACTAATTTTTACGATAGCTCGAAACCTAATAATTGACGCCTTTAGAAAACAATTAGAGCAGATTGACTTTGAGGATTATCACCAAGTATGCGAGAGTCTCTCCATTCCCCACACCCGAAGAGCAAGTTGATTATCATGAATTTGCAGATCGTTTGCTACAAACTAAAAACTTTTATCGAAGCGGGCTTGTCAAATTTTTGAGATGAGTCGCGAAAAAGAGATGTCAACCCAAAGATTGCCGACTCTTTGAATTTATCTTTACAAACAGTAAGGAACTACCTAACATCAACATTAAAGATTATCAGAAAAGAATTGAATAAGTAGCAACACTTTTTCTTTTTATATTATAGTCCGGTAAAACTTAAATTGTATAAAATTCATTATGGATTTTTTTCTACTTAATGCGAGTTTGATAAATTCAGGACAAAGTAAACAGAGACCTCTACAAAACTCTTAGTTTAGGAACTTGCTTATATCATTATTTTTCGTACCTTTATAGTATGAAACAGCAACTCTCCTCTCTCAGCTTTGCCGACCTATTAGTCGGTCAGCGTAAGGTCAAGCAGACCTTCTTTTCTCAGATAGACAAAATTATCGATTGGAATCCAATCCGTGGTATTATTGAAATCGCCTACACTAAAGGTAACAAGACAACTGGTCGTCCGAGCTATGATAGTCTTGTGCTATTCAAAACCGAACTTCTCCGTACTTGGTATGGTCTTAGTGATGGTGAGGTTGAGGAGCAGGTTAACGATCGTTTGTCTTTCAGCCGCTTTGTAGGACTGGGCTTGGAAGATGCTGCTCCTGACAGTACGACGGTATGTCGTTTCCGTAACATTCTTGTAGAGGCAGACCTTTATGATATGGTACTGAATGAGATTAACCGTCAGTTAAAGCAACAAGGTGTTATTGTCAGACGTGGGGCTATCGTCGATGCCAGCATTACCGATAGTCCTCGTCGTCCACGTGGTCGTAAGGAGTATGAGATAGTTGAGGACAGAGATGAAGAAACGGGTAAATTAAAATCCGAGAAAGCTATGCTCAAGGGAGAAACTCAAGCCCAATGTGGACGGAGAGGCACGCTGGATCAAGAAAATGGGAAGGCTCCACTTTGGATACAAACGGCATTCAGTTACAGATGAAAATGGATTGGTTCTTGCAGAGGAGACTACCGCAGCTAATGAGAGCGACATCAAGCATTTGAAACGCCCCTGAAAAAAAGCAAATCTTCCGAAAAAGACTCTCGTATATGCTGATAAGGGTTATGACTCGGCAGAAAACAAGGAGACACTTGCTCGAATGAAACTAAAAAGTCGCATTATGCACAAAGGAACAAGGGCGCATAAGATTACAGAAAGGAGAAACGCATCAATGTGGCTATCAGTAAAATTAGGTACAGGGTGGAACGCACTTTTTGGTTCCATACACAGATGGTTTAGGGGGAGGTACTGGCAAGATATGTAGGACTTGCCAAAACACATGCACAGCATATTATGGAGGCTGTTGCCTACAACTTATATCGAACGCCAGGGATAATTGTGTCCAATGCTCTCAAATAAAAGAAAATTGGACACAAATATAGATGATAATAATCGTTTTACGGCATCAATTATACCAATAAACACGTTGGAATATGCTTCTAAACACAACTAAATGGGAATTTTTCTATATATGAAGGTTTTGCAGAGGTCTCAAACAGTGTGTCGATAGCTCTTTTTATATTAATACCGCTTTCTTTGGAAACAGATAATAGACTACTATGAAGCCTTATAAGTTGACATTGTAATCTGAATATTGTTAGTTGCTATGTTTTACTCGTTTGGCATGGGACTAATTAAGCTTTGTCACTACCATTTTTGGAAAGAATCAATATAATGACGGCAACCAAAATCAAGAGGATTCCAGCGGCCAGTCTGAATGAGAAGCTTTCGCCAAAAATGCACACGCCGATAAAGACGGCCGTAACGGGTTCGAGAGCTCCCATGATGGCAGAGGGTGTACTACCGATATTCTTAATGGCTATGGTCATGAAGAACAAGCTCAACACCGTGGGGAGTAAAGCCAGCTGAAAAGCGTTGGCCCATTGTGAGACTGTAACCAAAAGTTGCAGCGTATCGCCCGAAATCCAAGTAAAAGCGAGGATGCACAGCAGACTGAACAGGACAATCCAGAACGTGAATTTCAACGATGAATATTCGGTTTTTAAAACGGTTGACACCGATGATATAGAAGGCATAAAGCAAAGAAGACTGCAATACCAGACTGACTCCGACCGACGAGGCGTACCGGAACCATCACTTCGATAAAGCAAGCCGATACCGGAGATGGCCATGATGATGGAGAACGTCGTGCCCCAAGTAATCCGTTCATGAAAGAAAGCGACCATCAGCACCGCTGTCATAATGGGATAACAGAAAAGGATGGTACTGGCAATGCCCGCGTCCATGTGCCGGAAACTGAGATAAAGCGTGACAGACGACATGGCGAAGAAAGCGCCAAGTACCGAAAAAGCGGATGGCATGGCCCAGTTTTATACGGAAATTTTCGCCTTTTGGCCACCATCCAAAGCGCAAAAATAGCGACAGCCAACGCGTAGCGATAAAATAAAACGGAACTTGGAGTAATGTCATCTTGATAGAGATTGAGCGTACCAAGAGGATTGGTGCCATAGAAAACAGCGGCTAAAATACCGGCCACAAAGCCTTTTACCTTAGAATTCATCTGCATTTGGGTTTTTGAATGCAAAAAGTAGTAAAACTTTAAGTCTCAACTAATGGCTTTTGGAGAAAAAGTTGCTATCTTTGCAATAGATGTGTAAACGAACCAAAACCCGTATGAAACAAATTAAGAACGAGCTGCTCACGGTTGAGATATCGAGACATGGAGCCGAATTGCAAAGCATTAAAGATTGCGAAGGACAAGAGTATCTGTGGGACGGAGACGCTGACTATTGGGGCCGCAAGTCGCCCATTCTCTTCCCTATCGTATGTGGATTATGGAAAAATACTTTTTCGTATCAACGGAAAAGAGTATCGGATGAACCGGCATGGGTTTGCGCGCGACGCCGACTTTACGGTGATGGCAGAAAGTGAGAATAAGGTGGTACTGGCCCTCCACGACACTGCCGAGACCTACAAGATATATCCTTTTCCACTTCAATCTGGCTGTCAGCTACAGGCTAAACGGTAATAAGATTCACGTAGTTTGGCACGTGGAGAATACGGACAGCAAGGATATATTCTTCCAAATCGGCGGTCATCCGGCCTTCGCGGTGCCCGGTTGCGGGAAGGAGAGCCGATGAAAGCCAAGCTAAAGTTGGACGAGGCCGAACCAATGCGTGTTTTCGGCAACATGGAAGGTTGTCTGAAACCGGGCTATCATAAAGTGGAGACCGACAACGGCACATGGAATGTGGATGAAGAGACGTTCAAGGACGATGCCGTTATCTTTGACCACCAACAGCTGAAACACATAGAACTGCTCGACGAAAACGATTATCCCATCGTGAGCGTCGACTTCAAGAGTCCAGCCGTAGGCATTTGGAACCCCGCAGGCAAACACGCGCCTTTCATCTGCATCGAACCCTTGGTATGGCATTCACGACTGGGCTGAATTTGAAGGGAGTTTAAAGACAAATACCTTACGAACAAACTCCCAGCCGGGAGCCTCATTTATGAGTGAATATACAATTACAATCGGGAAACAAGACTAAGCAAAAACAAACTCAATGGATTCAACAGCAAAGAAAGAACAGATACTAATCAGCATCACCGGACAGGACCGTCCCGGACTGACCGCGTCGGTCATGACGATTCTCTCCAGATATAATACGCAGATTCTCGACATCGGTCAGGCCGATATTCATAACCTTGTCGCTCGGAATCCCTCGTCAGAATGGACGAAAGTTATTCCGGACAGGTGATGAAAGAACTGCTTTTCAAAGCTACCGAACTGGTGTTAACATCGATTCTCGCCCATCAGCGATACAGAATACGAAAAATGGGTCGGCCGGCAAGGAAAACACCGTTACATTCTGACCATCATCGGTAGGACACTGGCAGCCAAGCAGATTGCGTCAGCCACACAGATTATTACGGCACAAGGACTGAACATCGACTCAATTCTACGCCTGACAGGCCGCCAGAGTATTCTCAATCCGCAGAAGAACGTAAAGGCCTGTATCGAGTTTTCACTGAGAGGAACGCCTGAAAATCGTAGTCTGATGCAGGAACAGTTGATGAAGATGTCGGCCGACATGGAGATAGATTTCTCTTTCCAACGCGATGACATGTACCGCAGAATGCGCCGTCTCATCTGCTTTTGATATGGACTCGACTCTGATTCAGACAGAATGTATCGACGAACTGGCTGAACGAGCTGGGGTCGGCAACCAGGTGAGAGAGATTGCCGAAAGGGCTATGAGGGAGGAAATCGACTTTAAGGGAGGCTTTACAGAAAGGGTAAAACTGCTGAAAGGCTTGGATGCGCATGTCATGCAGGATATCGCCGAAAAACTTCCCATCACGGAAGGAGCCGATCGTCTTATGTCGGTATTGAAGACATGTGGCTACAAGATCGCGATTCTCAGTGGCGGATTTACCTACTTCGGTGAATATCTGCAACGCCGTTATGGTATTGATTATGTCTATGCCAACGAACTGGAGATTGACGAAAATGGTAAACTCACGGGCAACTATATGGGTGAAATCGTTGACGGACACCGCAAAGCCGAACTGCTAAAACTGATTGCTGCAGGTAGAAAAGGTAAATCTGGCACAGACAATGCGGTCGGCGACGGGGCCAACGACCTGCTCCATGATTTCCGAAGCCGGACTGGGCATCGCCTTCCATGCCAAGCCCAGAGTGGCAGCCAATGCTAAAGCAGAGAATCAACAACATCGGGCTTGACGGCATTCTGTACTTCCTTGGATTCAAAGACAGCTACCTCGGAGAACAAGGAAAGCTGTAGACAGAATACAGAAAGGTTGCAAGAAAAAACAAAACAGGCTGCGGGAATCATGTCCTCGCAGCCTTTCTATATTGTATAAAACTGTGTTTATCGCCTAATAAGCTTCTCTATATTTATTTTCATCCTTGTCTTCAAGCATGCTCAAATAGCTCCGGTATCGGCTTGCCGCTATATAATAATTCTCAACGGCTGCCAAAACGGCGCATCCTGGCTCATGGGTATGGGTGCAGTTGTTGAACTTGCAGCCTTCAGAGAACTTAAATATCTCCTTAAAATAGCCGGTCAGCTCTTCCGGTTCCATATCAAATGTTCCAAAACCCTTAATTCCCGGTGTATCAATCAGGTAGCCACCATCAGGCAATTCCAGCATTTCGCTAAACGTAGTAGTATGCATGCCTGTATTATGCGCGTCGCTAATCTCCGCAGTCCTCAAGTTGACACCGGGTAATATCTGATTAATCAAGGTTGACTTGCCCACACCACTGTTACCACTGAGCAGCGTTACCTTGTCCTGTAGCAAGGGAATAAGTCGGTCTATGCCCGCTCCCGTGGTCGCAGAGATTTCATGACACGCGTAACCGATGGTCTGATAGAGGGTCATCATCATGCGTTCATAATGCAGTTCCTCCTCTGTCAGCAGGTCTGTCTTATTAAAAACAAGAACAACAGGCACCCGATAGGCTTCGGCCGAAGCCAAAAACGGTCGATAAAGATAGTACTCGTCTGGGGATGATTCACGGTCACAATCAGGAAAGCCTGATCGACATTCGCGGCAAGGATATGACTTTGCTTGCTTAAGTTCTGCGATTTGCGGATGATATAATTGCGACGGTCTTCTATCGCAGAAATAAAAAGCCGTCCCATCCTGGTTTGTAATAAGTTCAACCCTGTCACCTACGGCAACAGGGTTGGTGCTTCGGATTCCTTTCAAGCGAAAGTTACCCTTTATTTTACTTTCTATTACTTGCCCGTCGTCGGTCTTCACTGAATACCAACTGCCGGTATTTTTTTAATGACAAGCCCTTTCAATACAATGCAACTATTAATAAATTATACTGTCATAATTTCTTTCTGCTTCTCGTCAAGCAGTGCATCAATCTTCTTGATGTACTTGTCATGCAGCTTCTGCAAATCCTCTTCGGCGTCTTTTTCCAGATCTTCAGAAAGTCCATCTTTAATCGCTTTCTTCAATTTTTCTTTGATGTCAGCCCGTGCAGTGCGCACCTCGACTTTCGTTCTCTCGCCTATTTTTGTTGCATTGCTTCACCAATTCACGGCGTCTTTCTTTCGGTTGGCTGGGGTATTCCCAAGCGGATAATCTCGCCATTATTTTTCGGGCGTAATCCCCACATCACTATCCATAATAGCTTTTTCTATATCTCTAATAGCCTTTTTATCCCATGGACGAATGGAGATAGTCCGAGCATCAGGCGCAGAAATTGTAGCTACTTGATTCAAAGGAACCATTGAACCATAACTGTTCACACGTACACCATCTAGAATTGCTACGTTGGCACGACCCGCACGAATATGAGAAAGCTGATCCTCAAGGTACATAGCTGCCATCTGCATGCGCTCTTCCGCATCATTCAAAGTTGTCTTTACGTCTCAACATACAAGTCTTTTATTATATTTTTAATGATATTGTATTACACAAAAATTAGAGATTATTCTTTGATTCTCCAACTGTTTCAGCCAATATTTTTAGCAATCTCTTCTAATTTTTCCGCATCCTTTTCATCAGAATGTATCAAGCGAAGTGCTGTCGATATCGATGACTCCCCAATACCCGTCCGGAGCCAGTCTCTCGAATAGGCACTACGATTTCGGAACGCGAAAGGAAGAACAGGCGATATGACCGGCGAACCGCTCAACGTCAGGAACGACCAATGTGCGATTCTCATTCCATGCTGTGCCACAGACACCACGCCCTTTTTGCAATACGCATACAGGCTACTGTTCCTTGAAAAGGGCCTAGTGCAACTCGTCATCCTGGACAAAGTAGAAGCCAACCCAGAAATATTCGTTCGGGAAAGTTTGCTTCATGGCTGCAGAAACATTGGCCAAGATGCCAACCTTATTGTACTCATCGGCTACCAGACTTTTGATTTGCTCTATCAAAGTATTGTATTGAGCTGTTTTATCGGTATGATTCATTTGTTTAAACAGTAAAGTTAATCTACACAAATTTACGCTATTTATTTCTCTATTCCAAATTATTTATTTACTTTCGCATCAAATAGACATCTCAATGAAAAAGCTTTTTCTATTTGTTTTTGCTATCATCCTCGCCTCCATGGTCACGATGTCGTGCAAATTTGCAAAGGAAGACAACCCTGGAGACACTGTGGCCGCATCTGTTTTTGAACCTGTTGAACCTAAAAATCGCATACAAAGGGATTCGGTTCATATAACTTTGACAGAAATCCATGATAGCATCAGTATTTATTATATAGGTGATGCGTCGTCCAAAACACTGTTACAACTACTCTCCTATCCCAGCCGCCGAGATACGGCAGCGTATTTCAAAGCCCGCCACATAAAGGTAAAAGGAAGCGCACAGATAGGAAATACCGTCAGAGTAGGATTCTATCGGTTTGCCATCGGGGATAGTATCGTCAATAGCGTAGAGCAAATCAAACCGGAAATACCCACAGAAACAACTCCATAGTCTAAGTAACAAGCTATAGAATATAAGGAACTAAATAAAAAAAGACTTTGCCAACGATGTTCTCGGGCAAAGTCTTTATATTTTATTGCATGTCGTAAACAACCTGCATGAGCTGTTTTCCTAACAGATCAGCTACATCCATGGAGTTCGCCTCGCTGTAAACGCGGATTATCGGCTCCGTATTGCTCTTGCGCAAATGTACCCATTTATCTGGAAAATCAATCTTCACGCCGTCAACATCGTTTACCGTAGCATCGGGTTGCGCGTCGAACATCGCTTTTACCTTTTCTAATATCGCGTCGACATCAGTACTTGGCGTCAGGTCTATGCGTTTTTAGCAATGAAATAATCAGGATATTCCTTCCTCAACTCACTCACTTTCACTCCCTTATAGGGCCAGATTGCTAAGAAAGAGCGCAATTCCAACCAAAGCGTCACGCCCGTAATGGCTCTCGGGATAAATTACTCCGCCATTACCTTCACCACCTATTACGGCATTCACTTCCTTCATTTTGGTTGTCACATTGACTTCACCCACCGCGGCCGGCGTATAGACACCACCGTGTTTTTCTGTAACGTCACGCAGCGCACGGGTCGAACTCAGGTTGCTCACCGTATTCCCGGGAGTGTGTTGCAGCACATAGTCAGCCACACTGACCAATGTATATTCTTCACCAAACATCTTTCCGTCTTCACAGATGAATGCCAAACGATCTACATCCGGATCTACCACGATGCCCAAATCATAGCCGCCGTTTTTCAACTCACCCATGATTTCCCCAGATTCTTCTCTAAAGGTTCGGGATTGTGGGCAAAATCGCCGTTAGCCTCACCATTCAAGAACTTATAAGTCACGCCCTAACGTGTCAAGTAACTGCGGCAGAATGATACCGCCAACCGAATTAATGCTGTCAACAACAACTTTGAAATGAGCGTTTCGGATAGCTTCGACATCTACAAGTTTCAAAGCCAGAACCTCATCAATATGTCGACGGTCAAATGAATCATCATCGACATAATGTCCCAGGTGATCAACATCCGCATAATCAAAATCCTCACGAGCGGCTATATCCAGCACTTCGTTGCCATTATCCTTCGTCAAGAACTCGCCTTCTGCATTAAGTAACTTCAACGCGTTCCAATGACGAGGATTGTGACTGCCGTAATAATAAGGCCGCCATCGGCCCTGCCATCCTTACAGCCAGTTCCGTAGTTGGCGTAGTGGCCAGACCGATATTGACCACATCGTATCCCATGCCCATCAACGTGCCACAAAACCACATTCTTAACCATTTCGCCAGATATGCGTGCGTCACGTCCTACAACTATCTTATTGGAAGGATTCCTTACACTGCGACGAATAAAAAGTCGCGTAAGCAGATGTAAACTTAACGATATCCAGTGGATTTAAGGTATCTCCAGTCTTGCCACCTATCGTGCCACGAATACCAGATATAGACTTAATGAGTGTCATAAACAATGTATTTTTAAATAGATTAAGGTCTGTTATATAAATATTACTCCTCCTCGAAAGTCAATTCATACATATATGGCTTGACGCTATTCGTAGCATTCTGCGTACCCGATGAACTTGGTACGATGAGCTTCACTTTAGCTATTTTCGTCACCATCCTTCTTCGGACGTCCAATGTTAATAAAGTCAAATGGAACCATCCATCCGTTAGGTACCGCCGTTGAGCTATACCGACTCTGCATCGTACTCTTGCCTGCGATGAATACTCCGAAATAAGAACCGGAAGTATTCTTGATAACCATGTGATCTACCAAACTTGAATAATAGAGCCAACGGTTTGACAAAAACTACGGAGTCGGTTGCCAGATCTGTCTCATCAAAACGCACCAAAAGGTTTTTGATTTCACCTTCTTTTTTATTTTTTTGCTCCGACACCTTTTTCTAACAATCTGCATATAGACGCCCGTACTCTTCATCAAAAACCCACTCGTTTTTATCAACATTTGTCATACTGTCATGGGCAAAAACTCGGATTCCGAGATTACTTTTATTTTTGTTTTTTTGCAATATAATTACTGATTGTCGCACGCTCTTTCTTTTTCCGATCTGCATATGTTTCGCTATCCTTGCATGACTCAAAAGGTTACCAAGGCCGCTATGGCCATCAGTAATAAAGATATTTTTTCTCATCTTATCAACAAAATTGTTTTGGACAAAGGTAGTAAAAATCCTTATTCCTACCGGTGTGCCATAAATGTTTTTATTATATTTTCAACCTTTCAATAATTTTTCATAACGCACAATGGCTTGGCGAACAACCTTTTCCGCTTCGGCCAAAGAGCAATCGAGGTGTCCCCCGCTCGCATTCAGATGACCACCGCCATTGAAGAATTCCGCCGACATTTTGATTGCAGGGGAAATCATCTACCGAACGAAGACTCACCCAAACAAGCCGATCCTTGCGATCATCCTCGCGCAACGAAATGCTCAGTTTCATACCTTTGATTTTCAACGGCTCATTCACCAAGCCTTCCACATCACCCTTGATAAAACGGAAGTTCTTCATATCCTGTCGCGATATGGTGAAATAACTAGCATGAAAATCATCAAAGACATTGAGTTTCTGCGACATAAGATGCCCGCGCAACCTTATCGCCCACGAACTATATACATTAAAAACATTGCGATATATCTTATCTTTGTCAATTCCTTTGGTAAGCAACTGACCGATGATAAAGAAGATTTCGGGGCGTGTTGAATTATAAAGTAAAGCCACCGGTATCGGTCATCATGCCCGTGTAGAGCGCAACAGCCATCTTGCGAGGCATCTGTTCGAAGCCCCTAACTGCCATATCATTCGAAACAAAAGCTCACACGTGCTGCACATTGTCGGAAATGAGAACTCCAAAGCATTGGGAATACGCGGACTCGTATGGTGATCTATCAAGACATAGCGCCCCTTGAAGTCTTCCATTGCCTGTTCCATCTCAGCCAAACGATCGAGGTCCGTCAAAGTCAAGACAGAAAACCACATCAGCTTCGGCCACAATTTTATCAGCTTCGGCTTTATGTTTGTCATATCGCATCAGCATTTCATTGCCCGGCAACCACTTCAAAAAGTCGGGAAAAGCATCCGGCACAATCATCGCGGGCTCTTTCCTTGCTGTCTGAGATACTCCGACCACGCCAGCACCGCCCCCAACGCATCGCCATCGGGCGACTTATGGCAGCAGACCACGATCTTTTCAGCCTGCCCGACAGTCTCTCTGAGCAAGATCAGCTGTTCGTCTGTTAGTACGTCAATATTCATAATGAATGCAAAAGGTATTTTCAAAAAGGCGCATCGATGATGTGCCTTTTTCTTTATTTTTCAGATAATTCTTAAAACAGATGTTCCGGATAGACGCCCTCATCCACCAACTGGCGGATTCTGTCAACGACGCCCCTGCCGGTCGGCCGCATAGGTAACACCGAACCACTTGCTCGTCGTATCAAGCACTTTAACCGAAGCTACACCTTCTTGAATCAACCTATTGACTATCAGCGGAATAAAGAACTCTGCCTTCAGGTTGGTCATATTGGCCGAGTCTGATAAGAACTCCTTGAAATACGCTTCGCTATAAGCAAAATAATCGGGTGTGAATCCCCATACATTCATGCTGACCGGCGTATTGTCTGACACGGCTATCCACTCGCCGTTTTCATCCTTATATTGTACTGTTCCGTCGCGACGCTCTATCTCCGTACGCTCCACAACCGTCGTCAGGTTGTCTTCCGCGTCTTTCGAACAGATACCACGCGCCACGGTTCCATTGTCACTCAGCGTGTTGCCGACACGGAAGCCCACCATCGCATAGCGGTTCTTGCTACCTTCAGGTAGCTCACTCAGAAACGCTCCCATAGCCATGAAACAGTCACGATTGTAGAAATCGTCACAGTTAATAACACAGAAAGGCTCCTTCACTACATCTTTGGCCATCAATACCGCATGATTGGTGCCCCAAGGCTTCTGTCGGCCTTCCGGAACGGCAAAACCTTCGGGCAGCGCGTCCAAACTCTGGAAGCAGAGTTCCAGTGGCACATGGCCCTCATACTTCGTCAATACCTGCTCTTTTGAACTGCTCTTCAAAAATCCTTACGAATAATAAAGACAATCTTGCCGAAGCCTGCCTGAATGGCATCGTAAATGGAATAATCCATGATCGTTTCGCCATTGGGGCCCAAACCGTCCAGCTGCTTCAGTCCTCCATATCGACTGCCCATACCCGCAGCCAATAGCAACAATGTTGGTTTCATTCTTATCTTAAATTTAAGTTATTCGACTTGCCTATTCAAGTCTGACAACAAAGTTAGTGTAATTTTTATGATTATGCCAAACACTGCGGCAAGAAAAACGGAATTCTTTAATAACAATCCGGTCATATTTCTTATACCTTTTTATATTATGCGTACCGGTATCTTCAATATTCATCACAACCTCTAAATAAATCCACCATTTTCTCGTACAATACACATCATGTCGTATTGTTTAGAAATGTCTTCATAAGTATGAAAACCAATTCTATCTTTGATATCTTTAAAGACTGCATTTTTACCGAACCAACGGTACTTATAAACCTGCTTTTTAACACTTCCACAACTCTCCATTTAACGTACGAAGAAAAGAGATGAACGGAGGATATTCGCAAGGCGATTAGGGGAAAAAGTAGGAAAACGGTGAAAAAGCATGCTTTTTGAAGTGTAAAAGCTATGTAATGGCAAGGCAAAAAGCTATGCTTTTACAAGCTAAAAGGGCTGCTATTAGGAGCTAAAAGGGCTGCTTTTACAAGCTAAAAGAGCTACAACTAAGAGATGTTTTTTATGATAATAGAACCTCTATTCGTCATACAAGAAATTCCTTATAAATAATTGTTAACCAATTTGTAAATAACCAAAACAAATAGTAAGATTAGCTTTTTCCATAAAACTTGAAAAGCATTAAATAGAAATCACGCAATACCAACAACTTGGTTTTGCGGATTGCGTTTCAGAAGAGAATACTCTACTTGATTAAAATATAATGCATCATTGAGTGAAGGATATACTGCTTGAAGGTTATTCTGCCTATGCCCAAATAACGTGCCATCATAGACATTGTCCATATGAATGTGTACCTTTGCTCATATTATTGAAGTTTACAAGTAAAAACAAAAATAACAAAAAGGACTGAAATCCAAGAGAGAGTTTTAGCCCTTAACTTTATATGTCAAAAAGTTGAGGGTGTGTCAAAACTAAAATAAAGATAGACTAAAGTTACTATTTTGTAACTTTAAAATAAAAGAGCCATATCAAACTCGGTATTCGAGTGGTGATATGGCTCTTTTTATTGCTTTTAAAAAGCGAGCAAGTTTCAATTTATAAGCTCATGTTTATTAAAATGGAGTCTTGACACACCCTCAACTTATTGCATATAATTCCTTGCGGAATTACCTATACAAAAGGAAATCCCGCAAGGAATTATATGCTATTTAAGTTTTTCCCGGACAGTAAAGAACCTTAGCTTCCTGAAACACTTTGATGGCTTCCGGCGTAGTGGGCATGTTGGCACCTTCGGTTATTGCGATGACGCCATTGGCAACGAGAACCTTAGCTGCTTCTTCATTGATTTCGTTTTTGGGTTGCACAGGGTGTTGCTATGTCTGCTTTTTTCAAAACCAAGGTTTAGCTCCTCTACATTTTTCACGCCATATTTTTTTCAGCATACTCTCTAATGCGGCCACGCTCTATGTTTTTCAGTTCCATGATATAAGCGAGCTTTTTCCTCATTAATTCCATCAGGATCATAGATATACCCGTCAGAATCGGAACACGTAACGGGCTTTGCGCCTAATTGCAGGAGCTTCTCAATCGTGTATTGTGCCACATTTCCTTGCTCCCGACACCAACACCGTTCGTTTTGCCAGCAAGGTCAATGTTGCGTGTCTTGAGCATATTCTGTAGAAAATATACATTGCCGTAACCCGTTGCCTCGGGACGAATTCTTGAACCGCCAAATTCTTGACTTTTTGCCGGTCAGAACACCTTGGAATTGATGTGTCAGTTTCTTATACATGCCAAACATGTAGCCTCACTTTCGCGTCCACCTACGCCAATATCTCCGGCTGGAACGTCCTCATCAGGTCCGATATGACGATAGAGTTCGGTCATGAAAGCCAGACAAAATCGCATGACTTCGTTATTGCTCTTACCTCGTGGTGAAAAGTCGCCCCCCCCTTAGCACCACCCATTGGTAGTGTTGTGAGGGAGTTCTTGAATGTTTGTTCGAAGGCAAGGAATTTTAAGATGGAAAGATTAACCGACTGATGATAGCGTAAACCTCCCTTATAGGGGCCTATGGCATTATTGTGCTGTATGCGATAGCCCATGTTTGTTCGAACGTTGCCCTTGTCATCTGTCCATGTGACACGGAATTGAATTATGCGATCGGGAATACACAAACGTTCAATCAGATTGGCTTTTTCAAATTCCGGCTGTTTGTTGTACTCTTCTTCAATTGTATTCAACACCTGACTTACAGCCTGAATATATTCTGGCTCATTTGGAAATCTTTTGCTTTAGATTCTCAACAACGTCCATTGCTTTCATAAGCTTTTATATTTTGTAGTTTTTACTTAGAGCTATTTCGCGCTGTTATCGAACACAATCAAATGGCCATTACATATTGTATTGTTGCGAAGGTAAGCTAAAAAGCAAAATATAAATATGTTGTTATGAAAAGTGGTTTCAAATGTAACATTTTAATACCAGAATACTGTTCTGGTATCAAAATGTAATCTTATACCTTTTATATATAGTTGGTTGGCTATTTTTGAACATCGGCATAGCCAACCAGTTCATCTGTTCTGCCATTGAGGGAGCGATAGTAGACGAGTGCTTGATATTGGTTGGCCGTTTGACAGAAGTTGCCCTCTGAAGATAGAGGATCATTCAGCCATCCGAACCTTTTTCAAGATATTGGTACGAATAATATCCTTGTTTAAGCCTGACGGTAGTGTGGTAGAGGCGGTCTTCGGGCGAATAGGTCATTTCGTAATCCGGTGTGAATTGGTTGTTGCTGAAATAGCCATTGAGATAAATCGGGGCTTTTTCGCTGGTCGGTTTGGAGCGTAAAAATCTACGTCTACATAGTCTGTTGTCGTATGAACGGCCTCATGTCGCTGTTGCGGATGACAAAAGCTCCATTGCCACTCGGTGCGTAATTGTAGTTCGGGCGTGGCTCATCCGTCCACAAAACTGCGTGGGTAATGGCCCCGTCCCAGTGAATTTCTTTGATTCCATCGTGGGATGGTCGGTGGCAAGTACTTCAAACTTGCGGTATTCGTTGCCCCATTGAATATTAATGCCGAATTGTGTTGCCATGTCAAGCCTTCGGGGTGATGATCTGTGGGCGTGGATTGACAACAGCATTGTCCCACCGGCGGTTTTGTAGGACGACGTGTTTTGATTTGGTTGGTGGGCGCGGAGACCGCCATTGTGCCATACTTAACGCGCATATCGATTTGCTGATGGGCATGATAGATGTCTATATCGGTATTGGTCTGCACGTTAAGCTGTACGTTCATCTTGTTGTCAAGCACCATGAAATAGCCTTCAAAGGCAATCTCTTCGAGGGCTATAGGCCCGATAAACCGTCACTTTATAATTGCCGCTGAGTTTCAGATTGACCTGTTCGTTGGGCACGCGGAATGAATAATGTGTATAGAGAATATTGGTGTTGACAGACTTTTCTACATCTTTTATATCTAAATCTTCAAGAAACCGTCCGCAACATCGGTGGGAAACAAGTCTTTAGACACAGACCAGTCAGCCTCGCAATGTTTCTATCTTGTATTGATATTGCTGATAGTTGTGGCCGTATTGGTCGAAATTGACAATAATCTTGGCATCTCCGTGAAGCGGAATGACGGGTAGGGTACGCCAATCGTTGTCCCGATAAATGGTGACGGTAGCTATATCATCATTATAAATAACGGTTTGCTGACCATATACATGAATTGCCAAAAGGCATGTTAATAGGAGTTGCAGAAGTCGTCTCATGTGGCAAATATAGCGTATTTTTGGCATAATGGCTATGCAGATAGATGTATTTTTTTATGAATTTGCTTAAAAATGCAACAATTTAGTATGGCTCATAAGTTGGTTTGGATTATTTTCAATATCTTTGTGTGTGCATTGAGCAAATAAAATTTTGCTACGGAAGGAACTATCAAATTCAATTAACCAATATAAGAAATGAAGCAAACAATTTTAGTTACAGGTGGTACCGGCTTTATTGGTAGCCATACGGCGGTAGAACTTATTGAGTCTGGATACCGGGTTGTCATTGTTGACAATTTGAGTAATTCCAAAATCGAGGTGCTGGATGGTATCGAGAAGATTACCGGTGTGCGTCCGGCTTTTTGAGCAGATAGACCTGACAGACTATCAGGCTACGGAGAATGTCTTTAAGAAATACCCCTGCCATAGAGGGTATTATTCATTTTGCGGCGTCTAAGGCCGTGGGAGAGAGTGTGCAGTTACCCCTTTTGTACTATCGTAATAATATCGTTTCATTGGTTAATCTGTTGGAGTTGATGCCTAAATATAATGTGAAGGGTTTGATATTCTCGTCCAGCTGTACAGTCTACGGACAGCCTAAACCAGAAAATCTGCCTGTAACGGAAACGGCACCTCATCAGAAAGCGACATCGCCCTATGGCAATACAAAAGAAATAAAACGAACAGATTATTCATGATTATATTCACAGCGGTGCTCCGATAAAGAGCATCGTACTGCGCTATTTTCAATCCTATCGGTGCTCATCCTTCGGCCTTGATTGGGGAGCTTCCCAATGGTGTGCCCAACAATTTGATTCCTTTTGTGACACAGACGGCCATGGGGATTCGTGAGGAACTGACCGTATTCGGAAATGATTATAATACGCCTGATGGCACATGTATCCGTGATTATATCTATGTCGTTGATTTGGCCAAGGCGCATGTGGCAGCAATGGCACGGGTCTTGGATCAGGATACGGATAGCTTAGAGTACTTTAACGTTGGAACTGGTAACGGAAATTCGACGAAGGAAATTATCGAAACGTTTGAACGAGCTACCGGCGTAAAGCTGAATTGGAAGTTCGGCCCTCGCCGTGAAGGCGATATCGAAAAGATATGGGGCGACTGCACCAAGGCCAATACGGTCTTGGGATGGAAAGCCGACACTCCATTGGACGACGTGCTGCGTAGTGCGTGGAAATGGCAAGAGAAGCTGAGAGCTGATGGTGTGATGTAAAAAGGACTTTTTAAGAACAATAGATAAGAGGGTGTGTCAAAATAGGCACATGGGTTTAGCTGGACGACCATTATTCTGACAATACAGAGCAGCGAAGGCTGTGTCGAATTTTGCCCAATCTATTTTATCGGCTAGTTTGGAGAGGGGGCGATTGGTTCAGCATGTCGGATAGACTGCTGAAGAATGATGGCGTGCTATGAGGCTTTGTAATCATAGAAAATCTGCAAGTTTCGTACCCTAAAGATAACAAAACTTGCAGATTTGGCAAAGGATCTAGAGAGGTATTTTACTGAATTACAGTGATTAAATGTCTATTTAAGGGGCGACTAAATAGTTTAAGTTTTACCAGACAGCAATACTTAGATTGTAAGAAAGTAATGTGTATTCCATAAAAATGCTCGCAAGCAAATGTTGTTCAAAAAACTACTACATTTCGCTTGCGAGCAACTATTATTATTTTACCTGTTGGCGGAATTAATCAATAGATAAAATATCAGAAATATGAATATAAAAAGTTGCATATGTCGCTAAAAATCTGTAATTTTATGATGATCAACAATACTGTTGTCTGCTTTTATCTCCATACACAACTTATATGCAAATTTCGTCAAAATCCTTGAGATATGCAAGAAATTTTCCTATGGATTGGTTAATGACCTTGGAAATATTCCTCGTCGTGGTGTTGTCCCTCGCTTCTCTGACCTTGATGTCATAGCCCTCAGTCTGACAGCTGAGCATCTCGGCATTGACAGTGAGAATAACCTCTTTGACCGGCTGAAAGAATACCAAAAGGACTTTTGTCATCTCATCAGTCGTCGCCAGTTCAATGACCGTCGCAAGAACACATATCAGCTGTGTGAAACGCTTCGTAAGCGTATAGCAAAGGCAATGGATGGTGCAGAGGAATATTTCTGTGTAGATTCCAAACCGATAGAGGTTTGCAGACTCTCAAGAGGCAAACGCTGCAAGATGGGCAAGGACGAGCCTGATAAATCTCCAGCTTTTTGGTTACTGTGCCACGCAAGGAGTATATTATTATGGTTTATAAGTTGCACGCTGTATGCGGTTTACGAGGTGTCATACATTCATTTGACCTGACCGCTGCTAATGTTCATGATATACATTATATGAAAGATGTGAAGTTTGAATTTTCAGATTGCTGTATTCTTGCTGATAGAGCTTATCTGAGTGCAGAACTACAACAAGATCTGTTTACATCTGCGCACATCAAACTGGAGGTTCCGTATAGATTTAAACATGAAGATATGGAAGCCTACTTTTTAAACCTTATGCAAAGGCTAGAAAAAGAATTGAGACTTGTTTCTCTCAACTATGTGACCATCTCATGCTCATCAGGAACTATGCCAAACAGACCACAGGACTATTCGCAGAATTACTGCCAAAATCAGTACGTTTACAGTACTGCAATACATTAACTACATAAACGACAGATCACTAGGACAGGTCAAATATGCATTAAATTAATTCCCGCCAACAAGTATTATTATTTTTATCGATTATAATAATCGACTATTTGGTTTTCGGGTACGGCAAACTTAGAACCTGTTGCCTGCACCAGTTTTTAGCAAACGAAGCAGGATAACTAGGACGTTTACCTTGGCTCCAAGTCCTGTTGGTAGACGCAAGAACTGCCCATCCTTCGTAGGCTTCATGGCCATATCATTGTATTTTACGATGAGATATACAGCCAACTCATTCCAACGTCCGAGCATCCGTTGTGCCTGCAAATTACTATAATCATTCAGGTACTTCAAGGCTGCGGCCTTATCATTTGCGTAGAGTGTCGCAGCATGCGCTTCCACTTCCTGCTGTTGCGCAAAATAGCTATGTTCCCAAACTATCGCGAACCGCTTTCAATTCTGGGAATAGTTGGCTATAACGAGGGTAAAACCATATTACTGACCCAGTTGCAAACCCAAAAAGCATTCTTTAAAGAAAATGTGACAGCATCAGCACCTGGTGTATTGTAACATTCTGGTTGTATTGTATTACCACAATAAATAGGTGTATAGGCTATCATATTTCCATCATCATTGCCAAACCAAAGGACGCCGCCGATTTCACGAGGAAGCCATGAGCGCATTTCACTGACATACGAAAATCCTGTTTGCTGGGTGCTAGTAGGACGCTCGTTAAAGTAGCTCTTTCCATCTACTTTGAAAGTCAATGGTGTTGGCCGATAAGGCATTTGCCAAATTCCACCACCAAAGTCAAGTGTATCGGTAGCCAAAGGCGTCCCCTCGTAATGGTCGCGCATGGCCATTTGTACATCTTGAATACTTAGTTTTGCGATCGGGCACCACCCAAAGTGGCATATCTTCGGCATTTGGATCCTTACCCAAAGCCCAGGGCAAATAACGATCAAAACCACTCTTAAAGTGATTAAAGAAAGCCCAAACACGTGCATCGCAGAAACGACGTCCGGAAAAATCTGGGGCAGCATAAACCATCTTCCATGAGAAATCAGCATCCTTGCCTTTGAACCAACCCTTCTGACGTGCAAACTTAATAACATCCTTTTGAATATAGAACGTTCTGCCTATCTTTCATGTTGAACTTGCCAATACGACTTTGGTTTGCATGAGCGCATATCGCATTATCAGGAATACGCTGTGCGACCCAAACTACACCTTTTGAACCTGGACCCTTACCCATCATTTCCATAATCCAGGCTTCGTTAGGATCACATATTGTAAAAGTTTCGCCTCCACTGTTATAGCCGTAAGTTTCAGCTAACGTAGTCATAATTTGTATAGCCTCGCGTGCGGTTTTAGAACGCTGAAGTGCAATATAAATGAGACTTCCATAATCAAGAATACCTGTCGAATCGACCATTTCTTCCACGACCACCATAGGGTCGTCTCACCTATCGTTACTTGATATTCATTAATATTACCTATGACGTTATAGGTAACAGGTGCTTCGGGAATCTGGCCACGATACACTTTGGAATCCCAATCATATACCTGACGCATTTCGCCCATCTTGTGAGTACCTGCGGGATAATGATCCAGGCCAATGAACATACCATAATCATCGGCATTGTATGTACAGATAACACTGCCATTGATACTCGCTCCCTTGCCCACAATAAAATTCGTGCAGGCTGAGTGAATAACTTGCAACAAACAGCAAGCTTTAATGTTAGTAAATAGTCATATCAACAAGCTTTTTAAAAAATTCATATTTAATTCTTTGACACAATGGAATATAATAAGTATAGAAATATCACCTAATTTCAAATCATTTTTAACTGCTACCGCTATCAGCATGTATACAAAAATTGGTTCAAAACGTATAGAGATTTTCTGAATCATTTCTGCCCCTAGTCTGTTCCTCTCTTCCCTTGATGAACAAGTTTGTTTTTCCAATGCATCCTCCCTAATGACATACATCCTCTACAATTATTTCTCAAGCCTCATTTCTTTTTCCAGCTATAGCATCACCATCTTCACTTCTTTCTGATGATGTGGAATTATTAGGAATAGAGCTACTTTTCGATTTACTTTCTTTTTTCGCGTGCATTCTTATCAACTGGATATTTTGAACAAACATCAATTTGAGCGTAGATTGATTCTGGCTTGCACCTAAATTCCCATTAAGGAGGAAAAAGCCACGAATCTGCTTTATGCCAAGCCGTTGGTCATCAATAATGTCCATGCTATAATGAGTAGAACTGGCAACATGAATATTTTGTGTAGCAACACTGTCATTCTTAAACTCGACAACCAACACGCCAAAACCATCACGCACCCCATCTTGAAAAAGAAATTGTGCATCAAAATTTAGCATAATACGATCACCGGCATGGTATGCTGTATCTGCGTCAAATTTAAAGCTATATAGGTTTGATGGTTTAATGGTTGAAAGTACGATTGACCTGTCTCCAATCCATACATTAGCCGTATCCCCTGTAGAAGAGAGAGCTACCCTATTGTTAGAAGTAGAACCTAATCCTGCTGCCTCTACCGCCATCCGATCCGATAATTTCTGATAAATAGAATGGAGCAAATCAGCATGTCGCATATAATAAACCATCGAAGAATCAAAAGTCGGCCTTCGTAATATCATATTTACGAAACACAGCTTCGTGGTATGACACCAAACAGAGTTGTATCTCTGTGATCTGACAGCAGAGCCATGCCATCAGCAATATGATAGTCATATAAAATATCTTCCATCTTACCGGGTTGAATGTATTTTGAAGGAACACCCGGTTTACAAGAAGCAACAAGCCCCATCAAAACACATAACAATAATATGTTTTTCAACTTGCCTATATTGGGTTTCTTAAAATGAAAGACTTCTGAAAGCGACTCTAAATCATGCCGAAAAAATAATAACATGACTACCACTCCAACAGATATACACGCATCGGCAAAATTAAAAATAGGCGAAAAGAAAACAAACTCTTCTCCCCTTTCAGAGGCACCCATTTCCGGCCAAGTTGTGACTATCAATGGGAAATAGAACATGTCAACAACCTTCCCCTGCAATAATGGTGCGTATCCACTTCCAAAATCAGTAAATTCAGAGATATAAAATGGTGACGAAGCCGTAAATATTTGGCCATAAAATACACAGTCAAAAATATTTCCTGCCGCACCGGCTGTAATCAGTGCCAAACATAGCAAATAACTCAAACGGTGTTTCATACTTACCAGCTTGAGCATATACCAAATCAGAAAGACAACAGCAACCAAACGCATGGATGTCAAGAACACCTTGTTTATAAAGGTCATACCATAAGCTCATACCATTATTTTCTATAAATGTAATATAAAAACCAATCAGTTACATGTATAGAATCACCCAAATGCATATTTGTCTTAACCTCTATTTTGATGAATTGATCAATAACAACAATTACAAACATCAAAATAAAGGTCAATACAATGTGTGAAAAAGTTTATTTGACTTATTCATTATTTTTCCTTGCATTCTTAGAAGCAACGCTCAACGTAGCATGCGGTACGATACGAAGACGTTCTTTCGGAATCAGTTCTCCTGTAATACGATCTATTCCGTACGTTTTGTTTTCTATCCGAACCAATGCAGCCTCAAGTCCTTTGATAAACTTTTTTGTTGACGTTGGGCCAATTGAATCATTTCCTCTTTGCTTTGATAAGCCCCCTCTTCTAACACTTTATTGTATGCTTAGGAGATGTATCGTCCACACCATTGCCTTCTTGATTCATTAATTGCCGCATCATCGACTGATAATCACGACGGGCTAGTTCTAATTTATCATTGATAATTTGACGAAAATTCGTTCAAATCCTCATCACTATATCTTACTTTTGTTTCCATAAATATTAAGACTATATATTCAACAATTATTAAAATGAGAGGTGGTATCATTAGGTGTGTAGAAGAATTCGCTCAAATGATAACACCCCTATACTCTCTATTTATTTTTCAACTTTAATTTTAACACAAAACCATCAAACTCAGTTTCTACACCATCATTATCTGTGATATTAATTGCGTTGGCAAGAACCTGACTCTTAATCATATCACCAAATGACTCTATAGCATCATTTTGTTTCTTGATACGAAGCTATCGACACAACAATACGATCCGTTATTTCAAGTCCTGTTTCCTTGCGAAGATTCTGAATACGAGTTAATCAATTCGCGGGCCATACCTTCACGCTTCAACTCTTCAGTCAATTCTACCTCGAGTGCAACCGTCAAGTTTCCTTCATTGCTAACTCAGCCAGCCAGGAATATCTTCATTGATAATATCAACATCACTTGACTCAACCGTCACTTGCTGTCCTTCGATATCAAAATCAATTGTTCCGGCAGCCTCTAAGGATGCAATTTCGTCCTGATTCAAGGCGTCCATTTTGGCAGCAACTAAGCTTCATCAACTTGCAAACTTCTTGCCCATAACACGGAAGTTACACTTCACCTTCTTAACAAGAACACCTTGACTTTCAACGAATTTCAGTTCCTTTACGTTCACCTCGCTCTTTATCAAAGTCAGCAACAGCCATGATATGATTCTTTTTGCTCTGCGTCAATGGCCGGAACCATAATCTGAGCCAATGGCTGACGCACCTTGATGTTACCTTACGACGTAACGCAAGTGTCATCGAAGTAATCTTCTGAGCCATGCCCATCCGAGTTTCAAGATCAACATCTATCGCCGTTACATCCACTACAGGGAACTTGTCAAGATGTACACTTTCCAACTTTCCGCCCAAATCATGGTAGAGTTCGTCAGCATAGAACGGAGCAAACGGAGCCAAAAAGCCTCGAAACTGTCATCAAACAAGTATACAAAGTTTGATAAGCAGACAACTTATCCTCGCTCATATCTGTACCCCAAAAACGCTTACGATTAAGGCGCACATACCAATTGCTCAAATCATCGTTAACAAACGTGTCAATCAGACGACCAGCACGAGTTGGATCGCAGTTCTCAAGCTCGTTCTCAACATTCTTAATCAGAGTGTTTACCTTCGAGATTATCCAACGATCAATCTCCGGACGCTTATTCAACTCTACCAAAGGCAGATCGGGATTAAAACCATCAACATTTGCATAAAGCGCAAAAAAGCTATAAGTATTATATAAGGTGCCAAAGAACTTACGACGAACTTCATCAACCCCATTAGGATCAAACTTCAAATTGTCCCAAGGTTCAGAATTGGTAATCATATAGAAACGAACCGGGTCGGCACCATATTTCTCTATCATCTCAAAAGGATTCGTCACATTACCGACATGCTTGCTCATCTTATTTCCCTTAGCGTCCAAGACCAAACCAGTGGAAATTACATTCTTGAAAGCAACGCTATCAAATATCATGGTAGACAAAGCATGCAAAGTAAAGAACCAACCACGCGTCTGATCAACCCCTTCATTGATGAAATCGGCAGGATAAAATGCGGGGGGAACAGGAATCCCTTCGTAAGTGAGAGTAACCAACTGGCGACGATACACAGTCTCCTCCATACCTGTAGCTTTCAATCTTGGTTCTGCTATTTCACCCTCAAAAGGATAATGCTGCTGGGCATAAGGCATAGCACCCGAATCAAACCATACATCAATCAAGTCGCTTTCGCGTTTCATCGGTTCACCAGCTTCATTTACCAACACGATATTATCTACATACGGACGATGCAGATCTACTTTATCATAATTTTCCTTAGAATAATCACCGGGAACAAAACCATTGTCTTTCAGAGGATTCGCCTTCATCACACCTGCGGCCACACTCTTTTCTATCTCCAGATACAGTTCCTCAAGGCTACCTATGCACTTCTCATTACGCTTATCGTCGCGCCAAATTGGAAGAGGTGTTCCCCAAAAGCGAGAACGAGAAAGATTCCAGTCATTCAGATTTTCCAGCCAGTTTCCAAAACGCCCTATTCCGGTTGATTCTGGTTGCCATCGAATTGTCTTATTCAACTCTACCATCCTCTCTTTCTTAGCCGTGTCTTTTATAAACCAACTATCAAGCGGATAATAAAGAATAGGTTTATCAGTACGCCAGCAATGTGGATAGTTGTGCAGATGCTTTTCTATCTTGAATGCGGTTCCCTCCTGTTTCATCTCCATACAGAGAACTATATTCAAGTCTTCATCCTTTTCACTTGCTTTCTTATCCCACACTCCATCCGGATTATACTTAGGAGCATAAGAATTTTTGACATAATCACCTGCATGATGTCCGTAGCTTTTTCTGCATCAACGCATGCTTTTACGAAAGTTAGCGTCAAGGTCTTCTATCGCATAATACTTACCTTGCAGATCAACCATCGGACGAGTTTCCCCTGCTGATTGATAAGATATAGTGCGGGAATATTCGCGTCTTTTGCCACTTTCGCGTCATCAGCACCAAACGTTGCGCAATATGAACAATACCCGTACCATCTTCTGTCGTAACATAGTCGCCAAGAATCACACGGAAAGCCTCGCTATCCATTTCAACAAACTGGTCACGGCCATCCTCACTGGTAAACACTTTATCTGAATGTGCTGTCGCATAATCTTTCCACAAAAGCAGGAGCAAAGCTGTCAAACTTCTCACATGGTTTCACCCAAAGGCATTGAGTTGCTGATAATGAAGTCCTTCAATTCGACACCCTTTACTCTGTCAACTATACGCCAAGGACATGCTTTGCTTTCCTTATCAAAAGCTCCCAGTGCTTCACCTTTAACCTCCTGTTCAGAATTTAAATAAGCACTGACACGGCTTTCAGCCATCACCAGTGTCACAGGAGTTCCGTCATAGAGATTATACGTTTCAACCGCTACATAATCTATCTTCGGTCCTACACAAAGTGCCACGTTTGACGGGAGTGTCCACGGGGTTGTTGTCCAAGCAATAAAATAGGGCTTTCCGTGCTTTGTCCATTCAGCCTTCGGATCTTTGATAAGGAACTGGGCCGTTACGGTCGTATCCTTTACGTCACGATAGCATCCGGGCTGATTCAGCTCATGACTCGACAAACCGGTACCGGCCGCCGGAGAATAAGGTTGTATCGTGTAGCCTTTATACAACAAGCCTTTATTATAAAGTTGCTTCAAAAGCCACCAAAGTGTTTCTATGTATTTATTGTCATAAGTAATATAGGGATTATCCATATCGACAAAGTATCCCATCTTCTCCGTAAGTTCACGCCACTCTTCAGTGAACATCATCACGTTCTCACGACATCTTCTGTTATACTCTTCCGTAGAGATGTATTTTTCAGAAGCCCTATTGTCGATATCTTTCTTAGTAATACCAAGTTCCTTTTCCACACCAAGTTCTACAGGCAGTCCATGTGTATCCCAGCCCGCTTTTCTATGAACTTGATAGCCACGCATCGTTTTATAACGATTAAACGTATCCTTGATGGCACGTGCCAGCACATGATGAATACCGGGATGACCATTTGCTGAAGGAGGACCTTCAAAGAAAATAAATTGCGGACATCCTTCACGTTCATCTATCGTTTTATGGAACACATCATTCTGTTCCCATGTTGCCAATATATCCTTGTTGGTTTGACTCAAATCCAAACCTTTGTGCTCGGCAAATTTCTTAGCCATATTCTATTATACTTTTATATTACCTACCTGATTAAAATAATGGGGGCAAAAGTTAAGAAAAAATATATCAATCCCAAAATGAAGGAAAGAAAAAGTGAAATGTGAAGCTACATTTTGAAAATTGCGTAAAAATATGTATTTTTGCACGCAAAATCATCATAACTATAAACAAACAGCTGAAATGGATTGGTTAATAAATCTTTTTACAACCCAAGATTCAGTGGCCCACATCGCGTCTCTACTCTATCGTTATTGCCGTCGGCGTCTTACTTGGAAAAGTTAAGGTCGGCGGTATTTCTTCTGGGAGTTACTTTCGTTTTATTTGCGGGAATCTTCGCCGGCCATGTTGGCTTCACAGCACCGACGAACATTCTCACGTTCGTACAAGACTTTGGCTTGATTCTTTTTGTATTTTGCATAGGTCTTCAAGTCGGACCGGGCTTCTTCGAGAGTTTCCGCAAAGGTGGCGTAGCTCTCAATGGACTTGCTTCGGCAATGATTATACTCAACATCCTAGTCATGTTCAGTTGTTACTATCTTTTCTTCGACACCAGCAACATCCAAAACCTGCCGATGATGATAGGAACTCTCTATGGTGCCGTAACCAACACCCCAGGTCTCGGTGCGGCCAACGAAGCCCTGACAAGCATTTTCTCAAAAGGCGACGTGCCACAAATCGCGTCAGGATATGCCTGCGCTTATCCTCTGGGCGTGCTGGGAATCATTGGCGCAACCATAGCCATCAGATATATATGCCGAGTAAAACTCGAAGATGAAGAAAGCGCTTGAGGTGCAAGAGGCCGAAAATCCTCATGCCAAGCCCCATCAAATGCATCTGAAAGTTACCAACACCTACATCGCAGGCCGCAAGCTGGGCGAAATCTCACAATTCTAAACCGCGACATGGTCTGCTCACGTCTGCTTCACGAAGGACAGGTAACCATCCCCAACCGCGATACCGTATTCGCCCTTGGTGACGAACTCTACATCGTTTGCGCCGAAGCCGATGCCGAAGCCATTCAGGCCTTCATCGGACCGGCACTCGATACACCCTGGAACGTCGAAGCCGAAAAACAACCCATGGTTTCCAGAAGAATTGTCATTACGCGCCCGTCCATGAACGGAAAAACTCTTGGCAAGATGCACTTCAGCAGCGTCTATGGCGTCAACGTAACCAGAATCACCCGTCAGGGCATGAATCTCTTCGCCAGTCGCAACCACCATTTTCATGTAGGCGACCGCATCATGGTCGTTGGACCAGAAGATAACGTCAACCGAGTGGCCGAAATCATGGGCAACTCTATCAAGCGACTCGACGCCCCCAACATCGCCACAATCTTCATCGGCATACTCGTCGGAATCCTCTTCGAGGCATTCCACTCGCCATACCGGGCATGCCTGTTCCATTGAAACTGGGTATCGCCGGAGGCCCACTAATCATCGCCATCCTCATCGGACGATTTGGTTATCGCGTAAAACTCGTCACCTATACCACCACATCGGCCAACATGATGCTACGCAATTTGGCCTCGCACTCTTCCTCGCCTCCGTCGGAATCAAAGCCGGAGCAGGCTTCTGGGAGACCGTGATAGCCGGCGACGGACTCAAATACGTATATACCGGATTCCTCATCACAATCATTCCCATATTAATCGTAGGCCCAATAGCCCGAATGAAGTTTAAATTCAATTATTTCACCATCATGGGTATGATTTCCGGTGCCTATACCGACCCACCCGCACTCGCTTATGCCAACAGCATCTGTTCAAAAGAAGCACCGGCGATGGGCTGCAGCACAGTCTACCCATTAAGCATGTTCCTCCGAATCTTCACGGCACAGATATTGATCCTCTTCTTCTGCGGATCAGGCATGTAGCCGTCAATAATCATTTCTACCATTGCTTTCCGCTAAAACATCTTAGCCGAAAGCAATAAAACAAAGGGCGCGGGCCGTGTTTCACAACACAGCCCGCGCCAAATTTCTAGATTTAGAGATACATATTTTTAGTTGTTGGGGTGTCAGGTTGTCGAGGTGTCAGTGCCGAAAAGGGTAACTATTCATCCCCACACCCTTACACCCCCACTCCCTCACAACCCTCCTCACGGCTTCGGCCCTACCGCCGGCTTCGTGGTGGTCGTCTTTGTGGTTGTTGTCTTTTCAAAAGGGAAGAGCGAACCATCCTTGTTCATGCCCACCCACATTGTCTTGGGCGTGCCATCCGCTTCGGTCTGGCCTTTGATGGCCAACTGATAATGACGCTTCGAGCCTCTGCCCTCGGTCTTGCCCGTAAACGACAGGCTGCCTTTTTCCAAATTCAGCCGCTCTTCCAGGGCCGCGAAGCCCTTCTTCAGCATTTCCTCCTTCTCTTTGGCCGCAGGCCGTGGAGCCGCTTTCTTTTGTGACACACTCTGCTTGTGAGAAGTTTTGAAGTGCTCACTTTCCTGGTTCATTCGGTCGACCAGTCGCTCAATCAGCACGCGGTCTTCGTCGGTCGTGGCGAAGAGATAGCTGGCCTCGATGTAGCGGCAACAGCGGCAAAAACAGCGTCGGTTTGTGGGCGAACTTCGGCCAACGCGGGCAATTTTCCGCTCTACGGCCTTTTCTTGCCGTGTGGCGTAAGTCTGCTGAAATTCGTCATTCACGGTCTTCAACTGTGCCGTCACGGGAGCTAATCCCAGTGCCGTAATCTCAGAGGCAAACCGCTCTAAGTCTTTCAGCATGCCACGCACCTCAGCCGTTTCGGCATCCACAGCCTTAAACTGTATGCCCGTGTAAACCCCGAGTGCCTTGTCCAACGCTTTCGCCGCGTCGCGTACCGCCTGAACCGGCGATTTCAGCTGCGCCCGCACCACGCCAAAGAGGTTGGTCAGCAAGTCGTCGCGCAGCTTATCCAACGCCTTCATCTGCTCGGTCTGTACCGTGGCCGTCGCCTGCTTGTTCAGTTCTGTTTCCAATTCCAGACAGTCGGCCCAAGTTTTCAGCAACTCGTCCGTCAGATGCAATTTCTGCTTGTCCACGGCTTTCACCAGCTCAGTACACATTGAACTGGAACTGCAAATGATGCGAGTTGCTGTACCTGCCGCAGTAGCTACCATTCACAAGTGCCATCTTAGGAAGTTGAATGTTTAACTTTTTCATGATTTGTGATTTTAAGTTTGATAATTATAGGGTGGCACTTTGCCACTATCTTTTAATATCTGTTTTTATTCTCCCGAAGTGTTCAGTAGCGTAAAAATTCATTTTTTGGCCTTTCCGAAGTGTTCGGGAGCGTGAAAAATTAACTTTTAGCCTTTCTGCAGTGTGCAGAAGCGTGAAAAAATCAACTTTTTGGCCTTTCTGCAGTGTGCAGAAGCGTGAAAAATCTTCTTTTTGGCCTTTCTGCAGTGTGCAGAAGCATGAAAAATCTTCTTTTTGCCTTTTCTGCAGCGTGCAGAAGCGTGAAAAACTTCATTTGTTAGATTTTTCCTTGTCTCTCATCCTTTATCCCATTAGGAACTCCCTCCCCTTTACTTCCCTTCGGTCATTGACCGTTGGTTCGGGAGGGATTTCTTAGAGGGCGACACCTATAGAGGGCAATCGCAAGGACTACTCGAAGCCGCCGACCCTGTACCCGTTCTCGCGGGGGTTGCTGTACAGTTGGGCGCCACTAATAAAGAATTGCAGCCTGTACGCGTAGTTACTGTTATTCGGGTCAGCACTTGACGACCAATAGTAGCCGTAGTCGCGAATTTCGTCCAGCCAACTAGGTGGCAGTAACCCAGGAGGGCAGAAAGAAATAATTACCTGCGTCAGCAGCTGAGAGAGGAGCAGTGGAGGGATTTTTTCCGTAGTACTTGTACGTTGTACGCAGGTCGGTTGAACCGTCGGCAGATTTCTCGGTGTCATAATGATGCTCGGCTTGGAGCACGGACTTCTTCTTAAACCACATGCCATCACTATATAAATGCCCCATAGTTGTCCATAATTCTTCATCGTAATGGGGATCGCCGTACATTACATACCAAGACAGCTCATTAGCGTTAGGAAGACTTGCGCAACTATGGGTAGCGTCGAAGCGACCTGAACCGCCGCCTTCATGGTAGTAACGATTATCGCTGTTGTTCTGAGGCCAGTTTGGTGAGCTGCCGAATTTGACTGTCGGCTGGCCTGTGTTTCCAGGCAAGTGCTTTGTCCATTCGTAACCTTTCCAGTATTGTTCCTGGGCGTCCCACATGTAATAATGGTCGCCATCGTAATCATGTATATCAAGGTTAGCAGTTATATCATGAATAGAACCAGCCGTACAGTTAAGCGTAACGATCTTTGTTACTGTTCCTCTTATCGTTCCATTAGGATTGTCCTTTGAATTGCGAAGCCAGTAACGAATACGGAATTTATGTGTGCCAGGGAGCAACGACGGCGTAGGTTGCATTCTTGCTCATATCGTCAGCAGAATTGTCTATATCAAAGCCCGAACCTGTAAATACGGTGATTGTCTTTTGAACCACCCGAAGCAAGGGTGAGAGCTCCATTAGCTGCTATGTCGTAAGTGCCGGCAATATCATCATCACTTATAATATCGATATGAGTCAGTTGACTACGCTTTACATACTCGTTATTTGTACGAGGAATGAAGCAAAGATAAGAGGCCTTATGATTAAGGGTGAAGTTATAAACATTACCATCCTTGCTGCCTGTAGCGATTCCACAATCTCAGATTCGCCTGCATGGTCAAAAGTTGTTTTGGGGCAGACTGTGTTTGTATTGTCTTTATCTCTACTTGTGGTTGCGTTCCTGTCACCGCCATGTTTGTATATAGAATGTCGTGTGAAGCACCGGTATAAGTACCAGAAAGAGCAAAAACTCCTACCGCCTTATTTGCAGCAGAAGGAATAATCGTTGTTGTGCTCTGCTGCCAATTTTCCTCCATCGTCCTTTACCCCATATCTTGTCCGTGCTACTCCAATTTGCAGGAGCTTACCCGCGCCCTTTGTATGGTTAAGGATGGCTGTACGTGTTGTTGCCTCTGGCTGGGATGTGCCTGTAAATACGGTTGTACCCGCTGGGATGTTATCTTTATTCTGCTTTTCATCCTGTGCAACGTCGTCATTCGCACAGCTGGCAGCAAACAATAAGGCTGCGAAACCATAACACATACCTCGCATTACTGAACCGATAGTCGTTCTATTCATAAACTTATTCATTGTCTTTTTCTTTCTGATAATCTTTAGTTCTTTTCTGTGTCGTCCCAAGAAAAAGCCATCTTAGTCTTCATCGTTAAAGAAGTTACGTTTGGCATCGCCCACTGTTGTTCCAGGTTGAATCGTTCCTGCATTACCACTGGCCTGAACCAATAGGGATTCTGCCTCCGTGCAAATGATGTTGCATTGAGGTTTTTGATAAATCTTTTTTTCAATTACTATCATTTCATTTTAATTTTAGGGGAAACGCTGTTAACGTATCCTGTTTGTTGTTTTAAAATAATTGTTATTTCATTCTTATTTTGTTCTGAATCAGAGTTCACAAAAGGGCATAAAAAGCGAACAGAAACTCCGAGAAGTCCTTTGTTTGCAGGGATTACTGACACGCTTCGCGCGCGTAGGAGAAAAAAATTTTTAGAGTATAGTTATTGGCGTGGCGCCTAGAGAGAGAGAGAGAGAGTAGCAAATTATTTGGAACTACAAATAATCGGACCACTTTTTACAAGAAAAATCGCAATTTTTCTTGCGCCGGCAATATGCCGGTATGAAGGGCGTATTGCGTGGAGGCGTGTAAGTCTCTATCGTTTTTCAACTCTTGTTTTGTTTAAAATTCGCGGACAAAGGTATGGAATGTTTTTGGATTGGGCAAGGAAATCTAAAAATATATTGCAGGCCAGCACACCTTTTCTTTATCATATAAAAAGTTAAGGGCTAAAATCCTTGCTTGGATTTCAGCCCTTTTTGTTATTTAGTGTTTTTCGACAAATCGATCTTCGAGGAATTCCTCTATGTATAAATATTAATCGTCATCTTTTCATTTCTTCTTCATGCTCCGCGATTAGCTTAGTCTGAATTTCATTGGGAACAAGCTCGTAACTAGCAAACTTGGTTTGTAAACGAAGCACGTCCACCGGTGATGGAGCTTAAGCTAATAGAATAGTTAACCAACTCCTTTAATGAGTATCTTTGCCTGCAACTTCTGATAACCCGCTTCGCTATCCATTCCCATAATCAAAGCTCGTCGGCCTTGCAAATCACTCATCACGTCGCCCATGAAATCTGAAGGCACAAATACTTCGAGATCGTAAATAGGCTCTAGAATCTTCAGGGCCGGCAATCTTAAACTGCGTCCGCAAAGGCATGTCTTGCCGCCAACATGAAAAGAGAGTTCGTTGCTATCTACAGGGTGCATCTTGCCATCATAAACTATGATGCGAACATCACGGGCATAACTTCCTGTCAACGGCCCATGTTCCATACAATCCATGACTCCTTTTAAGATTGCAGGCATAAAACGGGCATCGATTGCGCCACCAACCACAGAGTTGATAAATACCAATTTGCCACCCCATTCAAGGTCTACAACTTCTTTACCCTTGATATTCATTTTAAACTCCTGATCACCGAACTTATAGGTAACGGGGTCGGGCATGCCTTCTGCGTAGGGTTCTACTATCAAATGTACTTCACCGAACTGTCCTGCTCCACCACTCTGCTTTTTGTGGCGATACTCTGCCTTCGCGCTCTTTGTAATCGTTTCGCGATATGGAATTTTGGGTTCGTCAAACGTTACATGCAACTTCTCGTTATTTTCCAAACGCCATTTTAAAGTCCTTAAATGGAATTCTCCCTGACCATGAACGATTGTTTTGACGCAACTCTTTCGATTGTTCAACAACCCATGTCGGGTCTTCTTGCCGCATCTTGAGAATCGCCGCCATCATCTTTTCTGTATCTTGCACATTATCTGCCTTGATAGCACGGCTATATTTAGAATTAGGATATTTGATGAAATCAAATCTCCATTCTACATCTTTTTCATTCAGCGTATTGCCAGTTTTTACATCTTTCAACTTCACGGCACAACCGATATCACCTGCCATCAACTGGTCTACAGCAATACGATTTGCGCCTGCACAAGCATAAATTTGTCCCATTCGCTCGCGGCTTCCACGATCCGAATTTACCAAATCGTCTCCGGCCTTAACAGAGCCACTCATTACCTTAAAGTAACTAACCTCACCGATATGTGGTTCCATACCCGTTTTGAAGAAGTACAAACTTTCTGGACCTGCAGTATCTACAGCAATTTCCTCTCCTCTTGTGTTATGAAGCTTTGGCATTTCACTTACAAAAGGCACAACATTACCCAAGAATTCCATCAAGCGCTGCACGCCCATATCTTTTCCGGCACAAACGCAGAAAACAGGGAATATAGAGCGTGTAACCAAGCCCTTGCGAATACCTTCTCGCATTTCATCTTCTGTCAAAGTCTCTGTTTCAAAGAACTTTTCCATCAATCCTTCATCATTTTCTGCCGCAGCTTCCACCAAAGCCTTATGCAATTCCCATGGCCTTATCAAGCTCTTCCGCAGGAATTTCCTCGCGTATGGGTTTCCCTCCATTGGCATTCAAGAGAGCTTTTTCATGATTAAAACGTCAATGATAGAATTGAAGTTAGGGACCTGTCGATACCGGATATTGTGCTTGAACGCACTTCGGTCCGCATAAATATCCTGCATCGATGAAACGATGGTATCAAAATCACACTTATCGAATCAAGCTGATTAACAAAGGAATATTACAGGCTTTTGGAGTTTTTCGGTATACCGGAAATTGTTTTTGTGTCCCTGACTTCTGGACCATATTGCCCATTAATAACTATCACGGCTTGATCCGTAACATTCATAGACGTGATAGCTCCACCGATAAAATCATCACTTCCAGGACAATCAATTATATTTAATTTCTTATTATTCCACTCTACATGAAAAAAATTGTTGGGAAGACAGAATAACCATACTCAAGCTCTACCGGAAAGTAATCACTAACCGTGTTCTTAGCCTCAACATTACCCCGGCGTTTAATGATGCCAGCTTCAAATAACATACATTCGGCAAGAGTCGTCTTGCCACAGCCCGCACTGCCAAGTAAAGCAATGTTCTTAATTTCATTCGTTTGATAAACCCTCATATCAAAAGATTTAAAGTGTTAGAATTATTGTTCATGGTAACAGCTAACTGCTTTAATTCACATACAGCTGTTGTCTTTTGTTGTGGTCTAAGATACAATTTACGTTTATATCCCAAAGAATTTATATATAAGACTTTTTAAAACATATTAGTAAATTTGTATGATTTTTGTTGACTACTTTTATTTTTCACATTATATAAATGGCAGGTCTCTATATCCATATTCCTTTTTGCTCAAGTAGATGCATATATTGCGCTTTTATAGCACAACATCGCTCAAAGAGATAGATTTATATGTAAACATGTTGTGTAAAGAAATGGAATTAAGAAGAAATGAAGTCGATACTATCCAGACCATATATATAGGTGGAGGCACTCCCAGTCTTCTATCGCCTCGAAACTTAACGCAGATATTTAGACAAATTTCCACGTCTTTCAATTTATCGAAGAATACAGAAATCACCATCGAATGTAACCCAGATGACATTACTCCAAGCTTCGTAGATACCCTCAGTGCATTGTCCGTCAACAGAGTTTCAATGGGCGTTCAAAACCTTTGACAATAATCGTTTACGCTTTTTACACAGACGACATAGCCAACAAGACGTTTATAATGCGGTTAAATATTTACAAAAGGCCAACATCTGTAATATCAGCATTGATCTTATTTTTGGTTTTCCTAATGAATCGTTAAATGATTGGGAAGCAGATATTGACAAGGCACTTTCACTCAATATCCAGCACATATCTGCTTATAGTCTGACGTATGAAGAAAATACAGTACTTAATAAGCTCAAAGCCTGCGGCTCTGTTGCCGAAATAGAAGAAGAAATTAGTATAAAAATGTTTCAAAAACTGATACAACGGCTCAAAGATGCAGGTTTTGAACATTATGAGATTAGTAATTTTGCCAAAAAGTATAACAAGAGCAGATGGCACGACTTTCTCGTACCGCTCTCGTCATAACAGTAGTTACTGGCATGCTGTACCCTATCTGGGAATAGGAGCTGCTGCACATAGCTACAATGGAACGATACGAAAATGGAATGTGGAGAACCTAAAAACATATATAGATAGCATCAACCAAAGCATACTACCCTACGAAATGGAGTCTTTAAATGTTGAGACCCAATACAATGATTGTATTACAACAACACTACGTACGAAGGAAGGTGTTGATCTTGGTCTACTCAACAAGAAATATGGCAAACATTTATATCAGTATCTCCTACACGAAAGTGAGCAATATCTAAATCGTGGTCTGCTGGTTATGCAAAACAATCACCTTGCATTAAGCCAACAAGGAATCTTTATCTGCGATATGATAATGGCAGACCTAATGTATGTATAGGTAATTATCTAAGCATTGTATCTCTGAATAAGCGTTTTCAGAAAAATCTTGTAATTTTGCAATCCAAAATGAAATTAGCAGAAATAAATATGCAGAATCAATTATCACGTACTCAGCTTTTATTCGGCAAACCAGCTATAAACACCTTTAAAAGGTTCTCGTGTCGCAGTTTTTTGGTATCGGAGGTGTCGGAGGTCACGTTGTTGAAGTTTTAGCGCATAGCGGAGGTCGGTGAGTTAGATTTGTTTGATGACGATCGTGTATGCCTTAGCAATATCAACCGCCAACTATGCGCACTTTTATCTACAATAGGAAGATATAAAGTAGATGTTGCCGCAGACCACATCAAAGACATCAATGAAAGTTGCATCGTACACAAACACCAAATGTTTTATCTACCCCAAAATGCCGATTCTGTAGATTTATCTAAATTTGATTATGTTGTTGATTGCATCGATACCATAACTGCCAAACTTGAACTTATCAAACGTTGTCACGCACTAAAACATTCCTCTAATTTCCTGTATGGGAGCCGCTAACAAAATTGATCCGACAGCTTTCAAAGTTTGCGATATTAATAACACAGAAATGGATCCCCTTGCGAAAGTGATAAGAAAAAAACTACGCAAATTAAATATCCCAAAACTAAAGGTCGTTTGCAGTAATGAAGCTCCCTTACCACCCATAGAAGATTCTTCTCTTTCGTGCGACGCTCAACATGCCCGTACAGACAAAGAAGCGAAAGTATACACTAATCGCAAAGTAATCCCTGCAAGTAACGCCTTTGTTCCTGCTGTAGCTGGACTTATCCTTGGTGGTGAAGTTGTAAAAGATCTGATTCTAAAAGCACACACTATGCGTATCCCCCCAGAGGAAGCAACAAGTAATATATACGCACAAAAAGCAACAGAAAAGGCTCTGCTTCATGACACAAAATATCAAAAAATAAAAGCAAACAAAGTGTAAAAAACTCTTAACTCCGAACATCAGGGTGTCCCAAAGAATAAAACAAAGAGGATTATAAAGCGAACCGTTTTAAAAGGGTTTTCATATAATAAATCGAAGATAAAGTCCATATGTATTTGTTTCAGAACAGGGTAATAAATTCCCTACGGCTAACGTGAGTTCGACGAATTCAAAAACAAAAGCAAGCTGTGTATCAATAGTCCTTTGCACATTGATGCACGGCTTCTTGAAACAGGCAATAGGCAGCAATAGCCCCTAATAAGTTGACGATGAAATTGTCAAAGCATCTATGTCTGGAGTGTTCCACTTAGTTCATCATTCACCGTTTTCTACAACAGCTCTTTTTCTGAGTAAAAGTCTGTCAGAAACGCTCATCAAAAACTCCTTTTCATGTTACTTTTTCAATTTGGTAATAAGTTGTATTCCGTCAACGAAAAACCGTTGAAAGAGGTTCTTACTGATGTATCCCTTGTCACCGACCAACACCATATATAGTCGGTCCTTAAATGAGGCGTTTTAATCTCTGTAATCCTCCCTCCCTCTCTTGGGAGTGCCGGGATGAGCTTCGTTCACTGTGAAATTTTCATACAAACCGCTCATTTATTTTGCGTCAGGATTTTTGTCGCAAATAAGCCAAGCATTTGAACACTTATTAAAAAGCAACAAACCACTGACAACCAGCCACTTGCAAAAACGCCCCCACTTTTTGCGCCAACAACCGCCCCAAAAGCTGCCCTTTTACCCGCTAAAAGCATAACTATGACAAGACAAAAGAGCAGCTTTGAGCATGTAAAAAGCATAGCTTTGGCAACATAAAGCGCAGCTTTGACCTCGGAAAAGCGAAAAAATAGCCATGCGCAAGCCTAAAAACCACCCTTTCATCTCTGTTTTTCACGCTAATTGAGGCATTTTTATCGACCGTTTTTGTGACCGTACATTTTATGCCACAAAACAAGTTGCCACACGCCAGCGTAGGGGCGTGATTCATCACGTTCCGCCTCACCCAAAAGAAGAGACAAGGCATGATTTATCCCTTTCTGTTGCTGTGTTTGTTTTTTATATAGGCTTGTGAAATTATCTGCCTAATAGTATAGGCTTGCAACTGGGTTTTTAGGACTGACCCTTTCTATCCCTTTTTATTACTTTTATTTTTCCGATATATTGCTGTTTAATTTTTGGCTAACAGCAACATTGAAGAATATAAAGCATTGATAATTAAATGAGTTAAAATACTATATAGATATTTTCAATCGCTCAATAGATATTATCTGTTGTTCTATATTGTATAGATATCTACCTTTGCATTGTCAAACAAAACAACTAGACCATAGAATTGAAAATTTAAACTAACAATAATCATTATCGATGAGCCGATGGTGCCAAACCAAAAGCCATTGAAAACAAAACAACAGAAATATGGAAACAATTATTAATGCAACAGCTCCTGAATTTAAGGTTCAGGCATTCCAAAACAGTGAGTTCAAAACAGTATCAAGCGAAGATATCAAAGGCAAGTGGGCTATTTTTCTTCTTCTATCCAGCTGACTTCACATTCGTTTGTCCTACAGAACTTGTAGACCTCGCAGACAAATACGAAGAGTTGAAGAGTATGGGTGTTGAGGTATTCTCAGTAAGCTGCGATACTCATTTCGTACACAAGGCATGGGCAGATGCTTCTGACAGCATCAAGAAAATTAAATACACTATGCTCGCAGATCCACTCGGAGTATTGGCAAAGGGCTTCGGTGTTTACATTGAAGAAGAAGGTATGGCTTACCGTGGTACATTCCTCGTAAACCCAGAAGGCAAGATTAAGTTGGCTGAAATGCAAGACAACTCTATCGGTCGTAACGCTGACGAGCTTGTTCGCAAGGTTAAGGCTGCACAGTTCGTAGCTTCTCACCCAGGCGAAGTTTGCCCTGCAAAATGGAACGAAGGTGCTGAAACCTTAAAACCAAGCATCGATCTCGTTGGTAAGATCTAAGTAAAGCGCGGATAGAAAGGTTTCTTTACTATACAAAACATTATGGATAGTCTCTCACTCTCCTATCAGTCTTCTTCCCAAAAGGTAAAAAGGCAGAATAGGAAAGTAAGAGACTTTTCATTTACCTGTCGACAAGACGAAGAAGATTGCATCCTATAATAAACAATACAGACTAATTTTTAAACGCAGAAATATGTTGAGATAAGAATATATTAGACCAAGTAAAAGGTATATTTGCATCGCTTAAATCGCAGATAACCTTTGCTGCAACAAGCAAAAAAGACGATGAGAAAAAAAGCGAATTGCAAGAATTTCTCAACGATATTGCTTCAACATCAGAAAAATTGTCAGTTAGTTTCACTGAAGAGAAAACGCACAACTCAGTTTTAAACTACTAAAAGACGACAACGAAACGGTATTACATTCCGTGGCATACCAAACGGACACGAGTTTACGTCGCTCCTTTTGGCTGTTCTCAATACCGACGGACAGGGCAAGAACTTCCCAGACGAAGCAATACAGCGCAGAATAAAATCGCTGAAAGGCAAAATCGCACTGAAAACATACGTTTCACTCACCTGTACCAACTGTCCTGACGTTGTTCAGGCACTCAACCTCATGTCGCTCATCAACCCCAACATCAAGCACGAAATGGTAGATGGCGGTATCTATCAGCAGGAAGTAAGCGACTTAAACATACAAAGGGTACCCGCTGTGTACTGCAACAACGAGTCGTTGCACATCGGACGAGGCGACCTTGGCATACTCTTGCAAGAGTTGGAAGACATGGTGGGCAGCGAAGCGCGAAAACGAAGAGTCTATAGAGCGCGAATACGATGTTATTGTCGTAGGTGGCGGTCCTGCTGATGCATCGGCAGCAATTTATTCTGCACGCAAAGGCTTGAAGGGTGGGCTTGGTTGCAGAGCGAATTGGCGGACAAGTAAACGACACGACAGGCATTCAGAATCTTATTTCTGTGCCTAACACAAACGGAACACAGCTTGCTGCCGACTTAAAAGCGCACCTTTCCGACTACCCTATCGAGCTTTTCGAACACCGAAAAATTGCAAGTGTAGGTTTGAAAGAAGATAAAGAGCATCAAGGTGAAAGGTGGCGAGGTTTTTCAAAGGCTCCTGCCGTAATCATCACCAACAGGCGCAAACTGGCGCAGACTGAATGTCGGCGACGAAGCTAAAAGTACATCGGACACGGCGTCCATTTCTGCCAACACTGCGACGGACCTTTTTTATAAAGGCAAGAATGTTGCCGTAATTGGTGGCGGAAACTCAGGTTTGGAAGCAGCCATCGACCTTGCAGGCATTTGCAATAAAGTTACGGTATTCGAGTTTGGCGATACTCTTCGTGCTGATACCGTATTGCAGGAAAAGGCTAAGCAAATAGAAAATATGAGCATTTTTACCAATGCACAGACAACTAACGTGAAGGGCGACGGTACAAAACTGACAGCACTGACCGTTAAAGACCGTCTGACAGAGGAGAGAAAGACTACGAATTTGATGGTGTTTTCGTGCAAATAGGTCTTGCAGCCAACAGCGATGCTTTCAAAGAAGAATTGGAACTGACACCCACGCAACGAGATTAAAGTAGACGAATTCTGCCGCACTGCAATTCCAGGTGTCTATACAGCAGGCGACGTTTCTAATGTTCCATACAAACAAATCATTGTCGCTATGGGTGAAGGTGCAAAAGCAGCCTTGTCGGCTTTCGACGACCGTTTACGTGGAATCATCTAATAACAACTTAGAACAAAGTCAAACAAGAATATATAAGAAAGAGAACAGCGTACTCTATACGTTATTCCTCTTTCTTATAATGATGACCACTACAAATTAGAGATTATTGCTGTCAGGCAAACATTTTTTACATATAAAAGTTAAGTTATAACACCCTGAAATAAACACAAAAAGCCTCAAAACTGCGTTTTTCAAAATAATTATGCATCGACTCGAAAAAGCGATTCTACGGCATTTTACATATTCAACTGATAACCAACCATTTACACCCAAAGCCTTTGTTTTTATATCACACATGAGTGCCCAAAGCATAGCTTTTACATGCTAATTGTGGCCCTTTTTACCTTATAAAAAGCACTGCTATAATGAGCCAAAAGCTATGCTTTTATCGTGTAAAAAGCATAGCGATGAGTCATCAAAATATAAAAATGCCACTCTCATAAGGCTTTTTGAGCTAAAAAAACGTAGTAAAATAGAAGTTATTCATGCTATTTGAACTATTTTTTCGGTCTGTTTTTTTAGTAATCTTTTTATACAAAAAGGAGAATGAGTTGATAAAAAAGAGTGCAACCATACGGATGCACTCCTTTCAATATGTTATGGGTATAGTCTAAAAATAATTAGAATGCAGTTATTTCTTCCACATCACTCCTCGATATTTTTCCATTTTATTTCATTTCTTCCACAATCTTTTCCATTACATAGTGAACTATGCTCTTTCAAAAGGTGAGCAAAATCAGCCCAAATAAATACAGACAAATACTCTAATGGTTATTTTTAAAGACTACCTTTATATGAAATCAAGTCTTAGCAAACCTTTTTCCAATCGCTTGATAATAGAGAAGATGAATAGTGCAGAAAGCAAACAACAGGTGATAAGCACACTCCATACCATCCACAACTGCATATCGCCCCACAAATAACCGATGATAGCAACAAGATGAGTTACCAATGGCTGTAGCCACAAACCATCCACCCATCATCATACCCTTATATTTGGGAGGAGCAACCTTCGATACGAACGAGATTCCCATCGGCGAAAGCAGTAGCTCGGCAAACGTCAATACGAGATAAGTAGATATGAGCCAATCGGGAGAAACAAGTTGATTGTCACTGATACCCGAATTCTGCACTTCTGTTGGAGTGGGCAATCCCATTGAAGCAATGGCCAAAATAAAGGAAGCCACAAGCAGCGATAAGCATACCATAACCAATCTTGCGAGGCGGTAGGCTCTTTGCCCTTGCGACCCAGATAGCCAAACACTGCCAAAGAAACAGGTGTCAAAGCTACAACAAAGAAAGGATTGAACTGCTGGAATATCTGCGGAAGGATTTTAATTTCGGCCTCTAACGAAGAATAGTTGGAGACTACACCCCAATAGCAGCTAACAAGATGATACCAGAGATGATTTTTACCATTGCTTGTTTTTCGACTGAAAGAGTGAGAAGGCGCTGTAAACAGACACTACAATCAATACTAAATTAAGGATATCGAAGCCCTAAACGGTCCAAGTCCAACAACTGATTTTGGCGGTATAGTCGCGCGCAAAAGAAAGTCATGGTAAGACCATTCTGATGGAATGCCATCCAGAAGAATATAACAACTGCGAACACCAACAACAAGGCTATAATGCGCTGGCGTGTTTCGGCTGGCGTCAATTCGGGTTCGGCTACAACACCTTCCGAGCTCTTAGAAGCTTTCTGCTTATTGTTAACATCAGCATGCTTAAAGGTAGAACGGAACACAACATAGATAAGCATCGAAACGATAAGCGATACGCAAGCCACTGCAAAGCCGTAGTTGTAAGCACGTGAAAGCTCTGCAATATAAGTAGTACAGAAGCTAGCCATGTCGCCGGCATAACCTTGGGCGGCCTTCAACTGTTCAAGCAACACGCTACCATCTGGCTTTATTGTGCCATCAAGGAACTGATGGGCCAAAGAAGGTATTTGCGGTTCGTAAGTGAAATTAGCTCCTGCCAATACATAATTAGTAATTTTTGTGGCTGCAGTAGGGGCAAAAAGCGCACCGATATTGATCGCCATGTAGAAAAGGCTGAAAGCGGTATCGCGCTTCGAGCTAAGTTCTGGGTTGTCATGAGATTACCCACAAGCACTTGTAGGTTACCTTTGAACAAACCTGTGCCACACGCTATCAGTGCCAAGGCACCAAACATCATTGCTTTGCCAGAAAAATCGGCAGCTGTAGGGATGGCTAACAGCACATAACCCAAAAACATAATAACAATACCCGAGGTTACCATCTTCCCATAACCAAACTTATCGGCTAGGATTCCACCGATGAGCGGCATGAAATAGACAAATCCAAGGAAACTAGCAAAGATAGTGAGACGTTTCCTTTGCAGTGTAACCAAACTTCGCCTGCAAGAAGAGGTGAAGATGGCAAGCATCGTGTAATAACCAAAGCGCTCGCCCGTATTGGCTAATGCCAATGCATAAAAGTCCTTTCGGTTGATTTTCAAACATAAAATTGATTTTTAAATTAATATTAGGTTAATTCTTTCTCTGATATAAATAGCCTGATCGTTTTGGGATTACTACTTTCGCGAAAAGGTCCGCGAGATATCAAACAGATGAGGCCGCCTTGACAACAATATTACCCCAAATTTGATTTAGCAAAATAATCACGCTTTGAATTATTGTAAATATTTCCCAAACCATAATAATACCGCGCTTCAAGCAGAAAATGCCCTAACTTGGGATGCGCGTATTCCAAACCTACCCCGCAACAATGCCATAGTCAAACTTGTTTTTGTACCATCATCGTATCTTGCTGCACAACTTGATTACTGCGCGCCGGCACATTTCGTTTAGTTAATTCAAAATTTATCTCTGTAGATTCACTAAGAAGATAACCAAACTGAGGACCGAGATTAATAAAAAAATTGCATGCCTTTTTACTTCTTTACCCCACGCTAAATGGGCAAAAAAATAGGCACTTGAATATAATTCAACGTACGACTATAAGCTTCAGGCTGCCCTGTTTCCTCGTTAATAACTGGCTTCCGGTCACGATCAATAATATCTTCTGTCCACCCTATTTGTGCATAATTGACCTCGCCAAGAATGGAACAAATTGTAGAAAAGTACTTTTTCAGAGTATATTTTTATAGTGAGTCCTCCCACCAGACCATTATGCATTTTTGGTTGACTTTTAGGAACAAAGCCCACGCTACTCATAGCTAAGCCACCATTCAAACCAATTTGAAATCATTGCGATGCAAACCAATTTGAGCATTGGCTCGCCATGATAGAATACATAGTATAAAAAAATAAGGACTTTCTTCATAATCAAGAAGTTGTAGAAAACAAGTTAAAATTCAATTTGGTCTAACTTGCCGTCATAACGATAGTGAATAAGCATAAAGCTTTTATTTTGATATCCCCCATTCCCTACACGCGAAAAACGGAACGGAGTCTGAAGGGAGCGATGGCTGTTGCACTTTAGCTCCCACAAAGTCTTTTCCATACGAGCGAACACCTTGTAAGAAAAAACTTGCCTGATCATAACCGGTCAAGGCAAAACGTGGCAATGCGTATAGCATATCAGCTTGAAACCACCGCCGATAACTACGTTCAATATTAGCGGTAGCTTTTGACAAAGGGTTATAATAAAAGGTGGTAGGGATATAGGTGTCGAACTTATGGAAATTTTCAATATTATTCTTTGTGTACATAAGCCACTCCGTATAGCCATAAAGCGAGATTAACAAGCCTGAACGCATAGCTAAGAGGCCCTCTAACTTATTGATTGCAATCGTCAATTCTGGAGAACGACCTGTATTAAGGATAACAACATTGCGTTTTCTTTGGGTCAAAAAGCTTTTGGCAAAAGTATCTTCTGTCGACTTCAAGTTCGTTATACTATAGGTTATACCAAAGCTTTTTCAACTGCTTTCGGAGGCCAAAAGTAAAAGGCGCTTTATTACTCGTTGTGTCATTACAATCAATAAATACAGGATGCGCCTCTTTAAAACGAGAAACAAAGATCTCTATACTTCTGTCAACAAGTTGTTGTGGTGACTGATAAACCTGATATATTTCACGAAAACGTTCCACATCATTTCCAGAAATAGAAAACGGGATAACAAACTTTATATGATTGCTTTTTGCAAAACTGTGCTAAAAAGCACTGACATGAGTGAGTATAAAGAGGCCCGAAGATGATATCGCAATTACGAGCCTGCGGTTCTTTAAGAATAACATTAATATCTGTATCTATCGCTGCGTTCCAAGCGTAAAGTTCTGTGGAAATCCCCTTTTGCCTTTTAAACTATCGCAAGCTATCAACAGGCCTCGATAGTACTCAACCATTCGCTTGCCATCACCATCCACATTGTGAAGCGGGAGCATTACGCCAACCTTGATTGTATTTGCTTTTGCGGTAGCAGTAGCCGGTTTGAAAACCAAATCTCCCTTTTTCTGTTCGAGTATCTTTTTCTTCTTTGGATTGAGAAGGCGTAACAGGCGTGCTACTGACTTGGGGAATTAAGATGTAATCACCATGGCGAAGTTCGTAACCATTCTGTTTCATCTGAGATTTGCCTCCATCAACTGGGAAATAGATACGTCGAACTTCTTGGCTATTCCATAAATTGTATCTTTTCTCTTTTACTTTATATTGTTCACGTATCGCCAATGACTGGACCAACAAAAGTAAAACTTAACATCAAAAACAAAGCAAAGACAAAATATCTCTTTATCTGTGACATGATCAATCTCATTTATTTATATTGCAAAATTAGCAAAATTATCGAATAACACTATAATTATGTCATAGTTTTTGTGTAACTGTTATCTTTAAGAAAGTAGAGATGACAAATATAAAAAAAGTGTATTATTGATTGTCTTTTTATGGACACAACAAATGTTTTGTCATGGACAATCCTTTCCCGGTGTCAACCCTTCCGTTGATATAACTCCGCCGGGCGAAGAACAAATTACGAATATTACAACCTATTCGGGCTCTGCTCCTCTTTCGTGTCGCTTTAAAGCCGGAGCCACCAACACCAATAGTTGGGACGCTTTCTATGAATGGCGATTCTATCTTGATAAAGAAAGAACAACCCCATATCTGAAACGAAACGAAGAAGATACTTCGATTGAAATCAACAAGGCAGGCACCCATTACATTCAACTTTATGCCATTTTCGTACATGATAAAAGATACCATCATATTTACAGAAGATGATATTCAACCCATTACAATTACCGTTTATGAGAGCAAACTGGAAATGCCCAACGCCTTCTCACCCAACAACGACGGAATCAACGACATCTATAAGCCTAAGACTGGGTATCAAAGCATTGTGAAGTTTCATGCAATCATCTTTAACCGTTGGGGCAAAAGTTATACGAATGGGATAATCCGGCAGAAGGATGGGATGGCAAAAGTCATGGAAAAGAGATAAAAGAAGGTGTTTATTTCTGCCTCGTGAAAGCCAAAGGAGCAGACGGAAGAGAGTTTAATATCAAAACAGACGTAAATCTACTTAGAGGATATACAGAACCGACAAATCATGAATAAGATAGAAGTATTGGGCGCAAGAGTCCACAATTTTAAAAAAATATTGATGTAGAAATACCAAGAGGCTCTTTGACTGTTATCACCGGCCTGTCAGGTTCGGGAAAGTCTTCATTAGCCTTTGATACGATTTTTGCGGAGGGACAACGTAGATACATCAGAAACATTTTTCGGCCTATGCACGAAACTTTCTCGGTAACATGCAGCGCCCGGATGTCGACAAGATTTCAGGACTAAGCCCTGTCATCAGTATCGAACAGAAAACGACAAACAAGAATCCGAGATCGACTGTGGGTACGACAACCGAGATTTATGACTATCTCCGCTTGTTATACGCACGGGCAGGAACCGCTTATAGTTATGTTACCGGTGAGAAAATGGTAAAAATATACCGAGAGAAACTCATCAAAATGATTTTTGACGCCTATGCCGGGAAGTCTATATATATCTTGGCTCCTCTTGTACGCAACAGAAAAAGGACACTATAGGGAGTTGTTTGAAAGCATGCGCCGAAAAGGTTATCTGTACATACGCGTGGATGAAGAAATTCTGCAAATCACGCGTGGAATGAAAACAGACAGATATAAAAATCATAATATTGAGGTAGTTATTGATAAACTCAAAGCTCCTGACACCAATACCCTTGACGACAAACATGTGCACCAATTGGAGAGAGATTACGGAAAAGCGTCGAAACAGCCATGAAACAGGGAGACGGACTCATCATGATACTGGATAAAGGAATCCAATTCGGGCAAATACTTTTCAAAACGTTTGATGTGTCCTACTTCAGGAATCTCCTATAGGGACCCTGCTCCCAACATCTTTTCATTCAATTCACCAGAAGGAGCATGCCCCCACTGCAAAGGCTTGAGGCTTCGTAAAATGAGATAGATATAAAGAAGGTGATACCTGATGCAAAAAGTGAACATTTACGATGGTGGAATTACTCCTCTTGGAAAATATAAAAAAACCAAATGATTTTTCTGGCAGATAGACGCTATCCTTGCCAAGCACGGTTTTAACCTAAAGACGCCCATCAAAGATATATCTCAAGAAGCCATGGAGGAAGTGCTGTACGGTAGCTTGGAGAATGTGAAGATTGACAAGAGCCTGGTACATACTTCTACAGACTATTTCGTAACTTTTTGATGGTATTATCAAATATATCAAAAGTGTAATTGAAAATGACGACACCGCTGCTGGCCAGAAATGGGCAGACCAGTTCTTAGCTGTGGCAGAATGTCCGGAATGTCATGGACAACGGCTGAACAAGGAAGCGCTTTCATACAAAATATGGAGAAGAACATCGCGGATGTAGCCGGTCTTGATATCCTTGACTTGAAAGCTTGGACAGATCATGTTGAAGAACATCTGGATCCGCAACAAAAGACCATTGCGGAAGAAATTATCAAGGAAATCCGAACACGGATTACTTTCCTGCTGGATGTTGGATTGGATTATCTGAGCCTCAACAGACCCAGTGCATCACTCTCAGGTGGCGAGCCAACGTATACGCTTAGCAACTCAGATTGGCAGCCAACTTGTCAATGTTCTGTATATTCTCGACGAGCCGAGTATCGGGCTACATCAACGTGACAACGAACGACTGATACAATCACTGAAAGAACTTAGAGACTTAGGCAATACTATCATAGTCGTTGAACATGACAAAGACATGATGCTAGCGGCAGATTGGATTATCGATATTGGACCAAAAGCTGGAAGAAAAAGGCGGACAAGTCGTGTTTCAAGGGACTCCAGAGGAAATGCTCAAGACACAGACGATTACCGCACAATATCTAAATGGGAAACAAGAAATTAAAGTGCCGACAAAACGAAGAACGGGCAATGGCAAAAGCATTGAAATACATAATGCACAGGGTAATAATCTTAAAAATGTGGACGTAACATTCCCATTAGGCGAATTAATAGTCATTACCGGCGTTTCAGGTTCAGGAAAATCGACACTGATAAATGAAACTCTACAACCTATCCTTTCCAAACACTTCTATCGCTCTCTAAAAACCGATGCCGTATGACACGATTAAAGGTGTTGAAAATATCGACAAAATTGTAAATGTCGACCAGAGTCCCTATAGGGAGGACACCGCGGAGTAATCCCCAACCTATACAGGGGTGTTCGGTGATATTAGGGTCGTTATTTGTAAACTTGCCCGAAGCCAAAATAAGAGGTTATAAGCCTGGAAGATTTTCTTTCAACGTGAAAGGCGGACGATGCGAAACCTGTAGCGGGAACGGCTATCGGAGTATCGAGATGAATTTTCTACCAAACGTGTTAGTCCCATGTGAGTGTGCTACGGAAAACGATACAACCGCGAAACACTTGAAGTAAGATATAAGGGCAAGAGTATTGCCGATATCTTGGACATGACGATCAACCAAGCTGTCGAGTTTTTCGAGAACGTCCCTAATATTCTTAATAAGATAAAAGACATTACAGGATGTTGGTTTTGGGCTATATCAAGTTGGGCCAAAGTTCGACTACGCTTTCCGGTGGTGAAAGCCAACGCGTAAAACTTGCTACAGAACTATCTAAGCGAGATACAGGTAAAACGCTATATATTCTTGATGAGCCAACGACAGGATTACACTTTGAAGATATTCGGATCTTAATGGATGTTCTTCAAACATTAGTAGATCGTGGTAACACTGTTATCATCATAGAGCATAACCTGGATGTCATTAAATTAGCAGATTATATTATTGATATTGGCCCTGAAGGAGGTCGGAATGGTGGCAACATCATTTTTGAAGGAACACTGAAAAAGCATGACAAAGTCAATGAAAGGATACACCTCCCTATTTCTAGCCCAAGAGTTAGGGATAAAATAATTGTGAAAAATATCAGACTAGCAATTAATAGCAGTTAAGGAGATTAATAGTATTGTTAAATTGGGATAATAATTAACACAAAAACGAGCTAAAAATATCACAATACATGTATATTTGCAATCAAACATCAAAACAATATCTCGATATTTAACATTCAAATTAACAGAATAGTAATGATAAAATACTAACATTAGAAATAAGACGCATTATGAAAAGCATTCTAATTTAATTTTAACAGCTATGTGTATTACAGCACTGGCATTTTCAGCAGGCAGCTTCATGAGCGTGAACGCAGCCAAAAACGCAGAATCTTCAGTCACGGGACAGCCCGTCGACTTAACACGCAACAGATAAAAGCACTACCAGCTGTTGTTCATATTAAGTATGTTCAAAACTCAAAGATTCAGACGGTAGATGTGCAAAGTGATCCTTTTGAAGACTTCTTTGGCCCTTTGGTTTCTTCGGAAATCCCAATCAAGGCAATGGCGGCACTCAGAAACGCAAAGTACAAAACTCCTAAAAGGGAGGCAACAGGAAGTGGTGTCATTATCAGCCAAGATGGTTATATCGTTACTAACAATCACGTTGTAAACGGTGCAGACGAACTGACAGTAACTCTGAACGACAATCGCGAATACTCCGCCCGAATCATCGGAACAGACCCAACTACGGATTTAGCTGTAATTAAAATCAACGGCAAGAACCTCCCAACTCTCCCTATTGGTGACAGTGACAAACTAAAAGTTGGCGAATGGGTACTTGCAGTAGGTAATCCATACAACTAAGTTCAACTGTAACAGCCGGTATTGTGAGTGCAAAAAGCCAGATCGCTCAGCGGTGAGAAGAAGGACCAAGCGTAGCCAGTTTCATCAAACAGATGCTGCTATCAACCCAGGAAACTCGGGGGGTGCCTTAGTAAATACCAAAGGGGAACTGGTAGGCATCAACACAATGCTTTACTCGCAGACAGGTTCCTACAGCGGCTATGGCTTTGCAATTCCCAACTACAATTATGAATAAAGGTTGTGTCAGACTTAAAAGAATATGGTACCGTGCAAAGAGCTGTCCTTGGAATCAGAGGTGGTGACGTGCTTGACTACATCAACAACCAAAAAGAAAATAATAAAGAAGCAGATTTGGGCACCAACGAAGGTGTCTATGTTGACAGTGTAGAAGACGGTAGTTCGGCAGCAAGTGCCGGAGTTCAAAAGGAGATGTTATTGTCAATGTTGATGACGAGAGGATCACCAAAAATATCCGAACTTCAAGAATATCTGTCCAAGAAACGGCCTGGCGACAAAATAACAATTACGTACCTTCATAATAAGGTGAAGAAGTCGAAGATTGTTACACTTAAAAACGCCCAAGGTAATACTAAACTTGTAAAGACAGCTGACTTAGATGTACTTGGGGCAAGCTTTAAACCCGTAAGCAAGGAAATGAAAGAGCAGTTGGACATCACCTTTGGATTAGAGGTCACCAAAGTTGAAAAAGGTGCTATCAAGGATGGTGGAATAAGTTCTGGATTTATTATTATGTATGCTAACGATAACCCCATAAAAACAATCACAGACTTACAAGAAGCAGTAAAGGCCGCTTCAACAAGTAAAGACCCTGTGCTGATTATCAAGGGAATGTAGCCTACGGGTAAAACAAGATTACAAAGTTGTAAAAGTTAGCGAATAAATATTTCTGCAGAGCTTTTAATGCTTTCAGGTTGCATAATTTATGGCGCAAAAAGCATAATTTATGCAACCTTTTCTTAATAAAAATGTAAATAACTATCAAAAATATTGGTATGTACTAAATTTTGCAATTACGCATCCAATTTTAACACTTAATGAGACAACTGAAAATCACAAAAATCTATTACGAATCGAGAGTGCATCTCTTGATAAGTATCTACAGGAAATTGGCCACGAAGAGTTAATTACAGTGGAAGAAGAAGTAGAATTGGCACAACGTATAAAGAAAGGTGACCGAAAGGCTCTAGAAAAAGCTTACAAAAAGCCAATCTCAGATTTGTGGTTTCCGTTTGCGAAGCAATATCAAAATCAAGGTCTTAGCCTACCCGATTTAATTAATGAGGGCAATGTGGGATTAATTAAGGCTGCGGAGAAATTTGATGAAACAAGAGGTTTTAAATTTATATCCTACGCAGTATGGTGGATTCGACAAAGCATCCTACAAGCCATTGCTGAGCAAAGTCGTATTGTCAGGCTACCACTTAACCAAGTGGGTTCGGTGAACAAAATCAACAGAATGCTTAGCAAATTCGAACAGGAAAATGAACGTCGTCCCAATATTGACGAAATTGCAGACAGAATAGATTTGCCTGAAGATAAAATAGAAGAAGCTCTCAAGGCAAATGGTCGACACATTTCTGTAGATGCCCCTTTTGCTGATGGCGAAGAGAATGGCCTACTTGATATTTTACCAAATTTCGACACCCCTTCTGCTGACAACGACCTTGTGATAGAATCGCTAGAGAAGAAATAGGAAGAGCTCTAAATCTCTTGCACGAAAGAGAACGCAATGTAATAGAGGCTTTCTTTGGTATAGGTATGCGAAATGACTTTAGAAGAGATTGGTGACAAATACGAACTCACAAGAGAAAGAGTTAGACAAATAAAAGAAAAAGCTATTCGCCGTTTACGGCATAATACCCAAAATAAAATGTTAAAATCCTATCTTGGAGGATAGAATACCAACTATTGATAATAACAAAATTATGAAAACTAAAAGATTTTTGTTTTAGCAGTACTATTATTAACTTGCGGTCTCTCCGCCAATGCTAAACATATAGCTACAAAAGGATTTCTTTTTGGCTTTGCGACATCATTTAATGATTCCACCATTTATTTTACAAGCATACAAGAAGTTGACTCTGTTTGGATTGACTTAAAGAGCAATTTCCTATATAGTAAAGAAAACTATTCTTACCAATTAAGGGACTATTTAAAAGATCAAAGGTCTTAAAAAGCTCCAACATGCGCAACGTTCTTTTTCCCTCAAGCGCAAAAGATATTGAGTATCTCCAACTAAAGAGGCGTTATCAGACATCAAAGAAACAGAATTATATTATTAAATACCTATCCAATTCTGATTTCATATATAAAGCGATAACCCTTGAAAATGAAGAAAAGTGAAAATACAATAGCACAACAAGTACTCAAGAAGAAGAACAATAAAAAGAACTACTTAAAGTGAACCATTTTTTACAAAATCGCAGAGCACTATATCAAATTAGATTTTTGCGAAGAGACAATACAAAAAGGACGTTTTTACATTCCTTTATGCCTTTTCAGGACATTTCCCCGTCAATGACAATGAATTGTTATTCAATATTCAGTTTACAAGCAAAATATCTCCACTCCTGATGCCTCAGTCACAAGAATTAAGACTGTTGACACGGGAAATTGTATTATCATTGTAGATCTTCGCCATGAAGGTGGCTATCAATTCTCAATAAGTAACTTTCAAGGGGAAAAATGTTGTCTTCTTCACACAAATAGCTCTTTTAGTCAATGCCAATGTAGTCTTTATGGAGATTCTATCAATCAGAAACTTGGCCTCAACAATGCATTAATGTTGACATACGCTTTTGCAGGAAGCCTACATAAAACATTACTTATCCATGCGGCATTAGTAAGACATGATCAACAAGCTTTATGCATTTATAGCAGATAGTGGTACAGGCAAAAAGTACCCAAGCCAATAATTGGATTCAAAATGTGCCCTATTGTGATTTAATGAATGATGACAATCCAGTACTGCGGATTATTGATGGCATAGTCTACGCTTTTTGGGAGCCCATGGAGCAGCAAGACTCCCTGTTATAGACAAGTTAAAAGCAAAACTAGGGAGCCATTATTAGAATTGACAGGGCAACATCTAACACAATAGAACAAGTTAGACCCATCGAAGCATTTATTTCATTGCTGAGCGCTTGCTCTTCTATGAAATGGGACAAAGATATTTATGAAAAATTTGTGAAACAGATTAAATTAATTACAGAATCTGTTCCACATTACATCCTTCATTGTTTACCAGATAAAGAATCGGCTCTTCTATGCAGCAAAACAGTTTACAGCCCCAAAATAGTCACCATCGAAAATGCAATTTTGATTCCAGAAATAATCAAATATTTAATGAAAGGAAAGCAAGTTTCCCTCCGACTAACGGGGTATAGCATGCGGCCCTTTCTAGAAAAACAAGCGCGATGTTGGCGTATTCAAACAAGCAGAAACATACTCCGTTGGCGATGTTGTTTTTGGCCCAATTAACAGAAACGAAGTATGTTGTCCACAGAATCATTTCAATCAAGAATAACCAGGTTTACATTGAGAGGAGACGGAAATCTTTTGTGCGAAAATTGCTTGATTACAGATATCAAGGCTATTGCGATAGGCTTCTATCGCAAGGGTAAAAAGCAAATGCTCTCCACGCAGAGTATAAAATGGCGTTTGCTTTCCAAAAATATGGACAACCCTATTCTACAATCAGAAGGCCATTACTATTCTGCTATCGTGTCAAGCTAAAAATAGGAGATAAAAATAAAATATCCTCACAAATTATTCCACATTTTTAGTCAGCCTCAATAAGCCCTGCAGCCTCCCATTGATTAGCAATTTCCTTGCAATCTATCATAGCTACAGAACGTTCTACATCATATTCTTCTAGCATCCAATCAACAAGATTATCGACCATAAATGAAGAAGAGAGCTGCATGCTGCCAAAGGAAGGCAGCAGACTCATTCATACTTATTATATTATCGAAATTAATATTCTCGACCCCTTCGGAAATTACCATGTGTTCTCCACACACTGTCAAAAGTTTAAAAACCTGATTTTTATTTTCATTACACATCTAATTTTTCTATACAATAAATTAAGTTATTTCTTGAGTTGCTCTATAAAGAAGCTACTTATTTGTCGCAATAAGTGATTACGAGTATTTCCTCCATAAAATGCTATGATTGCGATTTGTATAATATATTTCTCTAAAATCTTTATCTGCCTGAACTAGAGCTTCTGCATATTCGAAAGCATTTTGAGGATGGACATTATCATCAGCTACACCATGGCAGAGCAATAATGCACCAGATAATTTACCTGCTCGTTGGATAGGATTATTTTCATATCCTTTAGGATTTTCCTTTGGGGTATGCATATATCGCTCTGTGTAAATAGTATCATCAAACTTCCAATTTGTTGGCGCGGCGATAGCAACTCCGGCCTTTAAACAGAGCACTTCCATCACTCATGCTCATCAGTGTATTAAAACCTCCAAAGCTCCACCCCCAGATTCCTATAGAAGAAGCATTAACATAAGGCAATGTACTCAGCCATTGAGCTGTTTCAATTTGGTCTTTAGCCTCAAGTAAACCCAAACGCAGGTAGGTACATTTCTCAAAACTCTGACCCACGGCCACCGGTTCCACGACCATCAACACAGACGACAATAAATCCTTGCTGAGCTAAAAATGAATCAAACGCACCGCCTTGCCTCCATACTTCCTGCACTCCAGCTATTCTTCACTTGCCTGTGAACCAGGACCACTATACTGAAACAAAACCACAGGGTATCGTCTATTCTTATCAAAATCTAAAGGTTCACTCATCCATCCATCTAACGTTATCCCCTCTTTGAAGTGAAAGAAAAAGGTTCTGCTTTAGAAAAGCCATACTCAAAAATTGTCTTTTTCTAATGATTCATTTGACTCCAACCCAATAATTTCCTTTCCATAATTAGTAAGAATTGCATAACGATATGGCGTATTATAATCGCTCCAAGTATTAACAAAACTGGAGTTACCTGAGAAAAATCGCATCATTCCATCCCTCTTGGCGAGTAATTCGTTCTACCTTTCCATTTTTATGAGCTACATAAACCTGCCTGTCATGACTATTTAATGCAGCAGCTTGATAATAAATGTCTCCTGTTTCTCATCATATCCATAGACTTTGGTTATATCAAATTTACCATCTCCTATCTTACGCTTCAACGTTCCATTCATACTATATTCAAAAAGATGCATAAATCCATCGCGATCACTCGGTAAGATAATGCTGTTTTGCGCAACAATCACACCTTCTATTGATTCTTCCTTCACATACTTATCCGCTTTTTCATTGATAAGGAGCTGAGATAAAGTTGTACTGGGGAGTTACAGAATATACAGTTAAAATTATCTTGAAGCCTATTTAACGTAAAAACAAGAATTTTATTAGGTTCTGACGTAGCCTTTGATCTCGTGGCATATAGCCATCCTTATCTAATGGAACTTGCAGACGAGTTGTTTTTATGCGATTGAATATCATAAGCCCAAGCTGACACTCTGAGCGTTGACTCACCAGCCTTTAGGGTATTTATATGCGAATAAAAATCCTGGGTAGTTATCAAACCTTTATGGGTAGGATGAAACCCTCAAACAGCTGCAATGAATACTCTTTTACTGCACGTTCATCATATTTTATCCAACAAATCATCGTTCCATCTGCATTAAACACCATCGATGAGCTAGTAGATAGTTCTTCCTCATTTACCCAATCAGGAATTCCATTAATAATTTCATTAAGCTTACCATCCTTCGTCACCTGTGACTCTGCATTATCATAAAGCAACTTCACAAGATAGATATTATTGGCTCGCACAAACGCAATCTTATGCCCTGTCAGGCGACCAAACAGATGCGATTGCTGAGGACCATTTACAGACAAACGTTCTAGTTTTTCGACTTCTAATGGTGTATATATAATATTCTGCGGTAAATGATCGCCGATAGATTTTCTTTGTCCCGGTCTGAATCAATAACTTGCTTCCGTCAGGCGACATAATATAACCTTCAACTTTTTTGATAGATTCACCTTTGTGTATTATTTACGTCAAACAATGTCTGAACTTGTTTTCCTGTTTTAAAAAGAATACAAGTCTATCCTCGTTTGATCATTAGATACACATGCATACTGATCTGTATTTGGCACAGGACGAATCTCGCTTATCATAGTAGCAGCAAACTTGCTAGAAGCAATATCCGCAATTGTTATTTTTTCGAAAGCTATCAACTGCCAAACTGCAAACAAAATAATTGCAGATAAAGAAATCAATCTTTTCATATATGCACAAAGTTATTTATTATATATTCCAAGCAAAGGTAGGAAAAAAATTGATACTTTTGCAAAAAGAATGACTTATAAATTCAACATCGGCAAAATGGTTTACAAATGATTTTTGGACACTGGATCAACAAAAAGTTTCCTTTCAAAATACAAAAATATCTATCAATGCAGGTTTTTCATGTCCCAACCGTGATGGGAGAATTGGTCGAGGTGGATGTCCTACTGCAACAACAAGACTTCAGTCCTGCATATACAGAAGGCAGTAGCAGCATTACTGAACAAATACAGAAAGGCAAAGAGTTCTTTAGCCGGAAATATCCCAATATGAAGTATCTGGCATATTTTTCAATCATACACCAACACCTATGCCCCTATCGCCCATTTAAAAATCTTTTTATGAAGAAGCATTAGCACAAGAAGATGTTGTTGGTTTAGTCATAGGCACCAGACCCTGATTGCGTATCAGAGGATTTACTTGATTATCTGTCTGCCGTCAATCAATATAAAAATGGTCATAATAGAATATGGTGTTGAATCTATTTATGATGAAATATTAATAAATGTCATATAGAGGGCATACCTTTGAATGTAGCAAAAGGGCCATCAAGCTTTCTGCATGAACGAGGACTCATCACTGGTGCCCACATGATATTAGGACTTCCTGGTGAAAGCAAGGAAATGATTCTTGCACAAGCAGACTGCATGTCGACCCTCCCTGTTGACATCATAAAAACTTCACCAAATGCAGATTATTAAGGGAACACAACTTGCTAAAGACTTTACAAATAATCCATTCCATGCTTGTACTGTCAAGGAATATATAGAAATTGTTGCTGAATACATCAGCCGTCTTCGTAAAGATATCGTGATAGATCGCTTTGTAAGCGAATCTCCCAAAGATCTTCTTATCGCCCCTCAATGGGACTTTTAAAAATTTTTGAATTTACAAATCTTCTTATCAATTACCTCAAGGAGCAAAATATCATTCAAGGTTGTAAATACAAAAGAAAGATAAAAACGAATCATTTAGATGCAGAGTTTTACAGCGAACAATAGATAACTTTTGTAAATATGGCAATGTTTCCACTATTTAGCCCATGTCAGGTTATAAGATTCTATATGACCCAGTTGGCGGAATTAATCAATAGATAAAATATCAGAAATATGAATATAAAAAGTTGCACATGTCGCTAAAAATCTGTAACTTTATGATGATCAACAATACTGTTGTCTGCTTTATCTCCATGCACAACTTATATGCAAATTTCGTCAAAAATCTTTGAGATATGCAAGAAATTTTCCTATGGATTGGTTAATGACCTTGGAAATATTCCTCGTCGTGGTGTAGTTCCTCGCTTCTCTGACCTTTGATGTCATAGCCCTGAGTCTGACAGCTGGAGCATCTCGGCATTGACAGTGAGAATAACCCCTTTGACCGGCTGAAAGAATACCAAAAGGACTTTGTCATCTCATCAGTCGTCGCCAGTTCAATGACCGTCGCAAGAACACATATCAGCTGTGTGAAATGCTTCGTAAGCGTATAGCAGGCAATGGATGGCGCAGAGGAATATTTCTGTGTAGATTCCAAACTGATAGAGGTTTGCAGACTCTCAAGAGGCAAACGCTGCAAGATAGGGCAAGGACGAGCCTGATAAATCTCCAGCTTTAGGTTACTGCGCCACACAAGGAGTATATTATTATGGTTATAGGTTATAAGTTACACGCTGTATGCGGTTTACGAGGTGTCATACATTCATTTGACCTGACCGCTGCTAATGTTCATGAGTATACATTATATGAAGGATGTGAAGTTTGAATTTCTCAGATTGCTGTATTCTTGCTGATAGAGTCATCTGAGTGCAGAACTGCAACAAGATCTGTTTTCATCTGCGCACATCAAACTGGAGGTTCCGTATAGATTAAACATGAAGACATGGAAGCCAGCTTTTCAAACCTCTATCGAAGGCTAGAAAAGAATTGAGACTTGTTTCTCTCAACTATGTGACCATCTCATGCTCATCAGGAACTATGCCAAACAGACCACAGGACTATTCGCAAGAATTACTGCTAAAATCAGTACGTTTACAGTACTGCAATACATTAACTACATAAACGACAAAACCACTAGGACAGGTCAAATATGCATTAAATTAATTCCGCCAACGGGTTATCTTTAGATTAGTTATACTTAATTGTGTCAGGGTGAAGTTGCATCCTCAATGTCATGGCCTTCCATTTCAAGATCCGTAATGCATGAACCTGTTGTATAGAAGTACATCGCTATAATAATGTTGATAGCAGCATCAATTTCCTGTTCAGATGCAGTTGAGGAAATATGAGCTTCGCTATTTCTCCACCTTTAACCAACAATAAGTATTGATAGAACTTCTGAAGGTCCTCATTATCACTGAACTTCAAAGTCCAAAGAGGACGAATTGCGTGAATCATCATCCTTCCAAGTTACATCGTCACCTTCATGCTGGGCTGACTTCTTGACCTTTTCATCAAATAGAAGAGTTTTTTGAGGTAAAGTCTCAAACTTGGTCACAAGAAAGTTGAATCCGACATGCTTATCCACTAACACAGCTTCCTTTGACAAAAAGATTAGAGAATGCACGGCTGATGAATAGACCTACGCCATCAAGGGGTTCAAGGGTTTCTTTTCCGATCACATAGAAGACACTGTCAATAACTTTTTCTTGTGGACGCATTGACTTCTTCAAGCCAGAGAGAGACACATTCAATATGTCTTTGATTCCGAACTTAATCTTATCAATGTCAAGTACGGTGAAAATCTGGTCAACAAATTGGGGTACTTACCCAACACGTTCTGCACATATAACGTGCAGAATATGAGCAAAAAGAACCAAGGCAAGCACCTGTTTTCCAAGTCCTTGCCTTGTATCTCACTCATTATCAGCATTCTGCGAATTATTCCTCTACAGCAGCCTGTGCTGCGGCAAGTCGTGCAATTGGTACACGATATGGTGAACATGAAGCATAGTTCATACCCAATTTAGCACAGAATTTAACAGAGCTTGGTTCTCCTCCATGTTCGCCACAGATACCCGTACGGATATTCGGACGTACATGATGTCCCTTTTCAACAGCCATATGGATTAACTGGCCTACTCCCTCTTGATCTAGCACCTGGAATGGGTCTACCTTCAGAATCTTCTTATCAAGATATGCGGGCAAGAATGAAGCGATGTCGTCACGTGAATAGCCAAATGTCATCTGCGTCAAGTCATTAGTACCAAACGAGAAGTATTGTGCTTCGGAAGCAATAAGATCTGCGGTGAGTGCAGCTCTTGAATTTCAATCATCGTACCAATTTCAAACTCCAATTTGAATCCATACTCATCAAATGTTCTGCGTGCACTCTTTAAGATAACAGCTTTTGCTGACGGAATTCTGCTACCGTACCAATCAATGGTACCATGATTTCCGGTTTTGATTCTTGCCTTCCTTTTTCAATTCACAAGCAGCACTGATAATTGCTCTGGTCTGCATGGCTGTAATTTCTGGAATGTGATACCTAAGCGGCAACCACGATGTCCCAACATTGGGTTATTTTTCAGCCAAGGAGGCAACCCGACGCTGTATTGTGAACAAGTCTACTCCCATTTCGTCTGCCATAACCTGCTGTCCCGTTAAATCGCTGAGGAACAAATTCATGCAAAGGAGGATCCAATAAACGAATATTTACAGGTAGTCCATCCATAGCCTCTAAGATTCCCTTAAAGTCTGCTTTCTGGTACGGGAGCAACTTGTTGAGTGCTTTCTACGCCCTTCTGGAGTATCAGACAAAATCATCTCGCGCATTGCAATGATTTTTATCATCAAAAGAACATATGCTCTGTACGAGTCAGGCCTATACCTTTGGCTCCAAAAGTTCTTGCAACATTTGCGTCATGTGGAGTATCTGCATTAGTACGCACCTGAAGCTTTTGTATACTTGTCGCAAAGCTCCATCAACTCCTTAAAATCACCACTTAACTCTGCAGCCTTCGTAGGAACCTCTCCTGCATATACTTGTCCTGTTGTACCATTCAGAGAGATATAGTCTCCTTCTCTGTATAATTTACCATCTATCTCTACTGTCTTGTCCTTGTAATTCACGGTAATACCACCTGCACCAGACACACAGCATTTTCCCATACCACGGGCAACAACAGCAGCATGCGAGGTCATACCACCACGTGCTGTCAAAATACCTTCTGCAGCCGACATTCCTGCCAAATCTTCTGGTGAAGTTTCTATTCTTACCAAAAATTACTTGATGCCCATCTGCATGCCAATCCTGTGCATCATCAGCATGAAAGACGATTTGTCCACAGCTGCTCCAGGAGAAGCAGGAAGTCCCTGAGTGATAACATGGGCTTTCTGTAATGCCACCTTATCAAATATGGGATGAAGCAGTTCGTCTAATTTATTTGGCTCACAGCGTTTTTATGGCTGTTTTTTCATCTATCATTCCTTCATGCAGGAGATCAATGGCTATTTTTACCATAGCCGAACCTGTTCTCTTACCATTTCGTGTTTGCAAGAACCAAAAGTTTTTCCTTCCTGTACCGTGAATTCCATATCTTGCATATCACGATAATGGCGCTCAAGTTTCTTGAATATCATTCAATTGCGCAAAAGATTTCAGGCATAGTTTCTTCCATTGAAGGATATTTGCTAACACGTTCCTGTTCTGAAATACCTGCTCTTGAGCCCACCTCAATGATCCCACTTTAGTAACCTGTTGAGGAGTACGTGTTCCTGCGACAACATCTTCTCCTTGCGCATTAACAAGGTATTCCCCATTGAACAGATTCTCACCATTCCCTGCGTCACGGCTAAAACAAACACCCGTAGCAGAGGTTTCACCCATATTGCCAAATACCATTGCCATTACAGAAACCGCAGTACCCCATTCATCAGGAATACCTTCCATCTTTCTATAAAGGATAGCACGCTCATTCATCCAACTACGGAACACTGCACAAATAGCTCCCCACAACTGATCAATAGGGTCATTGGAAAATCTTTACCTGTACGTCCTTTGATAGCTTCTTTAAATAATCTAACCAGTTTCTTCAACTCATCAACAGTCAGATCTTTTGTCAAGTTTTATACTACGTTCTGCCTTTACTGCTTCTATAATTTCTTCAAATGGATCAATATCTTCCTTGTTATAGGTTTTCATTTCCAAAACCACATCACCATACATCTGCACAAAACGACGATATGAATCGTAAACGAAATGAGGATTGTTAGTCTTAGCCACCAAGCCCTCAGCAACTTCGTCATTGAGACCCAAATTAAGAATGGTATCCATCATTCCCGGCATAGAGGCGCGAGCACCAGAGCGCACACTTACAAGAAGCGGATTAGTCGTATCACCAAATTTTGGAATTCATTAAATTCTCAATATGCTTAACGGCATCATTAACTTCTCTTTCAAGAACCTTAATAATCTTTTTCCTGACCAATTTTTGTAATATTCATTACAGCAATCGGTAATAATCGTAAAACCAGGAGGAACAGGAACTCCTATTAAGTTCATTTCGGCCAGATTGGCACCTTTTCCACCCAGCACTTCACGCATCTGCGCATTACCTTCAGCTTTCCCATTACCAAAGGTGTATACTCTTTTTCTGTCATAATAAGATTTGATATCGTATAATTATATTATTCCCATTTTGTTTGCAAATATATAGGTTTTCCTAAAGATAGACAAACTTTTATTTCAAAATTGCTATGTCTACATTACATTTAGCCACGTTTGCCTATACAGAACAAAAAGATAAAGCTAAAGTATATAGCAGTTAAGTTATTTTTTAGTATTTTTGTATAGCAGAAATACGAATTCTATGGCAAGAAAAAGAAAACATTCCCTGTTTTAGAAGATATTGTAATTATCGACATTGCGGCTGAAGGTAAATCCTTAGCCCGTGTGAACGACATGGTTGTGTTCGTTCCCTATACTGTCCCAGGTGACATTGTTGATTTGCAAATTATCAAAAAGAAGCATCATTATTGTGAAGCTTCTGTTGTAAAATATAAAAATTAAGTGACATTCAGTGCTACCCCTCCTTGCCAACATTTTGGCATCTGTGGTGGATGTACTTGGCAAAAACTTACCCTACGAGGAACAACTAAAAAGCCAAACAACAGCAAGTGTACGATCAACTCGCACGTATCGCAAAAAGTTGAATTGCCAGAAATTAGTCCTATCATGGGGTCGATCAAGATTTTTGAGTACAGAAATAAAATTGAATTTGGGTGTAGTAATAAACGCTGGTTTACTCATGAAGAACTTGACAACCTACTCCCAAAGATAATGAAAGTTCACAACTTCGCAACGACATTGTGGCAAATAATGCGATAGGTTTCCATATTAAAAGGTGCTTTCGATAAAATATATCCCATCAAGAAATGTTATTTGATGGAAGATTTACACAATCAAATCAGAAACTATATCTTCGAAGAAGCAAACCGTATAGGAATGACCTTCTATGACATTCGTCAACAACATGGGTTGTTACGTGATATATTAATAAGGAATAGCAACACAGAAGAGTGGATGGTTCTGATTCAGTTCCATTATGACCAGCCGGGAGACGAACAACTAAGTTTGACATTGCTTGAACAGGTAGCTCAACAGTTCTCTCAAATTACTTCTTTGCTTTATGTAAACAACCCAAAAGGTAATGATACATTCAACGACTTGAAACATTCTGACCTATCAAGGCAAAGATTTCATTTATGAAAAATGGAAGACCTCCAATTCAAGGTTGGCGTAAAAAGTTTTTATCAAACAAACACTGAGCAGGCATACCAATTATATAGCGTTGCTCGAAAATTTTGCTGGACTTACAGGCCAAGAACTTGTTTTACGATTTATATACCGGCACCGGAACGATAGCAAACTTCGTAGCAAAAGACGCTCATAAAGTAATTGGTATTGAGTACGTCAACGAGGCGATTGAGGATGCCAAAATAAACAGTGAAATTAACCATATTTCAAATACCTTGTTTTTATGCAGGCGATATGAAAGACATCCTCACCGATGATTTCATTGCTACACACGGGCGTCCTGATGTCATCATCACTGATCCACCGAGAGCCGGAATGCATCCAGATGTTGTCAATGTCATTCTCAAAGCCGCACCTACAAAATTGTCTACGTAAGTTGTAATCCGGCTACTCAAGCCAGAGACTTGGCTTTTATTGGATGTTAAATATAAAGTAACTAAGGTACAACTGGTTGATATGTTCCCGCATACACCCCTATGTGGAAAATGTAGTTTTATTAGAAAGAAAAGTAATTCAAATATATTCATATGAAAAAGGTTTTTGATGGCCGTGCTGGCAATATCCATGAATGCAGTGGCCCAAGACAAACAACCATCTTGGTTCAACAACATTAAACTTTCAGGCTATGGCATGACGCAACATCAATATAGCGATCAAGAAAGTGCCAAAGCCAACTCATTCAATCTAAGAATGCTCCGTTTATCGCTAGAAGGAAAAATCAAGAATGAATTCTACTGGAAAACACAAGTCCAACTAAACGGAAACACCTCGACGCTTGGAAGTAGTCCGCGCGTAGTCGATTTGTTTGCTGAATGGCAGCGCCACACGGCTTTCAAGGTGAAAATAGGACAATTTAAGCGTCCTTTTTCTTTTGAAAATCCTCTCCACCCTATTGTGCAAGGTTTCATGAGTTATTCACAGAACGTACTGAAACTGGCCGGTTTTAGCGACAGAACAGGAGAACATGCCAGCAACGGACGTGATATCGGTTTACAACTTCAAGGTGATCTTTTGCCCAACGCCGAAGGTAGAAACCTACTCCACTATCAAATTGGTGTTTTCAACGGACAAGGTATTAATACTAAAGATGTAGATCAACAAAAAGATATTATTGGAGGCATCTGGGTTATGCCCCATCAAAGGAATGCGGTTGGGCGTATTTGGTTGGGAAGGTTCTACTGCGCGCAAAGGCAAAATGGAAAGACGCAGGTGATACTGAAGAACACTCCGGAGTGCGCTCACTCCCCAAACACAGATATGCCATCAGTGGCGAATACTTGACAAATGACTGGACTTTCCGTTCCGAGTATATCCATTCCACGGGCAATGCTTTCTCTACGACTATTAATAATATGAATGACGAGAACAGCAAGAACTGTAATTTGAGCAAACTGGGCAATAAAGCCGATGGCTACTACGCTTTGGTAATAGCCCCAATTATTCAAAAGAAGTTTCATGTAAAGGCCCGTTACGATATGTATCGACCGACAGCCGAATGGTCAAAAACCAAAACTTTCTATGAAATCGGAGCCGATTATCTGATTCATCCTAACTTCCAAATCAATTTTGAATACGCACGAGTTAACGACAAAACCGTTTCTACACATACCAAACATGGTTACAACATGATTGATGTAGAAGTTGACTTCAGATTTTGACAACATCTTATAGAAAAAGGAAAAAGCTTGAAACTTGGAGAGAACCGAGTTTCAAGCTTTATTCTTTTTCATCCAATTAGAAAGAAATAGACGTGTTAATAGATACGTTCCCCGAATATGGAAGTTCCGACACGAACCATATTAGAACCATGGAGCAAAGCTATTCGATAATCGTGGCTCATACCCCATGATTTCTCACGAAACGAGTTGACGTCCGAAAAATAGGTCTTTTTAACTTCATCAAAAAAACGATTCGCCATATCAAATTCGGCCACAATCTGCTGTTCATCATCCGTATAAGACGCAATCGTCATCAATCCACAGATTTCTACATGCCGCAAAGCACGCCAGCCACCATCAGCAAGCAAGGCCCTGCAAGCGTCCAAGGTCAGCCCTGTTTTGGTTTCTTCCGACGCGACCTTTATCTCAAGCAACACTTTGACGGTCTTTTCGATTCGGGCAGCCTGCTTTTCCAACTCTTCCAAGAGTTTCATACTGTCGACCGACTCCACCATATATATATAAGGTACGATATATTTTACCTTATTCGTCTGCAGATGACCGATATAATGCCACTCAATATCAGCGGGCAACGCATGGACTTTCTGCCGCAATTCTTGTTCCCGACTCTCTCCGAAAATGCGTTGTCCGGCTTGATAAGCCGCTTCGATTGCAGCCACGGAATGGAATTTTACTGACAGCAACCAACTTAATTCCTTCAGGAATATCCTTTAGAATAGCATGAAGATTGGAAGCAACATCTATCATAACACGTCAAATTAAAATATTGATCAAGCTTCCGACTCAGCCCCCTCGTATTCGGGCTTATCGTTGTGCTCAGCTTTAGAGGCAGCCGATTTATGTTCAAATACATCCATAATCTGCGTTTCCTGAATGGCACTGATTACATAATCTATCATCGTTCCACCCATCACCTCATCAATATGTTTAACGGCCAACGGCAAGCTACCTGCCTGCACCAGATAGGACACTGTGGAACGCTTCTCCTTCTCTGTCTTCTCGTCAATGGTGATAAATTGCAGCTTCGTCTTGTACCATTTATCATCGGTGTCGGCGTCGCTGAAGAAAACTTCTCCATAACCGGCCATCTTGATGTCGCGCACCTTAAAATCGCCCGTAATATAAACCGACATCTCCTCGATGATGGCATTCTCGGCCTCAGTAAAGCTCAATGCGTCAACAACATATTGTTCGGTGATCATCTTCTGTGAGCCGTCCTCCATCATTTTTCATAACGAATCTTGGTTTCAAAACCAAGTGCTTGTTCTACTTCTCATTCTATGTTTGCTTTTATTGTTATTGCGTCGCAAAAAGTACCAATTAAAAATCCGAAAATCAAAGAGAATTACGGCCTGTTTAAACCTATCTTAGGATGAAAAAAACACAAAATCGTTCTTTAGAAAGATATTTTATACAAGTAAAATTCTTGCCCAATCCAAAAAGATTCCATACCTTTGCCCACAAATTTTTAAACAAAACGAAAGTTGAGAACGATAGAGATATACACACTTTCCACGCCATACGCCCCACATAACGGCATATTGGCTGCGCAAGAAAATCGTGATTTTCTTGTAAAAGTGGTCGGATTATTTGGTAGTTCCAAATAATTTTGCTACTCTCTCTCTCTCTCTCTCTCTAGTAGAGCAGACGTAAACACCACACTTTTTCTTTCTCGCGTACGCGCGCGAGGCACGCCTCGCAATCCCCCGATAAACAAAGGGCTCGACAGAGTTCCCTTTGTCTATTTCTTTGTGTCGCTTTGGCTCTTTGACAAAAAGCAAAATAAGCCAGTTTTTTATTCATTAAAAACCATCAAAAATATGAGAAAAAAAGACAATCAATTTAACTGATGTGCTTCGGCCGTACATTGCACCACGTATCGAGGTGATTCAAACACAGGCCGAGCACTTATCTGTACGTCCGTCAGGCCCAACCCGGGCCTCGCAAGAGGAAGACTGGGACCCGGACGACGACGTGGACGGCGGAGAGTATGAATTCGAATAATCAAGAACTAAACAACATAGAAGAGTATGAAGAAACTTATATTTTTAGGCGCAGCCATGCTGCTGTTGATGGCAACCGGCTGCAGCAACGATGAGAACAACAACGGCACGGAGCCGTTACAGAAGGTGCAGTTCAGCTTCACCAACGAGGACTTTCGGCGAGGACGAAGCATTGACAAGAGCCACCAGCGCAGCGGAGAAGCCTACAGACGATCGACCTGGGCGACTGCGAGGCCGAGATCAGCGTGGAGAATGAGCCGGCCGTGAAGACGCGCGGCCCGCTGACCAACGCCAACGGCCACTACACCATCCGCGCCTACCAAGGCGGTACGCTGAAAGGCGAGATGAAAGGCACGTTCAGCGGCGGAGCCTTCACTGCCGACGCCAGCTCGCCGAAGAGCATGAACCTGCCCAACGGCACTTACGACTTCATTGCCTTCAACGACGACGTGGTTCCCTCGGGCAACGAGCTGACTGTGGCCAAGGACAAGGCTGCCACGGCGATGATGGGCACGACGACCGAGCTGATCAACCAGCATCCCGACCAGACGGTGAACTTCACGATGAAGCATGTGGGTTGCCGGCTGCGCACACAGCTAGTATGTAAGAAGCACTTCCCGAACGCCATTACCGCTACCCTCGAGCAGACGGCCGCTAATGTTATCCCAACCAGCATGAGCTACAATATCCAGACCCAACCAAGACCTACACCAATGGTGTCATGACGGCCGAGGGAAACAACTTCCCTGCTAATGAAGTAAGCGAATATTGGATGTCGTTCGGTGGGCAAATCTACAGAAACACCTCCACCAGCGACTACCATTATTTCCTGCCCACCACCGAGGGCAGCAAACTGAAACTCACTTTTACTGGTGGCATTGTATTCTGGAAGCCTCTCACAGGAACCCTCTCACAGCTCAATGCCACCCTGCAGATGCAAGCCAACAAATCGTATGTGGTTAAGATTAAACTCAAGCCCAATTATACTTATCTGATGAGCGACGGAACTACCGGCTTCTTCAAGGAAACCACCTCCGGTGGCGGAACTAAGACTCCCATTGCCGTGGTATTAAATGAGGGGCAGTCACATGGCCATAGCTCTAAACAATGCATGGAACGCCCCTAAGCCTTGGTGCTCATACGTATATTGGCATACCGAGACTCCGACTAATACTCACATAGCGACTAGTACAATGGGAGCCATAGGTAGCCAGGCCACAAGCGGGTTTGATGAGACTTGGGATCCAACTTACACCCATAGTAGTGTAACCGGCAATAAGGTAAAAGCAACAAATTCCGATTTTTCAGCTTGTAAAGCTGCTGCCGATTATGATCCCGGTGTGCCCTATACCGGTTCACCTTCTCTGAAATGGTATCTTCCTTCGGCTAACGATAGCAAATATATATTATCTACCTTAGGCTTTGGCGATATAACAGCAATAAGAGAAACATGGGCATCCCCTTACTATGGATATTTAGCTGATGAGGCTTTTTACACAGGTAGGAGGAGAGCGACTGGCAGCCATGAATTGGACAAGTTCGGCATATAGTCTCAATACCATCTTAGTCATGGAACAGCTTGGTCAGAACTTTTCTTGGAGCTATTATAATAAGAACATTCACGCTGTCGTCCGCCCCTTCGTCAAGTACTAATGTCAAAAGAAACGGCAGAAAACAGCAAAACTGCGTTTCCGCCCGGGCGGAAAACCAGAAACGGCTAAAAACAGTGTTTCGCCGCGGCGGAAAAATCAAAAACAGCAAAAACTGCATTTCCGCCCGGGCGGAAATGCAAAAACAACTAAAAACCGCGTTTCCGCCACGGCGGAAACTCAAAAACAGTAAAAACAACGTTTCCGCCCGGGCGGAAACATTTCTAATCACTTTTTAATTATTTTTCTACCATGATGATCAAAGAAATTAAGCGAAGCAACCTCCAAAACATGGAGCACTTCCAGTTTGCCTCTCACGTCATCGCCATGTGCGAGGAGTCGGCCATCGAGAAAAATCAAGGCGGTGCTGGCGCCACTGAAGGCGGCGGTGGCAGCGGAGGACAAGGCACTGAATCAGCCACGACGAGAAGAGGGTACGCAGGAATTGAGGAGTTGGACCGCGCGCGCGACCGGGCCTATCGGGCACTGCAGCTGTTGGTGGAAATGCACGCTTGCTCGGAAAACGCCGACATGCGGAAGGCGGCGCAACAGATGGACGACGTGATGAGTCGCTATCCGAAACTCTTGACGGCCAACTACGACAAGGAGTCGGGCATGGTGAAAAATCTGATTACCGACCTGCGTGCCGCGGAGCTGACGGCTTCCGTGACGAAACTGGCCGCCGCGGCCCATATCACCCGTTTGGCCACGGCCAACGAGCAGTTCGACCAACGTTATCGCTCACGACTGAAAGGGGCTGTGCCGTCGGGCACGTTCGACCTCAAGGCCCTGCGCTCGACTACGGACAAGGCCCTGAATGCCGTCATTCGCCGCATGGATTCGCTCGACGACCTCGAACCCGAAACACCGAAACTGGCCGACCTCATCACGCAGTATAACGGGCTGGTCGAGAAGCGTCGCATGACGCTGGCCCACCGTGCCGGCACGTCGCAGACGGCTCGCGACAAGCGCAAGGCCGAATACGACGCCATGCTAAAAGAAAGGTTTTGCGGCCCTGGAAGAGCGGCTGAATTTGGAAAAAGGCAGTCTGTCGTTTACGGGCAAAAACCGAGGGTACAGGCTCAAAGCGCCACTATCAGTTGGCTATCAAGGGCCAGACCGAACCGGACGGTACGCCCAAGATGATGTGGGTGGGCGTGAACAAGGACGGTTCGCTCTATATTGTTGAAAAGACAAAGACGACAACGACGAAGCCGGCGGTAGGACCAAAGCCGTGAGGGCGTTGTGATGGTGTAAGGGTGTGGGGATGAATAGTTACCCTTTTCGACGCGAGACATTTTTACACCCCGCCCCCTCACAACTCAACAACTAAAAAAATATGTATCTCTAAATCTGAAAAATAGCGCGGACTGTGTTGTGAAACACGGCCCGCGCCATTGTTTTTATTGTCTTCGGATAAAAATGATTGCGTAAAGGTACCTGTTATATGTCATCGTAAATCTTAACGTTGAACCCACTTCATGACGATTCCGTCATTCGGTTTCAGATCCACTGCGACTCTGCTATCACCATTGATGTGTAAGGATAAGGACTCGCCTGACAAGAGATCATGCGCATGGTAAGTTCCGGGAGTTAGCCCAAAACTTCAAAGGCATGCTGAGGAATCACGACCCTCGCCTGCACCGGTTGATCAGAGAAATTGACAACAATGAGGAGCACCTCGTTATCGGCTTTGCGCAACCACGCAAACTGATGTTGGGCAAGGGCCGGATTGACATACATCAAATCAAAAGAAACGGCCTTCCGTGGCGGCCTTCTCATGGGCAGAGATTTGCATAATCTGTCGATACTTTTTCTTCAACAAGAGTGCGTCGGACGACGGTTTGCCGACATGGAAATAGCCGCGCTGCAACGTGTCTATACTCCAGTAATCGAAGATGGTCGTTCGGCCATCGCAACCGCTGAAGCCTTCGCGGTCCATGCCCTTTTCACCAAATTCCTGACCGGCATAAAGCATGTAGGGGGTTGTTGTCAAAAGGCAACTGACAATATGGGCAGGGATGGCCTTCCATGGGTCTTTCGCAAAGAAATCGCTCGCGATTCGCTGCTCGTCATGATTCTCCAAGAAATAAAGCATGTGTTCGGCAATGTCATTCGTAGCTTGCCATTGAGCGGTGATATCCTTGGCGGGTCGAGCCCCTGTGAGGACTCCGCGTAGGCAGTCGTACATACCCACCTTGTCATATAAGAAGTCAAAGCTCGAAGCAATGTATCGTCTATACTGACCGGGATCGTAAACCTCGCCGATAAAGATGACGTTTGGATATTCTGCTTTTAAACGCGTAATGGCAAATTCCCAGAACCCGACGGCACCATTTCGGCCATATCGCAGCGGAATCCGTCAATACCTTTTTGCCCAGAACAAAAGAATATCCAGCATTTTAAGCCATGTGTCGGGAATCAAGTCGGCAGAAAAAAGCCTTGTTGTGTCCGCTACAATAGTCGATTCCGTAATTAAGTTTTACGGTTTCATACCAGTCAAAACTTACCGGGGCGGTTATCGAAGCAATCGTTACCCGTTGCTTTGGCAGGATATTCTTCATAATTCTGATGATCGACGATTTGAGATAAATCAATGGCCCTGCCCCAGCAATAGAGAAATTATTGTTCGTGGAGAAATGTAAATTAGAATCATCATTCGCTCCCAAGTCTTCTACATCAGAGGGCTTGGCCACAGAATTGTATTCGCGTGCAACGTGATTAGGCACAAAGTCCATGATGACCTTCAGCCCGACTTGATGCGTCCGGCGAATCGTGTCCTCCCACCCTCCATTCGCTTTGATACATCCGTTGCCAAATCAGGATCGACATCATAATAATCGACGATTGCATAGGGACTTCCGGCTCGTCCTCTTTTACGATTTCAGGATGCTGGTTGGGCAATCCGAATTGTGAATAATCCGTGGTTGTCGCATGGCGAACAATACCGGTAAACCACAAAATGGTAGCCCCCTAAATCACGAATCGACTTCAATGTTTCCACATTGAAGTCGTTCAGTTTACACACCCGTTTTGAAAAAAATTGTTCCTCCCTCAACGCGCATCTTACAGCGGTTTCCAAAAAGGCGGGGAAATAGCTTGATAAAATGATCATTTAAATACCGTGAACTGCTACCTGGTTGTTGATACGTCCAATCATTCCTTGCAAAAGCCTTGCTGGGACCACATTCCGTAAAGTCTTCAGCCCGTCTGCAATCATATTCTCAACGGTACTGGTCCAGCGAACAGAACTTGTCAGCTGGGCTATCAGATTTTGCTTAATAACAGCCGGATCTGTATATGGCTTAGCATCGACATTCTGATAAACCGGACAATTAGGCTTGTTAAACGTAGTCTGCTCAATAGCAGCCTGCAGTTCGTCCTTAGCTGGCTGCATCAAAGGAGAGTGGAAAGCGCCACTAACAGGCAATGGCAAGGCACGCTTGGCACCGGCTTCCTTCATCTTTTTCACATGCGGCATTCACTAGCTTCTACATTACCGGAAATAACCAACTGACCGGGACAATTATAATTAGCCGGTATTACTATATTTCCGTCTGTCGAAACCTCTGCGCAAATCTGCTCTACTTGCTCGTCAGAAAAGACCAATAATAGCGGGCCATCGTGCCGGGTACGATCTCGCAAAGCCTTCTGCATAGCCAAAGCACGCGCATAAACCAAACGAAGTCCATCCTCAAAACTCAAGGCTCCGGCAGCAACCAATGCGGAGAATTCTCCTAAAGAATGACCGGCAACCATCTCCGGCGCAAATTCATCACCCATACAAAGTGCTGATATTACACTGTGAAGGAATACCGCAGGCTGTGTAACTTTTAGTTTGTTTAAGTTCGTCAGCGGTTCCTTCAAACATCACGTGGGTAATATTAAAGCCAAGAACCCTCATTAGCTTTTATCAAAGAGCTGTTTGGCTAAAGGATTTTGCTCATAGAGTTCTTTACCCATGCCAACAAACTGGGCACCTTGGCCAGGAAATACAAACGCTTTCTTCATAATTATTTATTGATGGTTATTGTTTTATCATAAAATAAAAAAATCCCAATTGCCATGGTCGACAAAAGGGACTTTTCATATAGATTTGCTTTACAGTGCTAAAAATATCACATTAATTAAGCCTCCTCTTGAGTTTCCTCAACGGCTTCAACAGCAGGAGCTTCCTCTACTGCTACAGGAGCAGCAACAGGCGCGTTCTCAGCAACAACCTTTACAGGAACCTTAACTTCAACTTCCTTATGGAAGTGAACTACTGCTTCATAATCGCCAACCTTCTTGATATCACGCATCGTGATAATCTTGCGGTCAACTTCTATACCCTTCTTTCCAAGTTCTTCGGCTACAGTTGCAGCATTAACAGAACCATAGAGATGACCGGTTACAGCAACCTTGGCAACAATTTCCAAAGCTACGTTGTTCAGAGCCTCAGCTTTCTTCTCTGCAGCGGCCTTCAAAGCAGCCAACTTATGAGCCTGCTGTCTCAAGTTTTTCTGCAAGAATCTTCTTTGCGCTATCTGAAGCAATAATAGCCTTTCCTTGTGGAATCAGGTAATTACGGCCATAACCACTCTTTACAGTTACAATATCATTCTTGTATCCAAGTCCGATAATATCTTCTTTCAGTATAATTTCCATTGTATCCTCCTCTAAATTACTTCATCAAATCGGTTACATATGAAGCAGTGCTATCTGGCGAGCACGCTTAACAGCCTGTGCCACACGACGCTGATACTTCAAAGAAGTTCCGGTAATACGACGTGGAAGGATTTTACCCTGTTCGTTCAAGAATTTCTTAAGGAACTCAGGATCCTTGTAGTCGATATACTTAATACCGCTCTTTTAAAACGACAATACTTCTTCTTCTTTGTATCAATAGAAGGAGCTGTCAAATAACGAATTTCTGATTTTTTCTGCTCTGCCATAATTTAAGCCTCCTCTTTTTACCAAGTTTGTTACGACGCTTTTCAGCATACTGTGCAGCATACTTGTCAAGACGCACGGTCATGTAACGAATAACTTTTTCGTCACGACGATAACCAGTCTCGAGCGTGTTAATAATTGTCGGCTCAGCTTTGAATTCCAACAAGGTGTAGAAGCCTGTTGATTTCTTGTCGATAGCGTAAAGCCATCTTCTTCAGTCCCCAAGCCTCTTCATTCAGAATCTCAGCACCATTATCTGTGAGCAGTTTCTGAATTTAGCGACCGTTTCCTTCATCTGTTCATCAGACAAAAACGGGAGTCAAAATGAAAAACGGTTTCGTATTGATTCATACTAATATAATATTAAATAATTTATAAATTGTGCATTATGAAATGCGGTGCAAAGGTATTCTTTTTATTGGAATATAGGAGACTTCACGGATTGCCACGCCAAGTTTTTAACTTATTTTACATTAATCCAAAGCAAAACCAAAGGCATTCCCATAGTGATATTGCTGATATTTATTATCTTTGTAACCACTATCAATTAGTTTATGAAAAAGAAAAATACTGTCTTGGCTTGCATTACCTCTCATCTATTTAGGCGTAATTCTCATGGTAATACTTTTTACTTTACTGGACTCACCCACAATAATTATTTATTACCAATCCCACTTTTAAGCGTGTTATCATGGGTATTTTCTTTTTCGTTAGAAATGAGTTGTACAAAAAGTGACTATTGAAAAAGACAGCGCTTACCAATACCATACCAGCTTCTAACAGTTCCAAATGTATATCTGAAAGAAAGATATTTCAAACACAACAGTCATCGCCAACAAAAACTGGAAGCAAAAATCATCCCTACCCGTTTAGATATGCTATAGCGAAAATACATATTTAAATACAACAACACAAAAACAGTTCCAACACGCCGGAAACAAAACATACCTACACCAATTCCTTCCATACCTCCACGAAGGTAACCAACAATCATATCTAAACAAAAGCACGCTAAAAGCTAAAAGTCCTCCATCAGCAAGTAAACAATTGGTTTACAATGCGATGAACAACATATTCAATTGCAAGTACAAGGCAACGGATATACATAGCCAACATTCCCCACCGCACCATTGGCACAGCTTCAGGAAGTCATCACTATAAAACAAGGGTATAATAAAGGGAGCTGCCACCATAAAGAAAAGTAACATCGGTGCAACCACAAGCAACGTCACTTCAATCTGGCGATTAACCACTTGGTTAGCTGCCCTATCGGATTCTTTAACATCGAAAGACGTGGATAATAGTCCGTTTCCATCGAAGCAAAAAGCTCCCGCATAAGTCATGCACATCATGTAGCCCGCATTATAAATACCAACCACCCCCGCACCATCTTGAGCATTCAGAAAAAGAACGAAACAACAAATCCGTTCCACTACCAAAATACTCCTGCTACAACAAAAAGCTGCTCCTAACTTCACCACGTCCATGGACGACGAAGCAATCCGATATTTATTTTCCAAACAAAAAGGCGCAACCCTTCTCGAAAAGCAAGAAACAACTACCAGATTCAGTAAAGCAGACAAAAGCAAAGAAGGAACTATTGCGTCAATGCCAAACAATACGTACAAAGGAACGGTCAACAACAAAGTCCCCAACGCCCCATAAAACCGATGACCAAGCCAACTGCCTTAAATGTCCGGTACCTTTCAACACACAGAGTTCCCCGCCGGCAAGAACCGTCATAGCCACAGCAGGCGCCAACATCAGCATGCTCAACACATGCCATGAATCCTGAAAAAGCCAAAAACTTAAAGGAAGAGACAACAAGGCCGTCATCACCAACCCCGATCAATGCAGCCAAAAGACTCCATTGCCTAACAATATCTACGGCTTCATTCTTTCTCCAATCACGCCCTGCACCGGCCACGAAACGAGTACCACTAACCGTAACACCCATTCCCGTTATATCAGACAACAATCTGACAGCTGAATTATAGAGCGAAAGCAGACCTACGCCCGCAGGCCCCAAACAAAACTGCCACCAGTTTATTCTTAACAATTCCCAACAGAATCGTTAATCCTTGTACGCTGCCAAAAACGCTGATATACTTAAATATATGCTTATATTCACCCGCATTTGTTATTCTACAAAACCCTTTGGCCAAGCCTCCTCTACTCGTTTCCTTATATAAAGAAGGTATATCATGCCCCCGTTTGCTTCGATTACCTCTATCACACGATCAACGACACACGATGCCGACCATCCGAGAAAGACGACGTATAACTGTGCGTCCAATGCCCTACAAGCAGCAAAAAGCATTTCGTTCAATACACGGAATCTGCACAAGGCCACAAACCAGGGTCACAAGTCATTCTCAAATGGTGTTCAATCCCATTTCTGCGGCATACTCTATCTGCGAGGACTTCCTCCAAATAGTTGGCAGAGGCAGCACTGGCCATGGCGCATGCCACACCGACTTCACCCTGGCAGCCTACTTCTGCTCCAGAGATAGACGCGTTTTGTTTTACAATATTGCCAAACAAGCCTGCTGTAGCCAAAGCATGTAATATTTTGATTTCACTGAAGTTATGTCCTTTATACAAATGATAAAGCACGGCTGGAACCACTCCGCACGCGCCACAGGTCGGTGCCGTAACGATATTACCACCCGAAGCATTTTTCTTCACTCACTGCCAACACATGAGGCATACACCATTCCTCTACTCTGAAGAGATGGTTTATAGCCACACGCTTTAATATAATAGGTGGAAGCCTTGCGCGACAATCCCAAAGGACCGGGCAACACACCCTCGTGATTGATGCCCCGCTCTACCGCAGACTTCATGATTCCCCACACCTCACGTAAATATTGCCATATCTCCGGCTGCTCACACATTTCGACATATTCCCAATAAGACCGGCCATGTTCATAACACCAAGCCATGATATCGGTAATTGTTGTCAGCGGATAAATGTCTTGATGCTTAAAGACACCCGTATCTTCCGTACCCTCCGAGAGCGCTCCGCCTCCAACACTGTAGACTGTCCACTCTCCCATCAAGTTCCGACCTTCATCATAGGCCATAAACTTCATACCATTAGGATGGAATGGCAAAAAACACTTGTGGTTGCCAATCAATTTCGACCTTTCCTATTGCACTGAGCGTATCAATAATGGCCACATCTGTCATGGTCCTCGCCCTGTTGCGGCTAAGCTACCATAAAGCACAACCTTAAAGGAACTGGCTTTCTGATATTTACTCAAGAAAATCCGGGCTGCCTTTTGAGGCCCCATCGTATGACTACTCGAAGGTCCAATTCCTATTCTATATAATTCCGTCAGCGACTTCATTTCTGTATTTTTTCAGTAATCCCTTTATCAAAATATACGTTTGTTGTTTTACAAACTCTATGCGGTGATATTTTTCACTTTATCCGCAAAAACTCAGAAAGCAATTAACTTTCCGTCTGCAAAATTACAGATAAATCTTCATAAAACAAGAAAGTCTTCCATAACATTATTATAACCATCGTTTTACCAACGCCTGGTAATATAATTACCACATATGCGGTAACACCATTACCAGCCCTTGGTAAGAGGATTACCGCTATGTGGTAACAATCCTATGACTATGTATCATAGAAACGATATTGTTCTCCGTAACTATCAAAAGATATATCTTCGGAGTAGCCATAACTGACAAAGAGATCACGAATCCATTGCTGTTGTTCCGGCGCAAGGGCACGCTCACCTATGCAAATAGCGATAATAGGTGCCATTGCCGCCAAGGTAGTCCGCAATCTGGGCACGCATTTCAGGCGCATGCCGCTGTTTAACATCATCAAAAATGTGGCTAAAGCCGACAGCCGTGCGCATTGTTTCCATCTTCCAAAACATAGGACACTTTGATGTTTTCAGCACAGATGGCGTAACGGCCATGCAAGTTTGTATGCCCGTAGGCATCGTAAGCCCTGCTTGATAGCGCAAGCATGATTTCTTCTTCCCACACATTACAAGGAAGCATAGGGGCCATTCCTTTGGTACGTTTTTCGTATTTTATTTCCATGATTAATAAATTATTAATGGCACAAAGATATACATTTTTAGGTATAAACCACAGAATCCGCAGTTTTATATGGCATACTCCGGAATCTTACCTTTTCGCTTCGCACGCTTATAAAATCCCACCTGCAAACGTATCGTTATCATGCCGAATATCAACCACTACGCTCCGGGTGCTTTTAAGATGAAAAACAATTATTTTACAAAACAGCAAAAATCCGTTCAAACATTTGGAAGAATAAAAATAAACAACTACCTTTGCACCGCATTAAAACAATGCTCAGCAAAGGACATTCCTTCGAGGAAGGATGGGTGAGTGGCTGAAACCAGCAGTTTGCTAAACTGCCGTACGGGTTCCCGTACCGGGGGTTCGAATCCCCTCCTTCCGCAGTCAGTTACTGACAAAGGAAAGCTAACGGTCGGTTCATCTAACGGTTAGGATACAAGATTCTCAATCTTGGCATACGAGTTCGATTCTCGTACCGACTACAATCAATAAAGAAGCAACCAATTCTCAAAGAGATATAGTTACTTCCTTTGTTTTTGCAACACTGCACAAAAATATTCTACATTCTATCCTCGCAAAAAGTTCTACACAGGGCTCCTGAATAGGATCATCTTCAGAACATCTGATCTGCAGAAAGTATCTCCTCTTCATCAAACCATGCCTTCAATTTTGCTTTCGACTTTTCCTTCACATCGTCTGACACCTCTCCCCATATTTTCTTAAGCACATAAATCAATACTGCAATATCATCACTTAACCCTGCAATGGGTATAGCATCGGGCATGATATCCATAGGGCTAATTAGATAACCTAAGGCCCCTAATAATAATCTTATCTTTCACAGAAACCCGATCGCTTTCTAGAGTATAGTATAAAATAAGGGCTGCATAAACCAACTTTCCCCCGAGACGCTTGGCTATTCGTTGAATCTTTTCGACAAAATCCACTCTTGTGAATTTGTCTTTGTACTTCATAAAATCAGGTAATTCCATATAATTAGAAAAAGAAAAGTATAACAAATAAAAAGAAATAGCACCCCTGTAAGCCGGGTTCTGTATTCTTACTGACCGAGAAGGCCGAAAAGAATGCCTACCATTTATCTAATCTACAAGTCACCTCATAGCTCAAGCGTTCTACCCTCCGCAGTATTGTATTATGTACAATATCAAGCGAGCAACTTTCATCCTGCAGTTTACATGAACTTGCGACCTCCGGCTGGCACAGCACACTAATCACTTAATGCCTGGTAGTCTCTTACACCACCTTCTCACCCTTACCTTTTGCACGGCGGTTGTTTTCTTCTGCCTACACCCAATGTCACCATCGCCTTCTATTTTCAGAAGCGGAGTGCTCTATGTCGCCCGGACTTTCCTCTCGCATTAGCATGCCAGCGGCAGGCGAGTGCTATTTCTGTATCGCAAAGTTAATAAAAACATTCTTTGCTAATACTTTTTAAATCAAATAAACAGAGTGGTAAGGTGTATTTAATACTAATTAAGGTCTTGGCGCATCGTATTACCCCAAGAGAAGGTTATTTAAATAACATACCCAAAAAGACAATATACACCTCTTCACAACCTATGGCTTTTCGTTAAACTTCCAAATTTATGCGAATATTACAACGAATTTATGTAATTTTTGCAACGTTATATATAGATGTGTATTTTAAATATAAAATGAGTAACAAAAAGTAATGCTACTATACAGATGATCGCTGAATTTGAGGCGACATCACAAGTCTGTTTAACGAAGAAAAAGGAGGGGTGCTTCCTATTCTCGCGACAAGAAATATCGTTTTGTTTCCGGGGGTGATGATTTGATTCTGATTGGAAGAAGCCAGTCTCAACCTTCTGGAGCATCTATCACACCACCCTGCTAACTTTGCCATTTTCTCACAAAAGGATGAAAATGTCAGCAGTCCGGCCTTTAGCGACCTTTATCAATTGGCGTTTTTGCAAGGCTGATCAAGGTGATTGATATGCCCGGTCCCAACCAGCAGAGTAACAGCCATTGTACAGGGACTGGGGCGGTGCGAACTTCACGATTTGGTACAAGAACATCCTTTCTTGTCCGGATCCGTCTATCCGGCTCCCGAGGAGAATGTGGCAATAGATAACAAGATTTGCAAGACCGCTTATAAGGACTTGCTTGCCTCTCCAGTCAATATATCTCTGACAACGATGAGATTCCCAACGAGTTACAGTACTCTCTCGACAGCATTTCGCAAAAACTCATCAAGGTGAACTACATCTGCTGCAATCTGCCGTTTTCTGTCAAAGACAAATTTAAAATGCTACGACAGAATACGATACTTGAGCGTATTTACGAAACACTGAAAGCCCTGCATCGGGAACAACAATATGTAGAAATCAAGAAGATATTCGCTCAAAAGACCCGGGAAGACCTGGACGAGCAACGAGCGTGAGTACTTCCTCAGCAGCAAATCAAGAATATCAAAGAGGAACTGGGTAATGGAAACGGAACCTCTGAGAAAATAGAACTCGAAGAGAAAGCAAAAAGGTAAGAAATGGCCGACTGAGATTGAACAAAGTGTATTCCGCAAGGACTCGAGAAACTGGACTTGTTCAACCCACAAAGTCCGGAATACAGCACACGAGTAAACTACCTTCAAAACTTGGTCAGTCTGCCATGGGGTGAATACTCAAAAAGACGACCCTAAAGCTTAAAAACGCGCTAAACATATCCTTGACCATGACCACTACGGCATGGAAAGGTGAAAGAGCGTATTCTGGAATACATAGCTGTTTTTAAGTCTGCGTGGCGACTTGAAATCTCCCATCATCTGTTTATACAGCCCTCCCGGGTGGGTAAGACCAGCCTCGGAAAAAGTGTGGCCGAAGCACTCAAACGTAAGTATGTCAGAATATCCTTGGGCGGACTGCACGATGAATCTGAAATCAGAGGCCATCATGTAGAACATATATCGGAGCCATGCCTGGCCGAATCATCAAAAAGTGTTCTGAAAGCAGGAACAAGCAATCCTGTTTTTATTCTGGACAGAAATCGACAAAGTCGCTCAAAACACAATCAACGGCGATCCCTCTTCGGCATTGCTTGAAGTTTTGGATCCGGAACAGAACAACGCATTCCATGATAACTCTTAGATGTGAATTATGACTTGTCGAAAGTGCTTTTCATCGCCACAGCTAACGACTTAGGCAATATTCCCCGTCCTTTGCTCGATCGTATGGAGATTATAGAGGTAGCGGATATATTACAGAGGAAAAACTTGAAATTGCCAAACGTCACCTCGTACCAAAGGAAATTAGAATACAGGTCTTGACAACGAGACGGAAAAAGTCAAATTTGCAAACAGGCTTTAGAAAATCATTGAGCAGTACACACGTGAAAGCGGTGTACGACAATTGGAAAAAGCAGATCAATAAAGCTCTGCGCAAAGCTTTACTTTCCTCAAGAAAATGGATGGCGAGACAAAACGTCAACCATCACCCCGACAGAAATCGAATCATTGCTGGGTAATCCACCGTTCTATCAGGATATTTATCAAGGCAATGATTATGCAGATGTTGTTACTAGGTTTAGCCTGGACGACGGTTGGTGGAGAGATTCTGTTTATAGAAACAAGTCTTAGTAAAGGCAAGAGGCGGTAAACTTACGTGACCGGCAATTTGGGCGACGTAATGAAAGAGAGTGCAGTCATTGCATTGGAATATGTAAAAGCTCACATTGATAAATTAGGTATAGACTACCGAATATTTGAAAACTGGAATATTCATATCCATGTTCCAGAGGGAGCGACGCCTAAAGACGGCCCTTCGGCCGGTATAACAATTGCGACCAGTATTGCTTCGGCACTGACACAGCGCAAAGTTCGTAAAAAATACAGCCATGACCGGTGAAATTACACTCCGTGGAAAAGTATTACCGGTAGGTGGCATCAAAGAAAAAGATTCTGGCAGCCAAAAGAGCCGGCATTACAGACATCGTCCTATGCAAGAATAACAAGAAAGACGTAGAAGAAATTCCGGAAACCTATCGCAAGGGCGTAGTGTTTCACTATGTTGAAAATGTACAGGACGTTTGGGATTTTGCATTGACAGATGAGAAAGTAAAAAATCCGATCGATTTAACAATTCCTGAAGAAACAAGGAAAAGAAACATGAAATTTGAGCTCCAGCATACAGATTCAGCCAGTGATGCCAGAACAGGAATCATCACCACAGACCACGGCCAAATAAAGACTCCTATCTTTATGCCCGTAGGCACATGTGGAACCGTCAAGGGAGTCCATTTCAGCGAATTACGTCAACAGATTAATCGCAGATTATACTGGAAATACGTATCATTTGTATCTGCGACCGGGACTGGAAGTGCTGCGGAACAGCCGGCGGACTGCATAAGTTTAATGGTTGGGATCGCCCGATACTTACTGATAGTGGCGGTTTTCAAGTATTTCCCTTTTCAGTATCAGGAAGTTGAAAGAAGAAGGATGCGAGTTTCGTTCTCATATTGATGGTTCGAAACACTCTTTTCACCCTGAAAACGTAATGGATACCGAACGAATCATCGGAGCAGATATCATGATGGCTTTTTGACGAATGTCCTCCCGGTCAGAGTGATTATAATTATGCCAGAAAAAGTCTGCAATTGATTACAGCGTTGGTTGGATCGCTGCATCAAACGATGTCGAAAGGACAGAGCCCTTATATGGCTATCAGCAAAGTCTCTTCCCTATCGTACAGGGTTGTACCTTCAAGGATTTACATCAAGAAGCCCGCAAATTTGTAGCAGACAAAGGGGCAGACGGCAATGCGATTGGTGGCTTGGCCAGTGGGAACCAACAGAGTAATGTATGATATGATTGAGGTAGTCAACGAGATTCTTCCGAAAGACAAACCACGCTATCTCATGGGGGTCGGAACGCCTCAAAATATTCTGGAAGCAATCGAGCGAGGTGTTGATATGTTCGATTGTGTCATGCCGACACGAAACGGTCGTAATGCGATGCTCTTTACCTACAATGGGACGATGAACATGCACAGACAAGAAATGGAAATGGACTTCTCTCCCATTGATCCGGATGGTGGTGAAACAGATTTGGTCTACACGAAAGCCTATTTACACCATCTTTTCAAAGCGCAGGAATTTCTGGCCATGCAGATAGCCAGCATCCACAACCTGACATTCTATTTACGCTTGGTTACAGATGCACGGCAGCACATAGAAGCCGGTGATTTCCTACAATGGAAAACCTCTATCATCAATCAGCTCGGTCAAAAAGAATCTAAAGACGAACGTGTGAAATCATTGCAGCAGATCAAAAACACTACAGATTCTACAGGGTGATGAGATATATTTCGCTTCACCCCGTATGGCTTCATCGGCTCTTTCGCATTCTTTACAACTACACCGGTTGGCTGAGACAGGGGCCTACAATGGTTAGGCATGGAATGGATGAAATATGCCAATCCTTTTCGTTACATTAAACGGCTGGATTGGTACATCATCAAAGTTTATCGGAACCTATATCTATTCCATACTCCTGATTATCAGTATATCAATTGTATTTGATATCAATGAAAATCTGGCAAAATTTACAGAGTATCACGCTCCGCTCCAAGCCATTATTGTAGACTACTACCTCAATTTCATCCCCTATTTTGCTAACTTATTCAGTCCGTTGTTTGTATTTGTGCCGTTATATTTTTTACATCGAAATTAGCTGGCAATTCAGAAATCATATCCATGCTGGCAGCAGGAGTATCATTCAAAAGGCTCATGAGGCCTTATATGATTTCGTGCATACTGATTTCTGTTCTTTCATTCTATCTCAGCGCATTTGTCATTCCGCATGGAACGGTCATTAAACAGAATTTTGAATCCATGTATAGAATAGGAGGAAAAATACTGCAGCCGACAATGTACAACTTCAGGTAGCAAAAAGGCACAATAGCCTATATTCAGCATTATGAGCAACAATATGAAGAAAGGCTATGGGTTTTCATTGGACAAGTTTGAAAACAAGAAGTTGGTCAGCCATATGACCGCCATGGAAATACAATACGATACTATTGCGGATTCCAAATATCATTGGAAAGTTAATAACTGGAAAATACGTGAACTTAAAGGACTGAGGGAACATATCACATCAGGTGTTTCCAAAGATACATTGATTCTTATGGAGCCAACAGATCTCGTATATTCCAAAGGGCAGCAAGAAACATTTACCAGTCCTGAACTAAGCGACTATATTTCAAAACAGATAGACAGAGGCTCCGTACATGTCGTCCAATATCAGGTTGAATACCACAAACGTATAGCATCCAGTTTCGCATCATTCATTCTGACAATCATCGGTCTATCACTCTCTTCAAGCGAAAAGGAGGCATGGGGCTATACTTTAGGAGTGGGCTTAGCCCTGAGTTTTTATCTACATCATGCTGCAAACGGTGTCGGCCACGTTTGCCATCAATGCAGGAGCGCCACCGATGTTGGCAGCTTGGGTTCCCAATGCAATTTTTGCTCTTGTAGCCTATTTCTGCTATAGGCAGGCTCCCAACTAATATACCAATCTCAAGAACTGGTACTAAATTAACTATTAACAATAAGAGATTGTAGCAGATAACGTTATTCTGCATAGACAGATACAAAAACAATTTCTATAACAAAATTAAAAATATGTATTTTTGACGAATTAGATTTAAAATGACAATGTGCTTGACGCATTATACGCTATGCGATTTTCTACCTGTACTCTGTACAGGAAAAATGTATTCAGAAATCTTAAAAAGGCAACGATGTCTGTAGGCGTAGCTCAAACGGGAACAGGAAAAACAGCCGCCTACCTACTACCTATTCTGAGCAAGCTTGACGATGGTGATTATCCTAAATCAGCTATTATTGTGTCATCATGGGCCCTACACGGGAGTTGGCACAACAAATCGATCAAGCGATGCAAGGATTTTGGATATTATCTAAATGGCGTAAGTAGTGTGGCTGTATATGGAGGAAACGATGGCAACAGATATGACCAAGAACTAAAAAGCCTACAACTTGGAGCAGATGTCGTGATTGCTGACACCCGGTCGATTTATCTCCCACATGAGCCTTTGGAAATGTAGACATGAGCAAAGTGTCGTTTTTCGTACTAGACGAAGCAGACCAGCATGCTCGATATGGGTTTTCTGAGGATATCATGAAAATAGCAGCCAAACTGCCCAAGACATGTCAAACAATCATGTTCTCTGCTACCATGCCTCAAAGATAGAGGACTTGGCGAAGACCTTGTTAAAGGATCCTGTTGAAATTAAACTTGCTGTCAGCAAGCCTGCTGAAAAATTCAACAGAAAGGATATAGTCTGCTATGAGACCCAGAAACTGGGCATCATCAAAAGATATTTTCAAGTGGAGATTTTGGAAACGCGTTATCATTTTTGCGGTAGCAAACAAAAAGTAAAACAGGTAAAATGGTGCTCTCCAAAAAGAAAAATATCAATTGTGGTGAAATGCACTCAGACTTAGATCAAGCTCAACGCGATGACATAATGTTCAAGTTTAAAAGCGGGCAGCTTGATGTGTTGGTAGCTACAGACATCGTTGCTCGTGGAATTGATATTGATGATATAACTATGGTCATCAATTATGATGTGCCACACGACGCAGAAGATTACGTGCACAGAATCGGGCGTACGGCACGTGCAGATCGCGAAGGTGTAGCCATTACTATGATTAGCGATGACGATATGTTCTATTTCCAACAAATAGAGAACTTTCTCGGCAAAGAAGTTGAAAAGATGATTCTTCCAGAAGGTCTTGGCGAGGCCCCGGAATACAAATACGTTGGTAAACCTAATAGAGAGGAACTTCGGCCAAAAATCGTCGCAGGAATGATAGAAGTCAAACTTCCCATAAAAAGACAGCAGAATCGTCGGCAACGCAATGCTACAGCAGAAAGTGGACAACCCGCTAACAAGGATAAAGATCAACATAATCGTTCCACCCGCAATAAACAAAATAATCAAGAACAACATGATAATAAGAGCACAACACAACGCAACGACACACGAGGATACAAGCAGCATGAGAAAAGAACAATCGTCGAAATCCCTCCTCAAAATCTCCACGCAATGGAGAGCAACAGTCTCATAATAAACGTCGGGGCAACGTTGAGGGAATTACAAAAACGAAACTATCCACAAATAGAAAAACGTCACGACAACAAGCAACAAGCTACACAAGTTGCCTCACAACCGATAAAAAGAAAGTGGTATTAAAAAGTTTATCAAAAACTTTTTGGAAAGCGATAAATCCTATAGTTATTCAGAACATTATAGTCCCAAAACTTACATTCGCACAATATTCTATCCGCAACGCCTATAAACAGGAGTTGCTGATAGGAAAAATTATACTATAGAATATTTATCGGATAACAATGCTAACTAATTGATGATTTTCGCAAATCAGAAATTCAGTTTTCTAAGCAATACTTTGTTGAGCGCCTGGATCTGTCGACTTTGTTTTTCAAATCCAACCTTAATACTATTGATTTGATTAAAGATGTCACTGGCCGTATTTTGTATTAGATTAGGCTTTCTCATTCGCTTGTCTGCATTTGGATTTACAATGATATTGATGCCTTTTTCACCAGTTTATAGTAATATCTTGTCCTGTCATTACTGGGTCTCCATCATAATGGATAACTCCGGGGTGATCACGATGTATACGAAGTGTCTTGCATCTGAAACTTTTTATCTTAGAACTTTTATCAATGTTTTTGTTAAACATATCAATGCTGATTTGTGGTGCTTCGAGCACATCAAATGGTTCCATAATCACAACATCCAACAGCCCATCACTCATAGGAGGCTTGCGGTGCTATATAAAGCATTATTTCCATATTGTGACGCGTTGGCACATGAAATTAAAAAGCCTTAGTACTGAGTCGTTCCATTTTCTCCTTCAATAGTATAAGTTTCTGGTTTATATTTCAGCCCTCGCGAAGAATATTCTCGACATAAGAAATGGGGCCACGCTTTCCTGATTCTGCAAAATTTTTGACTGACAAATGCGTCGAATCCCATCCCACAGGTACAAAAATGGATACTGATTAATGATACCATAATCTAATTTATGAATGACACATTGATTGATTACCTCAATAGCCTTTTTAACATTCATAGGTAGCATGAGGTGACGAGCCAAGCCATTCCCCGAGCCACAAGGTATCACTCGCGTGCTGTATCAGAATTGGCGATTGCTTTGCCCACTTCATTGACAGTGCCATCGCCACCAATCGCTACGACCACATCAATACTTTCTATTTTGCATTGTGAAGCAATTTCTGATGCGTGTCCGGCATATTCTGTAAAGTTTCAACTGATAATCAAACTTATTTCTATCAATCGTTTTTCAATAAGTTCAGGTATACCAGCTTTGCTCGAATTGCCGGAAATGGATTCATGATAAAAACAATCTTTTTCTTCATTTATAAATGTTTTTATCTTTTTGCAAACTTACACAAAATCCTCCGATTACAAGTCACTTTGTTAAAGAAAAATGCATTCATGCTTACCTTCTGATTTTATGACAATACCAAAATCCCCTATAAAACACTTTTCCATACTTGTTGGCGGAATTAATTTAATGCATATTTGACATGTCCTAGTGGTCTGTCGTTTATGTAGTTAATGTATTGCTGTACTGTGAACGTACTAATTTTGGCAGTAATTCTTGCGAATAGTCCTGTGGTCTGTTTGGCATAGTTCTGATGAGCATGAGATGGTCACATAGTTGAGAGAAACAAGTCTCAATTCTTTTTCTAGCCTTCGCATAAGGTTTAAAAGCAGGCTTCCATGTCTTCATGTTTAATCTATACGGAACCTCAAGTTTGATGTGCGCAGATGAAAACAGATCTTGTTGCAGTTCTGCACTCAGATAAGCTCTATCAGCAAGAATACTGCAATCTGAAAATTCAAACTTCACATCCTTCATATAATGTATATCATGAACATTAGCAGTGGTCAGGTCAAATGAATGTATGACACCTCGTAAACCGCATACAGCGTGTAACTTATAACCATAATAATATACTCCTTGCGTGGCGCAGTAACCAAAAGCTGGAGATTTATCAGGCTCGTCCTTGCCCATCTTGCAGCGTTTGCCTCTTGAGAGTCTGCAAACCTCTATCGGTTTTGGAATCTACACAGAAATATTCCTCTGCACCATCCATTGCCTTTGCTATACGCTTACGAAGCGTTTCACACAGCTGACATGTGTTCCTGCGACGGTCATTGAACTGGCGACGACTGATGAAATGACAAAAGTCCTTTTGGTATTCTTTCAGCCGGTCAAAGAGTTATTCTCACTGTCAATGCCGAGATGCTCAGCTGTCAGACTCAGGGGCTATGACATCAAGGTCAGAGAAGCGAGGACAACACCACGACGAGGAATATTTCAAGGTCGTAACCAATCCATAGGAAAATTTCTTGCATATCTCAAAAGATTTTGACGAAATTTGCATATAAGTTGTGCATGGAGATAAAGCAGACAACAGTATTGTTGATCATCATAAAGTTACAGATTTTTTTAGCGACATGTGCAACTTTTTATATTCATATTTCTGATATTTTATCTATTGATTAATTCCGCCAACAGGTTTTTCCATATAAAATAATTGGAAGTCATATATTTTTCGTATCTTTGCAGCCTATAAAAATAACGTAGTTTTCTACACCTTTATAATTAAAAATGGGACAATTACAAGCAAGATACGCTGCCTATCGTGAGCCACAGAAATTCATAGAAGCGGGAGTGTATCCATATTTCCGTGCAATTACCAGTAAACAAGGGCCTGAAGTCACAATGGAAGGACATAAGGTTTTTGATGTTTGCTCTAATGCTTATACAGGACTCACGGGAGACGAAAGAGTGATAGCAGCGCCCACAAGGCTTTTAGATAAGTATGGATCAGGATGTGCAGGTAGCAGATTCCTTAATGGAACATTAGATTTGCAAATATTCAATTGGAAAAAGAGCTTGCTGAATTTGAAAACAAAGATGAGGCTCTGTGCTTTTCAACAGGCTTTTCTGTGAACGCAGGTGTCATTCCCTGCTATAGTGGGACGTGGTGATTATATCATTTGTGATGATCGTGACCATGCAAGTATTGTGGATGGTCGTAGATTAAAGCTTTTGCCACACAACTTCGTTACAAAGCACAATGATATGGAAGACTTGGAACGAGTTTTACAGAAACTTCCATATGAAGCAATTAAATTAATTATTGTCGATGGCGTGTTCTCTATGGAAGGGGACTTGGCAAAATTACCAGAGATTGTTGAATTAAAGCGTAAATATAATGGCTCTCTTATGGTAGATGAAGCCCATGGGCTTGGTGTCTTTGGCAAGCAAGGTCGTGGTGTTTGTGACCATTTCGGCTTAACAGACGAAGTTGATATGATCATGGGAACCTTCTCAAAGAGCTTAGCTTCAATAGGTGGATTTATTGCTGCCGACAAAGACACAATAAATTATTTGCGCCACACTTGCCGTACATATATTTTCTCCGCAAGCGATAGTCCTGCAGCAACAGCAGCAGCTTTAGAGGCCTTGCATATCCTTAAGGAAGAACCTGAACGCTTGGAGCACTTATGGGATATTACAAATTATGCTTTGCGACGTTTCAGAGAGGAAGGATTTGAAATTGGAGACACAGAGAGTCCGATTATCCCTCTTTATGTTCGTGACATCAATAAGACCTTTGAGGTTACCAAACTTGCATTCGAAGCAGGTGTGTTTATCAACCCTGTAATTCCACCCGCATGTGCGCCCTCAAGACACTTTTAGTTCGTTTTGCTTTAATGGCGAACCATACAAAAGAGCAAGTAGAGCGTGGAGTTCAATCACTCAAAGAAGTTTTCGTTAAAGAAGGTATTATTAAATAGTAACGATTCCGTCATGAAGAGAATTTGATGGTTTTCACTCATCAATATAGATACTCATGACGGACAGATTAATAACAATAAGAGGGTGTGTCAAATAGGCACATCCTCGTATTTTTTTCTCTATGATGCTTTTATTACCTCTCTTTACATAGCAGTTTTATACTTTTTCTTCCTGCAGCGTTCGTAGAAAGGCATAAAAAGCGTAAAAATGGTGTGTATAAAGTCTGTGAGGATACGTTTTATGCCCTCTATCCCCCTGTTTGCTGAGCTTTCTGCACATTTTTCTTGATGTTGAAGGCTATGGCAAAGAAGGCAAAAGTCCATCGTGACCTTTGTCTTTCCCGAAGTGGCGGAAACGTCGATATGCCATATCGTACTTCATTTGCCCGAAGACGGCTTTCGGGCTCAATGCACCGCCGTCCTCTCAGCCTGATACCTTCCCGGTAAGTGAGCTTTCCTGCCTTTCGCTTGTGTTCGTTCAGCTTGTGGTTGACCTCTATGATGCGCCTGTCCGTCTTTGCCTTGCTAACACCGGCAACGGAGTGGGCATCCATTGCAGTTCTTCGCCCGATAGCGTGCGCTTTCGGTGACATATCCGCTTGCGGTCTTTCCGGGTCGTCCCGACGCGTTCCATAGTGCTGCCCCATGGGACAGACGTAATAGTCTTCCTCCCTGTTGTAATACAGACTGTCTTGATGGAATGGATCAGGTGCGTAGCGCGGACGCTGTTCCAGATGTAAGCGGTTGTACTTGACATAGGCTTCCACGCCGGCGTCCTCCATGAAGTGGTAGTTCTCCTGTGATCCATACCCCGAGTCGGCAACGGCGGTGGAGGGAAGGTGGTGATAGCGGTGGAAGAAAGAAGCCATGAATGGGATGAGCGTGAGCGTGTCGGTAGGATTGGGGAACAGGGCAAAGTCGGTGATGAATTGGTTTTCCGTGACTATTTGGAGATTATAACCAGGCTTGGTCTGCCCATTGTTCATCGCATCCTCCTTCATACGCATAAAGGTGGCGTCAGGATCGGTCTTTGACATGGAGTTGCAGTTGCCGATCTGTTTGAGGCGGCTGTCATACTCCTTGAGCTTGTCACGATGCCCGTCCAACTCCTTTATCTGCCTTTCTTTTTCCCACGCTGCGCTTTCTCCTGCTTAGACTTGGGGGCAGGTGCGGTGGTAAGGGCTTCCTTGAGTTCGGCGGACAGTTCTCCCAGCATGGCGAGTGTGAACTCGATTTCCTCTTTCTTGAAAGAATTCTCCTGGGCGATGACCTCGTCAACCTGCCGCAGGAGGACACGTATCTTCTCCATGAGTTTGGCACGGTTCTTCTCCACCGTCTTGCGCCATACAAACGTGTACTTGTTGGACTTGGACTCTATCTTTTGTCCCATCGATATATTCCACGTCAAGGGTCACAAAACCACGCTCGGCAAAGCAGCAGCACCAGTTGGGAAAAACCCGTTGTTAAGCTCGTCCTCTGACACGGTTGCGAAAACGGTTGATGGTAATGAAGTCGGGCTTCTCGTAACCTGCAAGCCAGATGAAGTGAATGTCCCTGAGAAGCAGTTGCTCTATCCTGCGGCAGGAGTAGATATTGTTCATGTAGGCGATAGAGGATGACCTTGAGCATCACCTTCGGATGATAGGGACTGCGCCCGCTCTCTTTATAAAGCTTACGAAAAATTATCGATATTCAGACCGTCAACAACGGCATTGATAATGCGAACGGGATCATTTTCCGCAATGTTCTCATCGATTCTTTGCGGAAAAAGCACCGTTTGGTTGCATATGTAGGGCGAAAGTGTAACTTTGGCATAACTATTATTGTATGCCTAAAGTTACAAAAACTTTTAGAAATAACAAAGCCCTGGCTTGAGAAAGTCAGGGCTTTGTGAAGGATGTGCCTATTTTGATCACACCCTCAATCGCTTCGTTTTTATTGGATTATAATGCTGTAAAAAGCGGCAACAAAAACCAAAGATAATACCTGGAATGTTGGCAATGACAATCGGCAAATCGCGTTTTTCCTTGAACAGACCGTATGAAACCCATAATTGTGCAGTTGATACCGGCCATGAAAGGCTGGATAAAAGGTTCCTTTATTTCCGGCTAAGTTGTTTTCTATCTGTGGAAAAATAAAAAGACATACATTAATACTGATGTTGCCATACCAATCCATCCCATGGATGTGAAGAACTTCTCTTTTTGTCATATCGTTTTTCTCTTATTAGTGAAATAATTTAAATGAACTGCGAGTAATTAAAAGACTTAACAAGTCTGATTATCACAATTTTTGTGATATTGCTGCAAAGGTAGGAAAAAAACTATTATAACTTGTTTGGATGTAGGATAAAAAGTAACGAAACATGTTATTTGTAGTAATCGTATAATGTGCCTTCGTGCCAATCAAAAATAAATACAATGAAAAGATAAACATATATGATTATGTGGAAGAAGAGGTTGGTAAGGGAGTAGGGGCAGAACGGATTCGGAGAGGTTTGTTTTTGTTTATAAATATATTTTTAGACGATGCTGTAAAAAGACGCGTTTTTGTATTAATAATTGAAAAACATGGACTGACATATCTGTATTTGCTAAGTTTTTCTTATATTTTGCAGTGTATTATATATACATAGACGATTCTTCATTATTTTTATTATTTTATTATTTTATTATTCATAAATAATACACAAAATGATCTATTCAAAAGAAGTTGACAACATGTGCGTTGTCGCCAAAGGCCCAAATCATGGCCCTGCTCCAATTCCTGAAGAGGGAAAATGGATTCAAGCAAAAGAGATTAAAGATATCTCTGGTTATACTCACGGTGTGGGATGGTGTGCTCCGCAGCAAGGTGCTTGTAAATTGTCTCTCAACATTAAAGACGGTATCATTCAGGAGGCTTTGGTTGAGACGATCGGTTGTACCGGTATGACACACTCTGCAGCCATGGCTTCGGAAATTCTCCCCGGTAAGACAATTCTTGAGGCATTGAATACCGACTTGGTATGCGACGCCATCAATACAGCTATGCGTGAACTCTTCCTCCAAATCGTTTACGGCCGTAGCCAAAGCGCTTTCTCTGAAGGTGGTCTGGTTATCGGTGCAGGTCTTGAAGACCTGGGTAAGGGATTGCGCAGCCAGACCGGTACACTCTATGGTACAGTTGCTAAGGGTACCCGCTATCTGGAACTGACAGAAGGCTACATCACCAAGCAGTTCCTTGACAAAGGATAATCAGGTTTGTGGATATGAATATGTTCACCTTGGCAAGATGATGGAAGCCATTAAGAATGGTATGGACGCTAACGAAGCTGTTAAGAAGTTCACCGGCTGCTACGGCAGAACCAGCGAAGAGCAGGGTGCTGTCAAATTTATTGATCCACGTAAAAGCATAAGAAGGAGATACAACTATGATTAGAAAAGTAAGTTTTTGAAAGCCAAGAGCGTCGTATGGACCAAGTCCTTGCTGCTTTGAAAGAGAACGGTATTAACAGTATCGAAGAGGCTAATGAGATTTTGCGAGAATGCAGGTGTAGATCCTTACCAACTCTGCGAAGACACACAGCGTATCTGCTTTTGAAAACGCAAAGTGGGCCTATGTTTGTGGAACTGCTATCGCTATTAAGAAAAGGTGTGAAGACAGCTGCTGATGTAGCCGAGGCTATCGGTATCGGTTTGCAGAGTTTCTGCATCCCCGGTTCTGTAGCCGATGACCGTAAAGTGGGTCTTGGCCATGGTAACCTTGCCGCTCGTCTGCTCCGCGAAGAAACAGAATGTTTTGCATTTCCTCGCCGGTCACGAATCATTTGCTGCCGCAGAAGGTGCTATCAAGATTGCGGAAATGGCTAATAAGGTTCGCCAGAAGCCATTGCGTGTTATCTTGAACGGTCTTGGCAAAGACGCAGCCATGATTATCAGCCGCATCAATGGATTTACCTATGTTCAGACTCAGTTTGACTATTATACAGGTCAGGTGAATGTTGTTAAGGAGATTGCCTACTCTGATGGTCCTCGTGCCAAGGTTAAGTGCTATGGTGCCGATGATGTTCGTGAGGGTGTTGCTATCTTATGGAAGGAGAATGTTGACGTATCTATTACGGGTAACTCTACCAACCCAACACGTTTCCAGCATCCGGTAGCAGGTACTTATAAGAAGGAACGTGTTGCGGCAAGCAAGCCTTATTTCTCTGTTGCTTCAGGTGGTGGTACCGGTCGTACGCTTCACCCGGATAATATGGCCTGCAGGTCCTGCTTCATACGGTATGACCGACACAATGGGCCGTATGCACTCTGACGCTCAGTTTGCTGGTTCTTCTTCAGTTCCTGCACACGTTGAAATGATGGGCTTCCTGGGAATGGGTAACAACCCTATGGTTGGTGCAACCGTTGCCATTGCTGTTGCAACATCTTTGGCCTTGAATAAGTAAAAATATACATACAATAATCTCGTAATGACATTATATATCTAGAAACAAATAGAGGGTGTGTCAAAATAGGCACATCCTCCTTTTTTGCACAAAGCCCCGACTTTCTCAAGCCAGGGCTTTGTTTATTTCCCAAAGTTTTTGTAACTCTAGGCATACAATAATAGTTATGCCAAAGTTACACTTTCACCCTACATAGTCAGTCCTTAACAGGCGTTTAATCACTGTAATTCAGTAAAATACTCTCAAATCCTTTGCCAAATCTGCAAGTTTTGTTATCTTTAGGGTACGAAACTTTGCAGATTTTTATGATTACAAAGCCTCATAGCACGCCATCATTCTTCAGCAGTCTATCCGACATGCTGAACCAATCGCACCCACTCTATAAACTAGCCGATAAAATAGATTGGGCAAAATTCGACACAGCCTTCGCTCCTCTGTATTGTCAGAATAATGGTCGGCCTGCATAACCCCATTCGTCTGACGTGTGGCTTGTTGATTCTCAAACACCTTCGTAATCTCTCAGATGAATCCGTTGTGGAGCAATGGAGCGAAAATGCTTATTACCAATACTTTTGTGGTATGCAAGAGTTCATTCCTAATGCACCCTGTGCTTCTTCTGAATTGGTACATTTTCGCAATCGCATTAGCGAAAAAGGGAGTGAGATCATCTTCCAAGAAAGTATTCGTATCAATAACGAAGATAATGATGGGCATCATCAGTGAGACAGCTTTTATTGATTCTATCGTTCAAGAGAAGAATATCACCCTACCCTACAGATGCCAAGTTGCATAAAAAGATCATCCGTAAGGTTCTGAATATCGTCCACAAATTAGAGTTACCACTTCGCCAAAGCTATACTTTTGTACTCAAGCGTATTTATCGAGACCAACGTTTCCGCAATCATCCCAAGAATCGGCAAAAGGCAGTTAGAGCAGATAGGAAATTGAGAACCATAGCAGGTAGATTAGTCCGAGAGCTGAAGCGCAATCTAGGAGAGCATTCTGATTACACTGAGCTGATTGAGAGATTTGAGGCGATTCTAGCCCAAAGGCGTCATAGTGAGAAAAAGAATTATTCTATTCACGAGCCGGAGGTGCAATGCATCAGCAAGGGTAAAGAACAGAAGAAATACGAATTTGGCAACAAGGTATCCATTATCCGCTCGGCTACGGGATTATTCTTGGCGCACAATCTTTTTCGTAATGAGTATAATGGACACACGATAGAAGCCTTGTTGCTACAAGTTGAACGCCTGACACAGAGAAAGATCAAAATACTGGTAGGCGACAGGGGCTATCGGGGAAGAAAGAGGTTAATGGCACTCAGATTTTAATACCTGATGTTTCCAAACCCTCAGACAGCAGGTATCAGAAGCGAAAGAAACACAAACTATTCTGCAAGCGAGCGGGCATAGAACCCACCATCGGACACTTGAAATCAGATCATCGTTTAGGACGCAACTTTTACAAGGGATTGGCAGGGGATGCTGTGAACATACTATTGGCAGCTGCTGCTTACAACTTCAAAAAGAGCCATGAGAACTCTTTTGAACCTGCTCAAAAAGAATAAGCGAAATGCTAAGCGAGAGGGCATCCATGAATGGCTTCTCGCTTAGCAACGCTTTTTAAGCGACGACTAATAATAGGTGAATATTTTCGTGAAGCGTCTTGCCACCGACAAATGTTTTTGGGTAGATAAAGAAAAATGTGTCAAATGTGGAATCTGTGCAAATGTTTGTCCTGTTAACGACATCCAAGGTGGGCATGGTAAAATGCCCGTTTGGCACTCACAACTCATCATGTCTCACATGTTTCAACTGCTATTACTGTTGCCCACATCATGCCATTGAATTTGGTCACTTCACCAAAAATAAAGGGACAATATTTCTATACGTAAAGATAACCATAAGAAATTGTACGTTGTCAAACAAAAGTGCACAACTTGACCTCCAATTAAGTTTGGGGTTTTAGTTATAATTATTAATAAAAAAAGTATATTTGTACTATGACAACAAAAAAGAATTTTTCAGTAAATCCTAATCAAAGTTCTTCAGAATCTTTATTAAAGGATATTCGTCGCAACACGAAACGAATTTTTCACTTCAGAACAAAAACTAACGAGATTACCAACTTTTAAAAGGACTTTATTAACCCGAACTCACGTAAGGGATTGGCAGGGATGCTGTGAACATACTATTGGCAGTCGCTGCTTACAACTTCAAAAAGAGCCATGAGAACTCTTTTGAACCTGCTCAAAAGAATAAGCGACGACTATTTAACAACAAAAGCTGTCAAACTAGGCTTTAAGGGTCAAACTAATTGTTTTTAACGAATAAAAAGGATAGGTTTTACTATTCAACCATGCAGGATTGATTTACAAGGCTTTCTCTGATTTACTCAAACCTTCATTCGCATTCGACCAGAAAAATGGATGGTAATTTCTATGAGATAGCTCGTCGGACTATCAGGCACTATCACATAAGCTATAAAATGAAATCCTGAAGCATCAGTACGTTGATACTGCAAACCACTCAATATACTTTGCCGAAGAACTTCAGGGGGCACAAGCGAGGTAAAATCAGTTTTATGTAAGTCTTTTGAAAAAGTTTGGTTGCTCTCTCAAAAAGACTCAAATGAATAATATTATCGTAATAGACATTACCCACTTTCTACTCCATCGCTATTATATACATCTTTTACAACTTTATAAGAAGTAGGATTCACTTGTACATAATAATGATAACGATCGGAACCATACAATATCACAGAATCCTTCTTAATCAGCGTTTTCTGATTGAGGACGGGAGTATTCTTCGCTTGTTCAAACTGAGCAAGAAAAGATGAATCTTTCGTCTTTACAAGCCGTACAATGTCGCCTCCTTGATTTCTAAACTCAAATAAATGGGGAGTCTGTTTCACAATAGCATAGGTTGTCAGATCATTCAGGTTACCTAACATTAATGTGTCTCCGACTATCTTAAAATATCCAGGAATCGAAACCGAATCGGGATAATAGATAGAATCTCCTCTACTCTGAAAGCCAAGCTCTCATCGTCCTCATTCATCCATATACCTTTGTAACATTGCTTTTAGCTTTCAGATCTTCTTGTACATCACCAACGTTCTTTTGCTTTTTGCTCCATACAAGAAACTGCCATCAATGAAAAATCCAGATAGGAAGAATACAATGCCTGTTTTCAACAAATCATTCAACCTCTTCATGAGCATACATTATTTTAAAACCTATACAATGGTATTCAAAACCTACTTCTATTAATTCCTGCCGATCATAAATATTACGTCCATCAATAATTAAGCGGTTTTTCATCGTCTTTGCAATCACATCCCAACTCAGGCAATCTAAACTCTTTCCACTCCGTTAGAGCAAGAGCGCATCTACGCCGAGTGTTGCTTCATACATATCACGGCAATAAGTGATACGATCGCCTATTCTTCTTTACATTCTTCCATAGCAACGGGATCGTAAGCCCTTATATGGCAACCTGCCTTAAGCAACCTGTCAATCATGGCAAGGGCCGTAGACTCACGCATATCGTCTGTTTCGGGCTTAAAGGAAAGTCCCCAAAGAGCTATCGTCTTATCCTCCAAGTGTGGGATATAATGCTGTAACTTCTCAAAAAGCACTCGTTTCTGACGTTCATTCACACGCTCTACGGCCTTTAACACCTCATGGAATACTCTTTATCATCAGCCGTTTTAATCAGTGCCTTTACATCTTTGGGGAAACAACTTCCGCCATAGCCACACCCTGCATAGAGAAATTTTCGGCCAATACGCGTATCACTACCAATACCCTGACGTACCATATTCACATCTGCTCCTACCCGCTCGCACAGATTGGCAATATCGTTCATAAATGAAATACGTAGCAAGCATGGCATTAGCTGCATATTTGGTCATCTCAGCACTGGGTATATCCATAAAAATGACACGGAAATTATTTATAAGAAATGGTTTATACAATTTTGTCAACAATCGTCTCAGCCTTTTTCACTTTCAACACCTACAACCACACGATCAGGACTCATAAAATCTTTAATAGCATTCCCCTCTTTCAGAAATTCAGGATTGCTGGCTACATCAAACTTTACGTCAACACCACGCTTATCGAGTTCGCTCTGAATCGTCGCTTTCACCTTTTTCTGCCGTTCCTACAGGAACAGTACTTTTGGTTACAACCACAACATATTTATTTAGGTTTTGTCCTATCGTTTTAGCCACTTGCAACATACTTCAAATCAGCAGAACCATCTTCGTCAGGGGGTTCCACCGCCGAGAAAATAATCTCTTGTTCTGCAAATAACATTGGCTAATGATGTTGTAAATTTCAAACGACCGGCTTTTATAATTCTTTAAAACCAATTCGTCAAGACCAGGTTCATAGATGGGAATGTCACCATTTTGCAATCGTAAAATTTTTCTGTTCATCAAGGTCTACACAAGTTACGTTAGCTCCAGTATCGGCAAAAGCAAGCACCGCTTACTAGCCCCTACATATCCAGTACCTACAATTGCAATATTCATGTTTGAGATTTATTATTATAAAACAATTGGATTGCCCAAAAGAGCAATCTCCTGTTTTATATACTTTTACTTACTATATTTCATACAAAAATAATCCATTCAAAACGACTCACAAAATTATCAATATAAAAAGTTTCTACAATGGCTTTTTCTGAAACACTTGCATTATATAAAGAAAAAGCCTTAATTTTGCATACGTGATTGAAATTGACAAACACATAGAGATATTACTGCTTGATAACGAATGCGTAATCATTCCTGGCTTTGGAGGATTTACGTCACATTACGTATCAGCTAGATATGACGACAGAGACAATATGTTTCTGCCGCCAATTCGTACTATCGGTTTCAATCCTCAACTTCGCCTTAATGATTCACTTCTCGTACAATCCTATGTGGAATGTTACGACATCAGTTATCCCGAAGCCTTATCGAAGCAGAAGTGGACTGCCTAAAGGCTGCTCTTAATTCGAAAGGCGAATATTCCTTTTCTGACATCGGCACTATTATACTGAACAATGATGGAAATTATCAGTTCATCCCTTGCGAGTCTGGTTTGCTCACTCCTGAACTTTATGGCCTTTCTGCTTATGAAATCAAAACTCAAGAAGCATTTATCAGAGGCCTAAATGAGTCAAAAGCAATAGAAACTAAAAATATAGGAAGTGAAGTTGCCGAAAAAATAGTTACAGGAGCAGCCTCACCTCTTGCGACATCATTTGTAAACACTGAAATCACACCAAAAGAAAAAGAAGAACCAAAAGAGCTAAATACTAAGAGATATTTTATATACAATGTAATCCGAAACATAGCTGCAACACTCTTGACTATAGTTGTTTTTATTTTTAGTATCTAGCCCACTTGACAACAACAAACAACCCGCAATAAGCAGTGGTGGCATTGATACAAATCTACTATATAAAGTGCTACCCAAGAATGTAAGCACAATTCCATCACAATTAAGGAGCACCGCACTCCCAACTGACCCAAAAGCCTCAACAACAGAGTCCAACAAAGAGATAACAGAAGCGAAAGAAAAAGCAGCCTTCTTCATATTATGCATTGGTGTTGGCCAGTAAAAGTAAGTAAGGCGAACGCAAATGCTTTTTACAAAGTTGTTATACAAAAACGGATATAAAGAAGCAGAGGTTATCATTACTAAACACAATGTGAAAGTTGTTTTTCGGTCATTACACGACGGAGAATGAAGCATATCGTATGGTGGACAAACTACGTGATTAAAATATTTTTGAAGACTGCTGGGTCACACGTATTCGGCAATCATAAAATCAAGTCTACCTATCATTATGAAACGAGTTCGCTGCCCTAAGTGTGATAATTACATTACCTTTGATGAAACAAGATACAAAGAAGGACAATCATTGGTCTTCCAGTGTCTTGATTGTGGAAAGCAATTTGGCATCAGACTAGGAGTTTCCAAAATTGAAAAGCCTACAAAAGAAGAGAATCTAGACGAAATGGCCAACGAGGATGGCTACGGCTCGATTGTCATTATTGAAAAACGTCTTCCATTATAAACAAGTAATCCCTCTAAAGTTAGAGCGACAATGGTATTGGCAGATACATGAAAGGTCAAAAATCAACTGCCCTATTGAAACTAACGATCCAAGTATCGATATGACTCATTGTTTCATTAATGTAGTTATGACAAGTTTGGAAAATTACAATACATTCTACGGGATGGCCCAAGCTATACTGGCACTTTTTGTCGACAATGAGATTTTTGGGCGACAGAGAGCGTCGAGTTATTACCGATGGCACACTATTTACAATCGGTGCGACGAGCATTATCCTGCGAGCCGTTTAAACTTGCCAAACCAAAAGCGCTTTCCTTAAACAATGATTGAAACAAGGCTTTGTCAACGAGGCTCCTGCCCTGTTGGCCAATATTGTCGACATCCCTACAATCGCCAGCGGAGGTAGAGAAATATACATGACTATCGATTTTATGGAAAATGAGCGGTCTTGTCCCTACCTTCATTCAAGATGAAAGTATTTGAATTTGGTAGATATTAAGATCGATTGTGATAACGACATATCATTTGTCTGAGTAGATATGATTTATCTTCCCATTGTTCTGTTATCAAGCAAAAGAGTTTAGAATTGAAGATGTTGCAATAAACTTTTAATACGCCATCATCCTACTTGGGTAAAGTACGCTAGAGGCTAAAAAGTAAAGGAGAAATGAATTAATAACCGTGTAATAATAAAAATATGTTGATCAATTATAAAAAGTAAATATTTATCAAGCTGATAATCTGGTTCTTAAAGAGGTCGATTTTCAAGCATCGGAAGGAGAGTTTATATATATAATAGGAAAGTGGGCTCTGGAAAAAGCAGCCTGCTCAAAACATTGTATTGCGAACTTGACTTAGTAGAAAATGAAACCGAAGAAGCTGAAGTTCTTGGAAGAAAGTTGGGAGGACTCAAACGTAAGGATGTTCCTGCACTGCGGCGTGAAATGGGCATTATCTTTCAGGACTTCCAATTGCTTCACGATTGTTCTATACGCAAGAATCTGCAATTTGTATTAAAAAGCAACAGATTGGAAAAACAAGAAAGAGATAGACCAACGTATTGAAGATGTACTCACAGAAGTGGGACTTCTTGACAAAATAGATCAAATGCACATGAACTGTCTGGTGGCGAACAACAACGTATAGCCATTGCTCGGGCTTTATTAAACAAAACCCAAAATTATTATTGCTGATGAACCCACAGGTAATTTGGACCCAGAGACAGCAAGCAGCATAGTTCAATTATTGAAGGATGTTACGACAACAGGGTACAGGTTGTTATGTTCTACCCATAATATTCCAATGCTTTGACAGATATCCTGGCATTGTGTATAGATGCCAAAATGGAACAATTAGTGACGTAACAAGAGAATTCAACAAAATGATTCTCTCAGAAGAGTCACTTGAAGCTTAATAATTCCCAAAGAATGATTAATAAGACGAAAAGCATATAAAGTCAGATTTAATTTATTAATAATTTTAGAGATTATGAAGGTAATGAAATTTGGAGGAACATCAGTAGGGTCTCCAGAGCGTAGAAAAGTGTGGCCTCATTAATCACCCAAAGTGGAGAACCTACATTTGTAGTACTCTCCGCTATGAGTGGAACAACCAATTCTCTCATTGAAATCAGCGACTACCTGTACAAAAATCCAGAAGGAGCTAATGAAATCATAAACTCTTTGGAAAAATAAGTATCTTAAACATGCAGATGAATTATATAACACAGATGAATATAAACAAAAACCAAAGAGTTTCTAAAAAGACGAGTTTAATCTTTTTACGTTCATCTACTAAGGATTTATTCACTTCGTTTGAAGAGAGTGCATTGTGGCACTAAGGAGAAATTATTAGTACAACGATGGTCGTGAATCATCTGAACGAAATTGGAATTAAGGCTGTATTGCTAAATGCACTTGACTTCATGCGCACAGATAAGAATTCAGATCCTGATCCCCAATACATAAAAAGAGAAGCTCGAAGAGCTTATGAAGGAAAATGAAGGTTATCAAATATACATTACGCAAGGATTCATCTGTCGTAATGCCTATGGAGAAATAGACAATCTACTCCGTGGAGGCTCTGATTATACCGCATCACTAATAGGAGCAGCTCTGAACGCAGAAGAAATTGATATATGGACAGATATCGATGGTATGCATAATAATGATCCAAGAATCGTGGACAAAACAGAAGCTGTAAGGCAACTCAACTTTGAAGAAGCGGCCGAATTAGCATATTTTGGAGCAAAGATACTTCACCCTACGTGCGTACAACCTGCTAAATATGCCAGCATACCAGTAAGATTGAAGAACACGATGTTCCCCGACGCAGAAGGAACCATTATTAATAACGTACTGGTCAAAGGCAAAATTAAGGCCGTTGCAGCAAAGGACAATATTACAGCAATTAAGATAAAATCCAGCCGCATGCTTTTTAGCTACCGGCTTTTTGCGTAAAAGTCTTCGAGATATTTGAAAGCTATCAGACACCCATTGACATGATTACTACCAGCGAAGTTGGTGTATCTATGAGTATTGACAACGACTCTCATCTAACAGATATCGTTGATGAGTTGAAAAAATACGGAACAGTAACCGTTGATACCGAAATGTGTATTATATGCGTTGTCGGAGATCTTGATTGGAGCAATCTTGGCTTTGAGACGATTGTACTTGATGCCTTAAAGAATATTCCTGTCAGAATGATTTCATATGGCGGAAGCAATTATAACATATCCTTCCTTATTAAAGAGACTGACAAGAAACAAGCACTTAAAAATTTAAGTAACGCGCTATTCAATAATTAAAGGGATTATATGCATGACTATTTTTCCTATAGATAAGTTTCAACTTCTTGAAACTCCATTTTACTATTATGAGACTCAATTATTGCGTCAAACTTTGACTGTAATAAATATGGAAGTTGCCAAATATCAGAACTTCGAAGTACATTATGCCGTCAAAGCAAAATACCAATCCCAAAATTTTTAAAAATTATTTGTCAAGCTGGTTTAGGAGCAGACTGTGTCAGCAGGTGGCGAAAATTCAAGCCGCTCTTATGGCAGGGTTTCAGGCCGACAAAATTGTTTATGCATGTGTAGGTAAAAAGCGACTGGGAGATAAATTTAGGACTTGATCATGACATATTTTTGCTTTAATGTTGAAAAGCGAAGCCGAACTGAACGTCATTAACGAATTGGCCGGAGAACGCAACAAAACAGCCCATATTGCATTACGAATCAATCCGAATATTGGACACATACACATGCCAACATAACTACAGGGCTGGCCGAGAACAAATTCGGTATCGATATGGATGATATGGAGTCTATCATCAATAAGATGGGCAAGATGAAACATGTAACATTCATAGGCCTCCACTTTCATATTGGTAGTCAGATTATTGACATGAGCGATTTCAATGCTCTTTGTAATCGTATTAATGAACTTCAAGAAAAGCTTGAGCAACACCATATCTATATTAAAAATATCAATGTTGGTGGAGGCTTAGGAATTTGTTATGAAGATCCTGATCAGAATTCTATCCCCTGATTTCAAAAACTATTTTTGCCACTTATGCCCGCCACTTGAAGCTACGTGCCGATCAGATTCTTCATTTTGAATTAGGCCGATCTGTCGTTGCTCAAATGGGCAGTCTTATTGCCCGCACACTTTATATCAAACAAGGAACGGCCAAACAGTTTGCCATTCTTGATGCAGGAATGACCGACCTCATTCGACCGGCCTTATATCAGCTTTTCATAAAATAGAAAAATATATCCAGCAATGAATCCAAGGAAACTTACGATGTGGTTGGACCGATTTGTGAATCCAGTGACGTTTTTGCGAAATCCATTGCTCTTAACAAAACAAAAACGAGGAGGACCTCACAGCCATACGTTCAGCTGGAGCGCATGGCGAAATCATCAACTAGCCAATATAACTGCCGTCGGCTACCTGTCGGCTATCTAACAGAAGACCTATGATCTTTGATTTATTCACGACTATATGCTGTATTGCTGCATTTTTAGTTTCACTTATTTCCATCTTCGCCACACCTTTTTAGAATTCTAAACGTTTTGCCCAAGATTCTATCAAATAACGGAGATGTAGAACGCATTACGGAATACCCTCCAGTCTCTATTATACTCTATTCACATGATTTAGCCCATGAGCTTTGAGCATAGCCTTCCCTTGTTTCTCCACCAGAACTCACGAGGGAACTTATAAGGTAATCGTCGTAATTGACAAAGGAGACTCTGAAGCCGAAGAGATTCTCAAGCAATATGCTCATGAACCCTCATTTATATACAACGTATATTCCCGAGACATCAAGGTATATGAGCAGAAAGAAGCTGGCAATTACTATCGGTGTGAAAGCCGCTAAGTCCGACTGGGTGATTGTTACAGAACCGACTTGTCGCCCCACAGAGCCTCTGTGGCTTTCTACCATAGCTCAAAAATGTCAGGCAGATAAGAATATGGTCGTGTCTTTCACACAATACACAGATGATACCACTTCGTTGAAGCGTTTTTATCATCTTCTGACAGAAAGTTACCTACTACGACGGGCATTCAAGAGTTTTGCATTCTATACAGACAGCCCCTGTATTGCTTTCAAAAAGAAAGACTTCATTGACGGCAATGGCTTTCTAGGTAATCTACAATACAACAGTGGGGAGTATAGCTTTTATCGTAAATAAATACGCAGGTTTCAAAACAACAGCTATCCATCTGAATCCTGATCATCCGTTGATAGAAGAAAATCCTTCGCCTAAGGTTTGGAAGTATAAGCGCCTTTGCTACTATGCCATACGGCATTCCCTGCTCAGACGACGCAGCTATCATGCTTTGTTTAACTTTGATATGTTTATGCTGTATCTTAGTTTCTTCGGCAATATTGCACTGATAACCTTTGGCTGCATTATACAAAACTGGATGGTAGCCGGTTTCTCTGCTTTCATGCTTATTAATTGGATATTCTTCCATACATTATTTGGTAAAAAGCCGCCTATCATTTTTGGGGTTAAAATCAGCATAGGAAGCATTGTTCCCTTTACTCATGTATGTGGTTTGGTATCATACGTTACTTATGATTCGACATCATGCTACAGATAAAAATGATTTTACACACACAAATTGTAACAACTTTGACGTAGAACACCAAAAATGAATATTACTATCATAAGCTTTACTTCGCCAAAGGATTCCAGTTTATTCCTTACTTGTATCAACTATCATTCATAACTTGTCGAACAAAAAAGCCAAAGGTGAATACAGACGACCATCCCGACGTTGTACATATTTTAGGAGCTTGGAATCCCAAAGTTTTCAAGAGGCTAAAGCATTATCTTGCGCTCAAAATTCCCGTAGTCTATTCGCCGTTAGGTGGAATGACTTCTTGGATGATAGCCACAAAGTGCCGCAAAACAAAAAAAGCCTGCTACAGTTTCATCAGCAAAAACTGGCAGTGAAAGAAGCCAATAGCGTGGTTGTCTTTAGCCATTCAGAAGCAAAGACGATCACAGACTATACGAAAAAAAGGAAAACATACGTGAACTTCGTAATAGCATTATCACGAACCAATACCCGGCTTCTACACTTACTACTGATCTTCTTGTCCATTATGAGCAAGTCATAGCTGCTCACGACCAACAAATCCGCCTTCAAATTGAAGACAAAGTACAAAAAGTTAAAGATTGAAGATGAAAATATCAATATACTGCTCCAGAAGATTCTTTATTTGAGATACCAGCAACACCGTGGATATATCCCATCATCCTTGTTGCAAGACCTGACTCAGAACCTTATAGAGCGAGAGATGGACGAGGACAACTTCGTTCAGACAATAAAAAGTCTGAAACTTCTTAAATTTGTTTCTTTCCTGCAAAACAAAATGGCGCAGGAATGTGGCCTTACAGAAGGCTATATGCCAATACCCCTCACAGAATAGCAACGTTCGAACTATATAGCCAAATTCCATAAAAAGATTATTCCCAAGCAAAAACTATGTACGACATAGAAAAGACTTACACTATTTAGAATTGCTCTCTCAATCGTTCCCAACGATTGCAGACGCCAGTACGGAAATCATCAACCTTTCTGCCATTCTGAATCTTCCGAAAGGCACAGAACACTTTTTAGCCGACATTCATGGCGAGCATCAAGCCTTCCAGCATATATTAAAGAATGCTTCCGGCAACATCAAACGCAAAGTCAACGACCTGTTCGGCACCACACTGAGAGAACAGGACAAGCGTGAGTGTGCACGCTCATTTATTATCCCGAACAGAAATTAGAACTGGTGAAGGCGAATGAGTCCCTATCTGAAAGACTGGTATCACATCACGCTCCATCAACTGGTAGCCATCTGCCGCGACGTTTCCAGCAAATATACGCGCAGTAAAGTACGCAAGTCACTACCTGCGGAATTCAGCTACATCATTCAGGAGCTGCTACACGAGCGTACAGAGGATAGCAACAAGACAGCCACGTCAATGGAATCATTGACACGATCATCTCCACAGGCCGTGCCGATGATTTTTATCATTGCGATAGCCAACGTTATCCAACGCTGGCCATCGACCAACTCCACATCCTCGGCGACATCTACGACCGTGGACCGGGTGCCCATATCATCATGGACACGCTGCGCAACTATCATAGTTGGGATATTCAATGGGGCAACCACGACATCCTATGGATGGGAGCCTGCGCCGGCAACGATGCCTGTATCTGCAATGTCATCCGTCTGTCACTACGCTATGCTAACCTCTCGACACTCGAGGAGGGATATGGCATAAATCTGGTGCCACTGGCTACATTTGCCATGGAAACCTATGGCGACGACCCTTGTGAAGAGTTCATACCTCGATTGAATGGCGGCACCAAGGAAACCGACGCCAAAACATTGCGGCTCTCTGCCCTCATGCACAAAGCCATTTCTATCATCCAGTTCAAGGAAGAAGCCAAAATCTTTGAGCGACATCCAGAATGGGGCATGGAAAACAGAAAGCTATTCAACTTCATCGACTACGACAAAGGAACGATCATGCTTGACGGAACCGAATATCCACTCAGCAGCAACAGTTTCCCAACTATCGATCCCGAACACTCCCAACGAACTCACTTTTTGAGGAAAAAGCAACTCATGGGCAAGCTTCACCACTCTTTCAAAGCTTGCGAGAAACTGCATAAAGCACATCAATGCCATGCTAAGCCACGGCTGCATGTATGCCGTCTACAACAACAATCTGCTCTTTCACGCGTCTATCCCCACTGAATGCCGACGGCACACTGAAAGAAGTCGAAATCTATCCGGGCCGCCGCTACTCGGGTCGCTCCCTCATGCATCACACCGGCATGATGATTCGCACAGCCTTCCAGAATGACTCTGAGCCGCAGGAAAAGGAGTATGCCATCGACTATTTCCTTTATCTATGGTGCGGCCCCGACAGTCCGCTCTTCGACAAGAGCAAGATGGCCACCTTCGAACGCTATTTCATCAAAGACAAAGCCACCCACAAGGAAGAAAAAGGCTACTATTTCAAACTCCGTAAAGACGAAGCCGTCATCGATGGCATATTAGACGCATTCGGCCTGACCGGCTCCAACCGCCATATCATCAACGGCCACGTACCCGTACACGCCATGGACGGAGAGAATCCCATCAAGGCTAACGGCAAGCTCCGCGGTCATCGACGGTGGCTTCTCACAGGCCTACCACAAGGAGACGGGCATTGCCGGCTATACACTGGTCTACCACAGCCGAGGGCTTCCAATTGGTACAACACGAACCCTTCACCTCCACCAAAGACGCCATCCAGCGTGGCACTGACATCAAGAGCACCACGGTCATCATCGAAATGAGTACCCACCGCATGCTCGTGGCCGACACCGACAAGGGCACAGAACTTCGCCGGCAGGTAGCCGACTTGCAGGAACTGCTCTATGCCCTATCGCCACGGATTTATAAAAGAACGAGCCACAAAGTAAAAAGCGAGGAATTGAGGATATATCAAACTTATCTTCGTTTTCCTTGCTCAATCCAAAAACATTCCATACCTTTGCCCACAAATTTTAAACAAAACAAGAGTTGAAAACGATAGAGACTTACATGCTCTCCACACCATACGCCCCACATAACGGCATATTGGCGGCGCAAGAAAATCACAATTTTCTTGTAAAAAGTGGTCCGATTATTTGGTAGTTCCAAATAATTTTGCTACTCTCTCTCTCTCTCTCTCTCTCTCTCTCTACTGGCGCACCGTCGCTAACTACCCCAAAATTTTTCTTTTGCGTACGCGCGCGAGGCGTACACGTAATCACCGATAAACAAAGGGCTCGACAGAGTTCCCTTTGTTCAACTTTTATGCCCTTTAGCCAAGCGACGCAAGAGGAAATAAGACCTAATTTATTTATCAAACCTATAGTTAATTATGAAGAAAAAACAAGTTGAATTAAAACGTTATCTTGCCCCCGAGGTGCGAGGTTATCGCATTGAACAGCGAATCGACTTTACTGGCCAACAGTCCTGATGTCCGCCCCGGCGGTGGCGGGAACCGGTCGTGTAACAATCGATCCTTTGAATCCCGATAACGGCGGAGAGGACGATGAAATCGAAGCACCTTAAGAGATGAATTAACAAAGTTCGGCGAAAGCCAATCTAAGAAAACAAAATCAGATGTAAGTCAATTGACAATGAACAGAAAAAAACAATGAAAAAGAAATCGTATTTATTTAACAGCACACTCGTCATGGCACTATTTACTACTGTGCTGACAATGGGGGCGTGTGCCGAAAACGACCTTGAAAATCGCAACAGCGAAGGCGACAAAGGCGCCGTTGTGAGTTTTGAAATCAAAGACGTGCAGGAGGCTGTCTTGGCCGATGTCAACCCCGACAGCCGCGTCAGTGATGCCGCAACTTTCAATCACCAACTGACCGAACTCGGTCTGACCCAGGCAGACCTCGAATCACAGGTGCTCGAAGCCCAATCACCCCGCCGGCATGGAAGCTTGCCTGGTAGAAAACACCATCCCGGGCATTAACCCCGTACAGCACGACCCACAGACCCGTGCAACGGTAACGAAAACGCTCACGGCTGACTTTTAGTACACTCGGCTATCGCGGCACCTCGGCGACTAACATTTCATCGACCCCCGACTGGTTTTTATAACGCTCGCACCAAGAGCAACGGCGAGTTGTACGATAAACTATTATGGGGTTGGAGCAAGCGCTTCGCCCGCTTCTTTGCTATTTTTCCTGAAGTAAAAAAACACGTATTCAAAAATCAAATTGTCGCCCGCCACACATGTCGGTAATCCCTACGTGAAGTTTGAAGTTGAACCGAACGTATTAAACCAGAAGGACCTGATGACAGCCTGCTCGGGAGAGGTTGAGTATCAGACACGAGGCTTCGCACCCAATACAAGTCTGGCCTTCCGCCATGCCTTGACGGCAGTTCATTTCGCCATAGGTCAAAACCTCTGGGCCGGTCAAATTATAAAGATAGAGATTAGCGGTGCCATCAACAAAGGTACTTATACATTGAGCAACGATCCTACTCAACCCGGTACATGGACACTGGGCACCACCACCGGAACCTTTACCCTCAATGGTATCAATATCAATACCGCCCAAAATCCCGGCTCCGTCATCACCGACGACAACGGCAACTACACATTCTTTATGATTCCGCAGGAGGTGACCGGTAAGAATATTTACGTCGACATCTATTTCTATGGTGGCAAGACTATTCACGTGCCACTGAAAGGTAAATGGTTGCCCGGAACCACTAAGACCTATACGCTGAGTAATAAGCAGAGCAACTGGCAATATGTATTCCAGGTAGTCGGCAAGGATAATACCATCGCCTATGACGCGACCAATGCCGGTACTTATACCGTGCGTAGCTTTCGCGATTTTGGTGGTTCTCAGATACCTATTAAATGGAAAAATTGTAAGCTATCAGGAGAGTACTGATGGTGGATTGACATGGTTGCCTGAAACTACCGAAAAGCCAGACTGGCTGACTAATCTTAGCATGACCGAAGGGGCGGGTGGAACTTCTTGGCAACAAGGTACCGCTACGGTGAAAAAAGCCACAGTAATTGACAAAGCAGCCGCGCGTAACGCTCAGCTTAAGCTTGGCCCCAAAGGAGATGCTACGAACTATTATGACCTCTCTACGCACAATATCAAGGGTGTTACCACTCTCCGTAACACGGCTAATAGCTATGTCATTTCGCACCCCGGCTTTTACAAACTGCCGCTGGTATATGGAAACGCCATCAAGGACGGAAGCACCAACCTTATCTCGTATAAACCAAGTGTAACCGTTACTGGTGACAATCTGTTCCTGCAAAATTTCAAAGATCATGAGAATAAAGACATCACCAACCCTTGGATAGAGAAGACCAACGGCGGAGCCTACAATGGCCTCAATCTCGCAAAACTCATTTGGTCTGACGAAAAAGACTTGGTACATAATCTTGCGATTTCACGCGATGCCTCGGGCGACGCCTATCTGCAGTTCGAAGTCAAAGAAGCCGACATCAAAATGGGCAACGCCGTGGTAGCCGTGATGAAGGACAACCGACTAGCAGTATGGTCATGGCACCTATGGTTTCACCTCTGAGGATGTACTCAACACAACAGAAATAACCAATTTCCAGAACAATAAATATAACGTCACCAACGAAAACCTCGGCTGGAAATACACTCAATGGCTGAAACCACCTACTCCCGACCGCGGCAAGTAAAGGTGAAGATACAGCAGACATCAGGTAACGATCCAAAAGAGAATAGGCTACATCACAATCATACAGAATCCAGGCTTTTTTAAAAAGAGGCTATGGCACGAACTACCAGTGGGGGCGCAAGGACGCTTTTCCTTCCATAGAACGAAACTCCCAGTGGTTACAAACCCAGCAACGTCACCCTAAATGAAAACCACTACCTTGATTTTTTCATACAGTACCCCGGATTTATCTTCAAGCTTTACAGAGCTTCTGCGCATAGTAATCGCTGGTCAACCAATGGTAACAGAATTGATATTATTAAAACCGTCTACGACCCTAGTCCTGCCGGCTTCAAGGTGCCCCCCGTATTAGCTTTTACCGGATTCACCAAGCATGGTGAAAATCTCGGCAATGATGTCAACATACCGATTACCCCCGAACAGTTTGAAATGGCTAATATCAGTAACAGAGAGACTTCAATTGGTTCGAATATGTCCCCTATACTTGGTATCAAAATAACTACGGTTGGAATTTTTAATAACAAGATTACCAATCCCGACGCTACCTTATGGTTTCCTCGATTGGGGGAATATTTTTAATTCAAGTACTGCATCTTCGACCTATGTAGACAATTCACGGGCTGCCTATTGGGAGGGGGCATATGAGTTCGTCACATATCATACTCAGGGGGGGCACAGGCTGTCTTTCGATTTTAAACGTATAAAGCCGAAGGATGTTGGAGCTGTGGAAGAACTCGCTGCCGTCCGCCCCATAGCAGAGTAAAAGTAAATGATATGCTTACTGCGTGGCGCGGAAACGTAGAAAATGTTTTTTTAGGTTCTACTGCGTGGCGCGGAAACGCAAAAATGAATTTTAGGTCCTACTGCATGGCGCGGAAACGCAAAAAAAGATTTTAGGTCTTAAAGCGTGGCGCAGAAACGTGAAAAAGGATTTTTGGTCCTACAGCGTGACGCAGAAACACGAAAAAGGATTTTTGGTCCTACAGCGTGACGCAGAAACACAAAAAACTATGTTGGGTGCCGGATGGCGACATTCCAGTGCCCATTTTCATTATTTATTAACCATAATTTAAAACAGAATGAAAAACAAAAATGAAACCTTTACAGCTGCCGAAAATTCTTAGAATCTCGGGAAATGATAGTGGGCATTTCAACAACTCGCATCACTTGCAGTTCCAGTTCAACGTGTATGAATTGGTGAAAGCCGTAGACAAACTGAAGTTGCACCTGACGGATGAGTTGTTGAAGACTTGGGCCGACTGTCTGGAACTGGAAACGGAGCTGAACAAGCAGGCGACGGCCACGGTACAGACCGAGCAGATGAAGGCGTTGGACAAGCAGCGCGACGACTTGCTGACCAACCTCTTTGGCGTGGTGCGGGCGCAGCTGAAATCGCCGGTGCAGGCGGTACGCGACGCGGCGAAAGCGTTGGACAAGGCACTCGGGGTTTACGCGGGTATTCAATTCAAGGCTGTCGACGCTGAAACGGCCGAGGTGCGCGGATTGTTGAAAGATTTGGAGCGGTTTGGCGGTGAGGTGACGGCACTGGGATTAGCTCCCGTCACGGCACAGTTGAAGACCGTGAATGACGAATTTCAGCAGACTTATGCCACACGGCAAGAGAAGGCCGTAGGCGGAAATTGCCCGCGTTGACCGAGGTTCGTCCACAAACCGACGCGGTTTTTGCCGCCGTTTGCCGTTACATCGAGGCTAGCTATCTCTTTGCCACGACCGACGAAGACCGCGTGCTGATTGAGCGGCTGGTAGACCGCATGAACCAGGAAAGTGAGCACTTCAAAACCACGCACAAACAGAGCATGGCACAGAAGAAGGCGGCTCCACGGGCCTACGGCCAAAGAGAAGGAGGAAATGCTGAAGAAGGGCTTCGCGGCCCTGGAAGAGCGGTTGAAATTGGAAAAAGGCAGTCTGTCGTTTACGGGCAAGACCGAGGGCAGAGGCTCGAAGCGTCATTATCAGTTGGCCATCAAAGGCCAGACCGAAGCGGATGGCACGCCCAAGACAATGTGGGTGGGCATGAACAAGGACGGTTCGCTCTTTCCATTTGAAAAGACAACAACCACAAAGACGACCACCACGAAGCCGGCGGTAGGGCCGAAGCCGTGAGGAGGGTTGTGATGGTGTAAGGGTGTGGGGATGAATAGTTACCCTTTTTCGGTCGCAGACACCTCGACACCCTCACACCCCGACAACTAAAAATATGTATCTCTAAATCTAAAATTTGGCGCGGGCTGTGTTGCGAAAACACGGCCCGCGTTTGTTTTGTGCCTTCGGCCAAGACGTTCTGGCGAATTCAATCTTTAATATCGGTAATCTCAACACGATTTTTCTAATACATTTAACATCATCCAGCCCTTTCGATGGATTCTTTCGTAAAGATGTATGGCAACATGTCCCATCGTGCGACGCAGATTGAGCTCCACCATGGGATTGATTCTGCCATCTCGCAGGAGCATCATGTCGATGCCCAACGGGCCTGTGTAGTGGCCTGCGAGATTTTGTTTTAACTCCAACATGATGGCGTTTATCACACGATCCAGCAGGTTGAGGTCGGTGTAGGCGGCCAAATAGCGGCGTTTGTATTCTTCCGTTTCCAAGAGGTTGCCAAGGTAGGTGCCGTTTTGTGCTTTGAAAATACTAAGTCCGAGAAAGTGTATGTCGGTAGGTGTCATCTCGAACTCAACGCCAAAATCGACGACCTTGTCGGCCCGGTAGGGTTCGATCATGATGCTGCCTTGGGTGCGGATAATGTTTTTAATCCAGTTTTGCTGATAGGGGTCTACGTATATATCGTTCGCGTTGCCGGTAGCAGAAGATTGGCGCGATGGTTCTAACAGCCTTACCCCTCGCCCACTGCTGCTCCATGGTGCCTTTTACAACGTAGTCGACGGCCGGACGAAGCGTGTCGTGGAGTTGCGCGTAGTTTGAAAATTGTCGGGCTTCGACCACGGTGTTCGGTATATTCCGGAAGATGGGAATCAGTTTTTCGGCCGCCCAGAAGCGTCCGCTCATCGTTCGCACATTTTTCTAAATATGCCTCATCCGGCAATATGGCCGCCAGAGAAGGCCGGATGGCAAGCATATCCGTTCGCAGTTGTTTATCGATTCCCCAGCAGTCGACCTGCGTAATACGTGTGGCGCGCCTCGTCGATTGCCAACATTTGAGGAGTAATAAAAGTCGGATAGCAGGATTCGTTTCCATCCCCGTTGTTGTTGTTTTTATCCCCAGCATTTCACAATGGGCTTTGGCTCGATCAATATGATTCACAAGAATCATATCATCGTGGTCTGCCCAAATGATGGGGAGGAAATCGAAGGTGCGCTTGAGTAGCGCAACGGCCTCTAGGGTGGCGTAAACGGGCAGCGATTGACCGCAAGAGAAAGGTCGTGCTCCGGATTGAATACATGTAATTTTCACACTGCAAAGGTAGCAAAAAGTCTACTGCGGCAGAGTCTTTTCTACGAAAGAATCATAAAAATAATCGTTTTTGTAATCTAGAGTTTGCAATTTCGCAAATAGTTACTACCTTTGCATGGATCATTAACAAAATAGCGCAGTATTATATGGAAGCCTTTTTCGGACTCACTCCTATTTAGTAGAACATACAGACGTCAAAAGTTCGTCGCAGCCTTATGGATGAGATAGATTGGAACGACCGTATGATTGGGATAAAAGGCACTCGTGGTGTTGGCAAAACCACTTTTTACTGCAATTTGCCAAAGAGAAATACGGAGCGCACGATAGAAGATGTTTATACATCAATATGAATAACTTCTATTTTTCAAGGGCAAGGAATAGCTGAGTTTGCCGCCGAATTCGTGAATCATAATGGCAAAGTTCTGTTAATTGATCAAGTCTTCAAACAGCCCAACTGGAGCATGGAACTTCGGAAATGCTATGATTTATTTCCTAACCTCCAGATTGTTTTTACAGGCTCGAGCGTAATGCGTCTGAAAGATGAGAACCCAGAGCTTAATGGTATTGTTAAGAGCTATAATCTTCGAGGCTTTTCTTTTCGCGAGTTTCTCAATCTCCAGACAGGTAATTCTTTTTCCGGCCTATTCTCCAAGAGATTCTTCAGTCGCACGAGCAAATCGTCAAGAGCATATTACCCAAGGTAAGTCCTTCGGCCTATTTTATGAATTATATTCATCATGGTTTTTATCCTTTCTTTTTGGAGCAACGCAACTTCTCTGAAAATTTATTGAAAACGATGAATATGATGACCGAAGTTGATATTCTTCTCATCAAACAGATAGAGCTAAAATATCTTACGAAAAATCAAGAAACTTTTCTATTTATTGGCCGTCGAAGGTTCAAAGGCTCCCAATATCAGCAATCTGGCACATGACATTGAAACCAGTCGAGCCACGGTTATGAACTACATCAAGTATCTGGCCGATGCCCGACTTATCAATATCATTTTATCCCGTGGGCGAAGATTTTCCTAAAAAGCCGAGTAAGATTATGATGCACAACTCGAATCTGATGTACGCTATCTATCCGATTCAGGCCGACACACAAGATTTAATGGAAACATTCTTCGTTAATTCGCTTTGGAAAGACCATACCGTAAAACCAAGGCAGCAAAAGAGCATTTCTTTATTGTTGACGAAAAAAATGAAGTTCCGCATCTGTGACGCGCAATCCGATCAAAAGATTCGATATAACTCGGATACAATCTACGCACGCTACCACACAGAGATTGGGAAAGGAAACCAAATTCCACTTTGGCTTTTAGGCTTTCTATATTAATTTACACCAAGTATCAAAGACATTTATATACATTCATTTTAATTTAAATAAAAAATGGCTAAAGAAAAAAAGTTTATGACGTGTGATGGTAACACGCTGCTGCATCATGTGAGCTATATGTTCACCGAAGTAGCTGCCATCTACCCTATTACTCCGTCATCCCCAATGGCAGAGCATGTTGACGAATGGGCAGCCAAGGGTCGTAAGAATCTCTTCGGTCAGACTGTCTCTATTCAGGAAATGGAATCAGAAGGCGGTGCTGCCGGTGCTGTTCATGGATCGCTCCAGGCAGGTGCCCTGACATCTACCTACACCGCTTCTCAAGGTTTTGCTCTTGATGATTCCTAACATGTATAAGATTGCCGGTGAATTGCTGCCATGCGTATTCAACGTATCAGCCCGTACATTGGCCTCTCACTCACTCTGTATTTTTGGTGATCACCAAGATGTGATGGCTTGCCGTCAAGCAGGCTTCGCGATGTTCTGCTCTGGTTCTGTGCAGGAAGTTATGGATCTTTCTGCCGTTCCTCACCTTGCGACACTGAAGACAAGCGTTCCTTTCATCAACTTCTTCGACGGCTTCCGCACTTCCCATGAGTATCATAAAGTTGAAACCATGGATATGGAAGATATACGTCCTTTGGTTGATATGGAAGCTGTAAAAGCGTTTCCGTGATCGTGCCCTCTCTCCGGAGCGCCCCGTCACACGAGGTACTGCAGAAAATCCGGAGACATTCTTCACACATCGTGAAGCCTCTAACCAATATTACGATGCTATTCCCGAAGTAGTAGAGAGCTATCTTGGTGAGATTTCCAAGATTACCGGTCGTGAATATCACCTATTCAACTACTATGGCGCAGAAGACGCAGAGAATATAATCATCCTGATGGGTTCTGCAACAGAACCGGCTCGCGAGGCTATCGATTACCTCAACAAGCAAGGCAAGAAGGTTGGTATGATTGCAGTTCACCTCTACCGTCCGTTCTCTGTTGACTTCCTGAAGAAGGCCCTGCCTGCAACCGTTAAGCGTATTGCCGTTCTCGATCGTACAAAAGAGCCGGGAGCAGAGGGTGAACCATTAGTATCTTGATGTTAAGTCTGCCCTCTACAATGACGAGCGCAAGCCATTGATCGTTGGTGGTCGCTATGGTCTCGGCTCTGCAGACACGACTCCGGCCAAGATTGTTGCCGTATTCAAGAACCTTGAATTGCCCATCCCCAAAGACCACTTTACAGTTGGTATCGTTGATGACGTTACCTTCACATCTCTTCCAGAAGAAGAAGAAATCCCAATGGGTGGCGATGGCATGTTCGAAGCAAAATTCTTTCGGTCTTGGTTCTGACGGAACCGTTGGTGCCAACAAGAACTCTGTTCAGATTATCGGTAACAACACCAACAAGTATTGTCAAGCATATTTCTCATACGACTCTAAGAAGTCTGGTGGTTTCACTTGCTCTCACCTTCGTTTCGGCGATGATCCCATCCACTCTTCATACTTGGTAAATACGCTTAACTTCGTTGCTTGCCACGTTCAGGCTTATCTGCACATGTACGACGTGACACGCGGTTTGCGCAAGAACGGAACATTCCTTCTGAATACAATCTTCGAAGGTGAGGAATTGATTAACTTCATTCCCAACAAGGTAAAACGTTGCTTTGCAAAGAACAATATTATAGGTTTACTATATCAACGCCTCTAAGATTGGTCAGGAAATTGGTTTTGGGCAATCGCACCAATACAATCCTTCAATCAGCATTCTTCCGCATAACAGGTGTTATTCCTGTAGAGTTGGCCGTTGAGCAGATGAAGGCCTTCATCGTGAAGTCTTATGGTAATAAGGGTGAAGATATTGTCAATATGAACTATGGGGCTGTAGACCGTGGTGGCGAATATAAGGAATTGGCTGTCGATCCTGCATGGGCAGAACTGGCTGACGACAACAACAACATTGACGATGCACCTGATTTCATCAAGGAGTTGGTTCGTCCGATAAACGCACAATCTGGTGACCTTCTGAAAGTTTCAGACTTTGTTAAGTTCGACACAATAGACGGAACTTGGCAGAATGGCACTTCAGCATTCGAAAAAGCGTGGTGTAGAAGCATTTGTTCCTGTTTGGAATGCCGACAACTGTATCCAGTGTAACAAGTGTGCTTACGTTTGTCCTCACGCTTCTATCCGTCCATTCGTTTTGGATGAGCAAGAGGCAGCTAAATTCGATGGCCAAACCATCGATGTACTCGCTCCCAAGACTCTGAAAGGCATGAACTTCCGTATTCAGGTTTCCGTACTCGACTGTCTCGGTTGCGGTAACTGTACTGATGTCTGCCCGGGCAAGAAGGGTGAGAAGGCTTTGCGCATGATTCCATTCAATGTGGATGCTCCCGATATGATCAAGGAATCACAGACTTGGAACTATCTTGTTAAGAACGTTACTTCAAAAAACAACATCTTGTAGATATCAAACAGAGCCCGAAGAACTCACAGTTTGCTCAACCATTGTTTGAGTTCTCAGGTGCGTGTGCCGGTTGTGGTGAGACTCCATACGTGAAGTTGATTTCTCAACTCTTCGGCGATCGTGAGATGATTTCCAACGCAACAGGTTGTTCTTCTATCTACTCTGCTTCCATTCCTTCTACTCCCTATACAACCAATGCCAACGGCCAGGGTCCAGCGTTTGACAACTCGCTGTTTGAGGACTTCTGCGAATTTGGTTTAGGTATGGCACTTGGTAACAAGAAGATGAAAAGAGCGCATTGTGAAATTGCTGAATGAAGCAACGACACATGAAATCTCTGCTGAGTTCAAGGCCGCTGCAGAAAAATGGATTGCAGGCAAAGATGACGCTGATGCTTCTAAGGAAGCAGCCGCAGAACTCAAGCCGCTGATTGCCGCAGGTGCGGAAGCAGGCTGTCCAATCTGCGCAGAGCTCAAGACACTCGACCACTATCTCGTAAAGCGCAGCCAGTGGATTATCGGTGGTGACGGCGCATCTTACGATATCGGTTACGGAGGTCTCGACCATGTTCTTGCTTCTGGCGAAGACGTGAACATTCTCGTTCTTGACACCGAGGTTTACTCCAACACCGGCGGTCAGAGCTCTAAGTCTACTCCACTTGGCGCTATCGCGCAATTTGCAGCTCAAGGTAAGCGCATCCGCAAGAAAGACCTCGGTCTGATGCAGACAACTTACGGCTATGTCTACGTTGCACAGATTGCTATGGGAGCCGACAATGCACAAACATTAAAAAGCCATCCGCGAAGCAGAAGCCTATCCAGGTCCATCTCTGATTATCGCTTACGCGCCCTGTATCAACCATGGTATTAAGGGTACCAAGAAGATGAAGAGAAGCATGGGTACCAGCCAACGCGAGGAAGAACTGGCCGTAGCATGTGGCTACTGGCATTTGTGGCGCTACGACCCACGCCTTGCGGACGAAGGTAAGAATCCGTTCCAGCTCGACTCTAAGGCTCCGAATTGGGAAGAATTCCAAGACTTCCTCATGGGCGAAGTTCGCTACTCTTCTGTAGCAAAAGGCTTATCCCGAAGAAGCTGCCGAACTCTTCTCACAGGCAGAAAAGATGACTAAGCTCCGCTATCAGGCTTATGTTCGCAAGAGCAAGGAGGACTGGTCTGAGCAGCTCTAATTGAAGACACCTGTTCTTCTGTAATATAAGAACAAATTTAACGACATGTAAAAAAAGGCAATCTTTAATCGGATTGCCTTTTTCTGTTTATCTTAATCCCATCGGAAATACGCTAATTCTAATGACCGATTTGAGTTTATTGCTCACGAACTAAATAACAGAGTTTTCTCATTGTCCCTGCTTCTTCTTTTTCATTGATTGTAAAATGTTTTGAACAATATTGGGTATTATATCAAAAAGCAAATACAAATCATCAATTCTTATCTGAATATATAGTACATTTGCAATGATATATTATACTTATATACAAAAACGTCATCAATCCATTGCACTTACAATGACAAAAAGTACAGCATTAGTATTGATTTCTGCTATATCCATAAACGCGCAGACATTTACAGAATGGCATGATTTGGAAGTCAACGAAATCAATCGATTCCCACTCCACACAAACTATTTTTGCTATGAGTCACGTGACAAAGCTCTGGCTAATAGCATGGAAAGTTCAACAAACTATTTGTCACTCGATGAAAGTTGGTTATTTCATTGGGTGAATGACGCAGACCAACGACCAACGGATTTTTATAACACCAATTATAATGACACCCAGTGGAGGCTATTCAAATGCCCGGCCATTTGGGAACTGAATGGATATGGCTATCCGGTCTATGTCAATGTAGGCTACGCGTGGAGAGGATTTTTCAAAGCAATCCTCCGGAAGTACCAATCAAAGACAATCATGTAGGTTCGTATCGTGGATGGGTGAAACTACCAGAACAGTTCGATGGCAAACAAAGTGATAATCCATTTCGGCTCTGTTACATCAAACATATACCTATGGGTGAACGGACACTTCGTTGGTTATGCGGAAGATAGTAAGGTTGCTGCCGAATTTGACATCACGCCTTATTTACGCCGTGGCCGTAACTTGATAGCTTTTCAAATATTCAGATGGTCAGATGGTTCTTACTGTGAAGACCAAGATTTCTGGCGTTTAAGTGGTATCGGACGGTCATGTTATCTTTATACACGCAACAAGAATATCCAAATAACCGATCAACGCATTACCCCTCAACTTGGATAGCCTCTATCAAAACGGTTCGCTCATGGTTTCAACCCAGGTGAAAGGCAAGGCTACTGTCGAATACGAGCTGCTTGACAAGAATCAAAACCCCATTGCCAGCCAAACAATAGAGCTGAGCGGAAAAGAGAATCATGCGGATGCATATTTTTCAGACCTCCGGATTAAGCATTGGACAGCCGAAACACCTTATTTATATACATTATTGACAACGCTCAAACAAGGCGACAAAGTCATTGCCGTTATCCCACAAAAGGTAGGATTCCGCAAAAGTAGAAATAAAGAATAGTCAACTTCTTGTCAATGGCAAACCAATTTTAATCAAAGGAACCAATCGCCATGAAATGGATCCGGATGGTGGATATAGAGTAACAAGAGAACGAATGATTCAAGACATTAAGATCATGAAACGTCTGAATATCAACGCGGTCCGCACCAGCCACTACCCTAACGATCCACAATGGTATGATCTTTGCGACGAATACGGGCTCTACGTCGTAGCTGAAGCCAATCAAGAAAGTCACGGATTAGGCTACGATTCAACTTCATTAGCCAAGAAACCGGAATTTGGTCTTCAAATTCTGCAACGCAACTCAACACAATGTTTCCATGTTTTTATAACCATCCCAGCATTATCGCGTGGAGCCTCGGCAACGAAACCGTTGATGGTCCTAACTTCACCACTGCCTATAATTGGGTTAAAAGTCAGGATACAAAGCCGCCCTATTCAATTTGAACAAGCGGGTAAAGACGGGACTAACACGGATATCTACTGCCCGATGTACCTCCCCGTAGATGAATGTGAAAAGCATGTCAAAAGCAATTCTACCCGTCCGTTTATCCAATGCGAATATAATCATACGCATGGGCATACTCGGGCGGCAACCTAAAAAGAATATTGGACACTTATCCGAAAAATATCCAAACTTTCAGGAGGTTTCAATTGGGACTTTTGCCGACCAAGCTTTGCACCGAAAGCCAGACTTCAAACCCGAACGCAGCGTAGCTGATTACGACAGCATCGCAAGTGATGCGCTACGCTATATGGTCGGCGCATGCGATTAATTCATCAATACGCCTACGGAGGTGACTTCAAGCCAGAGGATCCGTCAGACAACAACTTCAACTGCAACGGAATCATTGGCCCCGACAGGCAGTTGAATCCCCACGCTTATGAAGTGGCTTATCAATATCAAAAATATGGGTGTATCCTTCCGGTTGGTTGAACAATGGAAAGATAAAAATATACAACGAGTATTTCTTCCGCGATCTAAGCAATGTGAAGTTAGAATGGTCATTACTGGAGGATGGCAAAGTCGTTCAACAAAGGCGAAATTCAAGATTTAAACATTCAACCTCGACAGCTAAAGGAATATACGCTCCCGATAAGAACAGATTGTAAAGGCGAGCTGCTGTTAAACGTTGATTTCAAACTTAAAAAAGCCGAGCCTCTGATGGCTGCCGGACAAACGATTGCCTACCAACAACTGAATCAATTCAAGGCAAGAATCCCGTCATGGTTGAGGCACTTCAAGAAGGAGAAAAAGTAAAAATTAAACAAACAAAAAGAGTCCTTATGTAGAAGTAAAGTTTAAAACAGCCAGCATAAAGATTGATTGCCAAACCGGTTTGGATTACAGAATATAAGGCAAATGGAAAATTCGACCTGAATATTCCTACAATCAGACCCAACTTCTGGCGTGCCGTAACAGACAATGATATGAGCAAATCTGCAGAACACACTCAACGTATGGCGCCATCCACAGCTTACCCTTACCAATATTAAGATAACAAAGCATGGACAAGCCAATCCTTCTATCATTGTTTTCCTACGAATTGGCAGAACTAAATACAACTCTGCAAATGGAATATACGTTATACCAAGATGGCGCACTGAAGGTAAAAGACACATGATCTCCACATGCAAACACAGAACTCGATCTTCTGCGCTTCGGTGTAACTCTTCAACTACCTTCGACATGGATAAAAGCAAATACTATGGCCGTGGCCCCATTTGAGAACTACGCCGACCGAAAGGATTGTATGCGCTTGGGCATTTACTCACAGACGGCCTACGACCAGTTCTTCCCATACATTCGCCCACAAGAAACAGGAACGAAAAGTGACATTCGTTGGTGGGAGCAATGCTCAAAGAATGGCAAAGGAATCAGAATAACAACCGCTACGGGCCAACCATTCCCGTATGTCGGCATTTGCATTACGACATGGATCAACTTGATGAAGAAGAACACACAGCAACAGCACTTCTATAATATCAGACGCTCTGCCTATACAAACCTGTTTCTTGATGGCGAACACACGGGTGTAGGCGGCACAAACAGTTGAGGACAGCTTCCCCTTGAAAAATACAGAGTGCGCTGCAATGAGAAAACTTTCTGAATTTATCATCTGCCCCATTCAATAATCAGCAGTCGCTGTTTACTGAAAAACTCCCGGATGCTTCCATTGAAACATCCGGGAGTTTTTATTAAATTAGTCAAGAGTCTTTATTGAAGATGGCACTGAAACAAATTTATCAAAAAGGCTAAAAATGCTTACGTTATTTCAAAAATAATTACACATCGGCCGGAAATACGCGATTCTACGACAACTTCTATATTTCACTTTATAATCAATCAGTAACTAAAAACACACCACTATTTAGCCAAGATAGTAAGAAGCATAGCTTTTACCTGCTAATTGCACCCTTTTACACGACAAAAAGCTATGCTTTTTAGCTCGTAAAAGTGTAGCTTTGAGCGGGTAAAAGCGTATCAATCAGTGGCAAAGGTATCAAATTTATGGCCGTGGATGCTTTTCTACCCTAAAACACTAGAGACTATCATCACGCTATTTGAACGATTTTCTGGTCCACTTTTTAGTAATATTATTATACAAAAAGCAAGTGAATATGATATGATTTCTGTCAAGAAAAACGAAGTAAGACACTGCAAGATTAAGACTATCGCATAATATAAAAACGTGTATTAAGAAGACTTAATACACTTTGCGGTGCGTCATGAGACTCGAACTCGCTGTGACCTCCTGCGTGACAGGCAGGCATTCTAACCAACTGAACCACCGCACCAATGTGCGAAAAGAAAGGTTTGCAGTGTATCGAGACTGAACTCCGTGACCTCCCTGCGTGACAGGCAGGCATTCTAACCAACTGAACTAACGCACCTTTTAGTGCCCTGTTTCTCAATTGCGAGTGCAAAAGGTATGTATATTTTTATATCACCAAACAATCTCTCTCTCTCTATATGCAACAATTTAGCGGTCTGCCTATACTGTCATGATAAAGCCATTGCTTTCAAAACTGCGCCCTGTAAACTCCTACTCTCAAATAGTTTCAGACTCTGGGCATTATCCTCGCTGATTACCGCATATACTTGATTTAAATGAATCACGTCACGTGCATATTGTAGCATTTTTGAGAACGGCTGCACGACCATATCCTTTGCCACGATAAGGCTTTTGGATGACAATACCCAGCTCGCTCTAAGATGTTTTGGGTCAAAAATTCACCAAATCAACTATCCCTACACAGCCATGATCTACAGTTGTAATCATGAGCCTCAACTGCTTGTCGGAGTAAATATCGATGCTTACATTCTGCCAAATAATTGTATAAAGCGTATCGGAGTATGGAACATTGGTTGCTGCCGACATCCCACAAAGCGATATCGTTTTCAATTTGATAAAGGAAATCGAGGTCTTCAGGTTCCATCGCACGAAGCTCTACCCTTTCATTCTGTTTTGAATACTGCATCGGAAGTAATGATTTGTTGTTTATCCGGCCAATAAACACCTAAAGCCAAATGACTATCGGCTATGGAAGCCATAAACTGTAAAATTTGTTTGCACGTATAAAGACTGCTGTCAAATACAACTATTCCCTGTTTAATCGACGTTTTTGAATCAAAGAATCATCGCTATGCTGTTGTTCCAATAAAGCCTGCAATTCTTTAAAAGAAGATAAATAAGAAACTTCAAGCCGATACTTTTTGAACCACTGCGTCGCAGGCTGCTCTGGAAGTTTTCACTACATATCATATAATATAAAGGCGAAGAAGGGCTGTCTGCCCCAAAATAAGAACCTGGTTTATTTAACTTTCCCAACCGAATCCGCATGAAGGAAAGTAGTCCGACAAGCCAAATGGCCATCGTCAATGGGCATTTTAATATGCGATAGACCTTCGCGTAGTGCTTACGTAAGAAAAATCTTCATCGCGTCATAAAAAGACATGCACATAGCGATAAGACGTCTTTTGAGTGCTCTGGCCTTTATAATGCAAAAATATTAAAGGGTAGATACCAATTAGAAAAAGCCCGCACGCTTCAATCGAAATGACAAATCCACATCTTCACCATACATGAAAAAATCTTCGTCCAAAAAGCCCTACTGTCTGCAAAGCCGAGCGTCGGATCATCATAAAAGCTCCGCTAACCACATCTATCTCTACAGGAATATCCCATGGAAGATAACTCAAATAGTAACGATTAAACAGTGCGATATGAGGAAATAGTGCATGAAGGTGCGTAAATTTGCAAAAAGCCGTAAAAGGAGAAGGGAAACCACGTCGAGATTCCGGGGCCTTCTGACCATCTGTCTGTAACATCCGCACCCCGGCAGCCCCTGCACCTATGTGGCTATCCATAAAAATCCAGACAGCTGGAAATCACATCTTCTCCCACTATCGTGTCAGGATTTAAAAGCAAAACATATTCACTCTGAGTTGTTCTGATGGCTTGATTATTAGCTTTGGAAAAACCTACATTAGATTCATTTCGCAAAACCCTGACATAAGGATAATGGGTATTAAGATATTCTACAGTCTCATCCGTAGAGTGGTTATCAACAACAACAATCTCACTATCTATCGAGCGCAATGCATCCTTTAACGAAAGAATACACTGTTCCAAATAGGATTTGACATTATAGCTTACGATAACAACACTCAGCTTCTTCATGATACAGAGTCATCAATTTCCTGTCTGCCTGATTCGGCTTTTATTCTCTCCTTTGTAGGCTTCATAAATATAGCCGAAATAAGCAGAATAATAGCCAGATAACCAAAGCGAACATTCATAAACAAGTAATATAATAATGTATTACCTACCAACAACAATGCCAGCAATAGTATGCGAATCAGCGAATAATGACAATATACGACATAGTCAGGACTCTGATCTCCTGCAACTTTTTCGAGATATAAAAAGAAAATTTAAACATTTTCAATATCAACGGAATGCCTGCGATGGTGAGTATAATCATAAGAAATTCCAAACAGAATTCCAAAGTCTGTGTTTCATCAGACTTCACAACGCCGGCTGGCAAGATGTCGTACTCAAATAAGATAATCATTAAAAAACATAAGGCTATGGGCAAATAGAAAGCCCAATTCAATAACGTTAGCGTTTTCTTCATATTGCTAATTTAAAATTGAAAACCTATCCTACATGAACAGAGATGAACAACACTTACTTCTGAAACGGGGTTCTGTTTAAGATTGAACGCCCAAGCGTTACTTCATCTGTATATTCTAATTCGTTACCCACGGAAATGCCGCGAGCTATCACGCTCATTTTGACATTTAAAGAAGCCAACTTACGCGAGATGTAAAAACTGGTCGTATCACCTTCCATTGTTGAACTCAAAGCCAGAATTACCTCTTTAATATCTCCTGTCGATACTCGGTTGACCAAGGATTCGATTTGAAGTTCGCTTGGACCAACACCATCCATTGGTGATATAACGCCCCCCAACACATGATACAAACCATGAAACTGTTGTGTATTCTCAACAGCCATTACATCCTGAATATTCTCTACGACATCAAACAACAGCCCCATCTCTACGCTTGTCTGCACAGATGGGACAGATTTCTGTATCAGAAATATTATGACATACTTTACAATACTTGATATCCCTCTTGATACGAGTAATCGCATCGGAAAACATATCGACCTCGCTGTCCGACCGTTTAAGCATAAACAATACAAGGCGCAATGCTGTTTTGCGCCCTATACCCGGCAGCTTAGCGAACTCGCTTACTGCCTTTTTCCAATAAAGAAGAAGGATATCTATCCATTCATTATAGATAAATGCCTACACCTACTTTCAAACCAATTGTAGAATAGTCACGATGATTCTTAAAAGACTGATCATAATAGACCGCTGGTTCAATGGTTACGGTACGGCTAACAAAAAAGGCATAACCAACCTCCACACCGGGCATTATATCGTTATAACTCTTATTCGCGTGAATAAACTTGCAGTTTAGACCTAAATATATACCATTCTGCTCAATATAATAACGACCACCTACCCCAAGAGTAAAGCTGTCATGAGCGTCTGCCATACTATTATGTTGAAGACCTGCTCTGCGCCAACACCATAATATCATCTTCGATCATATAGCCAGCCTGAGCCTGCAAACCCAAATTGAGTTCTGTTGAACCACTATAACTAGGTTTAAACTTGTAAAGAGAACCACCGAAATACACTTTATCCCTTTCAAACTGTGCATTTGCAGATACGGTAACCAACAAAGCTACCAAACATCATTAATAATTTCTTCATAATTGATAAAGTTTTTATTTGCAAAGATAGCACATTCTTATAAATAATAAGTATCTTTGTAATATATTTTCGTTTTTCACTTACGAATTTAGCTATAATGTAATAACGAATGAGAACTTTCCTTTCTATTTTTATCAGTCTATTCATTACCGTTTGCCAAGCCCAATCTCAATTCACTTCTTTCTCTTCTATTTCATCCCCAAACATGAAGTGAGGGCTGTGTGGCTCACGACTATTGGCGGCATAGATTGGCCTCGCCGCTATGCCCAAAGCCAAAAATACTATTGGTATTCAACAAAAAGAATTGACCGATATTTTTAGACAAACTACAAGAAGCTGGTATCAACACTATATTGCTACAGACTAGAATTCGCGGAACAGTTATTTATCCATCCAAGTATGAACCATGGGATGGTTGCCTCAGCGGTACACCGGGCAAATCACCGGGATATGACGCTTTAGCTTTTGCCATTGCAGAATGCCACAAAAGAGGCATGGAACTACATGCCTGGATTGTTACCATGCCAGTAGGCAAATGGAACGCATATGGCTGTAAGCAACTAAGACAAAACCAGCCAAATATTATCCGAAAGATAGCAGAAGAGGGATATATGAATCCGGAATTGGCATCAACAGGCAACTATCTGGCTAACCTGTGTGCGGAAATCACAAATAATTATGACATAGATGGTATACATTTGGACCATATCCGCTATCCCGAAACATGGAAGATAAATGTTTCGCCGACCAAAGGACGCCAATATATTACGGATATTGTCAGGAAAATCCATGACAAGGTGAAAGTTTTGAAACCATGGGTTAAGATGAGCTGCTCGCCTATCGGCAAAGCAGATGACTTGAGCAGATATTGGAGCCATGGATGGAATGCTTATTCACGGGTCTGTCAAGATGCACAAGGATGGCTGCAGCAAGGACTCATGGACGAGCTATTCCCAATGATGTATTTTAAGGATAATAACTTCTACCCTTTTGCCATTGATTGGAAAGAGCAATCTGCCGGAAAAATTGTTGTCTCCCCGGACTTGGTATCTATTTTATGTCGCCATCCGAAAAAAACTGGGGGCTGGAAACTATTACCCGCGAAATGGCTTATACAAGGAATTTACAACAAGGACATGCCTTCTTCAGAAGTAAATTCTTCACAGACAACACAAAAGATATTTACGACTTTACGACTAAAACATTCAACACTTTTCCTGCTTTAATTCCTCCAATGACATGGGCCTCGTCCATAAAACCGGAATGTCGAAAAATCTTTTAACAAGAAATATGGCTATTATTTTTGTAACAACAGACTCTGCTTCCAGACCAACCTTATTACAATATTTACGCGTCAAGAAATTGGCCGGTAGATACTGATATCAGCAAGCATTTAATCAAAGTAAGAACTCAAAAAGCCATTCTACCGGATGATGGGCACTTTTACGCAATAACAACCATTGATCGTTATGGTAATGAAAGCGCCTCTACAGCTATCACAAACACCCAAACGGCACATAAGCTATATGGGCAAAAATGCTTAACACAACAACGAGACAAGTCTTTCTACCAGACTTTATCAACCAGCTGGATGCTGATACGATTCTCATTATTAATATGGCTCGTGCCAAACAGTAGCTACCACACCTCTTTTACGGAAAGACTTTGGACATCAGTTTACTGCCCACAGGATGGTATCAAGCTTATGCCCAAAATAAGAAAGGCATAAACCATCGGCTGGGATACCTTGATATCAAAAAATAAGTATTTTATTTGGAAGTAATCAAAAAACGCTCTATCTTTGCAATACGAGTTATAAAGACTTATTGGGGTTGTGTCGGTTCGATCAGGATACTCATCAAATAATATCGAAAACCGAGATAGTTTCTTATGTCTATGGCGGGCCGCATAAACTCATTAGTAGTAAGTCGATATTTTTATCGACCAGCGGATTACTGAAAACTAAGAGCTCTCAAGACTTGTTTTGCTCGGGTTTCATCACATCACTGAGCAACCCCATTCCTATGAGGCAGGGAGTCCGATTATGGTTCCTGCCTTTTTTGTCTTTATCTAAAGAATAGAAAAATATGTTTAGCGGAATTGTAGAAGAAATGGCTACCATCACGGATATTCAAAAAATCCGAGAGAACATTGATTTCACGCTTAAATGCTCATTCACCCAAGAACTAAAGATAGATCAAAGCATTGCCCACAACGGAGTTTGCTAACGGTTGTCAAAAATCAGCGATGACCAATATACGGTAACAGCGATGAAAGAAACACTGATCGCTCAAACTTAGGACTGCTCCAAGTTGGCGACAAAGTAAATATCGAGCGTTCGATGAAAAATGAATGGTCGCTTGGATGGTCATATCGTACAAGGACATGTAGATGAAGTTGCCACATGCGTACAGCAGGAGGATGCTGATGGCTCCACCTATTTTTACCTTTGAATACAAACTTGACAAAGAGATGGCACGCAAAGGCTACTCACTGTAGATAAAGGTGTCACTGTCAATGGAGTTTCTCTCACAGTATGCGAGCCAACAGAGAACACGTTTAAGGTTGCTATCATCCCTTATACACGTGAAAACACCAACTTCTGCCATATTACAATAGGAACGGTTGTCAACATTGAATTTGATATTTTGGGGAAAATATATCGCACGGATGCAGTCCCTTGCTTTAGGGCTTGCATTCTTTATTTTTACAAAGTATTTGCTAACAGAATGTTAATGCTGAACTCTAAATATATGTTAACAAATAAAAATTATAATAGACTTTTTATGTTTTTACTATCATCTAAAGATAAATATAAGCTCCAAAACAGATTCCTCGTTAAATGAAAAATAAATGTTTATGAGAAAATCATCAGCGACTTTTTAATGTGTTTTGCTTTTTGACAATAACTTTGAATGGTCTGGCCCGCAACTGGTCATTGCAAGACTGCATCAACTATGCTTTTACAAAACAATATCACACTCCCAAAAACAGCGTATTCAGAAGCAAAGTGCCAACGAAGACTTTCTACAAGCAAAGGCTGCCTTATTACCAGACTTAGGCTTCTCGTCTCGTCAAAATCTGACTTATACTCCCTGGATAGAGTCAGGCATCAGCGGTGGCGGCTATACTAGAAGTTCTGTGGACAAGTTTTACTACAATGGAACTTATGGATTGAACAGTTACTGGATACTTTGGAATGGTAATCGCAATCATAATACGGTGAAGTTAAACAAACTGGTCGAAGAAAAAGCAGCAATCGACTCAGCAACGACTGCTAATAATATACAAGAACAAATTGTTCAACTCTATATCCAAATTCTCTACTCTACAGAAGCCATAAAAGTAAACAAAGAAAGCCTCGAAAAATAGCACACAAAATGAAGAACGTGGCATGGAAATGGTCAAGATAGGGAAAAATAAGTAAAGCTGATTTAGCCCAGCTGACCGCCCAGCGTGCCCAAGATGAATACAATCTTGTCTCAGCCGAAAGCGCAACAAAAAATTACAAACGCCAGTTGAAACAATTATTACAGATAACGGACGACGAAGACTTCAATATAACAACTCTCGAGACTTCTGACAATATAGCATTACAGGAAATTCCTGCATTGAACAGCGTTTACACAGCCGCATTAGGCATCGTCCCGAACTCAAAGGTTATCAGAATCTGATTGACCAAAGCAATTTGCAGATAAAAATAGCCAAGGCCCAAGGAATGCCCTCTATCAATGCAAAACGCTGGCCTATCGACCAACACGACTTCTATAAATAGTTTAGACTGGCCTCGACAACTTAAAAACAAATGTCTCGGTCGACGCAGGGATCGGAGTAAACGTACCTATCTTTGATAATAGAACAAAGAGAACTACGATCAACAAAGCCATGCTACTCACGAAAGTAGCATGCTTGATTTGAAAAATCAATACACTAAACTCTATTCCACCATTGAAAATTATTGGCTTCAGCTATCACGAACCAAAAATCAGTTCAAAGCTGCCAAAAATCAGCACAGAGAGTGCACAGATTAGCTACAACTTATTGAACGAACAATTTCGTCTTGGGTTAAAAATATTGTAGAACCTCGTACTGGTAAAGACAACTCTGTTAAAGGCCCGCCAGAATGAATTACAAAGTAAATATTTAACCATTCTAAACTTAGACATGTTGAACTTTTTACCAAAATGGAGTATTAAACAAATAAAGTTCAACAAACCTAAATTCATTCTAAGCTGTAAATATTAGGCACTATAAACAATAAAGGGAGCACCAGCGTTTACTCCCTTTATTGTTTTTCTATTATGTTTATAAAATCTACTTGCTATTTTTTTCAGCAAATCACGGATTTCGGTCAGCAACTTTTTCTTCTTGCGTCGGTTTTGGTTCTGGTGCAGGAGCAGCCGCCTCTTCTGCTTTCTTCTTTGCTGCAATTTTGCTAATAGCTTTCACTAGCATAAACACGCAGAAAGCGATGATGATAAAATCAAAGGCTGTTTGGATGAAGTTACCATAGTTGATAGTTGCAGCCTCAGTTTTTTCTACACCAGGAATTTCCACGGGAGGTAGTGTAATTTTCAAATATGAAAACTTAACTCACCAATGAGCCACCCTATTGGAGGCATGATAATATCATCAACTATAGAGCTGACAATCTTGCCGAAAGCACCTCCAATAATTACACCAACAGCCATATCGACTGCATTTCCTTTTACAGCAAATTCTCTGAATTCTTTTGATAAATTGACTCATAAATATGTTTTGTGTTAATTGAAAAATGATGTTTGCAACATAGAGATTACACTCTGTTGATAAACGGGTTGTTTTTGGCTTCTAAAAGTATTTATTTCCTTTGCTTTTTACTTAATTTAATACATTTAGCCTGTGCAACATAGAAATAAATTCGTATCTTTGCGGTTGTAAAAAGAAAAAAATACAGGATTTCGATAAATATATGGATTTTAATCTGTTTCGACTTGTAATTTTATCTGATAAGACTTTACTGAAGATTATTTATATTCTTATATAAACTTATTAAATAACAAATTAAAATGACAAAGTAGCTATTAACGGCTTTTGGCCGTATTGGTCGTCTCGCATTCCGTCAGATGTTTGAGGCTGAAGGTTATGAAGTTGTTGCTATCAACGACTTGACAAGTCCCTAAAAATGCTCGCTCACCTCTTGAAGTATGACACTGCTCAGGGTGGTTTCGCCGGCAAACCCGGTGAAGGCAAGCACACAGTAGAAGCAACCGACAACTCTATTATCGTTGATGGTAAGGAGATTACCATCTACGCAAAGCCAAACGCAGCAGAACTTCCTTGGGGCGAGCTCAATGTAGACGTTGTTCTTGAGTGCACAGGTTTCTATACATCTAAGGAGAAGGCCTCTGCTCACTTGACTGCAGGTGCTAAAAAGTTGTTATCTCTGCTCCCCGCTGGTAACGACCTCCCGACCATCGTTTACAACACTAACCACAAAACACTGACTCCAGCTGATACTGTTATCTCTGCTGCTTCTTGTACTACAAACTGCTTGGCTCCTATGGCTGCTGCTTTGCACGGCTATGCTCCAATCCAGAGCGGTATCATGTCAACTATTCACGCTTACACAGGTGATCAGATGATTCTTGATGGTCCTCAGCGCAAAGGTGACCTCCGTCGTTCACGTGCAGGCGCATGCAATATCGTTCCTAACTCAACAGGTGCTGCTAAGGCTATCGGTCTTGTAATTCCAGAATTGAATGGTAAGTTGATCGGTTCTGCACAGCGTATTCCAACCCCAACAGGTTCTACAACCATCCTCGTTGCTGTTGTTAAGGGCAAGGATGCTACAGTTGAAGGCATCAATGCTGCTATGAAGGCTGCTGCTACAGAGAGCTTCGGTTACACAGAAGATGAACTCGTTTCTTCAGACATCATCGGTATGCGTTTCGGTTCTTTGTTCGACGCTACTCAGACGATGGTAAGCAAGATTGACGACGAAACCTACCAGGTGCAGGTTGTTTCTTGGTATGACAATGAGAACTCTTACACTTCTCAGATGGTTCGTACTATCAAGTATCTCGCAGAATTGAAGTAATACAACTTTAGTTAATTCAAATAAAAATCCCTGTCGGCTTTTGCTGACAGGGATTTTTGTTATCTTTGCTTTATGAAGAAACTTCTTACTATTCTTGGCCCCTACAGCAAGTGGCAAAACAGAATTAGCGACCCATGTAGCTTATCGTTTGAACGCTGAAATCATTTCGGCAGATTCGAGACAGGTGTATCGCGGCATGACCATAGGCACCGGTAAGGATCTTGAAGATTATGCAGTAAATGGAGCTGATATACCTTATTATTTAATAGATATATGTCAACCGGGAACCAAGTATAATTTGTTTCTATATCAGCAAGACTTTTATAATGCCTATACAGATATACAGAAACGTGACGTGCAGCCTATTTTATGCGGAGGGACCGGACTCTATATAGAGTCCGTGTTAAAAGGCTATCAGTTGTCGCCTGTTCCGCAGAATGATGTTTTGCGTAATACGCTTATCAATAAGACACTAGACGAGCTCACTATCATGCTTCGCAATCTTAAAGCAAAGAATGGAAATGTGATGCATAATTTGACGGACGTAGATACGGCACAGCGTGCCATCCGTGCCATCGAAATAGAAACGTATAATCTAGAACATCCTTTACCTAAGCGCGAGTTTCCTGCTATAGACTCTGTAATTATAGGTGTTGACATAGACCGAGAGTTGCGTAGGGAGAAAATAAGCAAACGTTTGCGTCAACGTCTTGATAATGGTATGGTGGAGGAAATCAAAGGATTGCTGGAACAAGGAATACCGGCCGAAGACCTAATATACTATGGCTTAGAATACAAGTATATTACAGAATATATTATTGGAAAGACCACTTTTTAAAGAAAATGGTTCATCAACTAGAAATAGCAATCCATCAATTTGCCAAGCGCCAAATGACCTGGTTTAGAGGAATGGAACGTAGAGGTTTTATAATTCATTGGATTAATGCCGAACTTCCAATGAAGGAAAAGGTTGACAACGTAATTACCCTCCTTGAATAGTGCTATCCCATCCTGAGATATGTTCCAACTCTCCAATTTCCATTAATTTTATTTTTCTTCCATCGATTGCTATAATTTTTCGCAGCAAACGCAGAAAGTGTTCTGATAGCATTGCTTGTTGTCATATTGAAAGATTAGCCAAGTCTTCACGACTTAAATAAATACTAAGAGTATATCCATCTTCTTCCAGCCCATAGCTTTGCATTAAAAAAAGAAGAGCCTCCGCAAGTCTCCCTCTGACATGTTTTTGAGTAAGACTCACTGTTCGATTATCGCTACAACCTAGCTGATGCGCAAGATAACGTATGAAAAATAAATTGACATTGAAATTCTCCTTCATTAACTTCAGGATGACAGGGCATGGGGAAAAAGCTACAACCGAAGCCTCTATAGCTGTAGCTACTGTCTTGTAACATCTGTTTGCGAAATATGCTCTAAAACCAAAAACTCGATAGGTCTAATCGCCTCGAACAATCTGATTTCGTCCTCCAACTCCATCTTTATGTATTTTTGACTTTACCTCGGAACAGACACATCATATGCTTTGGTTTTTCACCTTCTTCATATATGACTTCATTTCGTTTGAAATGCTGTAATACAATATTGTCTGATAAAGACAGACGCTGTTCGCCTGTCAATGGCGTCCAAAGGTCAACAATTGTCTGAACAACCTCTTCGCTTTGTATATTTTTCTTAAAAATCATGCCAAATTATTCGAAAAATAGCCTATTCCCATGCAAAAATACTATTTTCGTTTGATATAATTATGCTTTTTGAGGAAAAATCACTACCAAGATAAAAAAATGCATTTTTTTCATAGAAAATCATCGCAGAAAGCAAAAATGCTTATATGAGAAATATTTTTATAACATATTTTCCACCATTTGTATTGATTTTGTGTCTGATATTTTTGCAGTTCACAAATTAAATATTACTTTGAAGATACTAGAACCTCTTCTAAAGAGGGTAGATGTGACAAAATGACCTAACCACAAATATTTTAAGCCTTTTAAACAAAGAACTATGAGTTATTTACGATTTGAAAAAGCACTGATGACGAATCTCTGAAGAATCTCTTCTCAAGAGAGTTGTTGCGTACAAACCGTTCCGGAGCTTATTCATGTTCTTCTATTGTAGACTGCAACACGAGGAAATATCATGGTTTGTTAGTCGTACCGGTACCTCAATTGGATGATGAGAACCACGTATTGCTATCTTCTCTTGACGTTACAGTAGTACAGCATGGAGCAGAGTTCAATTTGGGACTGCATAAGTATCAAGGCACAATTATAGCCAAGGGGCATAAGTATATCCGAGAATTTGATTGCGATAAGGTTCCTACAACACGGTTCCGGGTTGGTGAGTAATCTTGAAAACGTGAAGTCGTATTTCAGCATTATGAAGATCGTATTTTAATACGATACACGCTTGAAGATGCACATTCTGCAACTACTTTACGATTCAGACCTTTCTTAGCCTTCAGAAGTGTTCGCCAGTTTACACATGAGAATGGTGTTGCAAACCGTGATTATCAGTTGGTAGACAATGGTATTAAAACATGTATGTACGCTGGTTATCCAGATTTATACATGCAGTTTAGCAGAAAGAATGATTTTGTATTTGCTACCCAGACTGGTATCGCGGAGTAGAATATCCCAAAGAGCAAGAACGAGGTTATGCTTCTAATGAAGACCTATACGTTCCTGGATATTTCGAGATGTCAATTAGAAAAAGGTGAGAGTGTCGTATTTTCGGCATCTACATCAGAAATAAAGATTTCGAAGTTGAAGAAACTTTTTGAAGACGAAGTAGAAGATCGTAGCCCACGGGACAACTTCTTTCATTGCTTGGTAAATGCGGCCCATCAGTTTCACCTGCGAATGAAGAATGACGATCGATATATTTTTAGCAGGCTACCCGTGGTTTTAAAATGCAGAGCGCGCGATACCTTCATCGCATTGCCCGGCTTGACACTTTCCATCCAAGAGCGCGATTATTTTGAGCTTGTAATGAAAAACGGCCGAACGTGGACTTCGTGAATTTATGGAGGAAAAAGCCTAGAACGGTAAAAATGTATGAAATAGAACAACCCGATGTCATATTATGGGCTTTTTGGTGTATACAGCAATATGCCAAGGAAGCAGGAAAAGAGGCTTGTCTAAAAATATGGAACGCTTCTACAAGATATATATAACTCTTCATCAAGTCTGGCAAGCATCCTAATTTAAAACTCGATGACAATGGTTTGCTCCAGTACATTTGGTAAAGAAAGGCCCGTAAACCTGGATGAATTCAACTGCCAATGGAAAACCCTATTGTACCCCTCGTACTGGTTATATTGTAGAGTTTAATGCCCTTTTGGTTTAATGCATTGAAATTTTCAGCAATGCTAGCTATTTTTAGACCAGAACACAGAAGCTGCAACCCATTTAGAGGTACTGGCAGAACAGTGTAAACAATCCTTTGTCGAAACATTTTTAAATGAGTACGGCTACCTCTATGATTATGTAGATGGCAATATGATTGATTGGAGCGTGAGGCCTAATATGATTTTTTTGCAGTGGCCTTGGATTATTCGCCATTAACTCAAGAGCAAAAAGGAGTTTTTAGATATTTGTACACGAGAACTTTTGACTCCAAAGGGGCTTCGTTCGCTTTTCTCCTAAGAGCGGTGGATACAATCCTTTATATATAGGTCCGCAGACTCAACGAGATTACGCTTATCATCAAGGAACTGTATGGCCATGGTTGGGAGGTTTTTATATGGAGGCTTGTCTCAAATTATATAAGACCTCAAGACTCAGTTTCATTAATCGTCAGCTGGTTGGCTATGAAGATGAAATGACAAACCATTGTCTAGGAACAATCCCGGAATTATTTGATGGCAATCCACCATTCCATGGACGCGGGGCAATTTCTTTTGCAATGAATGTTGCAGAAATTCTACGTACACTAGAGCTAATGGAAAAATTTAATTATCAGAAGGAGGGCTAAAGATGAAAGTTTTAATGTTTGGATGGGAATATCCTCCTCATGTTTTCGGTGGTCTGGCTACCGCTAACTTTGGTATTACGGAAGGCTTACACGCACAAGGTGATGTTGATATAACGCTGTGTCTACCCAAACCTTGGGGTGACGAAGATCTGAGTGCAGCGAAAATCGTAGCCATGAATTGCGTCCCCATTGCTTGGCGTGATGTAGATTACGAGATTGTCAAAAGCCGGATTAGTAATGTAATGAATCCTGATTTTTATTATCAACTCCGTGATCATATCTATGCAGATTTTAATTATATGCATGTCAACGATCTTGGATGCATGGATTTTGCAGGTGGTTATCCTTCAAATCTACACGATGAAATCAATAACTACTCTATCATATCAGGCGTTGTAGCCCGAACAATAGACTTTGATATTATCCATGCACATGATTGGTTGACCTATCCAGCCGGCATTCACGCTAAACACGTGAGCGGCAAACCATTATGTATCCATGTACATGCAAACAGATTTTGACCGAAGCCGAGGGCATGTAAATCCTACTGTTTATTCGATAGAAAAGGATGGTATGGACAATGCCGATTGTATCATGTGTGTATCAGAATTAACCAGACAAACGGTCATCCATCAATATCATCAAGATCCACGAAAGGTGTATACCGTTCATAATGCTGTTTATCCTTTGGCGCAGGAGCTACAAGAAATACCTCGACCAGACCATCATGGAAAAGAAAAAGTCGTAACCTTCTTAGGGCGGATTACCATGCAAAAAGGGGCCAGAATATTTTTGTAGAAGCAGCCAACATGGTACTCCATCGTTCTCATAACATACGTTTTTGTATGGCTGGATCAGGAGATATGATGGATCAAATGATTTATCTTGCGGCAGAACGAGGTATTGCAGACCAGTTCCATTTCCCTGGATTCATGCGTGGGAAACAAGTGTATGAGTGTCTGAAAGAATCAGACGTCTATGTGATGCCTTCTGTGAGTGAACCTTTTGGCATCTCCCCTCTGGAGGCGATGCAGTGTGAACACCCTACTGATTATTTCCAAGCAAAGCGGATGTGCAGAGATTCTTTCAAATTGTATCAAAAATCGACTACTGGGACATTCAGGCTATGGCAGATGCAATTTATAGTATTTGCCATAACGAAAGCTTATTTCGTTATTTACAAGATGAAGGAAAGAAAGAAGTTGACCAAATTACATGGGAAAAGATTGGTTTTATGGATTCACGAACTTTTATGAGCTGAACATTAGGATGGAAATAATCAAACTTTCTAATAGTTTTGGATCTTGATTTTAAATCTAATTTATAACTAACTAATAATACAATAACAATGAAGACAATTTGTTTATATTTCGAGATACATCAGAGCATTCATCTCAAACGCTATCGTTTCTTTGATATAGGAACAGATCATTATTACTACGATGACTATGAAAATGGGCGCTTGATTGGTGATATCGCAGAACGTAGTTACATGCCAGCTTTAAATACTTTGCAGTCGATGATAACAGAGTATGGGAAGTTTTTAAGGTTGCGTTCTCATTAAGTGGAGTTTGCATAGAACAATTAGAAATTCATGCTCCCCAAGTTTTAGAGAAACTTCAAGCATTGAATGCCACAGGTTGTGTAGATTTTTTAGCAGAACCTTATTCCCATGGTCTGTCATCCTTAGCTAATGAAGAATGTTTTATTCATGACATAAAGAAACAGTGCCAAAAAATTAAAGAATATTTCGGACAAGAGCCAAAAGTTTTACGTAATTCTTCGCTCATCTATAGTGATGATATAGGACCACAAGTTGCTCAAATGGGGTTCAAGGGATGCTCACAGAAGGAGCTCGTCACGTACTTGGCTGGAAATCACCCCATTACCTTTATCACTGTGCTCTAAACTCTAAATTAAAAATTGTTACTTCGTGATATAAAGCTTAGTGATGACATCTCGTTGCGTTTTAATAATAGTGAGTGGGATGGTTATCCATTATTTGCAGACACCTATATCGAAGAAATAGCCCGTTTGCCTGAAAACAGAGCAGGTTATTAATATTTTTATGGAGCTTTCTGCCCTTGGCATTGCCCAACCACTTTCCAGCAACATTTTGGATTTCTTGAAAGCATTGCCTGGTTGTGCCAAGCAACGTGGAATAACATTCTCCACCCGACAGAGATTTGTATGGAAGCTCAAGAGTGTAGACGAAATTGAATGTACCTGACACTTTAAGTTGGGTAGATGAAGAGCGTGACATTAGCAGTTGGCTTGAAACCCCATGCAGCGCGAAGCTTTTTACTAAACTTTTATAGTGTAGCCGATCGTGTGCGCATAGCCAATGATCCCCGTATTAACCAAGACTGGGATTATCTACAGGCCAGCAATAATTTCCGCGTCATGACAACTAAAACCCTAGTAATGTAGGGCTTGAAAGAGGAATTTACAGCAGTCCTTTCGACGCATTTACGAACTATATGAATATTCTTGGCGACTTTATTAGTCGCGTAAATTGTCTTTATCCAGAAGAACTTGATAATGACCAATTGGAAGCCATGCTGACAACAATCCGTAATCAAGGTGATGAAATTGAAGTGAGAGACAAGGAAATTATACGCTTGCAAGCTAAAATTGCAAAACTGGAGGAAGAAGAACTCAAGCTGCGTGAGAAGTATGAAGGCGGAAAAAGCTACCCCGGTAAAGGGTGAAAAGAAAACAACCAGTAAAGCTAATGCAGCTAAGCCCAAAATAAAGACTGCTGCTCAAAAAAAGCAACAAAAAGCTAAAAGAATAGGCAGTGTAAACCTATGTAAAAGTGTTAAAACTAAGTTTTTTTCTTGCTTTTTATCAATTATATAGTTTATATTTGCCTCATGTTTATGATTTCGTATTTATGAACGAAATCGTCCCTCGAGGTTGGTAGCATCCTGCACCAACCTCTTTTTAATTAATTTAAGCGAGATTGTATATAATAAACTTTGGATATTATGCGTTATCAGAATACATAATGGGTAGCCATGAAGAGCAACCCAATATTTCACTCTTTTCTAATTATTAATTCAATGCCCTATGAAGTATTTTTACTCCTGAAGATTTATTTTTGCCTTCTGATGTAGCTGGCCCCTCTGCAAAGACAATAGAAATTATTCGTATGATTGCCCATACCTTTCGGATAAGCCATGATAACAATGCCTCCACCTCAGATTTAAATTAATCGAGTACATTTACTTTAATCGACTCTAAATATTTTTATTAAATAATGAAAACGCTTATTTCTCCATCTTTACTGTCGGCCAACTTCATTAATCTTCAGTCTGAAATAGAGATGATTAATCAGAGCGAAGCCGACTGGCTTCATTTGGACATAATGGATGGAGTCTTCGTGCCTAATATATCATTCGGTTTTCCGATTATAGAGGCTGTAAATAAATATTGTTTGAAACCTTTGGATGTACATTTAATGATTGTACAACCTGAAAAATACATTCAACAAGTAGCCAAAAGCAGGTGCTATGATGATGAATGTTCATTATGAAAGCTTGTACCCATCTGCATCGGACAATCCAAGAGATTCATGCTGCAGGAATGAAAGCCGGCGTAACTCTGAATCCAGCGACACCAGTCTCGGTGCTTGAAGATATCATTACCGATGTAGATATGGTATTATTGATGAGTGTAAACCCTGGTTTCGGAGGACAAACATTTATAGAGAATACCATAAAAAAAGTTCATCAACTTCATGAATTGATTTCACGTTCAAAGAGCCAAGCCTTAATAGAAGTTGACGGAGGCGTGCAAGCAGACACTGCGCCACTGTTGGTAAAAAGCGGTGTTGATATTCTGGTAAGCGGAAGTTTTATCTTCAAAAAGCCCAAACCCACTGTCAACAATTTCAATGCTAAAGAATCTATCACGTTAAATACAAAAAGTAGAATTATAATCACTCAATTACTATGATTAGAAATATGTAGAAGAGAACAAAGACAGAATGCTCGAGGGAGTTGTTCAGTCTGATACGCATACCAAGCGTAAGTGCGCAACCGGCTCATAAGGAGGACATGCAACGCTGTGCCGAGCGCTGGAAGGAACTGCTGCTCGAGGCAGGTGTCGATAAAAGCCGAGGTGATGCCATCAAAGGGCAATCCTATGGTTTACGCCGAGAGAATGGTTGATCCGAAGGCAAAAACAGTATTGGTTTACGGCCACTATGACGTGATGCCGGCTGAACCATTCGAACTTTGGAAGACCGAACCATTCGAGCCGGTTATCAAAGACGGACACATCTGGGCGCGTGGCGCGGACGATGACAAGGGACAATCGTTCATGCAGGCAAAGGCTTTTGAGTATCTCAACAAGAATGACTTGCTGAAGCATAACATGAAGTTCATCTTCGAAGGCGAGGAAGAGATTGGCTCAGGCAGCCTTGGCCCGTTCATCGAGGAGCACAGGAACTCTTGGCATGCGATGTGATCCTTGTTTCAGACACAGGGCTTATCGGGCAGGACGTTCCCTCTATCACGACAGGTCTGCGTGGTCTGTCCTATTGGCAGATTGAGGTTACCGGCCCCTAACCGCGACCTTCACTCCGGAACATTTGGCGGCGCAGTGGCCAACCCCATCAATGTGCTGTGCAAACTGATTGCTGACGTGACGGGGCCCGACGGCAAGATTCGCATTCCCGGCTTCTATGATGATGTTGATGACGCATCTGACGAGGAGCGCAAGCTTGTTGCGTCTATTCCTTTCAATGAGGAAGAATATAAAGAAGTCGCTTGGTGTGAAGGCTCTCTTCGGCGAGGAAGGCTACAGCACGATTGAGCGCACGGGTTATCGTCCTACGTTCGATGTATGCGGAATCTGGGGCGGTTACACCGGCGATGGTGCCAAGACGGTCATCCCATCAAAGGCTTTACGCGAAGCTATCATCCCGTCTCGTTCCGCATCAGGATCACAAGAAGATCAGTCAGTTGGTAGTGGATTACTTCAACAGCGTTGCTCCTGACTATGTTACCGTGAATGTTGAGAAGCATCATGGTGGTTACGGCTATGTATGTCCTATCGACTTCCCTGCCTACAAAGCTGCAGAACGCGGCTTCGAGGCTGTCTTCGGCAAGCGTCCATTGCCTGTGCGCATCGGTGGCAGTATTCCAATCATCTCTACCTTCGAGAAACTTCTCGGCGTAAAGACCGTCCTCATGGGCTTCGGTTTGGAGTCAAATGCCATCCATTCGCCAAAACGAGAATATGCCTGTTGCGCTCTGGTTGAAGGGTATCGAAACCATCATCCATTTCCATCTCGAGTACGACAAGGAAGCATAAGCATAAAAATATAATCGTTTAAACCAGTCGGATGGGGCTTCCCATCCGACTGGTTTTTACTTTTCCTGCCTGTCCGAAATTCACCTTCATAAAAATGAATCTCTCTACCCTTTCATTTATCTCTCCCGGATAGCAGCGTTTCTCAATATAGAGAACGACAGAAGCAAATGAAAAATGTCTTTCCCTATGTTGAGAAAGACAAAAATGGAACGATGCATGATTTTTATCGCACTTATGAATTGGCTCCCGATTCTTCGATTACTTTCAACACGCGCTTCAGCAGGTAAGTCGCGTTTTGATTGCGGGCAACTCCCGGCGTAATGCGATACGAATAGGTGACGTTTTCGCTCAACTCAATCTCAAAACAGTAGTTGCGAAAACGTTGCGATTGCTCATTCGAGAGTTTTGAAAGCTCCAAATCGTGCGTCGCAACGACTCCCGACACCGGCAACTTACATATCCGTTCCAGAAAAAGACGCGACCCGTTGAGTTTGTCTAAAGAATTGGTTCCTTTCAATATCTCGTCTAAGATTATCAATGTGCGCTTCTGTTCGGAAGGCAGTCCTTCACGATACGAAGGATTCTTGCAGAAATGAACCAACTGCTCAAGTCGCAGCAATTCCGCATTAAAATAGGAAATGCCTTCGGCCAAATCATCCGTGGTACGCATGCTGCTGAAGAGATTGAAGCGTGAAACTTTCATCCGGCGCGCAAAAACGGGGATTCCATTGCGTGCGAGGACATAATTGATACCGAGCGTGCGCAAAAACGTACTCTTGCCTGCCATGTTCGCACCGGTCACAATCGTATAACTACCATCGGGAATGGTAAAATCATTCGCCACGGCTTCTGCCCCCAAGAACGGATGAAAGAGTCCCTCAGCCTCGTAAACGATTGGCTCGCGCTCCACCACTTCAGCCTGCACAGTCGTCGGATGATTGTAAACGAACCGCCCCAAGGACACCAAAGGCGTCGACATGGCTCAGCGCATTGACCCACCGATCGGCATGCGAGATGAAATCGTCACGCCACTTCAGATAGTCGCGGATAAGGAAGAAATCGTTCAGGAAAAAGGTGTCTAACAGAAACAGGCCGAGAATATTTCCGCGTCGGTCGAGCCGGCGAATGAATTCTTCCAACAATCGGGCTGACTTCATGGCCTTCCGCAAATCCTCTACCTCCTCTCCCCATCGAATCAGGGCCATTCCAACTGACGTGCGCACAGGCGCAATAGTCGCACAAAGCCTTCGCTTTCACGAAGCAAAAGATCTGTTTGATGGCCGATGGAACGTGCGCTCGCGTTACAAAGCAAGAAGACCACAAAGAATTGTAATGTGGCGTAGAACAGGGGGAAGGTGCCATCCAGTACACCTATCGCTGCCAGAACGATGGACAAAAAGACAAAGGCTATCATGCCAAAGGCTGCCAATCGTGCCCATACTGTTCCCCATCCAACCGGGTAGCACCAGCTTTTTGCATCATGTTCCGCAGCGCAAGTATTCCCAGCGTATCGGTCTGTCGCTGTTGTCCCAACGCCTGAAATTCGTCCACGAAGGTCAACTGCCGACTGAAAAATTCAACTTCCTTCGGCTGATAACATATATTCTTAAAAAGCCAGATAGCTTGCCAACAAGTGTCTTCCGCCGCTTGTCACGCTGCGATTGATGCGGGCATAGAGCGATCTTGGGCCGAAAAATATCAAGATCAAACGTAAAAGGATGATGATAATCTACAAAAATCATGTCCGTCGTCAAAGTGGCTGTAATCGCCTTGCAGTGCTTCTAACTCATGCTGATAGACATGCTGCAAATTTTTCACTATCGGCTATCCGCCTGGCATTCCGACTGTCAAGCAACCGTGCGATTACATAGCAAGCCAATGATATGCCCGATAACGAGTAAAAGCAATCCATCCCAACCGCGTACCGGCATAAACAGCCAGATCGCCGATAAAAAGACTGAAAAACAGTATTTCCGTCAGAATGAACACACGGTTTTCGCCGTTTGAGCCGAACTACAATGTCTGCCAGCGTTTCATAACGGGATGTATAATATTGATAATTGTCCATCATTTCCTTTTCAAATTCCAAATTCATTTCATACTTTTTCAAAAAAGATTGTAGTCACAGAAACGAGTTTCTGCGCCACAATCTCTTTTATTTCACATAATCTTTGGCTATCATATCATAATAAAGTGCCTCTAACTCCCGCAAGCGAGAGCTGTTCTATGCTATGCTCCAACTTACGTATGAGTTCCTCTCGACGATAATCGTCGGTCTGTTGACCAAAATTCATAGGCCTACTCCCACTCTATTGTCGAAGGTGGCTTTGAAGATATGTCGTAACAAACGCGGTTTACGCCTTTCACCTTATTTATAATTTCGTTGCTTACCTTAGCCATGAAATCATAAGGAAGATAGTGCCCAGTCGGCAGTCATCGCGTCCTGGCTGGTCACGGCTCGCAATGCTACAGGGTGTTCGTATGTGCGCTCGTCACCCATCACTCCTACCGACCGAATGGTAGAGAGCAACACGGTGCCTGCCTGCCATACGTGGTCGTAAAGACTGGAGCCATCGGGCATGGTGTAATTGTGCATATTCTCGATATAGATGTCATCCGCGTCTTGCAGGATACGCACCTTTTCACGAGTAACATCACCTAAGATTCTAACTGCTAAACCGGGACCGGGGAACGGATGTCGCTTAATCAACCGCTCAGGCATCTCAAGCTGGTAGCCCACTCTGCGCACTTCGTCTTTGAAAAGCCACTGCAAGGGCTCACACAACTTCAACTTCATTTCCTTGGGAAGTCCGCCTACGTTGTGGTGACTCTTGATAGTCATACCCGTAATACTGAGGGCTTTCGATGCGATCCGGATAGATGGTTCCCTGTGCCAACCACTTGGCATCGGTGATTTTTCCGGGCCTCCGCATTGAATACTTCAACAAAAATCACGGCCGATTATCTTGCGTTTCTCCTCAGGATCGGTCACGCCTTCCAAGTCCTTCATGAACTTATCGCTGGCGTCAACACCTATAACGTTGAGGCCCAAGCCCTCGTATGCTTCCATCACCTTTGTGAACTCGTTCTTACGGAGCATACCATGATCCACAAAAATACAGGTGAGATTCTTGCCGATTGCTCGGTTCAACAAAGTCGCGCAAACCGAAGAATCAACGCCACCGGACAATCCTAAAATTACGCGATCATTGCCCAGCTGCGACTTGAGTTCTGCAACCATATTATCAACGAACGACGCGGGACTCCACTCCTGCTTACTCTTACAAATATCTACCACAAAAATTCTTCAGCAGTAAGGTTCCTTGTGTCGAATGAAATACCTCCGGATGGAACTGCACAGCCCACAATGGATATGTGGTACTGGCATAAGCAGCAAAACGAACATCGTCCGTACTGGCTATCACACTGACAATCGCTGGGGATTGCGGTAATCGTATCACTATGGCTCATCCATACTTGCGAATCGGGTTCAAAACCTTTGAACAGAGGATCATCCTTATCAAACTTCCGCAAATTGGCACGACCATACTCCCGTGTACCGGTTTGCTCTATTTTACCGCCGTTCGCGTATGAAATAAACTGAGCACCATAGCAGATTCCAAGCACAGGATATTTACCGACAAACTGCGACAAGTCCACTTTAAAAGCTTCAGGATCATGTACCGAATAAGGCGAACCACTCAGAATCACACCGATGATATCAGGATCATCCTTGGGGAACTTGTTATACGGAAAAATCTCGCAGAAGGTGTCAAGTTCACGAAAACGCCGCCCTATAAGTTGCGTTGTCTGTGAACCGAAGTCTAAAATTATTATCTTCTGTTGCATGTTGTTAAGGATTATATGATTGCAAAAATATGAAAAATTATTGATTAAAAGGGATTACCTGTAAAGAAGCAAGCGGCAAGCTCTCCGTCATAGCGTTGTCAAGAAACGTTCTGCTTCTTTCAGCGTATCGATTTTGCCCACATCCATCAAACGAAGATCTTCTTTCAGATAACCGCGTATGGGTTGTATATGGCAGTTTTCCAGGTAAAAATCCATGATAGGAAATTTATCTGGATAACTGGCCATCAACGGAAACAGCTGCGGCGAAAAACTATGAATGCCAGAAAAGGCATAGAATCGCATAACAGGCGGTTCTGAAACACCTCCCGCTATCTGCTGATTCAGCAACTTGCACTCCTCTACCGTTCGAGGCATTCGTGCGGCTTTCACCCAAGCATAAGGACTCTTGACCTCGCCTGTCCCCAAATGAAGCCAGCCCACAAGTAGCATATCTTGATCAAAGATGAGGTAACGCTGCGTCTCTCGCCAACTGGCAAGCAAAGTTGCGCCAACCCGCTCGCAAGTAATGCTGCCGCCCTTGCGTGTCACCTGTGGATTCAGTGTATAAAACTCTCGCAAATCCACATTGCTAAGAATGTCTACATTATGTATCAAAAATGGGAGAGTCCGTCTGAAACATGGGGCACGCCTTTCGGATTCCGCCACCGGTTTCCAACAATCCAGTACTCTCATCGCTAATCTTTATATCAAGCCCAAAATTATCATCAGGGCATGTAAAAAGTCTACTATCTGATTAGTAAAGTGATGCACATTCACAACCAGATGGCTGAACCCGTCCTCTTTCAGCTTCAGAATGACCCGCTGAATGAGTGGCTGTCCCCCCACTTCTACCAACGCTTTGGGCATGGTATCGGTCAGAGCTTTAATCTAGTGCCCTTTCCGGCTGCAAAAATCATGGCCTGCATCATTGTCCTAAATCTCTTATTCTGTCGTTAGTGATATTATGATTGAAAATGACAAATGCTTATTTAGCCTCTAACGTCTTGTTTATTTTTTGTTCACGATGGCAGATTTTAACCTCTACTCCAAACTTTTCATGTATATGTTCGGCTAAATGCTGGGCACTGTAAACACTCCGGTGCTGACCTCCTGTGCAACCAAACGAGAACATCAGACTAGTAAAGCCTCGCTGGATATAACGAGCGACATGATGATCAGCCAACTGATAGACATTTTCTAAGAACTTCAGAATCTCACCATCATCCTCCAAAAAGCGAATAACCGGCTCATCCAATCCCGTAAGTTGTTTTGTATGGTTCGTAACGACCGGGGTTATGAGTACTTCGACAATCAAAAATATAGCCACCACCATTGCCCGATTCGTCTTCAGGAAGCCCCTTGCGGTATGAAAAACTAAACACCTTCACCACCAACGGACCTTTGCCATCGTATTTAGAGAATGTGGCCAAGCCATCTTGCGGATGGGCTGTATAGACATTAGTGTTGGTTGTCTTAAAGCCGTCGGCACGAGGATTCACATGGGGTGCCTGTACGGCAAACTGTGGTAAAGCGCACAAACGCTTCAACATTTCCATCATGTAGGGATAAGGAAAGGTTTCGGGATTCATCCTTAACAGTTCCCAAAGATTCTGCATGGCTGGCGGAATAGAATCAAGGAAATGTGTCTTGCGTTCAAAATAACCGCGGAAGCCATAGGCACCCAGCACCTGCAATGTTCGGAAAAGCACAAATAGGCTCAACCGCTCAACAAAGTGACGCTCTGACGGAACCTCTGTGTAATTTTTCAATGAGTTGTAATAATCGAGAATCAGTTCCCTACGGAGCTTGAACGGATACTTGGCAGAAGCCTGCCACAAGAACGATGCTAGATCATAATAATAAGGACCTTTACGTCCACCTTGAAAATCAATGAAATAGGGATTATCGTTCTCATCCAGCATGATATTGCGTGCTTGGAAGTCACGATATAAAAAACTTTCATTGCTTTCCGAAGTCAAATCTTTAGCAAACATTCTAAAGTTCGCTTCTAACTTCAATTCGTGAAATCCAGCCCCTGTGGCTTTAAAGAAAGCAATATTTGAAATAATTTAGGTCAAACAAAACGCTATCAGCATCGAACTCTGGCTGTGGATAGCAGTTGGACCAGTCTAAACCACGTGCTCCGCGAATTTGAATTTCGGGCAAAGCGATAATGGTACGTTTCAGCAAATCTTTTTCTTTCTGATTATAACGACCACCAGCTTCGCGCCCACCCTTGATAGCATCAAATAAAGAACGACGTCCCAAATCAGTCTGCAGATAACATAATTCGTCATCAGAAACCGCCAACACCTGTGGAACCGGCAACTTACGAGCAACAAAATGACGATCCAAATAGATAAAAGCATGATCCTCTTCCCTACTCGTTCCTTTCACACCGATAAGCGAAGAACCATCAGCTGCTATAAAACGGAAATACGCACGATTGCTACCTGCGCCTGGCAGTTTTTCTATTTGAGCCGGTTCCTGCCCTGTCCAGCTCTTATATAAATCTAAAAGTTTCTGCATACCAAGATTCTTTACCTCTGTTCCTTCCCCGCAAATCCTACGCATTGCTCAAGCAAGGAAAGAAACCGAAACATAGCGTTCCGTAATGCAAAAGTAATATAATCACACGGAAAATCAAAATGTATATATAAAAAAATCGGATATCATCACGACATCCGATTTTCATAAACAAACTACTTAAAAACTAATCTACTAAAACAAATCAAAAATATTTTTATGTGAATCCTTTTCAGAATCCAACTATTTCCAATTCTCTTTTTGCAAATATAATAACTTTTTACAATACATTCAAAGCTTTCTAAGCATTTTTTTCATTTATATATAAAGTTTCGCTAAACTTAAAGTCCTTAAAAAAGTTAAAATAGTGGATTACCGCTACGTGGTAATAACATTACCATTGCGTGGTAATCCAATTACCATGCAGCGGTAATCGTATTACCACCGCATGGTAATTTGGTGGCCAATTCCTTACCGCCTTTCTCTGCATTGAGCTTTAAGCACACGAATTTGCTGTTTAAGAAATCGCCCACTTTCTTTTTGTGGGAACACCTCGAGTGCCATTTTTTTGCATGGACCACACCAGTCTGTATAGAAATCTATGAATACAAGTTTGTTTTCTTTCTTAGCTAAATCGATGGCTTCATTGAGCGCGAGTGTACGAAAATTGGTTTGTGCCGCAGCCAAAATGGATATAACACATAGCAATAGGACGGAGAAAAAGCGGTTAGGAAGTTTCATATAACAAGGTTAACTGAAGTTTTTAGATTGCTTTTTCAAACATTATAAAAAAAGCAGTCAGACTATGAATATTATACATTCCTCACGAAGCAAGTTCAAACAAAAGGCCTGAACGCTTCGCGAGGAACAATAGATGCCGACCCTAATCAGGACAATTACGATGGGTGATGCTCTTTACTTTGAGGCTAGTCTTCCAAGGGTAGCTCTTCGTCTTATATTGTTTTTGTACAAAAAGCAATCTCATTGGGGTCGTCTTTCATCTCATGTTTATACACCACGCCTTTCTCTGCAGCCGAATAAGTCGCCACGATAACATCATCAGGGTTCTCGTCTGACTCACTATCCATAGCCAAATAAGTTATCTCACCATGGTAGGCGTTCAACTTTTTAGCCTTATTGGTGTTGTGGTTGTAGAGCCCACAAACTGTTTCCTACGGCATAGAGTATAATGGGTTGATTAGAATAGAAAGCATAATGCGACGCCTGTGCAAAATCGGTTGCTACCGCTAAATCAATCTGTCGGGCCAGCGAACGCTTCATGCCCGATGCATTATAGTTGGTGATACGGAAGGCATAGACAAAGAAATTACCATCGACATCATTCATCAAAGGCATAAGATTGGCCGTTGTTTCTCAGTCCGTTTTCGCCGTAAACGAGATCCCGTACGGGCGAATAGGTGGTTTGGTCAGCACTAAAAGGCTGGTCGGAAGGGAAAGAATAGTCGGCTATATTGGTTTACACTATACGAGGCTCCGTTAAGTCTTACGAACTTATGATTGGTTTTATCGTAGAAGGCAAGTGTGCGAATATAAGAACTATTTGCCGGATAGAACACATATGACGACAGCTGAACCAAGTTGTTAGAACCAGCCGCGTAGCAGTTAAAGGGGTTACCATAGGCTTCACCCAATGGCATTTGCGAACACCAGAAGGCATCCCTTATCGGTAAGCAAGCACCTAAAACTACCGACGAGGCAATTATTATCTTTGCCATTGGGGCGAGGAACATCCCTCTAACCACATAAGGTTTGGTTGTGCCTTCGATGGAGGGATAAATAAGGTTTTCTATTTTCTTCTCATTGTTAATCGTGATTTTTCGTCTCTTGGGCCGAGCTATTCAGGGCATAGAGCATTATCTTTGGTAACAGCTGAGATTGCTTCAAGAGCAGTAGAGTAACTATGTCCCATGAAGATAAGTTGTTCGGCATGCTTTATTCCCTGCGTATTGTCGAAAAGATTTTTCCACCACAGTGGTATCTCTTCCTTCCATCATACTGATGAAATCGATGCCACAAGTGCCATCTTCTTTATCTCCAAAGAGGTAGAAACCGCGCACATAAGGACTTAAAACGTTTAAGGCACTGCGCTTCTCAAACACCATATCGTTGTTCTTATCCTTTACCCGGAAGAAAGTCGATACTCACCAGGGGCACATTAATTGGGAACGAGAGGTCTTTTTCGTTGCTGATGCTTTGGTGTTTGTGGTATTTGTCTTCCACAGCACCATTGCATAAGAACCATTCAAAGAGAAATTGTTGAGGTCGTTGCCCGATAGCGAGCCAGTAACCGTCACTGGTATTTGCAGAGTTTCGAGGTTTGTCACCATGTAGTACTTGTCTTTAATGCCCTCAATCTGTGCCTTGTTGAGAGGCTCCATGGTGTTATTGCCCTCATCGTTTACGCACTGAAGCTAGAGAAAGGGCTGCTAAAAAGATATATGATGCAATACTTTTTCATAACTGGTCTATTTGTTATAATATTCTTCTGGTTTGGTGAATTGCGCCCAACCGCGCGTTCCGCCAAGGATATTTACATACGAAACCCACATCATTGTGCCATCTTCGTCGAGTATGGGTTGTTCTTTTTGTGCCAACTCAAGCAGGTGTTTGGCCACCTCTTGACTAATGAAACTTGTGCACGTGGGAAACTCATTGTTGTCATGTCTTTAAAGGCAGTGATGTCTGTTCCTGTAACAGCCATAATATAACGGTACTTCTTTGGCGAGAATAATCCCGAAAGTAACCACCCGCCTCAGAGCCGTACCAGCCGGCAGGTTTGGTTAGCACATCATCTATAAAGATGTTATGAATGGCTGCATTTTGGTTGCCACCAAACTTCTTATCAGCAATAGGTGCATAGGTTCCGGGATAGTCACCATAGCTATTAAACATCAAGTTGAAATGCTCGTTAGACTGTATGGCAAGCTGTATTTTTAAGCGTGTCGCCATTCATTCGGCTTGTTTTCTTAATTTTTATCTTCACGTCTGCGCTTGTTTCTCCAGCCTTTATGGCATATGTGACATCAGAGGTTCATACTCGGTGTTAGCTTCGGCAGTGGTACTATCGACAACTATAGTTACTGTGAATGGGCGGTCGTAATCTTTGATATTACCCGTAGCCTTCACTTTCAGTGTAGTATGGTGTCGGCGGTAGTCATATTGCCGAATGCCACTTCACTAAAGTTGTAGTGTGCCCTAACGATTTTCCTCTATCCAAGGTTGCCCACGACGTACATCAAAGTATAAACAGTCTTTGCCTTCGTAGTCCATCAGTTGTTTTTCACAACTAGAAACGCTTTAAATCCCATGGCGAAAAGCATTAGCAAGACATATATTTTTGTTTTCATTTTCTATTCCTCCGTATTTTATTTTTTAGACCTTCTATTAATCTCAACGGTTTCGGGTGGTGGCCAAACATAGTTATCAAGAGCCATTTTGTACGTGCCTTCGAGTGCCGTAACGGTTCCTGTCAGACATTTGATTTACCGAACTCTGTTCCTGACATCATCTGCTCAGTAGCATGACGTTTATGAGAAGAAGAACATTTGGCCCTCTCCAATCATTTCGCGCATAAACTCACGGAATACGACATTTTGTATAGCTTTATCGGCATCGGTAGTAGGGAGCTCCATGTTAACACAATTTCGTGCCTTCCGAATGTCGTTAATGTAGGGTAAAGCCTCTTCTGGAGAACCAGCACATTCGGCCGCAATGAGATAGATTTCGCTTAGCCGTATAAGCGGTTGCATGTAACGGAAATTAGTATCACCATTAGTATCGGTGAATTTCTTAAAGCAAATTGACTTGTGTTTACTAGGTGTTTCCCCCTCGCCATTAGAGGTTAGTTCCTCTACTGTCCACATATTATTACGGCGCTGGGTCTCCCATGTCATCGTAAAAAAATAAGTAAGTTTAGACTGCAAGTCACCCTCGGCAACCGATTCTCCTTTAAAATAGAGCGTATTTTTCATGTCGGCCTTGGGGTTAAAAAGAGTTTCATAGGCTTTGGCCTTCGACTTATTGTAGAGTGCAAACATCACTTCGGTAGAGAAAATGTAGTTGGGGTTATTGCTATTGGTTACCTCTTTTTTGCTAATCCATCTAAAAGTATTGTTCTTATTGTTTTCTTCGATGATGCCTTTTGCTGTGGCAAAGGCGTTCGTTTTGTCACCCATCCAAAGGTAAAGCCTGGCCTTCAGGGTCTGTATAGCATAATAATTAAGTCGATATTGGCGGTATCTGAGCACCGTTTTTTCATTCGGGTCATCAGCCATTCCGTTCATAACACCGTCTTTAATGATGCGGTCATCTTTGAGAAGCAGGCTTGCCTCATTAAGGTCGCGCATAATTTTCTCAGCCACTTGTTTTAGCCGTGAGGATTGGTTGTGTATAAGCTTTGACGAGGGTTTCTTGATAAGGAATGGCACTTTAGTATTCTCGGTTTGGTGACGAGATAGATAGGTCCGTATAGCCGCAACAAATCAAAGTGGAAGAAGGCACGAAGAGCCAGTGCCTCGCCTTTTACGTAGGGCTTATATACGGCAGAAAGCTTCGAGTCGCTAGCGTCGCAATGCTCAATAAGTGTATTCCAGGTTAGCGATATAAAAATAGAGCGACGTCCAAACATTGTTCGAAAACACTTTTTGAATTCGTCTTCAGAATATTTGTAATTAGCAAAAGGGAAAATAGGCATGTTCGCTGTTTTTCGCCACATTATAATATTGTGCCATCACGTCAATGTGTCCCTATTGAGAGCGTTGTAGCATAGGTTTCGTTCATCTTTGAGTAAATGCCATTAAGTGCGGCGAAATATCCATCATTATTTTCGTAGAGTTTACCTTCGAGAATAGAGTCCTCCAAGTCTACCTTCAACCAATCCGAACACGATGTTGTAGCGGTTATGGTGATAACGGATAACAATGTGTATGTTAGTGTTTTAAGCTTATTCATTGTTGTGATTGTTAGGGGTTAGAAACGTAATCCAATAGAAGCCGAAACGCTTCTGAAAAAGGATAGTCAAGTCCGCGTTCCTCCTTGATAGTTGAGAGGCGGAATAAGTTATTGGCATAGACGCGGCAATAGAAAGAATTGAGCCCAGTCGTCTTAAGCCATTGGGCCGTAGTGTTTTCGTAGCCCATAGTAAGACTATTGCATTCTAGCGTATTATCGTTGGCCACAAACCTTGACGAGATGTTAGTTTTAGAGGTATCATCGATGCGTTTAAACTTGGCTTTGTCGCCAGCTTGTTTCCATCTGTCATGTAGTGCGCGGCGGTCTTGGTTGTGTTGATGGCAGCCTCACTGATGTTTTTCAACTTTTGTTAGCAAGGTGTTAAGCGTAGCTTGTGCACCAAGTCGATACGAAAAGTTTACGCCCAGCGAGAAGCCTTTCCAACGAATGGTAGTGCAAAGTTTCCTTGTGTGTCGGGTGTTGTGTCTCCACAAATCACCTCTTCGTTAGCATTCCACTTATAAGTATAAGTTCCGTCGCGTTTCAGGAACAGCTCGTTACCAGTCATTGGGTCGATACCCAGCGATTTAACTGCCCATAAAGCCGTTGTGCTAGCACCATCGTAATATCGCGTAAGACTTTGCGAAAGCACCGCCCCTGTTCGTTCAGTTTCTCTAGAATATCACCTATATTATAATAGGTCGTTTTAGCATGAAGCAGGTTAACCGTTATGCGCCAGGTTAGATCTTTTTGCCTAATCACGTCATACCCCACTGCTATAGAGAAGCTACGATTATCTGTTGCTCCGATGTTCATAGGTATGCTCTCTACTCCTGTTGATGTAGGGTTGTTCAACGGGGATGAGTTCTGGATCAGCTTTCCTTATAGAATGAGTCTACGACCAACGACAGACGATTATTTAACAGCAGTGCATTAAGGCCAAAAGTTGTGGGTAAGCGTACGGCTTCCATTTCAGGTCTTTGTTGCCCCATTGCGATACTATAGCTGCCAAACCAAAGGGTTAGCATTGGCCGTGTAGTAGTTATATACATTATTTGCAAGCTTAGCACTCACATTGTCGTACCAGGGCGTCCAAAGGTGTACCTCAATTTGAGGTTGTTTACGATGTCGTTTTTCTTAAAAAAATGTTCGTTGTGGATATTCCAGGCCACACCAACTGAATGAGGTTGTTGAGAAAGGTTGTTCACTCCAAATACAGAAGCCCCATCACTACGCAAGTTAAAGTCCACCAGGTAGCGCATATCATAGGCATAGTTACCATTCATGTAGAAAGCTGGCCGAACGTGTTTTATCTACCACAGACGATGGCTTTCCACCTTCAGGATATCCATTAGAAAAATTGGGATTAGAAAATTGGTCGTTGATATATCCGCGCACGGAGTAAGCACCGCTTGTGTTTTACGCCCAAAAGGCTTGTGCGCCTCCTACGAAGTTATAGGTGTGCACCCCATCATGCCTCCATAGCTAGCCATAAAGCTACCATTGAATGAGGTGTGTGTTGATACGGTTGGAGTAAGAGCCTCGTTTCAGTTCAGGGTGTGCTTGTGAAGCCCAGAAGCGAAAGGAGACTTGAAGCCCTCACTTGTACCCCTTGCGGCAGTAAAACCAAACCGACCTATGAGCCGAAAACCTGCAAGGGGCTGATATTCTACGTTGAAATTGTTGTTAATATTCAAGTCGTTACTTTTATCGAAGCTCTTTTGGTTAAAGTCCCACAGTGGATTATAAACGTGTTGTGTTGTTCCATTCGCCACTTGGTAGCTTTCTAGGGCCTATATACCTCGCCGTTTTCATCGCGTTTAGCGTAGTAGGGGTTGGCTGAAACAAAGTCGCGGAAAGGCACCACATTGTTATCTGTAGTGGTATAATAGATATGTGTTTGGTTGGTGAAAGTTGAATTTGTCTATGCGATAGGACAAAACCAGCGATCCATCAATATTCTGTCGGTCTGAATTTTTCATAACGCCTTTGAGTGTCTTTATATCTAAAGGTGAGACCGTAGCGGAAAGCCGAATCACCACCCTCGGCATTAAAAACTATGGTCTTGTGTGAAACCCTAGTCTTAAAGGCTCATTCATCAATACGAGTTTAGCCCAGCCACACCCTTTCATATCTCGAATAATAGGTGGCTCGATTAACATCATTTAAAAATCTCACCATCCTTATCAGAGCAGTCCGTAGTGTCGATCGTTTCTCAAACTCAGTTTTTCCCTCGCATCCATCAGGTTATAGTCGCTCAAGTCGGCCCAACTCATTTGGAAATTGCCATTATAGGTAAAGTGTAGTTTGCCAGCCTCGGGTTTCTTTGTTTCAACAACAATCACACCATTAGCAGCTTTCGAGACCATATATAGCCGTAGAAGCCGCATCTTTAAGAATGGTAATACTCTCTACACGATCCATGCTAAGGTCTGAAATACGTTCGAGTGTGGTTTCAAATCCATCAAGAATAAACAGCGGTCGATCAGGGTCGTTACCGTAAGCATCGGATAATCCGTTGATGCTTGTTGTTCCATTAATTGACACTTTCATTGTGGCATTGGGGTTAGAAACCAGCTGAAATTGTTCTCGGCAATCACAAACAGAAGGGTCTAAAGCCGACAGACTTGTAAGATATTCTGATTGCCGATGGCCTTAAGTTCCTCTTGCCGGTACGATGCGGCCGAGCCGGTAAAGCTCTCTTTCTTGCGTGTATAGATACCTGTAACTACTGTTTCGCCCAGTTGGTGTGCATCAGCCTGCATCCTCACGGTATATTTCTTACCCGGTTGCATGCGCAGTGTTTTGTTTTCATACTCACGTAACTAAACGATAGTGTGACGTTTGCGGTAGACATCCATACCTTAAATACTCCGTTGACATCAGTCATAGCCACGACTTTGCCGTCTTTGTTAGCTACAGCCACGCCAACCAGTGGTTGACCTTCATCGTCAATCACTTCTCCTTGGTATAGCATGCCTCTATTAGTGGCATTTGCTTGTTGAGTTGCGTCTTTGTTTTCTTGGGCGAATGCCGATTGTGGCAAGACAAAATACCCACGATGGCTGCCATGATAAGTTGGCAGAAACTTGCTTTGGTACATGAAAAGGGCAAGTCTTCCATCTTTTTTCTTAAACAGTTCTGTCATACAATTAGATATTAAATTTATAATTCGCTCGCTGAATTTGATGGTGATGGATGGATTAACTAATCACGAACAACGAGTTATGTATAACTTCTTTTATATATGCTTTCTTGTTATAAGAATAACGTTTAGATGAATGTCTAGCATTGATTTAGGTATTTGTAAAAATGAATATAATGAATAAAAAGACAATGTACTTAATAAATATACAAGTAGTGGAAGTTATCAAAAGTTTCCCATCCTTTCTGCCATAAACAAACTTAATAAATACAGGTAGACCAACAAAATCAGCTGCCATCTGAACTCCTTGCATATTCAATCATGGTCATTATGGATAGTAGTCATCATTTTTAGGTTTCGCTCCGTATGTAGATTTATTATTTCATAAAATATAATCTTTTTACAAAGAGAATGCAAGTTTTTGTTAAAAAGATTGTGAGTGTATAAATTTCAAAAATATCAGACCACAATACTTATTATTTTAACATTATAATTACACCAAATCTGTGCTTATAGATTGTGCATAGAAAGGAGAAAATCATTTTTACAAGATAAGGCTTTGTCATATTACATTTTTAGAATATATATCATGCAGAAACAAATCAAAGCCATGGCTACTTTTTACAGTATTAAAAATAAATATTTTTCTTAAAAAACAACGCAAAACTATTGACGCGTATTGTGTTTTTTTGTATGTTTACCGCGTAAACAAGACACTACTTCTTAATCTAAATACTATAATTCAAACCATGAAGAGAGAATGTTTATTTTTAAATTCATATCCTATTATTTTTATTTTTAAATTACAAAAGTATGATTAAGAAAACTTTTAGATTAACACTAGCACTTTTGTTACTATATACCTATGTGCGCTTTTTCACAAAAAACAGTAACTATCAAAGGCCATGTAAAATTCATCAGCGATGATTTTAAAGTAAGCGTTTACCAGTATTACGGTACTGGGAAGAAAGTTTTGGCAGAGACTACTGTCGATCCTACTACACAAAAACTATAATCTAACTGTGCCCGTAGAAAATCCCGGCGAAGCGTTTGTAGACTGCGGAGAATGGCAAGATGTCAACATTTGGCTGGAAGATGAAAATTTAGACATCGATTTCAGAGGTGAAGACACTGCCAAGATTAAGATTAAGAATCCACCTTTTGTCTATATTAAGGGTGGTAAAAATAATGAACTGATGAACCTTCTTAATTTTATGGCATATCGCAATTACCAAGCGATGATAGCTTATTCTGAAAAACTTACTCAACGAAGTTTGCCGATGAAGAAAACAAGAAAAAACTGACAATGTCGTTATACGATTTCATGGGCGATGATTTCAGGGCCTATTGTCGCTTTTTCGTAGAGTTCTATGCCGATCGTAATAGCGTAATGGCTGCTATTTCAAGATTGAACTACGATGCAAACAAAAGAGTTGATTGAGAACACATTAACCCGTTTGGCTACCATTTCACCTAGTGCCAAACAATTATCAGACAACTACCGCAAAGAAATGGCCGAACAAAAATGCGCGTAGAACGTGAAAGTAGGTGCCATGGCTCCCGAATTCGAGGCAAAAGACGCTAAAAATAAAACGATTAAACCCGCAAAATTCAAAGGCAAAGTATTGGTGATAGACTTTTGGGCTAGCTGGTGCGGTCCATGCCGACAGGAAATTCCACATTTAAAGAAGTTCTATGAAGAGTTTAAAAACAAGGGAGTAGAGTTTTTAAGTGTCTCTATCGATGCAAAAGAAAGAAGCATGGCTAAAGGCGATGAAAAGAAGAAAACATGGCATGGAAACAAGGTTGGGTAACAGATGCAGGTAAAGAAGTGATGGATTTATATCAATTCTCAGGCATACCATTTATTCTAATCATTGATAAAGACAGCAAAATCTACAAGAAAAAAACGTCCGTGGAGAAGAAATTCGCCAAGGCATTACTGATGTTTTGGCTGGCAAAACCGCCAAAGAAAAAGAAACCATAAGCATAAGTATGGGAGCTATGAGTATGTAATTTGATCCTTTTACTCCATATTTTATTATTTAATACATATTATTATGAGCCTTAAGAATTTATTTATCGTGGCACTTGCTTGTGCAGGAATAGCCTTTTCTTCTTGCTCGAAAGAAAAAGAAGAACCAGTTGTTGGTATTGTATCAGGTAGCATTACCCCACTTGGTAGTGCTATAGCTTATAAATTAGAACCCAAAGGTGCTGGTGTTCTAGAGAACACAAATGATAGTGTAGCATGGGATGTGACAGATGTAGCCTTATCCGGAAGCTACTGTAAAAACTTACCCCCACACTCGAACGCAACTATTTTTACAACAACCAGCCTGTAGGGACACAGGGCGTAGTTGTCAATCCAACATCAATATCAGCTTTACAGTAAAAAGGCCCAAGCGGAAAAACAATGGCTTATACACTGAATGTCGTTCGGGCAAAAAGCTCTGAGAATGGTTTTACAGCATCTTCTTTCAACGGGCTACCTTCAAAGATTGTATGGATGGACGTAACAGCGTTCAAAAGGAAAGTTTATGTTCTTGTTGTTTCCACAAAGTCTATGACAACCAAATCACCAGACACCACGGAAGAGTTGTATCAACTGTTCAATTCGATTGACGGATTGACCTGGAATGAAGTTCCTTATACCGTGACAGGAGTCAAAGATGTAATTGGAGGTGAAGGGCACGTTTGGTAACATTTGAGGACAAGCTCTACATTTTGGGCGGTATGCGTACATTAGGTAAGGATAAGTTCGGCAATCCGGCAGAACAAAGAAAATGGATGGGGTGGCCTATCGCCCATCATCAAGCAATGGCGCTCATACGTATCAACTGATGGTATAAACTTCGAAGCACTTCTTCCCAAAACAAAGTTCAAGAAAAATGGTACAGAAGTTAATCCCCAAAATACGTACGTGTATAACAATCCTTATGCTACACTAACGACTTTTGGTGATAAATTATACGTCCATGGCGGATATACCATTGGATTCGGAACAATGCAAGGTGCCAATAATATGCTCTCTACTGCCGATGGAATAAACTGGGAAGTGCTAACCACAACTATTGTTGATAATGCAAAGCAGACTATTCCAACTATCGGTGCTAACATGTTTTGCATTTAAAGACAAACTATACATGGTGGGTGGATTTAGCAGTTATATCGATTCTAAAAACATGAAAAATGGAGTCTTTTCATCCCAAGATGGTACTACATGGAAAGTTGAGGCCGAAACTATCGAAGGATTCAAGAATCTGTATCAATCAAAAGTTGTTGTGAATAACAATATCATCTACTTGTTCGGAGGTGAAACTTTAGGTGAAGATGGTGAAACACGTCTTCCCAACAATACCGTTTATCGCTCTACCGATGCTATTCATTGGACTCGCTCATCGTTCCTAAGTCATTTACTGGAACTCGTTATGCATCTTCGACCATTATGGGGCAAGCTGTTTGGTTCTTCGGAGGCTACAACAGTCTGTCAAGCGGTTACTATGCCGCCCCGACAGTGAATGACATTTACGGTTCTGACACGTGGAATGCAATTTTTAAATAACCGTTTTTGTCACATAAGTTTTTCCTCTTTTCATATCATTTTTGAAAAGAGGAAAAACTATTGATGTATCTAAACATGAAAAGAGGATCCTTTATACTTTTATTTGTTTTTATACAGTCCATACTACTTTTTGCACAGAAAAGGACTGTTAGTGGTAATGTAGTAGACAAGAATGGAAATCCCATTGAAATGGCTACTGTTAGACTAAAAACAATACCTTATTCTTCTACCAATGCTTCCGGTGCCTATTCGATAACCGTATCAAAGGTGACACGCTATACTACAGCATGCTGGGATATCAGGTACAGCGGAAAAATAGTAGGCAAGTTTGACCGAATAGATGTAATTATGCTTGAAAGTCGAGACGTCACTTTAGCAGATCTTGTGGTAACAGGTTTATAGTAAACAAGAACGTCGAGACCTAACAGGAGCGGTATCTTCCGTCAAACTCGCCGACGATATATCCTTCCAGTCTATCGACCAGATGCTGCAAGGAAAAAGCTCCCGGTGTCTTCATGTCCCATCGTCAGGCGCCTTGGGATCGGCCAATGTCCCTACAATTCGTGGAATCAGTTCTATCATGGGCGACAACAATCCGCTGTATGTCATCGATGGTGTTCCTATCTACGGTACGGATCGTTCGTCCAATTCGACCGACATATCAGGTGGAGCTATCGCGGCCACATCCATGATGGGCATGCAGACGGGTGGCGGCTCTTTACAATATAATACTGATTTGAAATACTCTTTTTGAGAAAAAAACCCGTTAGCAACCCTTAATCCCTGACGATATCGAATCCATAGAAATCCTGAAAGACGCATTTGCTACAGCCATCTATGGGTCAAGAGGAGCTTCCGGAGTCATCCTCATTACGACCAAAAAGGCGGCAAAAGAACGTCCCCGCATCAATATCAATTATACATTGGGAATAGATCAGCCTCTCGGAAGCTGGATCTATTAAACGGCAAACAATATTCACAGATTTATTCCAATTACTTTAACGGTCTGAACTTTCCGCCTACGCATGATACAGACTGGCTGGATGCCATCACAAGAACCGCTGTCAGCCATAATGTATCGGCTTCTTTTTCAGGCGGGTCGCGAAAACGACTTATTTCTTGAGTTTAGCCGCATCCAATAATCAATCGTATGTCATCAACAACGACATGCAACGTTATTCGGGTCGACTAAATCTGAATACTAAACTCACATCGAAGTTAGATTTGTCGGTCAATGTTTCCATCTCTCGCTTAAAACAACAACGCACTGCAAGCGCCTGAGATTTATGCCCGCAGCAATTAAAAAAAGCACCTAACCTGCCAATCTATGACGAAGAAGGAAAATATTACTATGGATTCGCTCCCAACAGCAAAAGGATCTCCTGAAACCTACAATCCAGTGGCACAAGCCTATATCAACGATGAAGGAAGCGAAGACACACGAGTAATTGGTAACACTTATCTGGAATGGCATCCGTTGAGCTGGCTCACTTGGCGCACGGAATTAGGAAACAGACATGTACAATGTTTTTCGCCTCTATTCGAAAAAGGTTCTTTACCAGAGCATATAAAAGGCGTGGCCGGCAACCAAGCGCAAAGAGACAACTAAGTTGAACCTTAAATACGTTATTACCAATACGTTAAACATCAATAAGATTATAGGTAATCATTTTTTCCAAGGTGTCTTCGGTCAAAGTTATGAATACGTTCGCGACCGAATCAACTCGGTTGCGGAAGCAATTTCTTCAGCCCCGATTTAATCGGTGTAGGCGCAGCGCAAAGTAAACGTGTCATCAGCGCATATTCCATGAAGTCTGCTTTATTCTCTGCTTTCGCCCGCTTTAATTATCAATGGAAAATGAAATACATGTTGGGCTTGACCTATCGCCTGGACGGATCTTCGCGTTTTTAATCGCAACCACCGCTATTTGGGAACACCATCAGCCAGTATCGGTTGGCGTTTGTCTAATGAGCGCTTCTTTTAGAGAGGCATTTCCTTTTTATCAATCAGGCCAAGTTAAGAAGCTCATTCGGACTATCCAGCAAAGACGGCAACAACAGTTATTATGGAGCACAGGCCACCTACAAGTTGAATACCCTGACCACTTATGAGGTCTCAACTACCTACAGATGTCTCAACCCGGCAACGAAAACCTGAACTGGGAGCACACATTCACATGGAATGTGGGCTTGGACGCAGAAGGCTTTGAAGAGCAGAATCAAGCTTACATTAGACTATTAGTACAAGAAAACGACAAATATGCTCTTTTCTTCTAACCTCCCCCTTTATACCGGTTATACAAAAGAAAATCAGAATATCGCGGATATGATGAATACGGGATTCGACTTACAGATCATCAGCGATAACATCGTTTCCAAGAATTTCCAATGGCAGACCATCTTCAACATATCTTCGGCAACAAAACAAAAATACTGAAATTGAACTTTGAAGGAAACCAACTCGATGAGTTGAACAGTTCATTTCAGTATTATCAAGAAGGAAAGCTGCCGCGCAATGGTATCTTCATCGTTGGATTGGAGTTGATCCTGAGTCAGGAAATCCGCTATGGGGTTATGCAGACGGTAGCGTTTCTACTGCCCCCCCCGCATCGCAAAACGCAACGTCGCAACTCAACAAGTTTGTCTATGGCACGGCTATGCCCACTGTTTACGGTTCTATCACCAACTCATTCTGCTACCAAAACTTCGAACTTGACATATTTTTTTCAACTACGCTTTGGGCAGTCACATGATGAACAGCACGCGCGCCACCTTACTTACCTATACGCAAGAGGCTAACAATCTGTCATCGGAAATCGCTGAACCTATGGCAGTTGCGGGGCAAAAGACAGACATACCCAAGCTGAAAAATACTTCAATCATCGGAGCATACGACTACACTACATCGATTACTTCAAGCCGTTTCTTGGAGAATAATTCATACATACGACTTAAAACGCTTACCTTGGCTTATCGTTTCCCGCAAATATGGCTCAAGCGTTCCAAGCTATGTAGACAGTTACGGCTATACTTCACGGCCACAAACCTCTTCACTTTAACAAAAATATAGCGGTTTAGATCCTGAAGTGAGTGCCTTCGGTTCGTCAGCCACATTATCGGGCTACGACAATAGCACCATGCCTTCGTCGCGCAGTATGCAATTCGGTTTAAGCGCAACATTCTAATAAATGCAACTTAAACGCAAACAAATGATAAGAGTTTTCAATCACTAACGATCAATCGATATGACTATCAAATATATACAAAACGGTATTATCCTCGGGCTGACTATCCTCATGACCGCTTGCAGGATTGAGACTTGGAACCGGAGTACATACGTAGACGAAAAAGTGTACCGCAATGAGAAAAACCGCTCTGGCAGCCTTGGCCGGTAACTATGTCAGGCTGAACGTCTTTCTGAGTGGCGCACCTCAAGACCAAAACAATTATTCAAACTCAGGCTATACCTTTGAATTAGGAGATTTGACAACCGACAATCTAAAAGTAAGAGCAACCTCCTACCTTTGTTGCTGTTGAAAAAGAGCCAATATACATCCAATGAACACGATAATTTCTTATATCAAATCTGGCATTGGGGATATAACGCCATCGACTATTCCAATAATATTATTCGGGGAGTTACACAATACGGACAATACGCGGAGCCCATCAAACGCCAGCATATAGCAGAAGCGAAATTCATCAGAGCTTACGTTTTATTTCCAACTTCTGGCTATATTTGGCGATCAGGCTTTTATTAGGAAACGATGCGGCCGACGGAGTTGTACTCACCCTTGACCCTTACAGCGGCTATAATCCTAAGAACTCAAAAGGAAGAAGTACGAACGCCGAATGTTGGCAACAGATTATCAAAGACCTGACAGAGGCGCTTCCCGATTTGCCCGACCGTCCCCGCGGCCTCATCACGTGTCAGGGCGACAAAGAGCGTTGCCCAAAGTCTGCTCAGCAGAGTGTATCTATACAAGGCTTCTTACAAAGGCAATCAAGAAGAACTGAAGCTGTCAGCCGATTACGCCCATGCTGTTCTCCAAAACACAGCTTACCTATTCTCTTCATCATCAAGCGAATATTCAAACAATCTCTTCCCTTCCAATGAGTTTTCGCAAGGAGGAAGCCATCCCGACCCGACAACATACAGTACGGAACTCATATTTTTTGAACCAAGCAGAATATACGCCAAGCGCTATCCTAATGGTATGGCATACTATCGTAAGATTAGTTTTTATATCCCACAGACGGCCATTGATTGTTATGAAGCTGATGATGTGCGACGAACGGATTTGATCAGACATGGCTCAACAAGTGATAACCCCAACGATTACACGACAACCAAATACTACGGAGGCAAGTACGACGACGTTATCTACCTTCGTTTGGCCGAAATCAAGCTAAACTATGCCGAGGCGCTTGTGCGATCTTCCAACTCCGTTTCTCAAGAGGCCATCGACCAACTCAATGACGTTCACCAACGCGCATTCCCCAATGACAAGAAGCCTGCATTATATACCGCCGCCGACTTCCCGACAACAGAAGCCTTGCTCCGTGCCATCTTGAAAGAACGCCGCATGGAATTGGCTTATGAAGGTCAATATCGCTGGGATCTGATACGCACCAATAATTTGCTTGGAGACGCCACACTCGGTGCTATAGCTCCCAACCGCTGGAATCTTCCCGTACTCGAATACGAAATACGTATCACGGATGGCTTAATCAAACAAAACAGCGGATACAATCAATAAGCATTTACAATAAGTGAATAAACATTAAGGAGAAATCGGAAATAAAAAGATATCAGAATTTTTATTTTGAATATATCGAACGATATAATATAATAAAGGTGGCAACCCGTATGGGTTGCCACCTTTATATATGTGATTATTTTAAGATTACATCATGCCACCCATGCCCGGAGCTGCCGCCGGCACTAACGGGTTTGTCTTCTGGTTTGTCAACCATAACACACTCGGTTGTGAGCAACATACCAGCGATAGAAGCGGCATTCTCAAGTGCTACGCGAGCAACCTTGGCCGGATCAATAATACCTGCCTTTGCGCAAATCCTCGTATTCATCCTTGCGAGCATTGTAACCGAAGTCACCTTCGCCCTCGCGAACCTATTAACTACTAACCGAACCTTCGCCACCAGCATTGGCAACAATCTGGCGAAGTGGCTCCTCAATGGCGCGCTCAACAATGTTGATACCGGTCTGCTCGTCCTGATTTTCACCCTTCAGGCCCTTCAAAGCGTTCAAAGAACGGATGTAAGTAGTACCACCACCGGCAACAACACCTTCTTCGATAGCTGCACGAGTAGCGCAGAGGGCATCGTCTACACGGTCTTTTCTTTTCTTTCATCTCCACTTCAGAGTTGGCACCTACATAGAGTACAGCAACGCCACCAGCCAACTTAGCCAGACGCTCCTGAAGTTTCTCTTTGTCATAAGAACTCTTGGTGTTGGCTATTTCGTTCTTAATCTGAGCCACACGGTCAGCGATATTTTCCTTCTGACCCGCACCATCAACGATAGTTGTATAGTCCTTAGAAACGGTTACCTTCTTAGCAGAGCCGAGCATTTCGAGTGTTGCCTGCTCCAGTTTCAAGCCTTTATCTTCACTGATAACTACTCCACCGGTCAGAACAGCGATATCTTCGAGCATAGCTTTGCGACGATCTCCAAAGCCCGGAGCCTTAACAGCACAAATCTTCAAGCCACCACGTAAACGATTGACAACCAACGTAGTCAGAGCCTCTGAATCAACATCTTCCGCAATAACCATCAAAGGACGTCCACTCTCTGCTGCAGGCTGCAGGATAGGCAAGAAATCTTTCAGGTTAGAAATCTTTTTGTCGTAGAGAAGGATGTAAGGATTCTCCATCACACACTCCATCTTCTCTGCGTCGGTAACGAAAGTAGCCCGAGAGATAGCCACGATCGAACTGCATACCCTCAACAACACCGATATTGGTTTCGCGTGTTTTGCTTTCTTCGATAGTGATAACACCATCCTTTGATACTTTGCGCATAGCATCAGCCAAGAGCTTACCAATCTCAGGATCGTTGTTTGCAGAAACGGTTGCCACCTGTTCTATCTTGTCATAGTTATCATCTACTCTCTCCGCATGGCTCTTGATGTGCTCCACAACGGTAGCGACAGCCTTGTCAATACCACGCTTCAAATCCATAGGATTGGCACCAGCTGTTACGTTCTTCAAGCCTTCTGTTACGATAGCCTGCGTCAGGATAGTAGCGGTAGTCGTACCATCACCGGCATCATCACCCGTCTTACTGGCTACACTCTTAACGAGTTGCGCGCCGGTATTCTCGAATTTGTCTTCCAACTCGATTTCCTTTAGCAACCGTCACACCGTCCTTGGTGATTTGCGGAGCACCAAATTTCTTTTCAATCACTACGTTACGTCCTTTAGGACCGAGCGTTACTTTTACGGCGTTAGCCAACTGATCTACGCCCCTTTTTCATTAAATCGCGAGCGTCTACGTTATATTTAATATCTTTAGCCATATCTTTCTAAAATGTAAGTGTTAAAATTTAAATCATTTAAAAAGGCCCTAACGGCCATACTATATTAGTCTACGATAGCCAGAACATCGCTCTGACGCATCATCAGATACTTCTCACCTTCGTTCTCAAGTTCGGTTCCGGCATACTTACCATAGAGCACAACATCACCTTCTTTCAATATCATCTGCTCATCCTTGGTGCCTTGACCAACGGCTACAACCTTACCACGCTGTGGCTTTTCTTTAGCCGTGTCCGGAATAATGATGCCACCTACTTTCTCTTCAGCTTCTGCTGAAGTACCAGCACTCTGTCTGCTAATGGTTTAATGTTCATAATTGTATAGTTTATAAATGTTTTTTTATTTATCACTGCTCCACTTAAAGCCAAAAAGCGTGCCAAGTGACACCGGCTGACAGTTTTGTCAAGAGACTGACAAATATGACAGTTTGCACCCATGAAAATATTAAACAACAACTCATTTCAGGCTTCGTTTTTCGCCACAAAAAGATTTTTCTCTGCCAAATACGCGAATTTTTGAGCACTTTTTATAACTAACTAATTATCAACGACTTGCGATTTTTGGTCCTCTTTTTGTTCATTTCCGACCACCCTCATAGCTATGCTTTTTACCTCTCGATTGTGGCCTTTTTAGCTGCTAAAAGCAGTGCTTTTACGATGTCAAAGCTATGCTTTTACCATCTAAAAAGCATAACGATTAGATGCCATGGAGTGTTTTTCATCACTTTTTTAGTGGCTCTTTCCCATTGTATTCACGCTAGATGGGCCACTCAACAAATGTTAAAATACCATCATAAATCTTGACAAATCATTCTCTTGTCCGTCTTCGGCATGTCATGTGAAGATAATAAATGACTGTTTATGCAACAAACTTTTACACATTATATTATAAAAAGGAGGTCTTCACTTTGAAAAAATGTCAAAATTCTTTTTATCTTTGCAACAATGTAGTAACGCTTTGAACTACGTCTAACATAGCGGAAGATCACCCGTTGCCACAAACAACAAATATAACAATGCTTATATGAAAGAATTCTTTAAACATGTTTTCGCCACTATCGTGGGTCTGTTTCTCTTTGGTTTTATAATGACCATTTTGGCCTTTATCAGTTTGGTCGGTATCATTGCCAGTTCGGAAAATACCAATGACATTAAGGACAATTCGGTATTGGTACTCAATTTAGATGGTGTCATGGCTGAACGGACGGAAGACAACGTCCTGAACAAGCTGAACGGAGTTGATGGTATGAGTTTCGAAGCCTATCAGCGAGCTATCCGAAACGCCACCGACAATGATAAGATAAAAGGAATTTTCATTCAAGCCAACAGCTTAGGTGCCGAAATGGCTCATCTGGAAGAACTCCGCCAGTCGCTGGCCGACTTTAAGAAAGCGGGCAAATGGATTATAGCTTATGGCGAAGAAATGTCGCAAGGTAGCTACTATCTGTCGTCATTGGCCGATAAAATCTATCTGAATCCTTCAGGCGAACTGAATTGGTTGGGGCTTGGTGGAGACGCAATACGTTAAACACACATTGGCCAAAATAGGTATTCGGGCCGTTCCCGTCAAAGTTGGCAAGTATAAGAGTGCCGTAGAAATCTTTACGGAAGACAAAATGAGTGATGCTAATCGCGAACAGACCGAACGTTATCTGAATGGTTGGTGGAACAAAATCGTAACCGACGTAGCCACAAGCCGCAAAATCAGCAAAGATTCGCTCAATGCCTACGCCGACCGCATCATCACTTTTTGAAGACCCACAACAACTGGTTAAGGCGCGCATGATTGATGGTCTCATCTACAACGACCAGACAAAGGCCATCGTTGCCAAAATGCTGGGACAGGATAAAGACGACGATATCAATCAGGTTGCTGTCCGTGACTTGCAGGAAGAAAGCCTACCGAAGGACTTTCAGATCATATTGCCGTCTACACGGCAACGGGCGATATAGTAGACAGTAGTAGCCCAGAGGGTTTGTTCCGGGGCGGCAGTCAGATTGTGGGCAAGGACTTTTTGCAAAGATATGCGCGATTTGGCCGACGACAAGAACGTGAAAGCCGTGGTACTACGCATCAATTCGGGCGGTGGTTCAGCCTATGCTTCCGAACAGATGTGGCACCAAATTATGGAGTTGAAGAAGAAAAACCTGTCGTCGTTTCCATGAGGTGGAGCTGCGGCTTCGGGCGGTTATTATATCAGTAGTGCGGCCAATTACATTGTGGCTAATGCCAGCACGATCACAGGAAGTATCGGAATCTTTGGTATTTTCGCAGATCGAAGCAAGTTGTACACCCAGTTGTTGGGCATGAAATTCGATGAAGTAAAGACTAATCGTAACTCGGTAATGAATGCACAAGGTCATTTCCTCACCGATGAACAGTTCAATATAGTGCAACGAAGCGTAGAACGTGGCTATCGACTGTTTAAGAAACGTGTCGCCGAAGGTCGCCACATGACAATGGATCAGGTAGAAGCTGTCGCACAAGGCCATGTCTATCTGGGGTCGGACGCGCTCCGCATCCGTTTGGTCGACGCATTAGGCAATCTTGATACGGCTATCAGAAAAAGCGGCCCAACTGGCCAAACTCGATGCTTACGACGTCAAACGTTATCCCGAACAGCCAAGCCTACTGAATCAGTTGCTCGACATGGATGACAACATGGACAGCTATCTGAATAGCAAACTTAGACTATTGATGGGCGACGTACGAACCGCTCAAAATGAAATACGAACTGGAAACCATGGGACGTGTGCAAGCACGCCTGCCTTTCTTCGTTCCACTGGTAAAATAAGATAGAAGACGGTATGAGAACCGAAGGAGATTTCATCAAAATCAACGAATGGTTGCTACCTTTTAGCTGGCTGTTCGAAATGATTGTACGGCTACGTAACGCGCTCTTTGATATGGAAATTATCAAGAGTCAGGCCTATGACGTACCTGTAATCTCTGTCGGCAATATCACTGTGGGTGGAGCTGGCAAGACGCCTCATACGGAATATTTGGTCAGACTCTTGAAAAACACGTAAAAAGTAGCTGTGCTCTCGCGAGGCTATAAACGCAAAAACACGAGGGCTACCTACTTGCTAACAGCCAGTCAACCATGCAGGAAATCGGTGACGAACCCATGCAAATGAAGACTAAATTTCCTGACCTTACGATAGCCGTTGATGGCAACCGCCGACGAGGTATTGACCGACTGACGCACGACGAAGATACTAAAGACACAGATGTAATTCTGCTGGACGACGCTTTTCAGCACCGCTACGTGAAGCCGGGTATCAACATTCTGCTCGTGGATTACCACCGTCTGATTATCTACGACAAGATGTTGCCTGCCGGAAGACTGCGCGAACCACAGTCAGGAAAAGAATCGGGCCGATATCGTAATTGTTACCAAATGCCCCAAAGACTTGAAACCAATGGAGTTTGAGAAATTACTCACTAAGGCGATGAACCTGTATCCGTATCAGTCGCTTTACTTCTCACGATTGACTACAATGATTTAATTCCGGTTTACGAGAACGGCAAAGGCTCCCTACCCTTACAGTCAATCCAAAGGCAAGAACATTCTATTGCTCACGGGCATAGCCTCGCCCGACCAGCTGATCGTCGACCTCAAAGGTTATCAGACTCAAATCACACAGCTGGCATACGCCGACCATCACCATTTCAGCCGCAAAGATCAAGAGCATATCAATGCGGTATACGAAGCAATGGAAGAACCTAAAATGATTATCACGACAGAGAAAGACGCGGCTCGGTTGCACACGGCCGAGCATCTGACGCAGGAGGTTTGCGACGCCATGTTTGCCCTTCCAATCAAAGTGAGATTCCTTTTTAGACCAAGAAGAAAACTTTAACAATCAAATCATAAGCTATGTACGAAAGAATTCAAGAAACAGCATCCTGGTTAAAAGAAAAGGATGACCACAAGCCCAAAGACGGCAATCATACTGGGGACAGGGCTCCGGACAATTAGCTTCAGAAATAACTGATAGCTATGACTTTCCGTCATTCTGAGATACCCAACTTTCCTGTATCGACTGTAGAAGGACATGCCGGAAGACTTATATTCGGCAAACTTGGCGGCAAGGGATATCATGGCCATGGAAGGCCGTTTCCACTATTATGAAGGCTACTCAATGAAAGAGGTTACCTTCCCGGAGCGCGTTATGTATGAGCTGGGTATTACAACGCTGTTCGTCAGCAATGCTGCGGGTGGCATGAATCCGAGCTTTAAAATTGGCGATCTCATGATTATTGATGACCATATCAACTTCTTTCCCCGAACATCCGTTGCATGGCAAGAACTTCCCGACAGGCCCCCGCTTCCCCGATATGCACGAACCCTACGACAAACGGTTGCGCGATTTGGCCGACACGATAGCCCAAGAAAAGGGCATCAAGGTTGCTCATGGTGTTTATGTTGGCGTTCAAGGACCCACTTTTGAGACACCTGCCGAATATCGTATGTACCGTTTGTTGGGTGGAGACGCGGTTGGAATGAGTACCGTTCCCGAAGTAATCGTGGCACGTCACTGCTGTATTAAGACCTTTGGAGTCAGTATCATCACTGACCTTGGTGGCTTCGACGTACCTGTTGAGGTAAGTCATGAAGAGGTACAGAAGGCTGCCAACAGCGCTCAACCGCTGATGACGGAAATCATGCGCGAGATGATTCGCCGCTCATAATTTGATTTCTATATATAATTAGATAAAGAAACAAAAGATGGAAATAGCTAAATTGGGAGAGTTCGGACTCATCGAAAGACTTACGAAAGACATCAAGATTAAGAACAACTCTACCCGATATGGTGTGGGTGACGATTGTGCCGTGCTCCATTATCCCGACTCTGAAGTGCTGGTTACTTCAGACATGTTGATGGAAGGCGTACATTTCGACCTCACCTACATCGACTTGGAACACTTAGGCTACAAGGCTGCGACGGTTAATATTAGTGATATCTTCGCGATGAATGGTACTCCTCGCCAGCTCATCGTGAACATCGCGCTTATGCAAACGCTTCACCGTAGAAGACATGGAGCCTTCTATACCGGTCTCAACGATGGCTTGCGAACGTTGGGGAGTGGATGTTGTCGGCGGCGACACAACGTCTTCCTATACGGGGTTAGCCATCAGTATCACTTGTATTGGCGAAGCAAAGAAGGAGGATATTGTCTATCGCAATGGTGCCAAAGAGACCGACTTGATTTGTGTAACGGGTGATTTGGGAGCCGCCTACATGGGGCTTCAGCTGCTCGAACGTGAGAAAGCGGTTTATTATCAGCAGGTAGAAGAAGCACGAAAGAAGGGAGATCAAGCTGCACTAAAAGACCTCAAAACTTCCAACCCGACTTTGCGGGTAAGGAATATCTGCTTCAACGTCAGCTACAGCCCGAAGCTCGCGGCGACATGATTGCCAAATTGCGCGAGGATGAACATTCGTCCTACTGCTATGATGGATATCTCGGACGGACTAAGCAGTGAGTTGTTGCACATCTGTAAACAGAGTCATTGCGGCTGCCGAATCTATGAGAACAAGTTACCAATCGACTATCAAACTGCCGTTATGGCCGAAGAGTTTAATATGAACTTGTCAACATGTGCGCTGAATGGTGGTGAAGACTATGAACTTTTTGTTCACTGTGCCCATCGGCGACCATGAAAAGCTGGAATCGATGGACAACGTTCGTCAGATTGGTTATATCACCAAAGACTCCCTCGGCTGCATGCTCATTACTCGAGACGATCAGGAATTTGAGCTTCAAGCTCAAGGATGGAATCCCCTGAAATAAGCAAATAGAATTGCATTTAGCGTTCAGCTCCTCTCGACATCATTGGCTTTCAGTAGATATAGCCCAATGTCAGAGGGGCTAAATCTGTATTATCAATCTACCTTTATTCACGTTTCGTTGTTAATAAACTCTAATATTATTAACTTTCCTTTCACTCCTTACCTATAAATAGACAAATATTGCTACCTTTGCAACCGCAAAACGAAATGGTGCCATAGCTCAGTTGGTAGAGCAAAGGACTGAAAATCCTTGTGTCCCCGGTTCGATTCCTGGTGGCACCACGCACAAAGCAGTCAGTAATGGCTGCTTTTTGTTAACTAAAGTTTATTTATATTTTATCGTTTCCTTTTGATATTCCACCCGATTCCATTATATTTGCACGTAAATAAACCAATAAACTAAAGAACATGTTAGGTACACAAGAAATCATTATCATTGCGTTCATCATCCTATTGGTGTTTGGTGGCAAGAAGATTCCCGAATTGATGAAAGGCTTAGGCAAAGGTATCAGGAGTTTTAAAGACGGTGTCAACGGCATTGAAAATGACATCAACCCTACCAAAAAGGAATCGAAAGACACGAAAGAGACCACAACCAACGTCAATGATAAGTAATGACAGAAAACGACGAGCTTTCTTTCTGGGATCATTTGGACGTCCTGCGAAGCGTCATTTTCAAAATTATTATCGTGGGCGGGCTATGCTCCCTACTTGCATTTTGCTGCAAAGACCTGCTATTTAAGATTATTCTGGCACCGAAGGATTGCAACTTTATAACTTATCAAATACTGCAAACAGAACCTTTTCATATAGATCTTGTCAACACAGGTCTTACCGAACAGTTTCTCGTTCACATGAAAGCAGCCCTCTTCTTCGGCATCCTTTGCGCCTCACCTTATATCATTTATCAGCTTTACAAGTTCATTGCGCCCGCTTTATACGACAGCGAACGCAAATACTCCGCACGCATTATCGGCAGTGCCTACGCCATGTTCTTCGTGGGAACCTTGGTTAATTACTTTCTGATATATCCTTTAACCGTACGCTTTCTCGCAACTTATTCGGTCAGTTCCGATGTCCGGAACATGCTGACCATCAATCATACATGGACACTTTGCTCATGATGTCGCTGGTATTCGGTCTTATTTTTCGAGATTCCGGTCATTAGTTGGCTGCTCGCGCTCATAGGAATGCTCAAGCATACATGGATGAAACAATATCGAAAGCATGCCTTTGTCGTCATCGTTATCATTGCCGCCGTCATCACACCTACATCCGACGCATTCACTCTGTTTCTCGTTTCCCTGCCTATTTGGCTGCTCTATGAGTTCAGTATCTACATTGTAAAAGTTACAGAACATCAAAAGCACGACGAAACAAGCCTGAAAAACATCTGGAGAATCTAAGTAAAAACAAAGAGATTTAAAGGCGTTCATCGGTCAGACCGAGCACCGTCAGCACACCATCCGCTACACTAAACTTGACATCCCGACCCGCAAAAAGGCATTCCATATACCTTTTGCGGGTCGTTTTGATAATGAGGACGCGGATCCAATTCCAACACTTGCGTCAACACTCGCACATCTTTTTCTCCCAACTTCGCCCTCAACGCTTCCGGAATAACGACGCGTAATCGCTGAATGGAAGTCGTATCAACAAATCCACTGCGGGCTTCGGGCTTACAATCGGCATAAAACCACATAGGGCTTAATATCAAAGATAGGCGTGTCATCCATCAGATCGGCACCTTTAACTATGATGACAGGGCCTCGTGTTGTCTCCCATTCCACATGATCAAGTTTCACGCACGACAGGCCAATCCCATTGGGACGAAACGGGCTACGCGTAGCAAATACACCCATTTTTCATTCCCGCCCAGCAGAGGAGGCCGTACCACAGGACTGACCGCCTGATGCTTATTGGCCGAAAAGCCCCAAATAAGCCACAGATAGTCGAACCCTTCTATCCCCCGAAGGGCGTCGGCATTTCTGTAGGTCGGCTCAAAGACGATGCGGCCTTCCAACTCTGCCACCAGACCAGCTTGTTTGGGAATACCAAACTTTGAGCGGAAAGGCGACCGAAAATAAGCAATTGGTTCTATATTCATAAACGGAAAAAAGAATGCACTGATAAAGATAAGAAGAAAGGTTGCCTGTCCCACCCAGACCGGCCAATAAGGATAGCGCAGTTCACGGGCATGACAGGGGACCATTAAGACGCAGCAATACCAGATAGGCTATGGTCGATCCGACAAACGCGAAAAAGCATACCGACGAATAAATCGCCAAAGTAATGGACACCCAGATACATACGAGAATAGCTGATGATCATAGCCCAGACAATCATGAAAAGCGACAACCAGTTGCGTCGAAACAGATAACAGATGAAAAAGCCAATCCAAAACAGTTGCCTGCATGAGCCGAAGGGAAGCCATAAGGCCCACCCCGAACTCCGTCAACGATATGAACCATCTCGGAAATAGGGCTCTCTAGTTGCTGGGCCGCAACCGGGCCACCGCCGGACGCACAATCTGCGACGTAAAAGTATCTGTTATGAGGGATGATGAAGCCTATTGTCAAAAGGATGGCCAACACCACCCGATAATTGAAATTCTTGAGTAGCACCAACAAAAACGTCACATACAACGGAATCCAGATAAACTTACCGCTCACCAGATACATGAAACTATCCCAATAAGGAGAGTGCATGCCATTGATTGCCAAGAAGATATGGCAATCCAAATTTATCAAATATTGTATCAGTGAATGTAACATCGTACTTTAGAGACCATCGATTATATCATACAGTTTTTGGAGCCAAGCCTTCCCCATGTGCAACGGACGGGTCGGCCGACCATAGCTATTCACCGTTTTTTCCAGCTTTGTATCATAAATAACGCCTCCTTCATCCGCCACAATTCCTAAGAGATCGGGCACAGCAAACCAAGCAAAGGCCGGAGCCTGCGCGTCGAGCATGTCTTTGCTGAACATAAATTTGTCGTGATTAATTCCCAACTGAGCCAGCAAGGTGGCCGCAATATCGTTCTGACTGCCGATGCGATCAATCCGGCAAGGCCGTTCGATGGCACCGCCAAGCATGACGAGCGGTATCTGATAACGGGCAAAATCGGTGTTGGAAATATCCTCGGGATAACAGCCTTGATGGTCGGGCACCAGCACAATCAATGAATTATCCCACCGTCCAATACGCTTCAGCTGCTCGACGAACTTCCCCTACGCAGTCGTCGGTATAAGCAAAAAGCATTCAGCCGTTTATTGCTCAAACGATGATAAGGCACGTCGAACGGCTCATGCGAACTTGATGTCTGCAGCACCCTAAGCATGGGTTTGGCCTGCTTTGCGCCACGCAGATCGTTCAACAGTCGTGCAAAGACCAAATGATCGGGCACGCCCCACTTGCTGAGTCGCTCCTTTACGGGGAAATCTACATCGGAAACGATTTTCTCATAACCCGAATTTACCAAATAAGAACGCATATTCGTAAAGTCGGCGTCACCTCCGTAATAGTAGTCCGCCCCATAACCGGCCTGCTTCATGGCAGCCGCTATCGATGGCAGCTTAGCCGTCTTGCGCGGATATTTCATAATACTCATCGTAGGTTGGGCAGGAAAAGCCGCTGAGAATGGAGACAAGGCCGCGGTCTGTGCGAAAAACTATTGGCATAGAAACGGGTAAACAGCACGCCTTCCTTCGACAACCGATCAAGATTGACAGCCACATCGGGCAATCCACCTAACGTTTTCATCAACACACTGGAAAAACTTTCCAGCACAATCATATAAACATCGAGGCTTGACCACATCGGCTTTCAGAAGCGACTGATGGCTTGTCGGCGACGTCTGAGTGTAGACCATTTGACGGAACTGGCGACCGGCTGCTTCATTACTCATAAAGCGGTACTGCCGGGCAAAGTCTTCTGCGTGAGCAACACTCTCCATAAAGCTGAACAAAAGGATTTACCGCTGCATGGTTAAGTGACTGTTGTCCACTAAAAATAGACTTTTACCCGTATTGGTCGAAGATACGGTTACGCCACCACGAATCGGGATAATCAGCAGTCCGGTAAGCACCACCATGCAAAGCGTCACGATGATACGGCTCGACAGGCGTTCAGCCCTCGGCACCGCAAAGCGGCAACCATCGCCAAGCCGCTATGAAAATAGCGGCGGCAACAGCCATAATAGCCAGCACGCCAGCCAAGGCAAACCAGAGGCTGACACTGGCCAAAGCGTCGCTTGGGCGACGAGAAGAAATAGAAGATGGGCGTAGCGTCTAAAGGAAACTTCCAAAACGAATAGAGCCCCATATTGACCACAAAGGCGATGGCTACGGGCAACGAAGCAAAGGCATAATAACCCAATGCAACGAAACTGACGCCATGGTCGGCTCACCATCCATTGGTCTGTCAGGGCCAACAACATGGGGATAGCCGTGAGATAAGCGGCCAACGAGAGGTCAAGCGGCAAGGCATGAAAAAGCGACCCTGCCCCAGTCGGCCAACGTATTCTTAACAAAGAGATCATGATGCCAAAAGCATAAAAGAGAGCTTTTTGAGCCATCATGACCAACAACCAGAAACAAAAAGTTTTGAAAATAAAATAGGAATGCTTTCTTCATATCAACGCGTTATCCTTCCTGATAGAGTTTTAAGATGGCCGGAAGCTTCTCCAAAAGCTGTGACGGCCTTGCTGATACACGTTTTCCATTTCGTTGGGATCATGCGAAACGTGATCTATCGACAACTTGCGGGCCGGCCGAATCACGACAATATTGCCTTTTTGCTCCTCTGCTCGCACGTGGGTCAGTTGCTCATTATACATCACATGGCGCTGCTCGACGGCCGCCAGAAAACGCGGATAACGCCTCAACTGCCAACGCATCAGTGGCAACAGGCGATTGGGTTTCTTAATATAGCCCTCCGGTTGGGTCAGAACCACAACATTACGGTCGTACCCCTGCTGCTGCAAAAAGCAGAGGAATTGAATCAGAGATACCTCCGTCGAGCAACTTCTTGTCCCCAATCTTAACTACCTTTTGCGGCCAAGGGCATGGAAGCCGATGCTCTGATCCATTCATAACTCTCATAACCATGCTCCATCAATAGTTTATACTCGGGCCGGCCTGTAGTGACATCGGTACAAACCACGTAAAATTCCATCGGATTACGGTCAAAAGTAGCCGTATCAAAGACGTCGAGCCGAGTTGGCAAGACATGGTAACAGAAATGACCGCCAAACAAGTCGCCGGTCGTTATGAGCGATCGCAGGCTGCAATAACGCCAGTCGTGCGCAAACTTTTTATTGTAACGAATGGCTCGCCCGGGCTGTTCGGATTTGTAATTACACCCAAAGGCCGCGCCGGCCGACACGCCCACCAGCCCATCAACGCGAATGTGGTTTTCCATCATCACGTCAATGACACCGGCGGAAAACAGCCCTCGAAGTGCGCCACCTTCCAATACTAATCCTTTTTTTCATGATTGCAAAGTTACATAGAGATAAACACATAGCACGGCTACTTTTTCATCGGTCAAAGCCACGGTTTTTAAACAATGACAACATTTTACATCAAACGCCAAAGACGAAAGGCACCTCATCCGACACAAATTAACATTCTGAATTTTTATGACAAAAGGGCGTTATTCCGTGCGTTTTTATCCAGCAAAGACACATTCAGCGCCAAATATCGCAAGGAATTGCGATTATACATAAAACACTATGAATCAAACAATTACAAGGTTTTAAGAATAAAAACCACACAAAAAGTGAGCCAAAATACAAACAAAAAGCCGCAAAGGGCCACTTTCATGTTGCCAAAGCTATGCTTTTACACGCTAAAAGGGCTGCAATGGGCGACTAATAGTTATGCTTTTTAGCAAGAAAAAAAGCTCAAGAAACGCATGCAAAAAGAAATATTTGGAGCATGAAAAAGGGCAAAACATGCTAAATCAGAATCTACTTTGAAGATTTTTTTAGAAGCCGTTTTTAATCATCTTTTTTTGACAAACGGAGACTTCATAAAAATAAAAAAAGGCAAACTTTCAGCTATTCCACTGATAATCTCTAACTTTGCGGCAACAAATCAAATGATGTATTTCCATGAAATAATTTGTCTGAAACAGCCAAATTGCATGGTAAAAACAATAAACCCGCTATTGAAGATGGAAACGATGACATACAAAATGATTGTGCTCGATTTGGACGGCACACTGACCAATGACAAGAAAGAAATTACTCCAAAAACACGGCATGCACTGCTCGAAGCCCAGCAACAAGGTGTAAGAATCGTGCTGGCCTCGGGTCGCCCCACGTATGGTATTATGGCGCTAGCTGAAGAATTAGACCTGGCCAATCATGGTGGGTTCATCCTTGCGTTCAACGGAGGCAAGATAATTGATTGTCAAAATGGGCATGTCGTGTACGAACAGACACTCGCACCCGACTTAGTGCCCCCGCTGTATCATGCCGCCATGGAGGCCGGAATGGAAATCCCTGACCTATCAGGGCGAAGGTATTGCGGCCACCAAGAAAAGCAACAAATACGTGCTACACGAGGCTTTCATCAATAAAATGCCGGTAGTGGAATACAGCCGTTTCTTGGAACAAGTGGAATTTCCAATCAATAAATGTCTTATCGTAGGCGATCCTACCCACTTCATCAACTTGAAATCAAATTGGCACAACAATTAACAAGCCGACTCAGCCTGTATCGATCGGCAGGTTTCTTCTTAGAATGTGTCCCATTAGGCATTGACAAGGCCCATTCGCTCAACTTACTGATTCAGGAATTGGGAATCAGCAAGAACGAAATCATCGCTTGCGGCGATGGATATAATGATCAAAGTATGATAGAATTTTGCGGGGCTGGGCGTGGCCCATGGCCAATGCGCCCCGCGATATACAGGATAAAGCTGACTACATCACTTATTCAAACGAAGAAGATGGTGTAGCGCATGTTGTTGAAAAGTTTGTTCTACTGCCCCGTTGATGGTTTTTACCGCCATAACGGTCTATTAAGACAGACTTTCCATTCAGGAACGCCTCAAAATAAGGTGGCTGATCGCGCAGCTGAATGTCATCATAGATAAAGTCGGCGATAATCGTATCTTTCCCATCGGGTAGAATCAAGCCCATTCTTCCATTCTTTTCGGCCATGATAGGCATCGTGCAAAGGTCGTCAACGTAGACATACGGCGTGCGCAGGAAATCATAAAGCGCATGAACAAGGATGTTGCCTTCATGATCTTTGATGCCAAACTTGCCGTTTTCTTCGAATACCGTATGGAATCGAATGTACTTAGCTTTCATCCGATGCAGGTATTTGATAATCTTGCGGCGGTTAGTTATCAGTTTAAGCCAGTAGGAATAAGTGTCGCAATAGTTAGCCGAGGCACGGGTCATGATAATCTTCCAGTCCATTCCACTTAAAGCCTTGCGGTTCAAATCGATGTATCTGGCCAGCGCATTCTCCTTCTCCGGCAATGACAACTTGGACAATTGCTCCTCAAACTTGAGCATAATGGCCTTCGAGCCTGACATTCCCTTGATGTAACGATGGATCTGTCGGCTGATTTCATCACAAACAAACTTGTCTATCATTGCAATTTCGATGCTGTCTTCATAGAGCTCATCGAAATTCTCATCTGTTATCTTATTGCTGTTTTGCTTCATGGTGATCCTCCTCTTGGTCAGTTGAAAATCTTTGTTTTACAGTAAATAGAGCGATAACATGCTCACGTTAATCATATTAAGTATGTGAGTCTGAAGCCGAAAAGCTGCGATTCTGCCCGTCATAACCTAACATTTACAAAGATATTACTATTTTCCATATTACATCCCTATATTTTTGATTCTTACAATATTTATTCATCGGAATTTCGTAATTTTTGCAGCCAAACGGCAAAAAGCCGCTTCCTCATCGCTAATAAATAGTATTACAATAGATTTATGAACACAGCATTAATAAGTTTATCCTTTTTGTAGTCATTGCCCTCGTTGGCTGGGCTATCGCAGAATTGAAAAACAAAGCTATCCATTTTGAGCATTCAGAAGCAGAAGCCGAAGGTGAAAAGGAAATGGAAGAACACTTCATGCAGCATGGCGGTCATGAGCAGGACTTGAAAAGATCTGCTGAAGCACAACAGTACTAAAGGATATAATGCCGTAGATTAATCCGACAAAAATCCCTCCCTACTGGGCAAAAGCGCATTCAATACGGTTTGTTCATCCTTAAATAGACGGTCTGATTTGAGAAATTAAAACGTCTTTTTTTGAGAAGGCGACCGCCATCTTTTGAGAAAAACAAACGCCATCTTTTGAGAAAAACCTCGTTTAAAAAGGAAGAACTTCCTTTTAAGGGATTGAGGCAATCATATTTGATGCCACAATAAACATCTTTGATGCGACAAAAGACATCTTTTTGATGCCGCAAGAAATATCTTTTTATGCGACAAAAGACATCTTTTTATTAGCTAACAAACATATACTTATAAAATAAAAAGCATGCTTTTATAAAATTATCCCTCAAAAAGCTTGGTTATTTTCAAAATAATCTTTTTATCTTTGCACTCGCTTTTAAGGAAAGGCCATGGAGAGATGGTAGAGTGGTCGATTACAGCGGTCTTGAAAACCGCCGTGCTGAGAGGCACCGGGGTTCGAATCCCTCTCTCCGCAAACAAGGGTGTAAATCAACGAGTTACGTGATTTACACCCTTTATTACACCCGAAAATGTAAGGTTGGGTGTTTTCTATTTGGATAGTCACAAGCACAGCTTCAATTGTAAAAAAGAGTGGTGGACCATATTCCTTCTCTGTGCGAGCCCACTCATCACAGCCCTTTCCTATCCATTATCTTCAAATTCTCAAAGACTTCATCAAACCAACGTGTCTTTTTCAACTCATACCCAACCTTTCTCGCTTCTTGAAATATGTATTTATTGAAAGGAAACACTTGATTTAACTCAAACTCTTCCTTATACTCAATATAGCTATTTATTAGATAAGCCAAATCCAACTTTTTCAGCAGCAAAGAAATTTTTCTAGTCTCATCAACTGCTCAATATTCACCATCACTACATCCTTCACTTCGTAATCTGCTGTAACATTCTTTTCACTAATGATTCGTTGAAACTCTTTATTTAGCAAATAGTTCGGGCCTTCCACATCAAAAACAATCATCGAAGTATACTATTACGGGATAGACAAATATCACACTATTGAGAGCCGACTTATCAACTTCTCTCAATATACTTGGTAACTTTTCGACAATCACATTTGCCAACTGCCCAATCCCTTTCGCATGCCCTTGAATTTGCGACATACTTCTCAAAAATTGCTTTTTTTATCGTCTTATAATCACCGCTTAATTTCTTTTTGCAGCCATCTGAACATCCTTACATTCAAATACGAATATCTTATTTCGACGTCTCAGATAATAGTCTGGCATTCCCTTTCCCAGAGCCTTCTCCAGTTCTTCTCCGCTATAATTCACATAATTCAAACCAAAACATTTTTTCATCAAGGAATAAAAGAGGAACCGTTCCGAGAACTCCTCACCTAAAAACGACCGAAGATTAGCATAACCCATTGTGGGATCCAACACTCCCCTCTTAACTAAAGCGTCCTTCATATCAAAAAGAAGTCCGGTATATGCTTTATCCAGAAACATCTTCATAAACATGAAGTTGTAGATATTGGGCCTCGTCTTAATCAGAGGCTTTTCCTTCATCATCAGAAAATCCATATCATGTTGATAATGCGATGGATCTAAGGTCAACGAATCATAGAAACGACTGATATCCTTCTGATTCTCACCAATAGCCATTCTGCAATTGGAGAAATCCTCTTTTCCCATTTCCAGAAAAGTCAAGAAGATCTCATCTAAATAATACTTGGCACTGGGTATATCCCTTTCTTTGCAGAATTCATCAACATATTGTGCAACCCGAGTGTTAAACTTTGGGAATTCTATCAAGAGCATATAGCACTTTATCATCAACAGCCTATAATCTCTTGGTGCTTCAATATTATTACTCTTCAAGCAATCTGGCATATAAGACTCTACAAACTCTTCTGCCTTCATATTGTTGTTAGGTAGCTTCTCATTCATTGCTAAACGCTCATCGTAACAGAGCATATATGCCAAGAACAGGTTCGACAAGTCATCCTCTGTCAATTCTTCATTTCTCCCATTATAACAAGTCAAAAGTCTGCTAATAAGCAGAAGCATAGCATATTTATCTATAAGGGCATAGTTCCCAAGGTTATATTGTTGAGCATACTGACCAACAGGATTCTTTACATCATTTCGCGTTTTCATTATCCATGGTGCCCAAATGTCGAAATCATGCTCACCAATAAACTGATTCACCTTCTTTGAGAGATTATATGAAATAAGTTCTATGGCGGTGTTTGATGGAACATTAGCCAACAAGTCTTCTATCTTATCGTGTCGGTCTGGATAGACCACGCTATAAGACAACAATACCTGCTTCTGTAATTCCATCTTCTCCATAACGTTACCATTTATCATCCTTACCATTCTGCACTCTCTATCTACTTCTGTTTGCTTTTCTCAATTACACCCTTCAGATGATCTTCAATCAGAATATCTGCATAGGTTGTTTTATTGCTATTTTTCTGCGCCAAGGCATGCTCCAGATTCCTCACAAACGTCAATTCTGCTTCATATACTTTGGGGGCTGCCATATACTCCAAGAAACGGCCGTTCAATATATGATAGAGAGCCATCACTTCTTTGGGTTGTATTTTATTCACTTTATCAATTATATACTCCATCGGAATATGACTTAATATTGGATAACTTAGGAAATCCGGTGTCTTGGTATCTCCATACTGAATGGTCAATCTATTGGCTAAAGTTGGCAGATCTTCGTTAAACTGGCGCAAGACCTCTTTAATATCTGTATCCAAATTGGCTTTCGTTATTTTTATCCATCTTCTCACGTTCATACCTAACCACCCACCGGCTTTCCTCGGAATCTCAGTTTCGACAACATCCAGATTTAGCTTATCAAGAAGGTTCGGCGTATCTATGCTTTCATACATCTTGTCAATGCCACTGATAATTTTTGTCTGCATATCTTCCAGAGATAAAGAGGTTAGCGAACAGAAATGCTGAAGATATGTAGCAGAATTAACGTATGCCATATTATCACAGAATTTCCCTTCTTCTACATACTTCACCAATTGCATCACAGCATCCGCCATTTCTTCATTACTCATATTCCACGGCGAATGCATAAATTTCTGCAACAATGCGTATGCGGGGCTTATACTATTTCTTTCCACCAGACCTTTATATCCTTCCCACACTGCTTTTAGTCCTTCCTTATCCAATGACATACCTGCCGTAACAAAGTCAAATATCTGCAGTGAAACAATGACAGGGAAATTATGAACTTTCACCAACTTCTTAAAGATGTACGTAATACGACGGTTTGTATATTCGCATTGTTTTTCTTCCTTCTGCTTTTCCTGTTCCTCATCTTCTTGCGTTTCATCAAACAATCCGTCTGCTTTCCAGTCATCGTCACCAAACTCCCAGTCAATTGATGACAGTTCAACATATTGAGCAAACTGCAACCTATCTTTATAGGTCAAACGGTCTTTTTTATATTCAATAGCAACACCTACCGTACAAGCCCATAAAGACAGGAGAAAGCTATCAGCAGTATCTTTATTCTCATCCTTCAGGAAAGCATTGCAGACCTCATAAATCTTGCTAAAATGGGCTAATGCGAATTTCAGTATTCTGATGTTATGCAGTTCAACCTGCAAACCTTTATCTTCTTTATATGACGGATAACTCGGATCAATTACCTCCACCGCCTTTTGAGCCGTCATGAATGCGGTAAATGGTGAAGAATAGCCCTTCCCACATAATTCCTTAAAGATGGACACCACATCTGGTTTCATATACCAAGGTTTTCTCAATCACCTTTTCTTTGAACACAAGTTTTGCCTCACTCTTTTGTTGCATATAAGAGTTGTTGGCTATCACTACCACCTTATAACCTCGTTGTTCAACCAATTCATTGATGGCTCCCAAGAGAGTATGAACGTCAATTATATCTATCACGCGTTCTATATCATCAAGAATGATAACGGTTTTTTCTGTGGGAATAAGTTTATAGAGCAAGCCACTGTTTTTGTCAACCAGTGTTTTTCACATCTACAAAACTTTCAATCCATGAAAAGGAAGAAACAAGTTGCGCTCCTTTAACTACGGCCTTGCCTGCCTTTTTCCTTTTCATCAAACTAAACCAACACGATTTCTCCTTCTTTGTTCTGTCACCTTCGTCGTTCTTTGGCCGTTTGTAATTATCTGCTATTCGAAGAGGTATTTCATTAACCGACTCAATACCGAATAATGATACCTTCACTGGGTTCCATCCTTCCTCTTGCAAGGCAGGTATTACTACTTTCTCATATGATAAGTTTTACCACACCCCCATTCGCCCGACACCATTAAAGCGCCAGTACTCTCTATTGACAGATAGTTTTTTATGCCGTCTAACATATTATTGTTTTTTAGAAATAAATCATTGTTTTAGGAAGTCATTTAGTGTTATGCATTATACCACCAACCTTTGTGGAGTCATTCTACACAATGTCACCAAAAGCACCATTTGGGTCAATGCAATTGCTTCAGTTGTCTCATTGTCCTTATTACAAGCAGCAAAGGACAGCACTAGTACCAGTCCCTACAAATATGAAGTTTTTTTATTCCCTTTATTGCTTCATTCATGTTAGTTTTTATGCTTGTACTGCTCTGAAGTTACTTCACTAATTCTTTTGGTGACACACTGAGTAATTCCGCTACTTTGAAAAATAATGGCGAGATTAGGTTGCTTTACGATTGCAAACGTATGCGTTGGTGATACTGAAACTCATGCCAAGTTCTTTGGCGAGCCACGTTTGGGTGATGCCTCGCTTCTTCAAATGTTCCTTGATAAGGTTGCTATGCTCTTTCTTCTGTCCCATTAGATGATTGAATATATCAATATTAGTTACAAAGTTATGAACTTATAGTGAATAAAAACGAAGAAAAATGGGACTTTTCACACTACTGAAAATAGTTTTTTCCAATGAGAGAAAGTCCAAAGTAATCTCTTAAACAATCAATGATGATTGGAAATGAATATGCCTTTGACCGAAACCATCTACTTTTTGAGTATGTATTGAGCGTTTTTGATAGTTGTTGATTTCCTTACATTTCCCTATACTTCCCGCTATATCCCAGCTTCTTGGAATAACATCAAAAAGCCCTCTACTTTTTGTACCGTCAGAGCTGACTGAATGCCCTATGCGCAAGGGCGAGTTATTCATTTCAAAACAATTGGATTATGACGATAAACGAATTACTGGACAAGCCTGTTTGGCAGATGACTGGTGAAGAATTACTTTTTCTTGCACAACACGGTAATATATCCACGAGCATGGAATCAACAAAGGCTTCTTCCTCCAAAGAAGAAAAGCGATATGTGTACGGCTTGGCTGGCATTGCACGCCTCTTTGGGTGTAGCCTGCCTACAGCTAACCGTATTAAGCAGAGTGGTAAAATCAACCGTGCCATTACACAAATCGGTCGTAAAATTATTGTTGATGCTGACCTTGCTCTCGAACTGGCAGGGCGAAAGACAGGAGGACGATGATGGATACAACAGATTATGAAAAACATTTGGCAAAAAGTCGCTCATTCATGTAACCGATGAGTTTACGCTTCCTCCTGTTGTACTACAAGCAGGTGAAGCCATTATAGGCACCCTTGGTAACTTCGGTGTATCGACAGGTAAAGCGAAAGCCAAGAAGACTTTCAATGTGAGTGCCATCGTTGCAGCAGCCCTTATCAATGGAAAGGTGCTGGAATATCAAAGCATCATTTCCTGAGAGTAAACGCACAATTCTTTTACTTTGATACGGAACAAAGTCCTTATCATTGTCAACTTGTGATGCAACGTATTTTGAGATTGGCAAAACTGCCAATGAGACAGAGATCTGCAGAATTTGAAGTTCAGTCATCTCAGAGCCATTGCTGACCCTAATGAACGCAGAGAAATCATCCGTTATGCGATTTACAATACACCCAATGTGGGTTTGGTGGTCATTGACGGCATCCGTGATTTGATGCTCGATATCAACAATTCAACCGAGGCAACCAAGTTAGTAGGTGACCTGATGCAATGGACGAGCGAGCAAAACATCCACATACAGACCGTGCTTCACCTCAATAAGGGCGACGACAACGCACGGGGACATATCGGGACGGAACTCAACAACAAGGCTGAAACAGTTCTTCAAATCACGAGGGATAACACTATGCCTGAACGCAGTATTGTTGCACCCTCCATTATTCGCTCCAAACCCTTTGAAAAATTTGCCTTTAGGCTCCAAGAGGTTGAAGATGAGATTTGCATTCCCCAAATAGATTTCTCGTATTCCGACAATGAACGGAAGTCACATCGTTTCTCCTACCAAGAGTTAAGCACTAATGAACATCGAAAGGCGTTGGAACCAGTCTTCTCTACAAAGCGAAATTTTGCCATATAGTAAACTTATCGTAGCTCTCAAAGAGGCTTATGCAGAAGTTGTGGGACAATCCTACGGACAAAACAAAGCTCAAGGAACTCTTGCAATTCTTGCTCAACAAAAGGCATAGTGGTTAAGGAAGAACGAGGAAAATATCGGCTCAGGCATAATTCTCTACAATAAAACCTTTGGTCGGTCGGACACAGGCAATATATCCCTGAACCAATCCGACCAAAGAGAAACAAACTTGGTCGGACGTAAAGGTGTGCCTATAGTGCACGACCGTCCGACCAATCCTAAAAACCTTCAGCCTCCAAAAGAAAAAGGCTGAGATTTATTCTTTTCAAACATCAAAACAAAATCACAATGGAAATACAAAAATATCAAGCAAATCTCTATCACAGATTATTTGCAGCAACAGGGTTATTCACCTGCACGAGTACAAGGTATTCACTTTTTGGTATTGCTCTCCACTCCGCAACGAGCGCACACCGTCATTCAAAGTCAATATCGAGCGCAATCAGTGGTATGACTTCGGGACAGGTGAGCATGGCGACATCATTGACCTTGTCTGCGCTTTGTTTCGTTGCTCTATCAGCGAAGCCATCGACCGACTTAGTGGTGCAAAACAAGTAGCGCATCATGGATTTTTCTTTGGCGGTAAGAGAAAATTCTCTGAGCGCAAGTTGAAAAATCCTTTCAGCGCAACCACTTTCCAATCCTAATTTGCTTCGCTATCTCGCAGCGCGTGCCATTCCCCTTACCGTAGCTAAGTCCTACTGCTCGGAAGTTCTATTCCAAAACATGAAACGGACATACTATGCCATTGGATTTGCAAACGATGCTTTGGGATGGGAAATCCGCAATATGTACTTCAAAGGATGCATCGCCCCTGAAAGCTGTTACAACGATTAAAAGAGGAACCGACCGCCTACAAATCTTTGAGGGATTTATGGATTTTTCTCTCGTGGCAAGTACTAAATCCTTCTTCAACCTCCGATGCCATCGTTCTCAACTCTCTGGCTCTTTTGCCACGCATTAAAGAGAAGATAAAAAGCTACAAGCAAGTTGAGAGTTTTCTGAGACAATGATGATGCAGGACGAAAATCGTTTGAAGTTTTTGGAAGCAGTTTTACCCACAAATCATAGACGGTTCTGTTCGCTATCGAACTCACAAAGATATCAATGAATGGCTCGTTGCTCAATCCAAAGTGAAAGAGAAACAGCCGTTATTACTGACCACGAAACGTGGCATCAGAAGATAGCGTGTATCTGGGAAGCAAGTTTGTGTTTTGAGTATCTCAAAACCTACTTGTTCCCACCTTTGGGAGGTAAAAATCCCGTTGGTCTCATCATAAAAATGGAACAGAAGAATAAAGGTGGACGACCCACCAAGACATTATCAGAGAAACGGAAATATCAAGTGCTTCTTCGGCTTAATACAATGGAGTATTACACCTTATTGGGAAAATCACGTGAAGCCTCAATTTCTCGAACAGAGTTTTTTTACGGCAGCTCATTACAAATGCAGAAGTAAAGAGCCGAATCAAGCCTGAAGAAATGCAACTCATCCGCACAGTCTCAGCATGGCAAACAATCTCAATCAGATAGCCCATCGACTCAATGCCTTTGGCATTTATGCACTCAATGAAGACTTGAATGCACTCAAAGTCCTCATCCATGAACTCATCAAACGCTTGAAACCATGATAGCCAAGATTATTAAAGGAGCAGACTTCGGAGGAGTTATCAATTATATGCTTAGTAAAGAGAAAGGAAAAGCTAAGGTTTTAGCGAGTAATAACATTGGTTTTATCGACCAAAACCTATGCGCTCACGAGTTCGCCCTTCAAGCCTCTATGCGCCCGAACGTGCAGAAGCCTGTTTGCCACACGATACTCTCGTTCTCTGCCAGCGATGCCGAGCGATTGACAGATGATGTGATGGTGAAGATTGCCAATGAGTATTTGAGAAAATGGGCTACGGAGACACGCAGAGCCTTATCGTAAGGCACAGCGACCGCCAGCATCCGCACTTGCACATTTGCATCAATCGCATTGGCAATGATGGCAAGACCATCAGCGATCGCAATGAGAAATACCGCTCTACGAAGATTTGCCGAGAACTGACCGAGCGCTACGGTTTGACACTTGGCGAAGGGAAAAAGGCGGTAAATCGCCAACAACTGAGAGGCGAAGACAAATTGCGCTATGAGATATTCGATGCCATCAAGGTTGTGTTGCTCCAATCAAAGAATTGGAAAGACTTTGTCACAGACTTAAACAAACAAGGTATTACCACTCGTTTCAAGACGAAAGGTAATACGGATGTTGTGCAAGGAATCATCTTTGAAAAGGGCGGTTGCAGTTTCAGTGGCTCAAAGATGAGACCGCTCCTGTTCTTTCTCGCGCCTTAATGCAGAGATAGAGCGAAACATTCAGCAGGCGCAGCAACATCTATTGAAAAGAGCCAATGGCACATCTGATAGATGAGAGCGGATTGCAAGCGACTTATCCGATGCACTTGACGAAATCTTTACGATGCCTATGCCCAGCGGAGGCGTAGACGTTGATGAACTTCGCTTCCAAAAGAAACTTCGCAACAGAGCCAACCACAAACGTAGAATTTAATCATCTCAAAATTAAAACTGTATGAACAACGAAATAGCCCCTCGTTCTCGACATTCTCGAAGAACTCAAACAAGAATGCAAATCCATCAGTAAGGCGCAAGCAGAACTACGCACCACGCTTGCAGAACAGCCTGCCAACTCAACAGCAGCGCGCACTACAACGCAAGAAACCGTGCAAATTCATCTTTCCAAAGAGACACAAGCCAAAATCAAGGAGCACCAACTTTTTATTTTTGAGGCACTCTCGAGTCGAACAAGAAACTCGACCCAAAGTTTGAAGCCTTGCAGCAACTCATCATAGAGCAACAAAAAGCCTGTAGAGTATAAAAAATTACTCTCTTTGCCAGCGTGCAATTAGCCGAACGCATATTGCTCTTGTTTGTTTGCGGCTTGGTTATGGTCAGTTGCTGGTTCTTTTTGCTATGGGAGCCAACAAACTGCAAATTGCATCCGATTACGACTTGCGCTACCGCTACCTGCGAATGCAAGCCAAAGCACAAGACTTCATGCATCTCGACAGCATCTTTATCAAACATCGTCAATCCCAAAGCCATTCAGCAGATGCGCAGAAGGTGATCGATTACGAACATGCCTTGGAGAGGCAAGCGGAACTACTTGAACAGCAAGAACGTATCAAGACAGAACAAATTCAACTTAAGAAGTTGTTAGTGAAGTAAACGAAAACCCCAAGGAGGCGATTATTCTTCCTTGGGGCTACGTTTTATTTTAAAAGTTCATTTTGGTCTAAATAAGCAATGAACCCTTTGATACTGCTTCATTACGATTTAGAATATCGTCTTCTGTAAAATCATTTTTCTCGTTTGCCATTGCCAAGAGTTCTGAGATGCACGTCTGTTTCCTTTCGCCCTTACCTCCTTGCAATCCTTTGTAATACTTCACTTTATCAGTAAACCCTATAGTCCGAAGCTCTGATATTTATGCAGTTGTTCAAGTAAAGACTTGTTTCCTAGAAGTTCTGCATTCCATCCATCTTTTAAAGGCTCATTTTTCACTCATTTCTCCCGTATATATGCTCTATGTCAAATTTGCTTTCAAGAGGAGTAATACTTGTTGGTTATGCTGATAAGCCCACCAAGTAATCATTGATCTGGTTATTTGTCCCTGGTTCAGAAATCTATAACTTTAATTATATTTTCGAGATTATCTCTTTCAAACTTAAAATCAGAAAAATGTTACTTCTTTATCATTAATCAGATTAACCATTTCAGTGATAAATAGGTGTAGCGAAGAGCATTTACGCCTGGATTAGTAAGTGCGTATGCCCAAATAAATCCGATTGTTCGTTCCCAAAAATTTTTAAAGAAAGCATTCTCTTCCAAAGAGCCATCTGACTGCTTATTATGCATAAAAGTGAGACAGATACAAAATAGTACCACATGCCATTAGGTGCATAATTTAATACAAATAGGAGTTGCAGAACTTTATCTGAAAACCTATTTAAGTCTTGATTCTTGACATCGTACTCAAAACTTTATAAGAATTTCAAGTTCATCTAAAGTTGTTTCATTTTTCAAGGCTTTATATGTATCCTTCTCATAGAACTTACGTAAAGCTTCAGTTGTCGTGTTAGTATTTCCTGTTTAGCCTGTAAGAAATACATATACAGCGTGAAAAGTTCATCTAAAGGAGAATCCTTGCTCGAGTTAAATGTCAAAGAAGATAAACACTCTAATTCTCTCCAGCGTTCTATAAAATTTTTCTTTCTTGCCATTCTTAGAGTAGTATTTATAAAACTCGGCTTTGAAAATATCAGCATCGGAAAGAGGTTTTCCTCTATCGTTTAGTGTGGAAAAGATGCGTAATGCCGTATCTTGGTTTTCTGCTTCAATAGGTAATAAAAATGCAATTACCAAGAACTCTAATAGGCAGATATGGAAAAATGTTGGATAGTTTGCTAAGAAATCATCTGTTTCTTTTGGAAGAAACGATAGTTCTCTGCATATCGACTTTTGAAATTATTTGGAGCAACTCCGTCTTTGAGAATATCTAAGAATTCTTCTTTATCATCATCGGTAGCAACTTCAGAATCTATTTTCAAAGCATCTTTGTTCGGTTCGTCAAATTCATTTGTTTTCCACACACATTGCTCAATCATCTTCCGCATACTTTTAGTTCCTTTATCCTGCATCATTCCTGAGCGTTCATAGAATGCTCTCAATAAAAGCATTAAGGTTGTGAGACGTTGTTGCCCATCTATAATTTCTTGTTTGCCACTTCCATTCTTGGAAAGTAACTATTGGTCCTAGAAAATACTCTTCATCCTGCCGGAATTTGGTTGCATCATCTTCTGGAATTGCAAAAGTAAAAATATCATCCCAAAGAGTTTGACACTCTGTTTCACCCCAAGCGTATGGACGCTGATAATCAGGAATAAGAAAATCGGTTTTCTTATCTGCAAAAAGTCCCTTAATAGTCTTTTGGTCTATGTTGAGGTTTTTGACATCTTATATGATTTATTGTTTTAATTCTTTATTTATTGATCTTATCAGATATTACAAAGCTACTCTTGATCCACGAATTTATTAAGTTCTTCTTCAACTTCCTCCACCGTAGGCAGAGCTGATTTCAAAATTATCAGGAATAGCCTTTGAGAGTTGATAATCGCTCACACCGATTGGCTGGTCGTAACCAGAGAGAGCATATTGCGCCACTACTTTGTCGCCACCATTGCAGAGAAGCAAGCCCTATTGCTGGTTGTCGTGTTCGCCACGGAGGGTATCGTCCACTACATTGATGTAGAAGTTCAGTTGTCCCATATATTCGGGCTTGAAAGGTGTCGCTTTAAGTTCGATAACCACATAGGCATGCAGTTGGATGTTGTAAAGAATAAGGTCGGCATAAAAAGTCAGAGTCGCCCTACTCAAAGAGCTTTCTGCTGCGCTACAAACGCAAAGCCACTGCCCATTTCAAGCAGATACTTCGTGATGTGCGAAACCAATTGCCGTTCAATATCCTTTTCTGCCATCTTGTCCGTTTGCCCCATCATATCGAAGATATAAGGGTCTTTCATCAGATAGTTGGCAAGGTCGCTTTGCGGTTTGGGTAATCGTGCCGAGAAGTTACTCACTTTCTTTGCCGCAATCTGCCGAGCGAAAAGATTAGTCTCAATCTGCATTTGCAGAACATTACTACTCCAACCATTGGCAACTGCTTGCGTGATATACCAAAAGCGTTCACCCAAAGGCAACTTGCTGTTAAGCAAAATTACATGGCTTGCCCAGTTGGTGCGAACTATGGCTGAGTGCTTGAAGATTCCCTCTATCTGACTGATATCGCTGTGATAGATGAGCAGACAGCGTTTCAGAAATATCTCCTAATTGTGCAAGAGGTTCTTGCGTAATTATATCTCCCCTGAATACCTGTTGCTTGTATTTGCGCAAGAGGCTCTTGCGTAAATTGATTGAGCTCATTTGTGAGTCGTAATACATTATCAACCGAAGGACTATTAAGCAACTTTTTCAACCTTAACCATTTCTGTTAGAGCCTCCATAGGATAAGCCTTTGCGAATTGGCACATATAGATAAGATTGCGAGTGGAATACCCTTTCTTATTCGGATATTTAGAACGTATCACCTTAGAAAGGTTGTCAATGACTTTGCTTCCCCAACCATCTTTCTTTTGGAGGTAGAGGATAAAATGCCCCACTTTCCAATAGTGGAAAAGCATATCTGCGTTTGCAGAGGCTATTAAGCGTACTTGCGTATGCTCTAGGTCAGTACCAATAGCTCGTACAATGAGAGCTAAATCTTGGTGCTCTGTTTTATTTATTTCTTGGCTCATATGGTTTCGGTGTTATAATTGATTGAATTTACTCATGGCATTCGCTTTGATGTCGTCCGCAATATCTATGTAAGGTTTCATAGCCTTGTAATCGCTATGCCCAGTCCATTTCATAACTACTTGCGGAGGAATACCCAATGCAAGTGCATTACAGATAAACGTTCTACGACCAGCGTGTGTTCCAAGTAAGGCATATTTAGGTGTAACTTCGTCAATGCGCTCATTACCTCTATAATAAGTTTGACGTACAGGCTCGTCAATGCCTGCCAGTTCAGCTAATTCTTTAAGATAATCATTCATTTTCTGGTTAGTAATAACAGGCAACACCTTGTCATCTTCAAATGCCACATCCTTGTATTTATCAAGAATCGCTTTACTATGGTTGTTCAACTCGATAATCAGGCTATCAGAAGTCTTAACCGTTGTCACCTCAATGTGGTCACCTTTAATATCACTTCGGCGAAGATTGAATACATCAGAATAACGCAAACCTGTAAAACATTGAAAGAGAAATACATCACGCACCCGATCAAGAGCTTGCTTGGCAGCTGGTATTTCGAACCCTCGGAGTTTGTTAAGTTCCTCCCATGTGAGGAAGATAATTTTCTTCTGTGTGCTTTTGAGTTTAGGTTTATAACTGTCGTAAGTATTGTTCTGATGCACACCTTTCTTGAAAGCCCAACGTAAAAACCACTTCAAGAAACTTAGTTGCTTGCCAATAGTAGAATTGCGCATTTCCTTTACATCACGAAGATAGGTAACATAATCATTTAGCCCTTTCTCATCAAAGAAATCAAATGTAAGTCCATCACGAAAGTTCATCAAATGATTTTTCACAGCAGCAAACTTCTCGTAAGTAGAATCAGTCCAATCATTCTGTCGTCCACAATCTCTCACAAAATCATCGAAAAACCTTATAGAAAGCGTTAGGTGTTGGTTTTCTCGGTTTGACTTCTTCCTCTATAGGTTTGTGCAGCGCATTGAATGCTTCTTTGATTTGTTCAGGGGTTGGCATTATTTCTTCTACTTCAAACTTTTTGAAAATTTCCTGCACTTCTGTATAATAGCCCAAGTGAAGCATTGATTTCAGAAGCTGATTGTTTCAGTTTATTTGTGCAACCGTTTCTTACTCGCTGCTTATCAGTATCCCATTTCGCAGCATCAATACGATAACCTGTTGTAAAATTCAATTCGTTTTGGAAGCAAAATTGACACGCATACGGATAGGCACATTCTCTACAATGAGAACTCCGTCCTTTTTCTGCTTTCCAACGTGAAGATAATATTCCGCTTGATGTTCATACTTTTGGATGTTTTGATTTCTGCACCCAAATTTACACCCAAAATTTGATTCTACCAAAGATTTTTTATGAAATCTTGTTTTATTAACATTATGCTTAAAGTGCTACTATACAACAGATTGAACGTTTATGATTCTATTTGAAGGTTCAAGAGAAAAGAGCCTCTCTCTCCGCTGGAAGGTTTCAGAAGGTCTTCACAAGGGTCTTCAATTTAGCCTTCAGCAGATAATCGTTGTAAAAATCAAGGTTTTACAACGATTTTTCTTTGTATATAGCCCCTATTGTCTGATGGCATAAATCCTCTTTTGACAATCATCTTTTCGGTCATATACTGCTACACATGTAGTGCTACAGAAAAATTGTAGCAACATGTAGCAGTGACAAGGTTCTAAATACCACTTTGACGGCATCAATTCTTTCTCTTTCAATGGTTTAGATAGTAACTTTGCAGCCGAGTGCTACACTAAAGAATGATGCATTATGAGAATGAATTTCAAGGTATCCTTCTACCTACGCTCAAACTATGAGAATAAAGAAGGGAAAGTCGCCTGTAATGCTCCGAGTATTCCTTAACGGAGAGATGGCTAATTTCGGTTCCACGAAAATCTTCGTGGACAAAACATTGTGGAATAACACAGGTAGTCGTCTTAAAGGTCGCACCACCGAAGCCTTGTCGGTCAATGCCGCATTGGACTCCATTTCCACTCACACCGAATAGTATTTTTCACAAGTTTGAGAATGATGAAACCCTGTCGTTGGACAAGATCCGTTCGTACTTTGTCGGAAAAACCATTTTTACACCAAAGAATTTGACAAAACATCCTTTTCTTGCAGATTTTTCCTCAAAGGATAAAAACCAGAAAAATGATAACAAATGTGACTCAAACAATATGCCATCTATCACTATTATCACTAGCTACGGCAATTTTATTCTACATGGTATAATTCTTGTAGCGATACAATTCAAATCAAACTCAACAACAATAAGTTTATGGCACAATTTGAAAAAGGCAAAGTATTCAATGCGAATCATTTAATCGACTATGCAGAAGGTGGTGTAGTAAGTAGAACTTGTTCATAGCAAGGCTGGCAGCGTCACGCTCTTTTCTTTTTGATAAAGGGCAAGGGCTGTCCGAACATCAGGCTCCGTTCGACGCGTTAATACAAGTTATCGACGGAGAATTGGAACTAATGGTTGACCACAAAGACTTCATCGTGAAAGCCGGCGAAAGTTTTGTTTATCCCCAGTGGTGCTATTCATGCGTTGCATGCAGGAAAAACGCTTCAAGATGATACTAACGATGATTCGTGGATAAAATAATATTAAAAATCATACTGATATGAACAAGAAGATAGATTTCAGTAAAACCGTTTTTGAACTGACACAAGAATACCCGGAATTAATAGACATCATGGTAGCCTTGAGCTTCACGGAGATAAAGAAGAAGGTAATGCTACATTCTGTTGGCAAAATCATGACCATTCCCAAAGGCGCGCAGATGAAAGGTATCAGCATGGTAGACATCATCAGCAGCCTGCAAGAACATGGGTTCGAAATTGAAGGAGCAGAATCTTCTACCAAAGCTACTATATATAATAAGGTAAAAAGCAGATTTTACATCTACAAAGTTAACCTACGACCGTACTAAAGTTGAAGCCAAAGACAGAATTAAATTGCTGAAATCTTATCTTCAACGCCTCTCGCATGGCGAAGAATTAGAACACGTAAGAGCGGACTCGTCGCGAACTTTAGCGACGTAGAGGCAGCAGAGATTATGCAGGTCGAACAAGAACTGATGAAAGAAGGCGTTCCTCTACAAGAAGTACAGCGCCTGTGCGATGTTCATTCTGCTCTTTTTCATGGCAATACACACGAAGAAAAACAATGGCAGGATCAGGCCAACAGCAATATGGGCAAGGCCGACAGCTTAAAACATATCGAAGGACATCCACTCCAAACATTCTATAGCGAAAATGAAGCGTTGAGCGAATTGGCCCATCAAGCGCTCAAACGGCAACAACAAGGTGAAGATATTGGCGAAGATATTGAAAAAATACGTGCAATCACTACCCATTACGCTAAAAAAGGCGACCTGGTTTCTACCCACATTTGAAGGTGAAATACGACATCACGGGGCCATCTACAGGTTATGTGGACGATAGATGATGAGATCTCGCGATGAACTGGGAAGGCTCACCCGACAAACTAATCGCGATGATTTATGGAATCAACAAGCCAACGACGTGCTGACACGTGCGCTCGAGAATGACCTACAAAGAGAACAATATACTCTTCCTCCATGCGCTGCCAACTTTACGGAAGACGAATGGATTCAAATCTATCACGATAGTAAAGATTATGCGGAATGCCTCGGCGTTGAAATGAAAGAATGAGCCGGCAGCCGGTCCGCACCACCATAATCATGCGCATCGGGAACAACATGATGTTGTCATGCCCGGAGGCGCGCTGACCATAGAGCAACTCAGGGCCATGCTCAATACGCTTCCGATGGAGATAACATTCGTGAGACGCGGATAATATAAACCGCTATTTCAACGAAGGTCCCAAGATTTTCAAACGGCCACAAATGGCACTTTGGCCGCGAGGTTTTCACCTGTCACCCGCCGAAAAATAGAACCCATGGTGAGAAGTTTTATCAACGACTTTCGCACCGGGAAGCGCAATCAAATCCCCATTTGGATGGAAAAGAATGGCCGTTCCATGCTTGTCAACTACATGGCTGTACGCGATTACAGCGGCAATTATTTGGGAACAGTAGAACTCGTGCAGGATATGGAATTTGCAAAAGAACATTTCCTCGGCAAGAAATAGAATATCACAGAAGCGCGTTAATAATTACTAAACAACGCATTCAACCATTGTAACTCATTGGTTATGATGAAATTTATTTGTAAATTTGCGCCTGATTTTATGCCGATTATTCGGCAATGTGTTAATTAATATAAAGTCAAACTTTATTAATTCAAAAACAATTATTAATTATTTATGTCAAATTTAAAGAACGTACAGCCATTGGACGACTTCAATTGGGAAGAATTTGAAAATGGTGTAAGTGCTAGCGTTAGCAAAGAAGACCTGGAAAAGTCTTATGATGAAACTCTTAACAAAGTATCAGAACATCAGGTTGTTGAGGGAACTGTAATCTCTGTAGACAAGAAAGAGGTTATCGTAAACATCGGTTACAAGAGCGATGGTATTATCTCTGCTTCTGAATTTCGTTACAACCCCGAGCTGAAAAGTGGGCGACAAGGTTGAAGTTTACGTAGAAAATCAAGAAGACAAGAAAGGCCAGTTGGTTCTTTCTCACAAGAAAGCTCGCCTCAGCAAGAGCTGGATCGTGTTAACGCTGCTCTTGACAACGAGGAAGTTATCCAAGGTTACATCAGAGTGCCGCACGAAGGGCGGTATGATTGTAGACGTATTTGGTATCGAAGCATTCTTGCCGGGTAGCCAAATCGACGTTCATCCTATACGTGACTACGACGTATTCGTAGGCAAAACAATGGAGTTCAAGATTGTTAAGATCAATCAAGAATTCCGCAATGTTGTTGTTTCTACAAGGCTCTTATTGAGGCTGAGTTGAAGCACAGAAGAAAGAAATTATTTCTAAGCTCGAAAAAGGCCAGGTACTGAAGGTACTGTTAAGAACATCACTTACGGTGTATTCGTTGACCTCGGTGGCGTTGACGGACTCATCCACATCACCGACCTTTCTTGGGGTCGCGTAAAGCGATCCGCACGAAGTTGTTGCCTCGATCAGAAGATCAATGTTGTTATTCTCGACTTCGATGAAGAGAAGAAGCGCATTGCTCTCGGCTTGAAACAGCTCACCCTCACCCATGGGATGCACTTAACGCGGAGCTCAAGGTTGGCGATCACGTTAAGGGTAAGGTTGTCGTTATCGCCGATTACGGTGCATCGTTGAGATTGCTCCGGGCGTAGAAGGTCTTATCCACGTTTCAGAAATGTCTTGGAGCCAGCACCTTCGTTCAGCTCAAGAGTTCATGCACGTAGGTGATGAGGTTGAAGCAGTTATCCTCACACTCGATCGCGACGAGCGTAAGATGAGCTTGGGTATCAAGCAGCTCAAGGAAGATCCATGGGAGGCAATCGAAAATAAATATCCTGTTGGCAGCAAGCACACCGCTAAGGTTCGCAACTTCACCAACTTCGGTATTTTCGTTGAATTGGAAGAAGGTGTTGACGGCTTGATTCATATCAGCGACCTTTCTTGGACCAAGAAGGTTAAACACCCATCAGAATTCACCACTGTAGGTGCAGACATCGAGGTTCTTGTTCTGAAATCGATAAAGAAAACCGTCGTCTCAGCCTTGGTCACAAGCAACTTGAGGATAATCCTTGGGATACTTACGAAACCATCTACACTCCAAATTCAGTTCACACAGGTAGATTACTGAAATGATGGATAAGGGTGCAGTCATCACATTGAACGAAGGTGGCGAAGGTTTCGCTACCCTAAGCACCTTGTAAAGGAAGACGGAACTCAGGCACAGCTGGGCGAAGAACTCGACTTCAAGGTTATTGAATTCGTAAAGGACACCAAGCGTATCATCTTGTCTCACTCTCGCACATTTGAAGAGGCTAAGGAAGAAGCAACTGCAACCAAGCAAGCTCGCAAGCATCGCAGCCAAGAAGGCTGATGCTCCTGCCATCAACAATGTAACAGCTGGAACATCACTCGGTGATCTTGATGTACTTGCTGATTTGAAAGCAAAAATGGAAAAAGGAGAATAATTATTTATTATCCTAATTCAAAATAATCAAGAGCATATTGCAAGAAATTGTAATATGCTCTTTTTCTTTTTCTTCATGGCATTATTGCCCACTCCTAATAAATGTTGCTTCACAAATTGCTATCTTGTTATTAGTTATTTGTAAAGAAAAAGCATTACCTTTGCAGGAACAAAGTTTAATACATTATTCGTTTCTCTTCTTGAAACGAACTTTTTCAAAAACAATTATTTTACAATTATTTATATGTTTAGCAAAGACGAATTATTGTCTAAGAGCATGAATGAGCTTGAAGATATTGCTAATGATATGGGAGCCATCTATGACACTAAGAGCTCTCAGGAAGATATTATCTATTCTATACTGGACAAACAAGCTACTGACGAAGGAAATAAAAACCCATTAGGGGCCAAACGCAAACGTACACGCATTGCCAAAAAGATACAGACAAGGTCTACTCTGTGAAAGGAAAAGATGGTGAAAACTTCGATACAAAGAAGACAACAGGAAACGCTCAAACAGCACTGCAACTGTTTTCAAGATGGCACGGAAGCTTCTGAGCGTTCAGAATCATCGACGGTTGAAGATGAAGTATCCAAGGAAACAACCACAACAAAACCTAAGACAAGGAGTAGAAAAACCAAGAAAGAGGCTGAAAAACAACAGAAGAGGTTGCGAACGGAGTCAACAACGAAGAAAAACGATTGCCGAAAACCTTGCTTTGAAAACACCTCTATACCGCCAACCCCAGAAAGTATTTCTGCAAAGTCAACTTTTACAGAACAACCTACAGAAGCAAACACAGACTTCATTCCGGAAGAACAATTCGATATAAAAGCCGAAGAAGACTTACCCAGTGAAGACCTCATCGCTAAGCTTCAGGAGAAAATAGCCAACATAATAGTGCGTTAGCCAACCCATCATCCGATGAGGACGACACGCTTTTAGATAAACTGGCGAAGCTTTCGCTTCAGACAACAATGTCGCCTCAAAGCAAGTCAGATCTGGTTATTGGGAAGAAGACCCATGCGATGGGACTGATTTCATCATTAAAAGTCGATCTTCCGATTGAAGATCAGGGTGCTGTTCTAATTATGACATATTTGACAATCCAACGATACCGATGCCTGCGCCGACCTATCAGTTGACAGAACAGCAGAGTGCGTCATCCGGCAAGTTTGATTTTTCTGACATCATACAAGCCAACGGCGTCTTAGAAGTGATGCCCGATGGGTATGGCTTCTAAGATCCAGCGATTACAACTATCTGTCATCACCGGACGATGTGTATATTGCCACAAACCAAATCAAGAAGTACGGACTGAAGACTGGTGACGCTCGTTCAGTGCAAGGTTCGGCCTCCACGCGAAGGCGAGAAGTATTTCCCGCTTACAGGAATTGACAAAATCAATGGTCGTGATCCCGGAGAAGTAAGAGACCGCATCCCTTTCGAACATCTTACCCCGCTGTTTCCGGACCAGAAGTTCACCCTATGCGGCGACAAAGCAACAACCAATCTCTCAACACGCGTGGTAGACTTGTTCTCGCCTATTGGTAAAGGCCAACGTGCGCTGATTGTAGCGCAGCCCAAAAACAGGTAAGACCATCTTGATGAAAGATATAGCCAATGCCATCGCTGCCAACCATCCGGAAGCCTATCTGATGATGTTGCTCATCGACGAACGCCCTGAGGAAGTTACTGATATGGCACGCACCGTCAACGCAGAGTTATTGTCCTCAACCTTTGACGAGCCGGCAGAACGTCACGTCAAGATTGCCGGAATTGTATTAGAAAAGGCAAAACGCATGGTCGAATGTGGTCACGACGTCGTTATCTTCCTCGATTCCATTACCCGCCTGGCCCGCGCCTACAATACGGTAAGCCCCGCCAGTGGTAAGATTCTAACTGGTGGTGTCGACGCGAATGCCCTTCAGAAGCCCAAGCGTTTCTTCGGAGCAGCTCGTAATATCGAAGGTGGCGGTTCGCTGACCATCATCGCAACCGCCCTGATTGACACAGGTTCAAAGATGGACGAAGTTATCTTTGAGGAATTCAAAGGTACCGGCAACATGGAACTGCAGCTCGACCGCAGCCTCAGCAACAAGCGTATCTTCCCAGCTGTCAACCTTGTGGCTTCAAGCACTCGCCGTGACGACCTGCTGCAGGACAAGACAACACTTGACCGCATGTGGATTCTACGCAAATATATTACCGACATGAATCCGATAGAGGCCATGAATACTATTCACGACCGCATGGAAAGAACGCATGACAATGAGGAGTTCCTGCTTTCCATGAACGGATAACGCGGAACAAGCATTTGACAAAATAAAATAGCTTTTGCAGAACAGACGATAAAAGTCTACTGCAAAAAGCTATTTTTCTATTATAAAACTACAACTCTTTTTCTTAAATTACGGCTTCGGTCCTACCGCCGGCTTCGTGGTGGTCGTCTTTGTGGTTGTTGTCTTTTCAAATGGGAAGAGCGAACTGTCCTTGTTCATGCCCACCCACATTGTCTTGGGCGTGCCATCCGCTTCGGTCTGACCTTTGATGGCTAACTGATAGTGCCGCTTCGAGCCTCTGCCCTCCGTCTTGCCCTGTAAACGACAGACTGCCTTTTTCCAAATTCAGCCGCTCTTCCAGGTCTGCAAAACCCTTCTTCAGCATTTCCTCCTCTCCTGGGCTGTAGGCCGTGGAGCCGCTTTTTGTGACACATCTGCTTGTGAGAAGTTTTTGAAGTGCTCACTTTCTTGGTTCATGCGGTCCACCAGCCGCTCAATCAACACGCGGTCTTCGTCGGTCGTGGCAAAGAGATAGCTGGCTTCGATGTAACGGCAAACGGCGGCAAAAACCGCGTCGGTTTGTGGACGAACCTCGGCCAACGCGGGCAATTTCCGCTCTACGGCCTTTTTCTTGCCGTGTGGCGTAAGTCTGCTGAAATTCGTCATTCACGGTCTTCAACTGTGCCGTGACGGGAGCTAATCCCAGTGCCGTAATCTCAGAGGCAAACCGCTCCAAATCTTTCAGCAATCCACGCACCTCAGCCGTTTCGGCATCCACAGCCTCAAAATTGTATGCCCGTAAACCCCGAGTGCCTTGTCCAACGCTTTCGCCGCGTCGCGTACCGCCTGCACCGGCGATTTCAGCTGCGCCCGCACCACGCCGAAAAAGGTTGGTCAGCAAGTCGTCGCGCTGTTGGTCTAACGCTTTCATCTGTTCGGTGTAGACTGTTGCTGTGGCCTGCTTGTTCAGTTCTGTTTCCAATTCCAAGCAGTCGGCCCAAGTCTTCAGCAACTCATCCGTCAGGTGCAACTTCAATTTGTCTACGGCTTTCACCAATTCATACACGTTGAACTGGAACTGCAAGTGATGCGAGTTGTTGAAATGCCCACTATCATTTCCTGAGATTCTAAGAATCTTTGGCAGCTGTAAAGGTTTCATTTTTGTTTTCATTCTGTTTTAAATTATGGTTAATAAACTAATGAAAAATGGGTGCCGAAGTCGCCATCTGGCACCCAAAATAATTTTTCTGCGTTTCCGCGCCACGCTTTAAGACCTAAAATCCTTTTTCACGTTTCCGCGTCACGCTTTAGGACCCTAAAATCCTTTTTTTGTTGTTTCCGCATCACGCTTTAGGACCAAAAATCCTTTTTCGCGTTTCCGCGCCACGCAGTAGGACCTAAAATTCATTTTTTTGCGTTTCCGCGCCACGCAGTAAGCATATCATTTACTTTTTACTCTGCTATGGGGCGGACGCCGATAGCAAATTCCACATCCCTAACAGACATTGGCCTTATTTTTAATAGGAAAAGCCAGCTGACGAGCCGCCTGAGGAGAGTGCCATTGAGTCATTATCCCCTGCCAATAGTAACCTTCTTGATGAGTTGTATAGGTATGTTGACCAAAAGCATCGGCTTGAGCCGATACTATCCCCGTCACAGGAAACCATAAGGTTGCGTCGGGATTAGTAATCTTGTTATAAAAATTCCAACCATAGTTGTGAGTAAACCAACTGTACTCTCTTTCTATTGGAGTCAAGTTATTTTTATAAAACCAATTGAATTCATTTCTGTTAGCGACATTAGCCATTTCAAACTGTTCGGGGGTAGCAGGCTCGTTATTATTATCGCTGGTACTTTGACCATTCTTGGTGAATCCGGTAAAAGCTAATACGGGAGGTATCTTGAAGCCGACAGGACAGGGATCGTAAATCGTTTTAATAATATCGAGTCCGCTACCATTGGTTGACCAAAGATTATAATGGATTAAATCTCTAACCCTAAAGAGTACGCTGGGCTGCTGTATGAACCGATTAAGGTAGGTGTCACCTCCATATACGTAGCCGTCTTTGAGTTTGTAACCACTGGAAACTTCTTCCATATGAGGAAAAGCGTCCTTGCGTCCCCACTGGTAGTGGGTGCCATAGCTCTTTTTAAAAAGCCGGGATTCTGTGTGATCGTATCGTAGCCTATGTTCTTTGGATCGTTACCCGATGTCTGCAGTATCTTCACCTTTACCTGTCGCGGTTGGGTGTAGGTGGTTTCTAACCATTGAGTGTATTTCCAGCCGAGGTTTTCGTTGGTGAAGTTATATTTATTGTTCTGGAAATTGGTCACTTCTGTTGTGTTGAGTACATCCTCAGAGGTGAACCATAGATGCCATGACCATACTGCTCGCCAGTTGTCCTTCATCACGGCTACCACGGCGTTGCCCATTTTGATGTCGGCTTCTTTGACTTCGAACTGCAGATAGGCGTCGCCCGAGGCATCGCGTGAAATCGCAAGATTATGTACCAAGTCTTTTTCGTCAGACCAAATGAGTTTTGCGAGATTGAGGCCATTGTAGGCTCCGCCGTTGGTCTTCTCTATCCAAGGGTCGGTGATGTCTTTATTCTCATGATCTTTGAAATTTTTCAGAAATATATTGTTACCAGTAACGGTTACACTTGGTTTATACGAGATAAGGTTGGTGCTTCCGTCCCTGATGGCGTTTCCATATACCAGCGGCAGTTTGTAAAAAGCCTGAGTGCGAAATGACGTAGCTATTAGCCGTGTTACGGAGAGTGGCAACACCCTTGATGTTGTGCGTAGAGAGATCGTAATAGTTCGTAGCATCTCCTTTTGGGGCAAGCTTAAGCTGGGCGTTACGCACGGCTGCTTTATCAATTATAGTGGCTTTTTTCACCGTTGCGGTACCTTGTGGCCAAGAATCTCCACCTGGTCCTTCTGTCATACTAAGATTAGTCAGCCAGTCTGGCTTTTTTCGGTAGTTTCAGGCAACCATGTCAATCCACCATCAGTACTCTCCTGATAGCTTACAATTTTCCATTTAATAGGTATCTGAATACCACCAAACTGGCGAAAGCTTCGAACATAATAGGTTCCGGCATCAGTCGCGTCATAGGCGATGGTATTATCCTTGCCGACTACCTGGAATACATATTGCCAGTTGCTCTGCTTATTACTCAGCGTATAGGTCTTAGTGGTTCCGGGCAACCATTTACCTTTCAGTGGCACGTGAATAGTCTTGCCACCATAGAAATAGATGTCGACGTAGATATTCTTACCGGTCACCTCCTGCGGAATCATAAAGAACGTGAAGTTGCCATTATCGTCCGTAATTACCGAACCGGGACTCACGGCGGTATTGATATTGATACCATTGAGGGTAAAGGTTCCGTGGTGGTGCCCAGTGTCCATGTACCGGGTTGAGTAGGATCGCTGCTCAATGTATAAGTACCTTTGTTGATGGCACCGCTAATCTCTATCTTCATAATTTGACCGGCCCAGAGGTTTTGACCTATGGCGAAATGAACCGCCGTCAAGGCATGGCGGAAGGCCAGACTTTGTATTGGGTGCGAAGCCCTCGTGTTTGATACTCTACCTCTCCCTGAGCAGGCTGTCATCAGGTCCTTCTGGTTTAATACGTTCGGTTCAACTTCAAACTCCACGTAGGGATTACCGACATGTGTGGCGGGCGACAATTTGATTTTTGAATACGTGTTTTTTACTTCAGGGAAAATAGCAAAGAAGCGGGCGAAGCGCTTGCTCCAACCCCATAATAGTTTATCGTACAACTCGCCGTTGCTCTTGGTGCGAGCGTTATAAAACCAGTCGGGGGTCGATGAAATGTTAGTCGCCGAGGTGCCACGATAGCCGAGTGTACTAAAGTCAGCCGTGAGCGTTTTCGTTACCGTTGCACGGGTCTGTGGGTCGTGCTGTACGGGGTTAATGCCCGGGATGGTGTTTTCTACCAGGCAGGCTTCCATGCCGGCGGGTGATTGGGCTTCGAGCACCTGTGATTCGAGGTCGGCCGAGGTCAGACCGAGTTCGTTCAGCTGATGGTTGAAGGTTGCGGCATCGCCGGCGCGGCTATCGGGTGTAGCGTCGGCCAACACGGCCTCCTGCACGTCTTTGACTTCAAAACTCACAACGGCACCTTTGTCGCCTTCGCTGTTGCGATTTTCAAGGTCGTTTTCGGCACACGCTCCCATTGTCAGCACAGTAGTAAATAGTGCCATGACGAGTGTGCTGTTAAATAAATACGATTTCTTTTTCATTGTTTTTCTATTCATTGTCAATTGACTTACATCTGATTTTTGTTTTCTTAGATTGGCTTTCGCCGAACTTTGTTAATTCATCTCTTAAGGTGCTTCGATTTCATCGTCCTCTCCGCCGTTATCGGGATTCAAAGGATCGATTGTTACACGACCGGTTCCGCCACCGCCGGGGCGGACATCAGGACTGTTGGCCAGTAAAGTCGATTCGCAGTTCAATGCGATAATCTCGCACCTCGGGGCAAGATAACGTTTTAATTCAACTTGTTTTTTTCTTCATAATTAACTATAGGTTTGATAAATAAATTAGGTCTTATTTTTTCTCTTGCGTCGCTTGGCAAAAAAGGCATAAAGTTAAACAAAGGGAACTCAGTTGAGCCCTTTGTTTATCGGTGATTACGTGTGCGCCTCGCGCGCGTACGCGAAAAGAAAATTTTTGGGGTAGTTAGCGACGGTGCGCCAGTAGAGAGAGAGAGAGAGAGAGAGAGAGTAACAAATTATTTGGAACTACCAAATAATCGGACCACTTTTTACAAGAAAATCGCGATTTTTGCGCCGGCAATATGCCGGTATGAAGGGCGTATTGCGTGGAGAGCGTGTAAGTCTCTATCGTTTTCAACTCTTGTTTTGTTTAAAATTCGCGGGCAAAGGTATGGAATGTTTTTGAATTGGGCAAAGAAAAACTAAGAATAACTAAAAACGACCATGTTTATGGTTGCTTTCCTGGTTAACTCCCAACAACCCGAATCAAATCTTTCATCAATGAGATTTCTGCCCCACTCTTTAATAAATTTCTCAATCAAAACCATATCTTTGTCTAAGGTTTTGGGTTACTTCTTCCACGCTGCTGAATACAACGGCATGCCGAAAACTCTCTTCTGCCTTTTTCTATATTCCTCCAAACCAATAACAATAGCCCATATTCACGAAATCGGCTCTTCCCATTTCGCCTTTATCTTGTACCTTTTCATACTCGGCCAAAGCCTTTAGGAATTCGCCGGCTTGTAGAAAGTCCCAAGCCAATAGTCGAACAGCATTCAAATCTTCCGGGAATTTATAAATCAGTTCAAAAGATAAAGTTGCGTGCGCGTGGGTCTTTCATATCCACAAGACACAGACAAAGGTTGAACAAATAAGCTCTTTTATTGAGGGAATAACTCCCATGAGCCTTGCATAAATAGCTACCGCAGCTTGGTCATCGCCCTTCTCACGGTATAATTTTCCCAACATCCGCAAGGCTGCAGCTTCATTCTCGTCCTGCCGCAACACTTCTTGAAGCAATTCTTCGGCTTGTCCCCAGCCTTCTTTTGTGGCCATGAGCAAGGTTGCCTTACCGATAAGGTAGTCCTTTGTGGTCTGGTCCGACATGCTGTCAACGATTCGTTCCAGTTCGGCTGTCATGCGACGCTTCAAGAAGAAATGAATATATCGCTTTTTCTCCTGATCCATCGCTTGCTCCGAAAAGGCCGGATGATCCAAGAAGAAAGCCGCGTCAGTAGTTTGATCAGAAGTTTCCTGTGACAGAATGCCTGAGAATACACGTGGTAACTCGTCCTTCTGCATGAATAGACGGAAGAACCGGTATAAATCCTGTAAATAAGTCTGACGGATATAACGGGGTTCGTCCTGACGTACGTTCATCATTGACATGCCTTGCTGTAGCTCGCCACGTTCCAACATTTCGAGCACATTCTTCGGCAACTTGTCGATTACGCTCGACAATGCCAATGTAAAACTATACTTATCACTATCACAAAAGGGGTTGTCCTTGACAAAAATATCAAGCAACCGGGCATTGGGCAGCTTATGAACTGTTGACTTCAGCTCGGGATGCTCCGTATAATAAGGCATAAACCAGTTGACCAGCGAATAGAAAAAACTATAACGCTTCATTTGAGCAAAGCCTCCGAAAATAGATATCGCTTCCTCGCCGTTGCATCTCCATCATTTTCTGATAGCCTTTTTCCAACTCTTCCATCGCTTTATCATTCGAGTCAGGATGCAAAATGTCTTCTATACTATCTTCATCGTCCTTTTTCAACAAATCCTCGGTCAGAATATTTCAGATTGCTGTTTTTTGATCAAGCCCGGCATGATATTCTGCTGTATCTCCTGCTATCCTTATCTGCGTCCATGCAATAGAATATCTGCAACCCTCAACTCGCCAAGTTCCTGACGGCAACGTTCTTCCTCCAACAATCGCCGCACCATGGGCATTTTGCTCAGGGTAAAGAGCCGTGTCACGAGATAAGGATAGCGCCCACCCTACCAAAGAACGCTGGCGCAAGCGCTCATCAGAGGCAAAAGCATATACATCCATTAAGGTCTGTAGTTTTCGCAAGTCAAACTGCATTAAGCAGGCAAGCATAACGGCGCTTACTAAAACAAGGCTATCATTCACGTCTATGGTTGGCGTAAGGATAAGTGCTGTCCAATCTTGCTTCTCGCTCTCACTCCACATGTGTGATGTAAGAATGTAGTTGAAGGCATAATTCACCACAGCAAAGCGAGTGGCAAACAGACTTTCCTGTTTCACCGCACTCTGATCATCTGAATCTAAGGAAAGCATGGCCAAGTCTGAAACAAACTCTTCTAATTGATTGCGCACTTGAGCTACATCTGCCGTTCGACCGGCAATATGAACTAAAGCAGATGTCATCACAACGTTGTTACGACGCAAATAATCTATCCGCAAATTGGCATAAGCCGTCAAAAGACGTTTTTGAACATTCTCAAAGATACGCTCCCGACTATTATCAACCATTCCCTGTCGATAATAATTAAGCATCATTCGGTAATCACTTTCCAAATCATCCACAACCGAAAGATCTGAACAACACCTAAAAACACTCTGAAAACTACGGATTTGCTCAACAGCTGACAATATGTTTCGCGCAGCGATAGCCTCACGAATCCCATCTAATCGTAGTTGGGCGTCTTTATTTTTTTATAATCATCTCTAAAATGTCTATTTGAAGCTTTCTCATATCAGCTGCTTGCGGCTTCTGTGCATGTCGATAACGAATGGCGGGCAACGACTTTAAAGTCTTCGCATCCACATCATTGTACTTTTGAAGCAATCCGGCATAATGCTGTAATCCGTTCTTGTTGATACTGTCGCATGCCATGTCGTAAGCTTTAATAAACTGTTGGAGCTGTTGCCTGCGCCGTTTATCGGCCAAAGCCTTTTTACGAAAAAGCAATTACGCCGAAATTGACACCCAACTTACGCGAATCGGCCAATACGTTGTGACCGCTCAGCTGGCTTTCGTGGCCTGAGGTTCAGGCAGCCACATTGCGTCGATTTCATTATTTAACAGCATGGAAAGTCTCAACTTTACATTATTGATTTGGATATTAAAAACCTTTTTCCTTCAATTTCACGGTGTCCAACGTATGCTGTGTCAGATAATCCGTCACGGAGTAACGTGTCATGGCAACCATCTTGTCGCCCAACTGATCTAACCGGCGCAGACGAGAGGTGCGATTAGCAATCAACTGCCACGACGCGTCGGTGGCTGCAACGTATTCCAATGGCACACCGCGCTCTATAATACGTCGGGCTCTCACCAGATCTGTCACCATTCCTTCAATGCTACCGCCGACAATCGCCGTATCACAATCCATCTGAGCATTCAGATGTCGCACACGAACATCAACACCAAGTGTGTCAAAAGCCGACTGCTTTTTGGCCACAAGGATGGGCAGACAATCCAGCGTGGGCAGCACGGCAACTTTCAAAGCCAGTGAGTCGGCCCGGCGAATACGTGCCTGCTCCGCATCGCGAGATACGTCGACGCTCTTCATAAGAACGTCCACACGAGCAGAGAAAGGCTAAAACAAGAAGAAAGAGGATATATTTTTAAGGAAAATCATTATAAATTCTACTGATTTCGTTAGTTGTGCAAAAATAACAAATTATTTTGTAACTCTGAAAATTATTGCTATTTTTTTGTAAAGTTTTTACACAACGAACCATCATGGCAAAAAGACAAGATAGCGTATGTTTGCAGTAATTGCGGACAGGAGTCTACTAAATGGATTGAAAATGCCCAAATTGCGGGCAATGGAACACGTTCAAAGAGATTCGGATAGCCAACGACAAAGGTGCTAACGCAGCCAAAAATGCCGCCCAAACGGTTCGTTCTTCTATCGATCAGGGCAATAAACCACTTTTTCTTCATCAGATTTCGGCGCAAGACGAGCCGCGTATCGACATGCACGATGACGAACTGAACCGCGTTTTTAGGCGGTGGTCTCGTGCGGGAAGTATTGTTTTGCTGGGCGGTGAGCCTGGTATCGGCAAGAGTACGCTCACGTTGCAGACTGTCATGAGTATTAAAGACCGGAAGATTCTCTATGTAAGCGGCGAGGAAAGCGCTCACCAGCTGAAGATGAGAGCCGAACGACTGTCTCGGGAACAGAACGAAAACCTGATGATTCTTTGTGAAACTTCGCTGGAGAACATCTTTGCGCACATTCGTGACACACGTCCCGATATCGTCATTATCGACTCCATACAAAACCATTTCCACCGAAGAAATCGAGAGTTCGCCCGGCAGCATAACGCAGGTAAGTGAATGTGCCGCCCTCCTTTGCGGTTTGCCAAAACCAGTAGCATCCCCGTCATCCTGATAGGACATATCAACAAGGAAGGAACATTGGCCGGCCCTAAGATTCTGGAGCACATTGTTGACACGGTCATTCAATTCGAAGGCGATCAACATCACATGTACCGCATCCTAAGAAGTATCAAGAACCGATTCGAAGTACGTCCGAACTCGGCATTTATGAGATGCAACAGAATGGCCTTCGACAGGTTTCCAACCCATCGGAGCTGCTCCTGACGCAGGACCACGAGGGCCTTTCGGGCATTGCCATCTCATCGGCGGTGGAAGGCATAAGGCCGTTTCTCGTTGAAACACAGGCTTTAGTGTCCTCGGCAGCATACGGAACACCCTCAGCGTTCGGCCACGGGTTTCGACCAACGCAGGCTCAATATGCTACTGGCCGTACTCGAGAAACGGGTCGGTTTCAAGTTGATGCAGAAAGATGTATTTGTCAACATTGCCGGTGGTCTGCGTGTTACGGACTTAGCCATGGATCTCAGCGTCATTGCAGCCATCCTTTCCAGCAATGTCGACACAGCCATTGAGTCGGGCTGGTGCATGGCCGGCGAAGTGGGACTAAGCGGCGAGGTGCGCCCCGTCAACCGAATTGAACAACGCATTTCGGAAGCTGAGAAATTGGGATTCGCCCACATGATTATCCCCAAATATAATCTCCAAGGACTCGACTCCGCAAAGTTTAATATGAAACTATATCCCGTCAGAAAGGTGGAAGAGGCTCTCCGATTTCTTTTCGGATAATTCCGGACAAATGCCTTTCCCTCGTGGAGGGACTACACTTATCATAAAACAATGAAAGATTCTATTATTATTGTCAGTGGCGGCATGGATTCCATCACACTGCTTTTACGACAAAAAGGACGAAATAGCTCTTGGTATATCGTTTGACTATGGAAGCAACCACAATAGCAAAGAAGTTCCACTGGCCAGAATGCACTGCGAACGTTTGGGAATCAACCATCTGACAATTCCGCTCGACTTTATGGGCAAATATTTCAAAAGTTCGCTCCTCGAAGGATCTGCGGCCATTCCCGAAGGACATTATGCAGAAGACAACATGAAGTCGACCGTAGTCCCCTTTCGTAATGGTATCATGCTGTCGATAGCCGTCGGCATAGCTGAGAGCAACGGGCTCAGGAAAGTTCTCATCGCCAACCATGCCGGCGACCACACCATCTATCCTGATTGCACCCCTGAGTTTATCACAGCCATCGATCGGGCAGCGAAGAGCGGAACCTTTGTCAATGTAAGCATCGAAGCCCCATACACCGGCATCACCAAAGGCGAGATTGCTACCATCGGTAAGAGGTTGAAGTTAGACTATGCCGAAACATGGAGCTGTTACAAGGGCGATAACAAGCACTGTGGCAAATGCGGCACCTGCATTGAACGTAAAGAAGCCTTTGGCCTTTGCCCACATCGACGACACCACGCCATACGAAGACTAATCGACTGTGTCTTCGATTTTCTGCTTTTGCCATGTGAACATGACATAAGTTATAGCGGCTATACAAAAACTATTAATTATCAATGGCTTATTTTACCTATCAAATTTAAAATAGTATCTTTGCGATAGTTTACTGTTTGTATATTTTTAATTCACAAAATAAACGTAAAACAAATGAAAATCAATCAATTCAACTTTGCCGGTAAAAAGGCAATTGTTCGTGTAGACTTCAATGTACCATTGGATGAGAATGGTAATGTGACTGACGAAACCCGTATCCGCGGCGCCCTTCCTACACTTAAGAAGGTTCTGGCCGATGGCGGTTCCCTCATTATGATGAGCCACATGGGTAAGCCAAAAGGTAAGGTTAAGCCTGAACTTTCACTTGGTCAGATTGTTAAGAACGTGAGTGCCGCGCTTGGCGTTGACGTTAAGTTTGCTCCCTGACTGCGCCAAGGCCGACGAAGCTGCTGCCGCATTGAAGCCCGGAGAAGCCCTCTTGCTCGAAAACCTGCGCTACTATCCTGAAGAAGAAGGTAAGCCGGTGGGAGTAGAAAAGGGTACTCCTGAATTTGACGAGGCCAAGAAGGCCATGAAAGAAAGCCAGAAGGAGTTTGCTAAGAAATTGGCTTCATACGCCGATGTTTACGTGAACGACGCCTTCGGTACGGCTCACCGCAAGCACGCTTCTACAGCCGTTATCGCCGACTATTTCGACGCAGACACTAAGATGTTGGGCTATTTGATGGAAAAAGAGGTAACAGCCATCGACAATGTATTGAAGAACGCGCAGCATCCCTTCACCGCCATCATCGGTGGTTCAAAGGTAAGCTCTAAACTTGGTGTTATCAAGAACCTGCTCGACAAGGTAGACAACCTCATTATCGGTGGCGGTATGGGCTATACGTTCATCAAGGCACAGGGGCGGTCAGATTGGTAAGTCGCTTCACGAGGACGATTTAATGCCTGAAGCACTCAACGTAATGGCTGCTGCCAAGGAGAAAGGCGTTAACCTCAGCTTGTCTGTTGCTACGGTATGCGGCAAGGATTTCTCTAACGACACAGAGCGCAAGGTGTTCCCTATCAACCAGATTCCTGACGAATGGGAAGGCATGGACGCTTCTGAAGAAAGCCTTGTAGAGTGGAAGAAGATTATTCTCGCTTCCAAGACCATTCTTTGGAACGGCCCGGTAGGTGTGTTCGAGTTGGAGAACTTTGCGCATGGAACCGGCGAAATCGCCAGTACGTAGCTCAAGCAACTCAGGAAAACGGTGCCTTCTCACTCGTTGGCGGTGGTGACTCTGTAGCTGCTGTCAACAAGTTCGGTCTGGCCGACAAGGTAAGTTACGTGTCTACAGGCGGTGGCGCAATGCTCGAGGCTATCGAAGGCAAAGTTTTGCCGGGCGTAGCTGCTATTAACGGTGAATAAAGAATAACGTATTTATTCAATTATATTACAAAAAAACTCATCTTGGTTCTGTGCCTAGATGAGTTTTTTGATTGTTTTTCCTGCATACTTGCTACCGCAAAGTGCTATACGCATACTAAAAAATTGTGACCGATGCTGACAAAACCTTTGAATATCTGTCACCATAGGCCACAATAGCTATCTATTATTAAAAGCTGTTTTCATTAGAAATGAACAAACGGACGAACGTGCGCTGGGTAAAAGTCAGCCATTTGTGTCCATGTAGTGACAATACGGGTAGGCTGTGCTACTATATAATGCACACGGTTTCCAGCCAATGTAAAGCCACCAGCCACGTTATAAACACCATCTGGGAACGTTCCGCCCACAGCAGTAAACTGTGCTTGCAGAGTGGGAAGCGACAATGGAACAGTAACTTTATCACCATAAGAATCAAAATCAGCGTCAGGGTCTGAGCTAAATTGCATATGCTCCGTCATGAAGCCATCACTATTCACACCTTCAAAATTGCTTTTTGGAAGTTTCAGAATCAGCATCAGAGCATCGCGCCATTGCGAACCCGTTGGCAAAAACCACTTTCCAAGATTCTGCGTAGGCACACTCGGAGCATAATGGGCAGCCATGTGGAATGCCGGATATAGATAGTCGCCATTCAGCTGAAAGTCTGATACGGGTGCGGCAGGAGGGAATTGCCTTCCTGGCCCTGACAAATAATCTTGAAATGAAGTTCCAGTTTCATATTCATAAGTATAGTGCAATCCGTCAGCCTCAATATCAAACAATTTACCAACGTTTTCATCAGAGTAAGGCAACAAATAATTACCAGCAATAGGAATATAAAATCTGGCGTCGCCTGCATTATTCAGCGCCATTGCTGTACCTGTGTCGGTTTCAACCGTCTTTTCTTTTGTTACCACACCAACAGGAACACGACCCGCCGACTCGTTACCCTTATAGCCTACTGTGCCATCTTGGAAGAGCAACAGAGGGGTTTTCGATGCAAATTTCAAAGTTATCAGGTAAGAATGGTTGGCTTGCATTTCCTCCTTATTAGGAAAAACCGCGTTCGCTACCTTGCCATAAATCTTACCATTGAAATGATATTTCAAGTCGCCTACGCTAATCTTTTTCGCCCGGAGCCAGCGGAATGTAAACATAATTTCCGTTGGTTTTGAAAGGCTTTTTCACGCTCGAGAAAAACCTGTGTACCCACATTTTCAAATTGCTTTGCGCTGGCTTCGGTATACATCATCGAGCCCGACGCAGCACGAGAAGGCGCATCACCCTTTGAGCGATAGGCTCAACTCTGTAAGCCCATTGCTCACCGACGAGAACGTAGTATTGTTATTATCCATTTCGGCATAAGCCGTATAGGTAGTCAGTTCGGTACGAACGCGAGCCGCATAATGCTTCATTGTGAACGAAACTTCATTCATTCCTGTACTTATCGTCTTTGTAACTCGCGCCAATCATTGGACACACCGATGTAATCGAGCTATTGGTAATCTTCAAAGCATTGCCTTGTGCTTCAACGGCATCGTTATGGCATACAAAGGTATATGTGCCTGAAGGTAGTTTAATGTTGGCATGATAATCTGGAACAAAATTCCCACCGGTTAGCGTCCCTGATAAGTCTTTATCGTTACCGGTCAATCGATTTCCTGATGCATCTAAGATGTAAATGGTATAATGTCCATCGCTCATTGAGGTAGCACGTGTGGTTGCCACAGGAGCTGTTGGAGTCGTTTGATCTGACACCATTGCCATTTCTGCAATTATCCCATTGCCTAAATCAACAACCGTGTCTTTTTGCAAAACAGCCGAACGCACAGGAACATCTGCCATATAAGCTTCTTCACTTATACGAATATTCAATTTTTCACCATTCAATATAATCTCTTTTTCAACGGTAGCTTCTTCTTCAGACGTACAAGATACAAGGATTTGCAAAGTCATTAAAAACAATGCGGCTCCCAATAAATTAAATAATTTTATCACTTCTTTTTCCCATTTCGTTACACTTCAATCGTTTTCTTCAATAACTTTTTCCACCATCTTCCCACTCTTCCTCTGAACTATGGGTAGCGTTGTGTTGTACAGATCCATTACAAAAGAAAAATTCGTAATTTCAACTTTAAAGTACTCACACCATGGTGCAACATAAGGTTGCTTTTTGTTTGTTTATCCATTTCTTTTATTATTATATGGTCTTGCAAAAGCACTAAACGAAACGACTTGACTGCCAATCCGTTAACGCTTAAGCTCTGCAAAAGGTACAATATTTTTATTTTTTTCTTTACAAAAAGGAATATCAAAAATGACACATATAGCTAACATTTTGGTGTTTTGAAGTTTTTCCTCTTACAGATACAGACATAAACTTTTGGCTTATATGACAAAAAAATGTGCTTATTTTTAGAGTCATTCTCTCTATGTGACAAAAATGTGCTTGTAAAGTCTTGAATGAAGATCTTTCTTCTTTCCATACTGATCCCCTGTGTAGGTTTAATTTTTTTCTTTAAATCTGCATTGAGTGATTCAATGGCATTGTTTGTATTTGGCATCTTCAACTCAGGGTAATCATAGTATGTCCACAATAACGGCATTTTTCCTTTTTAAGGCTCAAAAAAAGCACTACGTAGTCGTCGCTTAGAAAGCGTTGCTAAGCGAGAAGCCATTTATGGATGCCCTCTCGCTTAGCATTTCGCTTATTCTTTTTGAGCAGGTTCAAAAGAGTTCTCATGGCTCTTTTGAAGTTGTAAGCAGCGGCTGCCAATAGTATGTTCACAGCATCCCCTGCCAATCCCTTTGTAAAAGTTGCGACCTAAACGATGATCTGATTTCAAGTGTCCGATGGTGAGTTCTATGTCTGCTCGCTTGCAGAATAGTTTGTGTTTCTTCCGCTTCTGATACCCTATGTCTGAGGGTTTGGAAACATCAGGTATTAAAATCTGAGTGCCATTAACCTCTTTCTTCCCCTGATAACCCTTGTCGCCTTACCAGTATTTTTTGATCTTTCTCTGTGTCAGGCGTTCAACTTGTGCCAACGAGGCTTCTATCGTGTGTCCATTATACTCATTACGAAAAGATTGTGCGCCAAGAATAATCCCCGTAGCCGAGAGGATAATGGATACCTTGTTGCCAAATTCGTATTTCTTCTGTTCTTTACCCTTGCTGATGCATTGTACCTCCGGCTCGTGAATAGAATAAATCTTTTTCTCACTATGACGCCTTTTGGGCTAGAATCGCCTCAAATCTCTCAATCAGCTCAGTGTAACCAGAATGATCTCCCTAGATTGCGCTTCAGCTCTCGGACTAATCTACCTGCTATGGTTCGCAATTTCCTATCTGCTCTAACTGCTTTTTGCCGATTCTTGGGATGATTGCGGAAACGTTGGTCTCGATAAATACGCTTGAGTACAAAAGTATAGCTTTGGCGAAGTGGTAACTCTAATTTGTGGACGATATTCAGAACCTTACGGATGATCTTTTTATGCAACTTGGCATCTGTAGGGTAGGTGATATTCTTCTTGAACGATAGAATCAATAAAAAGCTGTCTCATGATGATGCCCATCATTATCTTCGTTATTGATACGAATACTTTCTTGGAAGATGATCTCTACTCCCTTTTCGCCAATGCGATTGCGAAAGTGTACCAATTCAGAAGAAGCACAGGGTGCATTAGGAATGAACTCTTGCATACCACAAAAGTATTGGTAATAAGCATTTTTCGCTCCATTGCTCCACAACGGATTCATCTGAGAGATTACGAAGGTGTTTGAGAATCAACAAGCCACACGTCAGACGAATGGGGTTAGCAGGCCGACCATTATTCTGACAATACAGAGGAGCGAAGGCTGTGTCGAATTTTGCCCAATCTATTTTATCGGCTAGTTTGAGAGGGAGTGCGATTGGTTCAGCATGTCGGATAGACTGCTGAAGAATGATGGCGTGCTATGAGGCTTTGTAATCATAAAATCAGCAATAAAAAGAAACAACAGATTATAACTTTTTCTCCTTTTTATTTAAAACATTTGCAACTTCTGAAAAATTACTTACATTTGGCACCAAGAGAATGAAATGTGAGTTTTAGCCCTTGGTGGTTCTAGAAACTACATCCAATAAGTTTTTAACTTTATCCGAATAGATTTCACTTACCTTTTGAAAAACATAGTGTACTATACATATAATTAGGAAAG